>Ga0209164_1000134_pt1 | contig 237161 bp, 181 predicted proteins | sample MTBNYHSulfiMetaG_FD_187458 | JGI IMG/M metagenome (GOLD analysis project Ga0209164, IMG submission 187458) | Enrichment culture microbial communities from rom New York Harbor, USA that are MTBE-degrading - MTBE-NYH (New York Harbor Sulfidogenic)... | ecosystem: Environmental > Aquatic > Marine...
CCGGCATGGGGTTAGCCGGGGGATCCAGGATACAAGACTGGATTCCGGATCGGGGTGCGGAATGACTCGACTGGGCAAGGAAAAAGTACTGTAAGAAAACCTGTAAAAAAATGAAGTTTCATACGAGCGGGTGGGGACAAGTATACAAATGTTTACACGCTCTTCAAAAAAAGACATGCCCGCCCGGATCGTATCCCTATGACCCGGCCTTCCATGAGTGCCGGCTAGTCTCGTTTTCCCTTAAATCAGCACAAAATCATAAGCGAAGCGCTGGCATCGAAATTGCTTCTCCTCTGGACGCCAGGAGAATCTATTGGATTTACTCGAAAAGGTCAAACTACTCGAAAGGGTGAGACCCAACGCCGCTGGCTTATGTCCTTTTAGGAAGTACATGACTGCAGGGTTGCCGGGCAAAGAGGTGACATCTCTCGATGCACCTTTTTGCGCGGTGAAGATTTTGCTGTGAGATGTCATGGAGGAAGTCTTCTTCAATTTGAATGCGGCCGGCTGTTATGGGCCGGTTTTTTTCCGCGGTAGAGGTCGTGCGTCATGCCGCTGAAGAAAACCATCTCGACACGTTGGGCTCCATGGATCCATGCCGCCTTTGCTGCGCTTCTCCTGTTGCTGGCTGCAGCAGGGGCGTCGGCCGCCCCTTGTGACATCAAAAACAATGCCCCTCCGTTCATCCGCCACGACCTGACGGACAGCTATTGCGAGCTGTGCAGTTTTGGATACATCACGATCATCATCTCCAATCCCTATGAGCGGGTGGACATGACCGACATGACGGTGGTCGAAGACCTTGGCAGTTCCGGCCTGACCTTCGACCCAACCGCTCCGAATCCAATGACCTACCAGGTCAACAGCGGCCCGCTCCTGGTCGGCTCGGCGCCGATCATCAGCGGCGCCAACGGTTCGATCCTTACCTGGAACTCTTTTCGCATTGCAGCCCTCAGTCGTCTGGAATACCAGCCGGCGAACGGCTTCAACACCATATCGATCACGTTCGCGGTCTCGCGCGCCGGCGGTTTGTCCCGGGAGGGATTGGTCAGCGCCACTCGCCTGATCGAGGCACGGCTCACCTACGACACCGACGGAAGGGAGGAATGTTTTGCCGGTTCGAGGACGGTAACTACCGGGTTGGACCTCGTGCCGTTACACGAACCGATCCCGGACGTCATCAAACAGGGCAGAAATGTGGATGCGGATCAGGATGCAGGGCAGTACTCCCAGACGGTCTATGGCAACGTCAATGACGACATCATCTGGCGGATCCGGGTGCGAAATACCGGACTGGCCCACCTGCAGGACCTTCGCTTTGATGATTTGATGGAGAGCGGCAACCTGGTGATCAACTATGCCTGTCCAACGGAGGGTGCCGCCTCGGCGATCGCAGCGAACAACGGCGTCGGGCCGGGTGGCGGGGGATGCATTCCGGCGGCCAATACCATCAACAATTTCGATGTGGACAATCCCTTCGGCAATCCCGGCACAGACTCTCCCGACCTGGTGGATGTTCGCCGGAGCGAATACGCCTACATCTACCTGGTGGGCAAGATCCCTGCCACCCCCAACGGAAGCTGTTCCGGCAACAGGTCCAACAGGGTCTCCGACGTCCAATGGGGTTGCGAGGCCGATCCGCCGGCAGGGGGAATTACCGCCACCTCGACAGGGACCACCCCCGGCAGCGCAACGGCCACCTTGAGCACCCTGTCGGTCAATTCCGTCAACAATCTGGATATCCGGACCGAGATCGTCGGTACCAACACCTCTCAGCCCGCGGGCGGCAAGGGAACCGTCCGGATCACCATCCGCAACACGACCGGCGGAACGATAAAGAGCATCAGGCTCAGAAACGTTCTTCCATCCGAGTACGTGGTCGATCCCACTTTCACACCCACCGTGTCGGCGAGAGGGGCTTACGGCGCTTATCCCGGAATGACCGACCGGATCGAATGGACCAATCCGGTACCCGGCACCTTTCCCCTCACGACAACAGATCCCGCCGTGGCCCTGTCCAATACGTCCCCGGAATTCAGGTTGTACAGCAGCACCACGCATCCCATTTACCCGGATCAGTTCGACATGCTGCGCCATGGTGATCGTCTCATCGTCACCTTTCGCATCGTCCTGATCAGGCCGCAATCCTATGACAAGGTGGCGAATCTCGATGTCCGCACGGAGGCTCCGGCGAGCGACCCGCCAGGTACCGACCCGTCCAATACAATCGAACTGACAAATCGGTTGTACGTGGATTTCGAGAATTTTTGCGAGCCCGGGGTCATCCAGCATCCGCCGACCAATCCGCTCGTGACCACCCATCAGTCTGATCCCGAGGATCTGGACGTGAACATCGCCGGGAACGAACTGGTCTTCATCCTCACCGGGGATCCGAATCAACGCCTGCCCCTCACCGTCAACCTGACCAACAACGGCGGCCATGATGCGGAGGATTACGTCGCCTATGTCACCTTCGGCGCGACCATAGATCCGGTCACTGTCCCCGCCGGTTGCAGGGTCACCGGCAATCCGCCGCCCCTTGATGTGTGGCGGGAACCGACGACGATTCCGCCGGACGGGGCGGTCTACGAGTGCACCGGCGGACCGATCAGCCCGGGGGAGACGGTTGCGTATGATTTCGAAGTGGTCAAGAGCACCGATGGGGCAGCCCTTGCCGCAGACGATCTGACCTTTCGGGCCGATGTGGTGGGCGAGATAAGGCTGAGCGACGACACGCCACTCTGGTTCCCGACGCCCGTCAATCCCAGGGCGGACGGCGGAACCGATCGAGCCAACAACTACAGCCTTGACGGCATCCGCGCCCGGGTCATCGGTTTCAACCTTCTCAAGTCGCAGGTGGGCACCTGCTCGGAAAACAATCCGCCGCCTGCATCGCCGGATCGCCAAGTGCAGATCGGCGAGGAGTGCACTTTTCACATCGACACCGGCGGCTGGTTCGGATTTCAGACACCGGGTTTCACTTACATCGCGGTGCAGGACATCAAAGTGGTCGATCAGTTGCCTGACGGGCAGGGCTATATCTCGTCCACCGATCCTTATCTCACCAGCACCGGCGCGATTCTAGGAATCAGCCTCCATCCTGCGGGGCTAGCACCTCCCGATGAAGTGGCCGGGCCGGATTGGATGAACTGGACCTTCAACGGGATCATACCGGCGCAACGCATCTCGGAAAAGGATCACTGGTTTCGGGTCGATATGACCTCGCGTCTGTTGAATGACCCGATCGATACGAGCGCCGCTCCCAACGAGCACGCCGCCTCCAGCACGAATGTTCTCAATTCGTATTTTCAGGCCGTTTTCTACAACGATATCAAGGGTGAGGAGGAGATCTACGACATAGGGCCCAACATTGTGGGCTACCCGCGCGTGGAGGTGCGCCGTCTTGCGCTCACCGTCACCGAGCCGCATATCACCGTCGTCAAGGAGGTCTGTAACGAAAGCTTGTACGGCACCGGGCCTACGTGCAGCAACTTCGTCCCCCTGGCATCCGACGGCGACGCCTACGATGCTTACATCTACCGCATCACGCTCACCAACGAGGCGAGCAGCGGCGGGGTTCAGCGCGCCCCGGCTTACGATGTCATCGTGACCGACCGGCTCGATGCCAGCGACCTCGCCTATGTACTCCCCTTTGGGGGCGATGGCCTGGATAACGACGGCGACGGTTCCATCGGCGGGGCCGATGCGGACGGGGAGTGTTCCATCAGCGACAACACCGTCAAGAACGGGGTTCCTGCGGAGATCACTTTTTCCTATACGCACAGCAGTGCCTTGCGGCGTATTGATTCGGGTCAGTCGGTTCAACTTTTCTACCGCGTCGATTTTGACGACGACGCGGCGCCTCTTCAGACCTTCACCAATACCTCGGACGCCGTCTATGACAGTCTCGAGGGGGTTTCCGGCCACCAAAGCGCGCCGCAGCTTCCGAACAGCGATAAGGGCGGTGCGCGCGTCTACACCTCGCAGCCGGACTCGGCAGCGGTCAGGATCATTCCGGTTGAGACCCGGCCCAAAAGGATCGCCGCCCTGTCCAATACGCCGCCCGCCGTGGCTCCTTCAACCCAGAAAGTGTCCGTGGGCGAAGAGATCGAATACAGGCTCAACACGCTGTTGCCGGTGGCGCTCCTTCGCAATTTCATCATCCGGGACGAACTGCCCGCGGGGCTTCGCTGCGTGGAAGCGCCGGCCGTCAATCTGAATGCTCCGCCCTACTCGGCGGCAAACTTTGTTCCCGGCGGCATCATTACCCCGACCTGCAACGGCGACCTTGTGGAATGGAATTTCGGCGATCAGCGCGTGACCAACGGCACCGTGGGAGATCGCTACGATTTCGAGATCGGGTTCATCGCCCGGGTGGAAAACACCGCCTCGACCAACGACGGGGACGTGATTTCCAACGCCCATCCCGCCACCCAGGCCACCGCCCGCTATATCGACGAAGCCGGCAACCCGGTTTCTCATGATTTCGGTCAGGTGGACGTGGTGGTGCGCGAACCGCGCATCCAACTGACCAAGTCGTTTCCCGCAGCCACTGCGGATGCAGGCGATATCCTGGCGGTGACGGTGACCGCCACCAACGTGGGGACTGCGACCGCCTATAACCTGCGCGTGCTGGACGACCTGACGGGCCGCAACCTGACCTTTACGGGAGATGTGGGCGGCGCCAACCCGCCGGATACCATCGACACCACCACCCTGGGGGCCAATCGACCGATCTTCGGTTGGAATCCCCCCAACTCCATTGCTCCCGGCGCAAGTGTCAGCTTCACCTTCGATGTGCGGGTCGACACCGCAGCGCAGCCCCAGGAGGCCCTGGATAACACCCTCCAGGCGGATTGGACCTCCCTACCCGGCCGCTCTACCGCCCTCAACAGCACAGGCATGATCGGCGCGGACGGTAGCGACAGCGGCATGCGTAACGGCGCCCTGCCCAATGCCGGCCATGCCGTCAACGACTATGAAACCGACGCCGGTGACCAGGTCGCGGTTCCGGCGCTCACCCTGGTAAAGACCGATCTCGACCCGGCAATGATCCCCGCGATCGGCGCGCACAAACTCTTCCGCATCGACATCCGTCTTTCGGAAGGCACCACCCATAACGTCACCATCACGGACAGCCTCGACGCAGCCGGTGTGAGTTACCTTTTAGCCAACAACGCGGAGTTCGATATCACCTACCTCTTCGAGGGCATCGCCACCATCAACGGTCAGGCGCCGGGCGAGGCGGCATTCCATGCCTTCCCGGCGGACGGCACCAGCGGGAGCGCTGTGTGGGACATGGGCACGGTGGTCACACAAACCGAGGACGACCCGAGCCAGAGCGCCATCGATCCCCTCATCCGCATCCAATACTACGGCCGCGTCAACAACGACCTCGCCACCGACAGCGGAGACATGCTTCGGAATTCCGTGACGCTCAACTACACCCATGGCGAGACGGGCGCGCAGGAGACCCTGACGGATGCCACGGCTGCGGTAACCGCGGTTGAACCCCTGCTCACGGTGACCAAGACGGTGGAAAACGTGACTGCGGGCAAGCAACCCGGGGACCCTGCCGAAGGCGGCGATCTGCTCCAGTATGTGCTCACCATTCCCAACAACGGCACCGGGACCGCTTATGACGTCAACGTGGTCGATACCCTGCCTTCCGGGCTATCGCTTTTCACGGGTTTCACGCCCAGGGCAACGATCAACGGCGTTGCCGCCGCGGGTTTTGTCTCCAACCCGGCCAATGCGCCGAATGGCCCGCTGGTCTGGGGGCAGGGCAATAATGACGGCAGCCTGGATCTCCCCGTGGGACAGCCCCTGGTCCTCACCTACCGGGTGGTGGTGCTGGAGACGGTCGGCGAACTCCGAAACAGCGTTTATGTGGACTGGACGTCCCTGGACGGCGAAAGCGGTTACGAACGCACCGGGGCGGGTTGCCCCAACTGGACCTCGCCGAACGATTACTGCGCAGGCCCGGCGGTCGCCACCACGACCACCACCGACAACAACAGCATTGTGAAGGCGGTCTCGGCGGATACCTACGATGTCCCGCCCCTCAGCACGGCCTCGGATGCCGTCGCCCGTGTGGGCGATACCGTTACCTACCGGTTGGGTTTGGGTCTGCGCGGGGGGCTTACCCGCAACGTAGAGGTGCAGGATGTCCTGCCCGGCGGCATGGCCTTTGTGGATGTGGTCCGGATCAACAACGATACCACCGCGGATTATGCGCCGCCCGCTTCAGGACCGGGTTCCAACTTCGCCTACGCCTCCATCACCGCATCCCATGTTCCCGCGGCCGGACAAACCGGCACGATCACCTGGACGATCGGGGACGTGGTGAACGATCCCTTCGGCGATCCCACCACGGATATCCTCGAGATCATTTATCGCGCCCGCATCCTGCCCGATGTCGGCATCCCGCAGGTGGCTTCCACGACGCTCACCAACACCGCGACGCTCAGTTATGTGGACGCGCCGCCCCTCACCGGCAACGGGACGGTTACCTTGCACCAGCCCCTCATCAACCAGGTGACCAAGACCGACCGGGGAGGCCGCACCAGCCCGGCCCAGGTCAATGTGGCCACCGATGTCATGGAGTTCCGGCTGGAGGCCTGTAACAGCGGATCCGCTCCGGCTTACAGCGTGGAACTCACCGATCAACTGGCCCATCAGCTCGATGAGAGCAGTATCGGGAACCTGGTGGTCTCGGTGGGCGGCGTGGGGCTGAACGCCGGTACGGACTATATCTACACCCCGCCCGCAGCACGCGGCGGCGCGCTCCAATTTCTCCTGAACACCCCGGTCAACCCCGGGCAGTGCGTCACCATCGATTACGACATCGGCTTCCATACCGATTTCGGCCCCAACCAGGTGTGGAACAACAGCGCTACCGTCGATGCCTATTGGTCGCTTCCCGCCCAGTCCGGTCAGCGATATGGGCCCGTCGGGCCTGCGATCTTCAGCATGCACAATGTAGCCACCACCGAATCTCCTGAAAAGACCATCGTTTCGCCGGGCTCAGGCGAATCCACCATCGGGGAAGAGGTCCTCTACCGGATCAGCGTTCCCTCTAATCCGGTGAACGCGGCCATGTACGACGTAGTGATCACCGACACCCTGGACGGCAGCCTGGAATTTCTCGGGGCCGATGAAGTGAGCGGCAACGGCTTTGTCCTGACCGACAACAGCGTGCCGCCCAACCAGGTGAGTCTGTCCATCCCCCAGATCCCGGCGGGCAGCCAGGCGGTGATCGAATTGCGCGCCCGTCTCCGAAACATCGATAGCGTCAACGCGGGCCTCACCTTCACCAACACGGCGCTCTACACCTTTTCTGACGCTCCGGGCGGGGCGAGCCAGGGCGGCGGCAGCGACACGACAGCGGCGATCCGGATCGTCGAGCCCTCTTTGGTGCTGACCAAGTCGGTGCTCAATGTCACGGATCCGGGTAACCCTCCGCAAGCCGGTCATATCCTCCGTTACACCCTGACTCTCACCGCTGCCGGGGGCGCGGCGGGGGACGACTTCTCCGATGCCTTCGACCTGCGCATCGACGACAGCTTTAGCCTGGGCCTTTCCTACAACGGCAATGCCACGGTGAGCGGGGCGGGCAACAGCATCGGGGATCCGTTGGTGACCGGTAACGGAATCACCACGGCCCAGACGCTTTCCTGGAGCCCGGAGGACGGCAGCGCCGATATCGACGTTCCGGAAGGCACGGTGGTCACCGTCTCCTATGATGTGCGCGTGCTCGACAGCGTGCTGATGAACCAGGCGTTGACCAACACCGCTACCGGCCGTTGGACCGGTATCGACGGCACCAGCGCCTATGAACGAAACGGAACGGGCACGCCGATTTGCAACGATTACGTCACGGGACCTGCAACGACCACGCTGACGACCGGGGACAACACCACCATCACCAAGATCCGCTTGGGGGATACCTTCGGCGCGGGCGATGCCTCGGTTCGCATCGGCGACATCGTCACGTACGAACTCCGCCTGGGGCTCCAAGAAGGCGCCCATTCCAATGTGGTTCTGATGGACACCTTGCCTCAGGGATTGGTCTTTGAAGGAATCGCCGGCGTGAACGGCGATCCCGACGCGCCATTCGCCGCTGTGGCCCCCTTTGTCCATGCGGAGATCACGATCGCCAACCTCGTCATCGCCGGCGATCCGGCCGCCGGACCGACTACCATTACCTGGAACCTGGGCCACATCGTCAATCAGGCCGACGGCAATCCCGCCAACGACTTTTTCGTGATCGTCTACCGGGCCAGGGTACTGAACGACGCCCATCCGCACGTGAACACGATCGCACTCACCAACACGGTGCGCATGGATTACGACACGGCCACCGGACCTGCGCCCCCCAGAACGGACACCGACACCATCACCGTCTTTCAGCCGAATCTCACGGTCGCCAAATCGGCCGTGGCGGCCGGCGGCGATACGGTGCTTGCAGCCAATGAAATGGTCACCTTCACCGTCGAGATCACCAACACCGGGAGTGCGCCGGCTTACGACACGGTGCTCGTTGACCTCATTCCCCCGGGCATGCGTAGCGGCGCTGCGACCATCACCATGGTGAGCACGCAGCTTCTCTCCGGCACCGTGCTGTCGAACCTTGCACCGGCCTACGATGCCGCAACCGGCGTCGCCACCTGGGACTTGGACACGGGTGTTGCAGATCAATATGCGATCCCGGCCGGCGACACCCTGCGCATCGTTTATCAGGTGCAGGCCGAAACCGGGCTCGGCGCCGGCTTGACGCTCGCGAACCAGGCTCAGGTCCAGCGCTATTATTCCTTTGACGACGAGGCCGTACCGACCCAAGGCGGAGTGATCGGCGTGCGCCAGGTCTACGGGCCGAGCAATATCGCCGTCACCACGTTCACCACATCGTCGCCGGTGCCACTGCTCAAACAGAACCCGGCAGTCACGAACGTCGCGGTGGGGGAGCCCTTCACCTACAGGATCTCGGTTCCGGCCACGCCCCAGAACACCGCCCTCTACGACGTGCGCATCCTCGATGACCTGAGTGCGTCGGCAGTGGACCTGAGCTTTGTGGGCGTCAGCAAGGTCTCCGGCTCGCAGCCGTGGACCCCGGTCAATACGGGCAGCGCCGTCAACCTGGTGATCGAAGACACGACCGTTGGAATCGACATCCCGGCCGGAGAACAGGTGGTCCTCGACATCACCGTGGTGCTGAACGACACGCCGACCAACGTGAGCGGCCTTCAGTTCAGCAACACCGCCGATTATACCTATAACCCGATCGACAACGACCCCGCAACCCAGGCTCCCGGCGGTTCGGACACCACCGCGAACATGACCGTCGTCGGTCCGGATGCCCTCACCCTGGAGAAGTCCGGCCCCGCAACCATGCAGGTCGGTAATCCTGCCACCTTCACCCTGAATGTCCACAATCCGAGCTCGGGTATTTCTTGGAATCCGATCCTTACGGATCGCCTGCCCCATGGGCCCACAGGGGGGCTTTGCGGCGTCGGTCCGAGCAATGTGACCGCGCAGATCTTTCAGTCCGACGGGGTCACAGCGGCCTCACCTCCGCTGGTGCTCGGCACCGACTTTGAGGTGAACTTCACCGGCGAGCCCACCTGTGAATGGCGCATCAGCCTGCTGTCTCCATCCGGGGGCCTTCCGCCCGATCGGCGCCTGATCGTCCACTACGACGTGGAACTGGATCCATCTACGGATAATGGGATCAACCTGACCAACGTGGCCGGCGTGACGCGCTGGTTCAGCGCCGACCCCGGCACGGCAGGGACCTCGCCTCGGGCCTATGACCGCGAGTTGACCGACGGCACGCCGGGAACCCTCGACCATGAGGACGCCCACGTCATCACCACCGAAGCGCCGATCCTGGTGTTCCGCAAGACGGTTGAGAACGTGACCACCGGGCAGAATCCGGGCAGCAATGCCAGCCCCGACGACACCCTGCGCTATACCATCCAGGTGAGCAACAGCGGCCCGGTGGGTCTGGCGTCCTTTTCCATCGTGGACGAGGTGGATCGCCTAAACGCCACGCCGGCATTCGCTCCCGGCAGCCTCAATCTGGTAAGCATACCCGCCGGTGCAGATGCCTCCGGCACCAGTGCTGTGGGCGGCACGCAGGGCACGGGACTGGTCAATGTGGCGAATCTCAGCATTGGTTCCCAAGGTCAAGTGAACGACTCGCTCACGGTGACCTTCGAAGTCAAGCTTGAGCCCGTGATCACTAACGGCACCGTTGTGCTCTCCCAGGCCGAACTCGTCTCCGGGAACGCCGGTGGACTTTTAAGCGACGATCCCAACCTGCCCGGGGAAACGGATCCCACCGAGACGCTGATTGCCTCGGCGCCTCTCTTCGAAGTGTTGAAGACCTCCACCATCCTGTCGGGGGACCCCAACATTCTGATGGCCGGAGAAACCCTGCGTTACGCCCTGACCATTCGAAACATCGGGAGCGAAGACGCCGTAACCGTGCGTCTTCGGGATTACACGCCGGCCAACACCACCTATGTGGCCAACAGCACAACCTTGAACGGCACGGCCGTACCCGATCCCAGCCCCGGCGTCAATCCGCTCCATAGCGGTATCCTTGTGAACGCTCCTGAAAACACCACGGCCGGATACCTACGGGCCGATGCGACGCCTGGTGCGACCAATGTGGCCACCGTGACCTTCGACGTGGTAGTCGATCCAAACGTGATGGACGGCCTGATCATCGAGAACCAGGGCTTCCTCGGCGGCAGCGGTGCCGGAAGCGGTCCCCAGCCCGAACAACCGTCCGATGACCCGAATACCCCGGTCCTGAATGATCCGACCCGCAATATTGTCGGGAACGTGCCTCTCCTTTACGGCCACAAGACCGTGGAGATCCACCAGGATTTCGGCTCGCCGGCGATTGTCGATCCGGGTGACGTGCTGCGCTACACCATCGTCATCAGCAACTTCGGGGCCATTCCGGCCACTGGCGTGGTGCTTACCGACGCCGTTCCCGTCAATACCACCTACGTGGCCGACTCCCTGCGCCTGAACGGCGCTTCGCTTGCTCCCGACGGGGGTGTGTCTCCCCTCATCGCCGGTCTGACGGTTCATTCCTCCGACAATCCGGGTGCCGGCATCGTTTCGGCCGCCAATAGCGCCGTGGTCACCTTCGAGGCCAGGGTCAACGCCGGCGTGCCCACGGGAACGATCATCAGGAACCAGGGCAGCGTCGATTCCAACGAACTGCCTCCGGAACTGACCGACGCCGACGGACTGCCGTCCAACGGGAATCAGCCGACCGTTGTGGTGGTGGGTGACGTGCAGTTGCTTGCGGTGACCAAGGAAGTGTCGGTGGTCGGCGGCGGTGCCGCCGAGGCCGGCGGCCAATTGGAGTATGTGATCCGGGTAAGCAACATCGGAAGCCTGGCCGCCACCAGGGTGGTGGTGACCGACGATTTGAGACCGCCCCTGGGAGATCAGGTGACCTACATGGACGGATCGGCCACCCTGAACGGCTACGCGGCCGGGGTGAGCTATGGGGGTTCGGTGCTCACCGCGGACTATGCCGCCACGTACGGCGATCTTCAGCCGGGCGCCGGTGCCGTCCTTCGGTTTCGCGTGCAGATCAACCCCACGCTTGCCATAGGGACGACCATCGTGAACACCGGTGTGGTCCGCTGGAACGATCCGGCCCAGAGCGTATCGGCCAGCGTATCCCTTGACGTGGGCGGCACGCCGGGGAGCGCCAGCCTCAACGGGAACGTCTGGCACGATGCAAACCTGGATAGGCTCTTGGACGGAACCACCGAGAGATGCCTGGAGGGCTGGTCCGTCCAACTTTATCGCAACACGCAGTTGATCACCACGATATCGACCGATGCCGGCGGAGCCTACCGGCTCAATGGTCTCCTGCCCAACGCGGGTACGCCGGACCTTTACGAGCTTCGCTTCCGCGCGGCCGGTGCAGGACCGAACACCGCCTCGCTGGGTTACGCCGACTCACCGTTCACTGACGGTCCGCAGCGGATCAGCGCGATTACCGTCGCCTCGGGGGGGAACCTCCTGAACCTGAATCTGCCCATCTGGCCCAACGGCACCGTATACAGTTCGATTGCGCGTGTACCGGTTTCCGGCGCCAGATTGACGTTGCTGAACGCGGCAACCGGTGCGGTGCTCCCCAGCCAGTGCTTCGATGATCCGGTCCAGCAGAACCAGGTGACGGCTCAGGACGGCTTCTACAAGTTCGATTTGAACTTCAGCGATGCGTCCTGTCCTGCGGGCGGTGCCTACCTCATCGAGGTCACAGCGCCGCCTAACGGTTACCTGGCCGCGCCTTCCAGGATCATTCCACCCGCCAGTGACGCAAACACGGCCCCGTTCTCCGTTCCTGCGTGCCCCGGCAGTGCGGACGATGCAGTGCCGGCTACGGCCCAGTACTGCGAGGTCGTGGGCTCCGCAACGGTGCCGCCGCTGTCGGTGGAGCCGGGCAGCGCCGGCACCATCTATTATCTGCACCTCTTGCTGAGCGATGGGAATATCCCCGGCCAGAGTCAGATTTTCAACAATTCCATCCCCATCGATCCGACACTGGATGGGGCCGTGGCCATCACCAAAACTTCGTCGCTGATCAATGTGACCAGGGGGGCGCTGGTCCCTTACACGATCACGGTGACCAACGTGTTCGGTGTGCCGCTTAGAGACATCAGCATCGTGGATCGCTTCCCGGCCGGCTTCAAATACGTATCAGGTTCCGCCCGCCTGGACGGCAATCCGGCCGAACCCCGGGTCAACGGCCGGGAACTTTTCTGGGAGGATCTCCAACTGCAGGTCAACACGCGGTACACCATCCAGTTCCTGCTGGTGGTGGGTTCCGGCGTCTCCGATGGCGAGTACGCGAACCGGGCGATGGTCCTGAACACCGCCACCGGCGGCATGATCTCGGGGGAAGCGACGGCCACGGTGCGGGTCATCCCCGACCCCACCTTTGATTGCACCGATGTGATCGGGAAGGTGTTCGACGATCGCAATCTCAACGGACACCAGGACACGGGCGAGAAGGGCCTTCCCGGGGTTCGCGTGGTGACGGCGCGAGGCCTGATTGCCGTCACCGACGCATACGGGCGATTCCACTTTACCTGCGCGGCGGTTCCCGACGAGGATCTGGGAAGCAATTTCATCCTCAAGCTGGACGAGCGCACCCTGCCCACAGGCTATCGGGTGACGACCGAAAATCCGCGCGTTCAGCGGGCCACCCGCGGCAAGATGTTACGCTTTAACTTCGGCGCGACCATCCACCGCGTGGTGCGCATCGATATCGCCGATGGGGTGTTCGAGCCGAACACGACCAGAATGCGACTGCAGTGGACACCCAGGATCGCGCTGTTGCTGAAAGAGCTCAAGAAGGCACCGTCCGTGCTGCGCTTGTCCTACCTCGGCGACGTGGAACGGGAAGGCCTGGTGCATGACCGTCTCGATGCGTTGAAGAAGGAAATCGCCGGCGAGTGGAAACGCTCTGACGGCGCTTACCAACTCAATATTGAAACCGAAGTTTTCTGGCGCCGTGGGGCCCCGGTTGCCGGCCGGTGATCACAGAATGATGGAACCCTTTTCCCATATCTCACTGATGAAATTCATGCTGAAGGGCGGTATCGCCCTCATGTGCGTGGGTTTTGTCACCGTGGCGGGAGCAGGAGACGCTTCACCCGCGGAAAATGAGGTGAGGGAAACCGATGGGCGTGGAGAAGCAACCGAGATGCACCTGCCTGCGGATCAGCCCCCCAGGCCATGGATCCATGACCCCGCCATATTCGTGAAGGATGAGGGCGATCACCTGGAAATGCGACAGGTGGTGGAAGAGGAAGCCAAAACGATCAAAGTCCCCAACCTGGTCCCACCGATCCATTTCGGCCTGGGGGAGGTGGAAATCACTCCGGACTACCTTGAACTTCTTCGCCGGGTGCTCGACGGCATGCGCGATCGGAGCAACGTGCGGCTTCACTTTATCGGCCACGCGGATTCACTGCCTCTCATGGGCGATTTGAAAAAGCGCTACGGCGACAACGTCGGACTGTCGCTCGAACGGGCGGGCACCGTGGCCGAATATTGCCAGCGCGCTCTGAATCTTCCCCCCGAGGCCATCTCCTACGAGGGGCTCGGCGACAGCCGCCCGATCGCCGACAATGGGACCGAGGAGGGGCGGCAACTCAACCGGCGCGTGGAAGTGGAGGTCTGGTACGACGAGATCGGCGAAAAGCGGGTGGAAAAGGAAGTGATCGTGCCCCGGGAGGTGAAGCGCATCAAGGTCTGCCGAACCGAAACCGTCTGTAAACTGCGTTACAAAGAAGGCCACTCCCGTCGCGCACGGGTGAAGAACCTGGTTGCGCCCTTCCATTATGACCAAGGCATGGCGGATGTTCCCGAAGCGTTCCTTCAGCAGATCAGGCATGCGCTCACCAATCTGCGCGGCAAAGACAATCTCGTCGTCAAGTTCAACGCTTACACGGATAACACCCCGCTGAAGGAACGGGACAGGCGTATCTACGGCGACCACTCCGGGCTGTCCAAGGCGGTTTCCCGCCGCATTGCCCTCGCCGTTAAAGAAGACTTGGGTTTGCCCGATGGCGCCATTGAAAGTGAGGGCAGGGGAGCCTCCCATCCTTTGGCGTCAAATGATACGCAGAAGGGACGGGCTCTCAATCGGCGCGTGGAAGTGGAGTTCTGGCACGACGACCCGCTTCAGGAACTGCCCGAGGAGCCCCAGATTTGCCCGGAAGCCGCGGGAGCCGAAACCGTCACCCGCGTCTACGATCCCTCGTCGGCGAGCATCGATCCGATTCTGTTCCAAAATGGGAAACCTGCAATCCCGGCCGGCTACACGGAGAAGTTACGCCGCATCATGAATGAGATCGGCGACAAGACGAATGTCCGCCTGCGGTTCGTGGGCTATACCGGCAACAAACGCCTCGATCGTCGTACTGCCGCCATTTACGGAGATGACATCGGTTTGTCCATGGCCCGCGCTCGCCGGGCCATGGCTGCCGTCAGCGAGGAGATGGGATTGGCGGAGGGGCAGGCGGAGTTCGACGGCCGGGGCTATTTGCAGTCCGAGGACGTGGTGAACGCCGGTTTTATCGAGTCCGATACGTCGCGTGTCCAGGTGCAGGTGGTCTATGACGAGTTGGTCCTCCTCGATGACTACGAGGGGGTGGAGATCACCCCTTTGACCCGTGAGGTGCGCCCGGCCGACCCCTTTGCCCTGAATCTCATGCGCATCACGGTAGATGGGAAGCCGCTCGATGATCCCGGAAAATGCAGTTCGGATGTGCAGCGGTGCACCGACGTGGCCCTCGAAAACGCCCGGATCATGTTCAAGCACGACAGCCTGAAGCTGGAACCACGGCTGAACGTAACCGCCTGGCCCCGTGTGATCCGTTATCAGGACGTTGAGGATACGGCGTTTTCCGAAAATCTGGTGCGTTTCCGGTTGTACAGCAACTACCGCAGCTTCATCGAGCGGGCGGAGGTGAGAATTTTCGAGGAGGAGCAGTCCGTCCGCCATGCACCCATCGCTGTCATCGAAATGGATGCCGACGGCATGGCCCAATGGCAACCGCAGTTCGAGTTCTTCTCCGCGCCGGTTCGTAAATTGCAATACCTGGTTCGGGTGTACGACAAAAATGGGCTTTTTGACGAGACAAGCAGCCAGCCCCTTTGGGTTTCCGATCGCGTGGATCCGTCCGTTGCCGGGGCGGATCCCCATGCCGAGCTGCTTGCCGGTTATGGTGAGAGTCGTATCGCCAGACACAATATTGCGCTTCGCGGCGGTACGGTTCAGGCCCAAGGTAGCGCAATCCCTCAAGGACATGGGGTGTGGATGGCCGGATACGAGGTGCCCGTGGACGGCAAGGGGAGTTTTGTGGCCGAAGAAATCCTTCCCGTGGGCGTGCATACGGTCGAAGTGGCCGTGCTCGACAAGTTCGGAAACGGCGAGCTTTTCCTCCGCGACCTGGCGTTAAAACGGAGCGACTGGTTCACCGTGGGGATCGCGGACCTCACCCTTTCCGGCAACAAGACCGACGGGCCTGCAGAGCTGCTCAGGCCGGAGCAACCGCGGTACAGGGAAGACACGAGCCTCCAGGGTCGCCTGGCTTTTTACACCAACGGCAAATTCCATAACGGCTGGTCACTGACGGCGAGCGCCGATACGAGGGAAGGCCCCCTGGACGAGATCTTTTCCAATTTCATGGACAAGTCCCCCGAAGCGCTTTTCAGGCGAATTGATCCGGATTATCACTACCCGACCTTTGGCGATGACGGCACCGTGGCCGAAGATGCACCGACCAGCGGCAAGTTCTACGTCAAGGTGAAAAAGGAAGAAACGTACGGGCTCTGGGGCAACTTCCGGGTCGGATATTTCGACAATGACCTGTCCCACGTGGACCGCGGACTGTACGGCGCCAATCTGCATTACCAACCCCTCGACACCACCAGTTTCGGCGAGCCGCGTTTCCTGCTGGACGGCTTTGCCGCGGACCCGGGTACCGTCGCGGAGCGCGATGAGTTTCTGGGGACGGACGGGTCCCTCTATTTCCTGCGGGGGCAGGACGTTCTGGAGGGTTCCGAGCGTTTGCGCATCGAGGTTCGCGACAAGGATTCCGGGATCGTTCTGGCAGTCAAGAACCTTACGCCGATTCTCGATTACGACATCGACTACCTGCAGGGACGAATCCTGCTGTCACAGCCCCTGCCCGCAACGGCGAACGACGGTCTGCTGGTGCACACCGGCTCGATCAGCGGGAATCCTGTCTACCTGGTGGTTCGTTATGAATTTACTCCGGGGTTCACCGACCCGGACACGCTGGCTGCGGGCGGCAGGGTTCATTACTGGTTCAAGGACTACCTCAAGATCGGCCTGACCGCCGACCGGGATGAAGAGAGGGGCATCGAAAACAGCCTTGGCGGGGCGGATTTGACCCTGCGCAAGTCCGCCGAGTCGTGGGTCAGGCTGGAAACGGGCCGCACCAAGGGTCCGGGCGTGCGCTCAACGAGCTCCGTCGACGGCGGTTTTAACTTCGGAGCGTCTGATCCCTTTGACCCGGGCGAAGAAGACGCCTTGGCCTATCGGGTCGATGCCAGTATGGGTTTGAAGGACTTCTTTGACAACGGTCGGGGGCGGGTCACTTTATACCTGCAGGACCTCGAGGCGGGCTACTCGGCACCGGGTCTCGCCACCGACCGGGATTTGACCCAATACGGCGGAAAGGTGGATCTGCCTTTGACCGACGAGCTGGGTGTGCGCGCGAAGGTGGACAAGCAGGTTCAGCGAGAGGGTCTCGAGACGGAGGCCGGCGAGCTGGATCTCGATTACCGGATGGGCGAGAACTGGACCTTAAGTTCGGGCGTGCGTTACGACAGCCGCAAGGACAAGTCGGCAGTCGTCCCTGCCACCCAGGAAGAGGGCGACCGCACGGATGCGGCGGTGCGGCTCCTTTACGATTCCCGTGCGCGCTGGACGACCTACGGTTTCGGTCAGGGAACGATTCAGAAGAGCGGCGCCCGGGAAGACAACGCCCGGATCGGTGCCGGCGGCAGTTTGCGTTTGACGGAGCGTTTCAATGTGGTCGGTGAGGTTTCCGAAGGGGATCTCGGCATGGGCGGCCGGCTCGGGACCGAGTACCTCTATTCCGACCGGAGCACTCTGTACTCCAATTATACCCTCGAGAACGAACGGACGGACAACGGCCAGCTTGCCAGGAAAGGCAATATGACTTCCGGTTTCCGTACGCGGTATTCGGATAGCCTCAGTGTCTATCTCGAAGAGCGGTATGCCCATGGGGATGTCCCCACCGGGCTGACCCATTCCGCCCGCGTGGAACTCGCACCCGTCGACCGTCTCAATTTGGGTGTGAATATGGATTTCGGCACACTCAAGGATCCTCAAACCGATGCCGATCTCAAGAGAAAGGCTCTCGGCGTGAGTGCCGGCTACGGGTTCGAGGACCTGAAGATCGCCAGCGCGCTGGAATACCGGGTGGACGACATCGAGCAGCCCGATACCAGTTTTAACAAACGCACCACCTGGCTGTGGAAAAACAGCTTCAAGTACCAGCTATCCGAAGACTGGCGACTCGTCGGCAAATTCAATTATGCCGTGAGTGAGAGTTCACAGGGGGAGTCCTACGACGTCGACTATACGGAAGCGGTGCTGGGCTACGCCTATCGGCCTGTCCATCATGACCGTCTGAATGCGCTGCTCAAGTACACTTACTTCTACAATGTTCCGCCTGCCGATCAGGCGGCCGGAACCGATTCGAGTTTCAGCCAGCGCAGCCATATCGGATCGGTGGATGTCATGTATGACCTGACGACCCGTTGGACGGTGGGAGGCAAGGTTGCCTACCGCCATGGCCAGGTAGCCCAGGATCGGGTGGATCCTGAATTCTTTGACAGTCGCGCTCACTTGTGCGTGCTGCGCGGGGACTGGCACTTCCTTCACCGCTGGGATGCGCTTTTCGAAGTGCGCAGGCTCGACCTGCCCGACGCTGAGGACAGCCGCAGCGGGGTGCTGGTGGGGATATACCGCCACCTGGGAAATCATATGAAGGTGGGGATCGGTTATAATTTCAGTGACTTTTCCGATGATCTGACCCAACTGGATTACAGACACCAGGGTCTTTTCATCAATGTGCTCGGGACCATGTAGATGGTCGAGGGGGCAGGCCCCTGTGCCTGCCCAGGGCGGCCGTACAGGGCCGCCCCTTATGGAGGTTCATGACGAACGAGTGTGAGGGGGCAAACATGTTCTGCTGGCTGAGGATGGTGATTTTAGGGATTTCATTTCTTTTTTTGAGCTTCGCCGCCTACGGGCAAGAAATCTCGAGGGAGCAGATCAAGGGCCTGGATGAGCAGGTTCAGGAAATCAAGACCGATGTTCTGTCCATTGCGGCGGAACTGAATCAACTTGAAGAAAAACTGCTCTATCCGTCCAATACGCAGATCGCGATTTTTCTGTCCCTCGTCAGCGGCGAAAGCTTCCGTCTCGACTCGGTGGAGATCCAGTTGGGCGGCAAGCCGGTCGCCCATCACCTTTACACCTTCAAGGAGCTCGAAGCCTTGCAAAAAGGAGGGGTTCAGCGCATCTATACCGGCAATGTGCGAACCGGTGAACACGATCTGCAGGTCTTGGTCATGGGCAAGGCTCCGGGAGGAGAAGATTTTCGCAAAGCGGAGCGCTTCAAGGTTACCAAGGGTGTGGGCCCCAAGATCGTGGAAATCTCCCTGGCTTCCCAGAGCATCACCCTGAAGGATAGGTAGACGATGTCCAGGATGTTGGTTTTATTGGCAGGTCTGATATTCCTTGCTTCTTCGGCGGCGGCCGGTACGTCCGCTCCGAAAGAGCTGAAGGATCTCTATTTCGGAGAAGCCCTTTACTACGCCTTTCAAGAGGAGTGGTTCCATGCGATCGCCAGGCTCGACACCGAGTTGGAGCAGCATCATGGTCTTGATGAACCCCAACTGGACACCCTTTATTACCACATCAACCAGGCCGAGTTTGCCGTGGGTGACTTTGAATTGGCCTACCGGATGCACCAGCGTGCCGGGCGCGCTATCAGCGCGGTGATCGAAGGCAACGTGGAGGAACAGGTCCGCAACGAGGCCATCTATCGCCTTGCACGGATCTACTTCCAGAAAGACCAGCCGGCCAATGCCCTGTATGCCGTAGAACGCATCAGCGGTGCTGTTCCTCCAAAGATTCGGGATGACCTGGATTTCCTTCGCGCGCATATTTTCATGGCCAACGGCCGCTTTGGCGAGGCCGCTCGGATTTTGAGGGGCCTCCAGGATGCGAAAAGCCTCGAAGGCTTCAGCACGTACAACCTCGGTATCGCGTTGCTGAGGGACAATCGGGAGGCGGAAGGACGCCGCTATCTCGACTATACCGGTCAGATCGTCAGCACCAATCCAGCCACCCTGGCGATCAAGGACAAATCGAACCTGGTCCTCGGCACGAAACTGCTGGAGGAAGAAAATTTCGAGGGCGCCAAGCTTGTCCTCGATAGGGTTCGTTTGAACGGCCCCTTCTCCAACCGGGCGCTGCTTGCCTCGGGATGGGCGGATGCCTTCCACGGCCTCTTTGAAAGGGCTCTGGTGCCTTGGATCACCCTGGTGACAAGGGAAGTTACGGACGCCCCGGTGCAGGAAGCCATGCTCGCCGTTCCCTATGCCTATGGCAGGCTGAACGTATACAGCAAGGCGGCACTGATGTACGGGAGCGCGCTGGAGAAGTTCGGCACCGAAATAGACAAGCTCGGTGCATCCATCAAGAGCATCCGTGAAGGTCATTTTCTGCGGGCTCTTGTGCGGGAAGAATTGAAACAGGATGCCAACTGGGTCGTGAAGCTGCGCAAGCTTCCGCAAACTCCCGAGACTTACTACCTTCTTGAACTGATGGCTTCCCATGATTTCCAGGAATCCCTCAAAAACTACCTCGATCTGGAGGAATTGCGCAAGAAGCTAGAGGCCTGGCTGGGGGACCTGCGCGCTTTCGAGGAGATCATTGAGCTTCGCCGGGCTTATTTCGAGCCTCTGCTTCCAACCATCGACCGGGAATTCCGTCGTCTCGATTCGCAAATGCGTCTGCGCCTGGAGCAGCGGGACCGCATCGAACAACGCCTCAATGACATGCTGGTGGTGCCGAGACCCGATTATCTGGCGACCTCGGAGGAGCGGATCATCAGTGAGGAGATTGCGAAACTGGAACGGAGGCTGACGGCCGGCGGTAAGGCCTTAACCGGCGCCGTAGAGGCGCGGATCAAGCGTTTGCGGGGGGTGCTCTTCTGGAACATTTACACGGATTATGACCGCCGTTTCACCGAGGCCCACAAGCACCTTCGCGACCTGAACCATGAAGTGAATCTCTTGCAAAAACAGTATACCGCCTTCGTACGTACCCGCCAGGCAGCCACGCAAAGCTACGAAGGCTATCACGACGGGATCCGCGGCCAGCGGATGCTCATCATGGCTGCCCGTGAGAAGGTGGGGGAACTGATGGCACGGCAGGGCCATATGCTTGAAGTCCTGGCCGTAAACGAACTCAGCAGGCGCCGCGAGCGTCTTGCCGAATTTCAAATCAAAGCGCGCTTCGCAATGGCGGACAGCTATGACCGTGCCACCAGGGCCAAGACCCGGGAGAGGATCGGGCGATGAACTCGATCAGACTTTTCTTATTGGCGGTGCCGGCGATGCTTATGGCGTGTCAATCGCTAAGCGACAAGGACACGATTGCCAGGCTGCGCAGCGTTCAGATCGAAATCAAGGAGGAGAAGATCGAAGGGGGGCTCGAGAAAGCGATGTTGAGTTACCAGCGCTTTCTCAAAGAGACGCCTGACTCGCCTTTGACCCCGGAGGCGATTCGTCGTCTTGCGGATCTGAAGATCGAGAAAGAATACGGCACTCTCACTGAAGGGGCCGAGGTTGGGAGCGGGGAGAGGCCACCGGTGCTCCCCGCTCCGGAACCCGCGGTTCTACCGCGTGACGCTTCGGTCTCCGGCGCCCCGTCGGACAAGGCCCCGGCGCACATTCCGGTTCACGCCGAATCCGACACGGACTTCGAAAGACGGGCCACCGAGACGCCGCAGGTGGCCGGCAGGAAAGGGGCTGCGGAGGAAGTTCCCGAAATCGCCCATGATCTTGAAAGGGCAAACGCCCGCGAGGCGATCGAGCTGTACAAGAAACTTCTCAACGAGTACCCCCTGTACAAGCGCAACGACCAGGTGCTGTACCAGATGTCCCGAGCTTTCGAGGAACTGGGACAGACCAAAGAGGCCATGGAAGTGATGGACCGGATGGTCCGAGAGTTCCCTTCGTCCCGGTACATGGATGAAGTGCAGTTCCGGCGCGCTGAATACTTCTTCGCGCACAGGCGGTACCTGGATGCCGAGAGCGCCTATACGAGCATCGTGGCTATGGGCGTCGGTTCGTCCTACTACGAGCTTTCCCTTTATAAATTGGGTTGGACCTTCTACAAGCAGGAACTCTACGAAGAAGCCCTCCATCGGTTCATTGCGCTTCTGGATCACAAAGTGTCCGTGGGATATGACTTCGCGCAGACCGAAGACGAGCCGGAACGCAAACGGATGGAAGACACCTTCCGCGTCATCAGCTTGAGTTTTTCCAACCTGGGCGGGGCCGTTTCCGTGGATGAATACTTCTCCAGTCACGGCAGGCGTATTTACGAAGACAGCGTCTACAGCAATCTCGCCGAATTCTACCTGGACAAGCGCCGTTACGCCGATGCCACTGCAACGTACAACACTTTCGTGACGCGAAACCCCTTTCACAAGTTGGCGCCCAATTTTCAGATGCGGGTGATCGAAATCCATGCCGCAGGCGGATTCCCCAGTCTGGTGCTCGAGTCCAAAAAGAAATTTGCCGTGACCTACGGTCTACAGGCCGAATACTGGAATTACTTCCAGCCGAACGCCCGTCCGGACGTCCTGGGTTTTCTCAAAACCAACCTGACCGACCTGGCGAAGCATTATCACGCCTGCTACCAGAACGTGCGAGACGCGAAAGAGAGGCCGGAGAATTTGAAAGAGGCGCTGCACTGGTACAGGGAGTTCCTGACCTCGTTTCCCATGGAGGTGGAGTCGGCGGCCGTAAACTACCAGTTGGCTGATCTGCTTCTGGAAAACCAATCCTTCGGCACCGCGGCCGTGGAATACGAGAAGACAGCCTATGACTACCCGCCTCACGAAAATTCCGCCAAAGCCGGCTACGCGGCGGTCTATGCCTACCGGAAGCACCTGGATGCCGTTGCGCTTGGGGACAAGGAGAATGTCAAGGGGGAGGTTGTCCGTAGCTCGCTGAAGTTCGCCGATACCTTCCCGGAGCACGAGAAGGCGGCGATCGTACTCGGGGCGGCCGCGGATGATCTCTTTGCCATGAAGGAGTACGAGCAGGCGCTTGCCGCTGCGAGAAAGCTCCTGGCGGTATTCCCCGAAACCGATGTGACTGTGCTCCGTTCTGCCTGGCTGGTCGTCGGTCATTCTTGCTATGAGCTCCTGCGCTACAGTGAGGCCGAGACCGCTTATCGGAATGTGCTGGCCACGTTGCCGGAGGGGGACAAAACGCGCGACGACCTGGTCGATAATCTCGCGGCGTCGATTTACAAGCAGGGCGAGCAGGCCAACGCCCAGCAGGATTATCGACAGGCGGCGGAGCACTTCCTGCGGGTAGGTCTCGCAGCACCGACTTCAAAAATCAGGCCGAACGCGGAATACGATGGGGCCATGGCCCTGATCCAGCTCAAGGAATGGGACAGGGCGGCCGCTGTGCTGGAGGGATTCCGCGCCGATTTCCCCGGACACACGTTGCAGCCCGAAGTCACCAAAAAGATCGCCTACGTCTACAAGGAGAATGGAAAGCTCTCCCTGGCGGCCGCTGAGTATGAACGTATCGAAAGGGAATCCCAGGACGATGAAATCAGACGGCAGGCCCTTCAAGTTGCGGCGGAATTGTACGAACAGGATGGCAACCGCACCCACGCGCTCGAGGTTTACCGGCGTTATGTGGGTTATTTTCCGCAACCGGTTGAGCTCAACCTGGAGATGCGCAACAAACTCGCCGAAATCCTTAAGGAGCAGAACGATCGGAAATCCTATTTGGAAGAACTCGAGGAGATCGTCGCCATCGAGGCCTCCGCCGGGAGCTCCCGTACGCCACGGACCCGCTACATTGCCGCGAAGGCCGCCCTGGTGCTTGCCCAGTCGAGATATGAACGGTTGCTGGCCGTGAAGCTGGTGAAACCCTTTGAGACGAACTTGCGCAGGAAGCGCGACCTGATGAAGAGGGCCACGGATGCGTTCAGCAAGCTCATGGACTATGAAATCGGGGAGATCACTGCCGCGGGGACATTCTATCTGGGGGAGATTTACGCCCACTTCAGCAAAGCCTTGATGGAGTCTGAACGTCCCGAGGGACTGAATTCCCTGGAACTGGAACAATACAACCTGGCCATCGAAGACCAGGCCTATCCATTCGAAGAGAAGGCCATCGCCGTCCACGAGAGCAATCTCAAGCTGATCTCCCTGGGCGTCTACAATGAGTGGATCGACAAGAGTCTCCAGAAATTGGCGAAATTCGTGCCCGCCCGGTACGACAAACCGGAAGCGGAGAGCGGGGCCATTTTTTCGCTGGAAACCTATGTTTTCGAAATCCACAGGGCTCCGCCGCCTGCGCCGCCGGAGCCCGAACAGGAGGCCACGATTGGAGACGCGGAGCCTGCAGAAATCGAAGAACCGGTGCCTGCGGAAGATCCTGCGCAGAGCTCTGCCGGAGAGGTCGAGATCGAGAGTGAAGAAAAGGGAGTTCAGCCGGAGGCGGGCGATACGATGAAAACGGATCAACAGACGAGGAGGTGAACGATGGGTGGCATCCGCAATCGAGGGTTGAGCCGGTCAAGACCTGGAACTTCCGGCGGATTTGTGGTCCTGGCGATGATGGTCTGGGTTCTTGCCGGGTGTGCGACCGAGAAAAAGGTCGAACCGGCTCCGGTTGTTCAGGCAGCCCCCGTTGCCAAGGGTCCCTCCGTGGCGCGTCTCCAAAATGGGCGGGAAGGCTTCATCATCACGGAAGTCCCCCAAATGGACGAGGAGTCGCGCGGCCACTTCGAGCGGGCCGTCGCCATGCTCAATAATGAGGAGTATGCCCAGGCGATCGAACTTCTTGAAAAGGTGATCGAGAAGTCACCGGGCGTCACGGCGCCTTACATCAACATCGCGATTGCCTACAGGCGCCTTGACAAGGCGGATCTGGCGGAGGCGAACCTTAAAACCGCGCTCCAACTGATTCCCGATCACCCGGTGGCATGCAACGAATACGGCTTGTTATGCCGCAAAACGGGTCGATTTGCCGAGGCGCGGGCGATCTATGAAAACGCGATCGCGCGGTTTCCGGATTATTATCCGGTGCACAGAAACCTCGGGATTCTCTGCGACCTCTATCTCAATGACCTGGAATGCGCCCTCGCGCATTACGAGATTTACAGCGAGGCGAATCCCGAGGATAAGCAGGTGAAATTGTGGATCGCGGATTTGCGCAACAGACTTCAACGCAATTGAGCCGGCCCGGCCGGGAAGATGAAAGTCGAAACCCATGCGGATGACTCCTTTCGAATGGTCCAAACCATGCATGTTTATCTCATCTATCACATTTCAGCGTCGGGTTTGGAGCGGGGGGTCATTGGAATTCCGAGGAACCGTAAGGAGGAGGGACAATGTATCGCAAATTAACCCTGTGTCTTTTTGTGGTCCTTTTCCCGGTGGTCATGGCCATGGCTCAGGAGACCAATAAAAACAAGAAATCGGAAGCCGGGGAACTCTCAGCGGAGAAGGAGAAAAAATCGGAAGCCAAGGAGCTATCCGGTATGTCCATCGTCGGTAACGATGAAGCCCCGAAGTCTCTTTTCATCGTTCCCTGGAAAAGCTCCGAAATCGGCGTGGAGACCAGCTTAAACACCATGCTGAACGAGGCCGATGTGCCTGTGGATCGGGACGTTTTCATGCGGCAGCTTGAATTCTATCGAGTCAGCACCGGCAAATGAGTTGGTGGTCTTGTCCAGGAGGAAAGTGATGGGTTTCTATTCAATGGTATCGTTTTTTCAGAAGGGGGGGGTGTTCATGTACCCCATTCTTCTGGTGTTTGCAGTCGGCATGGCCATCTCGTTCGAGCGCTGGGTGCAGTTGAACCGGATCTGGAGCGCGAACCGAAAAATGTGGGACTCGCTTCATCCGGTGCTGGTCAAGGGCGAATTCGACAAAGCACGGCAGATGGTCAATAAGGACAAATCCAGCATGGCGCAAATGCTGGGCATGGGGTTGGCGCGCCAGGGTGCGGTAAGGCGCCGGGAGGACATCGAAATCGCCATGGAAGAGAGTATGATGGAGATCATCCCCCAACTTGAAAAGCGCACTCCGTATGTGGCGCTTCTTTCCAACATCGCCACCCTGCTGGGACTTCTCGGCACCATCATGGGGCTGATCGAGGCCTTTACGGCGGTTAGCAATGCGAACCCCGCCGAAAAGGCCGACCTTCTTTCCGCCAGCATCTCGGTGGCCATGAACACCACCGCCTTTGGCCTGATGTCCGCGATTCCGCTTTTGCTTCTCCATGCCAAGCTGACTTCCACTACGGGTCATATCGTAGACAGCCTGGAAATGGCATCGGTCAAGGCGCTGAACACGATCTCCAATTTCACCAAGCGCCAATTCGAGGAACCCGATCATGACTACAAGACATCGTAACAAAAGGGAAAGGGGAGAAACGGCCGGTCTGGATGTCACCACCTTCATGAACCTGATGGTGGTGCTCATACCGTTCCTTCTCATCAGCGCCGTCTTTTCGCGGGTGACGATCATGGAGTTGAGTGTTCCGACCACCGCGGGCGGATCCGCTTCGAACACGCCGAATTTCGCCATCGAGGTCATTGTCCGCAAAGCAGGACTGGAGATTGCCAACGGGTCGACCGTGGAGGCTGCGATTCCGAAAAAAGAAGATCACTACGATATGGAAATGCTCTCCGAAATGCTGATGCGTCTCAAGGCCCAGTACCCTGAGAAGGAAGATGCGACGGTCTTGATGGAACCGGACATCGAGTACGACTACCTGATTCAGATCATGGACGCGGTTCGCGGCGCCGAGGTACACGTTGAAGGGAGCGAAGAGGTTCGGAAAACGGTCCTCTTTCCACAAATATCCATAGGAGACGCGCCATGAGAAAAACCAGACGCATGAGACGGATGGGGCGTAGCAAAAAAAGGGTCACAGGGCTGAACCTGACATCCCTGATGGATGTCTTTACGATTCTGGTCTTCTTTCTCCTTTTCCACGCATCCGGCAGTGAAGTTCTGGAAACTCCGAAGCAGATCAAGCTGCCCGATTCCGTCGTCGAGACCAAGCCAAGGGAAACCGTGGTGATCATGGTGAGCCCCGAGGTGGTGGTGGTTCAAGGCGAAGCCGTGATCAAAACCCCCCAATTGCTTGTTGCCGAAAGTGAGACGGTTTCGGAGATCACGGATCGCCTGAAGCGGCTGGAACGTAATATCATCGGGATAAGCACCAGGACGATCGTCGGGAGTAGAGAAGTCACGATCCTCGCGGATAAAACGATTCCGTTCAAGGTGCTTAAAAAAGTCATGTCAACCTGCACGGATTCCGGATACGGGAGGATTTCCCTCGCCGTCATTCAAAAAAACCAACAAAGCTAGTGGGAATGCCGTGAATACATCCTTGTTAGCACAGGAACTGGAGCCGCTGAACGCTCAGATCGAGCAAACCCTGAAGAAACGCGAGGGGCTCGAAGATGAGTTGCGCGTTGTGGAGGCAGAGCTTGAGAAGTTTTCCGCCGATAGAGAACGATTCGATGCCTTGCGCGATGTCTGCAATGCGCTCGACAAGCTGGGGGAACTGAAAGCGGACGACCTTTTTTGGGAAGGAATCCCTGAGCTCGAGAACGCCGCAGGGCACCTGGAACGGGCGCGGGAGCGTGTCCACCGCTTCGAAGGGGAGATCCGCGGGATTTTGGACAAGCAGGCATCTCTCCAGGGAGAGATCAACCGGCGCCTCGAAGAACTGGACTTCCTCTACGAAGAAGTCCGTGATGCTTATGAGCGTGAAGAACGTCGTCAGGAAGAGTTCGTCGTGGAGCGCGAGATTTCTCCCGTTCCCTATCGCCAGATGATCATGCCCTGGACCAAGGAGGCCGAAAGCGAGAGGCGTTTTCGCCGCGTTGTATTGGTGGCCTTGCTCATCTGTGCCTTTTTTGGCTCTCTCGTTCCGCTCGTGAAGGTGCCGGTTCCGGATCGTTCGGTGGAAGTGGTAGAGATTCCGGAACGATTGGCCATGCTTGTCAAGAAGGAGCAACCCAAGCCGGCGCCGCAGCCAAAACCTGTGCCCAAAGAGGAACCGGAGGAGCCCAAAAAGAAACAGGAAGAGACCAAAAAGACCCAGGATAAAACCAAACCGCCCGAGCCGAAAAAACCGAAAGAAACGAAAGTAGCCAAGGCGCCGAAGCCGGAACCTCCGAAAAAGACCGGGACCGGCGGTGGAGCGGCGAAGGCGGCGCGAAAAAAAGCGGAAAGTGTCGGTGTTCTCGCGTTCAAAAAGGCTTTTGCGGACCTGATGAAGGAAACCCCTGTTGCGAAACTCGGTACCGAGGCCCGGCTCAGAAAAGAAAGTGTGCGGGTGGCAGGACAGGCCGTGGCTCAGCGCTCGTTGGTGGCCATCCAGGGGCATGGCGGCTCCAGCGGCGGGATCAGCAATGCCGGGATCAGTCGCAACGTGGGAAACGGCAATGTGGACCGATTGGGCGGTGGCGGTATTGGTAGCGGAGGGGGCGATGGGGACGGCACCGGCGTTGGTTTTGCGCGGGTCGAAAGCTCCATTGCGGATGTGAGGGAGTCTTCGAGGCCCCTTGCCGATGGACCGAGTCCGAGCCGCACGGACGAGGAAATCCAGATCGTATTCGACCGCTACAAGGCGGCGCTTTACAGGATCTACAACAGAGAGCTGCGCAAGGATCCCACCCTGCGCGGGAAGATCTTGTTGCGAATCTCCATCGAAACGAGTGGTGAGGTTTCCATGTGTAAGGTGGAGTATACCGATTTGGCTTCGCAGGAACTGGTAGCCAAGGTTGTAGAAAGAATCAAGAAGTTCAACTTTGGCCAGAAAGAGGGCGTATCGAAGATGATCATTTTGTACCCGATCGACTTCCTGCCTGCGGGATAGGAAAAGTCTCGGGCGGAAAGGCGGGAGGCGGGGAGATCACGCGCCGTGTCCATACCGGCGCACGCTTCTTACAAGAAGGGAATTACGTAATTTCACCTCAAAGGGTGTCAAATTTCAGGAGGTAAGCGATGGAAATCTATTCATTGGGGGTCCGTTCAATGGCTTCGTTTTTTCAGAAGGGTGGTTTGTTCATGTACCCCATTCTGCTCGTGTTTCTGGTGGGAGTGGCGATCTCGCTCGAGCGCTGGATTCAGTTGAGTCGCATCCGCAGCGCCAACCGCAGAATGTGGAATCTGCTTCACCCGATGCTGGCCAAAGGAGATTTCGAGAAAGCCGGGGAAATCGTCAACAAGGACAAATCCACCATCTCGCAAATGTTGGGAATGGGGCTCGCTCGCCACGGCGGGCTCCGGCGTCGTGAAGATGTGGAAATTGCCATGGAAGAGAGTATGATGGAGATCATCCCTCAACTTGAAAAGCGCACGCCTTACGTGGCGCTCCTCTCCAATATTGCCACCCTCCTGGGACTCCTCGGAACCATCATGGGGCTGATCGAGGCTTTTACCGCCGTTGCCAATGCGAACCCCGCGGAGAAAGCCGACCTTTTGTCCGCCAGCATTTCCGTGGCCATGAATACCACGGCCTTTGGTTTGATGTCTGCAATTCCCCTTTTGCTTTTCCATGCCAAGCTCACTTCGACCACAGGTCAGATCGTGGACAGCCTGGAAATGGCATCGGTCAAGGCGTTGAACAGTATCTCCGACTTCAGAAGGCGTCACTTCGAGACGAAATCGGAAATTCCAGATGAAAAGCAGCAGATTCCCGTTCAGAAATCCCTGGTGGGAACCCCTGCCTAGGATCCGTTCGGAACGCACCCACCAGGAAGCTTTCAACCGCAAAGGAGAGCCGTTGGTAAGGGATCGTTCAGCGGACGGGTGCTCGGCAAGGGGTCGTTTCCATCATGATTCACCGGCGAAGGTCTCGTAACAAAGTTCAACTTCGCAGCCCGGGATCGGTCAGCATGCCTGGTTTGGGATGCTCACCTCCAGGATTTTTACTACCTGAGCATGATCCTGGCATCCACCACGCAGTACCCTTTTCCTCGAGACATCACCTTGACCGGGTTAAAGTCCAATTCGGCAATCTGGGGGATATCTTCAACGAGGGCCGATAATCGGAGCAAAAGATCTTCCAAGGCCTGAGTGTCGCTGGGAGGGGATCCCCTGTAACCCTCAAAGAGCTTCGCCATTTTGATGGAGCTTACCAGCTCTTTGGCATCCAAATCGGTAAGGGGGTGCAGCCTCACGGCAATGTCTTTTGTAAGCTCGGCGTAAATCCCCCCAATGCCGAACATAATCAAAGCTCCGAAAGATGGATCTTGTGTGACCCCAACGATCGTCTCGATTCCCTCCGTCACCATCTGTTGAAGGATGACCCCTTCCATTTCATTTTCCCGCCCCAGTTCGGCAAGTCGCCGGCTGATTTCCACATAGGCCGATTCCGCTTCTTGTTTTGTTTTGATGTCAAGCTTCACACCACCCACGTCTGTTTTGTGAACGATGCTGGAGGAAGCCAGTTTGACGGCCAGCGGGAAGCCTATTGCCGGAGCCAGGGCAGCGATTTCAGCAGGGTTCCGGGCAACTGTCGTTTTAACAAAGCGAATTCCGTAACAGTCAAGCAACTCCGCCGTCTCCTTCATGGTGAGCCAGAGCGGCCTGTTGACGTTTCGGGTCATTGCCGCCTCGATCAGTTTTCTCGCTTTGCCTCGCTTCACGGCTCGGATTTTCGGAATGGATCCTCCGGGCCTGCGCAACCATTCGGCGTGCTGAACGGCTTTCGCTAAGGCGGATACGGCATCCTCGGGAAAAGGGTAGCAAGGGACGAATCGACCCGGCTCCCCCAGCTTTGAGCCCACCCCATGCTGGCCGATGATACAGGAGAGCAAGGGCTTTTTGTTCCGTTGGAAGACCTGGGCCAATCTTTTTATGGGGTCTTCTATGGCTCTTGGTCCGATTCCCGGCAGGGTGACGAATATTGCCAGGACCGCATCGTTCCCCTGGTCATCGGCCAGCACTTTCAATACCTTCTCGAATTCTTTCTCCGAAGTGCCTGCTGTGAGGTCCAAAGGATTGCGAAGGGCGATTTCACGCTGAAGGATGGATTTGAGTTGATCGGCGGTGTCGGGGGTGAAATCCGGCAGCACAAGGCCATGGTGCTCACAGGCGTCTGCCGCGAGGATTCCCGGTCCGCCCCCATTGGTCACGATCACCACGTTTCTCCCTCGCGGTAAGGGCTGGTTGGAAAGGAGTGTGGCCACGTCGAAGAGTTCTTCCAGGGTATTGACTCTGGTGATACCGGCCTGTTTGAACAGAGCGTCCGAGGCGATCTCGGGCGTCGCCAGGGCTCCTGTGTGCGATGAAGCGGCTCGAGAGCCGGCGGGGCTCGTACCGCTCTTCACTGCGACGATGGGCTTCTTCCTGGAAACCCTTCTGGCGATTCGGGCAAATTTCCGGGGATTCCCGAAGGATTCCAGGTAGAGCAGGATGACCCTGGTGGCTGGATCCTGCTCCCAGTATTGAAGGACATCGTTTGCCGAAACATCGGCCCGATTGCCTACGCTCAGGAAAGAGGAGATGCCCAGATTGAGGCTTTTGGCATACTCCAGGATTGCGATTCCCAGGGCTCCGCTTTGGGAGAGAAAAGCCACATTGCCGGACGGAGGGTAAATGAGCGAGAAAGTGGCGTTCAGGTTTATGCCGGGATCCGTGTTGACGATCCCCATGCAATTGGGACCGACAATCCTCATGCCGTGCCCCAGGGCAATTTCCCGCAACTCCCTCTCCCTTGCGGCTCCTTCAGGGCCTCTTTCCCTGAAACCGTCCGAAATCACCACCAGGGCACGAACACCCTTGCGACCACATTCATCGGCCACCTTTGCCACCAGGGGAGCCGGCACCACGATGACCGCCATATGCACCTCCCCCGGGACATCGAGCACGGAAGGGTAACTCTTCACCGCCATGATGGAATCCGCCTTCGGATTGACGGGATAGACAACACCGGAAAATCCGTTTCCCATGATGGAACGAAAAAGGAGCTGTCCAATGGAGCCAAACTGCCTGGAAGCGCCTATAACGGCGACTGAACGCGGATAGAGGAGATACTGAAGGGATGCCAGCGTGGAGGCTCGTTCCCTTTCCTCCTCTTTCCTTGCGATCTTTCTGGTTCGGGATATGGGGAATGTCACATGATAAACGCCCGAGGAGAGTTCGCTCGTGATCCGGAAGCCATAATCCCCTATGACCTTCATCATTTCCCGGTTCTCGGCCAGAATTAAGGCTTCGAATGTGCGAATACCGTTGTCGCGGGCTGCGTTTGCCAGCAATTCCATAAGCTTGGTGCCCACACCCTTCCCCTGGTACGAATCGTCGACCACCAGCGCAACTTCCGCAGTGTCGGTCTTTGGGAGGCGAAAGTATCTCCCGATCGCAACGATTCTATATCCGGAATCACTGGACGCCTCCCCGACAAAAGCGAACGTATTGTTGTAGTCCACGGCGCAGAAACGAGCCGCATCTTCCGGCCCTAACCTGGGAATGGAATGGAAGCGCAAATATTTGGCGCGCGTGCTGAGTCCGGAGACGAAGTCAAGCCAGCGCTCGATGTCCTCCATCTTGATCGGTCTGAACAGCATCATGGAACCGTCCTTCAGCAGGACTTCGGTTTCATACTGTGAGGGATATGCGGCGTTGGATTTCGTGGACATTGCTTTTCTCCTTTCCTTGACGTCACGCCCATGAATTGCATTCAAGCGTAAGCATTGCCCCTTGACAAAAAGGCCATGGGATGTCCGTCATGGACAAACCGGTAACGCTTCCCATTTAACCCCGGAGCCATCGTTCCGTCAACCCTCCTCCGCGGGTGGGAGCTTCCGCCTCTGCACAAACGGGAAAAGATGTTCCGGCTTGTTGACTCGTGAAAAGGTTTCAGGGTATAGAGATCCCCATCGCTTTCATGAAATCTCAGGTTTTCGTCGGCGTTTCTCTCGATATAGGAGATCGGCCCCTTCGCCGACCTGATTTTGGCCGGCACGGTGGCCCGCCAAACCAAAAACCGACCTGAACGCGGCGCAGTCAACCGAATGAAAAGTGGTTTCGTGAGAGCGGCACAAAAGATTAAGAGATCAGTGGAGGTCATATGGTTTCCGTGCGTGAAGTGATGGAGGCGAGGAGTGTGGCGGTGATCGGCGCCTCCCGGGACCCCTTGAAGCCGGGTTCTATGCTCCTCAAGCTTTTAAAAGACGCGGGTTTCCAGGGAAAAATAGCGGGCATCAATCCCCAGGGAGGGGAAGTGCACGGGTTCAGCTTGTATGACAGCATCGATCAGGTTCCTTTTTCTCCGGAATTGGCCGTCATGATTATCCCTCCTCCTGTGGTCCCCCAGTCCTTGAAGTCTTGCGCAGCCAAAGGGGTCAAGGGAGTGGTGATTGCATCCGAGGGTTTCGCCGAGATCGGGGAGGAGGGAAAGAAGTATCAGGAAGCGGCTCGTGCCATCTTCCGGGCGACCGGCATGCGGGGCTTCGGGCCCAATACCCTGGGAATTGTCAATACGATGAGTCGGCTGACCAGTTCCTATCTGTCCGATGAACGTATGCTCAGACCGGGATCCATAGGATTTGTCTCCCAGTCCGGTATCTTTGTAGGCGCGTTGCTCCGATATCTCAGTTCATTTGAGAGCTTTCGTATTTCAAAGGGCTTGGGGTTGGGAAACAAGGTGGATGTGGACGAGGCCGAGGCCCTGGCCTATTTGATGGAAGATGATCAAACCCGGATCGTTGGAATGTACCTGGAAGACATCCGCGATGGCCGACGATTTCTTGAAACCGCGCGGGAGGCGGTGATGCGCAAGCCGATCCTGCTTTTAAAAGGTGGAAAGACCGCTGAAGGGGCCCGCGCCACGGCTTCCCACACCGGCAGTTTGGCGGTGGACGACGCTGTTCTTGACGGGTCCCTGCGACAGGCCGGAGTACTGCGTATGTCAGGAATCGAGGAACTCATCGGAACGCTGATGGCATTTCAGTTTATGCCGCTTCCCAGCGGGGATCGTATCGCTTTCGTTACATTCAGTGGTGCCCAGGCAATCATGAGCATTGATGCGGCCACGGAGTGCGGGCTGCACATCGCCCGGTTTGCAGATCCTACACAGCGAAGGTTGGCGGGAGTGATCGCCAACGCCTCCAAAGCCCGGAATCCCGTGGACATCTACCCGGACATGAACATTCATGGGTTTGAAAAAACCGTTTCAGAGATTTTACTCGCTCTGCTGGCCGATGAGGGAGTGGATGGGGTCATTTTCATTTCTTTTGCCGTGATGGGTGCCGAGCCCTATCGTCCCCTTGTGAAGCTTGTTCAGGAGAACCTGACAAAACCGGTTTTCTTTTCGGTGATCGGCCGAACCAATGACGTGGAAGAGTGCCGGGCATACCTGGAGCATGAAAGAATTCCCTTCTACCTTTTCCCGGAAATGGGGGTTCGAGCTTTTGCCAACATGTACCGGTACGTGAAAACGATCAAAAGGGGGTGATCACGTCCCTGTCAAATATTCAACACCCGATGGAATCTCGTCACGAAGAGCCTCTTTCCGGACTCCCTCCGGACCGGACAACTCCCCTGAAACGCCCTGAAATCGAAGTGTTATTGCGTCGCGCAGAGAATTCTCCGCTCCGGCATGTATATTGCAGGATCTTCTGCAGGGCTTTTCTCAGCCCCAGTACCGCATTTTCCTTCCCGCCCCAAAAGAGGCTGAACAGAAGGAGAACACGGGAGATCATTGTCGAACGCTTCCCCGGCAGGGATTTCCCTGGCCCGCAAGCCGGCCGTAAACCGGTGGGGCCCATGCTGCGGATTCGATACGTGGAGGTGAGGAAGTCCGGGGTCGAAAGACGCCCCATTTCCCTTAATTAGTAGCGCCCCAGCAGGTCCAGGTCGGCGGAGTCAACGGAGAATCGATTCCGATTCTCCCTCTGAAGGGCCCTAAACCCTCCGAAAACGGACCCGCTGGTAAAAGGCCGATTCCCAATGGTGGGGAAGGAGAAATGATCAATAGGATTGTCAGATTCGGCAACGGCAATGGATTAAAAAAGAAAATCAAAGAACTGAAGAAGGAGCTGAGGAGGCTCGAACTTCGCCCCTGTCGGAGCGATCTGGAACTCAAAGAGAAAGAGATGGGTCTCAGGATTCTGGAGGGGAAGATCGACGACCTTGAAAGGGTTCAAACCAAATCGGTGGTGGGGCTTGATAGCGTGGGGCAATTCTTTTGAGCCGGGTCTTGAATAGGACTCTTGACGCGCTCGTGCCTGCCTGAGGAAAACAACCCCCGGAATCCGGATCGCTGGGCGGAGATGCGGAATGGATAGTCAATCCCCAAAAGAAAGCATCCTGATCGTGGATGACATGCCTGTAAATGTTGAGATCGTCGAAAAGATCCTGAAGCATCGCTACGACGTGACGATTACGACCGACGGGCCAAGCGCTCTGGAAATGGCAAAGTCCCAGCATCCACCGGACCTGATCCTGCTCGACGTGATCATGCCCGATATGGACGGGTATGAAGTCTGCAAGAGACTCAAGGCAGATAAGATGTCCAGGGACATTCCCGTGATTTTTCTCACAGCGAAAAATGAGGAGGCGGACGAAGCCATTGGATTCAAATTGGGTGCGGTGGATTACATCACCAAGCCATTCAACCCCGCCATATTAAAAGCCAGAGTGCAGACCCATTTGGCACTGAAGGCCATGAATGACCGGCTCAAAGACGTCAACAAGAGACTGGGAGCCGCCTACTCCCAGATGAGAGAGTGGAGAGACAGTCTTGCAATGCAATTGCAGGGAGAGGAAGCCGGGTTCTTGCTGGGGGAGAGCGGGAAGATATTGGGTGTCACCGAAAAGGGCGTGGAAAGCACGGCGCGCAAGAGAAGAGACCTGATTGGCGGCAATATCCTCGACCTCGTAAATGAAGAATCACGGCGAGAACTGTTTTTGTCTATGCGTAAGGCAAGTATCGGGGGCTTCTGCCAAATGATCCTTCCCATACGCGGAGGAAATGGAACCCAACAGGTTTTTGAAGCCAAGTTCATGAACTTAAACATAAAAAAAGGCAGAATGCTTTTGGTTTTGATGCGGGCTTTGCAGGAGGAACTTGTCTCGGCGGCAAAAGAAGTGTCTGCCCTAGCTTCATGAAGACTCCCTCAATTCGGCTTTCCTAGAAATCCCCTCCGTCCCTTTGTGAAATTGATCCTTGCCCGTGAGTGGCCCTGCTCGACGCACTGAACGTATCCCATTTTTTTGCGGGACAAAGAGGGGAGGCATTTGAGTTTTTCCCAATAATCGACTATAGTAGGGGGCCGTGTTCCTGTGGTTCACTGCTGGCGGGAGATAGACGGAAGGCAAACGGGAGTCAGGGTCTGATCGGCTTCCGAGTGAAGAGCGACGGAGAACCAGGCATGCCCGGGAAGTTTCAGGTCCCCCAAAAGTTCACAGCGATTCTGGTTTATGGCCGGCCCCCCCTCGTTTTTTGCGGAATGATCTGCGCGCTTTATGTTATGTGGAGCCGCAGCGCCGTGTTTTATACATTGGGGGTCGTTTTTCTTTTCATCTCCATGAGTTTCGACCTTGTAGACGGATGGTTCGCCGCCCGTTTTCGACCCCATTCCAAGCTGGGCCACCTGGCGGACCGCATCATGGACAACATCGTCTTCTCCATTATTTTCCCGCTCGTCGCCGTTGGCATGATGTGGCGGCTTCACTTTGTCTCTCCGGAGGACACCAAAAAGGAACTGGTGCATGCCATTTTCGTCCTGCTTTTATGTGTGGCGGTGCTTGTTCGAAACAACTTCGCGCAGTTTATGCGAACTTTCGCCATTCGCAAGGGACAGGAACCGGAATTAAGTGAATTCACTCGCCTCCGCACCGTCGTTGCAGCTCCGGTGGGTGCGCTGTTGTACGCGCGAGCTTTTTATGCCCCCGAGGGTCCGGCCTCCAAGATCTACTTGTGGATATCTTCGCTGGGTCACCTGCCCCTGCGCACCTTGTTCTTCATCGAGATCTTCTTCCTGATTATCAACTTCGCATCCATAGCGGGATATTGCCACAAGTACGGAGCCTATTGCCTGGATGAGCTTTGCCTGGGGGATGAGAAGTTAAGGCGAAGGATCCTCTCCATTTTTCCCAATGCGTTGACGGTCATGAACGCGATCATGGGATTGCTGGCCGTCTTCTTTGCATACCACGGGCAAATTCGCGAAGCCTACCTGTTTCTCATCGGGGCGGCCCTGTTTGACAAGATCGACGGGGCGCTGGCCAGGCGATTGGGTTTGACGGAACCACTTCCGGATGAGGATCCGTCCAGGCGAATCAGCCTGGGAAGCATCCTGGATGATGTTTCCGATGCGGTCAGTTTCTGCATCGCTCCCGCGTGGATTTTCCATGTCACCCTGTCGGATGCCCGGGATCCCGTCTTGCAGGCATTACCTCTGGGCGTCATATCTTTGCTCTACGCGCTCATGGGAATTATGCGCCTGGTCTACTTCACGATGGACAGAAGTCCTATCCCCGGCTTTTTCAAGGGACTGCCGACCCCTGCCGCAGCATTGCTGGTTGTGGCACCTTTGATCATGTTCAGCCAGGCCATCCAGGAAGCATCGGAGTGGGCAAGGTTCTGGGGCATTTTTTGCTTTGGGTGGATGATCCTTGCAGCCTTTCTCATGAATCTTTATCCTGTTCGTTACATCCATTTGGGACGTCTCATGGAAAGACAGCGCTGGTTTGCCCGGATCACCTTCCTGTTGATTGTGATCTTCGTCTTCACCCCCTGGTTCGGTCTGCTGGCGTTTTTGTACATGTTTCTCTATGTGCTCTCACCCCTCATATCGGGCCGCATTGATCCGGAAGTGGCCGCAAGGGAGACCCGGGATTAATCCGGCCGGAAGTTTTCAGGATCGCCCACCGTGAAGCCGCTCAGGTCCTTGATTTCCTTGGTTCCTTTCCATTTGACACCCGGCAAGGTTTCTCCTATCATACAGCGTCAAGCATTTTTAGGAAGGCCCGGGAGGACTGATTGGATCAGAGGAATATTAACATCCCAAACCTGCTCAGCGCATTGCGGATCCTATTTCTACCCTTCTTCATCTATCTGATCTCAAGGCCTTCGCAAACCAGTCGGGTCATCGCCTTTTCGCTCTTTGTCCTTGCATCCCTGACGGATATGATCGACGGCTATGTGGCCCGCCGTCTCAAACAGGAGACGGAACTGGGCAAGTTCTTGGATCCCCTGGCAGATAAGCTCCTGGTCCTGGGAACGCTCATCACCCTGATTTTTCTCACCGAACAGATCCAGCTCTGGATGGTCATGTGCATCGTGGGGCGGGACATGTTGATTACCTGTCTTCGATATCTTGCCATCTATCAAGGCTCCAGCCTTCGAACATCGAGGCTGGCCAAGGTCAAGACGGCCTTTCAGATGTTCAGCATATTTGTCATTCTCATCAGTTTCATGGCGATTACGGTTCCTCAAAGAAATCTCATCAATGAGGAGTACCACCAGGCTGTCGAAGCCGGGTTGTCGCGCTGGGACGTGGCAAAATCGAACATGACACGGTTTCTTGAAGGCCGAAATGCAGACCTCCTTTTCTGCCTTGCTTCGTTCGTGCCGTACTACCTTATGATCCTGACGACGGCAATCACCGTGGTCTCCGGTTTTCGCTATCTCTTCACCAATTGGGGTCTTCTCCTGGGGCCTATTCCTCTCATCCGACCCAGAAATGGGTGAGGGGTCCCCGAGGGAAACCAGTGCACCACGACTCCACTTGACAGGCTCTCGCAGGTGTCCTATGGTGACCGCCACCGAGAAAGACGGCGAGCGTTTTTTGGGGCTCGGACGGAAGAGTTTTTCAGAGGGAGATGCCCTCGGTGACTGATTAGCCAAGCGTGCTGCAGAAGGGCGAAAACGATGGGAGGCCGGGACTTGGAGGAATCTAGCGCGTCCGACCTTCGAGCCTTCCAGCCGCTTTGCGAAATGCCCGGTGATTCAAGTCATAGGAATCGGCGTTTGGCCAAGCCGGGCTAACCCTTTGAAGGAAGGTGCCCAAGGATGAGATTTACATTTACAAAAGAGCAGGATGCATTTCGGAGAGAGGTGCGTGAATTTTTGAAAGCCGAACTGGGAGACAAGCCCCCTTTGGTGGTTCTGGGTGGGCTTTGCGAGGGGAATTCCAGGGAGTTTTCCCTGAAGCTGGCGGAAAAGGGATGGCTCGGCTTGACATGGCCCAAAAAGTATGGAGGCCAGGAACGCACTTACGTGGACAAGATGATATTGATGGAAGAGCTCTTGAAGGTGAACGCTCCCATTCAGTATCACTTTCTGGCAGATCGACAGGTCGGACCCGCCATCATCAAGTTCGGCTCCGATTGGCAGAAGGAGTTTTTTTTGCCCAGGATCGTTGGGGCTGAGGAAGGCGGCATGTTTTGCCTTCTGTTCAGTGAGCCCAATGCAGGATCCGACCTGGCGGCAGCATCCACCAGCGCCGTGAAGGACGGCGATTCCTATGTCCTCAATGGTCAGAAGGTTTGGACAACCGGTGGCCATGAGGCCGCTTATGGTTGGTTGCTGGCAAAAACCAATTTTGACAGCTCCGTGCGCAGGCATGAAACTCACAGCGAGTTCATCGTGGATATGAAGACACCGGGTGTCACGGTCAGACCGCTCATAAACATCGCTGGAGTCCACAGCTTCAATGAAGTCTTTTTCGATGAGGTCAAGATCCACAGGAAGTTTCTCGTGGGTCAGGAAAATGCGGGCTTCAAGCAGATCATGGCTCAAATGGATTACGAAAGAGCCGGAATAGAGAGGCTGCTTCAGAATTATCATGTTTACCGGCGACTTCTGGACCACATAAGGCAAATGGACAAAACGACCGGGTTCTATGGGTGGGTCAGGGACACGATGGCTCAGATGGAAATTGAGTTTTCCATCGGAAGGCTTCTCTGTTATTACACAGCGTGGATTGTGGATCAAGGGAGGTCCCCGACAACCGAGGCGGCTCTGTGCAAGGCGTTCTGTACGCAGTTCGAGCAACGTCTGAACGACTTTGCCACGAGAGTGGTGGGACCGGTCAGCCAAATCAGAGCAGGCGCAAAATGTGCGGCTTTCGAGGGAGAGCTGGCACTTGCATATCTGTGGAGTCCCAGCTACACCCTGCAGGGGGGTTCTGTGGAGATTCTGAAAAACATCGTGGCCCTGAGGGGCTTGGGCCTGCCGGCGAAGTAGGCTTCGAGGCATGGAATTGCAGAGGTGAAGAGATGGACTTTAGATTGAGCGAGGATACGCTTCTGTTGAAAAACAGTGCGGCGAAGTTCTTGAAGGAAAAGTGCACGGGCTCTTTCGTCAGAGAGCTTCTGAAAGATGAGACAGGCTTTTCAAGAGAGTTGTGGAGAGAGATGGCGGATCTGGGCTGGTTCGGAGTGATCTACGAAGAGGCATACGGGGGCAGTGAGGCCAGCTTTCTGGACTGGTTTGTTCTTTTTGAGGAAATCGGCAAGGTGGTGCTTCCGAGCCCCTTCTTTTGTAGCGCCGTGCTGGCAGGGCTCATCATCAATGAAACAGAAGACTTGGATTTAAAGCGGACCTACTTGCCTCCCATTATCCAGGGCGAGAAAATCCTCACCCTGGCGCTCCATGACGAGAGCGGCAGGTGTGACTTCGGCAGGCCTGGGGTAACGGCCGAAAAATCAAAGGAGTCCGATTATTTCTTGAACGGCACCACCATTCTGGTCCCCTATGCTCATGTGGCCGATCAAATACTGGTGTTGGCCGGGACAAAGGATCCTGGTGCCCAGGGATCGACCCTTTTCCGCGTAGACGGGAAAAGCGACGGCATGAAAAAAACCCCCCTCGAGATCATCAGCGGGGAGAAGGCATTCGAAGTGACCATGGAAAATGTGAGGGTGAGCTCCCAAAATAGGATCGGCGAAGCGGGTCATGGGGCGACCTATGTGGAGAAAATATGGCCCAGAGCCATGATCCTCAAGTGCGGAGAAATGCTGGGAGGCCTGCAGCGGACGATGGAGATGACGCTCGACTACGTGAAGGAACGCACGCAGTTCGGTCGGCCCCTGGGGAGCTTTCAGGTTGTTCAACACTACTGCGTGGATATGGCCACATATCTCGAATCCGCCAGGCTCATTTCGTACCAGGCCGCATCCCTTATCGGTGAGCAGATCCCATGCGAAAAGGAAATCGCCATGGCGAAAGCATGGTGCGGTGAGGCTTACAAGAAAAGCACCTGGATTGCCCATGAACTGCACGGAGGGATCGGATTCACTGAAGAATACGATTTGCATCCCTACTACAAGCACGCGAAAGCTTCGGAATTGATGATCGGGGATTCCTGGTTCCACCGATCAAAGGTGGCCGACGAGATGGGCATATAAAGGGGAAGAGAATGCCAGATGTCCGAGGTCGGATGACAGACCGTTCGGATGGCGATAAGAAGCGCTAGATCATTACTGTCCAAGATAAACCCAAATTCAGAATTTTTGATCGATAAGTGCTTGATTTCTCAACTTGGCGTCTGGAAGTGAAAACTCAGGTTTCATTGATTCCCTGAGAATGATCCAACCCCCCTTTATTTGAAGGGGGGCGGGGGGGATTTCACGAACGTGCTCAAAATCCCCCTCGATCCCCCTTTGCCAAAGGGGGAAGTTAAGAGTTTCCTTCGCCAGAAAAGACTTTGATGAAAATGCTGCCTAAAGAAACATGGATTTTGGACAAGAGTGGCGCTAGATATGGATTCGTCATGTGTCGGCTTGGGGGAGCGGGGGTAGCCCCGAGTTAACCGCCGCCCGACCGGAGCTTTCCTTTCAGATGGCGAGCGTCAGGCCTTCTCTTGCCCAGAAAATATTCATCCCCTCATAGTCGGAGTGGTATCTTGACCTGTTTTTCGCGGACAGGTTATCCAGGAACTTGTCCGAATGCTGCGGGTCGTGGTGAAAGACCGCGAGCTGTTTCACCCGCCCTCGATAGCCTGCCTCCAGGAGCACGTCAATGGTAGAGTGCCCCCAACCTGCTTTGATTCCGTATTCCGCTCCCGTGTACTGCCCGTCTCCGATCAGAAGGTCGGCCTCCTCCACAAAGTCCAGGTAAGCCCGGCCCATGGCCTTGTCCTCTTCGGACCGGTTGTGGCCGCGAAAGATCCGATCCAATTCCACATCCGTGGCATAAACGATCCTTTTCCCGTCCACACGAATCCTGTAACGGACGGATCCCCCGGGATGATGAAACTGCTCCTGCCAGTCCACCGTAAGCTCTCCCAGTTCGATGGCCTCTGCGGATATCTCCTTGATCGCAATGCCGGCCGAAAAGGCGGACATCCCTACGGGGAAGTACTCCGAGTCCATCTGACCTTTCAGGATTGACCCCAGAAAACGCCCTTTCCTGGGGCTTCCGTAAATGGTCATTTTGGTGGTTTTGTTGTAGGCCGGTTCGAAGAAAGGCAGCCCCTGGATGTGGTCCCAGTGGGTATGACTGAGGAAAAGGTGGAGACGGCGGGGAAGGCCCTGTTCGCAGAATTCCTCGGCGAGCTCAATTCCAAGATTTCGGATACCCGTGCCGGCATCCAGAATGAGGAAGGTATCCCGGTGACGGATGGTCACACAGGAGGTGTTCCCTCCATATTTTTCCGTAATTCGCCCGGGCGTGGAGATGGAACCCCTGGTTCCCCAGAACGTGACAAGCACTTTTGACCCATTGACGGGCTTCATGTTTCTATGAGGCTCTGTTCTTCGTTAAAAAGGATTTTCACTCCACAAATGTGTATCTGGTCTTTGTTTCGCAAAACAGACCTCTCAATTCTGACGCCATTGACCAAGGTGCCGTTCGTGCTGCCCAGATCTTCGATGTGATATTCTTCATTGCGGAAAAAGACTCGCGCGTGTTTTCGAGAAACGGTATTTCGCAGCAGCTGCAGCCTGCACTCGGGGTTCCTCCCAATGAGAATCTCGGTTTCTCCCAATTCGATCACCCTGTTTTTTTTGTCAGAACCGATGACTTCCAGGTAAGAGCGATGCAAAACGGGAATTTCTGCACCCGATTCCTCCAGGGAGATCTCAACGGTTGGCATCGGCGTGTAGGTGTCGTCTGCGGAGGATTGCTTACTGCGCCGCTTGATGTGTAAGGTTTTGTTTCCGTTTTTCATTTGCCTCACATTCACCCGAAGGAGTTTCTGTGAAATGCCGGGACTCCAATATGCAGTGTATCCCTCCGTGCGCCACCTATCCGGGCCACGGAGGTGATGAAAGCGCGGCCTTCATGAGATCACCAGGATTATGTTATATTATCGGATACGCAGATGTGAAACTTGAATCTCAACTAAAGCCAAGCAAGATTCAAGCCAGGAGAAGCGGGGCGGCATTTTTGAATGTCATCGTAGTATTTGAATCGATGAGGGCGTGACAGAGAGGGATTTCATGTAAGAAGGGTTCGGGGTTCAAGGTTGGGGGTTTGGGATGGAATCAGATCCGGAAAGTTGCCCATTGCTCCGATTTATGGTTTCATCAAATCCCTGTTGAGTTAAGAGGGAGATCAACGAAAGAAAGCGAACCTCTGATCCTGGAACTTGAGAATCCTTACGTGAGGGAGAGGCCATAAGAATAGAAACACCTGTGGATATTGAGCCATGGAAGCCGACCCGAGAGGTTTCTTGCGAGGCTTTTGGCCCGACCTGCGGGTAACATAAGCGAAACAAAGTCAGCCTTGAACCGGGAACCCTGAACCTCTGGAGCGGGGTTACGGGTTTCTTTTGAAGGAGGAGCCATGTTTTACAAAAGCGACGATCGGGGTTACAGGCAACCCCGGGAGGGCATCAGGATCAAGACGCTCAGTTACGGCGAAATGACCCACATGGTGGAGTTTCGTCTCTCTCGGGGTTCGATCCTGGAAGAGCACAGCCACCGGCACGAGCAGATCGGCTACCTGGTTTCGGGAAAGATCGTTCTCGTCATCCAGGGTCGGAGAAACCTGGCAGGGCCCGGCGACAGCTGGTGTATTGCGGGGAACGTGCCTCACTCGGCCGAGATAATGGAGGATTCCCTGGTCATCGAAGTGTTTTCCCCGGTTCGGGAAGACCTTCTTCATCAATGAGCAATACCAATTTGCCCACGGTTCGTCCGGATTCCATGGACCGGTGAGCGCCGGCCACGTGCCGGAAAGGGAATTTGGTGACGGGCATGGGGGGGAGAAGACCCTCCGAGTCCCAATGGAGAAGCGTGTCCATGATCTTCCGGAATTGGGCTACCCGATCGAAGAGATAAATGACATTGAAACCGCTTATGGTTTTGTTGCTTCCCGTCAAGTCGAAGGGACTGAAGCGGGGCGTTCGAAGGTAGTCCCAGATCAACTTCGGATAGTTCTTGCGCCCGGACGGTGAAAACATGGACGCGAAGCCGTAGACCAGCAAACGGCCTGTCGGCCTGAGATGGCGGTATGAATCCCTGAGTGTGGAGGCGCCATTTGCGTCGAGGATCACGTCATAGCCTTGGGGACTGATTTTTTCGGCCTCCTTCCATAAGTCTTCGGAGCTCTTGTCGATGACGTGAGACGCCCCAGCCTCCTTTGCAGCCTCTCTCTTCGCCGGGCGGCCCACCACGCCCACGGAAACATTGCCGTTGATCTTAAGCAGGTGAACCACTGCGCTACCCACCCCGCCGGCTGCCGAGTGCACCAACACGACATCCGATTTCTGGAGATGGCCCACATGGTACAGGGCGTAGTAGGCGGTCAGGTAGGCTACCGGGAAGGTGGCTCCCCTGGCAAAATCCCAGGTGGCGGGCAGGGGCCAGAGATGCTGAGAGGGACAGTTGATCGCCGTAGTGTACGCGCCGAAGCGGGATACGCCGAAAACACGGTCTCCCGGCTGAAAGTCCCTGATTTTCTCCCCTGTTCGCCTAGCCACTCCGGCGAACTCCAGTCCGGGGCACAAGGGGTATAAGCCCTTGGCGGCTGCGTATAATCCGAGCCGGATACTGATGTCGGCGAAATTTATGCCGCATGCCCTGACCTCCACCTGAATTTCGTCGGGCTCAGGGTCTTCTATGGGCGTGTCATCAAACCGGAACGCTCTGTAGCTTCCCGGTTTCTCAACCATGATCCTTTGGCGGGAGGTTGCCATGGAGCGAACGTGAAAGGATTCTTGTTTAGGCCCGACCTTCCCGGACAAGGCGAGCGAAGTGTTCAAAGGATCGATCATAGGTCGCTTCTGCGGCCTGAGGAAAGCAACAGCCGGGGAGTTCCCGCATTTTCAAGTGATAGGAAAGACATTCGCAGCAAACGCCTTTTTTGGAGCAGGGATAGGTGCAAGTACATGCTTCCATGTTCTTCTCTTTCTTACAGTCCATGTTCTTTCCTTCCTTTGATGAATCTGAAAATGCGGACAAAAAAACCGTCCCCCCCGTGGTGAGGGTCGCCCCCCTATAAATCGGTCAGCGGGTCAAAGGTTCGCTTTCTTTCGTTGATCTTGCTCTGGGCTTCTGCCCATCCGGAAATTCGGAAAAATGGGCCAACTTTCCGGATCGAATTCCATCCCGAACACTGAACCCTGAACCCCCCGTTCCCTCCTTTGGAATATCCCCTGTGATTTGCCATAGAAGGCGCGAATTTTCAAGGTGTATTTCTTGAAAAAGAGCGAAACAGGCGTGCCGTACCTTTCAACGTCCAGGATCTACCCTGTCCAGGGAATTCAAGAGATCCCTGAACCAGGATGGATTGAAAATCAATATGTAGGCCAGAAAGAACGCAGTCAAGGGCAAGAAGAAGATGACGAGATCCAGGAAAAGGATCCCCAGGGAAATCAGAATACGGTTCGTCATGCTCATGGCAAACTCCATGCTATCGGTGCTTGTGGAACCTGACCGGAACCCCCCACCGGTAGTCGCTTATAAGGGAAACTCCGTCTCCCCGGGTTCTATTTTTGTAAGGGATCAGGGGGTAGTGGCACGGAGATTCCCGATTTTTTTCTTGACAAAGACCGTTCATTTATTGAACACTATATACGTTTCAAGACATTCCGCCGGCCGGTTGAACGTCTTGTCTTGATTCTTGCTGAGAATGCCGGGCGTCCCCGTCCATTGGGACGGGGATGAATGGCGTTTTCTTGGGCTCTTCAGGGGCCCCGAGTTACACCGGAGTCTCTCCGTGCTTCCCACCCCTCTGTTCGAGAAGGGGGGATTAGCGCTCTCCGAGCGAGGGCACGGAGCCTGGTGGCAAAGGCGAGTGAATCCCCGCCCGAAAGGGCGAAATTTTTATCATTATAACACCTTTTCCTTTTTCCTTTACAGTGGATGGACAGAGAAGATTTCCACATCCTCCGGCTCATGGGCGAGATTGACCGCAAAGGCGTCCAAAGCCAGCGAGAACTTGCCCAACGCCTCAATCTTTCCCTGGGGTTGGTCAACGCCTTCCTGAAGAGGCTTGTCAAGAAGGGATATTTCAAGGTAACCACAATGCCTCGAAACCGAGTGAAATATTTTTTGACCCCGAAGGGATTGGCGCGCAAGAGCAAGCTTACTGTGGAATATCTTCGCTACTCGGTGAACTTTTACAAGGAAATCAAGAATCTTCTCCTGAACAAGTACAGCGAGATGGAGGAGAAACAGGTTCATTCCATCCTCTTCCTTGGTGCGGGGGAGGTGGCGGAACTGGCCTACCTCTACCTGCAGCTCACCCCGATCAATTTGTTGGGAGTCATAGACGAGGAGAAGAAGGGTCAGAGGTTTTTTGATTTGCAGGTGGAAAACCTGGAACGACTTCGTCAAAACGACTGGGATGCCATCTTGCTCACCCGACTGGATGAAACGGAGCGGGAGGTTCAAAGCCTCATGGAAATTGGGGTGAGCCTGGATAGGATAGCGACTTTATGACGGACGATCTAGCAAAGTGGTACGCCATCCATACCAGAAGTCATTTTGAGCAAAAGGTCTATGACGGCCTTCTGGGCAAGTCCATCGATACGTTCCTGCCGCGTCTCCAAATGATGAGCAGGCGGAGGGACCGCCGCAAGATCATCATGGTTCCCATGTTGCCGGGCTACGTGTTTGTGCGGTCCAGTCTCGAAGCGGAGGAACACCTGAAAATCCTCAAAACCGTCGGCGTGGTGCGAATGGTCGGTTTTCAGGGAAAACCGATTCCGGCGCGGGAGGAGGAGATCTCCTCGCTGATGGTTCTGGACGGGACGGATCGAACCGTCAGGAACCGGGCATACGTGAAAAAGGGCGACCGGGTGATGATCATGGAGGGCCCTTTGAAAGGACTCATCGGGTTCTATCTCAGGCACAAAGGGCAGACGGACAAAGTGGTCGTTTCCGTAGAGCTTTTGCAGCGGTCCCTGTCCGTTGAGATCGAGGACTGGGCGCTGGAGAAGCTGTCGGATTTCTGAGACGGTTTCATTAAGAAAAAAAGGGACATAGCCGTTTCGGTTTCCTGCAACCGAAGGGGCGGAGCTGTGGGAAGGTAAGAAAATTCAATTCACGAGGAAAGACCCAATGAGGACGCTGATTACCGGTGGAGCCGGGTTTATAGGCTCGCACCTGGCAGAGAGACTGCTGGAGCTCGGGCAGGAGGTATTCGTCATAGACAACTTGTGGACGGGGAAGCTTTCCAACCTTAGAAACGTGCAAAATCATGAAAGATTTCACCTGGTCGTCGATACCATCCTCAATGAGTCCGTGATGAATGAATTGATTTTCAAGGTGGACCATGTCTACCACCTGGCTGCGGCAGTGGGAGTCAAGAATATCATGGACCACCCCGTTGAGACCCTGGATATCAACGTGAAGGGGACGGAGGTGGTTTTGAGGCTGGCGAACCGCTTCAAGAAGAAGGTCTTTATCGCGTCCACTTCGGAGATTTATGGCAAGCACCTCAATCACTCTGTTTCCGAGGATGACAACCGGATCATGGGGACGGTGAAGAAGCGGCGCTGGGCGTATGCCTGCTCCAAAGCTTTGGACGAGTTTCTGGCACTGGCCTACTGCGATGAGAAGAAGCTGCCGGTGGTGGTGGGGCGGCTTTTCAACACCGTGGGTCCGAGGCAGACGGGCCAGTACGGAATGGTTTTGCCCACTTTTGTCCAGAGCGCGTTGTTGGGAAGGCCCATCACGGTTTTTGGAGACGGCAACCAGAGCCGGAGTTTCACCCACGTCTATGACGTTATCGATGCGGTCATCAAGCTCATGGCGGAAGCCGGAGCAGAAGGGGATGTCTTCAACGTGGGCAATGACAGGGAAGTGACCATCAACGAACTGGCACAAAAAGTGAAGGAGATGGCGGGGAGCCGATCCGAGATCGAACATATTCCGTACGAGAAAGCTTATGGCCCGGGATTCGAGGACATGGAGAGACGCTGTCCCAACATAGAAAAGATAAGGAATTTGATCGGCTTTGAACCGACCTACGATCTGGAGGCAATTATCCGGAGCGTCATCGATTATTTCAAGGAGTGACGGGAATTGAAGAATCAAAAACACGTGGCCGTCATCGGAGCGGGGTATTGGGGGAAGAACCTGGTACGAAACTTCGAATCACTGGGCTCTCTGGGCGCCATCTGCGACACCCATGAGGGGACCCTGGAGGCCTTTTCAAAAAGCTATCCAGCCGTGCAGATCTTGGACTCCTTTGAGTCGATTCTGCAGGACGACTCCCTGAAGGCTCTGGCCATAGCAACGCCGGCCACAACCCATTACACGATGGTGAGGCAGTCCCTGCTGGCCGACAAGCACGTGTTCGTGGAAAAACCCATCGCCCTGAGAGAGCAGGAAGGAATGGAGCTCCATGAACTGGCTGCGACGCGGGGGAAGGTCCTGATGGTGGGGCATTTGCTCCAGTACCATCCGGCTGTGGCCAGGTTGAAGGAACTCGTCTCCCAAGGGGAGCTGGGAAAGATCCAGTACATCTACTCCAACCGGTTGAACCTGGGGAAGATAAGAAGGGAGGAGAACATTCTCTGGAGCTTCGCCCCCCACGACATCTCCGTCATCCTCTCCCTGACAGGCGAAATGCCTGAGAGCGTCATCAGCACGGGGGCGAACTACCTGCACCCGAAACTGGCCGATGTGACGCTCAGCACCCTCGCCTTTCCTTGCGGCATCCGGGCGCACATCTTCGTGAGCTGGCTGCATCCTTACAAAGAGCAGCGGCTGGTGGTGGTGGGGGATCAAAAAATGGCCGTGTTCAACGACGTGGAACCCGAGGACAAGCTGCTCCTCTTCCCCCATAAGATCGAGTGGAAGGACCACATTCCGGTCCCTGACAAGAAGGAAGCTGAAAAGGTCCCGTTGGAGATGAAGGAACCGCTGCGGGAGGAGTGTGCTCACTTCCTTCGTTGCGTCGCTGAAAACCTCAGGCCCTTGACGGGCGGAGAGGAAGCCCTGAGCGTGCTCAGGGTGCTCCAGGCCTGCCAGGAGTCCCTGGAAAACGAAGGGAGGCGGGTGGAGGTAAAGGAGCGGAAAGGTACCTACCCCGGCCGCCATGGTCAGGTTCACGAGACCGCGGTGATCGATGCCGGTTGCGAGGTGGGCGAAGGAACCAAGCTCTGGCATTTTTCCCACGTCATTACGGGAAGCAAGATAGGCCGGGAGTGCAACATCGGTCAGAACGTGATGATCGGCCCCAATGTGAGCATCGGAAACAGGGTCAAGATCCAGAATAACGTTTCCGTTTATGAGGGCGTCCTGCTGGAGGACGGGGTATTTTGCGGGCCTTCCATGGTGTTTACCAATGTGTACAATCCCCGGAGCTACATTTCAAGAAAGGACGAGATTCGGCCGACCCTGGTGAAGGAGGGGGCCACATTGGGGGCCAACTGCACCGTTGTCTGCGGGCACACGATCGGCCGCTTTGCGTTCATCGGCGCCGGTTCGGTGGTGATCGACGATGTCCCCGATTTCGCCCTTGTGGTGGGGAATCCCGGGAAGATCAAGGGCTGGATGTGCCGTTGCGGGGTTCGCCTGCACTTCGACCGGGATAAGGCCACCTGCGATGCATGCGGGTCGAAGTACGTGAAAAAGAAGGACAGGGTGCGGGAAGCCGCGTGAATCCGTGCCAGATGCCAAAGTCGGTGTTATGAAAATCATTCCCTACGGCAGACAGAGCATCAGCGAGGAAGACATTGAGGCGGTTTGTTCGGTGCTTCGCTCCGACTGGCTGACCCAGGGCCCGAAAGTGAGGGAATTCGAGGAGGCCTTGTGCGCCCGGTGTGGTGCGAAGCACTGTGTGGTGGTGGCCAACGGGACCATGGCCCTCCACCTTGCCTGCCAGGCCCTGGAAATCGGAGCCGGCCAGGTGGGACTCACCTCCCCCATTTCCTTCATGGCTTCTGCCAACTGCATCGCATATTGCGGCGCAACCCCTGATTTTGTTGACATCGATCCCGAAACCCTCTGTCTTTCCCCTGAGGCGGTAAGGGAATACTGCGATACGGTTCGCGTGCCGCAGGTGGTGATTCCTGTGGACTTCGCCGGCATACCGGCTGAGCTTCCTCGCTTTAAAGAGCTCGCCCGGAGATACGGCTTCAGGCTCATCGAAGACGCAGCTCATGCCATAGGATCCACCTACTCCCATGATGGCCGTGTCTATGCCTGTGGGTGCTGCGAACATGCGGATTTGGCCATTTTTTCCTTCCACCCTGTGAAGACCATTACCACCGGGGAGGGAGGAGCGGTTTTAACCAATGATGATGAGCTTGCCCGCAGGCTCAGGCTTCTCTCAAACCACGGAATCGAGAGGGATCCGGAAAGATTCAGGGGAAGGGAAAATGGAGATCCGGACCCGGGGCTGGACGTCTGGTACCATGAGATGCAGGCTTTGGGAATGAACTGCAGGATCACCGACATCCAGTGCGCCCTCGGCCTTTCCCAGTTGAAACGCTTGGAGCGCTTCAAGTCGCGGCGGCAGGAAATCGTGAACCTGTACAATGCCCAACTCATGGATCTTGCCGGGAAGGAGATCGTCGTGCTTCCTCCGTGGCCGGATGGGACGGACCCGTCTTTTCATCTCTACCCCCTTCGTCTGGGTCAAAAGAGCAGGACGGATAGGGATCGAGTGTTCCGGCAACTGAGAGAAAAGGGGATTTATACCCAGGTCCATTACATCCCCATCTACCGGCAGCCTTTCTACAGGGAGCACTATGGATACAGCCCCAAAGGATTCCCTGAAGCGGAAAAGTATTTTTCGTCCTGTTTGAGCCTGCCCTTGTTTCCCGATTTGGAAGACAGGGACGTTCGCTACGTGGTGGAGGTCCTCCACTCGCTTTTATGAGGAATCCCCCGGACGGAACGTCATGGTGGGGGAACGATTCCCCCTCCGGGACCGCTTAGCCCTACAACGATACTTATTATCCCGTCATTCCGGCGCGTCACCCCGGTGAAAACCGGGGCGGAATCCAGTCACAGCTGTGAGGAATCTGAGGAATTGGATTCTCTTCCCATACTCAGACTCCTGGATGCCCCCGGCTGACTTCATGCCGGGACAGGCTCCTCAAGTCCGGCATGACGGAGTGCCAAATGCCGCGCCATTCGTAAGTGAGGTTGTAGGGTTAGCAGGCCCCGTGAACTCGGAATCGCGGCAGGATGGCGCTCCCCACATTCGTGTGACAAACCGCCACCTCGCGTAAGAGACAATGCACGATGTTTTTTTCCACCGGATCGGCCGGTGAACGGTGAACGGACAACGGTTGGCCTATCCCCATGATCCAGGACAAGATCAAGATAGAAACCCTTCCCGTTACCAAAGACTTTCTGCGGGAGAAGCGTCTCATGGAGGAGCGGGGAGAACTGGTTCTCCTGGCGGACGGAGAGGAAATCCGTCACATCACCTTCTTTACGCTCAACCCCGGGCCAGGCTTTTTTCGGGGCGGCCACTACCACAGAAATAAAACGGAGAAGTTTTACGTGGTGTCGGGAAGGCTGCGAATCCTGCTGAAGGATGTGGAAAGCGGGGAGGCCGACGTGATCGAGGTGGCGGCCGGTCAGAGGGTGACCATTTTACCCCTGTGTGCCCATAAATTCCAGGCGGTGATGCCGTCCCATGTCATCGAGTACTACGACGTGCCCTACGATCCTGAGGACGACATCCGATTCCATTCTTTCGAGGGAGAGGAATGAATGCTGAACGATAAAATCATACTCATCACGGGTGGTACCGGGTCATTCGGGAAGAAGTGCACGGAGATCATCCTGAAAAGGTACACCCCCAAGAAGCTGATCATTTTCAGCCGGGATGAATTGAAGCAATGGGAAATGGCACAGACGTTTCCGGATTCCAAATACGATTGCATGCGCTATTTCATCGGGGACGTGAGAGACAAGGAGCGGCTCAACAGAGCCTTGCAGGGGGTGGACTATGTGATCCACGCTGCGGCCCTCAAGCAGGTTCCGACGCTGGAATACAATCCCTTTGAAGCGGTGAAGACCAATATCCTGGGCGCCCAGAACATCATCAACACGGCCATCGACCTGGGCGTGAAACGCGTGATCGCCCTCAGCACCGACAAGGCGGCGAACCCCATCAACCTCTACGGAGCCACCAAGCTTTGCTCGGATAAGCTTTTCATTGCCGGAAATTCCTATACAAGAAGGGACGGAACCATTTTCAGTGTTGTCCGGTATGGAAACGTGGTGGGAAGTCGGGGTAGCGTAGTTCCTCTCTATCTCAAGCAGCGTGAGACGGGGGTGCTCTCCGTCACGGACCCCCGAATGACTCGATTCTGGATCACCCTGGAGCAGGGTGTCAACTTCGTCCTGGAATGCCTGGAGAGGATGGTGGGCGGGGAGCTGTTCGTACCGAAGATTCCCAGCATGAACATTATGGATCTGGCCAGAGCCGTCTGTCCCGATTGCGAGCCGAAGTTCATCGGGATTCGGGCGGGAGAGAAACTCCATGAGGTCATGATCACCAGGGACGACGCGAGGTATACGGTGGAGTTCGATACCTATTTTGTCATCAAGCCCCAGTTTCGCTTTTTCGAGAGGCGTTTCAACAATGGGCGGGGGAAACCGGTTCCTGAAGATTTCGAGTACAACTCGGGGACGAACGAGGTAAGACTCACCATCGAAGAAGTGCGAGAGCTGTTGGAGCGAATTTCCCCTTGAGCCGAGATTCCTCCCTTCTCCTTCGCGCAGATGCGGACAGCCTCGTGGGGACGGGACACCTCATGAGATGCCTTGCATGGGCCGAGGCATGGCAGTCTGCGGGCGGCAACGTAACCTTCCTCAGCCGCTGTGAATCCGATCAGCTCCGAGGCAGGATTGAAGAAGAGGGCATGGCTTTCATCCCTCTCGAGAGAAGTTATCCCGATCCCGGCGATCTTGAAACCACGCTCCGCACCTTGGAGGGTATGCCGAAAACCACGTGGGTCACTCTGGATGGGTATCATTTTGATCCCTGTTATCATGACGAACTCCGGGCATCGGGACACAAGGTCGTGGTGATCGACGACCTGGCCCACCTGTCCACCTATTCTGTGGATATGGTGGTGAATCAGAACCTCTATGCCGGGGAGCTGAAGTATCATTGCGACTCCGGCACCAGAGTCCTCCTGGGAACCGACTATGCGCTGCTTCGGAGGGAATTTCTGGCGTGGAAAAGTTGGAAGAGAAGGGTACCCGAAACGGCAAGCAAAATTCTCGTGACCCTGGGAGGCGGAGACCCGGGAGAATTCCCCTTTCTCATCCTTGAAGGGATCAACGGGGTTCAAAATCCGCGCCTCCAGGTGAGGATGATTGCAGGAGCCTCCAATCCCAAGATCGACGCCTTGAAAGAAGCTGCGGCAAAGGCGGGACCCGGATTTGAAATCCATGGGCACGTGGCGGATATGCCTGCCATGATGGCCTGGGCTGACGTGGGTGTCTGTGCCGGTGGGACCACCTGTTGGGAATTCGCTTTCATGGGTTTGCCCAATTTAATTGTGGTGTTGGCAGAAAATCAACTTCTGGTGGCTGAAGGGATGGGGAGGCGGGGGATTTCCGTTCACCTGGGCTGGCATCACGAAATTAGCCGAACGAGGTTTCAACGGGAGTTGGAGGCCCTGCTGGGAAATAAGGAAAGGCGTCTCCTGATGTGCCGGGAAGGCCGGAAACTGGTGGACGGGCTGGGTTGCCAAAGGGTCATGGAGGCGGTGTTTCAGAAAAACGGGGAAACACAAGGCCGGAGTTTATGCCCTTGAATGTGACTCTCAGAAAGGCCGAGCCCTCTGACTGCTACCAGGTATTCCTGTGGCGAAACCACCCCGAGGTCAGGGAGTTTTCCCTGGACAGCAGTGAGCTGGACTATCAAAGCCACCAGGACTGGTACAGCAAAGTCCTGGGGAGCGAGAAACATATTCTCCTCATTGGCGTGCGGGGCGGTGAGGACGTCGGCGTGATCCGCTATGACCTGGATGAAGGCGGGGAGCGGGCGAACGTGAGCATCTACGTAAGACCGGGCTTTCACGGCCAGGGGATAGGGACCCAGCTGATGAGGGCGGGTGAAATCTGGCTGAAACAGCACAGGGCCCATGTAAGGAAAATGACCGCCACCGTGTTGAAGGACAACGAAGTCTCCTTGAAGCTGTTTCGAGGTGCGGGATTCGAACCGGAAGCGATTCTCTTTGCCAAAAGATTATAGCCCTGGGGCGCAGGGCCTCGAAAGATGAAGGCGGTTTTCCGCCGGTGGCGTGAGAAAAGGCCCGGCTCATTTCCGGGTGGAAAGCAGGATAGAGAAAGAGCGAGTGTCATGAGAACGATTCAGATGGGCAGCACATGGATTGGTCCTTCGAGGCCTTGCCTGGTGGTTGCAGAGATGTCCGCAAATCATCATCAGAGCCTCCAGAACGCCCTCGAATTGCTCCATGCGGCCAAGGAAAGCGGCGCCGACGCCCTGAAAGTCCAAACCTACACCCCGGATACCATGACGATCCGGAGCGACAGGGAAGCATTCAGGATTACCCGCGGAACCTGGGCGGGTCAGAGTCTGTATGGATTGTATCAGCAGGCTTACACCCCATGGGAATGGCAGCCGCGATTGAAGGAAGAAGCGGAGAAACTGGACATGGTCTTCTTTTCAACCCCTTTTGACGAGACCGCGGTAGATTTCCTGCATGAGATGGGGGTTCCGGCATTTAAAGTCGCTTCCTTTGAACTGGTGGACATACCGCTCATCAGGTATATCGCACAAAAGGGGAAACCGGTCATTCTCTCCACCGGGATGGCAACACTCTGGGAGATCGCGGAGGCGGTCAGGACCGTCAGGGATTCGGGAAACAAGGAGATGATCCTCCTCAAGTGCGTCAGTGCTTACCCGGCAGCTCCCGAGGACATGCACCTGAGAACCATTCCCAATCTCTCGGAGACCTTCGGACTGCCAGCAGGAATCTCCGATCACACCCTGGGCCACGAAATTGCGCTGGCTGCGGTGACCCTTGGAGCCCGTGTGGTGGAGAAGCATTTCACTTTGAGCAGGGAGGAAAAAGGGCCTGATTCTTCGTTTTCCATGGAGCCGGATGAGTTCAGGACCATGGTGCAAGGGATAAGGATGGTGGAAAAGGCCCTGGGAACTGTGTCCTACGAGCCCACGGAAGGGGAGCTTCAGAATCGGGTCTTTCGGCGCTCGCTTTTCGTGGTGAAAGACGTGAGGGCCGGAGAGACGGTGACGAAGGAAAACGTGCGTTCCATTCGCCCGGGCTTCGGCCTGCACCCCCGATACCTGCTTCAGGTGATGGGGAGAAACTTCAGGAAGGATGTGAAGAAGGGGACGCCCTTGAGCTGGGACCTGATTTAGAGATGAGATTCGAAGAATCCACAAGGTGGCTTGATCGAGCGAAAGCCGTGATTCCGTCGGCTTCCCAGACCTACAGTAAAAGCTACAAGTATTACTGCGAAGGTGCGGCTCCCGCCTTTTTGAGTCGCGCAGAAGGGGCTCATGTCTGGGATGTGGATGGAAATGAGTTCGTAGACTTCGTCATGGCTCTGGGAGCCGTGACCCTGGGTTACAGAAACCGGGAAGTGGACGCGGCCTTGCGCAGTCAACTGGAAAAAGGGATTTCATTTTCCCAGAGTCACTTTCTTGAAGTGGAACTGGCGGAAAAGCTCGTCGATATCATTCCCTGTGCGGAGATGGTGAGGTTTCTCAAAAACGGCTCCGACGCCACCGCAGCGGCCGTACGTCTTGCCAGGGCGTATACGGAGCGGGAAATGATCGCCTGCTGCGGCTATCACGGATTTCAGGATTGGTACATCGGCACCACGGTCAATCACCGGGGGGTGCCCGAGGCGGTGAGGAAGCTGACAAAAACCTTTCAATACAATGACTTGGCTTCATTGGAGCGGGTTTTCGAGCAGTACCCAGGGCAGGTTGCAGGCGTCATCATGGAACCGGTGGCTTTGCAGCCACCGCGGGAAAATTTTCTGCACAAGGCGCGGGAGCTCACCCACGAAAATGGCGCCCTGTTCATTTTCGATGAGGTGGTTACGGGGTTTCGGCTGGCGCTGGGCGGTGCCCAGGCGTATTTCGGTGTGACGCCGGATATGGCCTCTTTCGGAAAAGGGGTGGCCAATGGGATGCCTCTTTCTTTCCTGGCGGGGCCTCGAGATGTGATGAAACTGATCGATCAAGGGGTATTCATCTCCGCCACCTATGGAGGGGAGACCCTGTCTCTGGTCGCGGCGCTCACCACCATTGGAATTCTCGAGGGGCCGGAGAGTTTTCCTCGTCTCTGGTCCATGGGTGAGAAATGGGGGCGAGCCGTACGGGAGCTGATCGATGAGAAAAATCTTTCAAGCGTCATGGAGGTGGCCGGCCTTGCTCCCCATTGCGGGGTTGTATTCAAGGATTTCCAGGGAGTACCGTCCACCGACTATTTGTCGGTTTACCAGCAGGAACTGATTCAGGAAGGCGTCCTGACTGTGGGGATCAACAATTTCTGCCTCGCCCACTCGGAGAAGGATGTGGATCAGTATATTTCCGCGGTGAACGAGTCCACCAACACGCTGCTCAAGGTTGTGGAGACCGGAAATGCTGCGCCCTTTTTGAAAGGGGGAAAGATTTCGCCCATATTCAAGAGAAACCAGTGACCTGTTCCATTCAATCGAGGTGATATTCTACTTAAAAACAACTTTTGTACGGGGGTTTTCATGATGCTAACGATCAATGGAAAGTCGATTGGAGATGGTGCTCCCACTTTTATCGTCTTCGAGGCAGGACCCACCCATGACGGTCTTGCTAAGGCGAAAAAACTCGTTTCCCTTGCCGCCGAGGCCGGTGGAGACGCGGTCAAGTTCCAGGTGCTGGATCCTGACCGGCTGGTCCCGGATCGAAATCAGCTTGTGACCTACGACATCTTGCTGGACAGGCAGACCGGGGCCAGAAAGACCGTTTCAGAATCTCTTTATGAGGTTCTTTGCCGGAGAACCCTCTCTTTCGAAGAATGGAAAGAACTGAAGCATTACTGTGATGATCTGGGCATCACCTTTTTTGCCACGGCCACCTTCAGGGATGAAGTGGATCTCCTGGAGAACCTGGGATGCGATACCATAAAGATCTGCTCAGGGGACGTGAATCATCTGTCGTTCATTGAATATTGTGCCCGCACCGGGATGTGTATCCAGCTGGATACTGGCAATTCCACCATCGGCGACGTGGAAAGAGCCGTAGATGCGGCTCTTGATGCGGGCAATGAGCGCATTGTCGTTCACAACTGTCCATCAGGCTACCCCGCACGTCTTGAAAGCATCAACCTGAGAATCATTCCCACCCTGAAGCAAATGTTCGGGGTTCCCGTAGCCTTTTCGGACCACACCCCGGGCTGGGAGATGGATATTGCGGCGGTGGCGCTGGGAGCGAATATTGTGGAAAAGACGATCACCCTTGACCGGACCACTCCCAGCGTGGAGCACCTCTTCTCCCTGGAGCCTGAAGACATGAAGAGATTTGTTCGTTCCATACGGGAGCTGGAGATCGCCCTGGGGAGCACCCGCAGAATCATCACAAAGGCGGAGCGGGAGAAGAGCCTGGCGGTCCGGCGAAGCGTGGTTCTCAAAACCGATGTTCGTGAGGGGCAGACGCTGGAGGGGGATCTCATCGAATTTGCAAGGCCGGGCTACGGCATACCGCCGAATATGGCATCAGAACTCCTGGGCAGAGTCTTCAAGAAAGATCTTCCCGAAGGCCATCGCCTTCAGTGGAGCGATCTGGAGTGACCCGAAACATCGCAGTGATCCCTGCAAGGGGCGGGTCCAAGCGGTTGCCGCGAAAGAATATCCTGCCGTTTTTCGGTCGACCGATTATCCGTTACACGATTGAAGCAGCCCAGAGGTGCGGGCTCTTTGGGACGGTGATAGTGTCCACAGAGGACGCAGAGATCGAGAGCAACATAAAGGATTCGGGTTGTTCCATTCACAGGAGAAAACCTGAACTGGCCACCGACACGGCCCGGGTGGTGCACGTCCTTAAGAACCTGCTCGAAACCGAGCTTGAGCAGGGCAACAGCTTCGATTACCTCTGCTGTCTTTATCCTACGGCTCCCCTTCGCGATGAAGAGGATGTCAGGAAAGCCTACGAGCTGTTGACGGCGAGAAAGGCCGATTACTGTCTCGGGGTAACCGAGTACGATTTTTCCCCGTTCTTCGCGTTTAACATGGACGATCTGGGACGGCTGGAGCGGCGCTGGCCGGAACTTGCGGTGCTGCCGCCCTGGGAAAAACCAAGGGTGGTGGTGGACAATGGATCCATGTACTGGGTGAAGGTCGCGGCTTTTATGAGGCGGGGGGAGCTGGAGGGGGAAAACGCCGTCGGCTACATGATGCCTCGATGGAAGTCCGTGGATATCGACACCATGGAAGACTTCCATCTGGCCCAATACTTTGCCCGGAAATATGTTTCGGACAGGTTCGGGAGTCCAAACCCGGCTTGAAAATGCCCAAGGCGGGAGAAGGGTCCGCCAAAAGCAGCCACGGGCAACGTCTGCCGTTGGATGGGTCCGGGCTCTGCGAAGAGACCCGGCATCCGGCAGGTGAAAGGGGAGTTGCACCGTTTGGTGAGGTGGAGCCGGAGCGGGATTTCCCATTCCTGAACCTCGGCGAGAAGAAAGGATGGAAGATGCGCTATTGTAAGAAATGCGTTGCGCCGGCCAACACGAAACCGTTTATTGAGTTTGATGAGGAGGGGGTCTGTTCAGGTTGCCGGGCGGTTGAAAAGCGCGTGCGTGTTGATTGGGAAGAAAGGCGGAAGATGCTCGAGGAGCTTCTCGAAAGGCAGAAATCCAGGCAAAGGGCCAAGGGGAATCCCTACGACTGCATCATCCCCGTTTCCGGGGGAAAGGATTCCCATTTTCAGGTTTTCACCCTGATGAAGGAGTTCCATGTCACGCCTCTGCTCGTGACTTACAACCATCTCTTTAACAGTGCGCTGGGTTTGAGAAATCTGCGGAACCTGATCGAGAAATCAGGTGCCCACCTGGACCGTGTCACCCATGGAAGTGAGTCCGTACGCAGGCTTTCCCTGATGGGGCTGAAAACGCACTTCGACTACACCCTCCATTACCATCTCGGTATCTTCACCACGCCGCTGATCAAGTCCGTTCAGTATGATATTCCTCTGATCGTGATGGGGGAAGGGTTTTCCGAACTGATCGGTGTGGAAGGAGACTATAATCCTGAATTGATCAGGAAGTGGTCCCAGCGGGGATTGGATGCGCAAAAACTCCTCGACAGCGGATACGGCCTGGAGCCCTATGATGTGGCCCCCTTTATGGTGCCGCCCGAAGAGCAGTTGGCGAAGGTGGGAACCCGGGTCATCTATCTGTCCAACTACGTGAACTGGGATGCCCAGGCACAAACGAAAACGATGATCGAAGAGTGGGACTTTGAGACGGCCCAGGTCCGGGAGCGTGCCTACCTGGTGGACATCAAGACGGATGACCTTTCCGCCTACGGGGGGCATAACTGGTGCGCCTACTTGAAGTTCGGCTACGGCAGGGGCACGGATGATGCCAACACGCTTATTCGTCACGGGTACATTACCCGGGAAGAGGGCCTGTGGATGGTGGAAACCTATGATTCGGTCCGTCCCTCCGACCTGGATCTGTGGCTGGACTTTGTGGGGATCAGCGAGGAGGAATTCCTGGAAATTGCGGAGCCCTTCAGGGAGCTTGAAATCTGGGAGAAGAGGGACGGGCAATGGGTGACGAAGGACAGTTCGGTACGTTCGGCCGCCAGGGAAGGGCAGGTTCCTGTGAAACCGCGGTTCCAGCCCCTAAGGTCGAGGAGAAAGAAAGACATCACCGACGGACCTCATTATAACGACCAGGAAGCCTATATCTGGCTGTAATGCCGGAACCAGCCCTCACTTGAAAGGGGGAGTGAGAAAGATCGGCGAAAGGAAGGGAACCTTGAACGGCGGGCAGCGCACACGCCGCGCCCACCTCGCGCAAGCCCTTGAGCCTGCGGAAGCGATGGCGCTGCGGGGGCGCTTGCGCCGCGTGTGAACCCTGAACCTCTGAACGGTTGCCCAATATAGCCATGCGTCATCTGATTTTCGGTCTGGGTTCCATCGGGAAACGTCACGCGCGGAACCTTCTCCAGCGGGGCCACGAGGTTTGTGGGGTTGACCCGTACGTGGAAGATTCTTTTGATTTCCAGGTTCACCGTATCGCGGAATCCGGCTGGCATTGGAAACCCCACATGACCTGGATCTGCTCCCCCACCCATCTTCACGCGGACCAGGCCGTGGAAGCGTTGAAGCGCGGGGCCCATGTTTTCATTGAAAAGCCTGTGGCTCATGATCTCACGGCCGCCCAAGCGGTGCGGGATGCCTGGGAGGCGATGCCGAAGAGGCCCCTCGTGTGGGTGGGCTGCAATATGCGGTTTCATCCCGCGGTGAAACGCCTCAAGCAGGCCATTGGGGAGGGGCGAATCGGTCGGCCTCTCGTCTACCGAATTCACTTCTCCCATTATCTTCCCAACATGCGCCCCGGAATCGACTACCGCCGGACCTATGCAGCCAGGGCAGAGATGGGTGGGGGAATCATCCTGGACGATATCCACGACATCGATCTTGCGCTCTGGCTTGGGGGTCCCGTGAAGCGGTTTGTCGGCCTTGCCGGGCAAAGCGGGTTTTTGGAGATGGACGCGGAAGACGTGGCCCATATCTCGCTCTGCCACGAAAACGGCGCCTTTTCAGAACTCCACATGGATTTTCTTCGCCGGGACAAAAGCAGGGGGATTGAGGTGATCGGAGAAAAAGGGACCCTGGAATGGCGGAGTCTCGGGAAAAATCCCGAAAAGGCCGGTCTGCAATGGTTCCAGAGCGAAAAGGGAGAGGCGGAACTGCTGTGGCAGGATACGATCACGAGCTTCGACGGCATGTTCGTGGATCAACTGGAGGCGGTATTGGAGGCCACCTCCAAGCCCATGAAATACCCAAACATTCTAAAGGAAGCCACAGAGGCCCTGAGAATCGCCCTGGAGGTTAAAGGAAGCCATGATTGCCCTCGTTGATTATGGAATGGGCAACCTGAGATCCGTTCGAAACGCTCTTAAGGCGGTGGGGGCCGAAGTCCAGGTGGTGGACTCTCCGGAGGAGCTGGGGGAGGCGCGCGGCATCATCGTCCCGGGTGTGGGCGCCTTTGCCGACGGCATGGCAAATCTCCGGAAAGCAGGCATGGTGGAGGCTTTGAAAGAGCAGGTCATGGAGATGAAGAAGCCTTATTTGGGGATATGTCTGGGGATGCAGTTTCTGGCTGAGCTGAGCCTGGAAGGAGGAGAAACCCCGGGACTCCATTTTGTGCCGGGACGGGTTGAAAGGTTGAGTCCCGATGATAAGGAGAGATACAAGGTTCCGCATATGGGCTGGAACGACATCCAGCTAAGGAGATCCTGCCCGCTTTTTCGAGATATCGAGGAGAGGCCGGTTTTTTACTTCGTCCACGGTTTTCACTTTCAGGCTCAGTCCGATTCCATCGCGGCCACTTGCTGGCACGGCCAGGATGTGGTTGCAGCCGTATGGAAGGATAGCCTCTTTGGAGTTCAGTTCCATCCGGAAAAGAGTCAAGGGATGGGCTTGAAGGTGCTGGAGAATTTCTGCACCTTCGTGGAGCGCAGCCATGCTTAAGAAAAGGCTTATCCCGAGTTTACTGGTGAGAAACGGCCGTATCGTTCAGAGCATTCATTTCAGGCACACCAATGTGATCGGGAATGCCTTCACGGCGGTGGATTTTTTCAACGCTTGGGCCGTGGATGAAATCATCATTCTCGACATCAGTCCCGATAAGAACTTCAAGAACAAGTTCCTGGAAATCGTTGAAGGCCTCTCTGAAAGATGCTTCGTTCCTCTGACCGTCGGCGGCTGGATTCAGGACAAGTCCGATATTCGAAAGGCCCTGGTCGCAGGAGCAGATAAAATCGCTATTAATACCGAGGCTTGCAGGCGGCCCGCTTTTCTGCGAGAGGCGGCGGATACCTTTGGATCCCAGTGCATCGTGGTGTCCATGGATGTGAGGGGGACCTCCCGGGACGATTACGAGGTTTATTCCGAACACGCCAAAACACCTACACGGGTTCACCCCGTCGTATGGGCGAAGGAGGTGGAGAGGCTGGGTGCGGGAGAGATTTATCTGACCTCCGTGGACCGGGACGGTTCGAGAAAAGGATATGACCTGGAATTGATCCGCTCGGTCACTGAGACGGTCGGCATTCCCGTGATCGCCTTTGGAGGTGTAGGGCACTGGCAGCACATGGTGGAAGGGATTACCCGGGGAAAAGCGGATGCGGTGGCTGCGGCCAATATCTTTCATTTTACCGAGCACAGCACCAAAAAAGCCAAAGAATATCTGATCGCCGCCGGGATCGACATGAGAGAGACGTATTTCTACAAGGTGAACCAGCCCAGGAGAATCACCTACGATATCCACTATCGGGTTTGAGGAGGCAGAAGATGGAGTATTGCAAGCGCTGCTGCTATCCGGCAAATACAAAACCGGACATCATTTTTGATGAACGGGGGGTATGCAGCGGCTGCAGGCTGATAGAGTCGAGGCCTGCCATCGATTGGGAGGAGAGGGGACGCTGGCTGAAGGAACTTTTGGAGGAACACAAAGCCAGGGCCATGGAGGCCGGCAGGATCTATGATTGCATCATTCCGGTGAGCGGCGGAAAGGACAGTCACTATCAAGCCTATCTCATGAAGGTGGTCTACGGCATGAACCCGCTCCTGGTAACCTACAACCACGTGTTCAACACCAGGCTCGGGCTGAGGAATTTGACCAACCTGGTGAGCACCTTTGGTTGCGACCTGTTGAGGTTCACCAGCAATCCCGTCTCGGTCAGGAAGGTTTCCAGGTGGGCCGTGAAGCGGATGGGCGACGTTACATGGCACTACCACGCGGGAATCATGACCTTTCCCATCCAGGCAGCGGTAAAATACAAAATCCCCCTGATGGTCTGGGGCGAAGAAGGCTTCTCCGAGCTCGTGGGCATGTACAACCAGGACGACATGGTGGAATTCACCAAGAAGAAGCGTCAAGAGCATTCCATGCGCGGTTTTGAGCCCGAAGACATTCTCCATGACGATCTTGCCATGGACGAGGGCATTACAGCCAGGGATCTGGCGGCCTTCTTCTATCCCTCCGATGAAGAGATCGAAGAGGTGGGACTGAGGGGGATCTATCTGAGCAATTACCTCAGCTGGAACGGGAGAAAACAGACCGAGTTCATGATCGAAAACTATGGCTTCGAAACCGCCCAGAGAAGGGACAGGACCTTCAACCTCTATGACAAGCTGGATGATCTCCATGCCAACGGGGTCCATGATTATCTCAAGTACTTGAAGTTCGGCTACGGACGGGCCACCGACGACGCCAGCACGGAAATCCGTCACAGGCGGATGACCCGGGAGGAGGGGATCGAAATGGTGATGAAATACGATTCTGTCCGGCCCCACGACCTGGACGTTTACCTGCGGTTCGTGGGGATGACGGAGGAGGAATTCATGGGGTTGGTGGAACCTCTGAGAGATCCCCAGATCTGGGAGAGGGGCCCGGACGGGCAGTGGCAGACGAAAGACTGCATCGGGAATCACATCCATGACCCCGGGGTGGATGAGGTGAGGCTCTCCCTGGATCCCCACCGAAGAGGCTTCATCCCTTCGGAACCAAAGAGAAGCTATTCGCGGGACGACCACGTCCGGGAGAGTGAGAATCTCAACGAGCAAGAAGAATACGTGATCTTATGAAGTTTTCCAGTGAAGCGGAAGCATTGCCTCCCCTTTGAGGGAGTCGATGAAGCCCGGGCGTTCGCACCGGGATTCTTTTTTCGAGGAGTGATCCATGAAAACATGCACCAAATGTTGCTTGCCCGAGACCCAGGACAGCATTCGCTTTGACTTGGACGGCGTGTGCACCGTCTGTAACCAGATCAAGGTCAAGAAGGAAAAAATCGATTGGAAAAAACGAGGGGAGATGCTCGACCAGCTCTGTGAAAGGTTTCGCGGCAAGTCCGCCTACGACTGCGTGGTGCCCTTCAGCGGCGGCAAGGACAGCACCTACACCCTCTGGTACCTGGTCACAAAAATGAGGATGAAGCCCCTTGTGGTTTCCTTTGATCACGGGTTTTATCGGCCCCTTCACCTGGAAAACCGTGAAAGAACGCTGAAGCAACTGCACTGCGACTTCGTCAGTTTCAAGGCAAGCTGGAAGGTGGTCCGGGAGCTGATGCTCGAATCCATGAGGAGGAAGGGCGATTTCTGCTGGCACTGTCACTGCGGGGTCTACGCAGGGTCCATGCAGGTGGCCTTGAAGCACCGGATCCCTCTGGTGTTCTGGGGACAGCCCGATGCCGAGTACGGGAGCTATGGGTATTCCTATGAGGAGATACAGGAAGTAAACGAGCGGCAGTTCAATCGATTTATCAACCTTGGGATCACCGCCGAGGATATGGTGGGAATGCTGCCCGGCTGGGTGGAGCTCAGGGATCTCGAGATGTTCCGCTATCCCTCGCTGGAGGAGCTTCGCAAGGTCGGAGTGGTTTCGGTTCACCTGGGAAGCTTCGTCCCCTGGGATCCCCGAACCATGGCTCGGATCCTCCGGGATGAGCTGGGATGGAGATGGAACACCGTGGAGGGAATCCCGGAGGAGTATGGCTGGGAAAAGGTGGAATGCATGTTCACGGGGATCAGGGATTACCTGAAATTCATCAAGAGGGGTTTTGGCAGGACCACGCATCTGGCCTCCATTGACATTCGCGAGGGCCGGAAAACCCGCGAAGAAGCGATGGAGCTCATCAGGAAGTATGACGGAAGGCGCCCGGCAAGTCTCGACCTTTTCCTGGAGCTTGTGGGCATGAACGAGGAGGAATTTACGCTGATGGCCATGGAGCATTGCGTGGCTCCCTACGAGCACGATCCCGGCACTGTGGAGCCCGCCGAACCTTTGTGGGATCAGCATTTGTGGCGCAGCATGCTCGGTCTTCCTCCCGAAAAAGAGAAACCGGAAACGGCCGAAGTGGCGGCCCGGGCCGCTTCCACGTAAGCCGGAAAAAACCGGCCGCCTGGGTTTCCTTTCATGATCCTGGTGATTGACTACGGCCTTGGAAATCTCCTCTCGGTGGCCAAGGCCTTGGAGGAGGTTTCGAGGGGAGAGCGGGTTGTCGTATCCAAGGATCCCGATGATCTCCGGCGAGCGAGCCACATCGTTCTCCCCGGCGTGGGAAACTTCGGAAGGGGGATGCGGAATCTTCAAGAGCGCGGGTTGATAGAGCCGCTGGCCGAAGAGGTCTTGGGGAAAAAGAAATCCTTTCTGGGAATTTGCCTCGGCATGCAGCTCCTTGCAGAAAAGGGGGAAGAATACGGGGGGCATGACGGCCTGGGCTGGATTCCGGGAAGGGTGCGGCGGCTTGATGCCCACGATCTCAAATTGCCGCACATCGGGTGGCAGGACATAGAAATCGTAAAAGGAACGCCCATTTTTTCCGATGGAGCCGAGGACAAGGACTACTATTTCGTTCACAGCTTTGTTTTCGACTGTCCGGATGAATTCGTGGTGGCTTACTGCACCTACGGGGAGCGTTTTGCCGCTGCCCTTCAAAAGGAAAATCTTACGGCGACCCAGTTTCATCCCGAAAAAAGCAGGGAGGCGGGACTTACCATCCTGCGCAATTTTCTGTGGGGAAAGGAAGACTCAAAGTCCGCGTGGTTCCTGTCCTCCTTCTGAACGAGGGAAGGATGATCAAGACCAAGCGTTTTCGGTTTTACCGCGACACGGGGGACCCCATGCTCACGGTGCGGGTCTATGATGCCCAGGGTGCCGACGAGATGGCTATTCTGGACATATCGGCCACCGTGGAAGGGAGAAATCAATGGCTTGATCTGATCTCCGAGAGCGCGAAGCAGTGCTTCGTCCCTATCACAGTGGGGGGCGGGATCCGGAGCGTGGAAGATGCACGGAGAGCCTTCAGCGCTGGCGCGGACAGGGTGAGTATCTCCACTTCGGCCGTGGAAAACCCTGATCTGATCGGTGAGCTGGCAGAAACCTTTGGAAGAGCCAATGTGGTGGTCTGCATCGACGCCAGGCTGGACAGGACGGGGACCTATCGGGTTTCCAGCCACAGTGGACGGAGGATCTCCCTCCACGGAGTTCTGCCTTGGGCCAAGGAGGTGGCCGAGCGGGGTGCGGGAGAAATTCTCCTTCACTTCGTGGATCGGGACGGCATGATGGTAGGATATGATCTGGAATTATGCGCCCGGGTGGCGGATAGCGTCTCCATTCCCGTGATGGCCCTCGGCGGTGTGGGCACGTTGCAGGATCTGGTTGACGGCGTGCTCATCGGTAAGGCCTCCGCCGTGGCGGCAGCGAGCATCTTCCATTTTACCGATCAAAGTCCCATCAAAGCCCACAGTTATATGTCCGACAGGGGCGTCCCGGTCTGCCTTGCCTAAGGGGGACGTCCTTAAATAATTCAATAACTTCCTTCTTAGAATGGAGATACTTATAATTTTATGTACGTCCCCAAAAGGACACAAAAAACAAGATAAGGAGTTTTTATATGCTTGAAATACATAAAAGCATCGTTGTTGATGAGAATCAGAAACCGATAGCTGTTCAGATTCCCATCGATGAATTCGAGCGAATAGAGGAGGTCATCGAGAACTATGGCCTAGCAAAACTGATGGATGAGGTCGCCGACGATGAACAGCTGTCTGTGGGGGAGGCTAAACAGTTTTATGGGTCTTTGAAACAAGATGTGGAAAGTTGAATACAAAAAGCGCTTTTTAAAGGAACTTTCTAACCTCCCTGAGAGTGTCCAGTCTCAAGCGGAGAAAATTGTCTTTGAAGAACTTATATGTGAGAATCCTTTCGATCTCGGATATATTGAGCAAATGAGAGGGTTTCCTGGAAAATACAAGGTCCGCATTGGACATTATAGGATCGGCCTGACGATAGATAAAAGGAAGAAAGAGATAGTTTGCAAACGAATTGCTCATCGGAAGGACATTTATCGGCTTTTTCCATAGGTGAATCACATAACCTGACACTGCACAGGACGCCAAAAAGCCGGCGCCTGTGAGTTTCCCGATAGGCGCTCTCTCTATATTCAACGAAGGTTTGAAACGTGCGTTTCGAGTGGGATCCGGAAAAAGCAAAGAAAAATCTAAGAAAGCACGGCGTGTCTTTTGAGGAAGCGGTAACCGTATTCTATGATCCGCTGTCGGCAACTTTTGATGACCCCGATCACTCGGTCGGCGAATCCCGCTACATTACCATTGGGTTGTCCTCTCGCGACCGCTTAATTGTTGTAGCGCACACAGAGAGGGGAGAAAATCTGCGAATCATTAACGCTCGGCCTGCGACCGCGCGCGAAAGGAAAAAACATGAAGGATAGAAGCAAAAAGATCCAGGATGAATTACGCCTGGAGTACAATTTCGACTATTCAAAGGCCGTCCGGGGAAAATATTACAAAAGGCTAATGGAAGAAGGCTCAAACGTAGTCGTTCTTGAGCCGGATGTGGCCAAGGCTTTCCATGACTCGGCATCAGTGAATGAGGCGCTAAGGTCGCTGCTGGACATAACTCGTTCCACCAGGCGCTTAACAAGGCGCTCCAGCGGACCCGAAAAAAGCTCGGGCCGGTGACGTTTCGGATAAGCGGACCGCTCGCTGCCGCTCACTCTCGCTACGCTCGTCCGCTTATCGTCGGCTGTTGAGCCTTCGGCCCGCCCACCCTTGCTAGGCTCCGCTCACGCTCCGCCTATCAAGGGCGTTCGAGCCGACCCCGCTTCTCGGGAAGGGACCGCTCCGCGATCCCTTCCCTGTGATGCTCGCGGCTCAACAGCCGACGTTGGGCCATCGAGGAGAAGCATCAATGTCTTTAAGGGAAGATATTTTAGACGCCGTGATTGATGGTCATATAGGACAGAATGGAGTCGTGACAAGACAAGAAGTGATTCGATACTTCAAAAATCATCCTGAATCATACACAGGTGTCATCCTGTCGAACTCTGAGATGGATAGAGACCATAGTCCAACGTATAAGTCCTTTACCCAAAGGATCGGCAATGGTCGATATCGTATACACCCTGGAATAATAGCTCAAAGAAGAGCAGATCGGGGTATATAGAATTTATCGCCGGAAGATGTGTAAAGGGCTGTAGGGACTGCTGGAGTTGATTGTAAAGAATGCCCAACATGTCGCTTGAGCGTGACCGGGGGTTCCGTCGCGGTCTTGGAGCTCTCGCCATTAACCAAATCCGGGATTAAGTGAAGTTTGGCGGCATCAATCCCCCGGCACCTCACCTTGGCGTTGGCTTGGGGTAACAATAATGAAGGGAATTCTTTGCTGCGGATTGCTGTGGGCCTTGCTGGCAGTGTCGTCAGTCAAAGCCGACGAGTGGGCTCTGAAGCCTGAAGTCAAGGAGTTAACATTTCTGTTTGGCCGAGCGCGAATAGTCCTCCACTATGATTCAACGCAGAATATTGCGTATCCGAAATACACCCTCAAAATATATGAAGATGCCGAATTGCTAACTCAGCATGAGGGTATTGGGTTCGAGCGACTATTCGCATCTTCCGGTAATGACTATTTCTTAGGAGTCTCGAACAGCGGTTTGATCAACGATGCTTTCGTTGTGTTCGATCGGCGCGGAAAAGTAATTTCTAGAGAACCCCACGACTCAAGAGACATATATTACTGCACCATGTCTATCTCCTTGGTTCGAATGTGGTATGATGAGAGCAATCCTGGCGTTGAGTTTAACGTGGTCGACGGTAGGTTGGTGGAAGTTAGCATTAAGGCGTGTGACGGTAAAAGACTCTCGCTTCTCGGCAGGTCCGAGGGAACAAGCCAACCAGGGCATCCAGCGGATCACCAATAAAGCCGGCGCTTGCTGATGCCTATCGTTGTGCGAGAGATGTAAAGAGCAACGTGGTCCAAATGGATAGAAATGATAGGATACGATTATGAGCAAACTGGAAAAGCTGTACGAGCACATCCTGATGCGCAGATCAGATGCGAATGTCCCGTTTGAGACGTTATGCTCCCTGCTCAAGCGCCTTGGGTTTGATGAGCGTATCAAAGGGGATCACCATATCTTCACCAAGGATGGTGTCGATGAGATTCTCAATTTACAACCCAAAGACGGTAAAGGGAAACCATACCAAGTCAAACAAGTCAGGGATGTAATCCTGAAGTATAATATTCGTATTGGAGAAAGATAATGGAAAAAAAATACGAAATCATCATTTTTTGGAGTTCTGAGGACAATGCATTTGTGGCCGAGGTGCCGGAACTCCCCGGATGCATGGCGGACGGAAAGACCTACCAAGAGGCTCTAAGCAATGCGGAACAAATTATCGATGAGTGGATCGAAACTGCCGCAAGACTCGGTAGGCCTATTCCTCAGCCGAAAGGCCGTCTTGCTTATGCCTAATCAGCGGCACAGTTCGCACAACCCAGCGCTCAACCAGACGGCTAATACCGGCGCGGTTTTCAGCGTATGTGCATTTGAAAATTCCTGGAGCTTTCCTGGAAGGTTTAGGTGCCAACCCGCCGCTGGTTAGCTCTGCGTTGGCCGGCTGGTTAGGGCGCGGATTTGCTGAATTTCTCTTGAGACTGGACGCTGATGTAATTACAGTGTGGGTACAATTTCTTTTAAGGGGACCCAACATGAGAGCACGAATCGTAAAAATCGGTAATTCCCAAGGAATCCGAATACCTAAACCGATCCTCGAACAGTCTGGAATCACTGAGGATGTCGATATTGAAGTCGAAAACAATCAAATCATTATTCGCCCCTTGTTAAAGCCCAGAACCGGATGGGATAAGGCATTTAGAGATATGGCCGAAAATGGCGATGATATGTTGATCGGCGCTGATGAACCAATTTCGAATTCATGGGATGAAACCGAATGGCAGTGGTAGTCAACAGGTTTGATGTCTTTCTAATCAATTTGGATCCTACCGTAGGATCTGAGATTCAAAAAACGAGGCCCTGTTTGATCATCTCACCGGATGAAATGAATGGGCACATCCGCACGGTCGTTGTGGCGCCTATGAGGACTGCCGGCAAAGACTATCCCACACGAGTACCATGCAAATTTCAAAGAAAAAAGGGGCGGATCGTGTTGGACCAAATTCGAACGATTGATAAATCCAGGCTAATAAAGAAAATCGGTACAGTAGACCCTCAAGTTCAAGCTGAAGTCATTTGTACGCTGCAATCAATGTTCGCGTACTGAGATCGCCCATCCAAGGGATGAACCAGACGGGATATATGCTGCGGTTTATGGTAAATGCCGTGCAAGCCTGAACGGTTTATGGCCCCTTTCTTCTGCAATTGAGGATTTATATGAGGGAGAGGTTGTTTTACGAGAAACAAGGAGAAGGACTGGGACCTTTCCGTTCGGCTAAAGGGAAATAGCTCAAAAGAGGTCATTTTATGTCTGAGGAAACAAAAATTGATGACCAATCCGGAGTGGATAGGGGATTAATCGCCATGTTCTTGAGGATGTCCCCCGAGGAGCGATTGCGGGCCAACGACAACGCTTTGCGTACAATTTTGGAATTGAGAGATGCCTACAGGCGGCAGAAAGCCAACGAGCGCAAGCCTAGGTGAGGTTCTGGAGGGGCTGTTAAAGGCAGGGGTCGATTTCATTGTGGTCGGAGGCCTTGCGGCCGTGATCCAGGGCGCCCCTATCACAACAATGGATGTGGACGTTGTTCACAGCCAATCTCCCGAGAATATCGTCAGACTTCTTGCCTTTTTAAAATCGATTGGTGCCGTTCATCGTCGCTTGGACGACAAGTTGATTGAACCGAAGGAGCGCGACCTAACGGGGAAGGGGCACGTGCTTCTTACAACCCGGATCGGCCCGCTAGATGTATTGGCTGTTATTGAGGGGGGAAGATCCTATGAGGACCTCCTGGGGCACACCGTGGAAATTGATTTCAGAGGCCACAGGCTTAAAGTGCTGGACCTAAAGACGTTGATCGAACTCAAGAAGGATTCGACAGATCCCAAAGACAAGCAGCGGCTTCCAGTGCTTAAGGAAACTCTACGGCAGTTGGAGGAAGAATATGGCCGGCAAGAGGACAAGGAAGGGAGCCACGGCTAGCAATAGCGCCGAACCCGACGTCCCAGTTGATCCCGAAAAAACACGGGCCAACTGAACTTATCGTTGGCGGAGGAGCCTGATCTCAGTGGAAAAAGAAATTGTTCTTACCGGCACGGACTTGCTGCTCAGGCCGGTCCGGCTGTCGGACGTGAACGAGGACTACGTCCGGTGGATGAATGATCCGGAAGTGAATCGTTACCTGGAGACGCGATTCCGGTCCCAGGAGCAAAGGGACATCGAGGAATACGTCCGCACCATGAGGGAGAAGCCCGGTGTGTATTTCTTCGCCATGGTCCTGAAGGATCGGAGGCTCCATATCGGGAACATCAAGCTGGAAATTGTGTCGAGTATCCATCACAGGGGAGAAATCTCGCTCTTTATCGGCGAAAAGGAGCAGTGGGGAAGGGGGCTTGCGTCCCAGGCCATTTCCATGGTGAGGGATTTCGCCCTCTCGGAGCTGAGACTCCATAAACTCACGGCCGGGTGCTATTCCAACAATCCGGGGTCCGCAAGGGCTTTTGAAAAAGCCGGATTTACCCGTGAAGCGGTTCTAAAGGAGGAGTACCGGTGCGAGGGGAGATGGGTCGACCGTTACTGCTACGCACTGATCGGCTCATTGGAGAGCGAACCCACTCGGCAAGGCGCGGCCCGTGAAAAACGACCCATATAAATCTGTCTTCGTTTTCTCTCATTCCGAGTATCGGGAATTCTTCCCCGCCCTCGCTCAGGCTTTAAAGGGAAAGTATGGCTCCAGGATCCACCTCTATTGCTCAACGGAGCAGGATCGGGAATATTATGTTTCGCGGTACCCCGGTTTTTTTGACACCGCCCATTCCATCCGGTTTTTTTACAATTCCCTTTTGGAGCCCCTGGGCGCAACAGGCGAGCTTCTGAATAAAGCGGTCTTCTACGAGAAAAGATACCATTTTCTGCTTGCCCATCTCTTTGCGGATGATCGACACATAGGCCTTGGCTTTTCCCCCGGCGGCATCAACTTCCCGCGTTCTGTCTTCTCCCGGAACGCCACCTACTTCAAATCCCTTAGGGCCTTCCATCGCCTGATGGAGCATTTTGAAGAGACCATCGACAGGGAGCGGATTACCCTGATCATCAATCCTGTGAAAGCCCTCTCCATGATTGCCAAAGGGCGTGGAATCCCCCAGAGGATTTTTACGGCCACCCGGTATAAAAACTACTACTATTGGGCGGTCAACGATGTGCTGGAGTCCAATCTCCTGGAAGAGGCGTTCGCCAGACTTGAGAATACCAGGTGCGATATCAAACTCCACAGCCAACCCCAGTACTATGTTGATTCCCGAAAAGCCGCCCTCAGGTCTTTTCAGTTCAACACCATGATCCGGAACGTGGGATATGAAATCCTTAGAAGGGGCTATCAACGCTTGAGAGGGTATGAAAAGGCGAAGGGATACTTTCTCAAGGACAATGCCCTTGCCCACTACCGCATCTGGTCCCAATTCCGCAAGCTGAAACACTTTGCCAGGACGAGACTTCAGGAGATTCTCCACCGGGATTTCATCTATTTTCCTCTCGGGGTGGAGCCGGAGCGCTCCCTCACTCGGGATTCTCCTGAGTTCTGTCACCAGCAATACGCGGCCCAGGCCATTGCAAAGGATCTCCCGGCGGGCACCTTTCTTGCGGTGAAAGAGCATCTGACCGCCGTCGGCCCTCGACCCGACGACTACTATAAGAGTTTCAACATGATGACCAATGTGTTCATGCTCGATCCCCTGGAACCGAGCCTCGAAGTGATCAAGGCCTCCAAGGCCGTCGCAACGGTGACGGGGACCGCGGGGCTCGAGGCGGCTTTCCTGGGAATCCCCGTCCTATCCTTTGGCAAACACAACATCTACAATATGGTTCCCCATGCGCATTATATTTCAAGCTGGCTCCAGATCCCGGAGACCGTGCAATCCATTCTGGAGAATTTCCAATCGGGAAAAGAGAAAAGAGCACAGGACGGTTCGAGGTTTCTCCAGGCCATGATCGATGTGAGTGTGGACTGCGAGGGGACGGACTTCAACAAACCTATTTCTTCGGAGCTGATCGGAAAAGCGCTTCATCTTCTGGATACCACGTTGGAGAAGGAATGACGTTCCCCTTGGGGCCATGGTTGACTGTCGGGGGGGAATGGTTACAGTAGTCCCATGGGGGTCTTCATAAATACAGAGGAACGATAGGATGTGGTACTTTCACCAGCGTGATGGTATTTCCATAGAGAGAAAAGCTCAGATCGACGTGGTTTCGGATTTTCTTGAACAGGCGGAAGGTCTTCTCAATTCGAAGGATGTTCATCCCGGGGCTCCTGCGGTAATCATTGTCTCCGTGCTTGAGGAATTCCTGAAAAATTGGGTTGAAGAAAGAGGCCTGGAGCTCAATGGCAATGAACCAGGAATTGATTCCTACGCAAAAGCGCTGAGAAGAGCAGGACTCATTTCCGGGCAGGATATGGAGGATATCTTGTGTTGGACCGGCCTGAGAGAGGATGCTGCCCGCGGGAAATGGGATAAGCTGAACGACAAAAACAAAATCTCCATCATGCTGGCTGGCGTAGATGAATTCATGGGAAAATACGGACCAGCGAAAATCTAAATTTTTTCATCCCCCGAACCGTGGAATCCCGGATCAAAATTCCAGCCGATATCTACGCCCTCAAGGCCATAGGGGTCGATTCCTGGCAAAGCCACTACTTCTGGCCGATATCCGACGCCGATTTCTTCCGACTGACGGAGATCGTTCTGGCGGGCTTCGACCGACTTTATGAGGAGGAGGACCAGGAGAGCCGGGCCGTGCTGTTGTCGGATGCCGGCTTTCTCGTCTTTTTGACCCGCCATCTCCATGCGCGGATCTGTGAGGTCGAATGCAGGAAAAGAAACTGTGAGATTTTGTGGCATAACCTTGCCGGGCAATTTCACTCACCGAGGTGGGAGGCGATGGCCGATCGGTTCCGTTACTCGCCAAGGTTCCACGAAAGATGGAAATTCCGATTACGAAGAATCGCAAAACACCTCGCCTTCGACGAAAATGTAGCGCTGCCCGCACGCCTTGTTCGGGCTTTCAGGAGAAGCGATGTATGGAGCCTTGGAAGCCATTCCCGGCTGAAGCGGGAATACCTGAGATCGAGGGGGATCTCCTGCGATCATCTTTACATCCAGATCCTCGTCGATCGGTCGCATCTTTCAGCCCGAGCAGCCGTCCCAGAGAAGCTCGCCTCGGGCGTAAAATCCTTTCTTGAAGATCTGCGGCAGGAAGTAGAGAAAAGATATGATGCTTCCTTTTCCACGGAAGAGGTCCTGAGCTGCTGGATGCGAAGGCTCTTGCGTCTGCTGGCTCTCTACAGGGCTCTACGGCATAAGGAGGGAAATCCCGGGACGCTTTTGCTCACGGAAGGGGGCAATCCTCTGCACAGGGTGGTCGCCTTGGCCCTTAAAAGCAAGGGGACACGAATTGTGGGGTTTCATCACGGCAATGACATGACCAACGCCTGGGAGCGGATTTCAGCCTATATAGAAACAGCCCATTGCGATGAATTTGTTTGCCCGACTGCGGCCGCCGCTCGATTCCACAGGCAGGAGTACGAAATGAGTGGGATCAGCCGGTTTAACCCCGTGGAATTCGTCTCCGTCGAGACCCCCTACTACCGAAGACTTTTTCTCAACTGTCAGAAACTCCCTTTTCCAGAAAGGATACAAAGTGTCATGATCATGGGATATCCCATGAGTCCTTATCGGTACCTGGACAGCACCGCGGATTTCTTCCTCTTTCAAGTAGATATCGAACTTCGGGTAATGAAGCTGTTGAGGGAAAAGGGCTTTCGCGTCATCTACAAGATGCATCCGGAGACGCAGCAGGAGGCTAAGGGACTCTTTCAGGGATTGTCGGACCTCATTCTCACAGAGCCCTTTGAAGAGGTTCATCAAAAAGCGGATGCGTACTTTTTCGGCTGCATCACATCGACGACTTTCGGTTTTGCCCTTTGTACAAACCGGCCGATACTCGTCCTAGATATAAAGGGGAAGAATTGGAACGAGGAGGCTTACAAGTATCTTTCCAGGCGATGTGAAATGGTCCCTGGCTATTTTGATGAACAGGATCGGATTCAGTTCGAAGAAAGCGAACTCCTGGTGAAACTTCAAAAGCCTACGTTTCCTGATTTTTCCTATGTGGAAAGATTCATGTTTCCCTGTACCTGACATGAAGGGTTGAAGAAGTCTTTGATGCGCAAGATCCTCCGATCCATCCTTTTTTTCCCGTCTCTGACGAAATCCAGGATACTGTTCCTCCTGAGCATCACGCTCCTCGCTACCTTCTTTGAGGGATTTGGTGTCGCAATGCTCTTCCCGGTGATGGATTTCATTGAAAAGGGGCAGAGTTTTGATGCCCTGGCCGATGCTTCAAGAATGTGGTTTTTTGTGGTGAAGGGTTTTGAGGTCTTACAGATTCCGAAAAATTTACTTGCCCTCATGCTTGTCGTCTTCGGCCTTCTTATGATCAGACAGGTTTTCAATTATTGTAAGACCGTTTACAGCAACTGGCTGACAGAGAGTGTAATCGCCGACATGAGAACCCTCGGTTTCCAGTATTTTGCCATGGCGGACATTCCTTTTTACGACTCCCATGGAGTGGGTCAGATTGTCAATGTCCTCACTGTGGATGCCATAAGAGCCGGCAGTGGAATCTTCAATTTTTTCGCTCTGCTGGCATCCTGCATGATTTTTGTTCTCTACGTGGGTTTGATCTTCGTGCTATCACCCGGAATGACCCTATTTGCCGTTGGTGTCATGGCATGTGTCGGGGTCATACTGAGATCTCGTATCACCAAATCCGGTCAGATAGGGGAGAAGGTCTCAAGATACAACGAGGGGATATCCTCCGCCATCGTGGAGCGATTGAACGGCATGAGGTTGCTGAAGCTATCGGGTACCGAGAAGCAGGAGATCGATTTCATCAAGGAACTTGCAGAGAAAATCAAGCTCAATTCCTTCAATCTGGGAAGGATCATGGCCCGGATGGAGTTCACTGTGGACCCAATGGTTATTCTGGCCGGCCTAGCCATATTGTATTTCTCTGTTCAAGTGTTTCACATGACGCTGGCTAAAACGGGCATTTTTATTTTTGTACTCCTCAGGTTGATGCCTTACACAAAGAACATTTTCAATTCCAGGCAGGCGCTGGCAGGTTTTTCCGGAAGCCTTTTCAGGGTGAGGGACCTCTTGCTGAAGGCCAAAGAAGCGAGCGTGATTAAGGGTGGAAATGTTCGTGAGATCCAGCTGAAAAGGGGGATTCGATTCGAGAATGTCCACTTTTTCTATGATAACCGGGATGGTTTTGCCCTGACAGATCTGAACCTTTTCATTCCGGCAGGGGAAATGACGGCCCTTGTGGGACGTTCCGGCGCAGGGAAATCGACCCTCGTGGACCTCATACCCCGCCTCCGGGTTCCTTTGAAAGGAAGGATATTCATGGATGAGGTCCCCATCGAGGATTTCGATCTGGGTCTCCTTCGAAAAGCGATTGCTTTTGTATCTCAGGAGGGTTTCCTTTTCAATGACACCATCGAGAAAAATATACGGTATGTGAGACCGGAGGCAACGCAAGAAGAGATGATCTCAGCATCAAGAATGGCTTACGCAGATCCCTTTATTGGAGAGTTCCCTCAAGGGTATCAGACCATCGTGGGGGAGAGGGGGCTGAGACTTTCCGGAGGGCAAAAACAGCGAATTATTCTGGCGAGGGCTCTACTTCAGAGGGCATCCATTATTATTCTGGACGAACCAACAAGCTCCCTGGACTCGGAATCTGAGCAGTACATTCAAAAGGCACTGGAGCAAATCAGATCGGAGCAAAAAGTGACCCTGATTGTGATTGCCCACCGGCTCTCCACCACCAAGAGCTCTGATCAGATCGTTGTGTTGGATCAGGGGAGGGTCATCGAGTCCGGAAGCCATACGGAGCTGATGCACGAGGCTTCCTGGTATGCAGACATGATTCGCATGCAGTCCGTTTCTTGACTGCTAAAGTCCGTCCCCGAGGATAGAGATGGCCCAACGGAAAACCGCACGTCAAACCCAGTGGGATATGCCCGGGCGCGGTCGGCTGTTCAATTTTCAGGCTGGGAGATTCAGGTACCTCAACGAATACGCGACTGGGGTTGAGGCCTATTTTGTCAGGGAGCACTTGAAAGGCAATCGGCTTCTGGACATCGGTGCTGGTACGGGACGGGTTGCCCTGAAGGTCGCCGGGACTGGCGAAATGAATCTCCTTTGTCTGGATCCATCCCCGGCGATGCTGCGCCGGATTGTGTTGGATCAGCAAGCCGGTCTCGTGCAAGGAAGGCTATTCCCTATCGTGGGTGTCTCCCTGGGTAGTCTGCCATTGCGGGATGGGAGTTGCAATCATGCTTACAGTTTCGGAGTGCTTTCCCATTTTGAAAACTGGCTGGAGGTGATCAAACCGGTTGCCAATGTTCTAAGACCGGGGGGAAATTTTCTTTTCAACCTCAAGAGTGAAGATTCCCTGAGCCGGTGGTTCGACCAGGGTGCCATGAAAAAGGGCTTTTTTCACAGCCAGAGCCTGGTCCAGGAGTTGACTTCCGTCGGGCTCTATCCGGAACGCCTGTTTTCTACACCGTTGCTTACAGGTTCCATCCTTTTGAGAGCGTGGGGAGCGCCAGGGGAAGAGATCGACTCCTTGAATGTTTTTTCCATGAACTGGTGGGTGAACAGCCTCCTGGGCGAGGTTTCCCATATGGACTCCTGGCTCATGGTGGAAATTGCCCTGTCAAGAATCATGCCCTGTGAGGCAGCCCTCTCGTCCATCGTGCTGACCAGTCGCCTGGAGGACAAGAGGATGCGCTTTCGCGACGAACAAGTGCATCTTCGGGGTTTGGATCAGGCCTCTTTCTATCGTAGCGCCGTAAAGATCTTGCTCGGGCCTCCTGTCCTGAAGAGCTTGGAAGATCCTAGCGTCTTTCGCCTGCTGTGCGTGCTGGGACCTCTGCTGGATCTTTATTCCGGATCCGACCATCTCCTGACCGATCTTTTCCCTGATCGAAGGGAGATAGTGACAGCGGTGGGAGAGGAAATGGCCTATGCAACCTCTCCCCGATTCATGGTGCAAGTTCGAAAAGCATGCGCGGAATGGCCCGTATGGATGATGACGCTTTACTACGGCTTGCGTCAAAAATTAAGAAGGACTGCCTCCTAGACCCTTCACGACCAGCTACTCCTTGACCTATCGCCCTCTTCGCCGATTTTTGGGCGAAGCGGCAGGACCACGAGAAAAAGGCAATGTGCGGTATATTTGGCTGCTTCCTGAACAGGCCTCTCAACGACAAAGACATGGTCGCTTGCCGTTCTGGACGGGATGCCCTGACACACCGCGGCCCGGATAGTTTCGGCGAATGGTTCGATAGCGACGCAGGAGTCTATCTAGGGCACACCCGTCTTTCCATTCTGGATCTGTCTGAAGCGGGCAACCAGCCAATGCGTGTAAGCGATCATGTGATTGCTTATAATGGTGAAATATACAACTTCCAGGGTATTCGCGATAACCTCCGATCCTTCGGCTTTGACTTTCGAAGTACCGGTGACACCGAGGTTTTGCTCAGGGGATGGACGGTTTGGGGCGACGGTATATTGGAGCGGGTCGACGGAATGTTTGCCTTCGTCGTCTATGATGGGGATTGCGCATACCTCTGTGTGGATCCCTTTGGCGAAAAACAGCTTTTCTGGGCGGAAACAGAAGATGGAATCTATTTTTCCTCGGAGCTCTCTCCCCTGTCGAGACTCTTGGGAGCTGAGGTGGAACTGTCAGGAGAGCTGATCGGAGCGTACCTCTCCCTCGGGTATATTCCAGCACCTCATACGTGCTTTAAGAACATAAAACGTCTTCCTGCGGCCCACATCCTGACCGTAGAAAAAGGCCGAATGCGGGCCTGCCGCAAGTACTGGGATTTCCCCTGTGGTAATCCAGGGAGAGGCAAGGTCAATGCACCGAGCAGAAAAGATCTGGATCGAGTGCTGGATGCCCTCGTCGAAAGCCTGAGGGGTAGGCTATTGGCGGATGTGCCCCTGTGTCTTTTTCTTTCTTCGGGCATAGACTCCCCGCTGGTGGCCGCTATTGCCAAAAAGGAGTTGGGCGTGGGGCTCAAGTGCCTGACCGTATCCTTCCCGAGGGGCAGTGTGCCTGACGAATCTGCTCGTGCAGCTCAAATCGCACGGCACCTTGAATTGGAATTTGAAGCGGTTGAGAGCGATGAGGATCCGACACGCGCGGGCGCGCAAGCAGTGCTTGATTTCTTCGGCCAGCCCAACAGCAACATTACCGTTGTATCATGTTACCAGATTTCGAAAGTGGCCGCTCGTCAATACAAGGTGGCCTTGAGTGGAATGGGCGGCGATGAAATCTTCTACGGCTATGACAAGCATGCATTTTTTTATCGGTATAGACGGCTCTACGCTCTCCCTGAGAAGGTTCGGCTTGCCCTTGGATGGGTGAGTGATTTACTGCCCTGGAAGAATTCTCGCTTGGCACACTTCGGGCCCCTTTTTTCAGTGCACCACTGGGAATTCTACCTGGCTAATAAGAATTACCCATGTATTGGGTGGCTGCGCCGATTGCCAGGCCTCGAAGAGTGGGCAAGGAAGGAGTTTGGACAGAATAGCCCGCCAGAGTTCACAGTGCCAGCATACGAGCTGTCGCAGGTGATGCAGAACAGCCAGCTGCCTGCACTGGATCATGGAAGTATGAGAGCAAGCCTTGAGCTTAGAACTCCTTTTTTGAACCGAAAGCTCTCGGAAATCATTGCAGAGTTGGATCCCAGGATGTTCCTGGCCTTTGGTCAGAAGGACTTGCTCCGACGGCTCCTCCTTCGTTACCTTCCACTTGACCTTATGGAGAAACGAAAGCTGGGTTTCATTTTCCCCAAAGACCGATTTCTTGCAAATCATCAAGACCCTATTTTACGTGTTCAGGGGATCCAAGCCGACCTTGTTCAGGAGGTTTGGAAGAATAGGAAAGAGGCAAGGGGCTGGCCTGACCTGGCCGTAAGGCTCCTGCTACTAAGGGAGTTTTTGTCCGGCTGTAATGGCCTTGTCTCTGCCGGCGGGCAGACATCCGGCAAAGGACCAAAATGGCCCCCTGAAGTCCATCAGCCTGACCTGGAAGCGCAACTGTAAGCGATCAAGGGATGGCTGCATGTTCATCCGCTTGAGGGGTAAGGTGTGCATTTCTTTCGTTGCGAGTCTTCCGGGCCCCGCTACAAGGACGCGTGATCTTCGACGGTCGTTTTAGAAAAGCACGCATCACACTGTGACAAGTCCCCGCAACTTCGGAAGGAGAGGAGAAATGGGTAAGGCAAGAGCCCGTGTTTTAGATGGTGTGGGATCCCTCTCAGAGGAGGCATTGGAGCGCTTTGTTTACATTGTAGGGCTAGCCCGCAGCGGCACCTCCGTTCTCCGCGATGCAGTAGCAATCCATGATAACATTCTGATGCTTCCGGGGATGACCCATTTCATGAACCAGGTGTGGCGCTACAGAAAAAAGGTGCACTTGAGGCTGCTGCGCCAGATCTTTCAACTTCCGCAATTCTACAGGGAAACGGATGTTATCAGAAGCCTTGAGCCGGAAAAAGGCAGGGAACTGCAGAGGCACATCGACGAAGCTTCTAATAGCGGCGATCTCAAGCGGATGTGGAAGATCTATCCACTGGTCTATGGGCTGGACCAAGAGAACAGAAAAAAACCCGACGAAGTCCTCTGTTGGGGAGACAAAGCGAACGATTTCTATCGGATTGGAGCGGTGCGCCGTGCCTTTGCCAGAGGGAAGTTTATTTTTATCGTCCGAGATCCCAGGGGGGCAGTATCCTCCATGGCAATAAGAATGGGCGTGAAGGAAGAGGCCCGATTCGATCCGGTCCTGGATGAAGCGCACCTGATTCGGACGTGTATAAGCTGGCGGAATATGACGCAGCGGATGCTCCGGTTCTTGGGACACAACCGGGACCGAGCACTGCTTATCAAATTCGAGGATTTCTTGGTATCACCAACGAAGAAACTCAATGAGATATTTGAATTCGTCTTGGGCGTTTCCATGCCTGAAGAGGAGATAACCAGGCGGCTCGAGGCACTGGGCTACGGGGCGACCAATGACCCGGCTGATGTGGGTAAGGGCATCAGCGAGAGGCCTTTGGAGCGGTGGAAGACGAAACTGAATCCTAAACAGGTTGATACCATCGGAACGCTTACAGGAGAAACAGCCAGAAAAGTCGGATACTTTGTGGAGGGTTCCCTTTCCGCAGCCGAATTTTTGAAAGCTCTTGAAAGGACTCCCGCGGTTGGACAAAAGGTGAACATCTTTTCCAAGCTGGTCTATCTGGAGGTACTGGATAAGTTCATCCGACCGATTAATTCATCTCTGTGAAAACAAAACGCGCCGGAATGACACTCTCCTTCGCTTTAAATCAAATTGACAACGCCCGTTAGGGAGTTCTTACCCATGCCTGAGCGCGTAGGATGTGGCGATGCGGATGCATGGGCTAGAATGAGTTAAAGTTAAAGGTCCGTCTTGACACCCGGAAAGGCATGAACATTCTTTTCCTAGACAAAGAAGGAGGATTTGGCGGCTCCTCTCGGAGTCTTTATTTTCTCGTGAAAAATCTCAACAGGAGCATCAATCCCTTCGTCCTTTTAAGGGAAAAAGGGCCTATGTTGGAGGAATACAGAGCCCTGGGGGTTACAACATTCTTGCGGGAGGGTATGCCAATCTATAAGCCATCGCCTCGAAACAACCTCTTTGTCCTGTTTCTCTTTTTCCTGAAAGTAGGCAGTTTGGTCAGATCCTATCGCTTTCTCTCTCGGATTCTCACCCAGTATCCCATTGATATCCTCCACATGAACCACGATGGCTTCTTTGTCTATGGTTTTTTGAAGCGCACAAAGAGGATCAAAATCGTTGTCCATCTGCGCACCATGCTCCCACTCAATACCTTCGCCCGTTTCCAGGTGAAGTGCATTCAGCAGATGGCTGACCATCTTGTTTTTATTTCCGAGAACGAGCTTCTTCGGTTCTCTCAGCTTTCAGGAAGGATGCCGCCGAACAGTTCTGTGATCTTCAACGCGGCGGAGCCTTTGCGCAGATCCTCGTGCCAGTCAAAGGTTTCGGATTTACCTGAGGATATGACAAAGGTCCTCTACCTGGGAAATCTCACCTATACGAAGGGGGCCGACCGGCTGCTCGAAATTGCTCGCGAACTGGAGCGAAGGAGGGTTCGGAATGTCCTTTTTGTTGTCTGCGGTGAAGACCGGCAGCGCAAGGGGACAAGGGAAGGAATCAAATTGGTAAGCATGGCAGACAAGGAGGGCTTGAAGGATCGTTTCCTTTTCATGGGGCATCAGGCCTATCCTGACCCCTTTTTGAGACAAGCCGACATTCTGCTCAGGCTTTCCAGATGCGATGATCCGTGGGGTCGGGATATCATTGAAGCCATGGTCTATGGGAAGCCTGCCATAGCAACAGGAACCTACGAAGGATTCATCGTTCCCGGGGTGACCGGGTATCTGATTAACCCATATTCGGCTGAGGAAGCCGCAGACAAAATCATTGAGCTGGCGAGCAATCCGGAGCGGAGATTGGGCATGGGGAGAGCCGGGTTTGAAAGAGCGCGAGAGCTTTTTGATGTGCGGAGGCACTCCATGTCCGTGATGAATGTCTATGAGCGGATACTGGCGGGAGATTCGTGAGCCTCAATCATTTTGCGGTTGGTCCTTCAACGCTAATTCGGTCAGACAGGACGGAAGAAGATGATGCGCCACAATTCAACGAATAAGAAACTTTTGGCCCTGTTCGTGCTGGCCGTAGCCGTGCGTCTTTCCCTTTTCATGTATGTGTGCGCTGATCCAAGGGGGATACAGCAACCGGACAGCCGCGCCTATTTGGACTCCGCAAGAGGATATTTGAAACACGGGGTTCTCGCCCATCAGGACTCCCCCGAACGCCCTGATGCTTACCGTATGCCTTTGTATCCTTTCTTTCTCGCGTCTGTGTTGTATTTTGCCGCAGGGGATGTTCGTGGCGTGGTTCTGTTTCAGATATTTTTGGACGGAATTTTGGTCGTGATCGTTTTCTTGCTCGCCGAGCTGACATGGAAAGGATCGGGCTTCTTGGCCGGGCTCCTAGCAGCCTTCAACCTGGGTTTGATAACTTACAGCCATTTCATTCTCACCGAGACGCTTTTTGTTGTAATTTTTGCCGTCCTGCTGCTGATCTTGGTTGTGAGTACGGCAAGAGCCTCCCGGATGAAGAGTATTGCTCTGGGGAGCCTTCTAGGGATCGTCAGCCTGATCCGTCCTGTGGCCATTTATCTTCCCATTCTTTTGTATCCCTTCCTGTTCATTGCGCTGTTGGTCAAACAGCGTATACCGCCTGGCAGGGCGGCGATGCACATGGTGTTGATGACAGCATCATTTGCGCTAGTGCTTTTCCCCTGGATGATTCGTAACCACAAGGCTTACGGAAACTGGAGGCTGACAGCTCAGACAGGGGAGCACCTCGTACAGTATCTGGTACCCTTCGTGTGGCAGTACTCTCGGGGGGTCCCTTTTCTGGAGGGAAGAGAAAGGATCAATATTGAACTAAAAACGGAGGCGGATAAAGCAGGCGTTGATCTTTCGAACGGTAATCCCTTTGAGGTGAGCCGGTTCGAGCGGAAACTGGCAGAAAAACATCTCGCCTCAGAGCCGTTGAGCGCCGTGATCAAGGCGTGGTTTTACGGTATGACCAAGAACCTTTTTGCTCCCGCAATGGTGGATTTTTCTAATTTGCTCCTCATCAATCGCTCCCGCTTTTTTGCCACTCCCGGGGCCACCCTTCCAGAAAGAGCAAAGAACTTCATAAGGAGCACCGGAGGTTTGGGACTCCTTTTGGTCGTCAGCATGATTGTCATTGCCGTTTTTCGTATTCTACAGCTCGGAGGGCTCTATCTCATGGTAAAATCCGGGAGACGATGGGAGGCCTGCCTCTTCTCCCTGATCATTGCCTACTTCCTCCTTGCCTCCGGCCCCGTGGGCTATGCCAAGTACCGACTGCCTTTGGAACCGATCCTTGCCGTTCTCGCGGCCATTTCCATGGCTTGGATTTACGAAAAAACGAAGCAGAAGAGGCACAGGAGTAAAAGTTCTTACGCATCGTAACGACCGCTGAGCGGTGAACCAAGAATAAAACGGGAGATTTTCTCATGAAAAGGGCCTTAATTACAGGGATCACAGGGCAGGATGGCGCGTATCTCGCTGAATATCTTTTGAAAAAGGGTTACGAGGTCCATGGAATCAAGCGACGCTCTTCCTCCTTCAATACCGCGAGGGTCGATCACCTTTACAGGGACCCCCATGAAGAACATGTGCGCTTCTTCATGCACTACGGGGACCTGACCGACGCCACCAATTTGATCCGAATCGTCCAGGAGGTTCAGCCGGACGAAATTTACAACCTGGCAGCCCAGAGTCATGTGAAGGTCTCTTTTGAGACCGCGGAATATACGGCCAATGCGGATGCCCTCGGCGCGTTGCGCCTCCTGGAAGCCGTCCGGATACTGAGGATGGCGGAACGCGTTCGTTTCTACCAGGCCTCCACCAGTGAACTTTACGGGAAGGTGGTGGAAATCCCCCAGACCGAGAAAACCCCCTTCTACCCCAGGAGCCCGTACGCTGCTGCGAAGCTCTACGCCTACTGGATCTGCGTGAATTATCGGGAGGCGTACCGCATGTTTATCTGTAACGGCATTCTTTTCAACCACGAATCTCCGGTTCGCGGCGAGACCTTTGTGACCAGGAAGATCAGCAGAGCCGTGGCCCGCATGAAACTTGGGCTTCAGAAGAGGCTTTACCTGGGGAATTTGCATGCCAGGAGGGATTGGGGTCATGCGGCGGATTTTGTCCGGGCCATGTGGCAAATGCTTCAGCAAGATGAGCCCGAGGACTTCGTGATCGCCACCGGAGAGTCCCACTCCGTTCGGGAATTCGTGGAGCTCTGCTTCAATCAGATCGGTGTGGAGATCGGGTGGGAGGGGGAAGGAATCAAAGAGAGGGCCGTGGTGAGTCGATGCGGAGACGACCTGGGAAACCTCCGGGAGGGCGATGTGGTCGTGGCCGTGGATCCCCGGTATTTCCGACCCACCGAAGTGGATGAGCTTCTGGGGGATGCATCAAAGGCGAGAAAGGTACTCGGATGGCAGCCACGGATTTCGTTCCATGAAATGGTCGCCCAGATGGTGGAACAGGATCTGGAGGAGGCTTCAAGAGACCAGCTCTGCAGAGAAAGCGGGTACCGGGTCTTAAACTTTCGGGATGAATAGCGGTTGTCGGCAGGCAATGCGCACATGCCCATGGGAAACCGAGACCGGAACAAAGAAGAACTCGTAAAGCGGTTTGATGCTCTCGCGCCCAGGCGCCAGTACTGGCGGGAGAAAAGCGGGTACTATTACCATGACCAAGAGAAGTTTTTCCGGTTTCTGGTGCCGGAGGGTCTTTCCGTTCTGGAGTTGGGATGTGCCGCAGGGGACCTCTTGCACGCCCTGAAACCAGGCCGCGGCGTTGGATTGGACATCAGCCCGCAGATGGTGAAGTCCGCAAAGGAGCGCTACCCGGACCTGGAGTTCCGGGAAGCGGACGTGGAGCGGCTTGATCCCTGGGGAGAGACTTTTGACGTGGTGATTATGGCAGATGTGATCGGTCATCTCCAGGACATCGAGGAGACCTTCAGGGGCTTTCATCCTTTCTGCAGGCATGACACGAGGCTTATCATATGCTACTACAGCTTCCTCTGGGAGCCTATTTTGAAACTGGGAGAGTTTTTGGGCTTGAAAACGCCCCAGCAACATCAGAACTGGCTTTCCTCCGAGGACATCGAGAACTTGCTTTCCCTGGCTCATTTCCAGGTTATAAGAACGGATTGCCGATTCCTGATCCCCAAAAAGATCCCCCTGTTGAGTGAATTCGTGAACAGGACCGTCTCCACCCTGCCCGGCATCAGAAAGCTCTGCCTCTGCCGGTACATCGTGGCAAGACCCATGGGGGAAAAAGGGGAGAGATCTTTTTCCACGACCGTCCTGATTCCATGCAGAAACGAAAGGGACAATATCGGACCCGCCATCGAAAGGCTTCCCACGTTTGGTGAACATCAGGAGATCATCTTTGTGGACGGCCATTCCACGGACGGGACACAGGCGGAGATAGAGCGGGTGATCCAGGCCAACCCGGAAAAGGACATCAAATGGATGACCCAGGACGGCACAGGCAAGGGAGATGCCGTTCGCAAGGGATTCGCGGCCGCCGCGGGCGACATCTTGATGATCCTGGATGCGGACCTTACGGTACCTCCGGAGGATCTTCCCAAATTCTACCGGGCCCTCATGGAAGACCACGGAGAATTCATCAACGGCTGCCGGCTGGTGTATCCCATGGAAAAGCAAGCGATGCGGTTCCTCAACCTTCTGGGGAACAAGTTTTTTTCCCTGGCCTTCTCCTGGCTCCTAAATCAACGTCTGAAGGATACCCTCTGCGGAACAAAAGTCCTTCTCAAGAAGGACTACGAGCGCATTGCAGCCAATCGGAACTATTTCGGGGATTTTGACCCTTTTGGTGATTTCGACCTTCTTTTTGGCGCTGCAAAACTGAATCTCAAGATCGTGGAAGTGCCCATTCGTTACCATGAGAGGACTTACGGGACCACGAACATTAAACGCTTCCGCCACGGCTGGTTGCTGCTCAAGATGACAGTGTTCGCGTACAGAAAGATCAAAGCGGTTTGAAAGCGATTCTCCCATGGAAAGCGCTCCGCAAATCCTCATCAAGCGAAGAGAGGCCTGGGCATCCAAGGAAATCCTGAGAAGACTTTACGGCAAGTGGTACGGCCTCATATCGGAGTCCCTGAGACCTGGAAAGGTTCTTGAACTGGGAGGGGGAAGCGGACCCTCAAAGGAGTTCCTGCCCGATGCCATCAGGTCGGATATTGTTTTCGCTCCCTGGCTGGATGCCGTCCTGGATGCCCATGCGCTTCCTTTCAAGGACGGGAGTCTCGGAAACATCATCCTCTTTGACGTGCTTCACCACCTGGCCAGGCCCACGCAGTTTTTCTTTGAAGCGAAAAGAGTCCTGAAGCGGCAAGGCAGGATCATCCTCATGGAGCCCTATGTTTCCTGGGCCTCCTTTTTCGTTTACCGCTTTTTACACGCAGAAGGCATGGTTTGGCGGACCGATCCCTTTGAACCTTACGGCTCAGGTGAGGAAAAAGACCCTTTCACCGGCAACCAGGCGATCCCCACACTGATTTTTCAAAAATACAGGGCTCGCTTCACGAAAGCGTTTCCCGGCCTCGAGATGATACGGGAGGAGTGGATCGATTCCCTTGTGTATCCTCTGAGCGGCGGATTCAACAAGCCAAGTCTTTGTCCTGTCTCCCTCTATCCTCTCTTGAATTTCACAGAGAAGGTGTTGCGGCCCCTGAGGCGATTCCTGGCCTTTCGCATGCTTCTGGTCCTGGAAAAGACTTGTATCCATGGGAGTGACGCGCCCATTTGAGTTCCGGTTTTCACTAAAAAAATTCAGAGGAGTGGGGGGATTGATCTTTTCCTAAATCACGTGACAGGTGCATGCAGCCCAGTCGGACAGGTGATATGGGCTTTCCGGGTAACTGAGAAATCTTCGATCCAGGAGCAGTCGAGTCCTTGAAGCTTAGACCTCTATTCATCCTCTCCGATCTGGAGCCCGGAGGGGCGCAGCGGGTCATGCTCACCATTCTGCGTCACATGGATCGAAAGGTTTTCGAACCGGCCCTGGTGGTCATCAGACCCGGCGGGGCGTTGACCGGGGATGTGCCCGAAGATCTTCAGGTGCACGATCTGAAGTCTCGAAGGGTAAGATTCTCCTTCCCTTCGATTTTTCGCATCTGCCGGGTCATGAGACCTCAGTCGTTGATCAGCACGCTAAGCCATTTGAACCTCTATCTTCTCTCTCTGAGGTTTCTGCTTCCCTCGGAAACGCAGCTCCTGGTCAGAGAGGCGAATACACCCAGCATGAGGCTCAGATCCACTGCAAGTCCACGCCTCTACCGGTTCCTTTACAGGAGGTTCTACCCTCGTGCAGATCGCGTGATCTGTAATTCGCTCTACATGAAAGAAGACCTGGTGAACCATTTCGGGCTGTCACCGGAGAAAACCGTGGTCATCCCGAATCCGGTGGACATGGAAAGGATCAGAAGGGCTTGCGATCGCGGTGAAAACCCCTATCGAGAGGACTGTTTCCATCTGGTCTCCGTTGGCAGGCTGACCGATCAAAAGGGGTTCGACCTGCTTTTGAGGTCTTTGAAGGGGGTCTCTCGAGAAGGGCGTGCTTTCGATCTGACGATCGTGGGCGACGGAGCGCAGCGGAACGTGTTGGAAGAGATGGCCAAGGATTTGGGCATTTCCGATCGCGTGGAATTCGTGGGGCATCGTGAGAATCCCTTCCCCTATATGGCGCATGCGGACTTGTTCATTTCCGCCTCAAGATATGAGGGTTCGCCCAACGTGATCCTGGAATCCCTGGCCTGTGGAACTCCCGTGCTGGCCTTTGATTGTCCGGGGGGGACCAGGGAGATCATCCGTGAGGGGAGGAACGGTTGGCTGGTTCCCGCGGAAGATGTGGAAGCGATGGCCCGGAAAATCGTACAGGTGGTGAAAGGAACAACAAGAATTCCTGTCTCCGGGGATTCGCTCCTTCCACAGGAGAATCACTGTGTGAGGGTTGTGGAAAAGTTCCAGCAGGTCCTTTTGGAGACCTGTCAGAGGTGACCGCTAAGGGATCACAATGTGAGCGCTTCAATGACCGTGGGGGCATGAGTCCTCATCCCTTCACTTCGAGGCGCATCACCGTTGTTCATCTCATCACGGAGCTGACCGTGGGCGGTGCGCCGAGGATGCTGGAGAAACTCCTGGAGCGCATGGACCAGGAGAAGTTCCGCTCCCTGGTGGTTTCCATGGCGGATCTGGGACTCGTGGCCGACAGCATCCAATCCAGGAAGATCCCTGTTTTTTCACTTGGGATGAGATTGGGACGACCGAGCCTGGGAGGGTTCTTAAGGTTCTACCGCATTCTCAGAGAAGAGTGCCCGGAGATCGTGCAAACCTGGCTCTACCATGCCGATCTTCTCGGACTCATTGCAGGCAAGCTTGCCCGCGCCAGGCGGATCGTCTGGGGGATCCGCTGCTCCGACATGGACCTCGGCGATTACCGGTTCTTGACCGCCCTGACGGTCAGGGCGAATGCAAGGCTCTCTTTCATGCCTGATGCGATCGTGGTCAATTCAGAGAAGGGAAGAGAGGTTCACCAGAAATTGGGATACAGCGGCAAGAACATGGTGCTGATCGAAAACGGTTTCGATCTGACCCGATTCCACCCCGATGAAGGTGCGAGAGACTGGCTGCTTCAGCAGTTGGCTCTTCCAAAAAATGCCATCCTCATCGGCCTCGTGGCGCGCTGGGACCCCATGAAGGATCAACACAACTTTCTCAGAGCAGCCACCCTGGCGGTCGAGAGCATGGCTTCAGCTCATTTCCTCATGGTCGGACCGGGAATGGATCCCGCGAACCGGAAGGTGACGGAACTCATCGATCAGGGTGGATTGGAGGGCAGGGTTCATCTCCTGGGCTTGAGAAACGATCCATCCCGGATCATGGCGGCGCTCGACATGGCATGTTCCTCTTCCGCGTACGGGGAAGGGTTTCCCAATACCATTGGTGAAGCCATGGCGTGCGCCGTGCCCTGCGTGGTCACGGACGTGGGGGATTCGGCAAGATTGGTGGGAGATACGGGTCGCGTCGTCCCGCCCAGGAACCCGGAAGCCCTTGCAATCGCCTGGAGGGAATTGATGGATCTCGGCGAGGAAGGGAGACACAGGCTTGGGGCGGCGGCGCGCAGTCGTGTCCGGGATCATTTTGACCTCTCCCGCATTGTGGCAAGATACGAGGCCCTTTACCGTTCTCTGATCTTTCCGGCGAGTCCCTGACCCGTTGTTCCCTTTGTAAACTGGCCAAACCGGCAAACTGACCCACCGGCCCAACTGGCGAACCGGCAAACTGGCGAAACCGGCCCAACCGGCCAACTGACCCATGTGCGGTTTTGTAGGATTTAGATCCGAAGCGAAATACAAGACGCTGTCCGAAGATCTACCGGGAGCCACATCCCTCCTGGCCCATCGAGGCCCGGACGACGCAGGCCTTTTCCTCGATCAGAGCTCCGGCGTGGGATTGGGGCACAGGCGGCTTTCGGTGATCGACCTATCGGAGGCCGGGCGACAGCCCATGTCCAGTGAGGATGGAAAGGTACAAATCGTCTATAACGGGGAAGTCTATAACTTCAAAGAACTCCGAAAGCTCCTGGAGGGCCACGGGCATCGATTTGAAACGGGAACCGATACGGAGGTGATTTTAAAGGCCTACCTGGAATGGGGCATAGCCTGTCTCAAGCGTTTTGTGGGCATGTTTTCCCTCGCGATCTGGGATGGCCGCAATCGACGCCTGTTTCTTGCCAGGGATCGATTGGGAATAAAACCTCTCTACTATTATCAAAGCGGAGGGATTCTTTTATTTGCATCTGAGCTGAAGGCTATCATGGGCTTTCGGATCTTTCCCAGGGAGATTGACCCCGATGCACTCTCCCTCTTCCTTCACTATCAGTACATCCCCGCCCCCAGGAGTATTTTCAGGGCCACCCACAAGCTTCTTCCAGGTTCCTATATGGCTTTCGATGAAGACGGGGAGCACTCCAGCCCTTACTGGCACCTGCCGGAGCCGCCGGAGAAAAGTTCATTTGACCTCGGCGAGGAGGAGAGCCTGGAGCATTTGGATCATCTCATGACAAGGGCCACTTCGGACCGGCTGATCAGTGATGTCCCTCTGGGGGCCCTTTTAAGCGGAGGAATAGACTCATCCGTGGTTGCGGCCCTGATGCAAAAGGCAAACAGCTCGCCGATACGCACCTTCAGCGTGGGATTCACCGAAAAGACCTTTGACGAAGCACCGTGGGCCTTGAAGGTGGCAAGCCATCTGGGCACGGATCACACCGAACTCTACGTGACTCCCGCAGAGGCCATGGAGGCGATTCCAAGGCTGCCTGAAGTCTATGACGAGCCCTTCGCCGATGCCTCAGCCATCCCCACATTTCTCGTATGCCGACTCGCTCGATCCCGGGTGACCGTTGCGCTCTCCGGAGACGGGGGGGACGAACAGTTCTCGGGATATGTCCGTTACTGGAGCACCCGGGAAATGTGGGACCGTTTTCAGCAGTTGCCAAGGCCCGTGAAACGGCTCGTATCGAAAGGGACAGGCCTCATCCCCCAGCGCTGGGTAACGCGATCCTATCCCCTCTGGTCCAGGCTGGGGCCGCGTCGTTTTCAGGTGGCCAATTTCCCCGACAAGTGGCAAAAATTTGTCGCGATGCTGGAACCGGCCAGCCTTTCGGACCTGTACCGAACGAGCATCTGCATATGGCCTGCGAAAGAGATTCCGCTCCTCACGGGGAGGCATTTGCCTGAATCCATTTTCGAAGAAGCGTTTCGAGAAAGCGAGGGATGGCCCCTGATTTCTCGATTGATGAGGGTCGATCAGAGAACCTATCTTCCTGACGGGATGCTTACCAAAGTGGACAGGGCCAGCATGGCGGTCAGCCTGGAGGTGCGGATTCCGCTCCTGGATCACCGGGTGGTGGAGTTCGCCTCCCTTTTGCCCGAGGAACTGAAGCATAGAAACGGCACGGGAAAGTATCTGTTGAAAAGGCTTTTGGCCAGGTATGTTCCCGGAAGCCTTGTCGAGAGACCCAAAATGGGGTTCGGCGTCCCCATGGACCGATGGCTTCGAAGGGAACTGAAAGACATGCTTTTGGATTTTCTTTCACCGCAGCGATTGAAAAAAGAGGGTTTATTCAACCCTGTGCTGGTGGAGAAGAAGATAGGGGAACACCTTTCGGGCAGGATCAACCATCAATATCGCCTCTGGGCCCTTCTGGTTTGGGAGATGTGGCGACGCCGCTGGATGGAATCCGCTCCCAATTGATCGTTGGGCGTTGTGCCCGGGGCGAGGAAACGTCGCCAGCGGAGGGAGAAATGGGAAACCACGTGACAATCCGACAGAGGAGCGGCATCTTGGCGTGATTTCGTCCCGGTTACAACCGGTGGACTCGATCCAAGAGTCTCTGTGCCGGCGAACGGTGAACGGTCAACGGAGAACATTCCATTGAAACTCACCCTGAACAAATATATTTTTCATGAAATCTGGCCGACTTTTCTGGCCACCCTGTTCATCTGCATTTTCCTCATCCTGGCCACCCGCATGCTCTCCGTCATGGAGTTGCTCGTAAACCAGGGGGTCCGCCTCCACTATGTGGTCAGGATGATCGTGTATCTTCTACCCGACATCGTTGCGTTCGCCCTTCCCGCCGCGAGCCTCGTGTCCGTTGTGGTCGCCTTTTTGCGCTTATCCGCAGACAACGAGATTATCGCGTTGAAGTCATGCGGGGTGAGCCTCTACCAGCTCCTGCCGCCTGTTCTTCTCGTGTCCATCATGGGGCTTTTCCTGTCCGCGGCAATAGGAATGATCGCCGTGCCATGGGGGAACCGGTCCTTCAAGGATTTGATTTTTCAAATCGCCCAATCCAAAGCGGATTTGGGCATCAGAGAACGAGTCTTCTGCGAGCCCTTTGACGACGTGGTATTCTATGTGAACAGTTTTTCAAGCCGTGAGAGGGTGATGAAGGACATCTTCGTGGTGGATCGTCGCGACAAGAGCGTAAGAAACACGATTGTGGCGGAGCGGGGGCAAATCTTCTCATACCCGGAGAAAAGACTCATCACTCTTCATTTCTTCAACGGGACGATTTTCGTGGTGGGTAAGGATCTTAAATCCGCAAGATCCATAGGATTCCAAACCTACAACATGACCATCGGTCTCAAGGACATCATGGCAGCCCTCGCTACCCGGAGGAAAAAACCCAAGGAGATGACGGTCAGAGAATTGTTAGGGCAGTTGCAGGAATACGAGAGAGGGCAAAAAAAATACAACAACGTGATGATCGATCTTCTGGAGAAGTTTTCCATCCCGATCGCCGTATTTTTTATGGGAATGATTGGCGCTCCCCTGGGTGCGCAACTGAGGGCCAGGGGTCGTTCCGCCGGAATCGGACTGGGCTTGGCGGTTTTTATGATCTACTACATGTGTCTCGCAGGAATGAGAAGTGTCTGTGAGACGGGGACCATTCCACCGGAGATCGGAGTTTGGATTCCGGACGTGTTCTTGTTGATTGCCATGGTGTATTTGCTGAGGCGCGTCGCAAACGAGCGTCCTGTCCATCTTCCGGTCCCCGGAGCTTGGAGAAGGCGGAAGGCACGGAAAACCAGATAGGAAGGCCGGGTTAAAGTTCGTGGGCATCTTAAAGAGGTATCTCTCCGGGGAGTTTTTGAAGCTCATGGGTTTCTTTCTCTTCATTTTCGTATGCATTTATCTGTTGATCGAGTTTATCCAGAGACTGGACAATGTGATCGAGGAAGGAGCTCCCGTGAGCTCTTTTTTCGCTTACCTTCTCTACAAGACCCCTTTCATCACCGTCAATATGCTGCCCATAGCTGTAATGCTCTCCGTGATCGTCCTGTTCTGCCTCATGAAGAAGCACAACGAGCTCACCGCCATGAAAGCTTGCGGGCTGAGTATTTTCGATCTTTCCAAGCCTGCTCTTCTCATTTCGATTCTGATTGCGGGGGCGAGTTTTCTCTTTTCCGAACTGCTTGTCCCTTTTGCCACTGCCAAGAGCAACGAAATCTGGAACGTCCAGATAAAAAAGAGGGATCAGACGAGGTTATATGGAAGAAATGACATCTGGTACAAGGGTTCGAACTCCATTTACTGGATACGTCTTTTTGATTCCGAGAAAGGAAAGATGGAGGATGTGAGCCTGTATTTCTTCGATGAAAGCTTTGGGCTGGTCAAAAGGATAGACGCCCTGAGAGGGGTTTGGGCCGGGGATCATTGGGAATTTCGCCAGGGGATTATACAGACGAGAAACGCTGAGGGAGGATACGACCTCGAGAAATTTGAGGAGCTGGACTTGCCTCTTCCCGAGGGACCCGAGGCCTTTGCAAAAACCATGAAAGAGCCCGAAGAGATGAGCTACTGGGAACTGAAGCACTTTGCGGAGAAGGTCCAACTGGAAGGGTACGACGCAACACCGCATCTGGTCGCCATGAACATCAAGCTGGCCTTCCCCGTCATCAACTTCATCATGGCCCTCATTGGGATCCCGATCGCTTTGAGGGTGAAGAGAGGTGGGACGGCCGTGGCCATCTCCCTGGGCATCGGGGTCTGTTTTCTTTACCTGTTGCTCCTGGGCCTTGCGCGTTCACTTGGGCTTTCGGGGACCCTTCCCCCTGTGATTTCAGCGTGGTTGGCAAACGTGGTGTTTTTCTTTCTGGGGTCCTATGTTATGATGCATGTGGAGACTTAGGGCGCGCGTAACCTGCCCTGCGTTTCCGACCTGTTGGCTTCCAGACAGTTTCCATGCGGGAATGACGTTTTGACCGATCCGGCACCGGCGCCGGTTTCCCATGGGGAAAAGGGCCATTTCCGGATGGAAACCAGATAGACCGGAGTTGAAGGGTTCACATGGCCAAAAAGATCCTATTGGTTTCACGATGCGCCTGGACGCTTTATAACTTCCGGGCCGGCTTGATGCGGGCTTTGAAGAGTGCCGGCCACTTGGTTATCGGAGGAGGGGCTGCCGGTGATGGGTATGAGCCCAGAATCGAGCATCTGGGTGTCCCTTTTGTGGGCTTGCCCGTGGACAAGAAGGGGGTCAACCCGAAGGCGGATTTGCACCTCATGTGGGCTCTTTACCGCTGGTACGGGAGGGAGAGGCCGGAGATCGTCCATCACTTTACGATCAAGCCGGTCATTTACGGCAGCATCGCCGCCCGGCTGGCCAGAGTACCAAAGATCGTGAACACCATTACGGGGATGGGCTCGGTTTTCGCAGAGGAGGAGAAGACCCGGCTTCGGACCCTGGTTGAATGGATGTACAGAATCTCCGTTCCGCTGGCCCATTTCACGTTTTTTCAGAACCGAGACGATCTCGCCTTTTTTGTGGAGCACCACTTCCTGGATCCGGCCAGGACCGGTCTCTTGCCCGGATCCGGAGTGGACTGCGAGTTCTTCAAGCCTTTTCCCGAAATGACGCGGGGAAAAGAGGCTTGGCCCACCTTCCTGATGGTCTCCCGCCTACTGCGTCACAAGGGCGTTTATGATTTCGTCGAAGCCGCATCCATGGTGAAAAAGCGTTTTCCCCACGTTCGATTCCAGTTATTGGGTGGGCGGGACGAGCGCAACCCTACGGTTGTGCCGGAAGCGGACGTTTCCCGCTGGCAGGCAGAGGGTTTTGTTCACTGGCTCGGCGAAGTGTCTGACGTTCGGCCCGCACTGAATCGCGCCGATGTGGTGGTTTTGCCGTCTTATGCCGAGGGAATTCCCCGTTCTCTCCTGGAGGCCGCGGCCATGTGCAAGCCCATTATCACCACCGACACTAGAGGCTGCAGAGATACGGTCGAGCAGGGGGTGAACGGCCTCCTGGTGGCGGCGAGAGACCCGGAAGCCCTTGCCGGGGCCATGATCGCTATGATCGAGGCCCCCGAGTTGCGGGAGAGGATGGGGCGGGAGGGTCGCAGGAAAGTGGAGTGCGAGTTCGATGAAAAACTGGTGATCGAAAGGATCTTGAAGACCTACGACGGGGATCGGGCGAGATGCTCTCCATAGAGACCCTTCTTTTACTCTTCGCCGCAGGTTTTGGGCTTTCACTGGCATTGACGCCCTTGATGAAGAGGATTGCTCGTGCCACGGGGCAGGTGGCCGTTCCAAAGGATAATAGATGGCACCGAAAGGAGACCGCCCTGCTGGGAGGGGTGAGCATTTTTTCCTCCTTCATGACGGTGTGGGTGGTGGGCGCCGTATTCACGTATTGGCCCATTTACGGTCGCCCGTTCCTGCCCATCATGCTCAGTGCTGCCTGCATGTTTGCCCTGGGGCTCACGGACGACCTCTCGGATATGGACCCGCAGCACAAGCTGGCAGGGCAGATCATTATCGCCTCCGTTCTGGTCTTCTTCGGATTTCATCTCGAATGGACGGATTCGAAAACGATCAATCTTTTCCTCTCTATCGTGTGGATCGTGGGGGTCACAAACGCTTTCAACCTCCTGGATAACATGGACGGCCTTTCCGCAGGCGTCGCTTTCATTGCGGGGACGTCCCTGTTTTTCTACCATTACCTGAACCCGGATTTCAGTTTCATTACAGACCCTATCCTCCTCATGAGCTCTGCCTATCTGGGGGCTTTACTCGGTTTTCTCCTATACAACTTCAACCCCGCCTCCATTTTCATGGGGGATGCGGGCAGCCTCTTCGTCGGATTCATGCTGGCTTGCCTGACGGTCATCGGAACCCCCCCGCATTTGCCGGACCGAAATATCCTGAACCTCATGTCCGTTGTGGCGGTGCCGATTCTGATCGTTTTTATCCCTATCCTGGACACGGGCTTTGTGAGCGTGATGCGCAAGCTCTTTCGACGCCGCATTTCCCAGGGCGGGCGGGACCATTCCTCCCACCGCATGGTGGCCATCGGTTTTTCAGAAAGACGGGCGGTTGTGGTGCTCTATCTTTTTTCCGCCATTTCGGGTCTGATCGCGCTCGCAATGAACTGGCTGAGCGTGGGAATCAGGCTGGTCCTCCTTGCCTTCTACCTCCTCTTTGTACTTTTTTTCTGGATCTACCTGGCAAAAGTGAAGGTGTATCCGGAAAAGTCAATCCTCTCGGAGGAAGGGTCAGGGATTTTCACCCCCATTCTGGTCCAGATCACTTACAGGAGGAGGCTGTTCGAGGTTTCCCTGGATTTCGTCCTGGTGACCGTAGCCTACTACACGGCTTACCTCCTGCGGTTCGAAGGCAATCTCGGCGGGGATTTCCAGTTCTTCCTGAAGTCCCTGCCGGTGATGATCGCCTTTCAGATTCTCTGTTTCTATCTTTTCGGCGTATATCGAGGGGTCTGGGAAAGCACCAGCCTGAGAGACCTGATGGACTACATGAAGGCCATCACGGCCGGGTCCTTGATTCCCATGCTCATCCTTCTTTTCATCTATCGGTTCCAGAGCTTTTCCCGGGCGGTTTTCGTGATCTACTGGGGTCTCATGCTGATTCTGGTTTCCCTTTCCAGACTCTCTTTCCGACTCTTGGATGAAGGGATCAAGAGGGGGAATCCAAAGGGCAAACCAACCATTGTTTACGGTGCGGGCGTAGGTGGACAGATGGCGGTCAAGGAGATTGAGAGTAACGGCAACCTCGGACTGGCCATTCTGGGTTTCATCGATGACAATCCAAGGTTGCAGGGACGGAAGGTGAAGGGTTACCCCGTGCTCGGTAGCAAGGAGGACCTTGAAAGGATCATCAGAGAATACGGTATCAAGGAGATCATCGTTTCCTTCAGGGAGAACGGGACGGAAAAGAAAAAGGATATTAAAAGCTTGTGCCTGAAGATGGGTACCGAGGTGGATGTAAAACAACTGAGCTTGACTCTCACTTGAACCCCGCACAGGGAGGAGGATTACATTACAATGGCGCTCAAGAACGGACAAGACTACAGGGAAGATCTCAGGGGGTTGAAACCCAGCGTCTACATAAGAGGGGAAAAACTCACGGACGTGTGGGAGGACCGGCGCCTCCAGTCGACCCTGAACCTGGTCGGTATGCATCACGATATCTCCTTTGAGCCGGAGATGCAGGCCCTTGCAGTGGTGCACGAATCGCTGGTGGATGAGCCGGTTCGTCGTTTTCAGCACCGCATCCAGAGATCCATGGAAGATTCAATCCTGAAAGTCCGGTTGACAAGGGAGGTGACCCAGCAGAGGCTCTGCGGTTGGTGTCTTTCCAATATGCTCTGCTTGATGTGGGCGACCACCTACGAGACCGATGCAAAGTACGGCACCTCTTACCACCAGCGGTTTCAGGAGTATGCCAGGTACCTCATGAAGAATGATTACGACTGTTTCTGGGGCATGATGGACCCCAAGGGGGACAGGTCCCTGAGGTTATCCCAACAAGAAAACCTGGTCGGCTTGAAGGTGGTCAGGCGGAATGCAAAGGGCATTACCGTGAGAGGCGCCAAGGTGAGCACGTCCTATGCCTGCTGCTCCAGGGAGATCGCGGTGGCCCCCTGCAAGGCCCTTGTGGAAGAGGAGAAGGATTTCGCCGTCTCTTTTGCAATCCCGGTGGATACGGAGGGGTTGCACTTCATTGTCCGGGAGGCTCCCCATCGCGATAACCCGCAGGGAGACATGGAGTGCCCCGTGGGGAGCGCCATCGGCATTGCCGAAGGCACAACCATATTCGAGGATGTCTTTGTGCCGTGGGAGAGGGTCTTTATGTGCGGGGAGTGGGACATGGCGGAAAGATTCCCTTACTTCTTCGGGAACCTCCAGAGACAGTCAAAATGCTCCTGCCTTGCAGGCCATACGGACCTTCTTATCGGAATCGCGGCCCTCGTTGCGGAGGTCAATGGTCTCCCCATGAAGGGGCATATCCGGGATAAGATCACAAGAATGATGATCCAGGCGGAGACCGCCCATGGATGCGCTCTCGGTGCTGCGGCTGAAGGGGAGGTGCATCCAAGCGGTATCTTCATCCCCTCTACCACCATCGTGAATGCCGGGTTGAATACCATAAAAAACGTGGCCGGGGAGCAGATCCAGCTTCTTCACGATATCGGCGGAGGCATCCTGGTCACCATGCCTACCGAGGATGACTACAGGAACCCCGAGATCAAGAGATGGATGAACGAGTTCTTGAGCGGAAAAGAGGGCTACTCCACGGAAGAGCGGTTGAGGGTCCTCTATTTGGCCCAGGAATTGGCCGGCAGCAAATTGACAGGGAACTTCCTGGGATGGGCCGTGAATGCCTCGGGTTCTCCCATCACAGGAGAGATCCTGACCCGAGAGCACTATGATCTGGAAAAAAGGGTAGGGATCGCAAAACGCTGGGCCGGTCTTTCCTGAGCCGAGTTCACTCCCGCCCCCCGCTCGAAGAGAGCGGGATGTTCGACAGCGGCTTCATAAAGGCTCTCATTACCACGTACCTGCGTGATCGGCTAAGGGCGAGGGACCGTGGCGCCAGACAGGAGGGAGGGCATCTTCCCCGTTGGTGTGTTCAAGAGGAGCCCGGCTCCCCTACGAGCGGCTCCGCACTGATATGGATTCTTTCGAGATCGTATCGCCTTCGTAAATTTGATCTTTTCCGTTTTTCTTTTCTTTGGGATAATGAGAAATCTTGATTTTGCTGAGAAAGGGAAGGTGTGATCATGGATTTCAGTCTTTCCATGGAACAGGAGATTCTAAGAAAGTCCGTACGGGAATTCGCTGAAAATGAAATCAGGCCGGTAGCCAGGGAGCTGGACGAAAAGGCGGAGTTTTCCTATGAGACGATGCAGAAGATGGCGGATTTGGGCCTCTTTGGGATGTTTGTCTCCGAGAAATATGGAGGCCAGGGAATGGACTATCTCTCTTACATCATCGCTACGGAAGAACTTGCCAGAGTGGACGGTTCCCATGCCGCAACCGTGGCGGCAGGCAATTCCCTTGGAATCGGCCCCCTTTATTATTTCGGAGACGAGGAGCAGAAGCAAGGAAACCTACCCGAGCTTTGTAGCGGCGAAGCCCTCTGGGCTTTCGGCTTGACCGAGCCGAATGCAGGCTCGGACGCCGGCAATTCAAAAACAACGGCTGTGCTGGAAGGAGACCGCTGGGTCATCAACGGAAGCAAGATCTTCATCACCAATGCATCCACCAGGATCAGCGCCGGCGTGACGGCTCTTTGCCGCACGGGCACCAGGGAAGACGGAAGGCCGGAGCTGTCCTGCATCCTTATCGAAAGGGACACCCCGGGGTTCCTGGCAAAGGAGATGCATGGCAAGATGATGTGGCGGGCCTCAAATACCAGCGAACTCTATTTTGACGACTGCCGGGTCCCAAAAGAAAACCTCCTGGGGCCGAGGGGCCATGGATTTTATCAAATGATGCAGACCCTTGATGGGGGACGTCTTTCCATAGGAGCGATGGGCCTGGGGGGAGCCCAGGGTTGCTTTGAGATGGCACTGAAATACGGCAAGGAGAGGGTTCAGTTCGGCAAACCCATTTCCAACTTCCAGGTGAACGCGTTTAAAATGGCCGATATGGCCATGGAGATTGAATGCGCCCGTCTTCTCCTTTACAAGGCTTGCTGGTTGCGGGACAACGACAAACCCTTCACCAAGGAAGCTTCCATGGCGAAGCTGTATTGTTCTGAGGTCATGTATCGTTGCGCGAACCATGCGGTTCAGCTCCACGGCGGCTACGGGCTGATGAAGGAATATGACGTGGAGAGGTTTTACAGGGATCAGAAGCTTTTGGAGATCGGGGAGGGAACATCGGAGGTGCAGCGGATCGTCATCTCAAGGCTGGTGGGGGCCCTGTAAAAGGGGACCATGATCCTCCGGTGAGGTCCACCCTTCGGGGAACCCTCGCTGGAGAGAGATCCCCATAAGAAAATATCGGAAGCCGGATATGCGTTGAATTCCCCATGTTGGATTCTATTCTTGGAAAAGACATCGCCTCCTATGTGAGGCGCCATAAAAAACTCCTGGTGTGTTCGGTGGTGCTCATGGCCGTGTCTTCCCTCTTTGTCGTGGTACCGGCCTATCTGCTCCAGCCTTTTGTAGACGAGGGGATGAAGTCCGGCTCAGAGCCGGTAGCCTGGAAGATCCCATGGGTGGCATTCAAATCTGATTCCTGGTGGTCCTGGGAGAGGACGGAGCTTGTCCTCGTGGACGGGATTTCACCCAATCGTCTTCTCATCCTGCTCACCGGCGTGGCCTTTGTCTCCATTTTCTTCAAGTCCATTGCCTTGTATTTTGGCAGACTTTCCGCCTCCGCTTTTTCCAACCGGGCCGTGAAGTCCCTGAGAATCGATCTCTTCAAGAAATTCGTGAGCCTGCCCCTGAGCTTCTATCACAACAAGAAAATAGGAGAACTGGTTGCCAGGTCCACGGCTGACCTCACGGTGATGCAAAGTCACATTTCCAACATCATGCTCGGCCTCATCGAGCATCCATTGAGTGCGGTCGTTTTTCTCTGTTACCTATTCTTAATGAACTACAAATTGACTTTGATCGTCTTTTTCGTGACTCCCCTGGTCCTGGGATTAAGTCGGCTTTTCGGCAGAAAGGTCAAAAAGTATTCCTTCAAGGTCCAGGAGGCGACGGCCGAAGTGACTTCGGCGTACCAGGAGACGCTTTTATGTATCAAAGTGGTGCACGGTTTTTTTGCCGGTGAGGGGGAAGTGCAGAAATTCCGTGTCCTGGCAGATCGACTTTACAAAAGGGTCATGCAATGGAGTCGGTGGAACCTGGGGCTCGGTCCTATGATGGATTCCACTCTTTTCCTGGTGATGCCGGCGATCTTCATCGTCGGGAAGACCTACTTCCATCACAGCCTCGGCGAACTGATGTCCATGGCTTACGCATTTTCACGTGTATACGGTCCGGTGAAAAGCCTGGCTGAGGTGAACAACAACCTCAGAACGCTGCAGGGGGCTACTGAACGGGTTTTCGGGATCATGCACAGCGCCAGTGATATTCGGGACAGGGCGGGTGCCACAGAGCTCCCGAGGCACAAGGAGTCCATCGCATTCAAGAACGTCAGCTTCGGTTATTCACAAAACGGCCTGGTGCTGAAGGACGTGTCGTTCAAGGTGGCCGCCGGTGAAATGCTCGCCTTCGTAGGATCGACCGGCGCCGGCAAGAGCACCCTTTTGGACCTGCTTCCACGCTTTTATGATGTGTCAGCCGGAAGCATCACCATCGACGGCTGGGACATTCGGGATGTAAGCCTCGAATCCCTCAGGAGGCAGATCGGAATCGTCAATCAGGAGATTCTGCTGTTTCATGACACGATTGCAGAAAACATCCGTTATGGATGCCCGGAGAAAAGCATGGAGGAGGTGGTGCAGGCCGCCAGGGTGGCTTACGCGCATGAGTTCATCACCAGGCAACCCCAGGGCTACGAAACCGTCATCGGGGACCGGGGCGCGCTGCTATCCGGAGGGCAGAGACAACGCGTCGCCATCGCGAGGGCGATCCTGATGGATCCGTCCATTCTCATTCTGGACGAAGTGGCATCCGCTCTCGACGCGGAGAGTGAAACGCTCATTCAGCAGGCCATTCAATCCCTTAAGGGCTCTCGCACCATTCTGATTGTGGCGCACCGATTGAGCACCATCATGGGGGCAAATCGCATTCATGTTTTGGAAGATGGTAGAATCGTGGAGTCGGGTACCCGCGAAGAACTTCTGGCCCGGGGCGGGCGTTTTCGTCACCTCTATGCCATGCAGTTCCGCACCTGAAGATCAAACTGTAAGCGTGTGGGCCGCGCCGGTTGAGTGACTGTGCCGATCCCGCGGCCCCTCCGGGGAAAAAAGCAGAACCCGGAGACACATTCTTTTCTTGACAGTTCCCAAATCTTTATCTATTCAAAATATTAACCAATGGCAAATTTGGGCCGGCCGCGTGCCTCTGCCCCGAGGAGGCGGCCCTTTGAAAAGTCTTGCAGGGATTGTCTATGAACCTCGGCCCTTTGATTCGCAGGTATCGAAAAGAAAAGAAACTCACCCTGAAGGCTGTTGCCGAAAAGGCAGGGATCTCCGAGGGATTTCTCAGCCAGGTAGAAAATGACGTCAACTCCCCTTCCGTACAGACCCTCCTAAAGATATGCAATGCCATTGGGGTGAACGCGGGGGACATCCTGAACCAGGCAAGGGAGCAGGAGAGGCTGATCGTGATCTCGAAATCCGAGTGGCACGACATGGACCTGCCTCACACGGGTTTCGCAACGCGGCGATTCCTGTCTCCTGAAAACAGGACGTTGATTGACAGCGCCATCCTTGCTCTTGAACCGGGAAAATCAATCCCGGTGCGGAAAAATGTGAGGAACGGCCAGGAAATCCTTTGCGTTCTAAAAGGGTCTCTGGAGCTCTTGCATGGGGACCGCACGGTCAAACTCAAGGAAGGGGATGCGGTCCATTTCTTTGCAGACCCAAAGAGGCAGAGCATCACCAACAGAAGCAAGAGGCTTTCCATCGCGCTCTGGGTGGGAACCGTTTAAGGGACCGCGGCGCAGCCAGACGCCAACTGAGAACACACATAAAAATCACCATTAAAAGAAAGGAGCGTTCGGTATGATTACATTTAGCGACAGGCAACTGAAAATACCCAAATTATCGCGCCCGGTCTATCTGGTCACCGCAGGCCAATCCAAGTTTGACCGCGCCATTCCGGAAAAGAGGACCGAGGAACTCTGCATCGACGCCCTGACCATGGCCGCCAGACTGATCGACAAGACCCCTGCGGAATTGAAGAGCTATATCCACACGGCCTATTATGGCCATTTTGCCGATCACTTCGGTGATCAACTCCTGGGCGAGGCGGTCATCCATGACCGTCTCGGTCTGGACCCGCTCGGCAACATCGGTATAAAGACGGGGGGAGCAACCGGGGGGTCTACACTCTGGGAAGCCATGAAGGCCGTTGCTTCAGGATACTCTGACTGCACGCTGGCCATGGGCTGGGAGCGCATGGATGAAGTGCCTACGGACGAAGGAAATCACCTCATCTCCTGTGCCGCCGACAAGGACTGGGAGACACCCCTCGGTCACATCTATACAGGCTATTACGCGGTGATGGCACAGAAATACTGGCAGGTATTCGGAAAGGAAGAGGATTCATTTCGCCGAACCCTGGCCGAGATCGCCGTGAAACATCACGGTTATGCCAGATTCAACCCCTTTGCCCAGGCCCCGATGAAAATTACCGTGGATGACGTCCTCAAATCACCGGTGGTGGCTTACCCCCTTCGAGCACTGGACTGTTGTCTGATGAGCGTGGGCGCGGCCTGTGCAATTCTTTGTGACGAAGATACGGCCATCGAACTGACAAAGGGCACAAAGAACAAGCCCCTGAGAATCTGGGTGGCTGCGGCCTCCCATACGCTGAGGCCCGCCTGCCGGCGCCATATGGAGATTCCGCTGCTCCCCAATGAATCGGCCGATCAGTATGCGGACCTGGAGGAACGCTTTCCTGGAGGAGCCCGTTATCCCGGCTTTACCGGTTTTCTGGCGGCAAGGATGTCGGCCTACTATGGCTATCGCATGTGCGGGATCAAAGATCCCATGGAGGATCTGGATGTCATAGAACTGCACGACGCCTTCACCATCAGTGACGTTCAGACATACGAAGACATCGGACTCAGGCCCTATGGGTACGGCAGAGACTATGTGGAATCGGGCGATTGCTACCACGTCAATCCCAAAACCGGCCGGCCGGGGAGACTGCCTTCCAACCTTTCAGGAGGACTGATCGGCTGTATGCACGCGGTAGGAGCCACCGGCATCATGCAAACTTTTGAGATTGCCAGCCATATCTGGAATCGCTGGGGTGAAATTCATGGGGACTCAAAACTCTGGGAGGAGTTCGGGCGAGAAAAACCGGCCGACTGGACCGACCTGCAGGTAAAAGGGGCAAACCGTGCCCTGGCCATCAGCCATGCAGGTGTGGGTTCTCATGTGACCTGCACAATCCTCATGGATCCGGACCATCTGCTGAAAGAAGATGCTTAAAGGGAGGAGGAGAGACAATGAGCATATTCGGAACCGTACGGGTAAAAAAAGGCCAGTATAAGATAAAAGGGGACTTCCATCATATCACCCCCAATACGCCCATCCGGAATGAGGAAGACGGGTGGAGACTCATGGGAGTGACCAACCCCAGAGAAATGATCTACATCCACACCTATGGAGGGGAGGCCGTTTTTTTTGAAAATCTGGGGAAAGGCAAGATCCACGGATCAAGATGCGACAACCCGGACTGCCAGTTCAAGGGGACCCTCTACCTTCCCTTTCGTATCCATTGTCCCGATTGCCTGTTCAAAAACACGGTCATAGACCTCACAGAGGTCTGCAAGAGGACTGCCACCATACATACCTTTATGGTCTGCGAACGATCGGGGGCCTTCAATACCCTTGAAAAACCCATCAAGTTCATCAACGTTGAGTTCCAGGGGGTTTCCACCATCCTCATGAGCTATCTTTCCATTGGGGAGCCCAAGATCGGAATGCGGGTCATCCCAATCTTCAGGACCGTGAACCCCACATACACCATTACCGATCTGTCTTGGGTCCCGGAAGGGACGACCGGGGATGTGTTGCCCGAGGGATTTACATTCGGTTAGTCCCTGCCGGGCGCGAAAGAAAAAGGGGCCCGCGCATGAGGGGCCCCTTTTCCGTAATGACTCGATATTTGGGGTAGTAGTACGTTTCAAATGCCAAAGTCCCAAGTTCAAATGCCAAATGTTTTGGATTTTGAGCTTTGACATTCCTTTGACATTTGGATTTTGAACCTTGTCATTGCCCGTGCTTTCATCAAAACCCACCCCAAAGGTTCCTCCTCGATCAAACTGGCCTTTCCGGCTAACGCTGCAGTGTATTCTGCCTCCTCCCTCCTGTCTCCTGCCTCCTCCCGTTCACCCTTTGAAAGCCTCCCAAGCTTCCTTTTCGAACTCTTCGCCACGACCCTTGTAACGGGGTGAGAAGTGGAACACCTGAAGATGTTTCACCCCGGCCTTTCTGGCCATGTGCCCGGCTTCTTTCGCCGTGAGATGGAACTTTTTCCTTGCCGCCTCTTTGTCCCTGTCCAGGAAGGCCGCTTCAATGAAAAGGACATCGGCGCCCTCTGCCAGGCGAATGATTTTCTCCTGATTCTGGGGGCTATCTACCACGTCGGTAATGTAGGCGATTTTCTGGCCGGGGGAGATCCTCGCGATTTTCTTGATCAGATCTCCAAGGGGGAATCTCCGCAGCCGGGAGATCTTCTCCTTTTCCACCCACGTAACCTGGAATTCTTCCGCAGGATCTTTTTGCCGGTAAACGGCGTTCTTAAACTCGCTCAACCAAGGGCCTACGGGCAAGTCCAGATCTTTAAGGCTTTCCTTGATGATGTTGACGTGGAAGTTCTCCGTAAAGGCCAATCCCAGACAGGGGATCCGGTGGTCAAGCAGCGTCCCTTGAACCGAAAAAGAGGGTTCGGAGAGGAGCGTCCCATCAAAGGGTCTCGATAAAACGGTCCTCGGGGGATGGAAACGATGCTGGCAGGCGTAAACCTTAGTGCTCAGATGGTCGGGATGAACTTCGTTGACGCACAACCTGAAATCCGTTTCGTATTCATGGACCAGATTCCAGGAATATGCGGAGAGTTTCCCTTCCATGTGTCGGAAGAAGTCAGGGGGGCCGAAAACATGAAGGGCCTTGTCCCGTCCAAGGAAAAGCCTGAGGAGTTCATCAAACCCGATGAAATGATCCATGTGCGTGTGGGTCACAAATGCGTGGGTGACCCTGAGAAGGTCTCGGGGCGACAGTCCGCTGAGACTTCCCAGATCAAACATCAACGCGCGCTTTTGGTAAAGAAAAGGGATGAACAACCCCGGATCCGAGAAGGGGTCGTTGATCAGTCTCGGATGAAAAGACGGCTTCATGGTTTTCTGCCAATCGACTCGCTCAGGGTGAAAATCATTCCATCAACCATAAAAAAATCGGCCGGCCGGATGGAAAGGTTCAATTTTCAACTATTTGACAAACCTTAGCAAATATGTCATGGTTTGCCAACAAAGAACCCGGTTCTTTCATTTCTTAGTTGGGATGTCGAAGCTCAGGGAGTGAGACATGACCCTGACCAAAAAGATGATTGTTCAAAGTGTGATGGAGAAGGTCCGCTTCAAAAGGCAGAGGAAAGCTCCACAGAAATTGTTATTCCCTGAGTTGGGCGATGAAACGCTGAGCCGCGAACGGGCTTCGGAAATCGTTGAAGCTCTCTTAGAAATCATCAGGAAAACCCTCGCCGGGGGTGAAGATCTAACCATTTCGGGTTTCGGTAAATTCCAGGTGAAGTTCCAGTGGGGGAGGGGGGGAAGACATCCGCAGACAGGGGAACCCATCGTCCTTGGACCCAGAAGGAGAATTGGTTTTCGTGCTTCGCGATCGCTGCGAGAAAAAATGAACTCCCCCGCTCCTCCCGTCTCCTCTCGTTGACATCCTCCCGAAAAGGTGCCGTGGGTTTCGGCCCTCGTCCCGTGAATGATGCCATCGACCGCATCCCCCCGTTCCGTGAAGGCTGGCCAGGCTTTGGAATGGGGGGATGCTCTTCCGTTTCCCTTCAACGGACAAAATCCTTATCTACCAAGGTTTTCCCGGATATTTGTACTCAATTTATCCGGCTTGTTGCTGACAAGACGCATGACCGTTGCTGGATCCAATTTGACATATACTTTGAATGCCTCCAAACTTGCATGGCCGGTCGCCCGTCTCACGATCTCATCGGAGAATCCCGCTTCGACCCATAGGCTCGTCCGGGTATGGCGGAGGCAATGGAAAACGATCCCGGCCTTCTCCCCCTTCTTGGTGAAAATCTTATCGCCATAGGGGACCCCTGCTTTTTTGCAGGTACTCCGCATGTGATTCGCCAGGTTTTGACGGCTATAATTTTGGCTGTTTCCATTGGTGAAAACGAAGTCCTCCGGGTCCTTTCCCTCGATCCTCCGGATAAGGACTTCCTTCAGCTCGTCGCTCACAGGTACCGTCCTTCTGGCCCCGGTCTTGGTATCGAAGATCCCCAGGTCAATGTAGTCCAACGTATCGCCCGAAATATGCTTTACGGCAAGGTGTACCTGACCGGCTGTGAGATTGCAGATTTCCCCGGATCTCATGGCGGATTCATACCCACAAATCAGGATATCCCGAAAATCAGGATGGGCGTGTTCTAATAGCTTGCCATACTCCTCTTGCGTAATTCGGCGCCTTGGATTCCGCTCCCGCTTCTGGATAAACTCTCCCGGCATGGCATCGGCTGTGATCTTTCTTCGCTTTCGCGCTGTGTTGTAAATCGCCGCAAGGATCTCAATTTCATAGTCAAGGGTACCTGAGGCTGCCCCCTCCTGAGATCTCTTCTCCCTGTACCGTTCCTGCTCGTCTCCCTCGATATCCCGGATAAGTTTATTCCCCAAATGTTCAAACAAGTGCCCACAAGCGGCTGTCTTGCGCTGAAAAGATTTTTGCTCCTGGACGGAGGGGAGAGTCATATACCAGTTCGCCAGGTCCTTTACGGTCTTCATCTCATCCCGTTTGACCTTGAGCCCGGCCCGGATCTCCCGGTTTTCATACTCCTTAGCGACATACTTCGCCCTGGCTGCCTCTGCCATCTTTCGGCCCTCGTCACCCTTGCCACAATAGGTCTTGCCGCCGTTGATTCGGGCATACCAGTATGTGACACCCTTACGGACCACAGAGGAGACTCCTTTCATCGGTTTTGCCACAGCTCCCTCCACATTGTTTGGAGCCCGGATGCAAGACTCCTTGCCTTGCCATGCCTCGCCACATGGGGTGGCAATGTCCATTGCCCGGTGGCGAGTAAGGCAACCCTGTCCCGTTCAATCAAATGGCCTTGAACGGTTCCCATAAATGGGTAGGGTGTCAAACTCCGGGTTGACTTCATGGGAGATAAAGCTCCCCATCGGCACCCAAAGTCATTGATTGTTGTCTTGCATCCAGGCATGAGTCACACCTTTTCGTCCATGGATTGCTTATCCACCTTTTCCACCTAGTACCCAGCTTATAAATATCGGATTCTGCAATGCCTTTTGGTTTTGCGCCATTTTCGGCAGTGGCCACCATATCCCATCATCTTCCAAATTTGGCCTGTAAACGCACTTTTTTTCGGCCAATGGTCAGGGTAGGCCAGGTCCCCGGAGCGGAATCCTGGCCTTGTGTCGTACCATATCATGCCTTTGAATAAAGCCATTGCAGAAATTCATAATCCTTCAATTCCATCCCACATGCGCCTTCAAGGAATTCCTCGAAGGATTTGTTTTCATAGCCCGGCTTTTCTTTCCATCGTCCGGTTTCCTTGAGATAGAAAAGCCGTTTGACTATTTCATGGGTTTTCTGTAAGGGCTCAATAATTTCCTCAATCGGTTTTTCGTTAAATTCTCTGATTTTCTTTTTATCCATCATGCCGCTACCTCCCTTCTTTAGGCCAGGCCCTAAGATGGAATCCTGGCCTATGCTCCCCTATGGGTTCCCTAAAAAAGTCTCGTCTCAGAGGCGCTCAGCGCGTCAAGCATCCTCAACTTGGACGTGGGGGAATGCCTCCTCGAATTCCACTTCGCGCTCGGGGAGGTCCTCCCACAGTCGAAGTGCTTCCTCTTCGGTAAGAGGCTCAAGACGGTCTCGCTCCCCCTGCCATTGCGTCAAATGCGTGGCGAAGTAGCTCCCGTTTTTCCCTCGGTAAAGATACGAGTTCCGGCCGTGGCGCTCCCAGTTCGACCCATCCCAATAGTTATCGCTCGCTATGAGGGTGGCCGTTTTTGTGTTGTAACGCTTTCCTCCAATCACTTCGTTAAATTTTGCCGGGTTCATAGGGTCCCTCCTTTCCGGTTTTTGCGTTCCACTTCGTCCACAATGTCGCTCAGGTCCAACGTCTCGGGTTCGGGTTTCTCCACTTCGGCAAGCTCGAAATGCCTGCCTTCGGTGAAGTGATGCCGTTCCAGGGTTTCCACCACAGGCTCCCGGTAAATAACTTCGGTTATGGGGTAAATTTTGTTGTAACGGTCAAGGCCTCTAAACAACGGGTTGCTGTCAAGGAATTGCCGGCAGGCTTCGCTCAGGCACACAATCAACAAAACTTTCTCTTTACTCCCTCCATGGTTCATAGCTTTTCCTCCAAAATAAAAAGGCCCGTTCCCAGGTGCGCTAAGGGTCCATAGAGGAAACCCCGGAGACGTTACCGTTACTCCACACCTGAAAACGGGCTGATGATTGACTTGGTTGTCCATATGTCCCTCTATGATTTTTAGCTATTTTCAGTCTCCCCTATCGCTGAGAAAAAGTCAAACGGGATTTTTCTATAGGTTGTATCGGGGTTGCCTATAAGAGGCGAATTGAAAAACTGTAGAAAATTCTGAATTGCATTCATTTATGGTTCGCATACTGCGAGACGCTTTCAGCGTTCCAGTGCTCGCCGAGAGCTTGTCCGATTTTTCCGATTCCGGAATTTTCGGACACGTCATCTTCAATTTGAGATTTACTGTGATTTAACTTGTCCCCTATTTCTCGATAACTCCATCCAAGCTGGTAGAGATGCCAGGCGTTAGCTTGCCGGGTCGCTTTGTCAGATTCAGTTAAACTGAGAGGAGGAAGTGGACGGCCCCCGTCCACCTGTTTCTTTCCAACTCGAACGATAAGAAAAAATGACTCTCAGGCGAATGCTACCAGCCTTTATTGACGGCCTTCTTCAGCGTTTTTTTGAAAACGATAAAAATGACCATGCCTCAAGTAACGATATATAAGGGTTTCCGGGTTCCGGGAGTTTTCGTAGAAACACAAGAACTGCGCAGAACCTCGTCAATAGGGGTTCTACAGTTTTCCGGTTTAGAGGGGAGGGGATGGGATCACAATCGGGCGAAGACTTACCCTGCCATCTGTTACCAGGTAGGCTTACCATCCCCGCGCCCCGGGGAGGTCGTTCCGGGGTCCCTCAACGTGCAGAGGCATGCCCACCCCCAATTGTGGCTCTGCACGCACGCTATTTCACATATCCCTGGCAAACAACCGTCACGTTTCCTGCGCCGGAAGCGTCAACAACAAGCGCTGTATTGGTCGCTAACTTTATGGGTCTCGTGAATACAAGCTCAACAGTCGTGTTTGCTGCACCGTATAGGGGTCCAACAACAACAGCCGTTGGAGCGTCGCCGGTTTTACCTGCACCAAAAGTTACGCTTATTGCTGCACCAAAAGAGACACCAAGTCGCTCAACGTAAATGGACTTGTCGGCAACCGCCGCAACAAGCGTTTCACAACCGGAGGCATCCGCGCTGTTACCGTTAGCATTGAAACCGTGATGGTCAACTTTATTCGATACTAGGGTTATCGCCATGCTTCACCTCTTATGGGAAACCGGGTACCCGAAGGCACCCGGCTAGTTACTGGTTTACGCTCGCTCATTTATTGCAATGAAATACGAGAACGAACTGCCCTTATAAGGCGTTACAGCGCTTGCAAGAGTCGGTTGACCATCGCAACGAAAAACCAGACGTAGGCAACTCTCGTCGTACACGTATCTAACGTGGATCGACATATCGACCTGAACACCCCCCTTTGTCGCTAAGACATATCCATTTGCGAAGTCGGCCAGGATAATGTCTCCCTTGTCGCCAAGGGTCGGCATAACTTCGGACGTGAATACAGGCAAACCCAGGAGCGTATTGTACGGTTGTCCACTGAGACCGCCCGCAGGAAGGAAAACACTGCTTCCACCTACACCGACTGCCAAGCTCATCTGAAACAGTTGAGGCAGCACGTTTTTATTGCAAATCCAGCACGCAGTCTTCTCACTTCCCGGCATGAGTCGAGCGAACATCTTGATAATATTTTCTGTGACCACGGTGTCGGCGTCCTGCCCTGATTCTTTGGTGATACCGACGAGACACGGACTGTTGACAATGCCAAGAGGCTGGCCGGCCCCGGTGCCGTTGATGATCGCGTCGTCTAGTCGGAAGTTAATTTCAGAGATAAAGGCATCACGCACGACTTGCTCAAAGACACTAACATCCTGGATGAGCTCGTCGGTCAGGTAGCAAAGACCGATCAACTTTTTCAGGGAAAGTTCCATTTGCCGGAATTTGGGTTTGCTGGCCGTTTTTTCCACGGCCTCGTCAACCCAATAGGCCAAGATGCCGCCGAAACGCGTGGACGCCCGGGAGGTCTCGTCAAAGGCGTTCAATTTGACGCTGTTCGAGTTGGGTCCAACCGTGATCTTTCGGCAACGGGGAGCAATTAAGCTCAGATTCCACACACCCGTCAGGAGTTCATTGCTGAAGGTCGGCTGAAGCAAGAAACCACCGTCTGAGGGAACAGACTCGCCGAGTCCTGCCGCGCCTCTAATTTCAAAAAGGCGCTGATCTACCCGGCCTCCGGGGGTTCCTGCGTCACGAATTGCAAGCAATTGCTCACCGAAGGAACCAAATGGCCCGGTTACTCCCAGGGTCCGGTTGCCACCGGGGATGGTTAACCGATCGCCGGGTTTCTCCAATTCGGCCTTCAGACCGTCAATCGCTCCGGTGAGCTCATCGCATATCAATTGCTCATTGACCGTCATTTGACGGCCTTCACGCTCTGCCTTGGCAACAAGTTTGAACTTGCGCTCGCTCAAGGCTTTAATGTCATCTCTCACTTTTTGAAGGTTCATTGATGTTATCCTTTCAATTGCATTCAATTGTTCAAAAGTTATTATGCAGCAATTTACTTGCTGCTCTTCTGTCATGCCTACCGGATACAGCATCCCACTGTGTCACAGCTTGCGCTAACAGCTTCGGGTTATCTTCAGCATACATCGCGTATGCCGATGAAGGAATGCTCAAGCATCGCGCGTGAACACCCCAAGAAAACCGTTCTTTTGTCAGCTTCCTCAACTTCTGCATCACGCAGAAGGCGAGGCGTTGGCTATCTAAAAACGCTTGTTGCGCGTTAGTCATTCACAGGTCCCCAAACAGTCTTGGGCAATTATAACGATACCATTCTTTGCTCTCTTCATCAAGAGCAAGAAACAGCTCCCTGGCAAGCGCTCTGTCCTCAGGTGTCGGTCCTTCCGGTCCAATGTCGCTAAAAACCGGTGCTACTGTTGGCCTGAACTTCATACTATATTTGAGTAACACACGCGGCATTGGTCTTATGTTTACGTTCGTCATTTAGTCCCCCTGTTGGTGTATTTCGCTCGGATTTCTCGCGCTTTGGTCTCGAAGTCCTGCAGGATGCCTTGGTCTCGTGCTCTTTTTTCTTTTTGACGCATGGCCTTGGGGGTCAAGTCATGTGCCTTTGGTCGCACTTTGGGGAGTTCATACGCTAAAAGTGCTTTAGCTGCCTGTATCCTCAAGGCGTCCGGGGGTGTCCGGCCTTCCGCGACTGCCTGCAAGTAGCTTTGAGCGTCCGGGAACACTTCCTGAGTCGATCTGTTCTTTCGTGGTCGGCCTGCACCGGGTCTTTTACCCCCTCGTGGCATTTTTAAACCTCACTTTGAATTTGTGAAAAATCAAACATAATCTGTGCCTAACTATCCCTCCGGTTTCCGCTCGGCCTGCGCTGTCTATGATTGCTCCCCCCCTGGGGGGTCATCAGTTCATCCTCTCCCACCGTTCGCTCATCGCTCGCTCCGCTGCATCAAACATTTCATCACAACAACGTCGCATCTCGCCGAGCAGGGGTTTGTTCCCTGAGTTCAGAGCAATCTCAACACACTTTGCGAGACTCGCGAAAACCATCGCCAGACTACGCGCAAATGGATTATCTTGGGGTTCTGGTTGTTGCTCTTCAGTCATTTTCGATCCTCCCCGGGCCCGGGTCTGGCCCAGTCAGCTTGACAAGGAAAAGTCCTTGCCGGACTTGTAACCCTTTGAGTCGCAGTGCGTTCTGGTAGCGCGCTGCTCGATCTTCTATCCCCTTCACGTCCATGAGCAGGGATTCATAGATGGTGTTGAATGCTTCCATCCCTTCCGCGCTGCCGGCTAAAAACTCGAGTTTTGCAAATTGGGTTTCAAGATCGTTCATGGTGCCTCAAAAATCCTGTAGTCAATTTTGTAGTCACTCCAAAAACGCACGTAAGTTCAAGCTGACACTAGGAAATCCCGAGATCCTTTAAAGAATAAAAGGAAAAATCCCTCCCTCTCCTTATATATATCCCGATTCCTTAGTGCTGACGGTAACTTAACCCCGATTTTGCGTTGACTACACTTTTGACTACACTTTTTCATAGATCTTCTCTTTTCGGTTCCATTTCATCTCGTAGGATCGAAGTAAATTCCGTTTTGCTGCTTCGTATATCCAAAGGCCATCCCGGTGTGCGTTCGTAGCCTGCTTTAGTTCCCGGTCAGTGTGAGGCTTTTTGTTTATCGCCCGCCTTATCTTCTCTTCCATTGCGGCTGTTTTGTTGTCAGCGTCTATCGGGTCCAGCTCCCGCCTTACTGCTAACTGCCAATCGCACAGTTCAATGACCCTAGAGACCGTTTCCGCGTCTATGACATCCTTCAGATTATTGGCCGCAAGCAGAGGCATAAGCCGTAAGGCGTAGGTGTCTAAACGCTTGGTGTGTACACTTCGCTCAAGGCTCAAGTACCATGATTCAAACAATGCCTTCGCGTCTTGCGTCAGGTCGATTTCTCGCTTGTCACTGGCATAGCGGAGAACGTTCCTGAGCTTATACTCGAGGTCGCGTATAATCTTATCCGGTATTTTAGAAGGGAAGGCAAAACGTCGCTCGCCCGAACCAGGGACAAGGAACAGTCGGTTGACAAAGCCTATGTCGATAAAAGCAGGGGTCCATATCTTCTCAAAGGTTGCTGTGGTTGACGCGGCCAATAGGCTCAGGTGTGCGTTGTCGATGCTTACTTCGGTTTTTTTGGTCCAAGATTCATAAGAAGTCTCCTCGAAAAGGGTCGTCACACAGGGCAGCAAGACGCTATTCTCTATCTTACACTTGCCCACAAAGCCCTTGAGTTCATCAAGGACCAAAAGCAGGTTGTGGCTCTTCTTGAGCTTGCGCTGAATCCCTTCCGCGCTGCCGGCTCCCAAGAGGGTACTAAAGCCGTCAATGGTATTTCTGAAAAAGCCCACTGTTTTGCTTATGGCCGTGCTTTTTCTATCATCCGCGGATTCACCCAGAAGCACCGTGTAGAGCCGCGGAGGGGGACTTATTTCTGAGGCGGAGGTCAAGCGGCCGGCCAAGATCGAACCCAAACAGGTCAAACCTGCCATGAAAAAGAAATGCGCCGGTGGCTCAAGGTGCTCGCTGTGAATCCGGGCAAGATCGGAACAGAAACCGCTCATGACGTGCTCGGGAAACCGAAGAGGGTCTTTTTCTTCAGGGTTTTTGCCTCTCACGTAGTCGAGGATTTTCTTGATTTCGTCACTCTGAGGGTCGGCAAGGGTCTCTTTCGGGGGATGGTTTTCCCGGTTCCACGCCAGAATCCCGTTGACAATTTCCGCGTCTGAGAGTCCCTTTTGTGCCCATCTTCCGGCCAGTCTCAAAGCCGTTTGGTGCCGGTAGCTCGCCTTGACCCCTTTCAAAAGTTCATCTTGCCATCCCTGAGGGTTCCGGTCGCCGGTCTTGGCATGGGGACCCTTCTCCACTTCGGGAAGGATGTCGAGGAAGTCGTCCAGCTCGTAGGCGAAGTCATTTAGCTGGGAGACTCGGACTTCTCGAGGGGGGATATATTTATAGTTTAGGGTTCTGGGCACTCGGAGAATCCGGGCCGCGTCGACCGCGCTGAAGTCGCCCTTTAAGGCCTGCGCTATGCGCCGGTTTGCCTCTTCTACTTTGGGGATGTCGGCCTTGGTCAAAGCTTCTTTCAGAAACCAATACGGGTGACACCCCCCACCGCTCAGGATAATAGCAGAGGCTTTGAATGGAAATTTTGCGTACAGTTCCGCAAATTCATCCAGAGGAGTCATTTTGTAATCAATATCGCTCCATAGGGCAGGGATGCTGACTATGTGCTCTCGGGTCCCTCCGCCATTCCGGGTACAAACCCCAAAATAAAGATCCCATTTCGCATAATTCTGGCAGTGCTCCCGAATGCCAGCCAGGTCCTCAAGATGGAAGAAAGCAGGGTGTGCTTTGCCGTCTTTCAGGGCTCGGATTTCAATGTTTCCCTCTGAAAACTCAAAAAGCCTTTTGAAGAAATCAATGGCCTGTGGCTGTGTCATTTTTTTATCTCTCTGCGAGAAGCATCAAGCGATCCAAAAGCAGAGACCGCCTTCTCGAAAACTTACCACGGGCGAATAACCATCCTAGCCAGGGAAGAAGAAAACGGGCAAGCGGTGGAAGAAGGCGCTTTTTCATTTCAGAGTCCGTCTGCATATCTTCTCACGTCCTCGGAATCGAACATTGGCCGGCTCCCCATCGGGTGCTTCACGGGAATAGGACAAGTGCCCGTGCTCATCCGCTTATACAAGGTGTGCACACTGCAATTCAGATATTTGGCCGTCTGTCGGCACGTCCAGAAGCGGGCCCTCTCCGGAATCTGAACGTCTTTTTTTTCCTCAACCATCCCTATACCCCCTCGGGTCCGACCGCTCCCATGCTTGGCCGGCCAGAATTTCAACCGCTTCATCGGACACTCTGAACTCTCCGCCCTTCTCGTGGCAGTCGATCAAATTCTGCTTCCAGTCTTCAAACAGCTCCCGATATTCCGTATTGAGATTTTCGAGTAAGGCATCCCCGGTCATCATTTTCCCCTCTTTCCATCGGAAAGCCCGGTCCAGGGCCTTGCTACTCCGGCCAAAAACTTTTTGAAATTGTGCCGTCAGAGCGATCTGGTTGATCACGAGATTTTGAAGCAGGATGCTCGTCTTTACCCCCATTTTTGTCGCCGTCTCCTCGATCTCGTCAAGAAAGCCCTTGTCTAGCGACCCATAGAGCAATCCACCTTCAACGAGCAGTTCTGAAACAGACATTCCCTTGACCGAAGCCCGGCCTTCTAGGAGGAACTTGGTTGTCTCGTCGGTCACAATATTGATTCTCTTGTCTTTCCGCATTTCCGCCCCCTTCGTGCAATGTGTTTAATCTGTTGCGCATAATTATAAACACATTTTTGACTTATTCAACCCAAAAAAGCGAACGGATTTTTTAGACTGCTCCCCGATTTTGTAGGGCTTATTTCTCACTCACTTCAACGGCTTTTTGGGAGAACCACTCTTCGAGTCGCTTCGAGTCAAAACGCACGGAACGCCCGAGCTTGTTGTGGGGTATCTGCTTCGTTCTCACCCAGAAGCACACAGTCTGCTTCGATACCCGGTACTTCGCCGCCACTTCTGGCACAGTTAGAATCTGATCTGCCATAGTATCCTCCTGTCATCTTTTATAAGTCGTAAACATGTTTCGGGCATAAATTGTGCCATGTGATAGTTTTTAGTAAACCCTAAAAATACAATCCATATTAAGCTCGTTTTTTGTATCCGGTTTTCTACCGGAATTATCCGTTTTGGCAAAAAAAAGGCCAGTAACGGTTTCCCGGTACTGGCCCTGAAACGCTTGTAAATTCTATGTTAGCGAGTGTTAGTCAATATCAGTGAATAGAGATATTGGTTTCCCTTCAACCTTCAAAGACGAGCTGCCCACCCCTCACATCGATTTTCACGGAATCCCCTTCCTTTATGGTTCCTTCAAGGATCTTCGTCGCCAGGGGGTCCTGGATCAGGTGCTGAATGGTCCTCTTGAGGGGCCTTGCGCCATACACTGCATCGAAACCGGTGTTGGCGAGAAACTCCTTGGCTTGGTCCGTCAGTTCGAGGGTGATCTTATTTGCTGAAAGCCGCTTCCCCAGGAGCCCTATTTGAATGCCTACAATCTTTTTGATTTCCTCGGGCCCCAGGGAGTTGAAAATGACGATTTCATCGATTCGGTTTAAGAACTCCGGCTTGAACGTGGCACGAAGGGCATCCATCACTCTTTTTTCCATCTCTGCCCTGTTCTCACCGAGTTCATGGATCCACTGGCTTCCCACGTTGGAGGTCATGATCAGGACCGTGTTTTTGAAATCCACCGTCCGGCCCTTTCCATCGGTCATCCTCCCGTCATCCAGAATCTGAAGCAACGCGTTGAACACGTCGGGATGGGCCTTTTCGATTTCATCGAAAAGGACCACGGAATAAGGATGCCGCCTCACGGCCTCGGTCAAGTACCCTCCTTCTTCATATCCCACGTAACCGGGAGGAGCCCCGATAAGTCTTGCGACGGAGTGCTTCTCCATGTACTCGGACATATCGATTCTCACCATGTACTGCTCGTCGTCAAAGAGGAACTGGGCCAGGGCCCTGGCGAGCTCCGTCTTTCCCACCCCTGTGGGCCCCATGAATATGAAGGAACCGATGGGCCGGTTCGGATCCTGCAAGCCGGAACGGGCCCGCCGGACCGCGTTGGATACTGCAATGATGCCTTGCTCCTGACCCACCACGCGCTTTGAAAGCCTCTCCTCCATTTTCAGAAGTTTTTCTCTTTCTCCCTCCATCAGCCTTGCCACGGGAATCCCGGTCCATTTGGAGACCACTTCCGCGATGTCGTCGCTATCCACCTCTTCCTTGAGCATTTTCCTGCCGGTCTGGAGCTCTGCAAGCCTTCTGTTTTCCTCCTCCAGTCCCTTTTCCAGTTCAATCAAGGTCCCGTACTTAAGTTCCGCAGCCTTTGCCAGATCCCCCTGCCGCTCAGCCATTTGGGCTTGAGACTTGGTGGATTCCAGCTTTTCCTTGATCTCCCGGATCCTCGATATGGCCTCCTTCTCTTTCTCCCAGTGTCCGATCATGTCTTCGGTTTGCCGCTTGAGTTCCTCCAGTTCCCTCTCGAGTTTTTCAAGGCGGTCTCTGGAAGCCTTGTCCTTCTCCTTCTTCAGGGCCTCTCTCTCGATTTCGAGCTGAGTGATCTTTCTTTTAACGTCATCGATCTCCGCCGGCATGCTGTCGATCTCGATCCGCAGGCGAGAAGTGGCTTCGTCAATGAGGTCGATGGCTTTATCGGGCAAAAACCGATCGGTGATGTAGCGGTGAGACAGCGTGGCAGAGGCCACAAGCGCTGAATCCTTGATGCGCACGCCGTGGTGCACTTCGTATTTTTCCTTCAACCCCCGCAAAATGGAAATGGTGTCCTCCACACTGGGCTCTTCCACGAGCACCGGCTGGAATCGCCTCTCCAAAGCGGCGTCTTTCTCAATGTGCTTTCGGTACTCCTTGATGGTCGTGGCACCCACACATCTCAGTTCGCCCCGAGCGAGGGCCGGTTTCAGCATATTGGAGGCGTCAATGGCCCCTTCCGCAGCGCCGGCTCCCACCAGGGTGTGCATTTCGTCGATGAAGAGAATGATTTGACCGTGAGCATCGGTGATTTCCTTTAAAACCGCCTTCAGTCGGTCTTCAAATTCTCCCCGGTACTTAGCACCGGCAACCAGCGCCCCCATGTCCAGTGCAACGACCCTCTTTTCCTTCAGCGTCTCCGGCACGTCTCCACCGACGATTCGCTGCGCCAGGCCTTCCACGATGGCGGTTTTCCCCACTCCCGGCTCCCCGATGAGGACGGGGTTATTCTTGGTTCGCCTGGAGAGGACCTGAATGACCCTGCGAATCTCGTCATCCCGGCCGATCACGGGATCGAGCTTCTCCTTTGAGGCCATGGCGGTCAGGTCCCTGCTGAACCTCTCCAGCGCCTGGTATTTGTCCTCGGGGTTTTGGTCCGTGATTCGCTGGCCTCCCCGGATATCCATCAGCGCTTTCAGGATCGCATCCCGGCTGATGCCGGCCCCGCGGAGAATTCGTCCCGCATCTCCCTTTTCTTCCTCGGCTGCGGCTATCAGGATGTGCTCCAGGCTCACATATTCGTCTTTCATTTGCTCCGTCTCTTCAAAGGCCTTGTCAAGGATCACCTTTGATCGGGGAGAGATGTAAACCTGACCCATGCCTGCGCCCGTAACCCGGGCAACCTTGTCCAGGGCCACGTCCATGGATTTGACGATCTGAGCCTGGTCCGCCCCTATCTTGCCGAGAAGGGGAGGAATGACCCCTTCCTTTTGCTCCAAAATAGCCCGCACAAGATGCTCCGGTTCGATCTGCTGGTGATTGAACCTTTCGGCCAGTTGCTGGGAAAGCTGTAAAATTTCCTGCCCTTTCAGGGTGAATTTATCGAAACGCATATCTGCCCTTCCTCCCGTAACGTCACAGCATGTATTTCTGACTTCATCATATTTAGTAAGCGTTGTAAAAAGTAAGCTCGATCAAGGAAATGTCAATACCTTAAATGGGATTCCTTTTTCCTAAGCGTTCAGAGGTTGAGGGTTCACAGGCGGCAGGAGCGCTGCGCGCCCTTCATGGCTGGGTCTGTTTCGCTTCTCTTGCAGGTCGGGTACATGAACCTTGGAGGAGATCTCCCAGGCCGGCCTCCATGCCTCAATATCCGCCAGTGGAGATTGAGGCTCCTGTCTCTCCTTTCCAGGGCAGTCGGATGGATGCAAACAGACCCCTTTTTAGCGCTTTGAAAACAGCGATCTCGGCGATCCCACTTCTTGCCCCTTGAAAAATTCTTTGTGTCTCATATCCTCTGCTGGAAACTGAATGTCACGGAAGATGGCGAATGGATGATCTTCAATTTCGAGAACTGTTACATTTCCTCGGGCGGAGCTGGAAAGGGTACCGCAAGGTTCGGAAGGGCGTGATGAAGCGGCTCTCCAAACACATGGGGAGACTGGAATGCCGGGACCTTGGATCCTATCTCGTTGAGCTTGAGACAAGCGAGGAGGCGCGACGGGAATGTGAACGCCTGATGACGGTCTCCATCAGCCGTTTTTTCCGTGACCGGAAACTGTGGGAACTTCTTCAGGGGGCGATTCTGCCCGACATCATCGGCAAAGAAGCGGGAAAGGTCATGGCATGGTCCGCCGGGTGTGCATCCGGGGAAGAGGTTTACACCCTGAAAATCGTTTGGTACCGCCTGCGAGGAGATTTTACGGCCTTGCCCGTTCTTGAAATCATGGGCACCGACCTCAATCCCCTCTACCTTGAGAGGGCCAGGCGGGGGATTTATCCCGCAAGTAGCCTCAAGGAGGTCCCCGGAGAACTCCGATCCAAATACTTTGACCCGCAACCTGGGTCGGGCGAAAGCCTTTACAGAGTGAGGGATTTCCTCAAGGGGGGGATTGTATGGGAGGTCCAGGATCTGCTGGCAGACCCCCCCGGGATCGAGTTCCACCTGGTTTTTCTCAGAAACAATCTCCTCACCTACTACGAGGCCGAGCGGAAGATTCCGGCGTTCAAAAAGATCCTGGATCGACTACGCCCCGGCGGATATCTGGTGATCGGGTCCCACGAGACGCTGCCCTTCGAGCCTGACGATTTGGCGCCATTAGGCTCATGCTCTTGTGTTTTCAGGAAGAACCGATGAAGAGGGAAGAAATGTTATCCTTCACCGGCGTTCGTCGGCCGTCGGTTCCCTGTAACGGGTTATGGGGTTGCTCCGTCATGCCGCCGCCTGGCATTCCAGCATGGAGCGGAATTCAAGCCCGGCCTGGAAATTGAGAGAGGAAAACCCCTCAGTGCCTCCCACTCGGTTAGAGATCTTGACGGTCCAACCATCGCCTTCGAGTCCGACGCAGACCGGCACAAGTGGCTCTTCGAGGCCGCAGCGTGAGCCATTCGACCTCGAAGCTCATGGTCGAGAGGCTTTTGGATTTGTGTCAAGGCCGACGGGCTTTTGAGAGGTTCCCGGCGCCGATGGAAGATCGTGTGGGAATGGAGCCTGTCGCCCCGCTCCCTTTTTAAGGGGCCGCAAGAATCGTCTCCGGTTTTTGAAAATACCCGTGAACCGCTGAAACCGCCTTTTCAAAGCGAATCGGCGAAGCATCCAGATCGGCCTTGACGAGCTGTTTCACCGGATTTCGGTGCTGCCAGTACCTGGTGAAAGCCTGCGGGTTTTTGTCAGGGTAGTTTCGCTCGTACTCCTTTTTGTATTCCTGATCCGACATTCCGAAATGGGTGAGCAAGTCGAGGAGAGCGAAAGGGTACATGCTTGATGTCAGCTTGCCGGCGGCCTTGGCGGCCTGCCCGCCGGCAGTGGCGGCGAATGCCTCCATCTGGAGGGCAAGGCGGTTGACCGCATAGGCAAGGTAGCGTTTCTTCCTGTCTTTCCACATGGCATTGGCGCTCTTGATGATCATATCATAGGCCTGATCCTTGTTGCTGTTTACGTGCTTCCAGAAATAAAGATGGAAACCCGTCGAGGTGCTCTCACTGAAAAGGATATAGAATCCGGGAACGTCCTTCCATTTGTAGTAGCGCACCGCATACCGGCCGCCGGGCGTAGCAGGGGGCGTGGGGGGCGTGCGGGTCTTTTCTTTATGGGGGACCCGGTAAAGGTCCGGAGCGAGGACGGACCAGCTCTCCAGAGCATAGCGCTCGTCGGTTCTGCTGAAAAACGTCGCTTCTCCCTTGGCGCCTTCCGGGTCGTTTCGAACATGACCGAAAAAGGTTCCGATCCCTTCTTCGAAAGCCAGTTCCTGGTCCCCGAGGAATTCGGAAGTCCAGTGACTTTTATCCCCGCCGTAAGTGATATGAATGGATCCCCATTTGGTCTTGTCTCCCACATACTGGGTATGGTTGGTTTCGTGCAGGACCACGCTTTCCCAGGCCTTCCAGCCGCCCGGCAATGCCTTCATCAGGTTGGAAGATTCCTCGCTGAGGTTCACGTACCCGTTGTAGCGGCCGCCGCTCGCCGGAGACACCCAGGCCACGGGCCATGAGATTTTTTTGCCGTTATGGGTATCGGTTACAAAGATCCCGCTGTTGGCTCCCAGCCCGTTGCGGTCGTCGAGCAGGATATAGTAAACGTCCACTTTCCCGTCGGCAATTTTCAAAAGTTTGTCCACGTGCTTGCGCAAATCGGTCCCTGCTTGCAGGTTTTCGTAGGTCTTGAGCATATTGGTTGAGGCGATTTGTTTAAATTTTACGACATTGCCGGCGCCCACCAGAATGCCTCGAAACCCGGAGGCAAAGCCTCCGGAGACATTTGCGGCGCCGAAGGCATTAATCATGGTGTTGGTGGGAGCTGCATAGTAGAAGTTGATACTTTGCGCCAAAAGCGTTTTAGGGAGCATCAAGGCAAGGAAAAGGAGCAGTATCAGGGTCCCTTTGAATGGGAGTTCATAATGGTTTCTCATGTCCACTCTCCTTTCGCTTTCAGGGAAGTTCATCGACGAATAATATGGCGTCGCTCGCGGTTTTACGGCCTGTGGAAATAGTTCGTTGGCCTTTCAAGCGCCAGGTAATTTCATAGCCGTATTCGAATTTGTCCTCAGGCAGCATGAAGTAGACCTTTTCGGACAGTTTACCCTGGGAAGGATTCAAGCTCACTTGTTTCACCTTTTCGGCCCCTCCAATTTCGTAGTAGATCTTTGTGGTGACCAGCCGCACTCCTGATTCCTCCAGCATGGTGGGATCCGCCTGCAGTTCAACGGATCTTCGCTGGTAAACGGGCGCCAGATTGAGAGCGTTGGCGATCGTCTTTTGCCAGGGTGTCTCCACCGCGCTTCCGCCAAAGAAGCTCCACTGGGTTCTGTATTCATATTCCATCCAGCGTTCTCGGCTTCTATCCTCCTTCCACCCGTACAACATTCTGAAATTGTTGCCTTGCTGGTTGAAATTGTTGCGGTCGATGCGGACCTCGTCAAAGGTTTCCTGTCCGCCTTCATGCTTTTTTCGCATTTGAACCGAGACGAAATTGACATATTCCCCAAAATCCTGCGCATTCAAGCCGTCAATCGCCACGGCAATCTCGCGCTGCTTGTAGAGAGGATCGTCGAGATTGACCTGGCGAAAATAATTGTTGTTCCCCCAGTATTGGCGGAGGTCCCCGATATTTTCATCGAAGCGAAGGGTCAGGGTGTCTGCCACATATTTATTCAAGTCGATCTTGAATATGCCCTTTTGCCGGACCCGCTTCATTTCAAAGGTGGCGATCGCGGCGAAAAAGGGCAGCGACTCCTCCTTTCGCGCAAGCTTTGCCTCTTCTGCCTTCGCTTCTTCGTGGGAGAGCTTTCCCACTTTGCTGGGGTCCTTTTGATCGGGTGGCTTTATCCCTTTCTCTTTAGCCTCGATCGAGGAGCGTGGGCCTTCGGTTTTAGAAACCGACGCCGATGTGTCAGGCTTCCCTGGGGTCCCACCGGTTCGGGCGGCTTCCTCCCGGCGGCGGTTTTCCTCCGCTTCGCGACGCAACCGTTCGTTCTCTTTGCGGGTTTCATCTCGCCTCTTTTCGAGCAGCGTGCTTGCCTTGTCCAGGAGACTTGTCCCTCCGCTGCCCGTGGCCCCAAGGCTCGCCAGGGAGGGGGTGCCGGTGCCTCCCATGGGGCTGAACATCATCTCGGCGATTTTGTTGTATGCGGTGGTGATCAAGGCGTCCAGTTTTTCATCGGATCCCACCTGGGTCAGTTTGATCGCGCCCTCACGCACCAGGTCATCGAAGGCGGCCTTGATTTCAACCCCCAGATAGGGCGTGGCAACACCGGCGCCAAAGGCCTTGTGTTCATAGATCTGGTCGAAGTTGGCCTCGATAAGGGCCCGGCGGGGTGACTGATACCCATCCATCGCCATTTCGAAAGTGAAACTGATGTCGGGCGTGGGCGTCTGGAAAGATTCCCAGAGAATCTGGGAGCCCAACTTGGTCAATTGCATGGAGACCGCGGCCTTTTCGCCATCCAGCAGGGGAGCGTTCCCCAGCCCGACGACTTTGGTGGTCAATTTGCCGTCCGCGTCCTTGAATGAAGAGACCAGCCCGAATTTCCCCGACTTGAAAACGACGGGCCCCTCGACGCGAGCCCCTGCTCTAACCCGCTGCAATTCCCTCTGGGCCTCACGGAGCTGATCCCGGGTCACCCCCAAAGCGACCAAGGCATGAACGATTCCGCCCCCTTCGCCTTCGCGGGCAGCGGGCTGACCTGCTTCCGGGCGTATGTTCTGAACATAGCGCAAGAAAGAAAACTGGATGTTTCCCTCCGGATTGGTAGCCAGTCTCGCCTTGTCGGGCACATAGTAGTAAACTCCAGGGTCTGAAACGCTTGGAAAGAGGATGAGCTCTGCGGCGCGAACCGGTTTGTCCAGCAAAATCTGATTGGCGCCCGCAAGCCCTGTGATGCCCGGCACCATGAGAAGCAACAGGAGGGCGCAACCAATGATTCTGTGTTCAATCCTTTTCATGGCTTGTCTCCTTTGAACAGATCTTTAAACTGATCCAGCACCTTTTCTTTGGCGCTGGATGCCACATCCCGTGCGGCTTCCTTGGCCGCCGCCTTGAGTTCGCCTTCTACCAGTAAATCTTCCGGAATCGCTGCGTAGATATAATCGTCGCCCACCTGGGGGCTCCACGGCAAGGCCATTTTACCCTCGGTTTTGTGATTGATCACCAGCCGATAGGCGTAGCCCCGCGTGCCCTTGTCCACATAGATACGCTTCGATACCAGGGGTTCCTTTTTCGCAGGGGACAGATGGATATTCTCCTCCATCTCCGCACCGAATTGAGGATAGTGAATTTGAACGGTGACCCTGGTAATCCCGCTCTCGGTCATGGCGTCGAGATCCCCTTCGACCTCGATGGTCCGGGGGACCACCGGCGGCGAGAGGGTGACCCCTTCCCAGCTTCCCTTTTCCCATGACGGATTCCGGGGGTAGACGTGTCCACCGCGTAAACTCCACTGGGCCTGGTATTCGTAAGCCTCGGGCTTGCGGTCCTCACCGCGGGCATAAGTGACGCTTGCGGTGATCCCATTTTTTTCGATATAGGCGGCGTCCATGGTGATGCGGTCTTCAAAGGGCCTGCCGGTTGAGCGGAGTTTTCGCACATTGATTGTGACGTAGTTGACCACGTCTTTGAACATGTCCTTGGCATCCAGATCGAGGATGAAGCGGATGTCGCGATGCTGGAAGAAGGGATCATTGAGGTTGACCGAAGCGACGCATTGCCTGTAATTCTTGGCGGCATCGTACCAGCTCATCATGTTGCCTACGAGCTGGAAAGGCCGCCGGATCGCCATGCGGTAGTTCAGGTTGAACTCCTGTCTCTTTTTCTTGAACGATCGACTGATAAAGGTCTGCTTGAACCGGTAGCTGTTCCCGTATCGAATGTTTGGCATCTGCTTTTTTTCATCTTCGCTGGGTGCCGGTGGAACCCCGCCTTCAGGGTCGGTGGATTCCGCAAAGGCGTTCAGGAAATACTGAAAAAAAGCCTCACGGATTTTGGCCACGCGCTCGTCCGCAATGATCTCATCGAATTGCAGGGTGACGACTTTGTTTTCCATGAGAAATTCAAAGTGAGATCGCATCTCATCGTAGGAATAGGAGTAGGTGGGGCTGCTGCTGATCGGGATTCCTAGAAATTTCTTTGTCTTCTTCCCCGATTTCCATTTTCGATATTCCGCTTCGAGTTTATCCTCAATTTTTTCAAGCTGGGACCAATCCATGATGACCCTTCCCTTCGCAGCCGGAGCCTGCGTCGTGTAACTGAAATTCATGGCTACGGATAGGTCGGTGACGGAGCGGGTGCGCTCGAAAGTGGCGGCGATGAGTTGGGCGCCGTTCTTGTCCAGGCGCGCCGCAGTGGCCGCTTTACCGCCCTCGAGGAGCGGGGCCTTGCCGGAAGTGATCAACGACGGGGTCATGCCCTTGTCGGAAAGGGTGGCGGAAATGATCTGGAAGGAACCGCTTTCCTCCTCCGGAGACATCTGCACGGCGCCCATCAACTGGGCGTTCTTATGTTTTTCTTTCAGGATCGATTCCAGTTCGTCCTGGTGGGCCTTGGTGAGACCCCAGGTCATCAGGAAGTGCATCAAAGCGCCGCTGACGCCTCCCTGCTCAGCCCTTTCCTCGGTAATGAACTTCATGAACAGAAACTCGGGTACGCCGTCCGGCCGTGAGGCCAAGCGCAGGTTGACCGGCAAGTAGTGGTATTTTCGGGTCTTCTGGCCGGGAGCTGAAGTCGCCTCGCCATAAAGGACGACCGCAGTGCCGTCTTTGAGAACCACACCGATGCGATTTTCATCGTCCAGGATCACGGCGGAAGCCGTGGCAGGGATCATCAGGATGAGTGACAACGCAAGGACACCGAATCCCCAAATCATTCTAAGAATCTGCTGTAACATATCCACCTCCTGTTTTTCTTTTGGCTGCTCACAAGCGTTTATGGGTCATGGCTGAGCGCGAGATCTTATGGACCCGGCAATTCGTCAATGAACAACACCCCCGAGGAATCGGTCCCGGCCGTCGAAAGGGAATTCCCGCCCTCGAGGATCCACTTCAGCGAATAGCTGTAGTCGAATTTTCCCAGAGGCAGGGTGACCTCAATTCCCCATTCCTCTTCCTTGCGGTCAGGCCGGATCACCACCTGCTCACGGCGGCGTTCATGAAAAAAGGGATATTCCACCTGGACAATGACGGCGCGGACCTTTTGCTGTCTCAGGGCCTCCAGGCTGCCCAGAATCTGTATGGTGCGGCGTTCATAAGGTGCGAAAAGGTCGATCATCGGAGCGTCGGAGGGCTGCCACTCGGTCTCGTAGCTGCCGCCGCCTTTAAAGCTCCAGCGGGTGCGATAGCGGTACTGCAGCCAGAGGCTGCGGTCATTGTCGCCGTCCCACCCGTAGACCATGCGAAGAGAGGATGGTCCCTTGTCCACCATGTTTCGGTCCAGCACCACTTCCCTGAAAGTCTCTTGGCCTGACTGGTGGGCTTTGTGGAGGGTGAGGGTGACGGAGTTCACATAGCGCTCGAACTCCGGCAGCAGCGCGCCGTCGATGGAGACCCGGAGTTCCCTTTGCTGGAATGCGGGATCCCCCAGGTTGAAGGTCCGAAAGTAGTTCGCGTCGTGACCGTAGCGCTTATGGAAGTCCCCTATATTGAAGGAAATGAGGGCATGACGTTCCACACTGGCGCGGTGGTTGAAACTGAGGAGGCTCTTGCCGCTTGTCTTCATCTCCTTGAGCTGGTAGCCCGCGTAAGCGCCGAATCCGGTGGTCTTCCGGCTGGAAAGGGGGCCCTTCTTGAGGTCGATGAGGGCATAAATGGCATCGGCCAGACCGCCCCGTTGCGATTCGGGTATTTTCTCCGGTTCCACAGGTCGAAACATCAACTGGAGCAATTTATCATACACCGCAGTCAGAAGAGTTTCCATGGTTGCATCGCTTCCCCTGGAGCGCAAGCGAATGGCGTTTTTGCGGAAAAGCTCGTCGAACATGACCTCCACGTCGGCGCTGACAAAATAGAGCGAACCGCCCGCCTGAAAACCCTGACTTTTGCGCACCTCGGTCCAGTCGATGAAGAGGTCGGCGTCATAGGCGGCGGTCAATCCCTCAAAGGCCATGTCGAAAACCAGAGATACATCGGGAGTGGCCATCTGAAAGCTCTTCATCAAAAGCGTTGCCTTCTCAGGAGACAAATCAAAAGAGAGGGCGATACGGTTGCCTTCCAAGACCGGGGCCCGCCCCGCGGTCAGCAAGCTGCGCTCCGGTTTGCCGCTCTCCTCCGATAGGATAGAGGAGACGAGCGCAAAGCGACCCTCCTTGAAAACCACGGGACCTCTCAGAACGACCGCCTCATCCTTTAGCAGTTCCTGCAGGGCTTTCTGGGCGGCTTCAACCTGCTCCTTGGGGGTCTCATAGAGAACCAGGAAGTGGAGAATCGCCCCGCCCTGGGCCGCCGTGATCGTGGCGGCTCCGGAGCTTTCACCGGGGGTGTTCATTACATAGCGAACAAAAGAAAATTGGGGTCGACCCGTATCGTCGGTGGCAAGCCGCGCACTGCTTGGAATGTAAACGTACTTCTTGGGATCCGTCTCCAGGGGAAAGCACCACAGCCCCGCAGGCTGCAACCCTCGGTCGATCTGGACCTGCTGGGCTTTTGCACCGGCGTGGACAAGGATGAGCATGCCGGCGAGAACAGGGAAAAGGATTTTGCGCATGACGGGTCTCCTCGGTCAATTGTCCGCGGGAATCGGCGGTGGTACGATGAAAAGATAGTCGCCCTCGAGGAGCTTGAGGTCCTGCTTCACCGTGGCTTTGGGAGAATACCACGTGAGCTGGTAGGCGACGGGGGCGCCGCGGTCATGATAGATCGAAATCTTGCTCGTGGTATTGGCGTCGTTGGCACGGAGTTTCACGCTCTCGAGTCGCTTCTTGTTGCCGGCCAGCCGGGTAGCCATGTCAAGGACGGCGGTGGCATACCCTTGCTCTTTGAAAGGGGCCCGATCCGCATCGACTTCCAGGACTCTTTTCTCGAAAGGAGGCACCAGGGGAACCACCGAATCCCGGGTATTGATCCATTCCGTTTCCCGGGCAGGCACTGGAAGTACGGGGCCGTCCCGCAAGCCCCAGCGAAGCTGGTATTCGTATTCCATCCATTCGGAGCCGGCAATGCCCAGTCGCGCAAAAGCCACCGATTGAATCGTCTTTCCCGCTTTGATATCCTCGTGGGTGAAATGGAGAGCCCGCGTCATAGCAGGCTGATTCGCGTATCGTTTGCGGAAATTGACGGAGACCACATTGAGGGTTTGCTGGAAGGCGTCCAGGTAGCCCCCATCGATCTGAAAATGAACTGTACGAGACTCAAAGGCCGGGTCCTCCAGGTTCACGATACGGAAGTACCGGGTGTCGTTTCCAAGGGCCTGATAGAGCCCGCCGAGGTTGCCCGCCGTGTTGACAGGGACTTTGATGGTGGAGCTTTGTGCCAGGGTGACACTAAAGGCGTTGCGCTGGATATCTTCGCGTTTTTTCAACACGTATTGGTCATCCGTGAAGTATTTGGTGTCTTGTGCGCCTCCGAATACCCGGGAGAACCAGCCTCGCTGCTGGCGGCCCTGGATCTGGTTGGCTTCAACGGCAACTTCTCGCTGGGGTTCTTTGGCCCAGCCCGTTTCGTGGTTGAACATGAGCTCCACCAGCTTGTCCGTAACCACACCCAGGAGGCTTTCCATGGCTTTGGCGTCAATATTCAGTCCCTTGCTGCGGTCCATGACCTCGACTTTCAAATCGCCAGTGCGCTGGAGGTCATCGACGATCTTCCTCAGTTGTCTTTTGGTGTACCCTTGCTGGATGTTGATTACACGGCTGAAATGCCGGTAGACGGTGGATACTTCTGCGGTGACCTTGGCGTTGTAACCCTTGACAGCGGCCTCGTAGTAAGCGTTGATGGCCACCGAAACGTCGGAGGTGGCACCCGTAAAAGAGTCCCAAAGCAGGGTGGCCCCTTGTGGGTTGAGGATAGCCGCTACGACCGCTTTAGACCCGGGCGTGAGCGGGGCTTTCCCTGACGTGATCAGAGACCGGGTAAAACCGCCTTCCTTTTGGTCTGAGAGCACTGCGGAGACGATCGCAAAAGAGCCCATTCCCTCTTCGCCGTCTTTTACAGCCTGCATGAGGGGGACCGGTCCGACGATTCGCGCTCCCCCGACCTTTTTTTCCAGCTCCTTCTGGAGATCTTCAACCACATCCGGCGGCAGCGTGAATTCCACCAGGGCGTGGAACAGGCCGCCGCTTGCACCGCCCGAAGCATCGGTATATTTGAGACAAAGGATTTCAAACCCGCCCTCCGCATTGGTGGCCAGCCGGGGAAATTGGGGGATGTAGTAAAAGGCCGACGGGTCATTTACATCCTGGAGGAGCTGGATCCCCTTCACCATGCGCTGGCCTTCGTCATAGTTCACAAGGGCCGAAACCGGTGATGAGAGCATAAAGATCAGCAACAAAACCATGAACAACAAACGTATCCGCACCATCTTATGCCTCCTTTTATGAGTCGTCCTCGTGTGCTTTCTTTTCCGGCTCGGGCGGTGAGGTCACATCCAGAATCTGGGTCCAGGATTCCCGGTTTACCCAGGGGCCTTCAGAGACAGAGCCGTCTTTCTTGACTTCAATAACGCGATAGCGGTACGGGCGGTCCAGGCGCACCGCGAAAGGAAATCGGATGTTTTTCGCGTAGATGTCCGGTTGTTTGCCGTGAAAAGCCGTACGCAGTCGAACCGGATCTCCCCCGATGCCTTCCGCTTCCAGCTCGATTTCTTTCTTGTAAAGATCCTCCCGGAGGTTGTTATTGAAGTCATAGCAGTAGATATCGAGCACGCCGTACCCGGGCGGGACACTCTCATTTAGATCGATGCGGCGCAGCAGCTCAGGCCAACGGGTTGCGTCGAGGGTGACGGAGGTGGCGCCGGCCTTGACCAAGAAATTTTTTCCAGGTTTTGATTTTGGGCTTTCTTCCTTTTCCCCGCCACGGAGCCTCAGGCGCAAGGCCTGGACCAGCTCGGGAGATCCGGACAAATCAGCGACCTGCTCCGGCTCCCCGGCAGCGTCAGCGATGAAGGCATATCCGATGCTCAATACCACGCTCCCCTTTTGCAGCGCTTCCCAGAAAGCCTGAGCCGTTTGTTGATCAAGGTTGAGCGTGTAAGCGCGTTCGCTCCAGTAGACATTGCTCTTTTCCTTCTCTGTCTCCGGGCTGCTCAATTGCTGCCCCTCCAGCGTGGAAGTCTGGGCCGCCTCCGATCCTCCGGTCACCGGGGTATAAACCAGGGCGGATTCCAGCCTCCGCACGGGGAGTGGCCGGAGCTCCGGCCGGCGGTGGTCTTTCGCAAGGCCACGTTTGGCATCGGCAATCTGCTCCGGGGTAGGGCCGCTCATGGTGATTCGAAAGAAGAAAAGGCTTCTATAAAGTACGACCTGCCGGTCGCCACGGGCTGCGGTGCCGGTGTAACGCATCAGAAGCATGTGGACGTCAGGCTTTCCGTCGCTGTCGGTCGCCACGATGAGATCACCGGGGAGATAGTAGAAGAGGTTCGATCGCTTGTCATCCCTGTAAACGATCAAGGGACCGGCCTTAGAGCCCGTGTTCATGTCCGGTAGGGCCCAGGCGGAATGCGTCGCGCCGATGAAAAAGGCGATCCACAGTAACACCTTCTCAAAACGTTTCATCACCGGGTCCTTCAATTGCCTCCGCCGGGGAGAAAGCCCAGGGCTTGCTTGATCTGTGTTTGGCCGATCATCACGCGCAGGCCGTCGTTCGGGATCCATTTCGTCGCCCGGTGGGTTTGCCCGTCCCGCATGACCACCGTCATCAGGTATTCAAAGAGCGGATCCCCTTGAATCGATTCGCCCGCCTGGCGGTCCACCAGATAGAGGGTCCCTGCCACATATTCCTTCTCGTCCGCATCAAGGACCACCTCGGGAAGGTTCCCCAGTTCCCGGGAAGTGGGGTGCAGATATCTTGAACGGACGGTCACGAAAATCTTGTAGGCTCCTGTATCGGCCAACGGGGTAATCGTCTCGAACAGGAGCTTCTGGGCGCTCACCCGGTCCACGCCGCCGGTTATCGCCCTGATGACTTTATCGTCGCAAGGCTTGCAGTCTTTTTTCACCCCATAACTGACCCACATGAACTTGACCTCCTGGGCGTTATCCAGCCAGGACGGGACGTTCCTGGCATCCCATAGCACCTGGGTCAAGGGCTGGACTTCGGTATTGTCGAGGGACCACGAATAGATGTAGGGCGTCTTCTTGTCCTTCAAATAAAGGACATGCAGGTGTTTCAGGTAGACGGGATAATCGGCCTCGTTGCGCCAGCTCTGGGTGCGGTTCCAGTAAATGCGGCCCAGGGTGCGGTGATCGGCCAGAGAGATGTGGATAGGCCGTTCCTGGCCGGGCAGGGCGCCCCCGGAAGGCGAAAAGGAAAGAGTGCCGTTCAGCCCTATATCCTCCAGCAAGGCGAGCTGGAGGTTTTCTTTGGTGACCCAGTCGGTCGTGAGGGAAACGTGAAGTTCCCCCAGAGCGTCGGAAATGGCGTTGATCGTGATCTTATCGGAGGGAATGTTGAAGGTGTGCTGAAGTCCACCCGAAAGGGAGACCTCAGGGGCCTTGTCGATCGGCAGGGGGCGGAGCTCGGTGAACTTGGCCTCAGGATGGCGGAGGGCGTAAGCGTTCAGCAAATCCTTGGCGAAATTGTACTCCTTGCTTCCGATGCCGGCGTTGAGGAACATCTCAATTCCAACCTCACCGCTTTTGCCCTCCTCAGCAGATGCATAGTAGAGCATGCGCATGCCGTAGCCCTCCTCCGGCGTCCACTTGAGATGAAAGGCGCGCGGCAGAAAATAAAAGACACCTGATCCCGGGTTCTGGTCTTGAAAAACCTGGGGCCAGACCTTCAGAATCTCTTCGAGGTCCAACTCCACGTCGCTTGCAATTTCCGTCAGGAGATGGATGGCCTGGGCAGCGGGCCCTTTGCCTTTTTTATCCTTGATCTCCTTGTTGAGACCGTAGACGAACTTGTCGGAAAGGACGAGGCGATCGGCGATGACCGGTGAGATTCGGGGAGGGGCTGCCGGCTTGGCTTGCTTGTCGAGCTGGGTGGCGAGCATGGGTGTCACCTTAACCGGCGCCACGGTTCCGGTCACGATCATCGGCCTTATTACCGCTTGGAGATTGAATCGCGCGGAGGACCCGAGCTGCCGGCTACCGGCCGACACATTGCCACCGCCCCCGCCCGCCGCGCTGACGTATTGACCGTCATGAACACGAAGTGCAACTCTGTCGCCGAACTTGATTTCCCCCGTACCACCGACCCTTAGAATGACAAAGGTTTCCCATTCCCGGGGGATGGAACGGTTGGCCAGGACACTCTGCCCTCCGCCCCCTTCAGCGACCACGTAATGCTTGCCGTCCGAGGTTTTCAGTTGGATTTTATCACCGCTCGCCAGTTTCCCGCCGTTAAGATCGACCAGGGTGAAGGCGGTCCATGGCCCGGCTTTCTTGGTATTGGCACGAAGAAGTCCGCCGCCACCGTTGTCGGCCACCAGGTAGTAACCTTTATCGCTTAGAAGGCGAATGCTAAAGCTTGTCGGTGTGACCGGTTGAATCTTTACAGCCGGTTTTACCGGCAGGACGGCAGGTTTGATCAGCGCGGCGGCAGGCACCTTCAGTCTGTATGTTTTAGGAGGAGGCAGTATGGCCGTCTTCTGCTTGGGCAACTTTGCAGCTTCGCCTATGGGAACCGGAGTAACTTTAACCACGACGTTTTCCGGCAGCACTTCTATTTGCCATTTCTTCCCGAGGAGATAGGCATAAACTCTGCTCGGCGCGGAACGGTCCGGCCGGGCGATGCAAAGCCTGAGATGGGTCGACTCCAGTTGAGTGCCTTCGGGGAGGTTCTTAGAAAGCTTGAATTTCAATTCAACCTGCTTCGTACCGGCATCAATCGATGCAGGTTCGGTCAGGAACTGATCTTGTTTTTTCTTGTCCGCCCCTTGCAGTTCACCCCAAATCTTTCTCCCCTCGAAGCCGGAAAGATTGACTCGAAGGACCAGTTCTCGTTCACTGTCATCGACCACAAGGACTTTTTCGATCTCTCCTTTGAGGTCCTTGTCATGACTCAAGGCTGTTCGCAATAAGGATTCCAGGCCTGCCTCAAGCTCGTTGGACGGGGTGAGGGCTTTGCCTTCAAGGCCGCTGAAGTTGCGGGCATCGGCCACGCCAGCAGGAGAGCAGACTGCCAGCCACAGGGCTGCTAGAAATGCCACATAAAGACATCCGCCGGATGTTTTCTTCATGGCGAGAGGCCTCCTTTTCTTGGGGTTCGGCAGGAGCGGATCTTGCAAGTTCGCTCGCATCACTCAACATAGGATCCTATGGGAGTATCCCCCTTTACCTTCTGTCAGCAAGCCGCTTTTTTCGATGCCGAATTTCGTTTTCTCCGTGGGCTCGGCCGATGAGCATGCCCTGCCCCGCCCATCACCCAGCCCGGAGCCGGTTTCTCAAGGCGTTTTTAATATGACCCCGATCGCGTCCACAAATTTGCCGGAACGACCGAAGAAACCGTGTATTCGCGTCCCCGGCGGTGCGGTGTAGGTGTAATTCACCGATCCTCCGGTCCCGCCGAAGCCTTTGATACGCCCCTTATTCGTTTGAATCAGAAGAGAATCGACAAATGAACCATGCCTTCCGGATATTCTGGTAATCCATTCACCGGGGGACAGCTTGAAAATCGCTAAAGTTCCACCGTTTCCGCCGTGCATGGGAGAAACGAACTGTTGACCGAGAGCATCCGCATACACCGTTTGGATAGAGTCGATAAAGGCACCGGAACGAATGCGCACTTCGATCAGCTTCCGGCCGCCTGTTTGGCCGTCTGAAAAATAACCTCCACCGACGCCGCCCGAAGGCCCGAAAAAAGAAAAGGTTTCCGCCTCCACATGGCCGGCGAGCAAGGTGCCTGCTACACCAATAGCCAACAATGTGGCCGCCATAACGTTCAGTTTGAATTTCCGCATTTCCGATTCCTCCTTCGTTTTCGGCGGAGCCCCCGCCTGTGACAGCAAATGAAAACCTTTGGTTTCAATATCTTGTAAACTTTTTCACGTAAAATCTGAAACCCTCAGTTCAGGAAACCGATTGTTGTCTCTTTGGGAAATTGTTTGCGCGTAACCGGATATGGAAGTCTGCCATGTTGGCCCTCGCAGCCGCTCTGCACCCAACGGGCAGATTCGGTGTCAAACGAGGATGTGTAAATCATTTCTATCCGTATTGGCAAGCCTCCTTTTCGCGGAATCGAGGAGGCCGGCCAATGCTCAACCGTCTCGGTTGAGCAGCGGGTAAAAATCACTTTGGTGGAGACATCCTGGTGCCCTGGAAGCTCCGGCGCAGCCCGGATTTCGTAATCGTCTTCCAGAAGATCAATAGCGAAGGTGTGCAGGAGAGGTGCCCCCGTATAAAATCAATGATTTTCCTTTGGCCACTCTAAGAGATGTTTGAACTCATTGAAAATTCCACGCAAGGTTCCCGGCGATCCTTATGATTATACAACTTAAAACCGGCTCGATGGATTGTGTTTTGAATCAGTGCTCCTAGAGAAGAGTTGAGGTGCTTTCACTGCTACGGTCTTTCTTTGTCGGAAATAAAGCTTATGAGATTCGGCATCGGGTGTCAAGAAGAAAACCAGCCCTTGATGTCTTGGAGGGGCGGGTGCTGGGGTTATGGTGCCGGGGTCGGGCCATACCAAAGGTTTGATATAGAGGCAAGCAATTCCAAAATGACCGCCTGAAATGGGGCCATAACCCATTTTTCGAGGCCAAAAAGGCCTTTTTCGCGAGAATCCATGGCGAGAGCAAAGAGACATTGTATGCGTGGCTGCATTTGGGATGTTACACATCCAGAGTCGAGCATATAGATCGACTCACTTTGTTGCTTCTGGAGAGAAAGCCGTTTTGTCACTCATAAGCCCTTATTCCTAATCATATTCACTTTAGTTTAGATCGGGCAAAAAAGTTTTGTTCTTTTAAAACCCTTTCTTAAAAAGGCCCATTTATCTCCGACATCTCACCACCATTATTCACTTTGTGTACGACGTATGTGTGGTCAATTTTTTTGACATCGAACCAAAATTTTAGTATATTACAAATTTGTGAAATGAATTCTAATCTAAGCGGAACAGGAATCGCCAATACTTATCGACCGCTATGTTGGTGCCGCTCAAAATAGAGGAAATTCTTGGAGCTCAGAACGCAGCTTTTAGGACTACCGTCCCAAAAGGATTTTCCAAAAAATCAGCATGTGTTTTTTCAAAACCAAATGATCCAATGTCCAATCGTCCATTTATCGCATTCGACGCCTCAAGGCATTGGCCCAAAATTGATTCATCCCGCCCGGGATACCATAGGAAACGAAGCTGGATGCGGAGATCGGATCTGCAATCAGCTCAAAAAAGCTGCGAATCATTCTGGTGGTGAGGAAGTAGGCCATGCAGGTTGGAATCCAGATCAATAAAGCCCTCATAAATTTCGCAGAGCAACTCGCAAAAATCAGCCCGCTTGCCAAGGCGGAAAATGCTTTTCATTCCTGGCATTATTTGCGGCACAATGCCCGTCGCCTGGAACATCTGGCAAGCCTGGAGATTCCGGTTGCCGGAAAAACGGTGCTGGAGATAGGCGCCGGAATCGGCGATCACTCCCACTATTACATTGACCGCGGGTGCAAAATCACCATTACAGAGGCGCGCAGTGAAAACCTGGATTATCTGAAGTCCCGTTATCCTCAAGCCGATATCCGGCATTTGGATTTGGAATCGCCGGCCGGTTTTCCACCCGAGTCGTTTGATGTGATCCACGCCTATGGCATTCTGTATCATCTCAGCAAACCCGAACCGGCCCTGGATTTTATGGCCTGCCGCTGCAAGGAGTTTTTGTTCTTGGAAACCTGCGTTTCGTTCGGTCCGGGTGATGCGATCAACCTGGTGCAGGAACCGCAGCACAGTTTCACTCAATCGTTTATAGGCGTCGGCTGCCGCCCCACAAGAGGATGGCTCCACCAGCAACTCAAAAAACGATTCGAATACGTGTACGTGCCACAAACTCAACCCAACCACGAGGAATTTCCCATCGATTGGAATGCGCCGGAAAAGCATAAGAACCTAAGCAGGTCCGTGTTTATTGCCTCCCGGCAACCGCTCTTCAATCCCCGCCTTCTGGATTACCTTCCCATGTCCCAGCTCCGCCATTATTAATCCTACAACGATACTTAGTATCCCGTCATTCCGGCGCGTCACCCCGGTGAAAACCGGGGCGGAATCCAGTTACAGCTGTGAGGAATCTGACCAATTGGATTCTCTTCCCATGCTCGGATTCCTGGATGCCCCCGGCTAAATTCATGCCGGGACAGGCTCCTCAAGTCCGGCATGACGGAGTGGCAAATGCCGCGCCACTGCTAAGTGACGTTGTAGGGTTAATTAGGTCTGATGGTCTGATGGGGTCGGGCCACGCCAAGTGTTTGATATAGCAAGAAGTAGTTCCGAAATGACCGCCTGAAATGGGCCTATAACGCATTCTTCGAGGTCAAAAAGGCTGTTTTTCGCGAGAATCCATAGCCAAAGCAAAGCGCCATTTCATTCGGGGCTACATCAGTAGTGGTACCGTAGTTGCGCTATGTGGATGGGGTCTCTAGAAACTTTGTAAACAATTCTATGCTCGTCATCGATACGCCGGGACCAGTATCCTGAAAGCGCATGTTTTAGAGGTTCAGGTTTACCGATTCCTTCAAATGGAGTGCGTTGGATCTCTTTAATGAGCGTGTTGATCCGTCGAAGGATTTTTTTGTCGGCTTTTTGCCAATGGAGGTAATCCTCCCAAGCATGGTCGGAGAAAATCAGATTCACTCCATGAGCTCCCTCGGCGTTCCTTTTCCCTCTTCAAGCTGGACGATGGATTCGATTAAACGTCTGGTGTTCTTTGGTGAGCGCAAGAGGTAGGCCGTTTCTTCGAGTGCGGCATAGTCCTCAAGAGACATGATGACCACAGAATCGCTTTTTTTTCGTGTTACAATAACCGGTGCATGGTCCTCGCAGACCTCTTCCATGGTTTTTGCAAGGTTCTGCCGAGCTGCCGTATAGGTTATTGCTTTCATGGGACACCTCCTGTACGATAAACTGTACGTATAAGGTGTCGATTTGTCAAACCCTAAGTTTTTACCCAATGGCATGCACTCAGACCGAAAAAACCTGGCGGCTTTTGCGGCAGGTGATGCCCGGCGTTGTGCAGGAAAGGATCAAGATGAAAATCCGGAAACAGGTATATGAACTTACGCCCAAGGATCTAGACAAACACCCCGCTTGGGAATTCGCTCTGGATGAGGAGGGAGAAGAGGGGCAAGACGAGGCAACTGTCCGTCCGATTATGCAAGGTGGTCCCGTCGACCCGGCCAATGGGATGTGTATCGTCAAGGCGGAGTTCGCGCTGAACGACGGTACAATCTTTACAGGGTTCCTAACACCGCCCGTACCCGGCATGCCAAGCATTTTCCATTTTGAAGGGGACGATGGGAGTAGCCAGATCCAACCTTCGATCGTTACGGATAACGGTCATGTCATGTTTTGGTATGGCCTTCTCAAGCCCAGCTCCGAAGGACTCGCTCAGAGCTACAAAATTCTCGGAAAAATGACCCCCACTGAGGTTTTCCCCATACGATACCGCTCGATCGTCGACCTGGCCACTTCCCCAGTGGAAGGTGAGATCAAAGGTTTCATGCATGTTGAAAAGGTGAAGTCCCGTTTCCTGAGACGCAAGCAGGTTGTCCGTGTGATCCAAGAATGAATTATGGGCGTGAAGACCTTGCTTAAAATCGTTGGGTTGTCCATTGTTTTAGGATGTCTGGTCATGGGCTTCACATACAAAAGATCAAAAGAAATTATTCACGCGATCGGGGGCACGGAGGGAATTCCCAGGACGATGCAACGCGCATTAACCCCTGGCAAGGCTTTTGAGCCGCTCCCTGAGCCAAAACAGGGTGAATGGCTGGCTGAGCACCCCGAACCCGGCCAGACATCGAGAAGGGGAATGGAGGTAATCAAGCGAAGCGCTGCTCCGTTCTTTCGATGATGGAATCCTGGAGTCCTTTGCTCAAATCCACGAAATAAGCGCTGTATCCAGCCACTCTCACGATCAGGTCCGAATGGTTTTCCGGATGCGCCTGGGCGTCCAGGAGCGTGTCCCTGTCCACCACGTTGAACTGAATATGGCTGATGTTCAAGTCACCCCATGTCCTGAGGTAGCTGAGGAAGACATCCCGGAAATCGGCTTCCAAAGCGGAAGGCAGGAACTTCTGGTTGAGCAGATGATTGTATGTCTTTGAAGTATTGATTTTGGATGCGGACTTGAGAACGGCCGTGGGACCGTTCGTATCCACTCCTTGGCTCGGAGAGAGGGTTGCATCCGCAAAAGGCTGTCCGTCCCTGCGGCCGTCAGGCGTGGCCGGCGTGTCGAAAGCGATCCCATAGGTCGCCGAAACACCGCTTCCATCCCCGCGGCAGGGATTGCCAAAGCGGTCTGTAAACTTTGCCATAACCTCCGCCGTCCTATGGTGAACCTGAACGGCAATCTCGTCTGCGAAATCGTTGTCGTTTCCGTATTTGGGGGCATGGAGCACCATCTGTCGAATGGGTTCGTAACCTTCCCAATTCGCCGCCATCGCCTCCAGCAAGTCCTCCATGGTGATTTTTTTGGCCTCAAAGACAAGTTTCTTGATGGCTGCCATGGAATCGGCCACATTGGTCGCTCCCAAAATGATGCAGATGTCGTGGACGCTCGACGGATAGGCCCATTTTCTGCAATCCTTTCCCTGTTCGATACACCCGTCGAGAACAGCGGAGTAGAACGGTCTCGGCAAGTATTTTTCATAGAGGTTGCGACAGGTTTTCTCGATCGTGTTCAACCGTCTGAAAAAGAACCGCACCTGCTCCAGGTACGCATCCATCAGATCGTCCACGCCGGTGAAGGTCCTGGGATCGGGGGTGGGGGCTCCCCATTGCGCGCCCGTCTTCGGGTCAATCCCCTGCTGAAGCGCCCACCAGAAGCATTTTGCCAGATTAAGGCCTCCATAGGCTCTCCGGGCGATATTTTTTCCTGGAAGCTCGATGTAAACACACCCCGTCACGGCGTAATCCCGCCCATCCTTCAGGGGCACCTGCCACGTCTCTAGCAGTGGGATGATGGATCGGTCGTTGAAAAGGGAAGGGTATCCGATACCGGTGCCGATCACCTGGGCAGCCTTTTTCAGAAGCGCGTCCGGCGTCCCGTCATGATACCTCAAGGCGATGCTGGGCTCCAGGGTCCGCATCCTCTCCGCCGCCTCCAGGACAAGATAGGTCATCTCGTTTGTGACGTCGTTCCCGTTTTCATCCACCCCCCCAATGGTGATTGCCTGGAGGGACTCCACGCCGCCATAGATGCCCGAAAGCATGGGGGAGTAAACGAGCCCAAGTTCGTGGAACTTCACCCACAGGAGCTGGAGCAATTCGAGAGCTTCCTCCCGGGAAACCGTGCCGTTCCTCACATCAGCCTCGTAGTAGGGCCCGAAAACCTTGTCGAACCGCACGCCGATGCCCAGGGTGGAGTACTCGATGTAACGGACCACATGAATAAAAAAGAACGACTGGATCGCCTCCAGGAGAGACCTCGGTGGATTTTCGGGCACCCAGGCACAGGTTCGGGCGATTGCCTCAAGGCGTTTGCGGTCCTCCTGATCGGAGGTCTCCAGGGCCATCCTGCCGGCTTTTTCGGCAAAACGCCGGGCAAAGGCGATGACTGCATTGAGCGCCACAATCACCGCCTGCAAGAATTCCTTCTGCTCCATATAATCGTGAGGCACCTCTCTGTCGATGGCCGCCAGGCGGTTCTCCGCCTCCCCAATGATGCCCTTGATTCCCATTTTGAAGATTTTCTCGTAATTGGGAATGCCCAGTTCAGACCAGTGTGTCCACAGAAACGTCCCCTCGTATTTCCAGTACTTCAGGATATCGCCGGTGAACATCCTCTGCTGGACATCGCTCATGGACTTGCCCTTCCAGTAGTCGATGAGCTCCGAGAGCTCTTTTCGGCCGGCATCGTCCAGAAGGGATGCGCCTTCCTTCCCCGAGACAATCCTCTTGACCGAACGCCAGTTCATGTCAATGCCGAAATAGAGTCCTTCCGGGGTGGAGACATTGTTCCCGACAATACGCTCCCAGTCCTGGATATAGATATCCATCCGGGTCAGAATCCTTTCCAGGGCCTTGGCGCGTCGCATGACCACGGGTTGACCGTCGGTTTCCTTGTAGGATTCCGTCATGAGGCGCGATCTCTGGATATCCAGCTTGATCCCCGGGCGATACATGCCCCGGGAGGCATCGTCCTCCTGGTAGCCCCGGCGAACGTTGCGCACGGCCTTGATGAGAAGTTTGCTCTTGATATCCTCGGATGCGAGCCTCATGGTCCCTATCTCCTCACCATGACTTGGGAATAAAAGGCGCCCTTGCTTTCTCTCATTTAGCGCCTTCACACTGAACACAAATGAACTTTATTTACGTAAACTTCATCAGTTTAATCTTGGATTTCTTTCAAAGTCAAGAAAAAGCATACACTTCCCTGTGGTCGAGGAGGCTTCCCACTCTTGAGAAGGCGTTGTGTGCAGCCGCAGGGCTGGTTCCGCGTGAGGCGCCGCATAACAGGCCGATGAGGCAGTCGGTTTCGTTGGGAATCAGGCTTGCCTCCGGTCTGCTTCTGATCCTCGGCACGTTAGGCGGGAAGAGAAAACAAAGATTCATGGAGAGATATGAAAAGAATCAAGGCGGATCGAACCGGCTATCGCGTCCGTGGCTATGGCACCACGTTTACCTTCTGAACGACAAGACGGCCGTTATCCCTCTTTGGTTTATAGATGATGGAAGGAGCAAGTGTTTCATCGTATGTAAAACCCTCAGCGTCCTTGACATCGCCGTATTTCGCCTTTAACTCGTCGATGGGACCGGCATCCAGGGCCTCCATGGGACAGCTCATGACGCATATGGGTTTCTTCCCCTCGGCCCACCGATCGATGCACAGGTCGCACTTGTGCATTTTGGCGTTCTCCTCGGTCCCGAACTGCGGCGCCTCGTAGGGACAGGCTTCGAGACACAGGCCGCAGTTGTCTTTGCCAAGGCACGTGTCCCTGTCTACCGTCACGATGCCGTCCTCAACCCGCTTCGTAATGGCATTGACCGGGCAGACGGAGACGCAGGCAGGTGCCTGGCAGTGATAACAGGTGATGGGCAGAAAAGCGACAAACAGATCGGGATACCTGCCCTTTTCTATGGTCTTCACCCTCATCCAACTGGCCGGCCCGGCCGGTACGTCATGCCAGTCCTTGCATGCCACCACACAGGCGAAGCAGCCCATACAACGATTCTGATCGATATACATGCCGCATTGCATAGTTAACTAATCACCTTCTCTATTTGCACCAGGGCGGTGTTGGGAGTAAAGGCTCCACCCGGTGAGGTTACATTTTTGGTGAGCACGTTGGCGCAGCCGCCATGGTCAATCCCATGCTCATCGGGGGTGTACCATGCCCCCTGTGGGAGGGCGACTACCCCGGGCATGATCCTTTCCGTGACCTTGGCCGGGATTCGAACTTCTCCCCGGTCGTTAAAGACCCTGACCATATCCCCTTGCTTGATGCCTCTGGACTCGGCATCGATGGAGTTGATGGAAATGGCCTGGATTTGCAATTCCCGAAGCCACGGCAGGTTATCAAACTGGCTGTGCGCTCGCCGCTTGAAATGGGGCGTGATGAGCTGCAACGGGTATTTGGCGGCCAGGGGATCATTGAGGCTCTCCCAGGGCTCGATGTACTTGGGGATCGCCGGTATCAGGGGATGGTTCATCTTGGCCGCTATATCCGAATAGATTTCGATCTTCCCCGATGGCGTGCGAAACGGCTTATGCTCGGGACCGGCGAGTTCCTTGTTTGAGACCTTCTCCGGTTTTTCGCGCTTGACCCTGAAGATCCCATGTCTCCTCAAAGTATCATAGTCCGGCAGGTCCACCTCTTCGGAGACTTTCCCTACGATCTGCTTCACCCATTCCTCATCGGATTGATCCGGATAATCGGTAATGCCCAGTTTCGATGCCAGAGCCTGACAGATCTGCAACTGTGATCTGGATTCACCCAGCGGCTCTACGGCTTTGTTGAGAATCGCGTACACTCCCCCACCTCTTGGAGCGACGATGTCATTTCGTTCCAGGAACGTGCACACAGGCAACAAGATATCGGCGAACCTGGCCGTGGCTGTCATGAATTGCTCCGTGACCAGGACGAACTCGAGCTTCCTGAAGGCCTCTACGGCCTTGTTCACCTCACCGAGCTGGTTGAGGTAGTTGGTGTTTGATAACCAGATGAGTTTATAGTCGGCGGGATAGCCGCCCGCTTTCCCCTTAAGGATCGCATCGGCAAAAAGACTCACGTTGACCCGGGCACCGGAGTTCACCGTGGCGCTGCGGTAAGGGAGAGCAGTGAGGCGCGGCGGCATCCCCGCCTCCACTTGATTCGGCGGGCTGGAGATTTGAGGGTTGAAACCCGAGCGTCTGGAGGGAGTATACTGCCAGTTTTGGGGTATCAGGTTCCCCGTAATTGCTTCCAGGGCGGCCGCAGCCCGGTGGTACTGCTCACCGAAGGCGCTGCGCCCCGCAGCGATGCTGGTGGCAAGGGTTGCCGGCTTATCACGGGCATACTCGCGAGCCAGATCAGCGATCGTCTTTGCCTCTATCCCGCTAATGGCCTCGGCCCACTCAGGGGTTTTGGCCACTCCATCTCCGAGGCCAAGCACGTAATCCCGGTATTGATCAAACCCAACGGTGTAAGTATCGATGAAGTGCTGGTCCTGCAAATTTTCCTTGATGATCACATAGGCCATGGAGATCAAAACAGCCGCATCGGTCCCCGGTCGAATGGGAATCCATTGGTCGGCGAAGGTAGCCGCCGAATCGGAGTATCTGGGATCAACGGAAACAATTCGGGCACCCCTCTCCTTGGCACGAGCCAGATACAATGGAATGTTGGTCCCCTGCTCGGTGGTAACCGGATTCCAACTCCACATGATGATGAGGCGCGAATTGAGGTACTCTTGAGGTGCGTGGTCCGTCTGGGTAAACTTGCGCCGCGCTCCGTACGTCACGCCGGCGGCAAAAGCGGCCCCCTCATTGGAGATAAAACCCCACGGAGCGGTATAGCCGCCAAACTGGCATAGCAGCCGATGAAAAGCTCCCACATGATGCAGGGTATGCGGATCGCACATGGAGCAGAAGTGAAGGATGGAAGCATTGCCATAGGTGGCTTTGACCCTCTTCATCTCCCGGGCAACGGTTTCCAACGCTTCATCCCACGAAATCCTGGTGAATTGACCGGCGCCCCTCTCTCCCGTCCTCTTGAGGGGGTAGAGAAGCCGATCTGGAGCATACACACGTTGGCGGTAGGCATGGCCCCGCGCACACATGCGGGGATGCCCTTCTCTATCGTCGGGTTCAATTCGGGTGATCTTGTTTCCCCGGACGTGCACTTTCATTTCGCAGGTACCGCCGCAATGGCTATTGCAGATGGTACGGACTATCCGTTCTTCCCTGTCGGCCTTTTCTTGCTTCATCTCGCTCCCCGGATTCGCCTCTCGCTCATCATGTGTGAAAAGGTTTCTCTTCAAAAGGCACTGCGGATAAATTCCGAAGCAGGTTGAAACGTCGTTTGACCCCATTGTGCCTGAGGTCTCCTGGATCAACTGACGTAGGTACATTAAGGCGCTGATTTCCGGTTGTCAAGGCATTCCGGTGTGCAGGAGGGGGGGAGTTCAACCGTGGAGATTCGAACAGGCATCGGCTAGGGGGGTGCGGGTCGTCCATGAACATTCTTTGCAGAAACCAAGCAAGACTTGATCTGACAGCCATCAGAAGGGCAATAAAATTAAATCGGACAAAAAGCTACTTATCGAAACCTTGAATTGGAAGGTGGCACAAAAATCCAAGTATTCCTGATCAATACTTGAAAACTCTCTGGTTCAAGAATCATCATAGCAGTAGTTGTTGGTTCGGACTCCTTCCCGGCTCCTTATCGCATCTGTTGCTTGTGAACCAACATCATCATGGCCTTCTTTTTTAAGCATGATTTTTTTGGGGGTATAGTAAACTCGCTATTCTCGATTGGGTTAACGATTAATTGGCTCACCCTAAGGGTTGGCCAATCGATTTTTGAAACAAATTATCTCTCCCTTTCACAACGAGTGGCCCGGTTTATATTAAACAAATAAGTCAATTCAGAACCAACGTACCATTTACATTTCTACTTTCTTTTTTTTTTACGATTAGGATGGCATTTGCCACATTTTTCAAACATTCGAAGGTGATGACAGGAGAAATAACAGCTCTCCACTTCTAGCCTGGATAGATCGATTTTTTCTATGGGCGGATTAGGATGAAGGGAGTGACAGTCAAGACAGTTCGGCACATTCTCGGCCTTCCTTTCATTATGCGGTATGAACTGGTGCGGATTAACAAGAAGTCCGCTTTCGGTTTTGAACATCGGCTTTTTATCAGCTAAATTTTCAAAGTTATGGCAGGAAAGGCAAGCGGCAGGTCCCTGTGGTTCTTTATCCACGGCAATAGCCACTATTGCGGCATAGGTCGGGCATAAAGCCATAATCAAGGCTAAAAGGATAAGTCCTAACAGGGCCTTGTTTTTTTTTGTTGGTTCCATAAACCCACCATAGCAATTGTTTTTTATCTTTGATAGGAACTTTTTTTACTTGGGCGGACGTGATGCTAAACCCGTCCGCCCATGCACTCTCTCAACTTCCAGGGGGTTCTATGAAACAAGAACGTGAAATCAAAGGTAAAGAATGACATCTGTTGAACCTAAACAGCCTTCCAAGGCTTTTCTGCCGCAGCATTTCTGCCGGCAACGCGACCAAAGAATATCGCAGAACTGAGGTAGATTCCACAGTGCGGATACTGCGAATTCACGATACCGCCAGTGGCCCGGCCAGCTGCGTACAGCCGGGGTATCGGCTTCCCAAAGACATTGAGCACCTCCGCCTTGGGATTTATCTTTAACCCTCCATTGTATCCTGCCGCCATGAACGCGAGATCACCACCTAACGCCTGAGCCGCTATTATCCCATCTCCTTGACTTGGTGCCGAGAGTTTGTTGGTGAAGAAACCGCCCCAACCGCCAAAAAAATTTGGATCATTGAGGTCCTGGCGCAAATAATTCCGGACCATATTGGCATTACGTAACCAGTGGCCTGTCCCGATCACGACGCCGCGCTTTGCTTTGATCAGCACCGTCTTGCCGCCGCTTAGGGCTTTAATGCCCAACACTTCGCGATTTGCATTGGTGATGAGTTCGGTCAGGCCGGTTTGCATCAACGTTTTGATTTTGCGTTTCTTGACGTTTTCGTCAAATGTCTTGAAGACACTGGTTCCGCCAGGGCTTGGCCAGCCGTCTCGAAAAGGCTCCTTTTGAGTTCCGGTGAACCAATGACTCCGGATGGCTTTTGGCATTTTATACTTATCGAAATAGACCGGCGTTCCGCTGACATTCAGGCCCGGCCCTGGGTGCATCTCCTTTGGGGCGAGATTCCACTCGGAGACGGGTTGTCCGCCAAGGTATTGGATCACCCAATCAACATTGTCGTTCTTGGAAAAGGGGAGTAGGAGGTCCGAATCGACATAGCCTTCACCGCAGGCCAGCATATAATCGAAAAAGGCCTGTTGGCTGTCCTGGATTCCAAGGGCTTTCTGGACCATACTCCCCGCCTGAGCAATTGCGCCACCGCACCGGCGCATGTCGCCACCCGCCCAATCATTCTTGTCAATGATGAGGACACTGGCACCTGCGTCATGTGCTTCGATGGCAGCAGGAAGCCCTGTGCTGCCATATCCGGCGATGACAACATCGGCCTCTTCATCCCATTTTGATGGGATCACCGAACCCTCGGAGGTCTTGGCCTGGGTAAGAACGGGTGCCATTGCAACACCGGCGACCGCAGCCGTTCCGACTGCGGCACCCTTGATAAAATCACGTCTGGAAAATTTGTTCTTGTCCACCATTTTAAGTTCCTCCTTTCAGGTGATAAGAAGTCCCTTTTTTAAGACCAGCCTGTAGGAAAGTCTTGCATGTAAAGGATAAGGTTAACGCATTATTCATTGAACTGTTGATATTGTAATCCAAAGCACTCATCCGCCACGGTGGAAATCTGCTTTGAATTGTCGTAGAGGGTGCCAACCTCTGGCAGGCTGATAGTTCCATGCCAGAGGTTGTTTCATGAGAGTTAACTGCTAATAGGTTTTGACCAGCGCCCAAAAACATCCGCTAAACCGTCGCCGACATAGCCAGGTACTGTTCCAAACCCTTCCAGGCAGTATGCTCCCCCGATAGTGAAATCAAGAAAGGTATCTTCTCGTCGGATCTCAGCCAGCTTTTCGTCACCATCTTTCAGCATAACAAATCCGTTCAAGTCGCCACTGTGAGCGGTGAGAAGCACCAGTTCAAAACTTTCGATTGGCCTCTCTGCCTGCAGCTTGCTCCCTGCCGACCGCAGGACGATTCCAACCTATAAAAAGCACTCTATTTGCCCTTAGTCCTTCCTACCGATTACGAGTAACGTACATGCAGTTGGTCAATTGGCGAGAGCAGTCCCTAGCGGAAAACCCACCCTCCGCTAGGGGGGGCTTAGGCACATTTTGATGGGTTTCTCCATCTGAGGCCCCCTTGACTAGGGGTGAAAGATTAGAAGTGACTGTTGGGATATAGAATAGATCAAGCGGAAGATAAGTCAAGAAAAATAGACTTTGAGATCCGATGTGGAATGATCGTCGCCTTCGTCCAGGGAAAGGTGAGGCCGGTGTTATCTAAAAATATCCGGGCCATGTTCCAGGCCGGTCTTTCAGCGGTAGCTTGCCTGGTTGATCCTGGGAGGCCGTGATTTTGTTACGATTGCTATGACAATACTCAAAAATAAATGAGTTCAACAATTCCCAAACAAGTCATACCCTCAGCCTCAGGGTCCATGTCCGATCAGATCGAGAGGTACACATGAGAATTGCAGGGTCATATCTCAGTTTTCACAATAGTTATTCTATCCTACTGTCCATCCATAAACTCCCCTCCCTTGGTGGGAGGGGCTGGGGGAGGGGGTAGTCTGAAGAATGCTATCTGAATATTTTCAAAGGCTTACCACCCCCACCCCCGTATCAAGTACGCGGCCCCGCCCCGTTCCGGGTCGGGACGGGGCAGGCTCTAACCCTCCCCCGTCAAGGGGGAGGGAATTTAACCCTACAACTATACTTAGTATCCCGTCATTCCGGCGCGTCACCCCGGTGAAAACCGGGGCGGAATCCAGTTACAACTGTGAGGAATCTGACCAATTGGATTCTCTTCCCATGCTCGGATTCCTGGATGCCCCCGGCTAACCCCATGCCGGGACAAGCTCCTCAAGTCCGGCATGACGGAGTTCCGAATGCCGCGCCACTGCTAAGTGACGTTGTAGGGTTAAGACATTTCCGGATGGACACTATCCTAGTGTTGCGTCTCATCGGTCAATTTCTACATCGACTTGAGGCAGTCGAGAGGTGCGAGACTTGAGTTCCCTATCCAACTTGACGTGGCGTATCCGCCCCCTAGCTTTTCCCCATGGCCTCCCTGATCCTCTCCGGTGTCATGGGCAACTGGAACAGCCTCACCCCGACGGCATCGAAGATGGCATTGGCGATGACCGCCCCCATGGTGATGATGGCCGGTTCGCCGCCTCCCTGGGGAGGGGAATCCTTGTCATCCATGATCACCGTTTCTATTTCGGGCAGCCAGGAAAACCGCGGGATTTCATAGGTATCAAAATTGAGATCCAAGATGTTACCCCCCCTGAAACGGATATCCTCCTTCAGGGCATATCCGAGGCCCATGGTGACGCAGCCCTCCATCTGAATCCTGGCTCCTTGAGGGTTGATGCAAAGGCCCATGTCCTGGGCGCAGAGGACCCGCTTCACCGTCACATGCCCCGTCTCTTTATCGACCCGGACTTCAGCCATGGTGGTGACCAGGGTGCCTGCGTCCGTTCCGCAGGCGATCCCATATCCCCTGCCGCTCGGTGCCCGGGCAGGCCTCCACCCGAATCTCTCGGCAGCGACCTTTAAGAGGCGCTTCATCTTCCCGTCGCCCAGGTGTTTCATTCGGAATTCAAGGGGGTCCATTTCCGCCGTTGCCGCCATGATATCCATCTGGGATTCCCTGGCAAAGGTGTTCGTATTGTTTGCCGGTGCCCGCCAGGCCCCTGTGGCAAAGGGATGAGAACCGGGCGTCCCTCCCCAGCCTGAACCGTGTATCATGGTCCGGTGGTTCGGGATCTCGTAGAAATGGCGGGAGCCCCTTTCTCCCGCGAAATAGACGTGATAATCCCAGAGAGTGACGCTCCCCGGCTCCGTTATGCCTGATTTGATCTTTACCACGGCCGCCGGTCGAAAGGTATCGTTGAAAAATTCCTCTTCCCTGCTCCAGGCGACCTGAACCGGCCTGCCGCTTAATTTGGCCAGGCGGGCAGCCTCCACAGCCTGGAGGTTCCTCGTTTTTCCTCCAAACCCCCCGCCCACAAAGGGAGAGATGACCCTCACCTTCTCCTCTAACAGGCCAAGGGCAGCCGCCACTTCCTCCTTCACCCTGAATGGGGTCTGGGATGAGGCCCAGACGGTCGCCCTTTTCCCTTCCATTTTCACAACGGCCGTATGGGTCTCCATGGGGGCATGGGCCACGTAGCCGTCCAGATAGGTCTCTTCAAAGACCGTCTTTGCCGCGAGTTCCCCCTTTTGAAGATGACCACCCTCCTCCACCACTTGACCCTGTGGGGCCACACGGAGCAAGTGTTCGAAGATGTTCTTTTCGTCAAGCTCCGATTCCGGGGTTTGAAACCTCGCCCGAATTTTCCCCAGGGCCCTCTCAGCAACATCCGGATAATCATGCAATACTGCGATAAGATCCCCATCCCGGAGAACGCGAACCCCCGGCACGCGCTCTGCACCGGAGAGGTCCACGTCCATGAGCCTTGCGCCGTGGGACGGGGGCCGCAATATCTTTGCATGGAGCATTCCGGGAACCTGAATGTCTCCTGCGAATTTCGCTTTGCCGGTCACCTTTTCCAGGGAGTCCGTGCGAAAGACCGGCCTGTTCATGATTTTGAACTCCGGGGGCTTTTTTAGGGCTGTAGCCTCTGAAAGGTGTCTTTCGATTCTCTTCCCCCGGGTAAGCCGGCCGTAGGAAATCCTGCGCTTCCTGTCCCTCTTGTCAAAGACCGCACCGTTTGCGGTTGTCAAGCTTTCTACAGGGGTTTTGAGGTGTTCGGCGGCCAGTTCCAGGAGAACCCGTCTCGCCTCGGCGCCGGCCGCCCGGAGGGCGGGTCCGAAAAAGCGTGTTGTCCTGGAGCCGAAGGTCCCCATGTCCCAGGGGCAGAGATCGGTATCTCCCATGACCATGTGAACGGCCTCAAGGGAGACATCCAGCTCGTCGGCGAGCATTTGGGCCAGGGAGGTGATCACGCCCTGGCCCATCTCGATTTTACCGGTGTAGCAGGAGACACGCCCGTCCTCCCGGATCCTGAGAAAAGCGTTAAAATCGGTAGGCAGGCTTTCTGAAACTCTCCTGACCCGGCTCTCCCGGGCCAGAACCGATGAATCCCCCAGCATGAAAAAGACAAAGATGCCGCTTCCCGTGATCTTGAGAAATTCCCTTCGGCTCACCCCACGAACGGAAGGTTTCTCCTTTAACCCGGCGTCCAGGTGTGGATCCCCTCTCATCCTATGTCCTCCCTTTCATTTCCCGGGCCGCCGCCTCAATGGCCTGAACAATCCGGGTATAGGCACCGCAGCGGCAGAGGTTCTCCTCCATGCCTTGGATGATTTCCGCTCGAGAAGGTCGTGGGTTTTTGAGCAGCAGGGCGTAAGCATTCATGATCATGCCTGGCGTGCAGAACCCGCATTGGAGGGCATCATGGTTCATGAAGGCCTTCTGAAGGGGATGGAGACGACCGTTGCTCCCCAACCCCTCGATGGTCAGGACCTCCTGGCCCCTGACCTCCTTTACGGCCGTCTGGCAGGATCGAACGGCCGCATGATTGACAAGGACCGTGCAGGCCCCGCAATAGCTTTGGCCGCATCCGTATTTGGTCCCGGTCAATCCCAGATCGGTCCGCAAAACCCATAGGAGCATCCGGTCGGGATCCACGCTTAGTTGCACGGGTTGATGGTTGAGTGTGAATGGAATGTTTTCTTTCATGACGGGGCTCCTTTATCATTCAGAACCAGGGTGGGAAAAGATCGAAGGCCTGGATATACCACATCACTGTTGTCCGAAATCGATATCTCTTTGGGCAGCATTTTCATCAAAGTCTTTTCTGGCGAAGGAGCTGCTTAACCTCCCCCTTTGACAAAGGGGGATCGAGGGGGATTTTCAGAACGTTTGTGAAATCCTCCCTGCCCCCCTTTATATAAAGGGAGGTTGGATCATCCTCAGGGAACCAACAAAACCTGATTTCTCAGTTTCAGATGCCAAGTTGAGAAATGAAACACTTATCGATCAAAAAGTCTGAATTTGGGTTTATCTTGGATGGCAATGATACCACATCTGTTCCTTCCCCAAAACCGCAAACATTCCCGGGCGAACGTTCGAACGGTTTCGTAGCGGAGAAATGGGCATTTCAACAGGCCTCGGCGCTCATCTTGCCTCTCATGCCCCTGCGCATGGGCCATTTACGAGCGATGATTGGCCACCGCAATCGGGACGACGCCGCTTTCTGGTGGAAGGGTCTTGCCAGGCAGTGAATTCTCTTCACGGCGTGATGTGCCCAAGATCCTAGGTACTTAAGAGAGTGTCCTGATTGAACTGGAAGGAAGAGTTTTCCCTTGACACCCAACCTCATTTCTCCTTAGAGTTGAATCCCTGCTTGAAAAAGAGAATGCTTCGAATTTTTGTGAATTCTTTGTCATAAAGGGATCTTATCGGTTATGAGCTGGAAGCGAGAAGTTGATGAACTGCAGAAACGCAGCGCCTTGGCCTACCGAATGGGTGGTGAGGAGAAGGTGTCACGCCAGCATGAGTTCGGTAAGCTGACCGTAAGGGAGCGAATCGATGCCCTTGTGGATCAGGGTTCCTTCCAGGAGATCGGTACCCTCGCCGGTCGTGGACAGTACGACGAGAAAGGTGAACTGAGGGGATTTACTCCCTCGAATTTGATTTTCGGTACCGCTCGTATTGAAGGTCGGCCGGTAGTGGTTTCCGGCGACGATTTCACGGTGCGGGGCGGATCTGCTGATGCTTCGATTCCCGCCAAGCGGACGCTGGCCGAAGGTCTCGCCTGCGAACTGAAACTCCCTCACATCAGACTCGTGGACGGGATGGCGGGAGGCGGTTCGGTGAAGACCATCGAGATGGCGGGACGCACCTACATCCCGGAACTGCGAGGCTGGGAATACGTGATCGAGCATCTGGCGGTGGCCCCCTCGGTGTCCCTGGCTCTGGGCTCGGTTGCTGGAATTGGAGCGGCCCGGGTTACCACCAGCCATTATGCGATGATCGTGAGAGATACCGCACAGATGATGATCGCCGGTCCGGCCCTGGTGGATTGGGCCAGCCTCGGAACTGTGTCCAAGGAGGAACTGGGTCATGCACGGATTCACACGCGTAACGGTGCCATCGACGACGAGGTGAAAACCGAGGCGGAAGCGTTCGACCGGACGCGGCGGTTTCTTTCCTACCTCCCGAGCAGCACCGATGAACTGCCCCCCTTGACCGAACCCCAAGACAGCCCGGAGCGGCGGGAAGAGAAACTGGTTGAAATCGTTCCAAAAGATCCGCGCAAGACCTACAAAATGCGCACGATCATTGAGTGGGTGGCCGATCGGGGCTCTTTTTTCGAAATCGGGGCGAAGTGGGGGCGCTCGATGATCTGCGGATTCGCGCGACTGGACGGCATAGCGGTCGCCGTGTTCGCCGAAGACCCATTGTTTTATGGGGGTGCCTGGACGGCGGATGGGTGCAGGAAACTGACCCGCCTCATCGATCTAGCCTCCACCTTCCATCTGCCGCTGATCCACCTGGAGGACTGTCCCGGGTTTATGATCGGAAAAGAAGCCGAAGAAGCGGCGACCATCCGCCACGGTTCGCAGACGCTTGCCGCTCTGGGGCAGTCAACGGTTCCTTTCTGCTGTGTGGTGATCCGCAAAGCCTTTGGAGTCGCAGGAGGGGCCAATCGCAAACCAGGCAGCCACCACTTTCGTTATGCCTGGCCCTCCGGTGACTGGGGTTCCCTGCCCATTGAAGGGGGGGTTGAGGTGGCCTATAAGGCGGAACTCGCCCAAGCCGAAGACTATAACGCCCATCTGGCCATGATCAAGGACCGGCTCAACCGGGTTCGATCGCCCTTTCGATCCGCGGAGTACTTCGAGATCGAGGAGATTATCGACCCGCGGGATACGCGCCCGCTCCTCTGTCGCTGGGTGCACCTGGCCCGCAAGGCCACTTCACCGGGTCGCCAGGCCTTCACCTTTCGTCCGTAGGCGGAATCTTATGCCGGTGTTCCTCGTCTGAACCGGTTCACTTCCAGCGGTCTTTGCGAGACCGGCTCACCGTGATCTCGGCGGTGCCGGGCTTGGTCGCGATTCCCCCCAGAGCTATGGTTAGAGCGAACCACTGTCGCTCCACTGATCACCCTTCACGAAGGCCTCGGGCCGAATCACGCTCCAATGCGGGTCCGCCTTGACTCGGAGGTGCTGTGCAGCTGTGGAGAATGGATCAACAAGGGGAAGCCGAGGGTGTTTGATTAGATTTTATGAATGGGCTCAAGGGGCTACCGTGGTTATCGACTCGGTCCCCCGGCTTGTCATTCCACAACCGAGAAATGGAGGAAAGGAAAATGGGTTGGGATTTTGAGACGGACGCCGAGTACCAGCGGGAACTGGACTGGGTGGACGAATTCGTGCGGGAGGAGGTGGAGCCTCTCGACTTCGTGTTGGGCAGCCCTTACGACCTCAGCTCTCCGAAGCGAGCGAGGCTGGTGCCGCCCCTGCAAGAAGAAGTGAAACGGCGGGGGCTCTGGGCCTGTCACCTGGGGCCGGAGCTGGGCGGCAAGGGCTATGGGCAGGTGAAACTCGCCCTGCTGAACGAGATCCTGGGGCGCAGCATTTTCGGCCCTTCCGTGTTCGGCTGCCAGGCGCCGGATTCGGGCAATGCGGAGATTTTGGCCCATTTCGGAACACCGGAGCAGAAATCCCGCTACCTGAAGCCGCTGCTCAACAACGAAATCGTTTCGGCTTATTCCATGACCGAGCCCCAGGGGGGTGCGGACCCAAAGGTGTTTACCTGTCGCGCGGAAAAGGAGGGCGATCAGTGGGTGATCAACGGCGAGAAGTGGTTTTCGTCCAATGCCCGTTACGCGTCGTTTCAGATCGTCATGGCGGTTACGGACCCCGACGCGCCACCCTACGAGCGCATGTCCATGTTTATCGTCCCCAGGGGCACGCCGGGAGTGGAGATCGTTCGCAACGTGGGTGTCGGTCCCGGTGACGACGATGGCGCTCACGGATACATCCGTTACACCAATGTGGGCGTGCCGCTCGATCACATGCTGGGAAAACCCGGACAGGGCTTTGTGGTCGCTCAGACCCGGCTCGGCGGGGGACGTGTCCATCACGCGATGCGCACCGTTGGGAGGATAAGACGCGCCTTTGACATGATGTGCGAACGGGCACTGTCCCGCCATACCCAGGGGGAAGTGCTTGCCGCCAAGCAGATGGTGCAGGAGAAGATCGCCGATTCGTGGATCGAAATCGAGCAGTTCCGGCTGCTGGTGTTGCGCACCGCGTGGAAAATCGACCGCTACAAGGACTACAAGCAGGTGCGAAAAGACATCTCGGCGGTGAAGGCGGCGATGCCAAAGGTCTACCACGACGTGTACGCGCGCGCCTTGCAGATCCATGGCTCTCTCGGCCTTTCCAATGAAATGCCCTTTAGCGCCGGCCTGATCGACTCCTTTCACATGGGCCTCGCGGATGGGCCGACGGAGGTCCACAAGGTTACGGTGGCGCGCCAGGTGCTGAGAGAGTACCGCGGCACACAAGCGCTCTTCCCCGAATACCATTTGCCGCGGCGGCGTGAGGCTGCGCTCAAGAAATACGCGGAGCTCATCGAGCACGTGGTGGGGAACCTTTAGGCGGGTGGATGGGCGGGAAGGGGTGACGGCCGGGAAGAATGGACAAAGCCGCCTGCCCCCCTCCTCGTTCACCCTTTTACTACGCCCAGGGGCTTGAGCTTTGCGACTTTCTTGCTGATTCCTGCGCCGTGAACCACATTTACCACGTTGTCCACGTCCTTGTAAGCTTCCGGGATCTCCTCCACAAGCGTGCCCTTGCTTGCCCCCCTCACGTAGATGCCTCTGTCCTGAAGTTCCCTGGCGATGGCTCTGCCTTTCGCCGCCTTTTTGGCTTGATGGCGACTGAGAACCCGCCCGGCGCCATGGCACGTGGACCCATAGGTCTCCCGGTAGGCTTTTTCGGTCCCCACCAGCACATGGGAGCAGCGCCCCATGTCCCCGGGAATCAAAACGGGCTGCCCCACTTTCCTGTAGTCCTCCGGAATATCCTGGTGGCCTGGCGGGAATGCCCTGGTCGCTCCTTTTCGATGGACGCAGAGGCGCACAGGCTTACCGTCCACCTCGTGGGTTTCAAGCTTCGCCGTGTTATGGCAGACATCGTAGACAAGCTCTAACTGGAGGATTCGCTCTCCCGCTTCAAAGACCTTTTCGAAGGTCTCCCGTATCCAGTGGGTGATCATCTGGCGGTTGACAAAGGCAAAGTTGGCGGCACAGGCCATGGCCGCCAGATAATTTTCGCCTTCCTTTGAATTGACCGGGGCGCAACAAAGCTGCCGATCGGGCAATTCAATGCGGTAGCGCTCCGAGGCTCTGAGCATCACTTTGATATAATCGTCGCATACCTGGTGGCCGAGACCGCGCGAGCCGGTATGAACCAGGACCGTCGCCTGGTCTTTTTCCAGTCCCAGGATGGAAGCCGCAGCCTTGTCGTACACTTCCTCCACGTAGCCCACTTCCACGAAGTGGTTCCCGGAACCCAGGGTTCCCAGTTGGGCCCGGCCCCTTTCCAGGGCACGATCGCTTACACATTCGGGATCGGCACCGGGCATCACACCGCCATTTTCGATATGGGCCAGGTCGAGGGGTGTGCCGTACCCGTTCTTGATGGTCCACGGAACGCCCTTCTCCAACACCGTGGCCAACTCCCGGGAGGAGAGTTTCAGGTCCTTCCTGTGAGAACCGACACCGGAGGGGATGTTCCGGAAGAGGGCATCCACCAGGGCCGCCATTTCCTTTTCAACATCTTTCCTGCTCAGACCTGAGCGCAAGAGGCGCACGCCTCAGTTAATATCGTAGCCGACCCCGCCTGGAGAAACGATCCCTGTCTGCGCATCAAAGGCCGCCACGCCGCCGATGGGAAAGCCATACCCCCAGTGGATATCGGGCATGGCCATGGACTTTCCGACAATTCCCGGCAACCATGCCACGTTGGCCACCTGGAGCAGGCTCTGGTCTTTTCGGATGTCCTTGAACATTTCCTCGTCCGCATAGACCAATCCCTCGGTTCGCATCTTTCCCTCCCGGGGAATCCGCCACCGCCAATCATCGACCTTTTGAACTTTTATCTGCGTACTCTCGCCCATGTCAAAAACTCCATGTTCCACGTCTAAGCGAAATCACCGGTAGCGCGCTGTCGACCGTTCACCGACAGGGCGCTTTCCGCCGTTGACCGGGAAAACCGCCGCCTCTCCCCTCCTATCCCCGACCTCCGACCTCTCGCCCTCTGAAGCTTTTAACCCCGAACCCAGAACCCAGTTCCCAGCACCCGGCACCTAGATATCCAAAATGATTTGAGCCCTCCAGATATCCCTTTCCCGGTAGACCCGGAGCTGGTGATACGTGGCTCCCTTAACGGCGGTTCTGATGGGGTGTCGCTCTTCATCATAGGTTTCCCCGCGAGCGAGCGCGTCCACCTTGTGCTCATCAAGGGAGAGGATTTCGAATTCGGTGAAAAGAAGGCCTCTTGTGTCGAAGAGATAGATGAATTCGTTGAGCCAGGCAACGAGCATTTCTTCAAACCCTCGGCCCTGAATCGAGACCTCATGGGAAATCATTTTTTCGATTTTTCTTGGATCCGTGAGGATTTGAAAAAAGGCCTCGGCGGCGTGGACAAAAATCTCCTGAGGACTTTCCCCGAAAATCCGAATCCCGATGTCCGCGGTGTGATCGATGAGAGTGAATTTCCGCACCGCCGCACTCCCCCTGAAAAACGCCCGCCCCACAGCGCTCTTTCTGAAAGGCAAATGGCAAGTTCCGGTGCTTATCCCTAGGTCCTCATTCTTCCTTCAGCACCTCATGTTCCAGGAGCTCTCCCAGTGCATAGGCTGCATCTCCCAGGAGCTTCAAGCAGAAGCTTCGACGGCTTTCGGGACCGGTATAGAATTGCCTGGTTGACTCTCTATCTCTCCAGTCCACACGCGCGATATGGAGACAATCAACACCGCCGTGATCTTGAGCAAGTTCTTCAAACCTCTTGGCAAACTTGTAACTTAAACGCCACATGCGAGGGTCTTCTGTTTCACTGAGATTTCCCCGGCTGTAAATGCTTGAAATCAATGCCACGGCTCCTGTCAGGATCCCGCAAACTCTCCCCGTGCTTGCGATTCCTCCGCCGAACGCGCCCATGGCTTTGATGATCGATTCATTCACCATACCCAGTTTTTCTTGGCCCACGGCCAAGATCGCCTGGCTTCAATGGAATCTCTCTGCAAAGAGCGCGAGCGCCTTTTCTCTCATTTCTTCCGGACCCACAATCACCTCTCGGATTTGCGTCCCCGCAGGGATCGTACTTGAACTCCCACGCCGATTCTGAAACGCTTCCCTGAGGAACTGGAGTTTGAAAGCCCATCGCATTTTTGACGATCAGCGTGAGTCGTAAAGCAATAGTCTTTAAGCCACAATTCTAAGAAGGGTCCGTCTACGGATCAAGAAAAATATGGAAAAAGAAAAGAAGAGCCGTTTTTATTTCGAGTTTTTGGGGTGACAGAAAAGGAATACGGGAATAGGGTGAGAAGAAACCGTTCCAGATTTTGCTTGCGTTTTGAAAGAAGATAGGATATTTTAAAAACTTATGAATTTGTCAATCAGTCGAAACCAAAATGAAGGGAGCAGAAGATGAAAGACGGGGACCCGAGTAGTTGTCTCTGCCACAAAAAAAGGAAATCTGCTCAGAAAATTCAAATTTTGAGGTTTCCATCCGCCTGGAGAGAAATCCGGAACGTCCTTTGTCGTCCCGCCTATAGGTGTTGACGCGTGGGTTCGCTCCTGAATGCCTTGTTTCCCGGCTGATGGAAACGAGGCAGGAAGGGGAGCCCGATGAACTCTACGCTGATAGCCCAATTCCCTTACGCTGAACCCTCTGAGAGCCGCGCAGCTTTGGATATCGATGCGCTTCGAGGGCAACACCCGTCGGACATTGCCGAAGCCATTGAAACTGCGGCACTCAGCCCTCTGGAAATTACGGAAGCTCTTGTTAAAGTGGGAAACCACAAGGCCATCGAGGCATTTCAACAGCTTTCCATTGAGACCCAGCGAGCTTGTCTTGAGGCGGGAAATACGAAGACCATGCTTCGTTTCATTGAAGAGATGGAGCCGGACGACCGTGTGGACCTGCTGAAGCAAGTAGATCAAGACATACGGGAAGCCATGATGCCTCTCATCGCTCAGGCTGAAAGAAATGAAATCAGGAGACTCTGGAGCTATGCCGAAGGGACTGCCGGGGCCGTCATGACCACCGAATACGCCTTTCTGCCCGCTGAGATCACAGCCCGCAGCGCCCTGGAAAGCCTGCGCCTGCAAGCGCCGAATAAGGAGACCATCTATTACGTGTATATTACCGATCCGGGGCGACATCTTCTCGGCATGATTTCCCTTCGCGATCTCATCATGTCAAAACCACAGGCTGCTCTCGGAGACATCATCGAGCGTAACCTCATTTCCGTGCGTCACGACGTGGGCGTTGAAGAGGTGGCATCTCTCATCTCGAAGTACGATTTCCTGGCCGTCCCTGTTGTGGACGATGAGAACCGGCTGCTGGGCATCATCACCGTGGATGACGTGATCGATATTATCGAGGAAGAGAGCACGGAGGACTTTCACCTGATTTCCGCAGTGGTTCCCTTTGAGGAGCAGTACTTCAAACGTCCCCTGAGAAGATTGTTCTGGAACAGGTTCCTGTGGCTTGCCGTTCTCCTGTTCACCTCCTTGCTGTCCACCACCATCATGGAATTGAACTCGGAGCTCCTGCACCAGCTTGTGGCTCTGGCCTTCTTCATCCCTCTGGTGGTTGGAACCTGCGGGAACGCAGGGACCCAGTCAGCCACCATGGTCGTCAGAGCGATGGCTCTGGGTGAAATCGTTCCGAAGGATTTCTGGCGAGTCTTTCGAAGGGAAGTCCTTATGGGTTTGACGCTGGGCTCGGCCCTCGCTTTGATGGCGTACTTCCGGGTTTTCTTGCAGGACCAGAACGTTATGCTGGGTTGTATCGTCGCTGCGGCGCTTCTGGCCACACTCCTCACGGCGAACCTGGCAGGGGCTCTCATTCCACTGGTCTTGAAAAGCCTCAAACTCGATCCGGCCCTGACCGCAGGCCCATTCATCGCAACCATCATTGACGCCGTGGGGATCTTCATTTATTTCCAGATTGCCCTTCTTCTGATCAAGATATTTTGAGGCTCCTCCGGCTCACCATTGCCGCGCGCGGTGTCTGTGAGCTGACGGGCACGGAAAGCTCCCCTCAGTGCCGGGGGGTTGAGCGCAAGGGCTGGTGGTGAGTGTTCCCGGGGCAGTGCGGCAACAACCCTTCATACGGCCCATGGCTTGGTGCAACTTGACACAGGAGTTTTATTTCACTATAGATCCCTTGTTGCTCTCTTTGATGGGCGCGGGGCGTCTCATTGAACAGCCTGCCGAATTGCCGAAAAATTGGGCATGGAATCGTGGCTAAGGCAGGAGAACGGTTATCCTAATCGACGGAGGGAAACCTCATGACCACAGATGATCTTTCGGCGCAAAGACGGGACATCGAGCACTGCATTCACCCGTACACCAATCTGAAACTTCACCTGGAAAAGGGACCAATGATCCTCAGCGAGGGGAAGGGGGTCTACGTTTACGATGACAAGGGAAAGGAGTATATCGAGGGTCTTGCAGGGCTGTGGTGTACTTGCCTCGGCTTCGGGGAGAGCGAACTGGTGGAGGCGGCGGTTCGCCAGATGCGAAAGCTTCCCTATTACCACACCTTCGCTCACAAGGCCACCAACCCCTCGATTGAGTTGGCCGAGAAGCTCAAGGCTATCGCGCCGGTGCCCATATCCAAGGTGTTTTTCGCAAATTCCGGCTCTGAAGCCAATGACAGCCTGATCAAGCTGGTGTGGTACTTCAACAACGGTTGCGGTCGACCGCAGAAGAAGAAAATTATCTCCCGCTGGAAAGCGTATCACGGAGTAACGGTGGCGAGTGCGAGTCTGACCGGCTTGCCCCACACCCACCGGGACTTTGACCTGCCTATCCAAAATATCCTTCACGCCGATTGCCCTCACTACTATCGATACGCTGAAGAGGAAGAGTCGGAGGAAGAATTCGCCGCGCGTATGGCCAACAGCCTGGAAAACCTCATTCAGAAAGAGGACCCCGATACGGTGGCTGCATTCATTGCAGAGCCCGTGATGGGTGCAGGGGGCGTGATCGTGCCTCCCAAGGGCTATTTTGAGAAGGTCCAGGAGGTTTTGAGGCGCTACGATATCCTCATGCTCGCCGATGAGGTGATCTGTGGCTTCGGGCGGACCGGCCACATGTTTGGATGTGAGACATTCGGCATTCGACCGGATGCCATTACCGTGGCCAAAGCGCTCTCCTCTGCGTACCTTCCCATTTCGGCGGTTCTTCTCTCCGAGGAAATTTTCGAGGCCATGGTCAAAGAGAGCGAGAAGATCGGAGTCTTCGGGCACGGATTTACCTATTCGGGCCATCCGGTTCCCGCTGCCGTGGCAATGAGAACCCTGGAGTTGTTGGAGGAGCGCAGGATTCTGGACCATGTGGGGCAGATTGCTCCGCGCTTCCAGGAACGTCTGAGGTCGTTCTCCGATCATCCTCTGGTGGGGGAAGCCCGGGGTGTGGGGCTGATCGGTGCTACGGAACTGGTTGCGGACAAAAGGACAAAACGCTCCTTCAAACCGGAGCAGGGAGTGGGCCTCTATTGCGTTTCGCGCTGTGAGGAGCACGGACTCATTATCCGCTCTCTCATGGACTCCGTGGCTTTCTGCCCGCCTCTCATCATCAACGAGTCTCAAATTGACGAGATGTTCGATCGGTTCGCCAGGAGCCTGGATGAGACAGAGGCCTGGGTCGAAAAGAATGGATTGCGTTCAATTTCCTAGGAGGGGGGTTCTTTGCCGTTAAAGGGCACCATCCCCATGGATCCAGAGAGGCCGCCGGATTATGTCTATCACTGCAAGATTGACCATCCTCTGCGACAACACGGTCGGAAGGGTGGGATGCGGGGAGCACGGCTTTTCCCTGTTCGTTGAGACGGAGCGCGGGAACTTCCTGTTTGACACGGGACAAGGCCGCTTTGTGGTTGAGAACGCTTCGGCTCTCGGCAGGAACTTAGAAAGCATAAACAAGGTCTTTCTCAGCCATGGCCACGACGACCATACGGGCGGGCTCGAAAAGGTTTTAAAGGCAAGGGGAAAAGTGGATATTCATGCTCACCCGGCTGTTTTTCTGGACCGATACAAGGTGGCTGAGGGGAAGGCGGGGCAATCCAAGACCTACAAGGGAATTCCATTCAAAACGCCCTACCTGGAATCCTTGGGAGCTCGTTTCCATTTGAGCGAAGAGTTTTTGGAGGTAGGACGGGGCATCTATCTCACGGGGGAGGTGCCGAGAAAAATCCCCTTTGAGACGGCTGATCCGCAGCACGTGTGCAAAATCGGCGAGCAGTACCTGACCGATTCCTTTCCCGATGACCAGTCTTTGATTCTCGATGCGCCCCCAGGCCTTGTGATCGTTTTCGGCTGTGCTCACGCGGGCATGGTGAACATCATTCACCATGCCATGGAAAAGACCGGGAAAGACCGAATCCACGGTCTTGTGGGAGGAACGCACCTCGGTTTCCTCGGGCCTGAAAGGTTGGAGGCCTCGGTTGCGGAACTGAAGAAGCTTTCGATCGGCTTCATCGGTGTGTCTCACTGCACCGGATTCGGGCCTTCGGTGAGGCTTTCCCTGGAATTCGGAGACCGTTTTCGATACGGCCACGTTGGAGCGGTCTTTGAAGTGTGATAGAGGCGGCCGGTGCAAGGCGTATAGGCCGCCGGGGCTAACGCGACAATCCCTCTTCTCCGGCGTCAACATCAATGATACCACCCATGCAGATGACTTCCAGCCCTTGCCGGCGCATGGCTTGAATGAAGGGGGTCATGCCCAGGGAGTCGCCCAGAAAATGCCCCGTGTGGACTAAATTTCCCCTTCCTTCCTTCAGGAGCAGCTCCAGGTTCGGGGAATCGCTGTGCAGGGTAATGACCGTCCTGAAGCCGTTTTCCCAGTAAAACTTCACGATTTCTGCATGGGGTGCGGAAAGCGCCCCGTGGACGAAAACCACCCTGGACGCCTCGAAAGCGGGTTCTCCCAACTGGATCTTGGGGCGTATGCCGTAAGTGTCTTTGGCATATCGGGCCTCGGGCAATGCCTCGATCAAATCCAACACATCGCCAAGGCTCCAGTGGGGGTTCTCCTTTTCGGCCTCATCGATTTTCCGCTGGAGCACGCGCCTTCCAAGCTCGTCTGAAGGGTTATGGATGTTCATGAACGGGAGGTTGAGCAACCTTGCAGCGTCCACCTCCAGCACCGTCTTATTTGGGGACTCGTTATACAGCATCCGAAAGCGGTTGTTCTCAAGGCGGAGAACAATCGTATCGATCGATTCGCCCAGTGCTTTCAGGGCTTGTTCTCTCCCAACTCCGTGTTGCTCCAGGAGGTCGATGTGCCTTCTATAGACCTCCCCCTGGCGCAGAAGCACACCGCATGGGTGATGGCACAAGACTGCGTCAAAGCCGAGCTCTTTGGCCATGTGGAGAAGGCCCACGTTTGCGTCCATGGTGTAGATCAGTCTCCTGATGTTTTTTCCCGGTACGTGGATTCCCGAATCCAGGGGAACGTCGCTCCATCCGACCAGCTCCAGGGCGATATCCATGATCTCTTCGGTGCTCAGTCCCTTCATGGGGAGGCCCCTCCTTTGGAAAAGAAAGAACAGGGGGATCATACGAAAAAGCTCGTTGGAAGACAAGCGCGGTTTTGTTGAGGCCGGGCGCGGTCATCCCCCCTTCGAAACGGCGTATCGGTTCCTCTTTAAAGAAACCAATCACCGAAATAAAAAGGCAGGGCGAAAAAGCCCTGCCTTCGCAAGATATCCAATTTATGAAAAAACATCAACCCGGTGTTTTAAGGAGCTTTTTTATCATTGATATACACTTCGACTTCTCCGATATATTCATCTCCATTTGTCGTCGTTATGACCACTTTAACTTCATTGTAGGCATCTGTGATCAAACAGTCGTTCAATTGAAGAAGATCTTCTAAACTAAATTTCAGGATTAGATTTCCCAAACTGTCACGGGTGGCCTTGATGTTTTGGACCGATTCCGGGCATTCGTTGAAATAAATAAATTTTGAGTCTCCCATCTCTACGAAAAAGGAATACCTCATTCCTGTTAATATGCGAATATCGCCCAAACGTTCACTGGAAATATTGATGATATTCGGAGAGAAATCAAAGGAGAGTTCATATTCCTCTCCGTGACAGGCCATGGGTGAATATAAAGCCAATGCGCTTATGGCGATACAGAACACGAGCAGTAACCCGATTTTATTTCGAACGGTTCTTTTCATGTTTACACTCCTTTCGTATTTTGTGAATTCTAGACATTAGTATAATATCGGTTTAAAAAAACCTGTAAATAGGAGAGAGGCTATATTTTTTGTAGGAACCTGTCGAATAAGCTTGTCAGTGATTGTCCTACAACCTCGTCAATCCACCAGGCCCTGTTTGATGGCATAATGGATGATTTCCGCGTTTTTTTTCATTCCCATCTTGGTCATGATGCGGGCACGGTTCGTGCTGATGGTCTTTATGCTCAGGGAGAGCCTGTCGGCGATTTCCTTGACGGACATGCCTGATGCGATCATGATCATCACTTGGTACTCCCGATCGGACAGGCGCTCATGAAGAAGTTTTGCTTTGTCCGTTGCCAGGTGTGAGGCCAGTTTTTCAGCGAGGGAGGCGCTCACAAACCTTCCGCCTTGGGAGACTTTCCGAATAGCCGATATAAGTTCTTCGGGGGCGCTTTCTTTGGTCAAATACCCTGCAGCGCCTGCTCTTATTGTTCTTATGGCATATTGCTCTTCAGGATAGATGCTTAGTATAAGCACGGGAATTTCAGGGTGTTCCTGCCTCAATATTTTCAGGGTTTCCATGCCTCCCCTGCCGGGCATGGCGATGTCCAGCAAAATCACGTCCCAAACCTTCTTGCGAGCCAGCTCCAGGGCTTCCTGGCCGCTGGCCGCTTCACCGGCCACAAGCATGTCGGAAGTTTCCGCCACGATCTGTTTGAGGCCTTCGCGAACGATCGCATGGTCATCTGCTATGAGGAGCTTGATCATTGACTCTTGCTCACATGTTGAGCGGCATCATCACTTCTACGGTTGTGCCCCGGTTTTTTATCCCTTCGATCCTCAACTGCCCTCCCAAGGAGTGGACGCGTTCATACATGCCGATCAATCCGTACGATTTCGGGCCGTAGGATTTGGGGTCCAAGATTTGCTCTTTTTCAATTCCTTTCCCATCATCTCGAACCCTCATTTCGATCCTGCCGGATTCTCGCCTGAGGGTGGCCTCCACCTTGGTGGCATCCGCATGGCGGGCAACATTGGTCAGGGTTTCCTGAAAGATGCGAAAAATGGCAATAGAGCGTTCCTGGTCGAGGACGATATCCTCAGGCTCCGATATGATTTGGCATTGGATCCCGGTTCGTCGGGAAAACTCTTCCGCCTGCCATTCCATGGCCGCCGTTAAACCCAGGTCGTCCAGTAAACCTGGTCTTAAATCCGAAGATATTCGTTTTACAGATTTTATTGTCCTGTCCACGATTCTATCCATCGTCTTTATTTTTTCAATGAGAAGGTGTTCTTCCGGGGGCAGTCTGTGTTTCAACCAGTGAATATCCATTTTAAGGGCGGTCAACGCCTGACCCAGTTCATCGTGAATCTCCCTTGCAACATGCTTTCTTTCTTTTTCCCTCAGGATCTGTAAATGGGCCGCAAGATCTCGCATGCGTTCACGGGATTGCAGCAACTCCTCCTCAAATGATTTCCGGGCGGAGATATCCTTGAAGTCCTCCACAATGCCAATCATTCCCCCTCTGGGTTCCCTGAAAGGGGTTGCCGTGACGATGCAGGGGACTTTAGAGCCGTCTTGGCGAATTTTTTCCGTGTCGTATTGGAGCCGCTCTCCATCACGGAGGATTTGCGTCAGGGGACACCCGTCGGTTTTACATAAGGGGCCGCTGAATACGTCGTAGCACTTTTTGCCGACGATTTCATCCTTGCTCAGGCCGCAAAGGCTTGAGAACGTGTCATTGGCCCGAAGCACCGTGAAATCCTTGTCAATCAAACGCATACCATCGGCTGCCGTGTCAAAGATCTGGCTGAGTTCTGCGCTCGCGCGTGTGGCTGCCTCCTCTGCCTGCCTTCGGGCCCTAAGCATCATCTGGCAGTAAATACTGAACCCGATGAACATGCTGACGACGATTAAACGCATCCATATTTCATGGGGCGGAGCATAAAGTATTTGATGAAGAAAGCCCTCATCCCGGAAGAAAAAAACATGGACGGCAGACTCAATCACCCAGAAAAGCATGCTTAGTCCAATTCCCATCGAAATTAACCTGACATCCGTCCATTTAAGATCTGTAATCTTGATTGTTTTCATTTGAAACGGCCATCTCCGGATCGTTGGGTTCTTAGCGGACTTTGAGGATCTTAAGCCAATCTTCTAAAAAGGTAAGCATCCGCAGAAGAAAGTAACAGAAGGCACGTATCAATGGGATTCAGTATTGGTCAGACACTTATAGCCCCTTGCGACACGCGCTTGATTCCCCGCATAGAATTCCATCCATGATCACGAAAGGCATGAATTGGAGCGTCTATTTTACGGGTAATGAGCGCTTGGCCGGATAGGATTCAAGGAAGAATCATTGCCGCGGTTCCGGGCCGTGGAGATCTTCCTCAGCATGCCGCTACACCGGGCCCGTGCCCTAATGCGGCCAAGCGGCCCAAAAATCTCCCGATGCAAGCCCCTCTGTAAGATCCTCTCCATGGGGGCATCCTCCCCTATCCTGGGGTGAGGCATGTTCTGGTCTCGGTGAACAGGGGCGGGGCAGCCCTCTAAGTAGAGTTGGATTTTTGGGCGGGGGCCTCACTTAAATGCCCTGTCCATGATCTGCTGCAGTTCATTTACGGCGATAATTTCCAGGTCCTTCTTGATATCTTCGGGGATTTCCCTTAAGTCCGCTTCGTTCTTGGCTGGAAACACCACACACTTTACCCCGGCCCTGTGAGCGGCCAGGGCCTTTTCTTTGACGCCTCCCACCGGCAGGATCCTCCCGCTCAGGGTCAATTCTCCCGTGAGCGCCACATCTCTTCTGGTGGGCCGGTTCGTGAGAAGTGAAATGAGGGCGACGGCAATGGTCAGCCCTGCTGAAGGCCCGTCCTTGGGGATCGCTCCAGCAGGTACATGAATATGGATGTCATGTTTATCGAAAAAGTCCTCGGGAATATGAAATAGATTGGTATTGCTCCGGATATAACTCAATGCAGCCTGTGCGGATTCCTTCATCACCTCTCCCAAAGAGCCCGTCATGAGGAGAAGGCCCTTTCCCTTCATCCTGGTGGCTTCCACAAAAATGATCTCGCCCCCGGTCTCGGTCCAGGCGAGGCCGGTGGCCACGCCTACCCTGTCCTTGGCCCCGGCCACTTCAAAGTAGAATTTCCTTGGACCCAGCATTTGCTCGACCATTTCTGCGGTAATCCTTCTCGGAGGCATATCGCCCGTGTCCTTCAAGGTGTCCCGCGCCGTTTTACGGCAAATGGAAGCAATCTGCCGCTGCAAGCTCCTGAGGCCTGCTTCCCGAGTATGCTCCCTGATGATTTTGAGAATGGCCTCCGTGGTGAACTCCGGAGGGTGATCGGAGAGCCCTGCTTCCTCAATTTCCCGGGCAATCAGATGCCTGAAGGCGATCTTTTCCTTTTCTTTTTCCGTATATCCGGAAAGGTACAAAACTTCCAGGCGGTCAAGAAGGGGCCCGGGAATGAGATCGGTGGTGTTGGCCGTGGCGATGAACATGACCTTTGAAAGATCAAAGGGTACATCCAGATAGTGGTCGATAAAGTGGGTGTTTTGCTCGGGATCGAGTACCTCCAGAAGCGCTGAAGCAGGATCGCCTTTAAAATCCTGGCCGATTTTGTCCAGCTCATCCAACATGAAGACAGGATTTTTATATTCAGCCCGCCTGATCTCCTGGATGATCCTTCCGGGTAACGCACCCACATAGCTTCTTCGATGTCCCCTGATCTGTGCCTCATCCTTCATGCCGGCCAGCGACATGCGGATAAATTTCCTTTCCAGGCTGTCTGCAATGGACATTCCCAACGAGGTCTTCCCGGTGCCCGGCGGCCCCACGAAACAGAGGATCGGCCCCTTGGATTCAAACCGGGCCTTCTTCTTAAGAAGCCCGCTTGAGACCGTGGATCTGATTTCGTCCAGTTTCAGGGGCTTTGCCAGAAACTGGTAAGTCCCCTTCTGCATCGCTTCGACGGCCGTGGGAACCGTGGCATAACCGGTGATCATAATGACCTCAATATTGGGGTCTTTGGCCTTGGCTTTTTCCAGGATCCCCATGCCGTCTACTTTCTGCATTTTGAAGTCCGTCACGATAAGGTCTAAGCCGCCCTTCTCCAGAACTTCCAAGGCTTCCATCCCGTTTGCTGCAGTGACCACCTCATAGCCTTCTTTTGTAAGGACGTGATCCAGGTTCATTCGGGTCATCTTCTCATCGTCCACGACCAGGATCCGATACCTGCGGGACAGTTTCAAGCTCCTTACGGCCAGGTACTCCAAAATCCGGTCCTTGATCTCCCTGAGGCCGTAATGGTTTTCTTCCAGGATAGACTCGGCCCGCTCCATGTCCAGATTATCTTCGGTCGTCCGATTCCACGGCAGGCTTGCCAGGTATTCAATGTAATTTATGGAGATGGTATATTCGGCAGAGGAGGGACCGGTTTTCGAGAGCTTTTCCAATTCCTTCAGAGCCACCTTTTCCACCGGCTTCGGCATTTTGGCCTTCCGCACGGTTTCCCGCAATTCCTCGATCTCGGTGGAAGGCTCCTCGAACTCCTCGCCTTTCTTAAATATACGCATCCAGGGTTCTCCTCTTTTTTCTTCCCATACAATATACAGAATAGTGCCTCGCCACGCAACGGCAACCTAAAAGGGAACCAAGGAGAGTTCGCAGGAGTTTTGTCCAGGCCGTCAGCCCTGATACCGTTACAATTTGCAACGCAAAGCCTTTTTTCTGTAACACCTTTCAATCCGTTGAATTTCTTATGGAACCGCTTGCTCCTGAGATATTTGTTGCAAATTGTAACAAACCGCTCGATCTCCCACGGTTTTTACTAACAAGGAAAAACATGAAATATCAGATAGTTACATGATTTCTACCGCCTTGGCACAGAAAATGCCCTATCTGAGACATGAATGGCTCGGAACGTAAAAAAAAGGAGGACGGAAATGTTCGGCAAGAAATCTCGTGTAACTACATTCGACAGGTGGATGGCGGCTGTCACCTTTGCCGAAGCCGGCGATCCGCAAACTGCCCTAAGCGTGATCGAGCAGACGAAAAGGGAGAAAAATCGAAAACAGAGAAGACCCAAGGTGGAGAGAAGGCCGGATAACCGACCGGTTCTGAGAGTATAGGGGTAAGGACCATGGAAAAGATTTTGCTGGCAATCGACGGGATCAGTCCCAGCAGAAAGGTATTTCGCTATGCGGTGCACCTTTGCCAGCGCCTGAAGGCAGAGCTGCGCGTACTGCAGGTGATCAAGCCGAGACATTGCGCTGAAACCTTCATCAAGCTTCGTGAGGGCGCCCATCAAGCAAAATGGTTGATGGAGGGTTCGATGATAGCCGCCACCTTCGCTGAAGCGGGAGAATTTGAAGCGGCAAAAGACGTTCTGGCCGAAGCACGAAAGAGGGTCAATCAACTGTTGCCTGAATCGGAAAGGGCCGGGGTGTCATACCACGTAATGACGAAGTCGGGATATCCCAGCAGGGAAATCATCCGTTATGTCAGTCAACACCGGGATGTGATTCTGGCGATTTATGATTCATGCCAAAAGAACGTTTCTGTCAGGCACGGGGCTGTGCCCGAGAAAGTCAGGCAGCACCTTTCCATCCCTCTCGTGGTGACAGTGGAACCATGTGACTTTGAAAATGACCATTACTTTGAAAATGATCATTAAAGGAGGTCTGTAGAAATGGAGAGATTCTTTGGAAAATTAAAGAAAAAGGCAAGCCGCCTCGGAGAGAAAATGGACCAATATCAAAAAGCGATTACTTTCGCTGAGGCTGGAGATCATCACAATGCAAAGAGATTGTCCGAACCGGATATGAACGAAGGGAAAGTCGGAAAGCTCCTCGTGGTTGGTAGAGAAAGCTCGTTTTCCGGCGAAGTGGTCGATTATGCCCTCGACATGGCTCAGAGGCTTTCCTATGAGATCCTGGCCTTAAACACAGCTCCCCTGTCCTGCGAGACGTTTAAAATTTTCTCGTCCTCACAAAAAAAGCTTTGCGAGGATTTTCGAGCCCTCGCTGAAGAGAATGTCAAACTTTTTAGGGAAAAGGCGGAAGAACTGGGAATCCCCCTGACTCACCTTGTGAAGTTCAGTGAAAGGGATGTTGCCCTTGAAGAGATCAACAGGGAATTTAGGGACGTGGAGTTTGTGGTTTCGGATGCGGAGGAAGAACGGGCGGCAAACAGGGTTCAAGAAGGGGAAAGGATAAAACAGGCGATTTACGTCTACTCGATGGTTTAATCCTTTGGCCGGTGTCCATCGGAAAATGTTTCTTTCGCTGAGAGTCGATTTCCGCTTGTTTTCACCTGCCTGGGCTGCTGAGTTGCGGGACGACGGGTAGGCGACCGGCGGGAACGACTCGGCCAAAACCCCTGCCCCTCAAACAGATTGGCTAGGCTCATGCGGCCCCCCTGCAAGAAAGCGGCGGCATTTGGCAACCTTCATTTGCAAAATGACGGTGTTCAACCAGCCCGGCGAAAAAATCCCCCGTTTCTAGATGGAAACCTGCTAAATCCGAATGCGTTTGAGCGGGCAGAGGGCTCGATCCCGACCACGTCGTGCGGATCGTGCCTTTGCGCTTATTTTCGAAGCCGACGTATCCTTCGATCAAGAATGTGAACAATCCATGTGGGGATTGCTCGAAAAGGAGGTGGACATGGATATCCATTTTTACTATGGCCTCGGACTCCTCGTCTTTGCCTTTCTCCTGTGTTTCTGGTTTAGCAAAGGGAACAAAAGAAAAAGCTAGCGCCCATCCGGGGCGAAACGCGATCTGAAAATGCGGCTCATTTGGCATCGGCTGAAAGAAAGGAACGTGAGGAATGACACCCGACATGATCATGACTGTGGCTGTGCTTGTTTTTGTGATCTTTTTATTCATATTCGAATGGGTTAGAGTGGATGTGGTGGGGATTCTGATGATGGTACTGCTCCCTTTGATCGGGCTCGTCACTCCCAAAGAGGCCTTTATGGGTTTGAGCAGCAACGCGGTTTGTTCCATTATTGCGGTGATTGTTATTGGGGCGGGACTGGATAAAACCGGCGTCATGAACCAGGTGGCGAGACCGATTTTGAAGCTGGCCGGGAAGAATGAGAAAAAGATCATGACCCTCATATGCGGTGCAGTGGGTCTGATTTCCAGTATGATGCAGAACATAGGTGCAGCAGCGCTTTTCATGCCCGTCGTCCAGCGCATAGGGAAACGGACGGAAATCCCTGCATCCCGCATTCTCATGCCCATGGGCTTTTGCGCCATTATCGGGGGTACCATCACCTTGGTGGGTGCCAGCCCCACCATTTTGCTGAACGACTTGATCACGCTGGGCGGTGAAAAACTGAAACCCTTCGGCCTCTTCACGCAGACGCCCATCGGTCTGTGTCTTTTAGCCAGCGCTATCCTCTATTTTTCCCTGTTTGGAAAGTTTATCTTGCCCGCCGGTGAAGGAAAGGCCGACAAGGGGGTCACCGCCGCATTGATGAAAGAATACCGGGCCTTGGACACCGTGTTTGAGCTACAAATTCCTGAGGATTTCAACGGTCCAAAAACCCTGGAAGATCTTGGTTTGAGGGAGAAGTTCCTGGTCACGGTGGTGGCCATCCACAGCGCTGACAGGAAGGAGAAAAATTTTGTGCCCCGCAGCACGGATGCGATTTCTCCGAAGGATACGATAGCCGTTGTGGGAAAGGAGAAAAATATCAAGAGGATGGCCGCAGATTATGACTGGTTGATCAAGAACGCCCTGGAGGTTTTCGCCGAGAGCCTTGCCCGGACCAGCGCCGGCATGGCAGAGACCATCGTCTCTCCGCGCTCTGAACTCATCGGCAAGACCATGAACGAAATCAATTTCAAAGAGCTCTACGGGGTCAATCCGGTGGCTTTATTCAAGGGGAACAAGATTTATTACAGCGGTCTCACCCATATCCGGTTGCAGATGGGGGATACCTTGCTCCTCCAGGGTCCTTGGGAGAGGTTCCATATCCTGAAAAATCGCCCTCAACCCAGGGCCCTAAGCTTCGCAACTCCGCTGGAGGGCGAGATCTTGCGGCCTCAAAAAGCAAAACTCGCCACAGCCTGGCTCGCGGTGGCGCTTTTTCAGATCATTTTCTTCAAGGTGCAACTCGCGGTGGCCCTCATGTCCGGAGCCCTCGGCATGATCATCACCGGGGTCTTGACCATAGACGAGGCCTACCGGGCCGTAGACTGGATGACCGTGTTTCTTCTGGCAGGTCTGATCCCCCTGGGAATTGCCTTTGAAAAGACAGGGACTGCGGCCTTTATCGCCCACAACATTTTGGAGATCATAGGCAGTCCTTCACCCATCGTGCTTCTTGGCGTGGTTGGCCTCATGACCTCCTTTTTTACGCTGGTCATTTCCAATGTTGGAGCCACAGTCCTCCTGGTCCCCCTTTGCATGAACATGGCGGTGATGGCCGGAGGGGATCCGCGCATGGCGGCTTTGGTGGTGGGCCTTTCCGCCTCCAACACCTTCGTCCTTCCCACCCACCAGGTCAATGCCCTGGTGATGAGGCCGGGGGGGTATAGAACGGTGGATTATGCCAAGGCCGGAATGGTGATGACCCTGATTTTCTTGACTGTTGAACTGACGGTCCTTTATTTCTTTTATGGGATTCAATAAAGGCCCGGACCCAGACGGGCAAAATCAATGCCATCTCAACTCGGCCGGTGGCTCAACGGTTAGAGAGGTAAAGGAGACGACAAGCTCATGGCAATTATAACCATATCACGGGGCTGCTTTAGCCAAGGAAAAGCGATCGCGGAAAGGGTGGCTGAATTGCTCGCCTATGAGTGTGTGAGCAGAGAAATCCTCCTGGAAGCCTCCCAGTATTTTGATATCCCCGAAAAGGAACTGCTCAGATCCATCCATGATGCTCCGACGATCCTGGAAAGGATCACCCATGGAAGGGAGAGGTATCTTGCCTCTGTTCAGGCGGCGCTCCTGGAACATGTGAAGAAGGACAATGTGGTCTACCATGGCCATGCAGGGCATTTCCTTCTCCCCAGTGTTCCCCATGTGCTGAAGGTTCGGGTCATTGCGGAGTTGCAAGTACGCGTCGCTTTCTTGCGCAAAGAGCAACAGATGTCCGAAGACGAAGCCCTCGACTTCATTCAAAAAGATGACAGGCATCGGGCAGTGTGGACCCGCTATCTTTACAAGACCGAGGTAAGTGATCCGCAGCTTTATGATATTGTGCTCAACATAGGCCGGCTGAAGATTCAGGATGCCTGCGACATCATCAGCACAGCCGCCCGCAGCGACAGTTACGCGGCTACCCCTGAATCCAAGCAGACGATTGAAAACCTGGCGTTGAGCAGCCACGTGAAGGTTGCCCTGCAGGAGATCTGCGAAGCCGAGGTAATCTCAGATGGAGGCAATGTTCGTATACGGGTGCCTCAGCAAAAGCTCAAGAAAACAGGATTTGCAAGCAAGGACCTTCAGCAAAAGGTGGGAGAGCAAATCAGGGACGACTTGGCCGGGGAAATCCTAAAGAAGGTGAAGAACATTCCCGGCGTCAAAGACGTGGTTTGCGACATTGACCTTCCCTCCTATTCTTGATGATTTCCTCAAGGGGTATCCGGTTGCCGTTAATCAGGGCACGGAGCTTTGAATGGTTCCTGTTGCCGTAAAAAGGCCCCGCACATTGGAAGGTTCATGATGAAAATAAGCATCAGAAGAAAGATCATTCTTACCTTTTCCGTATTCTTGGTCGCCGGGGCCGCGATCTGGTCGTTAAATTACTATAACCATTACCTGTTGACTCAGAAGCTTCGAGCGTTAGAGAAAAAGGACGCCTTGTTCAATACCATTCTTGAAGCTCGCCGCTTCGAGAAGAACTATTTTTTGTACCTGGAACCCCGATACCTCCATGAAGCCCGCTCCTATGTGCAGCAGTCGGAACGAAGGCTTTCCGGGATCATCGAAGAATTCGGCCGTTATATCCGAAGTGACGAGATGAAGGTGAAATTGGAAGAACTTCGGAGCTATGACGAGGCCCTCGCCACTTTTCTCCATTACTATGAAGGGGATTCCCTGAAGCTGGATCGAAAAGCGATTGAAGATTTTCCGCTCCATCAGGAGGCAGTGAGAGACCTCGGAAAGAAAATCACCGAAGACATGGAGCGTGTGCTGTTAGAGGAGCGAAAAAATGTGAACCAGCTCCTCAAGGACTCAGAGGCCTATCACATGGCCGCATTGGCGGGAATCGTTACCTTGTCCATTTTTACCGCCTTATACCTGCTTTTCAAAGTCAACCGGCCGTTACGAACCATCGAGGATGCCATACAAAAGATCTCCGTGGGAGACTATAAGAACGTCCCCACCCTAGCCACCGGTGATGAATTTGAATCCCTGGTCGATAGCTTAAACAATATGATCAACGAGCTCAACCGGCGAAATGAGCAGCTTATCCATAGCGAGAAGATGGCCTCTCTAGGAACCCTGACCTCGGGGGTGGCCCATGAGTTGAATAACCCGCTCAACAATATCTCAACCTCTGTCCAGATTCTCCTCGAGGAGTTGGGAGATGGCAACCTGGCCTATCAAAAGGAGCTTTTGACAGATGCGGAAGCCCAAATAGAAAGGGCGAGGGATACCGTCAAGGCCCTGCTCGAGTTTTCGAGAGAACGCTCCTTTAGCGTGGAACCGGTGCGTTTTAAGGATCTGGTTTTGCAGACCATCCAACTGGTCAAGTCGGAACTTCCTGCAGCGGTAGAGCTCAACGTGGATGTGCCGGACGATATTCAGGTGGAAATGGACCCTCACCGAATGCAACAGGTCTTGATCAATCTCATTCTAAATGGGGTCCAGGCCATCGAAGACGCGGGCGCAGTGATGATCCAAACCTGCCACAAAGAGGAGGATCAATTCTTTTCCTTCCAGGTCAAGGACACCGGAAAAGGAATCCCGCCCGCCGATTTACCCAGAATCTTCGACCCCTTCTTCACCACCAAGGATGTGGGGGTAGGCTCTGGACTGGGCCTTTCCGTTTCTCGTGGTATCGTGGAACGACACGGAGGGCGTATAGAGGTGGAAAGCCAACCCGGGAAAGGAAGTACTTTTAGGGTCTTTCTGCCCCGGCAGGCATCCTCTGATTCAACTTCCGGTCTCCCCGAGGCTTAAGGGGTTCACTTCCCGCAACCGTTGGTCCTGGAAAGCCGAATGGAGCCCGGCCGCCAACCGGAAAGGGGAGTTCGATCGAAGAGGACACTTCATGCAAATGGCATTGAATTTCATGAAGTTTAGGTGCGTCGGGGAAAAACACCCGTTTTATTGCCCCGGCTTTTCAGTTAAAATGGCATCTTGCGGCAGAGCCACGGAACGAAGAACAAGGTTTGGTAGTGATCCCTTTTGAGGGTTCCAAGCGAGATGAAAACCGATGGATGCGCCCAAACAATTCATATTGGTAGTGGAAGACGAAGATATTGCCCGGAAGAACTTGGAGCATATCCTGAGAAAAGAGGGCTACGAGGTTACTTCGGTAAACAGTGGAGTGAAGGCCCTCAATCTCTTGAAAGAAAAGAATTTTGACTTGGTGCTCACAGATCTCAGGATGGAAAAGGTCGACGGATTGGAGGTCTTGAAGAGAAGTCGAGAGTTGCATCCCCATACGGAGGTGGTGGTGATCACAGGATATGCCACGGTCAACTCAGCCGTTCAGGCTATGAAAGAGGGCGCCTATCATTATATCGCCAAGCCTTACAAGATTGACGAAGTGCGAAAAATTGTTCAAGAGGGCCTTCTTAAGCGGAGGCTCTGGCTCGAAAACTTGGAGCTCAGGGACAGGCTCAAAAGGGCGCAGAAGGTCCCTTTTCTCGTGGGGGAGAGCGAGGCCATGAGGCCGGTCTTGGAAACCATTCGACAGATTTCGTCCGCAGAGACCAACGTGCTCATCCTGGGAGAGAGCGGATCGGGGAAGGAGCTGGCGGCAAAAGCCATCCACTACCTCAGCCAACGCTCTGAAAAGCGGTTTGTGGCATTTAACTGCGGGTCGTTCACCGAAGAATTGATGGCCAACGAACTTTTCGGGCATGATAAAGGAGCATTCACCGGCGCCACCACCGAAAAAGCGGGCCTTGTGGAGATAGCTGACGGTGGAACCATCTTTTTGGATGAGATCGGTGATATGCCTCTCACCATGCAGGTGAAGCTGCTTCGGGTCATCCAGGAAAGGGAATTTATGCGTGTGGGAGGTACCAACCCCATTCCCGTGGATGTCCGGTTCATAGCCGCAACGCATCGTGACCTCAAGGATGATGTGGAAAAGGGACTTTTTCGGCAGGATCTCTACTACCGGCTCAATGTCATCAGCATTCGCCTTCCCCCCTTGGCCGAGCGCGAAGCGGACATTCCTTTGCTTGCCTACTATTTCTTGGCCCAAAAAAGCCAGGCCATGAAAAAGAATCTCCGTGAAATTGACCGCAGGGCCATGGACCTTCTGTGCCAATTCACCTGGCCGGGAAACGTCAGAGAACTGGAAAATGTCATCGAACGGGCCGTGGCATTGGAAAACGGGCCGGTGATCCGTGAGGAGGACCTTCCCGACTACATCCGTGATCTTTCCTTTGAGACCTACCGGAGGCATGCCTCCAACATCCCCACCCTTGAAGATCAGGAAAAGAACTACATCAAGTGGGTCCTGGACAAGTGCGAAGGCAACAAGACAAAGGCGGCCAAGATGATGGGGATTGATCGTGTTTCTCTGTGGAGAAAGCTCAAACGTTACGGGTTGGAGTAGCGGGTAAAAGGCAAAAGCGCACAGGCACTAGAGAACCAAGAAGTCGCTTTGCGCCTGTGCTTGCTCAAGGGCCTCTCCTTGCTGACGTCTTCCGCCCCGTACTATCCCCACTTTGCTGGGGAACGGTTTTCGATGCTGATCCCTTTTTTTTCGAGAGCCTTGCTGCTGGCGAGCAATTCCCGGCCGATCACTCCATCGACCATATAGAATAGACGATTGCCCTTTTTGGAGTAAAGTTGTCCGTAAGAGATTGGAACCTCAGGAGTCGTCTCCCCTAACAGGGACTCGACGACGGGCTGGACCTTGCGTTCGCCGGAGGCCAGGAGGACCACCGTTTTTGCCTGATAGACCAGTTCGGCTCCCATGCTGACCGCATAGCGCGGAGAGTCCTTTATGGAGAAAAAGTGACCGTCGGCCACCGCATTCGCCACCGTATTGTCATCCAGTTTGACCAGCATGACCCTGCTTCCCTTGAACGGGATCCCTGACTCGTGAAAGGCCACATGGCCGCGTCCCCCCACGCCGATCACCTGCAAGTCAATGCCTCCGACTTTCCTTATCTTGCTGGCATACCCATCCAGGATGGACCTGCGTATCCATGCCAAGTATTCGGAAGCAGGCTTTTGTTTGAGGGCGATTGATCTCCCCGAATCGGTCCCCAGCTCACGCCAGTCCTCGGGATGGGACTTGAGCTCAACCATGAGTCGCCTTTGATCGATCAGCGATCCGTGGGGCAGATTGGTTTCTATGAACTTGCGATCGAGGAGGCCAAAGAATTCCTGTATCATGAAATAGCAATAGCTCTCCGGATGCATGACGCGCTGCTGTGCGTTTTCCCCTGGAAGTCCCACATATTCATCCAGGTTGAAACTCCTGATCCGACCGCTGTCGAACTCCCCCGCATTGGCCGCCGTGGCCAGATGCTTGTAGAGACCTCTGGGTGAACTCCCCGTCGCCAGTCCTAGAACACATTCGTTTTTTTTATGAAGGGTGCTTCTGATCTCCTCTTTCACAAAAGCGGCCGCAACTTCACTCATCCGATCATAGTTCTCTGTCACCACCACATGAATGGGCATCGCTGACCTCCTCTTCGGCTCAGTCCGCCGACTCTCGTTGTCTGAATGTGGGCTCAGCCCAGCGCAGCTTTCACCGCTTCCGCGATCTGCTCGCAGTATTTCTTCGTCACGTCGTCCGTGGGCCCCTCAACCATCACGCGGCAAGCATTCTGGGTCCCTGAATAGCGAACCAGGACACGCCCTTCGTCGCCCAGTTCCCTCTCCGCATGTTTGATCGCTTCCACGATTTGCGGCACAGTGGCGATGTCCGGTTTGCTCTTGACCGGCACATTGATGAGCTTTTGCGGAAAAATCTCCATCTGGCTGGCGAGCTCTGAAAGGGGCTTATGCTCTTGGAGCATGGCGGCAATCAGCTGAAGCGCGGTGAGAATTCCATCTCCCGTGGTATGATGATCCAGGAAAATCAAATGCCCCGACTCCTCGCCGCCAATCACGGCCCCCAGGCGCTGCATGTCTTCGAGCACATAGCGATCGCCCACCTTCGAGGCATGGTGTTTGAAACCGTATTTCCTGCAGGCAAAAGTCAATCCCAGATTACTCATGACCGTGCTCACGAGCAGGTTGTTCTTCAACCGACCCTGGTCTCTCAGAACCTTTGCGCAGAGGATCAGGATCTGGTCCCCCGTCAGCGTTTTCCCTTTCTCGTCCACGGCGATGAGTCGGTCCCCATCCCCGTCGAATGCGAGACCGATATCTGAGCCGGTCTCGACCACACGCTTTTCCAGGTCCTGAGTAAACTGAGAACCGCAGTTCTCGTTGATGTTCAGTCCGTTTGGATTGTTGTGAATGACCTCGATTTGGGCTCCCAATTCCGTAAAGGTGTCGGGGGAGACCCTGTAGGTGGCGCCATTGGCTGTATCCAAAACGATTTTCATCCCTTCCATGGACAGCTCCCTCGGAAAGGTGTTCTTCAGAAAGACAATGTAGCGCCCGGGGGCGTCCTCCATGCGGTAAGCCCGACCCATTTCTCCGGCAGCAGGGACCATTTCAGGGAGCTTCCCGCCCGCTATGAGCCCCTCAATGGTATCCTCCTGTTCGTCGCTTAATTTGAATCCACTGCCGGAAAAGATCTTGATGCCGTTGTCCTGATAAGGGTTGTGGGAGGCGGAGATGACGATTCCCGCATCCGCTCGCATGCTCTGGGTGATGAATGCAATACCCGGTGTGGGCAGGACGCGAACCAGATAGGAGAACCCCCCCATGGAACTGACTCCCGCTTCGATGGAGCTCTCCAGCATATACCCGGAGATTCGGGTGTCCTTCCCGATGACCACCCTGGGGCGATGACCGGGTTTTTTAAATAGGTGAGCTACAGCCTGTCCGACAGCGAAGGCCACAGCCGCATCCATGGGATAGCGATTGGCTTCCCCCCTGATTCCGTCTGTACCGAAAAGTCTACCCATGAGTTTGCCTCCTTCATTTTATTCGGCGATGGGATGATCTTTTTTGAGTAATTCGAGCGATGGAAAAAACGCAGCCACGCGAGTGTAAAGCTCCTGCACGATCGCCTGCAGCCACAAGGTCCCTGCCGTGGAGATGTGGATCGGCAGGCTCTTTATCACCTCTATGTAGGTCGCCCCGGTGTTCCTTTTGTGCTCGTGGAACGCGTTCAAAAAACGTTCTCGATCATCTGATCCTATTTGTGCGTTGCGTTGATCGGAGAACAGCTCACAGGCTGACTCGATACGTCGACCGAATTCTTCTTTGCCGGTCGTACGCTTCCCCTCGGCTCTGGAGTTTTCGGAGGACCTTGGCATTTTCTCCGCCATAGCTTTCAGCCTCTTAATTCTCTCTTCACGAGCCAGGCTCAACTTGTCAACGAGGCCTTCATAGATGAGATCCCCGAATTCCTGCCCCTCGAAGAAGTCTTTCCGGACGTTTCTGTACCATGCATCCAGTGCGGTCAAATTGGCCAGGTAGAGGAAGTTGTTTCGCACGATGCGGGAGAGGTTAAGATAGGCGGCAGGTGTGAAGGGGACGACGCCGCTGCGGCGGTGGGGTTTACCCAGGATGAGTTTGTTGTCGTCGGTGACGTCTTGGCGCAGAATGGTTCCAGCGGAGACCACATTCCCGTAGCCCAGCCGTAAGGGGCCGACCAGCCCCCCCTGACCCCCCAGGAAAATGGGCGGTTGATTGAGCATGACCCCACGGGGGACATCTCCAATGAGGGAGGCGGTCGTCTTGTCCCCGTTGGGAGTGAAGTTGAAGTGGATGTAAGAACTTCCCACCTCACTGTGATCTTTGCGGCTGGATCCTCCTGCCATCAGGCAATCGCAGAAATTGATCAGGCTGCCGAGAGTTACAAAGGGAAACAGAATGGTCTGCTTCAACCCGACGCAGTGAGCCCCATTGGCCTCCTCCTCGAGGATGCACCCCTCCCGAACGTGGGCACCAAGTCCCATATTCGCCTTTTCAAGAAACACGGCTTGTTTGAAATAGCCGCCCTTGAGCTCCACTTTCGGGCCTATCTGGCAATTCTCAACGGTGACAGGCCCTTCACGTCCAATCTGTGCACCGGGTGCAATGACGGTCTTGTGGCCGTAAATCCGGCACCCCGGATAAATCGTAACGCCTTTTCCTGAAATGTGGTCCACATTGACTTCATCCCCAATGTCGAGGGTTAGGGGATTGCGAATGTCCACACCCTTTTCCGCCAGTTGGACGATTTTCTGATAGGCCATGGGCTTGAGTTCCATAACTTCCTCGCAATCGGTCAAAAATTCCGCACCCGATCACGCGCCCTAATGCAGGTAAAAGGGAGCTCTTGACCAGGTGAAAGGGGAGATGTTCAGAGAACAGGCCGGCAGGCTTCCTGAGTTCCTTCAGGGATTCTTCATGATATTGTAGTTTCTACAAATCCTATAATAATATAGGTAATTGAAGGTATTGTCAAAAAATTTCTTTGCATATGGGCCTCTCCCAGGGGCTATTTTTTGCTATGAGCGCTCCGCTCTGAGGCTTTTTTTATCCCTTTGATTTGTTCACATGGAATCGCTTCTTGATTGACTGACAAATCCCGGGGCTCTATAGTCCTATTTCCATGGAGGGTTCGCGTAATCCCGTCATTTTTTTGTCGCCCTCTATCTTCATGGTATGCGCGATGCGGCCTCCTTCTTGCGTGCTGCCTCGTACTTTCCCTGTTCTTCGGTTGGAACGGGTGAGGCGAGGTGAGATGCAAGGCCGGCCACCAGACCGGAGACGGTGAAACTGTGGCCTGGGTTAAGGCTGCCTGTGCCCTGTGCGGCCGGGGCCAGGGGAACAGGAAAGGGCTCGATGATGGAAACAAAGGGGAGGAAAGTAGTCACTATCGGCGGGGGAACAGGCCAGTTCGCATTGCTCTCGGGTCTGAAGAACCTGGAGGGAATTGAAATTACCGCAGTCGTCTCCATGGCCGACAGTGGAGGGAGTACCGGCAGGTTGCGCGACGAACTGGGCATCCTGCCGCCCGGGGATGTTCTCAAGTGTATTCTCGCGCTTTCGCGTTATCAAAATGTGGTACGAAACGTTTTTTTGAAAAGGTTCGTCGGGGAGCCGCGTCTAAAGGGCCATAACGCTGGAAATTTGCTGCTCACCATGCTCTCAAGCTATACGGGGAGCTTTCCGAGTGGGATACAGGCCCTCGCGGAGATTCTTGAGGTGAAGGGGTCGATTCTCCCTGTAACCATTGACAGGGCAACGCTTGTTGCAGATCTGACTGACGGGAAACGCGTCTATGGTCAGGCGGCCATTACCGCGCCCCAAACGAGCCGCCGTGAAAGGATCAGGGAGATCTTTCTGGTCCCCCATTACGGAGAATCAATTTCGGTTTATCCCCCTGTGCTAGATGCCATAAGATGCGCCGATTACGTTATCATAGGGCCGGGGGATCTCTACACGAGTATCATGCCGAATCTCATCGTGCCGGGAGTCAAGGAGGCCCTCTGTGAAACGAAAGCCATGGTTTTATATGTGGTCAACATCATGACGAAGTTCGGAGAAACAGACGGGTTCGTCGCCTTTGACTTCGTTCAGAAGATCGAGGGATGCATCGATCGCCGGGTTGACGTCATCATCGCGAACAAGGAAAAACCGGATAAGCAACTCTTGGCCCGATACCGGGATGAGAAAGCGGAGTTCGTGGAGATCCATCTGCAGGATCCCTGCTGGGAAAAACGAGCCGTTTACTCCAGCAATTTGCTCGATACGGCGGGCGGAATCATACGGCACAAATCCGAGGAGTTAGCCCAACTCATGAGGAGAATTCTTGATCAAAAGTCCATGCCCCTTCCCCTCTATTCAAATTCTTCGGATTCCTCTGCAGGGTAGAAATAGAACAGATTCTCCTCTTTGATCCTTTCCGGGGCTTCCCTGAGCAGGTACCTTTCCGCTTTCTTGCGGAAGGCATGGGCCTGATGTTCCATGCCGGTCAGTTTTTCCACAATACCCCGGCTGTGCAACATGGCCTTGATCTGATTGAAAAGATTCTCGCTTCCATAAATCAGCAAACCCTCCTGAAGGATCTTGCACGCGAGCATGTGCTTGAAGGTATCGAATGCCAACTGCTCTCTCACGCGGGCCAGATCCTTGACGATGTAATCGATTTCTTCCCTCAGATGGGGAGTCATGATAAGCTTCTGTTTCTCCTGATAGATCAGCGTGTCCAACCTTTCCATGAATTCTCTGGGGAAGGCGTCGTCCACCACGACGACAAGGTCGATGTCGGACCCCTTCACCATTTTCCGGGTGCTTCTCTCCGGACGAGGGACATCGTGGGCCATCCCGTAAACGATGTCTCCAGCAATGATGAAACAGGCCCGCTCATGCAAGGGAAACCCGGGTTGGAATTCGCTGAGCAGGGCGGAGAGCAGCGTTCGTGCCAATCCCTCCTTTTCCCGGCTTACTTCCTTGATGTGGGAGGCAATCTGTTCAGCCCTTTGACGGACGGAGGGAAGTTCCTCTCGAAGACCGATCACGGAATAGGTGAGGAATTCTCGCATGATAGATGGAGAAAGGCGGGCAAAGCCCTCCACATTGCGGTCCAGCCTCAGGTACCGCCGGCCCACGGTGAAAACCTGCAGTTTTTCCGAAAGACGGCATGCCCGCCACAGAACGATTTCATCATCTCCTGCGGCCGCACATAGCTGCGCACCCGTCAGTGGCCCCTTTTCCCGTATCAGATGAATGATTCGGCTTTCCACCGTTTCATGGGGTGCCATATGGGTTTTGACTTGTCTCTTTGCTTTCAAGGCCGGTGTGAATCCCGAGGAGCAATTCCCCTTGCTCTCCGTGATGACTCACCTCCTTTGTCCTGGGGAGCCCTTCTAAAAATCGGGGATTGAGGAGAGGTCTTCCCAAAGCTACGATTTCCCTTTTGTGATCTCAAGGATGGGGGAGGGGACTTTGTGTGTCAAGAAAAAAGCGTCCACAATATCCGGTCATTGGGGCCGGGGCCGTCAACCAAAATTTTGATTTCAATTTGAACCTCGTGTGATACATTTCCTATTCCTTCAGTTCTGTTTCGGCGAGGGATGCATTTTGAGGCTCCGGGAGAGAGACGATGGAGTTTTCATATCGAGGAAAGCGGGAACGGACCAGTTATGCCCAGCGTTCCGTCACCATGGCGCCGCGGGGTATGCTTGCATCAAGCCAGCATCTTGCCACCATGGCCGGATACAGGGCCCTGTCAAATGGCGGTAATGCAGTGGACGCCGCCGTGGCCATGGTGAGTGCCTTGAACGTTGTGGAGCCTTACTCGGTGGGTTTGGGGGGGGACGCCTTCGCCCTCATCTACCTGGCAAAGGAGAACAAGTTGATCGGCATGAACGGGAGCGGCAGGTCCAGCTTCCATGCGAACATAGACTGGTATCGGGATAGACACATGGACAGGATTCCCGAAAGGGGGATCCTGTCCGTCACCGTTCCCGGCGCCTTGCATGCCTGGGCTCAGGCAGTGGAGCTCTACGGGAATCTGAAGCTCGAGGACGTCTTCCACGATGCCATTTATTACGCAGAAAATGGTTTTCCCGTGACCGAGGTGATCGCGGGTGAATGGAAAAACGCGGAGACCGTGCTTCTTTCTCAAGCCGGTTCATCAAGAACTTACACCATAGGAGGCGGGGCGCCCCGGCCCGGTCAGGTTTTCAAGAACAAGGACCTGGCCGGGACATACAGGCTCGTTGCCCGCGAGGGAGCACAGGCGTTTTACGAAGGGGAGATCTGCCACCGCATTGCTGAATTCTGTCATAATAAGGGAGGAGTTCTCTCGGCCCGGGACCTTATGGCGCACGAAACCACATGGGTGGAACCCCTTTCCACCGACTACCGGGGTTATACGATCCATGAGCTGCCTCCCAACGGCCAGGGAATCACGGCCCTTCAGATGCTCAATATTCTCGAGGGCTACCATATAGGAAGCTTAGGGCACAACAGCCCGGACTACCTTCACCTTCTCATTGAAGCCAAGAAGATTGCCTTCCGTGATCGAGACTCCTTTGTGACCGATCCCGAATATGAAAAGGTTCCGGTCGAGGAACTCGTGAGCAAAGATTACGCGAGAAAGTGCCGGGGGAAGATCAACCCGAAGCTTGCAATGGCTTCTCCCCCTCCTTTCACAGGTCTGCGGGGTTCCGACACGGTCTACGTGAGTGCCGTCGACGAGGAGAGAAACGCGGTTTCCTTTATCAGCAGCATCTACATGCACTTCGGTTCGGGAGTGGTGGTGGACGGGACGGGTATTGTTCTTCAAAACCGCGGAACCTCCTTTTCCCTGGATCCGAATCATCCCAACCGCCTTGAGCCTCATAAGCGACCCATGCACACGATCATTCCCGGCATGCTTTTCAAGGCGGGTCAATTTCTGATGAGCTTCGGGGTGATGGGGGGCGACATGCAACCGCAGGGTCACGTGCAATTCCTGGCGAATCTCATCGACTTTAAAATGAACTTGCAAGAGGCAGTGGATGCCCCGCGATTGAGGCATATGCAAGGTAAGCAAGTGTATTTGGAGGAAGGCATGCCGGCAGAGACTGCATCGGCGCTAAGAGAAAAAGGCCACGATATCGTTGCGACCCCGGCATCCGTGAATCAGGTGGGCGGGGGACAGGCCATTTATCTGGATCGCAGCCAGAATGTGCTTCTGGGAGCCTCTGACAGAAGAAAGGACGGCTGCGCCATCGGCTACTAGCCGATCGCTTCTGAACTCACATGTCCATCGTCGCGGGGAGCGGCAACTCGCGCTGCCTTCCAACTGGATCGTGCCTGGAAGGCCCTCCCACGGGACTGCCTGAATTGTTTTTCAATGATAAATGACCAAATCCAATTTTCAAATGAAGCAAGATCAATCCACCCGTTTTAGCCGGTCCGGATAGGAATCAGTCCGCTGAACCGCTTTTTTCAGGAGGTTTGAGTGAGGGAGCAAATGCCGTTATCGAGATACCGTTGGTTCATCATTCTGGCATCGTTCATCGTAATGATGATCATAAGCATCTATCAGTATTCCTGGTTCTTGTTCTCCTACGCGATCCAAAGGGAACTCCACTGGGATCTCGCGACCGTGGGGCTGACCTTTACCGTTTTTGCCTATGCAGCAACTTTTGTCCAGCCGTTTTCCGGATTCATCGCGGACTCCTACGGCCCGACGAGGGTGGCGCTTGCGGCTTCCGTCACCACCGGAGCCGGCTTTGTATTGCTCTCCTTTGCCGCCTCTCCCGGTTTGCTCTACCTGTTTTATGGCTTGGGGGGCCTGGGGGTCGGTGTTTTATACGGGATTTCCACTGCCTGTGCCGTGAAATGGTTTCCGGAGCGAAGGGGCTTTGCAACCGGCCTGATTGTGTTCGGCTTTGGGGCGGGTACGGCCATTTTCAATTTTTTCATCCAAGACATGCTGGAGGTGCTGGGAACCAAGACGAGCTTCCTTTATATCGGGCTTTTCATGTGGATGGTCCTGGTTCCCCTTTCCCTTTTCTCCAAGTATCCCCCAGAGGGATGGTTTCCCTCTTCCGGCTCAGAAAAACATGGGACGAAGGGCTCCAAGGATTTTCACCCGGCGGAAATGCTCAAAACCTACCCGTGGTTTCTCATCTACTTTTCCTTTGTGGCCACGGTTTCCATTGTCCTGGTTTTCGGAGCCCAGATGAAGATGCTGGCCAAGGAATTTGATATACCGGCCGGGTATTTCAGTCTTTTACTGGTGATGTTCCCCCTGGGGAATGGTTTGAGCAGAGTTTTAGCCGGCAGCGTATCCGACAGGATCGGTAGAGAGAAAACCATGATGATCTTCTATTGTGTCCTGGGCCTGGCCATCCTCGCCTTGGTTTTCTTCGGTCGCAGCCCGGTTCTCTTTGTCTGCCTCGTGTTTGTCGCCGCGCTGCTGGGCGGGGCTCCTTTTGCCCTGTATCCCGCCACAATAGGAGATTACTACGGAGCGAAGTATTTCACCACAAACTACGGGATCACGTACACGGCGAAAGCGTGGGCCGGGCTCGCCGCAGGATGGCTGAGCGGCTACCTGGTCATGAAATTCGGCTCCTACAAGGTGCCCCTGGTTCTTGTGGCCGTTGGGAGCCTCTTTGCTGCTTCGCTTTCGAATCCGAGGCTGCTTAAAGCCCCGGCCGGGAAAGATCGGGAGCGTGCTCCTTGATGCGGGCCGACGCCACTTGTCTCCCTCGCAGTCTTTGGCGGAGACGGAAGATTGCGTAAAAGGGCCATTTCCGGATGGATACTGCCTAGAGGAGGCCAATCCCCTTGGCTCCGTTTCTCAATTCATTCCTAAAGTCAGGATGCGCTATGGAAATCAGCTCTTCTGCCCTTTCTCTCAGAGATTTTCCAAACAGGCTGGCGATTCCCCACTCCGTGACCACGTAATCGACCCAGGTGCGCGGTACGCTCACCCCTTGGCCGGGATTGAGTGTGGGCGTGATCCGGGATAGGGTACCGCCTTTGGCAGTTGCAGGAATCGCAATGATGGATCGGCCCCCCCGTGACATCATGGAACCGAGGACGAAATCCAGTTGACCTCCCACGCCGCTGTATGGGCGGGGTCCAAGAGAATCAGAAGCCACCTGTCCGGTAAGGTCAACCGCCAAGGCATTGTTGATGGATACCACATTGTCATTCAATGAAATCACTCGAGGATCGTTCGTGTACCCCGCGCCGTAGAGTTCGAACATGGGATTCTGATGAATAAAGCTCAACTCCTCCTGGTTGACGCCCATACAGCTTGTGGCCACGACCTTGCCCGGATTGGCCTTTTTTGTTCGGCCGGTGATGACCCCTTCCTTAACGAGGTCCACGATTCCGCCCGGGATGATTTCCGAGTGGATGCCCAGATCCTGTTTGTTGTGAAGGAGACCTGCAATAGCGCCTGACACCGCGCCCGCCCCGATTTGGATCACATCCCCATCCTTGATCAGATCAGTCGCAATGGTCGTGCCGATCACCGTTGCGATTTCCAGTTCCTTCTCATTTTCCAGCACCATTCCCCCGCGTTTGGTGTCCTTAGGGTCGTGCTTGAAGGAGGGGTCTGCCTCCACGAAAAAATCAATTTCCGATACGTGTACGTAGTTTTCGCCGTAAGTTCGTATGAGCCCGGGAACGATTTCACCGATCACCAACTCGCAGTTCTTGATTGCGTCATGCGCATACCAGATCGCTTCCCCGAAGCTACAGTATCCGTGGTCATCCGGGGGGGAAAGTTGCCGCATGTAAACCTGCCTCTTGCCTTCAGGGCGTCGATCCGTATACCTCCGGCATGTGAGCATTGCGTCGATGGCCAGGAAATCCACCCTGTTCTTATTTGCGTATGGGCGATCCACGCTGGACAAGAAAGTGTCCACGAGGGAAAAAGCGGTCTCGTATCCAGGCTCGTACCAAGGTTGAGGTATGATTCTGAAGCTATTGAGGATGGTCACGCCCTCCAGTTCGTCCTTTCGGTTTCCAAGTGCATGACAAAGCGTGTATGGGGCGGAGATCCCCCAACCCAACCTGACCGAATCGCCCGACTTGATTCGCCCCACCGCCTCCTCCGGCGTAACCAATTTCCTCTTATAGGCTTCTTTCCAATCCATTCCTTTCTCTCCTTGTAAGGGTTCCGAGGTTCAGGGTTCACACGCCGTTCAAGGATTCCTTTTTCATGAACCCCTGAACGATTCCCTCTCCTTTAGGTAAAAGGGCCTATTTTTTCAGGAATCGGCATTCCTTTTCGGGTGGGAGTATAGAGAAAACGTCCTGATGGGTCAAGGCTGAATCTGCCACAAGGCATGCGGGTTTGTCGGTGAACGGAGAACGGATAACGGTGAACAGTCCCTGCGACACTAGACCCGGTTCCTGAGCACCGGGGACTAAGCTTTCCCCCATTGACCGAGCGAAAAAAAACAATGTCATCTTGACACGTAGGGGAGGGGCCAGATCCTGAAGTAATCCCTGAATCGCCTCCAGACCCCCACCAGCCCTTCCGGTTCGAAGATGATGAAGACCACGATCAGGAGGCCGAAGAGGATTGCTTTTGCAGGGGCCAGAAACACCATCAGATCCGGATGGATCAGGCGGGAGAGGTAGCTCACCATCAGGTTCAGACCTTCGGGAAGCAGGAGGATGAAGCCCACCCCCAAAACCGTGCCCACCAGGCTGCCCAACCCACCCACGAGCACCATGACCAGGTATTCGATAGAGGGCATCAGGGTATAGTGCTCCGGCACAGCGCCTCGATAAAGCAGTGCCCATAGCGCGCCTGCAATGCCGGCATAAAAGGAGGCGATGAGAAAGGAAAGCAGCTTGTAAGGAAAAACGGGAATCCCGATGATCTGGGCGGAGATGTCATTGTCTCTGATGGCCATGAAAGCCCTTCCTACCCGGGAGCGGATTAAATTCTTCGCCCCCCACATCATGAAAGCGGCGATGACCAGGCTGAAGAAGTAGAAGGAGAGATTGGTTTTCAGGGGAAAGCCAAAGACTTCGGGCGTTGAGATTTCGATTCCTCGAATCCCGCGGGTCACGCTCTCCCAATGGACCAGGACATAATCCATGAGAAACTGAAAAGCGATGGTTGCGACCATCAGGTAAAAGCCCTTGATTCTCAGGGAGGGAACGCCGATCAATACACCGAAGATCGAGGCCACAACTCCGCACACGGGAAGGGCCGCCAAAACCGGAAAATTCAGGTGGGTTGTCAAGAGGGCCATGGTGAAAGCGCCCACCCCCATGAAGGCTGCGTGTCCTAGGGAAAGAAGGCCGGTGTAACCTGTGAGAAGATTCAGACCCACAGCGGAAATCAGGTGGATTAGCCAGAGATTTAGAAGATAAAGGGCGTATTCGTTGGACGTGAAGGGGATCACGATCACGCCAACCACGAACAGTGCAAACCAGCACCTCTGGAATTTCGTGGGAAAGATCGACTCCGCCTCGTCATAAGTGGAATGGGAGGAAGAGGCGAAGTAGCGGTTGTACTGATAGGAAAAGCCCTTTCTCATCCTGCCTCCATGATCCTTACCTGGCCCGAGAATGTCGCCTCATGCCCGTCCTCGAATCGGATTCGAAGGTCGAGGAAATGCTCCCCTTTACCCTCATAGAGCGCATCGATCAGAGGCTGGTAACGCTCGTAGACCAGCGTTCTTCTCACCTTGCGGGTTCGGGTGAGCTCACCGTCATCGGGATGAAGCTCCTTGATCAGATTGGCGAAGCATTTTACCTTCATGGCATCGGCGAAGGCTGCGGTAAGCCTGACGATCTCCCCCTGAATCAGCCGGTAGACCTCATCTTTCTGGGAGAGATCATGAAAGGTGGTAAACGCCACCCCTTGCTTTTTCACCCGGTTGCCCACATTCTCCATGTCGATGCTGATCAGGGCGGAGATGTGCGGACGATTCTCACCGATCACCACCGCTTCCCTGATGTAAGGACTGAACTTGAGGCGCGTCTCGATGTCCTGGGGGGCGAATCGGGTTCCGTCGGCCAGGTGCATGACGTCCTTGTGCCGGTCGAATACGAAAAGGTGGCCGGCCTTGTCCATGAATCCATCGTCCCCGGTTCGAAGATACCCGTCCGGGGTAATGGCCTGGGCTGTTGCCTCGGGATTCTTGTAATACCCGACCATCACCCCTTCTCCACCTACGAAAATCTCTCCGTCCTCCGTGATCTTGACCGTGACGCCCGGGAGAGGGACGCCGGCGGATTCCGGTCTTACGTCTCCCTCGCGATGGCACGTGGCAATGGCCGAGCATTCCGTCTGGCCGTAAATTTGCCGGATATCGATATCGAGCGCCTTGAAATACTTGAAGATTTCAGGCGATATGGCGGCTCCCCCGGTGATGGCCACCTTCACCCTCCCGAGTCCCACCTGCTTCGTGAGAGGCCGCATGATGAAGAAGCGCGCCAGGGCTCTGAGCAAGCTCTTCCAGGAGCTCAAGTGCTCACCCGCAAGCTCCATTTCCACGGCCTTCTGGCAAACTTCAACAGCCCGGGTGTAAACGGTACGCTTCAGAAAATCGGCGTTGTCGATGGAAGCCTGGATGATGGAAGCAATGCCCTCCCAGATGGCCGGGATGCCCCCAAAATACGTGGGCTGGAGGTCGAGGAGGTCTCTCTGGACTGTCTCCGCCTCTTCCGGGAAGTTGTACCGAAATCCGCAGTCAAGAAAACGGACCACGTTGTAAAGCTGCTCGCCGATCCACGCCATGGGTGCCAGGGAGAGGATATCGTCCGATTCGTCCATGGGAATCACCTGACCGAAGCTTCGTGCCAGGAACAAGAGGTTATGGTGGCTGAGGAGCGCCAGCTTCGGTTTGGCCGTGGTCCCGGACGTGGTGAGCATCATTGCGATCTCATCGGGCGATGAGGGCACGAGCTCTCTGTCGGGAGCTCCACCTTTTTGCAAGCCTTCTTCGATGCAGGTTTCAAGTCGCAGGAGGAATGGATACTGCCGATAATAGTGGCTCATCCCCCGCGAGTCCCAGACGATGACGGCGGATACTTGCCCGGAGATTTCGTCCCAAATCTTGAGAAGCTTGTCGGCCTGCTCCTGATCGGCGACTACGACGAAGCGAGCATCTGAGGCTTCGATCAGGTATTTGGCTTCTTCGGGGAGGCTGTCGGGATAGATGCCGCTGATGACCCCTCCCACGGCCAGGGTCCCGAATTCCGCGATGAGCCATTCGGGTTTGTTATCCCCAAGAACTGTGACGCATTCTCCCGGCTTTAAGCCACGGGTCTTCAGAAAGAGCCCGAAACCGGCGGATTTTTGCCACAGTTCGCGCCACGTGGTCGGGATCCAGATGCCGTAGCGTTTTTGGCGGAGAGCCATCCGATCGGGATGCTGCTTGGCCCTCTCCACAAGGAGTCCTGTCAAGGTTTCCGATGCCATGAATTCTTGAGTCCGTTCTTCGAAAATGTCCGGCGCATGCATTGTCCGTCCCGCTTTCAACAGGACGGGAAGCTTCACTTAAGTCGATAAAAATTGTTCCTCCTCGGGACTTCCCAAGTAGGCTTCAATCACATCCGAGTTCGCTTGAATCTCATCCGGTGTGCCTTCAGCGATCTTTACGCCGAAGTTGAGAACGACCACATGTTCGGAGAGTTCCATCACGGCCGCAAGGTCATGTTCGATCCAGATAATGGTGATATCCCAGTCCCTGTGCACATCCATGAGATAACTGGCCACATCCTCCTTCTCCTCGATGCTCATTCCGGCCATGATCTCGTCGAGGAGAAGAAGTCTCGGGCGCATCGCCAAGGCCCGCGCCAGGTCCACCCGTTTTCTGATGCCGTGGGGGAGGCTGGCCACGACCTGGTTTCGCACTCCTGAAAGTCCCAAAAAGTCGATGACTTCCTCCTCCAGTTCACGGCGATGCCGGAACTCCTCCCGCACCATGGCAGGGAGCCTGAGGAAGCAGCTCCATGGCAGAGACTCCATGAGGAAGTGTCTGCCGAGTTTTACGTTTTCCAGGACGCTCATATGGGAGAAGAGCTCGATGCGCTGAAACGTCCTGGACACCCCCAGCCTGGCAATGTGGTATGGGCGGCGTCCACCGATCTGCTCTCCGTCCAGAAAAATTCCTCCCGAGTCGGGTCGATAATGCCCATTGATGCAGTTGAGGAGACTCGTTTTCCCCGCGCCGTTCGGCCCGATAATGGAGGAAAAGCTCCCCTTTTCGATTCGCAGGGACAGCCCATCCAGGGCCGTAACCCCCCCGAAGTGGAGCGAGAGTCCCTCAATCTCCAGGAACGGTCTATTCAGAGCCACCGCTTTCTCCTTTTATACCGCTTGGCGTCCCGAAACCTCTGCTGATCGCCTCCCGCTGCGCCCAGATAGAACTCCCGCACGTCCTTGTTGTGGATGAGCTCCTGGGCAGGTCCATCCAGAACGATCCGACCCCCCTCGATCACGTACCCGGTGGAGGCCACGGAAAGGGCGGCGTGGGCGTTCTGTTCCACCAGGAAAACGGTCAGCCCTTCCTCGTTCAAATTGCGGATGATGCCAAACAGTTCCCGGACCACAAGGGGCGCAAGACCGAGGGAAGGTTCGTCCAGGAGGAGGATCTTCGGCTTGGTCATCAGCGCCATTCCGATGGTCAGCATCTGCTGCTCGCCGCCGGATAGATAGCCCGCCTTGGTGTGGCGGAGGGAGTTCAGTTTCGGGAAGATCTTCAAAACCCTGTCCATTCCACCGGGGATTTCCTTATTGGGACGTGAAAAGGCAGCGGCCCTCAGATTTTGATCCACCGTGAGGTACCAAAAAACGGGGCGCTCTTCCATGACATAGGTGATGCGGTATTTATGGACGATGGTGGAGGAGTGAAAGCGATTCAATGAAGTTCCATCCAAGAGCACGTTCCCCTCGATGATCTTGCCGTCGTATACCGGAAGCAGCCCGAAAATGGTCCTGAGCAAGGTGGTTTTGCCGGCCCCGTTGGCGCCCAACAGCACGGTGATCTTGCCATCGGGGACCTTCAGGGAAACTCCGTGTAAAACGGAAATCACTTCCTGGTAGACGACCCGCAGGTTTTCGAGACTGAGCATTTCACACCCTCTCGATCCGCACCCTCCCGAAAAGGCCATAAGGCCTGATAAAGAGGGCGATGAGCAGCACAAAATAGGGGACCACCTCCTTGAACCCGATCAAACCAAAAGGCTCAATGTAGGCTCCGGTCAGGGATTCCACCACTCCCACGATCAGGCCTCCAACCAGGGCTCCGGCAATGCTGTCCAGGCCGCCGATCAGGACCACGGGGATCGCTCTGAGGCCGACCACGGTGCTCTGCGTGGAAAGGGCTCCAAGATTGGCGATCACAATTCCGGAGGCGGAAATGCAGATGGCAGCGATCGCCCACACCAGTAAAAGGACGAGTTGGGCGTTGATGCCGAAGCAGAGAGCTTTGGGCTGGCTTTCGGAGGTGGCCTGAATCACCAGGCCCCAGCGGGTCCGGTAAAGGAAGAGCAAGACCACGCAAAAGAATGCCAGGGAAATGATTCCAGCCCAGACCTTGGCAGAGGGAAAGATCAGGAGCCCCAACTCCAGAGTCAGGTCTGGAAGGGAAATGGAGAAATTGTATGGATTGCTGCCGGCCGTAGCCTGAAGGCCCCCTGAAAGGATGTTGGCGAGACCGAGCGTAATAATGGTCATGGATAGATGGGGCCTGCCCATGAGCGGCTTGATCACGCTTGTCTCCACCACGGCCCCGAAGACACCCGCTGCGCCCAAACCGATGGGAAAGGCTATGAGAAAAGGGACATTCCAGCTGAAGTAAAGGATGAAGAAGAGGAATGCCCCAACCACCAGGAACTCGCCAACAGCGAAGTTGAAGGCCTCGGAAGCTCGAAAGATCAACACGAGTCCGAGGCCGAGGAGCCCATAAACCAAACCGCTGAGAATGCCGGAGCAAAAGAACTGGAGGAAGTCCATGGTCTTGGTCTCGAATCGAATCTCAGATTTATTTCAACTCTTCATCCACGTTGAGCCATGGGGTTATGGCATTCCAGCGCTTTTGGGCAAAGGAAGCCTTGAAGATTCTCGCCATGGGGACTTTGTGGGAAGCGTAAGAAAAAGCGGCTCCCTCGTACATGCCCTCGAAATCCCAGGTGGATTTTTCCAGTGCCTTTTTCACCCCTTCCCGGGTCAGATCCCCGGAGGCGGCGGCAACGTCCACCGCATGGGCACCGATGAGCCCCAGCGTCCAACCTCCGATGTAGTTGCTCTGCTCTCCCACGGGGATGTCCCTTCCCCTCTTCTTTCCCTGCTCGTGCACGAGCTGCACGAAGGGGTTGTTGGTTTCATGCCAATGGACCGACGTGCTGACTCCGATCAGCCCTTCGACCACTTCGCCCGCGGCTAAGATCATATTGAGGGTGGTCTGATAGTGGGTCCCCAAAATGGGCACCTTGGGCAGATACTGTTTGACCGTTTTCAAAAAGACGGTGGAAACGGGCATCCCCGGGAGGAATCCATGCCAGATCAGATAGTCGGGTTTGGCCTTTCGAATATTGAGCACCTGCGCCGTCACATCGGATGCCGTGATGGCCATCTCTTCCTCGGACACAATTTGGATCCCAAGCTTCTTGGCATCTTCTTTCATATCGGCCAGGGGATCCCGTCCATACTCCGTGGGGGAATAAACCACGGCCAGTTTGGGGGAGGTTTTTTTCTTGTGCTCCTTTTTGATGTATCGCAAGAGGAGCCCTACCTGTTGGGTGTAGTCGGGACCCAGTGAGAAATAGTAAGGATACTTGGACGGACCGCCCTCCTTTCCGAACATCTCCACCGAATAGGAGAGGCTGATGGACGGAATCCGCACCTCCTGGTTGATCTTCTCACTCAGGGCTTTCAAGGTTCCGGTAATGAGATTTCCGCAAAAGAGCAGAAGTTCGTCTGCGGGCTCCATGGTGAGCAGCCGGTTGATGACGGCGATTTCCGCAGTAACGCTCCAGCGATTATCTTCCACCAGGAAGAGGACTTCGTGGCCCCGGACGCCGCCCTTCTCCTTGAAGTAAGCCTGGCAGTCGTTATAGCCCCAGCCGATGCCCACATAGGCTCCGCCCACTCCTCCCAGGGGGATCGGCGCCCCGATCTTGACCACTTTGGACTCGGCCCAGGCGACCTGGGAGGGAAGAAATAGAAAGCTGAGGAGCGACAATAGGATGGTGATGCGAAGATAGGTCTTCATGGCTGTCTCCTTTCCATGGATGAAAAAGGGTTAAAAGGCTTGGTTTGATTCCTTCCGGAATGATGCTTCTCCGAATGGAAACCCATTAAGAAAAACCCAAAATCGAAATAGTCCCTGGATAAAAAAGAACGACAGAACCATATCAACTGGACCCATAACAGAGAAGCTCTCACCGTGTCAAGAAAATCATCCGAGTTTTCAGGTTTGCTATCGGGTTCCTTGCCGCCATTCATCCCTGAAGGCAAAACACGGAACACCAGCGGCATAGCAAGAGTTTCGAAAGATATCAAGAAACATAGCAGAATAGAGGTTTTTTAGGTCCATTGGTTTTCTTGTGATTTTTCTTGCAACTTGAGGAGGGATGTGTTAATCACCGGACATCTCCTTTGCCGGGAGGGCTTTGAAAGGGCGATTTCTGCGGTAAAAAATTTTTTTTGACAAGGAGTTCTTTTTTTTTTGTAAAGATCGGTACTCGCCATCAGGTTTCCACCAATTTTCTAAATCAATCCATAAAGTTAAGGATGGATTTCCGATGCTAGAAATCAATTACACCTTGTTCATCCAGATTGCCAATTTTTTACTTCTCCTCTTTTTGCTCAATATTTTGCTGTTTCGACCCATTCGCAGGATTATGAGCCAGCGCAGTGAAGAGACCAACTCCCTGGAGAAGATCATATGGGACTTGCAGGATCGTTCTTCGAAGAGCGAAAACAGGATTGAAGAAGGAATGATCCTGACCCGAAAAGAAGGGTACGAGGAAAAGGAGGGCTTGAAGGCGTCAGGCCAGCAAGAGGAGAGGGTCATCCTGCAGGAGGCCGGCACCGAGGCGGAACGGAAAATCGGCGCTGCGAAAAAAGAGATCGGGACGATGACAGCGGACGTGCGGAAAGCGCTTGAAGGGCAGGTTGTTGGATTCTCGAAGGAGCTAAGTGAGAAGATACTCGGAAGGAGTGTTCGATGAATCATCTTGCAGGTAAGACGGGAAAGTCCGCGTTCGTTGCGGGATGCGCTCTGATCGCCTTATTTTTCCTCTGTGGGGTGGCTGTTTGTGCCGGCGGCGGAGAACACGGCGCGGCGCACGAAGGAGATGGCAGGCTCGTAAACCTTGGGGCCCGTGCGATAAATTTCGCGCTCATGGTGCTCATCCTCTACTTGGTTCTCAGGAAGAGTCCCGTCAAGGATTTCTTTTCACGGCGCACGGAGGAGATCAAGCAGAAATTCGAGGAGCTGAAAAGGGAAAAGGATTCGGCCGAAAGCCGCTACGCAGAGCTTGAAAGGAAGCTCGAGGAATTCGAGGTCAAAAAGAAGGAAATTATCGAACAATATAAGGCCGAGGGGGCCGCGGAAAAGGAAAAAATCATCGAAGAGGCAACAAAGAGGGCAAAGCAGATCCTGGAGCAGGCCGATCTGACCATTCAAAGAGAGCTCCAAACAGCCAAAAACATCCTTCAGAGGGAATTGTTGGATCTCGCAGCCCGAAAGGCCGAGGAAATCATCGCCAAGGAAATCAAGGATAGTGATCAGGACAAGCTTGTGAACGAATTCATCGACAGAGTGGAGAAATTACATTGATCGGATCAAGGGTTTCAAGAAGGTATGCGAAGGCGCTCCTCAGCCTGGGGCAGGAGGACGGGCGTTACGAAGAGTACGGGCGGAATCTCCAAGAATTCAGTGATTTTTGTAAGAGGAACGAGGGCTTTTTCCAGGTGATCTCTAATCGGCTTTTCTCTGCGGAAGACCGAAAGAAGATCCTTGATGCGGTCCTAGAGAAGACCACCTTTTCCGATACCGTCAAGAATTTCTTGAGGCTCTTGATAGACAAGAACAGGGTGAGCGGTATTCATGAATTGAAGGACTTTTACTTGAAGCTCACCGACGAGCTTTCCAACGTAGGCCGTGCCCAGATCATAACGGCCAGGCCTCTGAAAAAAGAGGTGGTCAATCGTTTGGAGAAGGCCCTGTCAGGCCTCACTTCAAAACAGGTCAAAACAGAGGTGAAGGAGGATGGTTCCCTCATCGGGGGACTTGTCGTAAAAATTGGGGACTTGGTCTTGGATGGAAGTGTAAAGGCCCAGCTGGCGGGTTTGAGGGCATCACTAAAGCATTGAAGAGGAGTGGAATTTACCAATGGAGATCAGAGCGGAAGAAATAAGTCAGGTAATCCGAACCCAGATCAAAGATTACGAAAAGAAGATTGAGGTGAGTGAAACCGGTACCGTTTTGTCCGTCGGTGACGGGATCGCTCGTGTATACGGTCTGGAGAAAGTCATGGCCATGGAGATGGTGGAATTCCCCGGCAGCATTTTCGGCCTGTGTCTCAACCTGGAAGAGGATAATGTGGGTGTCGCCATCATGGGGGATGACTCCAAGCTCAAGGAGGGAGACACGGTAAAGAGAACACGCCGCATTGCCGAGATCCCCGTAGGCGAAGCCGTTTTGGGTCGGGTGATCGATGCCGTGGGCAACCCCCTGGACGGCAAGGGCCCTTTAAACGCCACGGAGTTCCGGCGCATCGAGATGGTTGCACCGGGTGTCATAGCCCGCCAGCCGGTGAACGAACCTATGTACACCGGAATCAAGGCCATCGATGCCATGACGCCCATCGGGCGGGGACAGAGAGAATTGATCATCGGGGACCGGCAGATTGGAAAGACGGCCATCGGTGTGGACGCCATCCTTAACCAGAAGGACTCGGGTATCTTCTGTATCTATGTGGCGGTGGGGCAGAAGAAGTCCACGGTGGCGCAGGTGGTGGATCTTCTCGACCGGCAAGGCGCGATGGAGTATACGACCGTTGTGGCCGCCTGTGCCAGTGACCCTGCCACCCAGCAATATCTCGCTCCTTTTTCCGGGTGCGCTATCGGGGAGTATTATCGGGATATGGGAAAACACGCTTTGATCATCTATGATGATCTTTCCAAACAGGCGGCAGCTTACAGGCAGGTTTCCCTGCTCCTTAGACGGCCGCCGGGTCGGGAGGCTTTCCCCGGAGATATTTTTTACAACCATTCCCGCTTGCTGGAACGTGCCGCCAAGCTCAACCACGATCTTGGAGCGGGTTCCCTGACCGCCCTGCCGATCATTGAAACCCAGGCGGGAGACGTCTCCGCTTACATTCCCACCAATGTGATTTCCATCACCGATGGGCAGGTGTATCTTGAACCGGGGCTGTTTTTTTCGGGGGTGCGTCCGGCGATCAATGTGGGGCTTTCCGTTTCCCGGGTGGGAGGGGCTGCCCAGACCAAGGCCATGAAAAAGGTGGCAGGTACCCTGCGTTTGGATATGGCCCAGTACAGAGAATTGGAAGCCTTTGCCCAGTTCGGAAGTGATCTGGACAAGGCCACCCAGCAGCAGCTTAATCGCGGCCAGAGGCTTGTGGAAGTGCTGAAGCAGGCCCAGTATCAGCCCTTACCGGCGGAAAAGCAGGTGATGATTCTCTTTGCAGGAGCCAACAGCTTCCTGGATGAGTGGCCCGTGGACGCCATAAGTCGATATGAAAAAGAAATGCTGGAGTTTATTGAAAGCAAACACCCCGAGATCCTCAGCGAGCTCAAAGAGAAAAACGACATCGGGGATGAACTCCATGAGAAGATGACCAAGGCCCTTGAAGAATTCAGGGGAATGTTCCAGGCATCCGTTTAACATACCAAGGTCCTGACCCGCCCTCTCACCGCAGGGCGAAGGACAGGGGCAGGCGGGAGAAGTCCAGATGGCAACCTTGAGAGATATTCTTCGCAAGATAGGCGCTGTCAGGAAAACAAGACAGATCACCCGGGCCATGAATATGGTAGCCGCAGCCAAGCTCCGCGGTACCCAGATGAGGATGGAGAGCTTTGAGCCTTACGCCAGGAAATTTGCGGAGGTGTTGAGCAATTTGGCAGCCCGGGTGGAGCCCGATATTCATCCTCTACTTCAAAGCAAGGAGCAAGCATCCAAAGTCGAGCTCCTGCACTTCACGGCGGACAGGGGCCTTTGCGGTGCCTTCAATACCACCACCATCGCCAGGGCCGAGAAGTGGGTCCGGGAGCAGCAATCCAAGGGAATGCAGTGCAGCTTAACCACCGTGGGAAGAAAGGGACGAGATTTTTTCCGAAAGCGAGGATACGCCATCACTGCCAGCCACACTCAGGTATACGGAAAAATCGATATCTCCTTCGTCAATCAAATGGCGAAGGGTTTCATTGACCGGTATATGGCCGATGAGTTGGACGAAGTATACATGCTTTATACCAAGTTCGTCAGCACGGCGAAGCAGCAACCAACCATGGTCAAACTGATTCCGATCGAACCCCCCGAGAGTGCGGAAAAGCAAGGAGCAACAGGAGGCGCTGTTGAATATCTCTGTGAGCCCGAGGCCAACGAGCTCATGGTCGAATTGCTTCCAAAACACATCAGTGTTCAGATATATAACGCGTTTTTGCAAAACGAGACCAGTGAACACGCTGCCCGCATGGCTGCAATGGACAACGCTTCCAAGAACTGCAATGACATGATCCAGAACCTAACGCTCGTGTATAATAAGGCGAGGCAGGCATCCATTACTGCCGAACTGATGGATATCGTCGGTGGTGCTGAGGCGTTGAGAAAGGCGTAACGGTTTCCAGTAAAGGAGGTCTTAGTTTAAACATGAATGAGGGCAAAGTAATTCAAGTTATTGGTCCGGTCGTGGACGTGGAGTTTTCATATGGAGAGCTTCCCGAGATTTTCACGGCAATTGCGATCACGAATCCTGCCATTGACGATACGGAGGACAACCTCATCGTGGAGGTGGCTCAGCACTTGGGGGATAACATGGTCCGGTGCGTTGCCATGGACGTGACCGACGGAATTGTTCGGGGCATGAAGGCGAAGAATACCGGAAATCCCATTCAGATGCCCGTGGGAGACCCCTGCCTGGGTCGAGTGCTCAACGTGGTGGGCAGACCCGTGGATGGCCTGGGGCCAGTTGAAGCCAAAGAATTCTATCCGATCCACCGACATGCTCCTTCCTTTGAAGAGCAAGATACCACGGTAAGAGTCCTTGAGACAGGCGTGAAGGTGATTGACCTGCTGGTTCCCTTTCCCCGAGGTGGAAAGATGGGAATGTTCGGCGGAGCCGGTGTGGGCAAAACCGTCGTCATGATGGAAATGATCCACAATATCGCCATGCAACACGGCGGCATCAGCGTTTTTGCCGGCGTAGGTGAAAGGACCAGGGAGGGAAACGACCTGTACCTGGAGATGAAGCATTCCGGCGTTCTCCCAAAAGCGGCGCTGATTTACGGACAGATGACGGAGCCGCCCGGAGCCCGGGCACGAGTGGCCCTGTCCGCCTTGACCGCCGCTGAGTACTACCGCGATGAGAGAGGTCAGGACGTGCTCCTTTTCATCGACAATATTTTCCGATTCACTCAAGCGGGTTCGGAGGTCTCGGCCCTTCTCGGCCGCATCCCTTCTGCTGTTGGTTACCAGCCGACTCTCGGAACCGACCTGGGTGAGCTTCAGGAACGGATTACTTCCACGACCAAAGGCTCCATCACGTCTGTCCAGTGTGTATATGTGCCTGCCGATGACCTGACCGATCCCGCTCCGGCGACCACCTTCGCCCACCTCGACGGAACGGTGGTGCTTTCAAGACAGATCGTGGAACTCGGCATTTATCCGGCCGTGGATCCGCTGGATTCCACGTCCAGAATTCTCGATCCCAACGTGCTTGGGGAAGAACACTACCGTGTGGCAAGGCAGGTCCAACAGATTTTGCAGAAGTACAAAGATCTTCAGGACATCATTGCCATCCTGGGAATGGACGAGCTCTCGGACGAGGACAAACTGATCGTGGCCCGGGCCCGAAGAATCCAGCGATTCTTGTCTCAGCCTTTTCATGTGGCTGAGGCTTTTACCGGCAGGAAAGGTGCGTATGTGCCGGTAGCAGAGACAGTGAAGGGATTCAAGGAGATTATTGATGGCAAACATGATGATCTCCCGGAGGGTGCGTTTTACATGGTAGGGGGGATCGAGGAGGTCCGGGAAAAGGCGGAGCAGATCGCGGCTCGAAGCAGATAGAGGGAAACATGAGTAGACTATACTTGGAGCTGGTCACCCCTGCAAAGGTCATGGTGAGCCAGCAGGTGGATATCGTGGTGGCGCCGGGCACCTACGGCGAGTTTGGTGTCCTGGAGGGGCATGTTCCTTTCCTCACAGGAATCCTGCCTGGGGAACTCCGCTACAATGCAGACGGCCGGAGCGAGAATTTCTTCGTGAGCACAGGATTTGCCGAAGTTTTCAACGACAGGGTCTCGGTTCTGGTGGATGCAGCCGAAAGAGCCACTGAGATAGACCTGGAACGGGCACGGCGGGCCCTGGAGCGGGCGAGGGGAAGGCTCACGAGGGAGAGAGGGGCCGAGGATGTGGATTTTGTCCGAGCGGAAACCGCTTTAAAAAGAGCGACCATGAGGATCAAGGTGGCCGAGAAAATCAAGAAAATGTAAACGGCGTATCTCTTTGAGATTTTGGAGAAAAGGCGGGTCCCGCGGGTACCTGCCTTTTTTATTGACGTATTGCGGTTTTGGGGATAGACTTTGTGTGTTTTCGTAGTGATGTTGAGGTTTTTATCCCGATTGATTTAAGGAGCGCGGGGACCTGTCGTGCCCGAGACCGGTATTATGAATCCAGGGAGCATCGGAGGAGACCGATGATGCAGCCCGAGGGGCCTATTGCGGGGACTGTGCCGTGGAAGGATAGCTTGGTCCAAAACCGCAGAGATCGAGGTGTCATGAAATCAGCAGAAGACATCGACCAATTTCAATTGCTCGAGGAGAAGATTGATCATCTGATCGAATGGATCACCACCTTACGAAGGGAGAAGGAATCCCTTGCGGAAAAAGTTCAGATCCAGGAAGAAAAAATGGCCGATTTGACGGTACAGGTGGAAAGCCTGAAAGCAGGCCGGGATAGGGCAAAACAGAGGATTGTCTCTCTTTTGGAAAAAATTGAGCAGCTTGAGATCTAGGTTCTGGAGAGCTCGTTTGGAAAGACCCGTGAGAGTGAGAATCCTTGACCAGGAATACCTCATAAGGAGTGAGGTGGGTGAAGAGCAGGTGCAAAGCGTGGCCCGGTTTGTCAACGACCGGCTCTGGGCGATTCGGGATGGCACGGAGGGCCTTTCAGAAAGGAAGACCGCCATTCTTGCCGCTTTTGACATTGCAAGCGAGTATTTTCAGGTGCTCAGAGAGCGCGATGCCCTTAGAGCAGAAATTCAGAAGAGAGCACGGGCTCTCAACCGGCAGATCGACAGCGTCACCGGATCGTGAAAAAACTCGCTTCGATTTAGGCTGGAAAAGGGGAGGAGCCAGGGAGGGAGATCGCCGGTCCGCCGAAAGGCGCCGGAAGAGATAAACGAAGAGGAAACGACCGAAGAAAAGATTGGTACTTGGAAGGGCAAAAGACAATGAAATCCAATCCAATAGAGATTTTTTCTATTTGGATACCAAATAAAGACAGGATGTTTAGGCCGAGCACGATCGGATTCGATCCAAAGGAGATCTACAGCAAGCCGCCAAGGCTTTTGCCAATCTTTTTGCCCTCCCTCTCCGTATTGACCAGTCTCCCTTTCACCTGGATTGTTGAGAAAGCAGGATTTTGAAACAATCCGGGTTTCGTCCTCTCCTTTTTCAGTGACCTCAGGATCAATCGAATTGAAAGGATATATCCGGCTTTGCTTTGAGCAGAGTCGTCCAGGAGCGTGGTCTAAATGAACATGATCTATATTATTGGAATCGCTTTGGCAGGCGTTGCGGCAGGAATGCTGGTGGGTTTTCTCCTGCGCAAAAAAATTGTAGAAAGCCGGTTTGATTCCATTGAAAGCTACTGCAATAAACTGTTGGCTGACGCACAGAAGGAAGCCAAGTCGCTGAAGAAAGAGGCTGCCCTTCAGGCAAAGGATACCCTGTACCAACTGAAGCTTGAATTTGAGAAGGAGACGAAAGAGAAGAGGGAGCAGCTTCATATCCAGGAAAAGCGCTTGCTTCACAAAGAGGAAAATTTGGACAAAAAAATTGAGCAGTTGGAAAAAAGGGAATCGAAGCTGGCAGATAAGGAAAAGAACATCTCTCAGATAGAGAATGAGATGGTAAGAAAGGAGAAGGAGTTCGACCGTATCGTCATTGAGCAGAGAACCCAGCTTGAAAAGCTCGCGGGCGTCTCCAGCGAAGAGGCCAAACAGCTATTGATGAAGTCCATGGAAGAGGAAGCGAAACATGAGGCCGCGAAATTGATTCGGAAGATCGAAAACGAAGCCAGGGTGCAGGCCGATCGCAAAGGACAGGAAATTATCGCTCTGGCAGTAAAAAGGTATGCCGGTGATTATGTGGCCGAGAAGACTGTCTCTGTGGTGAGCCTGCCCAATGAGGAAATGAAGGGAAGAATAATCGGAAGAGAAGGCAGAAACATCCGGGCGATTGAAGCGGCGACCGGAATCGATCTCATCATCGACGATACACCGGAAGCGGTCATCCTCTCCGGGTTCAACCCGATCCGAAGGGAAGTGGCGAAAATATCTTTGGAGCGGTTGATCAACGATGGTCGAATCCATCCGGCCCGGATCGAAGAGATCGTGGCCAAGGTGAGTAAAGAAATTGAAGCCTCCATCGTTGAAGCCGGCGAGCAGACGGCCTTTGATGTGGGCGTCCATGGGATCCATCCCGAACTGCTCAAGTTGATCGGTCGGCTGAAATACCGATCCAGTTACGCCCAAAACGTGCTTCAACACTCAAGGGAAGTCGGTTTCATTTGCGGCGTGATGGCTGCTGAGCTTGGACTGAATGTGAAACAGGCGAAAAGAACCGGTCTTCTCCACGACATCGGAAAAGCCGTGGACCATGAGGTGGAAGGGCCTCATGCGATCATCGGTGCCGACTTGGCGCGCAAGTACGGTGAATCCAACCAGGTGGTTCATGCGATCGCCGCGCACCATGAAGATGTACAGCCCGAGTCCGTTTTGGCTGTTTTGGTGCAGGCGGCCGATACCCTTTCCGGAGCGAGACCCGGTGCGCGACAGGAAATGCTGGAATCCTATGTGAAGAGGCTGGAGGAGCTGGAAAAAATCGCCATGTCCTTCCATGGGGTCACGAAGTCATACGCCATTCAGGCAGGACGCGAGATCCGTATTCTCGTTGAAGGAAAGATCATCGATGATGATCGGGCATTCATTCTTTGCAAGGATATCGCCAAGAAAATCGAGAAAGATTTGTCCTATCCCGGTCAGATCAAGGTGACCGTGATTCGTGAGACGAGAGCAGTGGAATACGCCAAATAGCGCGGTGCTTCCCGCTGTTCACCGTTGACCGCTTACCGTTCACCGACTGCATCTTAGAGGACAACGGGTCGACGGGTCGAATGGTTCACCGGTCACTGCAGCCGGAACCCGGAACCTCTGAACGCTCATGAGGAGAGAGGCTCGGTGTGGGAGGTACGGCTTTTCTCAAGGTTGGGTTCGAAAGACCCCTTCAGCGTCGGCATCCCTGGATATTCTCAGGGGCCATCGCCCGCGTGGACGGCGAGCCTCAACCTGGTGAAACCGTTGATATTCGAACCTCAGGCGGGGAGCTGGTTGGCCGCGGGGCCTATTCCCCCCACTCTCAAATTGCAGTGCGTGTATGGACATTTGACCCGGAGAAAGCCATCTCCGCCGATTTTTTTCGCTCCCGACTGATCCAAGCCATCCATGCGCGAAGGGAACTCCCCATCAGAAATGTGAACGCCTACCGGTTGGTGAACGCCGAATCCGACGGCCTGCCTGGATTCGTCGTGGATCGCTATGCGGATTTCCTTGTTTGCCAGTTTCTTTCCGCAGGGCCGGAGTATTGGCGCGGGGTGCTCGTGACGCAGCTCAGTGATCTGCTGCCTGCTCATGGCATTTATGAGCGCTCTGATACGGAGGTGCGCGAGAAGGAGGGATTGCAGGGTCGAAAGGGGACCCTGGCCGGACAAGAACCACCGGAGGAGATAGAAATCCAGGAGGGCGCCTGCCGTTTTGTGGTTGACGTTTTGAACGGACACAAGACCGGTTTTTATCTTGACCAAAGAGACAACAGGGTCCGCGTCGGGGAGTTTGCCCGGGATAGAGAGGTATTGAACTGCTTCGCCTACACAGGGGCTTTCGGGATCTGGGCATTGAAGGGCGCGGCGGTCGGGGTGACGAATGTGGAGTCTTCGGCTTCCGCCCTGGCACTGATCGGGCGAAACCTGGAACTCAACAGCCTTGACACCGGACAGGTGGAAAACATCGAGGGAGATACGTTCCGGGTCATGCGAAAATTCCGTGATTGCCGGCGTTTTTTTGATGTGGTCATTCTCGATCCTCCCAAGTTTGTCACGTCGCGCAGCCACTTGGCTCGCGCCAGTCGCGGGTACAAGGATATCAATCTTCTTGCATTCAAGCTCCTCAATCCTGGAGGGTATCTTTTCACCTTTTCGTGCTCGGGGCTGATGAGCGCGGAGCTTTTCCAGAAAATCGTGGCTGATGCGGCACTTGACGCAGGGCGCGAGGCGCAACTTATCTGTCGGCTTTCCCAGGCCCCGGACCATCCCACGGCCTTGAATTTTCCAGAAGGTCAATATTTGAAGGGTTTGGGGTTGAGGGTGTGGTGATCCTTTTGATTTCAGATTCTTTTTGCTTCTGTTCACGTCTTTTTAGAGTATAATAGGCCCATGCCCGCGCGAGAGAAAACAGTCTACCTGGTCGATGGAAGCTCTTATATTCACCGTGCCTACCATGCCATAAAGACCCTTTCAACCTCCAAGGGTTTTCCAACAAATGCCATCTTCGGGTTTACCAAGATGCTTCTCAAGCTCATGGCAGCCAAGGAGCCGAGGTATCTGGCTGTTGTCTTTGACGCGAAAGGCCCCACTTTCAGGCATGAGATCTATGAGGCATACAAGGCCAACCGTCCATCCTTGCCCGAGGACTTGGCCGTCCAAATCCCCATGATCAAATCCGTCGTGAAGAACCTCAATATCCCCATGGTGGAAGTGGAGGGATATGAAGCGGACGACGTGATAGGAACACTGGCCAGGATCTTTGAAGAAAAAGGTTTTGAAGTGGTCATGGTGAGCGGTGACAAGGATCTCAGGCAACTCGTCACTCCCCGAACCTCTATGTGGGACAGCATGAGGGACCGGATCATCGACTATGCGTCCCTGAAGGAGATCCACGGATTCGAGCCGAAGAGATTGATCGATGTCATGGCCCTTTCCGGTGACAGTATAGACAACATTCCAGGGGTGCCCGGAGTGGGAGAAAAGACCGCTGTGGACCTGATGCGGCAGTTCGGCTCCGTGGAAAACCTTTTGGAGCATCTGGAGGAGGTCAAGGGGAGGAAGATCAAGGAGAATCTGCAACGGTTCAAGGAAAATGCTCTCCTGAGCAAGAAACTGGTCACCATCGATCGATATGCGCCTGTGGAAGAGGAGAATGTACAAATGAGCGTCGGCGAGCCTGACCGGGATGAGCTTGCCAAGATATTTAGAGAGATGGAGTTCAGGGGCCTCTGGGACCAGTACACCGTAAGAAAGGAAACATCCGGGGATTACAGCTACGGCTTGTGTCTCACAAGGGAAGCCCTCCTCGCCCTGGTGAAGGAAATAGAGGAAACGGGGATGGTCTCGGTGCAAACGGTGAGCAGCGGCGAAAGTCCCTTTGAGGCAAAACTTGTGGGGATTTCCTTTTGCTGCGAGGAAGGAAGGGCCTTTTATTTGCCCCTAGCTCATCGCTATTTGGGGGCTCCTTCCCAGTTGGACTGGAAAGAGGCTAAAGAGATTATTGGACCCGTCATGGCGAACGAAGGTATCGGCAAAGTGGGTCAGAATATCAAGCACGATGCCGAGGTATTGAAGCGGTACGGCTTGGATCTCAAGGGAATTCGTTTCGACACCATGATCGCCTCCTATGTGATTAATCCGGGGCTCAAACAGCACGACCTCAAGTACCTGGCTCAGTACCATTTGAATTACAGGATGCTCGGTTACGAGGAGATGGTGGGAAAGGGAAAAAACGCGTCTGATTTCTCCGGGATGAATGTGGAAGATGCCAAGAATTATTCCTGCGAAGATGCCCACATCGTCCTGAGGTTGAAACGTATCCTGGAGCAGAAGCTTCGGTCGGAGAAAAACGAAGAGCTGTTTTATGAACTTGAAATGAAGCTATTGCCCGTGCTTATGGATATGGAGATGACCGGCGTCAAAATTGATATCGGCCTGTTTGAACGCATGTCCCTCGGATTTGCCCAGCAAATGGAAGAGATCGAAAAGGAGATCTTCCGGGAGGCCGGGATGCGGTTCAACATCAATTCTCCACAGCAACTGGGTTTTGTCCTCTTCGAAAAGCTGAAATTGCCCGGGCAGAAAAAGACGGCGAAGACCAGGAATTATTCAACGCAGGGGAAGGTCCTGGAAACACTTTCAGCCTTTTCCTATAGGATTCCTCAGTTGGTGTTGCGATACAGGACGCTTTCAAAGCTCAAGTCCACTTACCTAGATGCCCTGGTCCGGATGGTGGAATCGTCCACAGGCAGGATACACACCTCCTTTAATCAAACGGTAGCCGCTACGGGGAGGTTGAGTAGCAGCAATCCAAACCTGCAAAACATTCCCATTCGAGGAGAGGGGAAGGAAATCCGGAAGGGTTTTGTTGCCGAAGAGGGACATTTTCTTGTTTCTGCGGATTACAGTCAGGTGGAGCTGAGGGTTTTCGCCCATTACTCCGGGGACGAAGCGTTCATGGAAGCCTTCAGGCAAGGTGAGGACATCCACACCCGGACCGCCTCGGAGATCCTGGCTGTCGACCCTCAGGGGGTGACTCCTCAAATGAGAAGAATCGCCAAGGCAATTAACTTCGGGATTATCTATGGGATGGGCCCGCAACGACTCAGCGAGGAACTGGGCATCGACCGCAAAACTGCGCAGAATTACATAGAGACTTACTACGACAGGTACCGGGGCGTTGCCAGATACAGGGAACAAGTGCTCGAGATGGCCCGCGAAAACGGATATGTTTCCACCCTTTTCAACAGGAGAAGGTATCTCCCGGATATTCATCATAGCAAAAGGGTCGTTCGAGCCGAAGCGGAGCGCATGGCCATCAACACGCCGATTCAAGGGACGGCGGCGGATTTGATCAAGAGAGCCATGATTCAAATCCATCAGAGACTCGAAGCACTGGGATCCAGGTCCAAGCTTCTTCTCCAGGTGCATGATGAACTTGTTTTCGAGGTGCCGGAGGAAGAGGTGCAATCCCTTATTTCCCTTATAAAGGAGGAAATGGAGGGCGTTTATCCGTTGAAAGTTCCACTAAAGGTGGATATACATAAAGGCAAAAACTGGGATGAGGCGCACTAGTTCGTCCACGAAGGTGCGTCCGACTCCCCTTCCAGGGAGATCAAAGGCGGAGAAGATCCCTCGGGATCAAGACTTTCCTGAATATGGTCAAGAGGCGGCCCCTTAGGGCGGTTGAGCCGGCAAGCGCTTTAGACTTGTCCGTTCGGGAGGTGGAGGACTGTGTCAAGGGATTGATCCTGAAGGGGGCCATACGGAGGAGAGAACACGCAGGAGAGGGTGATTATCTGAGCCATGAACGAGACGATCAGGGAAGAAAAGGTTTTGCCCATTGATGGAGACGGTTTTTACGTGGGTGTTGATGCGGGCGCCGTCAGCTTGAATTGCATCGTCATTAACGAGGAAAGGGAGATCGTTTACGAATTTCCTTACAAGCGTCATCTTGGCAGGGTGCAAGAGGAGCTTCTCGCCCTTCTTAAAGCGTTGTACGGGAAATGGGGTGAGGACAGGATTCGGTCCATCTCCTTCACAGGAAGCCACGGAAAGAAGCTGAGCGAAAGCCTGGGCACTTTCTACGAGTTCGAGACCATCAGCCAGGCGCTCGGTGCAACCTCCGTGTGGCCCGATGTGAAAACGATCATCAGCATGGGAGGGCAAGACACGGCTCTTTTGCAGATCGGTCATCACGACGACGGGTGGGAGTTGGAGTATTTCAGCACCAATGGCCCATGCGCGTCAGGCACGGGCTCTTTCATTGACCAGCAGGCCCAGAGATTGGCCACTTCCATGTACTCGAAAGAAACGGACATCTCTCAATCCGAGATCGATAGAATATTGGCTGATTTCATCCAACTCGGTTTGAAGAGCGAAAAAGCGGCCAACGTGGCCTGTCGATGCACCGTGTTCACCAAATCAGACATGATCCACCTCCAGAATAAAGGCGAGAAACTGGAGGACATTATCCACGGCCTGCACATTGGGAATGCCAGAAATTACATCAGCACGATTGTGTCAAATCGGCAGCTTGACAGGCCGATCATTTTTGTGGGCGGGCTTTCCTTGAATAAGCTGCAGGTCAAAGCCTTCATGGGTTATTTTCCCGATTTGATCGTCCCTCCTTACAGCACTTCCATAGGCGCTTTGGGCGTCGCACTGCAGGCGCTGGAACTGAAGAGGCAGGACAGGCCGGGTCTGGAAAAAGTGAGGGAGTCTACCGGCGCTGAAAGGGCTATTTCCGTGCCTGTGGCACCCAGGTTGGTTCTCAGGAAGACTTCTTTTTCGGAATCAAACGCGATACAGAGAAAGCCTTTGCGTAAAGGAATCCGGGTTTACCTGGGTATCGATGTTGGATCCACCACGACGAAATATGCTCTCATGAGCGAGGACCGAGAGATCCTTCACAAGAACTACGTGCCCACCCAGGGCAAGCCCATCGAGGTGACCCAGGGGCTCCTCAGGTTTTTACGGGATGAACTCGGGGAAAACATCGAGATTGTGGGTGCAGCCACCACAGGTTCAGGAAGGCATGTGGTGGGAGATTTTCTGAACGTGGACCTCATCATCGATGAAATTACGGCACATGCGAGAGGTGCGGTGGAGATCGATCAGGAGGTGGATACCATTTTTGAAATCGGGGGTCAGGACTCAAAGTACATTTTCATCTCCAACACCTATCCCCTTGATTTTGATATGAACAAGGTTTGTGCCGCGGGGACGGGAAGCTTTTTGCATGAACTGGCCAATAAGTACGGGATCAACATTGTGGGAGAATTCCAGAAGATCGCCCTGTCTTCAGAAAAACCGGTCAAATTGGCGGAAAGATGCACCGTGTTCATGGAATCCGACCTTGTCTCCTATCACCAGCGCGGGGTGGAGAAGGAGGACCTCATTGGAGGTCTCTGCTATGCCATCGTTTACAACTACCTGAATCGCGTGGTGGGCAAAAGGAACATCGGTCAGAGGATCATGTTCCTGGGGGGGCCGTCCTTGAACAAAGGGGTGGTGGCGGCCTTTGAAAATGTTTTGGGGCGAGAGATGATGGTTCCCAGGCATCGAGAGGTATTAGGAGCCTACGGGGCTGCCATAAGCGTTCAGGAAAAATTGCGCCTGGAAAAGAAGGGTAGAAGCAGCTTTAGGGGGCTCGACAGCGCCATCAATGATCGGATGAGTTATACCGAAAAAGTGTGTACGGCGAACCCCCAATGCCATAATCGGTGCAAACTGAAGATCTATGATTTCGATGGGAGACGCAGCGTTTGGGGAGGAGAGTGCGGCCGCTATGAATTGACAAGGGGCATAGGTCCCAAAAAAGAGAACTACTTTGAACTGAGGGACAAGATTTGGCAGAAGCATATGGCAGGGGTTTACGAAGAGTTGAAGGATGAGCCTCTTATGGAAGCGGACGGAAGGCCGACGGTGGGTATGCAGAGGGCGCTTTACGGCATCCGAGGCAGTGTTCTGTGGGCTCATTTTTTCGACAGGCTCGGCTACCGGTTGGTCCTCACCCCACCTACGAACTCAAAAATCTCCAGTGCCGGGATCGAGAAGATGGTGGCGGAAACCTGCTATCCCGTGAAAGTCTCCCATGGACATGTGAGGGAGTTGCTTGGAAAGACAAAGCACCTTTTTCTTCCGAGCCCGATCACCATGCCTACCCCTGAAGCCTCGGAAGTGGGTTTTTACTGCCCCATGGTGCAGAGCAATTCATTCATGGTGCGCATGGCCTTTGGTATCGATCGATCGGAGATCCTCAAGCCGGTTTTGCATATGAAGTACGATCCAGAAACCCTGGCCCTGGAAATTTCAGAGCAAATCCGATCCAGGCTTAAAGTGAGCCACAAACGGATCGCCAAGGCGCTCAGCGATGCTCTGGAAAAGGAAAAACAGTTTCTCACGGAGCTCATTGAAGCTGGAAGGAGGATCCTGGAGGGAATCGGCCCGGATGAGCCTGTGGTGATCGTCACGGGAAGGCCTTACAATCTATACGATGAACGGTTGAATCTGAGATTGGGCGGGAATCTGGCCAAAATCGGAGTCACCGCGCTGCCCATGGATTTTATCGATGCTTCCACGGTGGATTTTTCGGATTTTCCCTCCATGTACTGGGGACTTGGTGCTCAGATCCTGAGAACGGCGAAATTCATTACGGGGTATCCCAACACCTTCGGCCTGCATTTGACGAACTTCGGATGTGGCGCAGACTCCTTCATCGAGCATTTCTATAAATACATCATGGGAGATAAGCCCTATCTCATCCTGGAGCTGGATGAGCACAGTGCCGTCGCGGGCGTGATGACCAGGCTTGAGGCTTACAGGAACGTCATTCACAATACGATGCAAAAGATGCAATTGGGGGAGGGAACGGTCTTGAGGGCGGCGAGTTAGCGGGTGCCGGCGAAATCGCGAACCGGCTTTTGAGGACAAGGGATTGCGTTTCCCGGAGCCCTCGGAGGGCTTCCAGGCAGGCACGGCAGGGCCAGGAGAATCGAACAGGAGAGGAGAGAGGCGTTGGACGAAGGCGGAGCAAAAAAAGTGGTGAGTTTTCGGGGGGTCACTGAAAATGTGGGCCGGTACAATTTCCAGAACAAGACCGTCCTGATCCCGGAGATGAACAGGGTTGGTGGACATCTTCTCGCCGCCACGTTCAGGAGTTTTGGCATCCATGCGAAGGTAATGGCCACTTACAGGGGAAATGATCTTGGGAAAGAATACACCTCAGGCAAAGAATGCTATCCCTGTCTCATCACCACGGGAGACATCCTTTATTTTATGAAAAGAGAATCGGAGAGACTCGGTGAGGCCTTCAACGCGGAGGATTATCTGTACTTCATGCCGGAATCTGACGGGCCTTGCCGCTTCGGCATGTACAACAAATACCAGAGAATCATTCTTAACTCCTTCCCCGAGTTCAGAAACGTGCGGATCGGAGCGCTCACCACGGAAGATGGATACTCCCTGGCGGGCATCATTGAGCAGGAACGGGTCGGGGACCTGAGAAAAGCCAGTTACTTCTCCGTGATCGTGGCCGATATCCTCGACAGATCGCTCTGGAGAATCCGGCCCTATGAGAAAGAGCCCGGGATGGCCGATGATTTCATCGAAAGATCCATGCGCAGCATGGAGGACGCCTTCGAAAGGTACGGGGCAAGAAAGGATTTCGAAGGGATTCTGGATAAGCTGGACGAAATTCTCGAAGAGGGGAAAACCATCATCGATCCAAAAATCCCTCCGAAACCTCTGGTCGGGATTGTGGGTGAGATCTATCTGAGGACTCACGTCCATGCAAACCAGGATCTGATTAGAGTTCTCGAAAGATACGGTGCTGAAGTGGTGAACGCCTCCATCGCGGAATGGATCAATTACACAACCTATGACCGGTTAAGAGAGGCCAAAGTGAGTTGTTTATTGAATTTGAAAATGCTTAAGCCGGCCCGTGTGAAAGAGGACTTGAGGAAAATTCTCGGTTATGGCGCCGAGCTTGCCTACCAGCAGGCGAGACAGAAAAAAATCTACAAGCGGGCATGGTCGTCTCTGGATGTGGCCGAAGACCACAGGGTTTCCCACCTGGAACATATTCTCGAGGAGGAGGATATTTACAGCTTCTCCGCCGGGACGGAAGCGTGTTTAAGCATCCCGGGAATCATCGCTTACGCCCGTGAAGGATTTAACGGTGTGGTAAACGTCTATCCTTTCACCTGTATGCCCAGCACCATTACCTCAGCGATCGTAAAGCCTCTCATGAACAAGCTCAAGATCCCGTACCTGGATACGCCCTATGATGACAGCTTCCAGCCTGGAAGGGAATCTACCATACGAACTTTCATGTATCAGGCGACTCAGCATTTCAACCGGCGGGGACGAAAAATGCCGACCCGTGCCTTGGCATCCGCCGCCTGATGCAAACCGTTGAACGGCGCGAAGCGAAACCGGCCTAGGCAAATCACCCACCATGCTGAATGGGAGCGTTTCATCCTATGAATTCAAAAATGTTAATTAATGCGGTGGATCCTGAAGAATATCGGGTGGCGATCATTCAAGACGGGCTGCTTGAGGGATTTTACGTTGAGACTGCCTCGACGGAGCAGAGAATCGGCAACATCTATAGAGGGGTCGTGGAGAGAATAGAACCGAGCTTGCAGGCCTGCTTCGTAAATATTGGAACCGAGAAAAACGGCTTTTTGCAAGGCTCCGAAATTCACCAGGAATATTATGTGACGGAACTTCATGGGGAAGCGGATCAACCTTCGCCGCCGATCCAGAAGATCGTGAAGAAAGGCCAGGAACTTCTCGTTCAGGTCACCAAAGAGATGCCCGGGCGCAAGGGGCCCCATCTGACCACATACCTCTCGCTTGCCAGCCGGCACCTGGTCTTGACTCCCGGCAGACCCACCGCAGGGGTGTCAAAAAAGATCGAAGACGAAAAAGAGCGCCACCGGCTCAAGGAGATCATGAGACAGTTCAAACTTCCCGAAGGGATCGGGTACATCATCCGAACAGCCGCGCTCACGCAAAACAAGAAGGATCTTTCCAGGGATCTCAATCGTCTGCTTAGAATGTGGAAGAATATCAAGAAAAATGCGAAGGATGCTCCTCCCCTGAGCCTTATTCACAAGGAGGAGGACGTGTGCCTCAGGACGCTGCGGGATTATTTTACCAGTGAAGTCAACGAGGTCCTGGTGGATGACAAGGAGATCCACGGTAAAGTCAGAGAATACATGAAGATCATATCGCCGAGGCATCAGAGGAGGGTTGTCCTTTACAAGGGCAAACGTCCTATTTTCGCACACTACGGAATCGAAGAGCAGATCGAAGCCATTTATGCCAGCGAGGTCCGTCTGAAGTCAGGTGGTTATGTGGTCATCAACCCAACGGAGGCCTTGATTTCCATCGATGTGAACTCCGGACGCGGGAGAGTGGGTAAGACCGTGGAAGGGACGGCGTTCAAGACCAATATGGAAGCTTCACTGGAGATTGCCCGGCAGCTTCGGTTGAGGGACATGGGTGGACTCGTGGTGATCGATTTCATCGACATGAAGGATTCCAAGCACGTACGGGAGGTCGAAAAAGTCCTCCGAGAGGAGATCAAAAAGGACCGGGCCAAGATCGACACGTCCCACCTATCCAAATTCGGTCTCTTGGAACTCTCGCGACAACGCTTGAGACCATCCATCGAATCCAGAAGATATCAAACCTGCAGCCATTGCCAGGGGCGGGGTCTTGTCCAGTCCGTGGAGTCCTCTTCCGTCGCTTTCCTGCGTCAGATATGGATGGGAGCTTCCAGGGAAGCAGTCACACAGGTCAAGGGAGTTCTGCCGCTCGAAGTGGCGAACTACCTTCAGAACAGAAAGAGAAAAGAACTCGCCCAGCTTGAGACCAGGTATGGAGTCAGCATTGTGTTGCAGGGCGATCCCTGGCTGGCTCCAGGAGAGGGTAAGCTGGAGTTCGTGACGGCCCAGGGCGGCCCGGAAGCGTAACTTTTTAAAAAAGCTCTGCCTACAACGCCATGAGACGATGGCCGTGAATTCCCATGTTCAACAACATCATCTATTTTCTCGTCGTCATTCTCATATTCCATCTCAACTACCCGGAAATTCCCCCCCCCGACTCGCTCCTATCCTGTATTCTCTGGCTTTTCGGAACGTGGTTGATCTTTGCAGTCTACTGCTGGTGGGGCTTTCGAACCCTTCGAAAGCGGCTCAGTGACCTTTCGGAGGAGAAACAAGCCCTTCTCACAGGTCGGTACCAGAGTCTTGTTGCCATCCTGTCCGTGCTGTCCATATTCTTGTTTGCCCAGGACATCTACCTGCTGAACCTGAAATCCTGGATCCTGATGATCCCCGGCTTTGATCGATTCATGGTTCTGCAGGGACTCCTCGCCTTATCCCTGTTCTTCTTCTATCTTTGTACCATCTGGTATTTTGCGTATCCCGTGTATCTGGTCGTTTTTCGACCGGGTATCACGAGGGGTTCTTTCATCCAATCCAACGTGAAGTTCAATTTCCCCCTCCTTTTTCCGTGGGTTTTCCTAAACCTTGTCCACGACCTTCTCTACATCAGCCCGTGGGGAGGGCCTGGCAGTTTTTTGGGAGGAATGGGGGGAGAAATCCTGATCTTCGTGGGCTGTCTTCCTCCCCTTGTGGTTTTTATGCCCGGTATCATTCGGTACTGGTGGAGCTGCAAGCCCCTGGAGGCCTCTGAGAAAGCCAGGATCCTGGAAAGCTTTCTCCGTGAGAAAGACTTCAAATACCGTGGCCTCCTCAACTGGCCCATTTTTGAAGGCAGAATGCTGACGGCGGGGATCATGGGCGTTGTGCCAAGGTTCAGATACATCCTGGTTACCGATTCACTGTTGCAGGTTCTCTCCGTCGAGGAGCTGAAGGCCGTTCTTGCCCATGAGATGGGGCATGCCAAATACCGACACCTGCTTTTATACCTGGTGTTCTTCGCGGCTTTTTTTCTGGTGTTTTTCGGGTTGTTCGATCTTTTCTATAATCTTCTCTTTCTACATCCTTTCTTTTCCAAAGTGGTCTCCAGCCAGGACCCGAAGACAATGAACCTATTCTATCTGGTCCTCGCTGCTCCCATGGTCTTGACGCTGTTTCTCTACATTCGTTACGTGATGGGTTTTTACATGCGCAACTTTGAGCGGCAAGCTGACCTGTATTCACAATCGACCATGGGAACGCCCGAGCCTATCGTCAGCTCTCTTGAGAAAATCGCTCTGCTGAGCGGAAAAAGCAGGAATCTTCCCAGTTGGCACCACTTCAGTATCAGAGAAAGGGTGGAGTACCTCTGGCGGACCCTTCGGGACCCGGGCATGATGAAACGGCATAATCGGTTTCTGGCCTCAACCCTATTTCTTTATCTGGTTGGCGTAATCCTTGCGGGTTATCTGGTTTATTTCAGCCCCGTAAGGGAAAATCTCGCTTCCTACGTCATCCATCAACGAATCGCACAGGAGCCCGACAACATCGACCTGTATATCGTACTGGCCATGGCCTATCAACAGAGGGGGAAAAACGAGGAAGCAATGAGGACCTATGAGAAAATCGTCCAAATGGATCCGCACAACGCCCTGGCCTTGAACAATCTGGCCTGGTTTCTGGTTACAGCCCCCGATGCGGATAAAAAAGATAAGGAGCGTGGCCTTGATCTTGCCAAACGGGCGGTTGCAGAGGAGAGGTCTCCTGTTTATCTCGATACTCTTGCAGAAGCCTGCTATGTCAACGGATACATCCAGGAGGCGATCCGGACGATGGAAGAGGCGATTTCCCTGGCAAAGGAAAACCAGGATTATTACAAGAAACAGTTGCAGAAGTTTCTGGCCGAAGGGAACCGCGCTGCCGATGGACGTGAATCTCTCCCCCACGCGATTACAGCGGCCGTCGTCGAACCTCACGGGAGGCCTGATTCAGAAACGGGATGTGCGGCCTCAGTTTGACGAAGGTCACCCTTGCCGCAATATAGAGTAGAATAAAAGGTCCCAGGAAGCTCAGCTCCAAGTCCCCTGCCCAGGAAGGCAAGACGAATCTGACCTCGCGAAAACGCTCGTTTAGCCAAGCCGCGGCCAGGAAGGCGGGCCAGAGGGAGCCCATGCCCATGGCTATGGAGGAGAAAAAAGACTGCCCGAACGCCTCGTTGGCCAGCTTGTTAATGCCCTTGTAGGCTTTTTCATCACCGGCTTGCCTGGCCCTGAGGGACTGCTCTTGGTAGTAGAGGGCCTCCCGGGACTTTTTCGCCATGTATGCGCGATTTACCCTGTAAGCCACAGCCAGAGTCAATTCCCCAAGGAAGGTGGCCCACAGGGTGAGGATGGATGTACCCACCCACCAGCCGATCATGGGATCATCGAACCACCGGTATGGCGCAATCAGGACGGGATCGACTTTGATAAGGAGTTTGAGTATCGGGTCCATGCCTGGGGTCATCCCCGGGGAACCCGCCCCGGGACCGGCGAGCAGGACCCGAGGAGGGTGATTTGTTTTCCCTTTGTGCCCATGCGAAGATGGCGATTTGGAGCACTGAAAAGGAAGAACACGAAACGATCAGAAGGGCGGCACGACGCTGTAACCCAGAAAGCCCTTGGTGGTGTAACGCAGCCCCACGTAAAAGGCAAGGACGATGAAAATGATCTTGAGCACCCTGTCCGGGATGTACTTAGAGGTTCGCGGTCCGATCATGGAGCCGATGAAGATGCCGACCAGCTCAGCGCCGATGAGCCCCCACGAAATCACCACAGCCTGACCCACCATGTAGGAAAAGATGGATACGATCATCCCCACCAGGACGCACAAGGCCGAAGTTCCGGCTACCAGGAACATGGGAAGCCCCGCCACGGAGGTCAGGAAGGGAACGTAAAGGAAGCCTCCTCCCACGCCCAGGAAAGATGCGATGGCGGCAATGAAGATTCCTCCCGCCATGGGAATCCAGGCGTTGAACTTGAATTCCTGCCCGAAGAAGGTGAACCGGATGGTTCCAATGAAAAAGGTGAGGACCCAGCCGATGACAACCAGGATATAGGCCACCCATTTCATGCCGCCCACCAGGTTAATCCACAGAGCGCTGGCCACCACCAGAGCGATGGCAATCCACATGAAAGTCCAGGAGCCCTCGATGATTCTGACTCCCTGCTCGGTTGTGTCGGTTTTGGCTTTCACCGCCTTCTCGAAGGCATTGGCGGCGGCCTTGGCCTCTTTCCGCCTGGCCATGCCTCTGGGGGTCACCTCGTAAATCAAGAATATACCCAGAATCCAGACAATGATGCCGAAGTAACCCAGGTATTGCCTGAGGGAAATTTTGCCCGCGGTGAGCTCCGGCACTAACCAGGATCCGCCCACGCCCCCGATGGCCAGGCAGATCCCGAGTGGCGCCACCAGCCGGCCCATGCGGTAGTAATTGAAGGACGAGATGGCCCCGCTCAGGCCTACCAGCCACTGGTTGGAAACGCGGATGGAGTCGGTGATCAGGGTGTTGATCGGATTGGCTTTGCCGAAGGACTTGGCGTAATCCCCCAGGCCGAAAACCGTGATGTGGCCCACACCAGCCATGATCCCGCCGAAGGCCCCTACAGTGGAAAAAATCCAGCCCACCCAGATCGCCCAGAGGAGACCGACAATGTAGTTGGTCTGAGGAGCGGCGGGAATCCCCAGGAAACCAGGAGCTTTTTGGGGGTCGATGACCTTTTTGGTCTTCTCCGCGTGGGTGGGATCCTGGAGGCTTTTCTGAATGGCCTCCTTCATTGCCCCCGGCATGCCGGGCGTGGTTCGTTCCGAGCCGGACTGGGCCAAAGCTACCGCCAAGAAGGCGAGTAAAACCAGGATGCCTGTGAACAGGAAAATCCGCGGACTCTTCATTCTCTTCCTCCCGTCAATGACAGAAAACCATGCCAGCGAGTCGCATCACCTCGACGGTCATCCAATTGGGCCCCGTCCCATCGCCCGGGTCATTTCCCAATCATGAACTCCTCAGGGCCGTTGAGGTAACCATACCGAGAGCATCTGAGCGAACAGAAAAACCACCTCGGGGAAGTATCAAAAAGTTCCCTCTCCATGTCAAGGTTAAAAACGGCAAAGGATGTGTATGGGGTGTTGGGAAGAGTCTTTCCGGCTTAGGATTAAGTTGAGAAAAGCTCCTCATGCCGGGACCTCCCACGGCATCCCAATGAATTTTTCTTGACCTTCTTTTGCCGGTCAGGGTAAAAATCCTTCCCAGGGGAGTTCCCATCCGATTCAAGGGCGCTGCGAAGCGCGCTGCCTTTCGGAGATTCTCCCGGCAGGAAAGAGGCATAATGGGAGCGGCATAGCGCCGCATGGTCAATCATGCAATATCCCGCCAGTACGAGTGGCGAGGAGGCAGGAGGTCTGTGGCATGCTCCTGGAGGGAAAGGTCGCTCTGATAACGGGTGCCGCGCGCGGGATCGGCCGAGCCAGCGCCCTGATTCTTGCGGAGGAGGGGGCGGATGTGGGCGTGGCCGACATCCTCCCCGAAGTGGAAAGGACGGCGGAAGAAATCCGGAACATGGGCCGGCGATCGGCGGCCTCGGTGTTCGACATTTCCGATCCGTCCCAGGTGCGGCGGGGAGTAGCCGAGATTCGAGGCAAACTGGGTGTCGTCCAGATCCTGGTCAATGATGCCGGGATCGTGAACAACATCGCCCACCTCACCAAGATGAGCATCGAAGCTTGGCAGCGCGAGATATCCGTCAACCTCTCCGGGGCCTTTTACATGATCAAGGAGGTCATCGGCCCCATGATCGAGAAGAAATGGGGACGCATCATCAACATGTCCTCAGGCGCCGCCATCGGCGGTCTTCACAAGCAGGTGGCCTATGCTTCGAGCAAGGCGGGCCTCCTGGGCCTGACCATGACCGTGACCCTGGAACACGCCCGTGACGGGATTACCTGTAACGCCATCCTTCCCGGTTTGATTGGAACGGAACTGGTGAACAGGATGCCCGAGGAGATTTTACGAAACGCTCTGGGCACCATACCGGCCCGCCGCCTCGGCAGGACCGAAGAAGTGGGCCGTCTCATTGCATTTCTGGCTTCAGATCATGCGGCCTTTATCAACGGGGCGGCCATTCCCATAGACGGCGGGATGTGGCTCAATACGGGTAGCCTGGGGAGCCGGAGGGAAATCCGGGAGACAGAAGCCCTGAGAGGCCTCTAAAACTCAGTATCGGACGGCATAGCTCAGCGCAGAACGGACGAGGGCATCAAGTCCCATCTCCTATCATCTTTTCGCCGCAGGGCCGGGATCCCAACACAAAAGGGGAATGCTGGCCGTGGGGGTACATCAATTTGGATTATGATTCCACGTACGGATCGGCTACATGTGAAATATCGAATATCGAATAAGGAATAATGAAGCGCGAAGGATATTCCATATTCCGATTGCTGCGGTGCCATAGAACCGGGGATCGGGTTCACGCTTTTGGGGGACGGGGGTGTAGGCGCTCGAACCCGGTGATTTGAGAGGGATTGAGATGGATGCTAAGATAAGGGTCCTGATCGGTATGGTCGGTCTGGATCAACACGAGGTCGGTGCCATAGCGGTCTCTCGGATGCTGAGGGACGCGGGCATGGAGGTCGTTTACACGGGAAGGTTCAATACGCCGGCCGGGTTGGTGAAGACAAGCCTGGAAGAGGGCGTGGATGTGATCGGCCTTTCCTGTCACTCCTGGGAATACCTTCACTACATGCCGGAGTTGCTTGCGCTTTTGAAAGAGAGAGACCTCCGCATTCCTGTAGTGGTGGGAGGATCGGTCATCACCCCCGGGGACAGCGAAAAGCTGGGCGAGCTGGGTGTTGCCGCGGCCTTTGGCCCGTCTGCAACAAGTGAGCAAATCATCGAGACCATCAGGCGGATTGCACCAGGACAAGATTCGCCTGGATGATTCGTTTCGATCAGGCGTTTGGCCCAAAGCAAGGGGACCTGAGCAACATGGATTTCGAATTCACCGAAGAACAGCGCATGGTGCAGAGAAACGTGCGTCAGTTCATGGTCAGGGAGATCGAACCCGTCGCAGAGAAGATCGACCGTGAGGACGAGTTTCCTCCGGGACTATGGAAAAAACTGGGTGATCTCGGTCTGCTCGGCGTGACGGTATCCGAAGAGCATGGCGGCTCCGGGTTTGATCTGCTGACGGCTGTTCTGGTTCTGGAGCAGATGGCGAGAACTTGTCCTGCCATTGCTCTCTCTTACGGGGCTCATTCCAACCTGTGTACGGACAATATTCAAAGGAACGGCAGTGAAGCGCAGAAATGCACATACCTGCCGGGATTGTGTTCCGGTGATCTGATAGGATGTCTCGCGCTTACGGAGCCAAATGCGGGATCGGATGCCGTGGGGATTCGCACCACGGCGGTCAGGGACGGGGATGATTTCTTGCTCAACGGAACCAAGATGTTCATTACCAATGCTCCCATCGGGCACGTTTTCCTGACCTATGCCAAGACCGAACCTGAAAAGAGGGCCAGAGGCATCACGGCTTTTGTTGTGGAGAGAGAATTTCCAGGACTGACCCTCTCGAGAAAAATAGAAAAAATGGGAAACCGCGGATCCCCCACAGGGGAGATTGTCTTTGAGAGCTGCCGCGTGCCTTCCGGAAACGTGGTGGGTGAGGTCAACAACGGAATCAGTGTCATGATGAGCGGCCTGGATGTGGAGAGGGCTTTTTTTGCCGGCCAGCCCCTGGGGCTTGCGGAGGGCGCATTTGAATTGGCCCTGAAATACGCCACGGAACGGGAGCAGTTTGGAAAGCCCATTTGCCAATTTCAGATGATCAAGGCCAAGCTGGCGGACATGTACACGGAGATTGAAGCTGCCAGGGGGCTCGTGTACCGGGCCGCCGTCATGGCCGGGAAAGCTCACACGGGCGGAAGGGGAAAAGAAGTCCACAAGGTGGCGGCTGCAGCCATCCTGTTTGCCGCCGAGACGGCCACACGGGTATGCAATCAGGCGGTTCAGATTCATGGGGGGTACGGCTACACCCTGGAGTTTCCGGTGAACCGGTTCTACAGGGATACGAAGCTTTATGAAATCGGTGCGGGCACCTCGGAGATCCGGCGTCTAGTCATTGCAGACGAGCTTGTCGGAAGCGGTCCAGGATACCTCTGAGCGGCGGCTTCATTGACCCCGCGTCGCGACACCTCCGGGAGCGAGATATGGTTCCCCTTTTGAAAAGCCGTAAATCACAAGAATACGGATGACCAGCATCGGACCACAGAACGAACACGTTCTTGTCCACAACCTGAAGTTCCATTTCCTCGAATGGGGTCGACGCCACTTCCGCCCCTTCATCCTGCTTCATGGAACCGGAGATCATGCGCATTTGTGGGATGATCTTGCCTCCCTTCTCATGAACCATTTCAGGGTGATTTGCCTGGATCAGAGAGGGCATGGAGACAGCGACTGGGCGAGACCGCCGGCTTACGGCTGTAATGATTACGTGAGTGATCTCGAGGGATTCATTGCGGCTCTTCGGCTGGAAAAGCCCATTCTCATGGGCCACTCCATGGGAGCCCTTCACGCCACCAGGTACGCGTCCACGAGACCACGCAAAGTGGCCGCCCTGATCCACATGGACATCGAACCATGCCCGCCTGACTGGAACAGGGACTATCTTCGAGGTCTCTATCACAGGCTGCCGGCTTTCTACGATTCCGTTGAAGCTTTTGCGGAGGTGCTCAAGAGAAGCAGCCCGTATGCCGCGCAGGAGACGATTCACCGTCTCGCGTGCCACGCTTTGAAGCCGGGGGAGGACGGTAAATTCTACGCAAAATGCGACAAGGAATTATTCGATCACTTCGATCAATATGACCTGCGCGCTGATTTGAGACGAATCCTCTGTCCGACCCTGCTCGTTCGAGGGGAAGAGAGCGTGGTCATGCGCAGGGAGAAAGCTCTCGAGATGCAGCAGGCCATCTCTGGCAGCCGACTTGTGGAAATTCCGCGCGCAACCCATCGACTGGTCACAGACAATCCGTCCGCATTGGGGGAGGCGGTCTTGGATTTCTTGACCGAGCACCGGCTCCTGTAGCCGTCGCTTCGCCATTCATGGTTGCGCCGTCACGCCGATCTCCGCCCTCTGAAGCCTCGGAATCCCGCCATGAACATTGCACGTGCCGCCTAAAGGCGGGAACAAGGAATTCCGCACACATGTCTGCCAGGGGTTGTGGCGGATGGAGGCCGCTTGTCTCGCCGCAGCCCTGAGCTTTTAGAAGGGCGAAGGTGGTAGATCGCGGAAAAGGGCCATTTCTGGATGGAAACAAGCTACAGGTGGAGCATGACCTCGGTGATGAGCCATCCCGATGCAAAGCAGAGCGGAAGGGTGAGAATCCATGCCAGAAGAATCTTCCTGGCAAGCCCCCACCTCACCGCGGAAAACCGTTTCGTCGCACCCACCCCCATGATCGATGTGGTGAGCACGTGAGTGGTGCTCACCGGAAGGCCGAAATGGCTCGACACGATGATGGTGGCGGCGGCCGATGTTTCCGCAGCGAATCCGTGAATGGGCTGAAGCTTCAACATCCCCAGGCCCAATGTCTTGATTACGCGCCATCCCCCCAGCGCCGTTCCCAGCCCCATGGCTAGGCCGCACACAAGGATGACCCATAAGGGCACTTTCAGAGAATGAAGGAATCCGCTGCTGACCAGGGCCAGGGTGATAATTCCCATTGCCTTTTGCGCATCGTTTGAGCCATGGCTGAAAGCCATGAAAGCCGAGGAAAGAAGCTGAAGGGTGCCGAATTTCCTGTTGAGCGATCCGGGAGAGTAGCTCCCCAAAGAGGTGGTCAGCAGCTTCATGACAAGATATCCGATAATAAGCCCTATGATCGGCGAAAGGAAAAGAGAGAGGAAAATCTTTCTGACACCGGACGGGTTCAGGATTTCCGTTCCTCCGAAAGCGATGGCTGCTCCAATCAGGCCGCCTATGAGCGCGTGGGAGCAACTGATGGGCATGCCGAACCTTGTCATGACGCCGTTCCAGAGGAAAGCGGTGATCAGGGCCGCGACCACCACGGTGTTGTTCACGGCGCCCGGGCTGACAACCCCCTCGCCTATGGTCTCGGCGACGGCCGTGGAGAAAAAGGCGCCCAGGATGTTCATGGCAGCCGCCATTCCCACTGCTTTCAGGGGGGAGAGGACTCTTGTGGAGACCACTGTGGCAATGGCATTGGCCGAATCGTTCCATCCGTTGCTCACGTCGAAAAGGACGGCCAGGAGGACGATGATGAGGATGCTCTCAACCATACTTCAGCACAATCGCCTCGAGGGTGTTCGCCACGTCTTCACATTTGTCCGAGGCGTTCTCGAGAATCTCATAGACTTCTTTCCATTTGATGATCACAATGGGATCCTTGATCTCGTCGAACATTTTTCCCAGCGTTTGTCTGAATATCCTGTCGTTCTGGTTTTCAAGCCCATGAATTTCCACACAGATGTCCTGGATGTAGGAGTATTTCTTCGCCTTGAGATAGGTGACGGCTTTGTGGAGGAGTTCAACCGCGGACGCCAGCACTCTGGCAAGAGCGGCGGACTCCGGTGTGGGCTCCTTGATCTTGAAGAGGTGGGCTCTTTGAGCCGCACCCCACATCATATCCAGTACGTCATCCATCCTGCAGGCGAGGGCATGGATATCCTCCCTGTCAATGGGAGTGAGAAACGTCTTGTTGAGCTTTCTGATGATTTCATGGGTCAGAAGATCATTGTCGTGCTCAAGGTCTGAGATCACTTTCAGCTTCGACGGCATGTCCTCGAAGCTTTCAAAAAAATCCACCAGGGCCGTAGACGCTTGGAACAGGTTTTTCCCAACGCTTTCAAAAAGTTCAAAAAAATCCTCTCCCCTTTTAATGAATTTCATAGCTTGTTTCCTTCCTAGAAAAAGGCATCAGCGAAATGCCAAATCCCCTCCAGCGGGCCTTTCCAGGCAGACAAACTCCGCCCCTCCCGCGCTTGTGGATCTCAAAAGGGACGGCCTGGACCAAGGCAATGCATCCCCGCCGGGGAGACCTCATGGGCCATAAATACTCCCGTGCGTGAAAAGTTCAACCAAAATCTCAAGCAGACCCTCGGCGGACAATGGGAATTTGCCTTGAGACAGGGCGAGCATCGCATTTCGGGACGCCATGGTGGAAGGCGGCCTGGTATGATTTCAGCCCTCATGATCCTGCCTGTAAGTGTGGCCACCCGCCTTATGGTTCGGCTCAGATAATGCAAGACCGCCCATTCAATCGTCAAAGGGGAAAGGATGAAACGCAGCAAAAACCGCAGCGAAAAGTTTTCGCTGATTCCCTCGCCTGTGCTCGGGGTGGGGGGGTCCCCTATCGATAAACCGTGAAAAGACGTCAACCTCCCGCCCCCGCTACAAGGCAGCGGGATCTTGGGCAGTCACCGCGAAAAGGCTTCACCACCTTTCCTCAGTTGGAATATCAACCCTTCTTTCCGAACCGAACATTCTTGAGAGGAGTCAAAGAAGCAAATGAAAGCGGCTTGCATGATCTGTTGAAACGAAGAGGAGGGCAAATGGGTCCCTGATGTGTGGTAACCGATCAGAGGGTCATGTGGGCTTTTCTTCCGTTAAGAGGCGTCCGGGCGCCTCGCCTCAGGGCGGCGGGATCTTCCACAGGCCCTTTAGAAAAGCCCGCGTCAACCGGTACGGGTTACGTTCGATTTTCCCGTGATCGCTTACGATCCGTCCACCCGGATAAAGAGGATTATGGGACGACGAGTTCAAAGGCTTTGCGATCCTTCCCAAGAGCATCGACCCGGAACTCTTTGTTTGAACGATCACCTCAACCCGGAAACCTTTTGAAGGATGTAGACAACCTCGGCGATTCCCACCGTGTTGTCTCCATCGACATCTGCCTCTCTGAGACCGTCGGAAAACTCCTCTGTGAAGACGGCCCTTTTGAAGGCCAAATGAGCATCGGCTAAGTCTGTATCCTTGTCCCCGTCGCAGTCGCCGGGAATCCTTTTCGATTTTTCAGCGCCTCCTGGCTCAATAATTCTTTCGTTGGGTTCGCACCGATGATCTTCTTTTGACGCATCTTTAAAATAGGATACAGCCACTTCGCCTATCTTGGTGCCTACATGGCACCTGTTCTTCCAAACGTCGCATTCTTTTTCGCTCACATTGCATGCATTCTTTTCCACGCAGCACTGATGCTTTCCCTGATCGTGAGGCACCGTGACCTCGGTGGTTCCGGCTGCGGTGTTTCCTGAGGCGTCAGTGCATTCCACTTTAATGGTGTAAATTCGTCCGTCGCCTCCCCCGGAGCGTTCGGCTCTCAAATTGACTGTCAAGTCTCCGGTAATTTTCCAGTCCGGAGCGGTATGGCCGTCACCTGAGCCGTCTTCAGGCTCGCTGGAGGTTACCGAAGTGATATGGCAGGCTGGTTCCGGGTTGTGGGGCTCAGAGAAGTGGACATGTACAGAGACCGGCGCCATTTTGTGGTTGGGAGGCCACAGGGTATTCGGTCTGGCCGAAAGGGTTATGTCCGGCGCAGAGGGGTCACTTCCCGCGACTTTCACGGGGGCGCAGTCGATTTCGATAAATCCCTCCTCGTCGGTGACCCGGAGTCGCACATTCCCATCGTATGACTGATCCCAGGTATGGGTATTGGTTGGCTGGGTCGTGCTTTCGTCAAAAATCCCATCGTTTTCCCAGTCCCATTCATATAGAACGATGTTTCCGCCCGGGTCGTGAGAGTTACCGGCGTCTAAGATCACGGATGTTCCCACCTTTCCGGAATAAGAGCCGCCGGCGTCGGCGACAGGGGGTTGGTTGGGGGTAAAACCGGCCACTACGGCAACTTGGTAGTTATCGTACGGGATATCATCGGCAATAACCTCGCAGGTCCAGGTGCCCACTTCCGGGTTCGCGATGTCCACTATGATAGGAGGGGTATCCGGTTGATACCGGCCGTAAAGGGTACCGTCCGGCCGGCGCACATTTCCCTGCATCCCACCTTCCGGCCAATTGATGATGAGCTTGACAAGGTCTCTTGGAGCGGACACAACAAAATCGTAAGCATTGGTTTCTCCGTCTATGATCACATCACATCGATCCAGATGAAGTTCCAGATGAGGAGGAATCATCGCCATTGCCCGGTCCAACACTTCGCAGTCATAACTAAGGAAAATATTTCGGGTTGCGTCCCCAAAGATATGAATCTTCTTGACTTGGAACGGCGGAAATATCGCCGGGGGGGAAGTCACCTGCAAATGATTCGTTTCTTGCAGGAAGTAAAGCTTGTAAGTGCCCTCAAAACCGGTTTCGGCTGAAGTTGTGATGGAGCCATTGCTGTGGGATCCAAAATAACTCAGTTGAACAGCGGGTACCGGGTTGCCGCTGGTATCTGTCACTTTGCCGGTTAGGGTATGGAGGGGGATATCGATATCTTGAGTAGTATCTTCACCGATTGAGACATTCTCAGGACCTGGGTAGCCCCAGGATGCGAGACTGATCCCGGTTCCGTGCCACGATTCCCTGGACCAGTAATCCACCGAGATATTATACGTTCCCGGCAATAGAGCCATTTGGTAGGTCCCGTCAGGATTGACGCCGGCGCTGCCGCCCTGGTTCGCACCCGTGACCTCGGTTGCCCTGACCGTGGCCGTAACCACGGGATCCGTCATTCCCGGCTGGATAGGAACACCGTTGATTGTGACTGTCCCGGAGAGTAAGGGCTGTTCTCGGAGCTCAACGGGAGGAACGGTACCGGGTATACTCACTTCCACGGTAACAGGGACGAAGCGGGTGCCCGCAGCCGGTTTTACTTCCAAACTATAGGTTCCCGGCGGGAAGTAAAGTTTGTATGTGCCCTCAAAACCGGCTTCGGCGGAAGTTGTGGCGGAACCGTTTGCGGTGGAGCCATTGCTGGAGGACCCGAAATAACTCAGTTGAACACCGGGTAGCGGGTTTCCGCTGGTATCCGTCACTTTGCCAATTAGGGGGTAAAGAGGCATATCGATATCTTGAGTTGAATCAGCGCCCACTAAAAGATTTTGTGGGCCTGGGTAGCCCCAGGATCCAGAATCGATCCAGGTTCCTTGCCAGGATTCCCCGGACCAGTAGTCCACCGAGATATCATACGTTCCCGGCAATAGAGCCATTTGGTAGGTCCCGTCAGGATTGACGCCGGCGCTGCCGCCCTGGTTCGCACCCGTGACCTCGGTTGCCCTGACCGTGGCCGTAACCACGGGATCCATGGTGGTCGGCTGGATGGGAACACCGTTGATTGTGATTGTGCCGGAGAGGGAAAATAGGGACTGCTCTTGGAGTTCAATGGACGGAGCGGTACCGGGTACATTTACTTCCATGGTAACAGGGCCGAAGCGGGTGCCCGCAGGCGGTTTCACTTCCAAACTGTAGGTTCCCGGCAGGAAGTAAAGTTTGTACGTGCCCTCGAAGCCGGCTTCGGCTGACGTTTTGGTGGAACCGTTTGTGGTGGAGCCATTGTTGCAGGGTCCGAAATAACTCAGTTGAACATTCGGTAGCGGGTTGCCGCCGGTATCTGTCACTTTGCCGGTTAAGGTATGGAGAGGCAAATCGATATCTTGAGGAGTATCTTCACCGATTGGGAGATTTTCTGGACCCGGGTAGCCCCAAGATCCAAAGCTGATTCCGGTTCCGTGCCAAGATTCCCCGAACCCGTAGTCCACCGAGATGTTATATGTGCCCGAGAAGAGAACCATCTCGTAGGTTCCGTCAGGATTGACACCGGCGCTGTTGCCCTGGTTCGCACCCGTGACCTCGGTGGCCCTGACGGTGGCCGTAACCATCTGATCCATCATACCCGGCCGGACAGGAACGCCATCGACCGTGACCGTGCCGGACAAAGTGTAAACGCCCCCATGAGTGTGTTGGTATGGGGCTGAAACCAGGCTCGATAATTGGCTGCATTCGCAACCACAAGCCATGATTCGGTAGTAGTATATCCAGCCAGGGACCAAGCCGGTGTGCTCATAGGATGCGTTGCTTGTGGTAATAACACCGGAGTAATTGGTTTCACTTACCGAATCATCGGTACCCCAGTAGATTTTATACATAACGGAATCACCGGAATCCGGACTCCAAGTGACGAGGAATCCACTGGCAATTGGCGAGAGATTCAGATTCTCCGGAGTAGGTGGGGTTTCATTATCATTAGCAAGGATTGAACCGGGGTTTAAAAGAAAGACCATAAAACAAATGAACAGCAGGAAAACGATATTTTTCTTTCCCATGGATCTTATCCTCTTTCAATCTGCTGCGTTTATCTTTTTAGCCAGGGGAAGCAACGGATGTGCCAAACTGCGGGGCAGGCTGGGCTAAGCTAGAATATTCCATGCCTTCTGGAAGTTATGATTGGTGTTCCTCCATCGTACATCTGTGATGTGGCACGATTATCGTGCATATTTGTTTTTCTCGTGTACGATTTCGTGCAACGAAGCACCAGCCGGGGAGAAATGAAGGGCGATAGGGTTTTCAAAAATCAATACATCCTTACTAAATGAGAAAACGGGAAAATTAGGGTTTACCCAAAGTTCAAATTGCGGGGTCCCTATTCCTTCCAGTGTTTGCCATATGCTTATTTTCAATGCCGCCCACCCTATTATGACGAGCATCGCAATACTGAAAAACCGCCCCGGTTACCACCATTTCCCAAATGAATCGTTACTTGGGGTTTGAGGGACAGTGCCTGGCACGAAAGCTAATGCTAGGAGTCTCTATCCTCTTGTCTCAAGCATTCGGTTGGTATCGTTACGATTACCTGGGCGTATGACAATTACAGATAGGATAATAATTGTTGAACCTCGACAGGCCGAAAACTGGATATCACAGGTTCTGACGGCCTCTAATTCTTGCAGAAATGTTGGAGATATCTCATAAATGTCGGAGGAAACTTAGAAGACGATATCACAACACATTGAGTCATGGGAAATTTTGTTTGACGGTAAGGTATCGCAAACGAGAAGACCCATGGCATCATTGCTCGGAAAAGTAGAGTATCCGCCGTATCGCATCGCTTATTTCAGGGCAATGGGAGAAGCAATAGCGTACGACAAGGAGTCAAAACCTCACTTGAAAAAAGAAGGCGGAGAGATCCCCCCTCAACTCCGCCTCCGAATTCAATAAGTGGGATGCCTCCTTTTACCAATCAAACTCACGGTCACGGCCACCAATCCGTCACATAATAGGTGATGAACCAGGGGGAATCACCCATTCCCTTCCGGTTCTCCGGAACCCAGTAACCCCGTGGATCCGGCTTCAGCCAGTAACCGTTGACATGGAATTCCGTCACTCGAGCCGGGTCAGTCTTATCGCTTGGACCGCGGTTCTTGAGAGTGGTTACGGCTTCGACGCCGGTTTCAGTCTTTGTATTCACTAAAATTTCAACGGATCCCTCCACGCCGAAACCGATTCTTTTGGCAATCTCAGCCCCGATTTTGAGATCGCAATAAAAGCCGTTGTCTATCGAATGATCGCTGTCGATTTTCCAGCTAAAACCGCCGGGAGAAGAGGTGGACCACGTACTGGAGGACAATGTGGAATCAACTATGGTCTGAAAATTATGCGCATCGTCGGTGGGGTTGAGCGAGTAAGAGTCAAGGCGGGCTTGATCATCATCCGACCCGTGCGAAAGGAATACCGCCGGATCCAGGTAGGGTGGGGAAAGGGTTGACATGACAGGGCCGATCTCCGGTTCGAACACTTCCTTCCTGATCGTTACTCCAACGAGTTCCACCGACTGGGTGTAAGTCTCCGTCGGGGTATTGTTCAAATCGTACCACTCCAGCGTGTACACGTTGAATGCGGGAACGAGGTAGTAAGCGAATATTGAACCTTCGGGATTGGCTTCCAGAGTATCGGAGTGAGTGTATGTGAACGTTTTGCTCTTATCAAATCCACCAGCATAACCGGCGCTGATGTCAAGCACAACCCTCGATTTTTTTCCGGTTTCAACATAAGGTCCTGCGGAGTACTCCCCCGAAAGCCCGTCGGTATTAGCAATTTCGAAGCTCAATTCGACCTCGGTGCCGCAGGCGGTCCAATCATCGCATTCTCCATGTCCATTTTCCACGTATGGGGGCATATCGACCACGCCGAGGATCGGCCAAAGGTCAAATGTGTCGGATAGCCTCTGTTTGACCTGGTCAGAAGGCAGATCACCCCCATTGAAATCAACGTAATTGGCTTCGGCAGTTGGCATCCAATAACCGTAGTATTCACATTTGACAAACTCCCAATTGGCCTCATCAAATTTTGGGTTATTCTCCACAACTGCATAGAAATTACTATCCATCCGGTAACCTGTTGGAGACCTGCTGTCGGCTACCTTCGCTGAATAAACCACTCCTTCTACGGCCCAACCGCCATCCTCTTCAGATGTGAAGGGAACGTAACGTTCATATTGTGTGCCGTAACCTTCGGGCACTCCATGTAGCGACTTGCTGTACTTTTCGTAATACGCCTGTTTTCCTTTTCGGTTGTACATGACCGCGATGTAGTCGTCCCCCAGATCCACCAGGGTCGGCCCGGAGTTTTTGTCTGTGGGTTGCCAGTACCAAAGTCTGGTCGTCTGGTAAAGGAGCTTGCCGTCTCTCAGTTCCGTCAGCGCGCCGGCATAGCCATCGGCCCATGAAAGATATGTGACATAATCGTTTTCGTCCACCTGGTTGAAAACCGCCGAGACATAAGCGGTAAGGTGCGGATAACTGGGGTCCTTATTAATTTGAACTACCGTGTCCCCGCTCCATGTGCCGGTATCGAGGTTCAACGTCCTCATGTAGATGTAAGTGTGGGTGGGCTCCACATAATAAACCTCAATACAGTTCTTCACCCAGTTGTAGACAGCGGCACACCGGCCGCTTACCGCATCGTCAGAGCTCATTTTGGCTTCTGCGGAGCCGCTGGTGACCCTGAACCTCCCCTGCCATCTTTTGGTTGCATCCGCTATCAGGGGATTGTACGTGACATAGTCGAGATACCCCCCAAGGCCGACATAAAAAACATAGAGGACATCATTAACAACAACAGGGCTGATGACCGTTTTGCTCTTTTGGATCTCACCGTTGACAACGATATCCGTTTCACCCGACCAGGTTGATGCACCGTCCCACGTCTGGTACTGGACGTGGTTGTCGTCTTTATCCTTATCGGACCAGAAGAACCATAGCTTGTTACGAAAAATCACGGGAGTTGCGGTGTTCCTCGTTTCCGGACCGCCGCGAACGGATCCCACCAGATTGGGCGGATTGTCGGGAGGCTCCGCAAAAGTGCCCCACCCGGGTTGGACGTCTGTGCCTACTGCGTTGGTGACCTCGAGGCGGAAAATGCCCGGGATCCCATCAGGCAGTTCGAAGGTAATGGAGTCCATCGCCCAGTCCAGGATCTTGCACGGCCTCTTATTACCCTGAAGATCCTCGATCCTAACCTTCTGCGGGCCGACTCCGTCTCCAAAGAATTCTCCCTCGACAGTGACTATGTCACCCGGAGATACAAAGTGGGGACGGGCCGTGGGCAGACCGAGCCTGGGGGGCCGGATGGCGAACGCTTCCGGCAAGGTCACGGCCGTCCCCCGGCCTTTCGGCCTCAGCACCAGGTCATATTCGCGCGGCGGCATCGGCGTTTTAATCCGGCACTCGATGCTTTCATCACTCCATGCGAGTACTTGACATGGCCTTGAATCTATGAAAACCAGTCCTTCTTTCGCACCGAAATCCGATCCCGTGATAGTGAACGTTGTCCCGATGGTTCCTTCGCTTGGGTTGACCACGTCTACTGCAGGCGCGCCAGCATGCGCCAGCGGCAGCAAGATCAACCAGGCAAGGGATACCGCCGTACCTATCAACCTAGACATTCCCTTCTTCGTAATCCTCATCTCTCTTCCTCCTTTCGTCAATGGTTTTGTTCCGGCCCGCAATAGTTCATAAGAGCCGCACATAACAGCATGAAGGCCGGAGCGTTATGGCAACAAGGGCCATCGGAGACAGAAACGGATTGACTGCCGGGTCATTCCGGACAAGGCAGGCTGAGATATCCTGCCCCTGGTCATCTTCGAGAGGTTCTTCCACCTCGATTTCCGGAAGCCATTTGACTTCAGCCATCAGGCTTTTGTCCTCGAGTACGATGCGACGCGCTCAGTACCGACCTCCTTATCCTCTTATTGCGAGCCGACTGGCCTCGGTTCGACATATTCACTTGTCTTTCAAGCTGGTGTTGTGCCCTTCGGGAGGCGTTGGGCGGCCGTTCTCATTCTCTTCAGACTATCGATTCCCTCCAACCGGGCATCGTGACCGATCTTGACGGCCGCCCTTTCACTCAGCAATTCGATGGCGCCCAGGAGCGCACCGCCGCTACTGGACCGCATATAATGTTTGAGGCTTTCGCGCGTCTTACATTGAACGGAAAAAAAGATGATCTCCTCATCCTCCAGGTCCCGGTAGATCCGGCAGTCCCGACATTCTTTCTCGTTACGGATCGTTGGGATGAGTGCTTCCAACGTCTGATCAAGCTCATGGAACTTTCCCCGTTTAGCTCTGATTTCGATCGTGAGTTCCATAAACAGCCCTTGATTCCTTTTGGGTCCGTACCATTCTTGTCGGAATCCGGTGAGCGATTCAGAATGGCACGGCTTCCGGTAGTCGATGAAATTTATCTCAAAAAGCGTGCCAAAAAGGATAAGTCCGGCAGGGAAGCTATAACAGCTTAATACTACAGATTTATTTCTGAATGGGGAATTTCTTGGAGAGAATATTCAGTGAAGAACAGCTACGATATTTCGGGGTTCCACGAAATGTCGTGGTGGGCTATCGGATAAAAGTCATGAATTCTCAGGGTCGCTTTATGCCTAGCTTCTTGATCCGGGAACGAAGAGTGTTCGGGTGAAGTTCGAGGATGGAAGCAGCGCCCCCTTCGCCTTCAATCTTCCAACGGGTCTTTTGGAGGACCCTCAGGATATATTCTCGCTCCATAACTTCAAGCCCTTTGAGCGGCCCCTCCCTCATCGCGTCCGTCTCGCTGAGCTTGTCCGCAAGCCGAAAAATCGGCCCCGGGTTGGTGATTACAGCCCTTTCGATGACGTGTTCCAGTTCCCTTACATTACCGGGCCAGGGGTGCTCTTGAAGGGCTTTCATCGTAGCTTTGGGAACGGTTTCATATTTCCTGCCAAACTTCCGGGCGTACTTGTCAACGAGGTAAGAGACAAGCTGTGGGAGATCTTCGGCTCGCATCCTCAAGGGCGGCATCGAAACAGGAAACGCGTTCAGCCGGTAAAAAAGGTCCTCCCGGAATCGCTTGTTGTGGACGTCAGCTTCCAGGTCTCGGTTTGTCGAGGCGATCACCCTCACGTCCACCTTGATGGTCCGGGGGCTTCCAAGCCTCTCGAATTCTCCCTCCTCCAGGACTCTCAAAAGCTTTACCTGCAATTCCAGTGGCATCTCGCCGATTTCATCCAGAAAGATCGTTCCGCCGTCGGCAACCTCGAAACGCCCGATCTGTTTCGCATAGGCTCCCGTGAAAGCGCCCTTTTCCCGGCCGAAGAGTTCGCTCTCGATGAGGTTTCCCGGAAGGGCAGCACAGTTCACCGTGATCATCGGCCTGTCCTTGCGGGCACTCAATTCATGTATGGCATGAGCCACCAACCCCTTGCCCGTACCGGTCTCGCCCAGAATGAGAACCGTGGCATCGGTGGGGGCGACCTGTTTGATCTTAAAGAGAACATACTGGAACGTATCGCTTTTTCCAACAATCTTCTCGAATCCCTGAACTGTCTTGATTTCCTCGCGGAGATAGAGATTCTCTTTCTCCAACTGGAGCTTCAGCCTTTCGATCTCCTCCAGGCGCTCCTTGCGTTCGGTAACATCAATGGATGCCCCCATCAGGCGCTGTGGAACTCCCGATGTGCCGGGGAAAGGACTCCCGCGGGAGGAGATCCAGCGGATCGTCCCGTCGGGTCGTACGATACGATATTCGATGTCGAGGGCCTCTTGGCTCACCAGACTCCGCCGGATTAGCCCGCTGATGCGCTCCCGATCATCGGGATGGATCGCCATCAGGAAGCGACCGAAATGCAATTCTTCGTCCGGGGCAAATTGAAGCAGGTCCCGGAGCTGTTCAGTCGCCCAGACAACGCCCTCTTCCATGTTCATGATCCAGAGACCTGCTTGTGCTGCGGAGGTGGCAAAGCGTAGGCACTCCTCGCTTTCACGCAGAGCTATCTCTCCCTTGCTTCGCTCCACCGCATTCACAAAGAGTTCCCCCAGCAGGCGGAGCTGCGGAATGTCTTCCTCCGGGTAGGTCCGATCCTCCTTGGCTGAATTGATACCGAGGCTATACTCAGTGGACCTCAAGGCCGCAATTGGAATATACAAGCCGGATCGAATACCAAATTTCTCAAAAGCCTGCTTATCGGCAGCAGCCTCTGCTGGCAAGTCCTCCAGTGTTGCGAATGAGACAACCTCGCGCTGCTGTAACTTCTTGGATGCCCAGGGAAAAAGCGACACGGGTAGAGAGGTCCCTATGGGATAGGGCGAAATACCACTAACGTCGGCGTTATGGGTGACCTGAAATGAAGTCTTGCCCGGTAGAAGTCGAAACAAGTTACATCGGTCGATCTGGAAGAACTCCAAAACCTCTTTCAAAGCACTCCGGATTTCGTCATCGACTCGTTCTGGGGGAAGGGCAACCAACCTCGCCGAGAGGTCGGCCAGGAATTTTTCAAACTCCAGGCGCTTTCGAGGTACAGATGGCTCAGACGATTGTATATCGTTATCTTTTTTCACAAAAGAGATCCCCTTAACCTATGGTATGAAGAGCCCATGGAAAAATATAGCAAACATAAAGAATTTCGCCTACAGCAATTCGCACTCGATAAGGCAAGGGGCTACCCTGTAATACTCAGAACAAAATCAGATAGATTTGAGAAGAAAGTGCAGATTTCTTGCCACTGGAGAAAAAGCCATATAAACGATACTCAACATATTGTAGTCGGCCAGATTACAATGGAATCGTGTGATACTGGCATGCGGTAGATTCAAGGATACTTGCATTTTTAGAAAGCATCCCGCCACAAAATTTCATTGACGTATCCATTTGGTATCCTTAACATTAATCCGTTTCATTGGTTGCTGTCAAGATTTATTTAACCCTACCAAAGCGGAGGTGCGGCATGAAAATTTCCCAAGGTATCGAGCATTTTTTCAATTACCAACGGCTGAATGTGAAAAAAAAATACATTCATGAATTATCAATTCATCCTCAGCAGTTTCCAGAATCATTTCATCGATATAGAGCTATCTTCCATTACATCCGAAGACATTCTGGCATTTATGTCTGAGGTGTCCAATGGAACGAAACAATCCACCAAGAAATTACGCTTCACGCTCCTTTCAGCATTTTTCAATTACATCAAGAATGCGGTCGAGCCGGGTTTTCAAAATCCCTGTGACAATCCTGCGTTGCGAAAGCTTTTCAGGGCAGGGAAACCGATCCAGTTCAAAATCCTTGAAAAGGAGGTGGTTGATGAAATCATTTTCAGGACGCCAAATCCCAGGAATCGTCTCATACTCGAACTCATGGCCCGTGCGTGCATGAGGGTCGGCGAGGTCTTGAAACTCAGAGCCGAGGACATCGAAGACCGCAAGGCTACCATCCGGGACCCCAAGAGCTATAGCGCTGAGATAAATTGCGACGGTTTCGCTATGATAAATTGAGACGTTTGTTCACAAGGCTAGGGATAGACCCAGCAAGCCTACCCCGCCTGAAAAAGCAATGATAGAACCCCGCCTGCGGGC
>Ga0209164_1000135_pt1 | contig 235190 bp, 190 predicted proteins | sample MTBNYHSulfiMetaG_FD_187458 | JGI IMG/M metagenome (GOLD analysis project Ga0209164, IMG submission 187458) | Enrichment culture microbial communities from rom New York Harbor, USA that are MTBE-degrading - MTBE-NYH (New York Harbor Sulfidogenic)... | ecosystem: Environmental > Aquatic > Marine...
CTTTGCCTGGCCTTGCGGACCCCGTCACCCAGATGAAGCATCGGTTGAAGACGATGGCTGGCAAGGCGATATATGCCAAGCGCAAATGTACGGTGGAACCTGTTTTCGGCATCATCAAGGCTGTCATGGGATTCCGCCAGTTCCTCCTCCGGGGTTTGAAGCTGGTCGCCGGGGAGTGGGACCTGGTCTGTATTGCATACAATATCAAGAGGTTATACGCCCTGAGTTGAGGGTCATATCAAAGAACAAGGAATTCCAAGCAATAGTATAGGGGAAATCCTCGCCCCAATGCAGCAAAGGGAACCTAAAACTGAATCCACACGAGCCCTTAGGGTTCATAATGAACCCGGCATCGTGCACCGGCGAGAAAATCTCTTCCGGCGTATAAGCCGGGTTGGAGCTTTAAGTCCGACAGGCTGCTAGGGCGCCCGAAATCCTGAGGACTGAGGCTTCCATATGAGTACGTTGCAGTGAAGAAGGTTGAGGGCAACGAAGTAGATAGGAGTTTTTCAGCAACCTGTTAGGGTTTCAAACCCTATTCTCCCAAAGGGAGCTTGCGGGATGAGATTCGATCTCCTCGAGGAATTCGGTCTGGATCCGGGGATCATTCCCTCCTCAAGGAGAAGTCCGGTCCCGAACTCCTCCCTATCCATGAAAAGGTGTGCTTCCGTTTACTTGTCTCCTGCCTACGGGAAGGCCACAGACGATTACGCGCAGTCCCTCTGGAAGAAAGTCTTTGTCTATTCGCCGGAGTGCTTTGTGGGGAGAAAAACGGAAGATCCTTGCTTTTCTGGCAGATTAGGGCTATTTTGGCTAAGACAATCCAAGCAATCTGCTTGGCAGTTTACTAGTGTGAAAGGAGAGTTTCATCATCGCTCCTTCCGTCAATGAAAAATACATCGTTGATGAGAAAGGAAACCCGACTGCGGTTATCCTTCCAATAAAAGAGTACAAAAAGATGCTTTCCATCCTGGAAGAAGTCGAGGACCACAGAGAAACCAGGTTTCTCGCTCAATCGGCTGAATTCAAGAAATTGGTCAAGAGGGGACTGGAGGATATCAAAGCAGGGAGAACCAAACCATGGAAGGAAGTCTGGAAGACATGTTAGATGGATCAAGGTGATCCATAAAGAGAGAAGGTGATTTTATGGGAAACGTACAGGCTGTAATAGATTTGCCGGAGCAGCTATACCTGTCCCTTTCCGCCTCAGGTTTGACCAAAGAGAAAATAGCAAGTGAGTCAAGGAAACTTCTTGCCTTGAAATGTTTCCGGGACAGAATCCTGTCTCTGGGGAGATCTGCCGAGCTCTCGGGGCTTTCCAAGTGGGATTTCATAGAATTCCTGAGCGACAACAATGTCCCTGTTCTTGACTATGAGGAAGAGGAATTGGCAAGGGAATTTGAAACTGCGGAAAAGCTTGGCGAGAGGCTCAAAAAGTGATCGTTGTCAGCGATTCCACTGTCCTGATTGGGCTTGCAAAGATAGGGAAACTGGACTTCCTGCGGCAAGTTTTTTCCAAGATCTCCGTACCTGAAGAGGTCTTTCTTGAAGTGGCGGAGAAAGGGGCAGGGAAACCCGGATCTAAGAGCATAAAGGATACCCAATGGATTGAAGTCATCCCGATCAAAGACAAGACCCAGGTCGACCTCTTGATGGTCTCCCTTGACAAGGGGGAAGCCGAGGTTCTCGCCCTGGCCAAACAATTGGGGGCCGATCTGATATTGGCGGACGAGGGAAAGGCTCGAAAGAGTGCGATTATGGCTGGTTACGAGGTCATGGGCTTGCTCGGCCTTTTCATCTTGGCGAAAGAACTCGGTCTGATCGATAAGGTTCGGCCTCTCATTGCTGAGCTCAGCAGAAAGAAGTTCAGAGTCAGCGAGAGGGTTGTCTCTGAAACGTTGAAAAGGGCCGGTGAGTAGATTGCGTATGGGTTGCGTTCTGCTGCTAGAAAATGTCAGATTTTGCCCTATGTTCCCTTGTAACCTGTTGAACTTATTGAAATCGTCAAGTTAATATCCGGCTCATAACCCGAAGGTCAGTGGTTCGAATCCTGTCCCCGCTACCAAGAATATCAGGGGCTTACATCATTTCGGTGTAGGTCCTTTTTTGTGAGCGGGCTATTTTTGGACTCTCTTGTGGGCTCTTTTTTTCAAATCTTCTACCTTCAAGGGTACTGATTTCTGACTATCCTCATTTTATTTCTTTTCTTTAACCTGTTTTTCTTTTAGACTATTTTTTGACTGAGATGATTTGTAGTTTTCTATTTTTAATGAGGGATCATAATGGAACTTTCGGAAATAAAATCCAGAATAAAGGATACCGTTAATACATTACCGGCTCACAAGCTGAAAATCGCCTTGGACCTTCTGGAGGATTTGAAAAGGACCGATGAGGAGGAGACACAACTCCTCCTTGATGACACCGGGTTTATGGAAGAATACCGGCGGGCAAGAGAGGACATACGGACAGGGCGAACGATAAAGTGGGAAGATATTAAGCGGGATGTATAGAATTGAGCTGTCTCGTCAGGCTGCCAAATTTTATCAAAAAGCGGATAATGTCACCACCAAAAGACTGAACCTCGCCTTTTCAAAACTGTCCGAAGATCCCTTCCAAAATTTTAACATCAAAAAATTGAGCGGAGAACTGGAAGGCAGTTTCAGGCTCAGATTGGGTAACATGCGGATCATCTATTCTGTCGATGACAATAAAAAAGTCGTCTATATTGAGGTCATCGGCTTCAGGGGGGATGTCTATAAGGCATAGCGAAGAGATTCTCTGCCCCTTTACTCTCCCAAAAAATCCTCGATATGGTCCGAGGGTTTGCCATATCAGGTTTTCTCTCACTCCAGCCCCTTTCCCCGGTCCAGATCAAGGAAATGAAAGGCCCTCATTATGGCGGAACCATCATTCCTTGTCTCCTTCGGCATCCAGACATAATACTTCGTGAACATCATCAGCAAGAAACCATGACCCAGCATATTTCTGAACCGATCCGATGTTTTCCCCCTCGGACAGGGCGATAGTGGCGAAAATATGCCTGGTCTGCATCAGGGGTCGATATTCTATCCCCGCCTTTTTGAGTGCGGGTTTCAATGTGCTCCTTTTTGAAATGGGCCGTCCATGATCCTGGTGGGATGATCTCATCAATAACCCGCAGAGGGAGTAAACCTTCAGGCGCACTTCAACGCCGTGCTGCCCTGTGATCTTGCCTGGAACCCGACCAGGCACGAGCAGCGCGAGGGCCGTGTGGACCGCTTCGGCAAGAAGAAAACCGAGGTTCGCGCCGTAACCTGCTATGGCGCCGATAACCCCATCGACGGGGTGATCCTCGATGTCCTTATCCGCAAACACAAACGCATCAAGAGTGATTCAGCCCCATAGAATTGCGCATAGAAGGGGTATTTATGCGCAACAAAAAAATAGTGCGCATAGAAGCATGCATAGAACACCCGAATCGATGGGGCCACGGTAGAAACGGGTAAACGATTCGAGGAATACGTGAATGATTTCAAAGGGGAAGGAAGTTGGGTAGCGTCGGACTCTCCAGGGAGACCATTTGTGGAATCGATTATCCACATACGCCTGGCATGCGTTCTATACACGTGTGTATAGAAACGTGTATTGCATGACTAACTTTATTGCCATCTCTGCCTTTATCGGTTTTTCCCCTCAGATTGTGGGGACAATGCCCCCACAATTGGGCAAAAATAAGAAATACAGCGCTTTATTGAAGAGCAGGTTCGGGAAACTCTCCATGAACTCCAATGAGGGACGAACCTTTTTTCAGAGCGAAAGGTGATGAATTCGCAGAAACTCGGTAAACGTCCTTTTCTGTCATTCCGGGGAAAGCCGGAATCCAGGAATACCAAGGACTTCTGGACCCCGGTTTTCACCGGGGTGACGACTTCGATGACTATTTGCTAAGTCTTCAAAGGTTTGACCTTCGTGGTGGGAGATTTCCTTGAGAGGGTAATAAATGGAAGGTCCTTGCTTTCCTAACAGATTGGCAGATTAGAGCTATTTTTAGCTAGTGTCCATCCAGAAATGGCACTTTTCCGCAGTCTCGACGTCAGTCTGCGGGCTTGGTTGTGCGACGTAGGATCTGTACGACTCCGCGCAACCCCTTGACTTCCCCCGCCCGGAGAGCGGGATCTTCGACTTGATCTTGCGAAAAATTGCTCCTTTCCGATCCGGAAACTACGCGAGTATCCAATTTGTATTTCCGGATGGGCACTAGCTAGTTTCCATCCATAAATAGGGAATTTTCATGCTTGCGTGGGCAAAACTGAATGGGATTCACTTATAAAATCATGCTGACTATGCCCGCGTGAGTCAAATATGATTTGTTTATGTGATTTTGGCCTAATTTTGGCCGCACTACTCCTTATTGCCCGGGAGAAAAAAGTGTTTTAGAGTTCTGACTCTATACTTCGTTTGGTTTCAAACGGTGCCTGGCCAAGGTCAAAAGGTTGGCCGAAACAATCGATGACCAAACGTAGCTTTTAAATGAACGAAAGCCTTTCCAAGTGCATCTTGACAGACCAAAGGATCTTTTTACCCAGGATATGGCAGACTCTATTCCAGCTCTGAACCGGCGCAGCCTTTTGAAGACCCACTCACTTCGACACATGTCCTCTGCCTCGAGGCCACGACCTTTTGAAAAGCAGACATCTTTGATCCCTTTGCCCTTTGCCTTTTTCAAGTTGTCCTTTGAGGCAAAACCACCGTCTAACGCAACTTTGAGAGGATAACGGCCATAAATATCCTTTTGTCGTTCAAGCATTGTATCTGTAAGAGAACTGTCATTTGGATTACCATCCACAATCAGACAGTCCAAAATCAGATTGGATGCACCACCAGTCAGACATATTTTATGACCGTATAACGTATCTCGACGGTCTTTCACAATGATGTCGGTATGAGGCTCAAAAATAGACACAATCTTTTCCGATGCAGGAACCTTCTCACCGAGTACTACACGTCGATACGTCTGGTCTTTAACTCGTTCCGCAAGATCGCAGTAATGCTTCAATTGTTCGGAAAAAGCCAATTGAGCAACATCCATCATGGGAGTTCCATCTATTGTTTTGATCGCATTTGCAGCATAAAGGATCGTTTTCTCCACTACTCTGAGAAAATCTTTATACAATCGATTCCTCTGTTTCTTCGTCTTTGCGTTTTCGATTCCCAGCATCCGACGCTTCGCCACTCTTCTATGATCCTTCATTGGGAGTCGAACATCATCGAATCTTTCAGCCGCCTGCTTCAGGATCCGCGTAATCACCCGTACCGAATCCCACAAAAGCACCGAGTCTTTCGGAGCATGAATATTCGAATCAACAACCGTGCAGTCAATTCGTGCCTGACGTCCTTTCTCGATACCCTCTTCTTTCGCGTAATCAATGACCTCGGCGTTGATCCTCTCCCAGGTCTCCGGTGACACGGATTTGATGTTGCAGCAAAGAGCTGAGCTCTTAAACCCTTTATCCGTAACACCGATCCTGCAAAACCACCGGTAGCAGCTGGAGTCCACCACATGGAAAGCAAGTTCCTCGTAACTGAATTCATTCATCTGCTTCACAATCCCGGCACGGACAACCTGCTCTGCCGTCATCCCTTTGGCTCCAAGAAACTTCCCATTCCCTCCTTTACAAAGGTCTTGATAAGCAAGATCAATGATGCTAGGCTTGCAATCAAGAATCCGGCTTATCTCTTCCAACTCCTTGCCATGAGGGTGGTTGACAATTCCGCTCATAAGTGGCATTTGTTTTTTGTACTTTTCGCGCATTTCGTGGGGGCTCCTTTTCTGGTCTTTGTTAGTAAAATCAAATCGTTGAAAAATTTTTTTTACTATATGAAGATCAAAAAGTCCACCACGGAATGCGTTTTTTTCACGATTATCAAACACTTCTATTTATGGATGGGCACTAGCTATTGTTTGGGTGGCCCCACTTTATGATTTGCATTGGCATGATCATTAACGTAAGCTTCAAGTCATTGAAAATAAAGAGAGGATGAGAACCGGTGCGACCGAGCGAACCGTGCAGTTGCGTGTCTGAGAGTTAGCAAGGAACGCAATGACGTTGCTTGAAAAGGGGATAGAATAGAGCGCAATGGAACTGAGAACCTTAACTTTCGCTTTCGTCAAAGAGTTGGCTGACTTCTCTTATGATTTATCCGGCTTGGACCGCTTCTGGAATATCCTCTTTCCGGATCAAGGCGATAGGTGGAATCATCTGTATGTCAACAAGTACAAACGTACATTCTACATCTCTTATGTCAGCGGCGACGCGAGCGGCCTGGAGGTCGAACCGAAAAAGGATGTGCGCGCAATGGACCCCCTGGGGGCCTCTTCCCATCAACGGGCTGACCAAGATCAACTAACCACCACCTGGGTACCGCTCATCACCTCCGCGCATAACTGGCTGAAAATAGTAAGGAAGGACTGGATAAAGGCCAACAAACGCATTCAGGTGGACTACCCACTGCAGTATAGGTACGGTATCGTCCCCAATACGCTCATACGCGCTTCTCTCCCTGATGCCTATACTTTGGACAAGGAATTGGGTAAGACCAGAACCCGCAAGCTGATACGCATGGTCGAAGATGGTTATTTCCTTCAAGAAGAAAATACCCTCGTCTCTTCTATGACAGCGAATGACTACTTCCGGTATTGCCGCATTGCCTATCTGGCCGGGAAGCGCCCGGAAGATAAGGTTGACCAATCTTTGTCCGGCCGAGAAATGTACAGCCTTTATGCGGACGGCAGGCACGAAGGGCTTCTGGATATTGAGCCGGCCTCTGAGAAGGAGTTTTCCGATTGGCTCGACGGAACGCATCCCAAAAGAAAACAGGGCGGGCACCCGTGGGAAATTAAGCGGGGGGGCAATACAACGCACATAGACCTTGCGGTTTCGCGGCCGTCATTGTACCGGAAAGAGGGTTTTAAGGTTGAGCTGCAAGGAGAATCAATCGGCAGAATGGTGGAGACCATGCGCATGTTCCTGGCGATCCATGAGGCCGGATTCCCCATTTCCATCGCCAATCCGGAGGGCGTTCGCAAGCGGCTTCTGGCCCAGGACAACATCGGCATTATTCCGTCATACGCCCCCCTGCACAGGGCCAACCAGCATTTCGGTCAGGATGAAGACGTGTTCGATGTCATGCACTATGATGATCTGGGCCGGTTCAAGCGCCGGATAACCTCTTTCATCACCTGGGAAACATTGCCCATTGTGAAACCAAGAGACTTCTGAACAAGGGCGCCCGTCCCATAGACAATTCAGCGGCAAGGAAGATTTCGGAGAGATCGTTGCTTTGACAAAAGGCCGGAAGGCCAGTGTCATTCTCTTTCGGTTAAAAAATACTCGCAGCAACATGTCATTGAGCGTTTATCCTCAGTGATCGATCATTTCGCAGACGCCCTTGAGCGGGGGTCCATCCTTACTGTTGAAGAGCGAAGCCTTCACAGGTTTGAGCTTCGTGGTGGGAGATTTCCTTGGGACTTACAAGGGGCGAAAGGGCCTGATTTCACACAATCCACCTGCGTTTGAGGAAAAGCGAGGGGAGTTCTGATAAGATCAGTCTTCAACAGCTCGCGGCTGGATAAGAAGCTTGATCCCTTCCAACACGTGATTGAATCGGCCAGGAGCCAAAGAGCCGATCTTCTCCGCCAAATCCGTCTTGTTGACCGTGAAAATCTGGGAGATGTTGATGACGCTTTTTTTTGGCAAGCCGGCCTCTCCCTTATTCAGCAATACGTTGCCGGGAGCCTGGGCTCGCTTCAGATTTGAAGTTAAAGCGCAGACAACAACCGTATTGATACGGCTTCGATTGAACAGATTATTCTGGATCACCACATGAGGATGTCGATACCCGGGCTGGGAACTTGAAGGTTCTTTCAAGGTAATCCAAAAGACGTCCCCCTGGTTGATTACCATTGGTCCTCCACCATTTTGAGATGTCGCGACCGCATCATAGCGTTCAGGGACTTCTCCTTTTCATCCGGCAAGTCCTCGTAAGCTCTGTTAAGCGCCCTGAGGAGCTTTTGATTCTTGTGACGATCGATGAACTCCTGGGCGGCCAATGAAAAGATCCGGCTTCGAGATGTGTTCAATTCATGGGCGAGTTCGTCCACTTCGTCGAACAGGGGCTTGTCGATTGAGATCGCGGTCTTGATGTTTGCCACGGTTAATACCTCCAGAATTACTCGAAGTATAACCAAAAGTATAATTCATGTCAAAAACATTTCTCACCGCCCCTTGCAGTTCCTTGCATGCTTACGAAAATTCATGGTGCATCATTCAAAACCAAGGCCGAGGTCCACAGGGGCCATTACCTTTTCCCTGTAACGCCTAAGTCCCTGAATGACCTCGGGCCACCGTGATAGTTTCAAAGCAGGATTGGGGCCGGCGATTGTTCTTTCCGTCATGGCTTCCGCAAGCATAAGCTTGTGGCAGAATTCATGGCACACTGTCTCCCGCAAGGTGGGAAAGAAGGGGACGAAGCTGGGGCGGAAAAGGGGAGGTGCTTTTGGTCCGTCAGCGGAAACCCGGCATCCCCTCTTGAAGTGAAGGCACCGCTAAAAGCTGAAAACCTTGTCTGCCTCCATCGAGAGTTCATAAAGGTCATCCATCCAGCCGATAGGACAGCTGCTTGATCCCTCCAGACCGTGGGATTTCATACATACCCCTCAGACATAAAAGTCGCCCTGAAACTTACTCATCTGCCCCATCACATCGAACTGCCCGTTTCCGCTGCGTTCAAAAAGCACCCCCTTGCCCAGCATGAACACACTCACTTCATCGCCTTTTTCAACCCCAACGTTTGCCAACCTCATGGCATTATAGATGGTCTCGCCGTCGTCGGTGGCGATAATGAATAGAACCTTCACTCTATGATCTCCTTTCCTTGCCTAATTTACCTTGAACCGAAGAGCGTGATCCCTGTTCTCGTTTACGCTGGCATTCGTGCATAATTGCGGATTTGCCTGGCACGGCCCGTGGCCCGAGGAACTCAAGGGGCGATCATCCTCTTCTAATCCCCGTTCCTGGAGGTCGCGGCTGCTTGAACTAATCCTCCGGCGTTTCGGGATCTTTCATTCGCCTTCGCCAAGGGAATTTTCAGCTTGCTGCGTGGTGCTTCATAGGTTTTGTGGATGATCGACATCTTAACCGAAAAATTGGAGAAGTCAATTTGCGAGTGATGGTGAAAAGTCCGGAGCAGAATACGTTCAGAGAATCCACTTGAGCTTGATGTTTTGCAGGCTCCAGCCGAACAGGGAGATGCAAAAGGCCGCGAGGGAACGGAAATCGAGGGCGAATGACGTGGCGTTCTTGGCAGTGAAGGCGCCCTGGAGCATGCGGGCGACCGATTGGAATCCGCCCCACCATGTACTCCTGGTGACCCGATAGGAAGGCGAAGGCGAGAAAGGGGATCTGTTCAACGTCTGGCTTGACAGAACGCCGGCCGGTGGCTTAAGGAGTTTTTAGGGAAAAAGGGAGGCGAAGGCTCCTCCTGAGCCGGGAATCTCTACCCACTTGGAAAAGCGCAGGCCGACCGTGACCACACCCGGGAGCTTCTTCCCTTCGATCCTCAAGCCTTGTCCTCATAACCGAACGAACGGAGTGGCTTTGGAAATCCAATTGACCCGTGGTTTTTTCCATGATAAGAAAATAGTTTGCACAACATTTTATGCTGGCTGCGGTCAAATCCGACTCGACTCGAAGCTTTTCGGGACCTCCTTTCCTTTTTGGGCACGGCCATTGGAACCGTCGGACCGAATTCCAACGAGGGCTTCTGAGCAGGGGTTTTGAAGATGGAAGATCTTAACCCTCACATCCAGCACATGGAAACCCTTAAGCGTATGCCTGTATTGCCACGTGCCCTTCGAAATCTTGTCCGCCTATGTGAGAAGGAAGGGAGGGAGTTCGAGGAACTTGCCAAGATCGTGTCCTTCCGCGACAGGGTATTGGATTTTGTAAATTCGAATTACCTTGGACTTCCCCACAGGCTTGAAAGTATGGATCAAGTGGCTGCGCTTTTCGGCGCCGATACCTTCAAAAACATCACCATCTGCACTTCAGTCTCCGAACTCTTTGATCAGACCAGGAGGGAGGCGACTCCCCACCTGGAGGATTTTTGGGGGCATTCCGTGAGATGTGCTCTCGTGGCAAAGCTCATCGCCGACAAACTGCAATACAAACGTTGGGATGAGGCCTTTGTGGCGGGATTGTTCCATGATGTGGGGAAACTCATCCTCCTGGCCAATTTCCCTGACCAATACGGGAACCTCCTGGTCACATCCAGGGGGTGGAATGACTTGCTGCAGGGGGAAATTCGTTTAGCGGCCACCCACGCAGAAATCGGAGCCGCGTTCCTTCGTGCCTTGCACCTTCACTCCTTTGTGGCGGACTCCGTCCTCTATCACCACGAACCGGAAGATAGAATCCCAAACGCCCTTCCGCTGGTAAAAGTCCTTTACGTGGCCAATGCCCTGTGTCAGGAGCTCACCGTCACTGAGGAGAAAAGTTATCGTATCGCTGAAGATATCCTGGGGTTTTACAGGCCTGCGGTCAAAGAGATCCTGTACCAGTGCCACAAAGCAGAGAAGGAGGTGGCGCACTCTCTAGGCATAGAAATTGAGCCGTTGGCTGAATTCCCTCGTAAAGCTCGACGGGAAAAAGCGGAGGCCCCGACCCTTCCGGTCCAGGGGGTCACGATTTTGCTGGAAGCGCTCGCCGGGCTTTTTGAAGCGCCGGGAAAAGATGCCATCGTAACGACCCTGTGGCGGGCGGTCCACCGATTTTTTGGCGTGAAAAGCATCCTTTTCTTCTTTCTCGACCCGGAGAAAGATGTCCTCATAGGCAGCAGGATCGAAGAGGGCAAGAAGGTCGTCCCGGTCGAGGAGCTGCTGTTCCCCCTCAAAAGGGATGGGGGCCTCCTGGTCCGCTGTCTTGAAGAGGAGAAGGCCTTAGACTCCTTTGGTCGCTCCACAACCGAACCACTTGCTCTGTCCGATGAACAGGTCATCCGATTCATGGGTAAAGAGGGGATGGTTTCCTTTCCCATGTCCTTTCGAGGAGAACGCACCGGTGTGGTGGTTTTGGCTTTGGATGAAGCGGATTTCCTTTCCATTTCGAAAAACATGAAGATTTTGACCACCCTGATCCATCAAGGGGCAATAGCATTTCATCTGGATCAACTGGGAAAAAGGCGTTTCAAGACCATTCAGACCGAGCGACTGAGCGCACTGTCCTCTATCGCTCGAAAAATCTCCCACGAAGTGAGCAACCCGCTGACGATCATCAAGAACTACCTCAAAATCCTCGGTAAGAAGCTAGCTGAGCAGAATATTGCCCAGGATGAAATCACCATCATTAACGAAGAAATCGACCGAATCATCATGATCCTCCAGGGATTGGCTTCTATTTCCGGAATGCGAAGACCCCGCAGAGCAGAGCCTGTGGATATCAATGCCCTTCTGGCCGATCTGGTCAAAATCACCAGAGAACCTTTGCTCAATGAACAGGGGGTCAAGGTGCACCTTCATTTGGATCCTTCCGACCCGAAGGCGATGGCAGAAACCAATGGCTTGAAGCAAGTCTTCATTAACCTCATCAACAACGCGAAGGAAGCAATGCCCGGGGGAGGGAACCTCCTCATGGAAACAAGAAGAATTTCAAGACCCGCAGGGACAAGCCAGGAAGAAGGGGGCCGTGGAATTGTGGAGATTCTTTTCCAGGATGAGGGCATCGGAATTCCCGAGCCGATCAAGGCAAAACTTTTCGAACCGTTTGTCAGTTCGAAAGGGGGCAATCATCCAGGCTTGGGGCTGTCCATTGTTCACAATATCATTGAATCGTTGGACGGCCACATTCTCTGTGAAAGCCACAAAGAGAAAGGCACGACCTTTAAAATCAGTTTGCCTCTCGTCAATGATAAAAAGGCATAGTGGAGCTCTAAATGTCTACACCTCCCAAAATTTTGATTGTAGATGATGAGCCGCGGATGTGCGATAGTCTCGGTTTATTGCTTGGCGGTCAAAATTATGAAATTTGGACGGCCAATTGCGGCCAGGAAGCCCTATCCCGGCTTTCTAAAGAGCATTTCGACGTCGTGCTTCTCGATATTGTCATGCCGGATATGAACGGACACAGGGTCATGGATCACATCAACGCCAGGAACATAGACACCTCTGTGATTATCATTACCGGAGACGCCACCCTGGATTCGGCCGTGGGCGCTTTGAAGCGAGGAGCCTACGATTACCTTCGAAAGCCTTTCGAGTATGACGAGTTGCTGAAGACCGTACAAAACGCGATCAGCCAGAGGAGGCTGAAAAAGGAATACGAGACCGTCCAGGGGAAATGGGCGGAGTCAGAAGAGCGCTACAAATACCTGGTTGAGAATTCCCCGGATATCATTTACACCCTTGATCCCCATGGAAAATTCACGTTTTTGAGCAACGCGGTTGAACGCCTGCTTGGCTATAGTGCGGAGGATCTAATCGGAAAGCCTTACAGCGAGATCATTTTTGGGGAGGATCTGGAAAAATCCAGGTGGTGTTTTTGTGAAAGGAGAACAGGAGCTCGGGCCACTTCCGGCAGTGAACTGAGGCTCAAGCTTTCCCACAAGGCCCATGAATTCATGGAAAGAGAAAACGGGTACTTGACCGTTGAACTAAAATCGACCGGCATGTACGATAAGCCGACCACAGAAAGGGACAAAAAATTCTTTGGGACTCATGGGGTCGCGAGGGACATCAGCCAGAGGAGACGTCTTGAGGCCCAATTGCAGCATGCCCAGAGGATGGAGTCTCTGGGAACCATGGCTGGTGGAATTGCTCATGATTTCAATAACCTTCTCATGGGGATTCAGGGCAACGCCTCTTTGATGCTATTGGGCATGGACTCCAGCCATGCACATTACCAGAAGCTTAAAAACATTGAGCAGTACGTGCAGAACGGAGCGGAGTTGACCCGCCAGCTTTTGGCATTCGCGAGGGGAGGGAAATACGAAGTCAAATCCACGAACGTCAACGAACTGATTGAGACAAGTTCAGAGATGTTTGGCCGGACCAAGAAAGAAATCAGGATCCACAGGGAGCTGAAAAAAAATCTCTGGACGGTGGATGCAGACAGGGGACAAATCGATCAGGTCCTTTTGAACCTGTATCTTAACGCCTGGCATGCCATGCCCGGCGGGGGGGAGCTTTTCCTGAAGACGGAGAATGTCAAACTGAAAAAGGATTTTGTCAGACCCTATGATGCGGGACCGGGAAACTATGTGAAAATATCCGTGATGGATAGCGGGATGGGCATGGACGAGGCCACTCAGGCCAGGGTTTTCGAGCCTTTCTTCAGTACGAAAGAAATGGGGAGAGGGACGGGACTAGGGCTTGCCTCCGCTTACGGCATCATCAAGAATCACGGTGGAATCATCACCGTTGAGAGCAAAAAAGGCGCAGGCACCCGCTTCGATATCTATCTGCCGGCTTGTGAAAAGGAGGAACCCGCGGGAAAACAACTGCCCGAAAAGCTCCTGAAGGGAAAGGAGACCATTCTCCTCGTGGATGACGAAGAGATGATTCTCGACGTTGGAAAACAGATTCTGGCGGCCTTAGGGTATAAGGTTTTGATCGCAAAAGGGGGGAAAGAAGCGGTAGAGATTTACAGGAAAAAGCAGGGCGCCATCGAAATGGTCATTTTAGACATGATCATGCCGGACATGAGCGGGGATGAAACTTTCAACAGGATAAGGCAGATAAACCCCAAAGGCAAAGTCCTCCTTTCCAGCGGTTACAGCATAGACGGACAGGCGGCGGAGATATTGAAACGCGGCTGCGACGGCTTTATTCAGAAGCCTTTTAATTTGAAGCAATTGTCGTGGAAGATTCGTGACATCTTGGATAAGAGTCATTCCTGATTCATTCAGGCCTCACAATGACCTTTGCCCGGGCGATGGGCCGGGAAGCTCAGGCTGTCCAAACGATTTCAAAATCGAGCTTCCCTCAACCGTCCACAAACGCTTGGGTCTTTCTGCGGGAAGTGCGTCGCAATTTGTTCAAGGCCTTCACTTCGATCTGACGAATCCGCTCACGCGTGACTCCGAACTCTTGCCCGAGCTCCTCCAGGGTATGCGTTTTCGCCTCTCCGATTCCAAAGCGCTTCCGCAAGACCTCCGCCTCCCGAGCTGTCAGAGTGGCCAAAATCATGTGGGTCTTCTCTGCAAGGTTGCTGCGAATGGTTTCCTGTTCAGGGGAGAGAAACTTCCCGTCCTCGATAAAGTCGCCCAGCTGAGAGTCGCCATCCCCCACAGGGCTATACAATGAGACGGTCTGCTTGCTCCTGGCACTGTCCAGCGCCTTTCGCACCTTGTCGATGTTCAATTCCATCTTCTCCGCGATCGCCTCTGCGGTGGGCTTCCGGCCCATCTCCCTGGAAAGCTCCTGGTAGGTCCTGATCACCCTGTTACTCATCTGAATCCCGCGCACGGGCATGCGGATCGTCCGGGCCTGGTCTTGAACCGCTCGCGTAACGGCCTGCCGGATCCACCACATGGCATAGGTGCTGAACTTGATTCCCATGCGGTAGTCGAATTTGTCCACCGCCCTGAGGAGTCCCACATTTCCCTCCTGGATGAGGTCCAGCAAATGAACTCCGCGCCCTGTATACTTTCTGGCGATGGCGATCACCAGGCGCAAATTTGCCTCCACGAATTCCTTTCTGGCGGACTTCGCTTCCGCGCAACCCTCCGCAAGCGTCTCCAGGTCAGTCTTGAGCTGGTCCCTGCTCACGCCTATTCTGGACTCAACCGTATGGATTTCCTGAAACGCTCGGAGCACTCTTTCTTTCATCGCCGGAAGTTTCTTCCCCGAGAGGCCGTTTTTTTCCACGCTCAGGGCCGGAGCAGAGGTTTTTCGCAGCAGATCGTGCAGTTGTTTCGCGGAAAGACCTGTCTCTTCTTCACATTTCCGAATGACCGCCTCCGCCCTTTCGATCCGATCCAAATCGGTCTTGAGCTGTGCGACGATATTGTCCAGTTGCCGATCTTTGAGCTCCAGTTGACGGAAACCCGAACCTGCCCGCTGGAGGCTTCGCCTTTCACCCCCGACCCGAGGAGCCGCGTGGTAAACGCCCTTGCCTAGCGCGGCCACATGCCGGTTGGAAGTCCCGGGAGAGGAAAAGACCTTTCCTGGATATCTTTCGACCCCGTCTGCCCAGAGGCCGACTCCACGATCTTCCCCGGATATGGAGAGGTGGGCGCGCTCGTCTCTCAGATGGATGGTCACCCCGCTGATCCACGGATACCGGCACATCACCTGGGCAATCTTCTGCTTGCCGGCCTCGATTTGTTTTGCGATCTCCACTTCCTTTTCGCGGCTTAGAAGCGATCTGCGTCCGATTTCTTTGAAGTAGGTCTTGAGCGAGTCGTGACCCTCTTCCAGAGACCGCGTCTCGTCTTCTGAAAGGAAGGCTTCCTCCCCCGGCCCTCCTTCATCCAGCTCGCGGGTGCTCACCTGTTCCCCCGGGTTCAATTCGCTCTCCAGAATATATTTATGGCCCATTGTGTCCTCGTCCTCCGAAAAACCTTCTGTGTTCCCGCAATCCATTGAATCCTCACTTATCCCACCCCGAGTTTTCTCCTGTGCGAGAGATCGTTCCCTCGTCCTACCCGCCCTCCGTCGCCGGCATCTCCCGGAAAATGCCAAACCCGGTGGCACCGGCGCTCAAGCCTGCGCAACCGATCTAGCCGCGACAACAACTAGCAAGGGTTTAAGAGCCTTTCGAATCGGTACAGAAATCTATCCGGGATAAAGGAAAGCTTATGGTTGGACTCAATTTTTGAAGGCCTATTTTTAGCTAATATAATATCTTATTTTTGCTTTTGCAACCACCATTTTTAAACTCATTTTTCAATTGCGCCTCTTTCTTTTTCCCGAAATGGGTACAGACCGGTCTCCAATCTACTTGAAAAGCCCTTGTTTAGAGGATAGGATAATGCCGGCTTTTGACGTGTCAATGTGAATATATAAGGTGTCCGTGGTTCGCCCGCTGATACCGCGAAGGAGGGGAAAAGCGGATGCAGCGCATGATCAACCGCTCAGGGGTGCGGAATGGGAAGGGGGAGGAGCCGTGACCCGGAAATCCGACCCCACCGTTTGGACCCGTGACCCTCAATTGATCCAGAGAGCCAGGATTATTCTTGTCCTTTCCCTGACCAAAAGGCCTGCGGGAGAGCTTGTACGAATCATCATGGACTGGCTTGGCGACAACGATCTCCACGAGTTCTGTTACAGATATCTCCCTGCTTCAGATCTGGCATATATCGAGGGCGAAAGGAACAGATCCGAACGATGATGATAAAAACCATCCACTCCATACTCGCCGCAAGTAAGGACTGATTATGGCAAAGCTCTATTTGGTGCGTCATGGAAAAGCCAAAGCGGATTGGCATGAAGACCTGAATCCGGGGCTCGATGATCTGGGTTGGGAGCAGGCAAAGGCCACCGCCCGGGCTCTCGCCTCCTTGGGCCCCCTTCCCATCGTCTCAAGCCCGCTTCGTCGCGCCCTCGAGACGGCGGCACCGCTGGGAGAAGCATGGAACGGCAATCCCCGGATCGATCCAAGGTTTGGAGAAATTCCTTTCCCGGGAAAAGACCCGGTGGAGCGTATCCGGTGGCTGAGAGAAGTGATGGCTCAGAATTGGTCCGGTTTGGCTCCCCATCTTCAGACCTGGAGGGACACAGTCCTGGAGGCACTTCGCTCCCTTGATACGGATTCGGTGGTTTTCACTCATTTTATCGCCATTAACGTAGCGGTTGGTGCAGCCTCGGGCAACCACCGGGTCGTTTGCTTCTGGCCGGCGAACGGCTCGGTCACCATCATGGAAACAGAAGGAAGCGGGCTCAATCTCATCAGAGCAGGCTTGGAAGCCGCTTCACAGGTCCTCTGAAAGACGACGCCCTTCGCTTCATAAAGCTCCTGGCTTCAGAAAAATAGGGGCTATTTCTTCTGCGGCTCCTTATCCGTTCCCTTCGACGCGCCCTCCGGGAGCGTGCAATAATCCCCGGTCTCCGTCCGGTAAGGAACACACTCCAAAAAAATACCCACCTTCCCGGTTTCGGCAATCCGCCAAAGGCGGCCTGTGTGGGTGTCAAGCATGAATTGATCCTTGCGAGAATCGGATATCTGACCGAAAACGAACCTTCCCCCCGGACATGACAGGCTCCCCTGTTGCGGTTGCTGGTATTGTTGCGACGCCGTCATCCCGAACGGTTGAGCAAGGGCGCCTGTGGGATACAGTATGATCACCGTCACCATTGCCATGAGACACTTCAAGACTCCCCCCATACTTGTCCACCTCCTTTCTTCCATGATTTATTTTTTAAGGATCCCATAAGGTTTCGGCTTGTCAAGGCATTTTTTGGCCTTCCCCCTGCCCATCGGCTGGAGAGGGAAACGGGCCGGTCCGCTCAATCTTTGACCGAGAGGAAAGCTGGAACCTGGGCGGATGCAGGGATGCGGGCTGCGGTTAACAGAACTTCCCACCTTCGACTTTTTCAATGGCGTTTCGTTGCCTATTTGGCTTCAATGGTCAGGTCGGACTCGTTATATCCGAACAGGGAAAGGATCTTGTTGGAAAGCGCCACAACCCCCATTGCACTCAAATTCGTTTCCACGTAAATATCTGTGCCCGCGATTTTTTCGGGCGTGAGCAGTTCGGCTAAGTTTCTTGTGAAGTAATGGCGGTTTCTACCGGCCAACGTGAGTACTGCTTCAAAACTACCCCGGTGGCTCTTGTAGACGATTTCACAGACCTTCAAGAGCATGTCCTTCCAGGACCTTGCGTCGTAGCTCGTGCCCTTGAAGGAAAAAGAAAGAATGGATCTCCCCGTGTAGTCTTCGATCACCGGGGATGTTTTTCGGGGTTTAGCGACCTGGGAAGCCCTGGGTTTTACCACCCCGGACAATTCACTCTTCACATCAATTTCATTTGCAATAAACTTTGCCACAAGGTCATTGTCCGGCCGGTGCCCACAAACCTTCTTCGTTGCCTCGGCAAGCAAATCCACGAGCCATTCCTCCGGCTCACTGATGAGTCTGTTCCACGCCCTTGGAATGCTTTCATTGATCAGGGAATCTCTCTGCCTGAGGTTGTAAACGGTTTCCGCGTTCTTAAAGGCCAGACCGGACACCACCAATTCCTTGGAGAGAAAATCCGAGAACTTCTGGACAAGATCTTCTGCACTTTGCCTGGCCAAATCCGCCTCATGGAACCTCCTCTCCTGGAAATTCCCCTTCATAGAGGGCAAATAGAACCACCAGTTCAGTCCGTTACTCAGGATTGCGATTTTAACCTCCTCCTCGGCGGCGAAATTCAAAAGGGTCTCCTGATGGGGTTCCAACTCCTTGCCCACCCTTTCAACCTCGATGAACACTCGATTGTTATTGTTGTGCCTGAGAGAAAAATCCACCCTTCTGGACCCTACCGTGTACTCCGGGTAGATCTCATCGATTTCGAATGGATCCCATCCCAGGAATGAGAGGACTTTTAACACGATCCCTTGCTTTGTGGCTGCTTCATCAAGGGAAAGGAATCTCTTGTCCCCTTGGATTTTTTTCACGAAATCCACCAATTCCCAATTCATGATGCTCTCCCGGTTTGTCTACCCTTTGTTTGCGCACATGAGCTCGTTTCCCTCGAGAAATGTCCCTTTTCGCATTCCTCCGCCTTCTGCGGGGAAAAAAGCAGCGTCAGTAACACCAGCTAGTTTCCATCCATAAATGTCTTAAATTCCCTCCCCCTTGACGGGGGAGGGTTAGAGCCTGCCCCGTCCCGACCCGGAACGGGGCGGGGCCCCGTACTCGATACGGGGGTTGGGGTGATAAGCCTTTGAAAATATTCAGATAGCATTCTTCAGACTACCCCCTCCCCCAGCCCCTCCCACCCCCGCCAAAAGAGGCGGGATCTTCGACAAGGGAGGGGAGTTTATGGAGGGACACCAGCTAGAGTGGGTATCGACTTTTTGGAGGGAAAACTTTACCCGGTGCCAGTGCCTAAATACAAAAGTCATCGATATTTGCGCAAATCGTCATCCCGGCCCGTCACCCCGGTGAAAACCGGGGCGAGAACCAGGACCTGTAAGAAAACTTGATTCCGTCCGAGGACTCCATTTCATCAGGAAAAGAGGAGGTCGGCCAGATGCCTGCGATGGTGCAGAGCATCTCCGTAAGAGAACTTGTCCCACTGAGCCCGCCTGAAGAAAAGCTGCGCGTTACATTCCCAGGTGAATCCAATGGCGCCGTGGAATTGAACTGCGCGACTTACCGCATACGTATAGGTTTCGATGGCAAAAGTCTTCGCCATTCGAGCGGCGATTTCCGACTGGCGGCCTTTGCCGTCGTAAATCGTCGCAGCATGGTAGGCCAGGGATCGCGTGTTCTCAATGGCCATCATGATGTCCGCCATCGGGTGCTTGAGGGCCTGAAAACTCCCGATGAGCCTTCCAAACTGCTTTCGGATTTTAAGATAATCCAGGGTGAGCTGGAACGCTCCTTCCGCACCTCCTGCCATTTCAGCGCTCAGCATCACCCATGCAAGCCGGCTAACCTCATTCAGGAAGTCGGCACCATCCTCCCTCATCAGCGCGTTCCGCGGCACTTTGAATTGATCAAAAGCGATCCGGCTGCTCCTTCTTGTCTCATCCACAAGACGTTCCCGCGTCTGATTCAGTTGCCCGCACCGATCCGGTTCGATCAAAAACAGCGCCGGCTTACCGCCCATCTGAAAAACCCCGATGATGAGATCCGCATTCTTCCCATCCAGGATAGAGCATTTGATCCCGCTCAGGAGATAGCCGTCCCCCTGCTCTCTCGCTTCGCACCGTGTGTGTTCCGGCTCCCAGGACCCAAGGGGTTCAGTGACAGCCATGGTGGTAATGCATCTTCCTGCTGCAATTTCCGGTAACCATTTCTTCTTCTGATCTTCTGAACCGGCCGTCAGAAGCAAATTTCCCGCCAGAGTCGTGGCAAGAAAGGGAGAAGCCAGGAGCTGGCGGCCCATGGGCTCCATCAGGGAGACGAGCTCCGGCACTCCCAGTCCCGACCCACCATACTCTTCCGGAATCGCAATGCCGAGCCATCCCAATTCCCCCATTTCGGTCCAGAGTTCCTGAGAATATCCACTGGGGGTGTCCATCCACTGGCGGACCCTTTCAAAAGTGCATTTCTTGGCCAACATGCTGCTGGCCGTGTCGGCCAGCATCCCCTGTTCGTCGCTATATCGAATTTCCAGTCCATCGTCAGGCATTACAAGCATCCTCAATCTTTATCCCTTGGGAAGTCCCAAAAGGCGCTCCCCGATGATGTTCCGCTGAACCTCACTGGTCCCGCCGCCGATGGTCGCGGAGAAGGAATTCATATAAGCCCTCTGCCACATCCCCCCGGCGAGGGCATTCGGGTCATCCATATACAGCGTTCCTTTCGCCCCCTGAAGCACCACCGCGAATTCACTGAGCTCCTGAATATACTCGGAGGCAAACACTTTCATCATGAGCCACAAGGCGGCGGGCCGGTCCCGGTTCAACCCGTCCACTTTCAAACGTTTTCGATTGAGCCTGAGGATCCTCTCCAAGATCATGAGACTGACCAGTTGGTCCCGGACCACCGGATCATCAATCGCAGGCTTTCCATCCCGCATGGCAACCCTGGCCAGTTCAAGGACATCTCCGGTGTCGGTGATCTCGCGTAGATGCCCGCCTGCCTGTCCCCCGGTTGCACCCCGCTCAAAGGTTAGGGTCGCCATGGCGATCATCCACCCCTGCCCTTCTTCGCCCACAAGACAATCCGCAGAAAGGGCCACATTGTCAAAAATCACTTCGCTGAAGCCATACTCCCCCGTCATCTTTCGAATCCGTCTGATCTCGATGCCGGGGAGATTCATGGGACAGAGAAAGAAACTCAAACCCAGATACCGGTTCGGAGCATTGGGGTCGGTTCGGGCCAATAGAATCATGTGGTCGGAGAAATCCGCGAGACTGGACCAGATTTTGCGGCCGTTGATCAGATAAAAATCCCCCTGACGTTCCGCACGCGTTTGCAGGGAAGCCAAATCCGAGCCGTGATCAGGCTCCGAGAAACCCTGACACCAGATTTCTTCCGCAGTGAGGATCTTTTTGATGTATTTCTTTTTTTGCACCTCCGATCCTAGCTTGACAATCGTCGGACCTGCCCAAGCCAACCCGATGGAATTCAGCATGAAAGGAACCCGTAAACGCTCCATTTCTTCGTTTACGATATCCTGCCTGACCTGCGGCTGGCCGTAGCCCCCATACTCCTCCGGCCAGGTCAACCCCAGGTATCCTGCCTCATAAACTTTTCGCTGCCAGTCCTGAAGATATCGGAATTGTTCTTCCGTCTCCACTTCCATGAAACTCTGTGGCAGCTTGAACGAAGGCGGCTCCGGTTTATTCTTCTGGAGCCATTCGGCCACTTCGGCACGAAACCTTCTCAGCTCCTCAGAAGTTTCCTGTTCCATTCTCCCCTCCCGGGCCTCTAACGGCCTTCATCCGTCCGCAATATTTTATCTCGTTTCCATCCGGAAATGCCATAAAGGAACCTTCCCCCCTCCCCTTGCCCCTTTCGCCCGGGGAAGGAATTCACTGGGGGGGCACGATCGAAGCAAGTGCTTAGAAGATATAGAAAAGATATAGAAGAGAAGCAAAAGAGGTGTCAAACAAAAAAGGGAGAGAACCGCCCATATCGACGCACAGGACAAGGGCTACGACACCAGGGAAAATCTAACCTTCCTCTGCCAAAAAAAGAGAATGAAAGAAGATTTTCATAGCAAAAGATGCTAAAATCCTCGTGCCTGACCGATTCACGGCCCCGGTGCGCAGTGGAAATGGTCGCGTTTTGCGATATTCCTTCGCGCGCAATGCCCGGAGACCCGGCAGTTTCGAGCAACGGGGTGGCGCTCCGGAGAATGACACCGAAGGAACGACGACCCACAGAAGATTCTGCCTTCGCGGGAAAGGAGATTCGCACAAATGTTCAAGGCTTTTCTCAAGACCAAGTCCAGCGTTGCCCAGTTACTCCTCAGGCTTTCCCTGGGGGTGGTGATTTTTCCTCACGGAGCCCAAAAAGTATTTGGATGGTTTGGTGGGCCGGGGTTTGAAAAAACCATTGAGACATTTGCAGGAATGGGGTTTCCCACCTGGGCGACGGTGCTCTTGATGGTGGTGGAATTCCCGGGCGCCGTTTTGCTGATCGCCGGTTTACTCACCAGGCTCTGGGCGCTCGGCATAGGGACCAGCCTGACCATCTGCTTGTTTATGCACCACCTCCAACACGGCTTTTTCATGAACTGGTTCGGCCAGCAAAAGGGGGAAGGGTTCGAATATCACATCCTCGCCATAGGAATCGCTCTAGCCCTGATTTTGGACGGGGGGGGCACGCTTTCCGTGGACAGGACTTTAGCCCCGGAGAGCGACCGCCGGGGATGGTTTTCCTAGAGGTTCCAGGAAACTGGGGACTATTCCGTCGGAAGATTGTCGAGGCTGAGGATCCGTTTGATTCTCTCTTCCACCGTGACGTCATGGCCCTCTTTCCATTGAACAATCTGCATGACCACGCCCCTGGTGTCTTTTGGTCTGAGAACCACCTCCCTCCTATTGGTGAATTCGTCCCGCAGGGGGATCTTGAATCCCTTTTCCTCGGTCTCCTTGATAAACCCTTCCAGGTCGTCGACTTCCAGACCAAGATGGTGCATTCCCTCCCCGTGCTTGGCGATGTGCTGGTTGATGAAACCGTTCTCTTCCAGGGACTGGACCAAGGTTAGAATGTTTTCGCCGAATTGCAGGTAGGAAACCTTGACCGGACCCGCTTTTTCCTGCAAGACAAAAGTGCGAATGTGTTTCACATTGAAAAGCTTCTCATACTCTCTCGTGGCCGCATCCACGTCTTTGACCGCAATGGCCAGGTGGTCGATTCTCTTTATTTTCGGCATCTTCTCCTCCCGGGATGTGAAACGCGACTACCCTCCGGACCAATTACTTTCCGCCCTTTAGATTCCTTTGTAAAAGGGTCCCATGCGCTCGAATCATTCCACAGTTTTCTTTGACAGGCAACCCATTTTCTCATAAACTTCCTGTCAATGGTTGTCGTGAACCAGACGAAATCCGCCTCTGCTGACTGGTCAGGTCCCTTCGCCAGATCTTCATTCGCCAGTCAAACCCTGATCTTTATCCAAAAGTGCTCCTGCTTAACACAGGGCGTAAAATCCCATGCCGGTTTAGAAGAAGCCGTCCCAAGGGAAAGGGGTGGTCCCCCCCTGTAAGGACGGGGAAGAGGCACGGATCGGATGGCGCAGGCGGATCGACCGAGTACGATTCAGGGAGAGACCTTTTGCCCGCCTTAAGCGTTTACATGAGCAATCGGCTGGAGGTGCTTGCTCAGAAACTTTCCGAAATCCTGAGGAAGCCCCTCGCTTCTCCATTCCATACGGAACTGGTTGTGGTCCAGAGCAAGGGAATGGAGACATGGGTTCGCATGGAGCTCGCTCGCCATCATGGGGTTTGCGCAAACCTCGCATTTCCTTTTCCCAATGCCATCGTCCATAAGATCTTTTCCGAAGCTTTTGGAGATCTCCCTGAAGCCTCCCTCTACGATCCCTTGATCATGACCTGGAGCATCATGGGCCTGCTATGGCCCCGTGAGGAAATGGCAGGATATGAGGAGGTTCGTCTGTATCTTGGCGACCCCCCAAGAGCTCCCAAATTGTACCAGCTTTGCCGGCGCATCGCCGATACGTTCGACCAGTATCTGGTCTTTCGCCCCGAAATGGTTCTTCAGTGGGACAATGGAAAGGGGAGCCATTGGCAGGCGTCGCTCTGGCGCAAGCTCACGGGAGCGCAGGCGAGCTTCCACAGGGCGGCCCTCAAAAGGGACCTCCTGGAACGCATTCGGGATCGCGCTATTCCGCGAGCGAGCCTCCCCCAGAGGATCTCCATCTTTGGAATTTCGACGCTCCCACCCTACCACATGGACATTTTCGCAGCGCTGTCCGAAATGCTGGAAGTGAACCTGTTTCTCCTCGCTCCATGCAAGGAATACTGGGCGGATATCGTTTCAGACAGGGAAGCGAAAAAGTACAGAAAAAAGGAAAAGGGGGTCCTGTCTGCGGATCGTCTTCATCTGGAAAAAGGAAACAGCCTTCTGGCATCCATGGGAGTGCTCGGTCGGGATTTTTTCTCCCGAGTCATGGAGCTCGAATGCGACCCTCATGAATACTGGCAGGACCCGGATCCAAAGGATATGCTCTCCTGCCTCCAGTCCGATATCCTTTTGCTTCGCGAAAGGGGCCGGGAACCCAGGGAAAAAACCGTTGTCTCCGAAGAGGACTTTTCCATCTCCATTCACTCATGCCATAGCCCCATGCGGGAGATGGAAGTTCTCCAGGACTATCTCCTTTTCCTCTTTGAAAGATATCCGGAGCTGGAGCCGAGAGATGTGCTGGTCATGACAGCGGACATCGAAGCGTACGCCCCCCTTATCCAGGCCGTATTTGAAACGCCCGAGGATAACGGCAAGCGAATTCCCTACCGTATCGCCGATCGAAGCCTGAGGGCGGAAAGCCAGGTGGCGGAGACTTTCCTGGCGATCCTCGATCTCTGTGGGAGCCGCTTCCGCCCCTCCGAGGTACTGCCCATCCTTGAGTGTCCCTCCGTCCACGAACGCTTCGCCATAGAGGAGGGGGAGCTCCCTCTCATCAACCGTTGGATCGCCGAGACGAGGATGAGTTGGGGCATAGACGGCGAGCACCGAAAGAGCATGGATCTCCCCCCTTTCCACGAAAACACGTGGCGCTTTACTCTGGACAGGCTGCTCCTGGGCTATGTCCTCCCGGGGGGTGAGGAGCGAACGTGGCAGGGAATCCTTCCATACGACCACGTGGAGGGCGACGATGCGGATCGACTGGGGAGATTTGCAGAGTTTCTGGAGACTCTATTTTCTTTCGTGACTGAACTTTCCCAAGAGAGAACACTGGCTGAATGGTCTCGATTTCTGAACCTGCTCCTTGATCGCTTCTTCCAACCCGGAGGGGAAACAGAAGGAGAGATCCAGATGATCCGGCAGGCCCTGCTTGATCTCGAAGATCAAGGGGCACGGTCGGGTTTTCACGAAAAGGTAGACCGGGAGGTCATAAAGACCCATCTGGCACCCCAACTGGAACAGCAGGGTCTTGGATTCGGATTTATCACGGGGGGAGTGACCTTTTGTGCAATGCTACCCATGGGCAGTATCCCCTTCAAGGTGTTATGCCTTGTGGGGATGGACAGCCGCTCCTATCCAAGATCGGACAGGAAGCTCGGATTCGACCTGATGGCGCAACATCCCAAGCCGGGCGACCGGTCGCGAAGGAACGACGATCGCTATCTGTTTCTGGAGGCAATCCTGTCTGCGAGAAAACTCCTCTACGTCAGCTATGTTGGCCAAAGCGCACAGGACAATAGCGAAATCCCCCCTTCCGCGCTGGTGAGCGAACTTCTGGACTATCTCAAACAGGGGTTCATCCACCCGGAGAAAGCGATTACCGATCACGTCTTCACCGCTCATCGTCTTCAGGCCTTCCACCACCAATATTTCAGGGGAGAAAAAAAGCTTTTCAGTTACTCGGAAGAAAACCTGGAAGCCGCCCGCTGTGCTTTGAAACAAAAGATCCCCTCAAAGCCTTTCATCAGACGGGATTTATCCAAACCTTCGGCCGAGTGGAAAATCCTCGATCTGGCTCGCCTGGCCAGATTTTTCGAAAACCCGGCCAGGTTTCTCCTCAAAGAACGGCTCGGGATCCTCATGGAAAGGAAGTCGACACCCTTCCATGACAGAGAAGCCTTTATGCTCGAAGGTTTGGAGAGATACCGATTTGAGCAAATGCTGGTGGAAACGGCCCTTTCGGGGCGAGACCTGAGGGAATCGCTGCCCGTGGTGCGGTCCTCCGGGCTGCTTCCACACGGCATCCCGGGTGAATGCTTTTACGAGCGCGTCCGACAGGAAGCGGAATCCTTCGCGGCGAGGATTGAAACTTTGACGCAAAAACCACCCCTGGAACCTCTCCGATTCCTCTTCACCTTGCAGGAAGTGAAGTTAAGCGGCCTGATTCAAGATGTTCACGCCACTGGTCTGGTCCGATACCGGTATGCCCGGCTCAGAGCCAGAGATCATCTGCGGACCTGGCTATACCATCTCGCGCTCAACGCCTTCGGGCCCGAAGGGTACCCGCAGCAAAGCATTCTCCTGGGGAAGGAAGAAAGCTGGGTGTACCTGCCCTTGAGGGAGGCTCGAAAAATCCTGGAGCGTTATCTTGCCCTTTACATGGACGGCTTGAGAAGGCCCCTGAGGTTTTTTCCCGAATCTTCCATGAAATACGCCCATGCAGTGATTGAAAAAGCTCAATCAGAAGATGCGGCACTTCAGGAGGCGCGGGAGACTTGGAATGGAAGCGACTTCGTCGTGGGCGAAGGCCGGGAGGAATATTACCAGATTTGTTACGGCGATATGGATCCCTTGAATGAAGATTTTCAGGGATTCGCCGTAGAGATTTACACGCCCCTGCTTGGTTTCAGAGAGAAAGCCAAACATGCCCCTTTTCAAAGACCTTGATCCGATCCATCTTCCCCTGGAAGGAATCCACCTGATTGAAGCCAGCGCAGGTACCGGCAAGACCTATACCATCTGCTCCCTTTTCATCCGTCTGATCGTGGAAAAGGGCCTTTCCGTAAGCGATGTCCTCGTCGTCACTTTTACCAATGCGGCCACCGATGAGCTAAAGGAGAGAATTCGAGTCAGGCTCCAGGAATCCATCGAGGCCTTTCAGAGCGGGTCCCATGAAGACCCTTTCATCCGTGCGCTGGTGGAAAAACAGGAGGATCCGGTTCTGGCAGTGGAAAGGCTCCAGGAGGCTCTCCGCCAGTATGACGAAGCAGCCATTTTCACCATACACGGTTTCTGCCAGCGCATGCTTGTGGACCACGCCTTTGAAACCGGGGACCCCTTCGATACGGAGCTCATAGAAGACGACACCCTTCTCAGAGAAGAAGTGATCTTTGATTTCTGGCGAAGACATCTTTACTTGGCCCCTCCGGAGCTGGTTCATTACATGATGGAGAAGAGAATCGGGCCGGCCACCCTTCTCGGTCTTTCCAGATACGCCCAGATCCACCGCCAGGTGAGAATCATTCCCCCCATGAATCCCCCAGAAATGGCCGCACTCAGGGCGTTCAGGCAGAGGCTGTCAAATCTGAAAGACGCCTGGTCGGCCACCAGAGGCGAGGTCGTCCAAATTCTCCTCAATGCGGGATTGAATGGAACCCTTTACGGCACCACGACACCGCAACCGGAGGGTTCAACCAAGAGAGAGCGGATTGTTTCGGAGCTTTCCGCACGCATGGACCATTTTGTTTCTTCTCCCGGCCTCTTTCCTCCCTTCAGGGGATTCGAAAAATTCACCTCCCGGTTTCTGGCAGCCTCGATGAAAAAAGGCCTAACTGCCCCTGAGCATGAGTTTTTCCAAATCAGCCAGCAATTGGCAGATGCCGCCCATGCCCTTCAGGAGGAGATGGATCAGTGGATCCTCTTTTTCAAGTCCGCCCTTTTTCGAACCATGGCCACGGAACTCCCTCTAAAAAAAGAGAAACTGAATGCCCGATCCTTTGATGACCTGCTGACCCGAGTCAGGGACGCGCTCCATGGTCCGACGGGAAAAGCCTTTGCCAGAGCGGTGAGGGCAAAGTTCAGGGCCGCCCTTATTGATGAATTCCAGGATACCGATGAGATCCAATACGCGATCTTTCAGATCCTCTTTGAGAATGAAAAGGCGCCTCTTTTTCTTATCGGTGACCCCAAGCAGGCCATATATGCTTTCCGCGGAGCCGACATCTTCACTTACATGAAGGCGGCGGAGCGGATTGAAGACAGGCGCACCCTGCGCAGAAACTGGCGATCCGAATCCGGCCTCATCGCCGCCATCAACTGCATTTTCTCCCGCAAAGGCGCGCCCTTTCTTTATAAAAACATCCCCTATTCTCCCGTGGCCCCTGGCAGAGAGGAGCCCCGGGAGCGCCTCAGGCTTACCGGTGGAAGCAACCCTCCTTTGCGGTTATGGTTGCTGGAAGACAAGGAGGCGGCATCGCACTCCAGACCCTTACCCAAAGGAAGGGCTGCGCAGCTCATCACCAGGGCGCTGAAGCGGGAGATTTCAAAACTCGTTCACCTGGGAAGGACGGGAAAGGCCTTTGTGGGGGATAAACCGCTCGGTGAAGCCCATATCGCGGTGCTGGTGAGGAAAAACCGTGAAGCTCGACTGGTTCAGCAAGCCCTGGGTCAGGCGGGGATCGCCTCGGTCCTGCACAGCACAGGAAATCTGTTTGACTCCGTGGAGGCCATGGAAACCGAGCGGGTGCTCAGGGCAATTGCAGAGCCGGACAACGAGGGGCTGATTCGAGCAGCCCTGTCCACAGAGATCCTGGGATTTTCCGGGGAGAATCTGGATCTCCTCTCTTGGGACGAGGAGGCCTGGGAGAGAATCCTTCATCGATTCAGGGAATATCACAAGACGTGGAGACTCAGAGGGTTCATCTCCATGTTTCGCTCCTTCACCGCCCGGGAAAATGTCCGCACACGACTTCTGGCTTTACCGGGAGGCGAGCGCAGTCTAACCAACTTGCTCCACCTGACAGAGGTGCTGCACCGAGAATCCTTCCGCAGAAACCTGGGGATCACAGGCCTCTTATCATGGCTCGGCAATCAGAGGGACCCTGCCTTGCCCCGGCTGGAGGAGCATCCGTTGCGTCTTGAAAGCGATGAGGCCGCCGTGAGGGTGGTCACCATTCACAAAAGCAAGGGCCTTGAATACCCTGTGGTTTTTATTCCCTTCATGTGGGACGGCTCGGAAATACGAGACGAAGCCTGGACCTTCCACGATCACAACGACCGGTTCCAACTCACCCTGGACCTGGGGTCCCCGGAGCAAGAAACCCATAGGGCTCTCGCCCAACAGGAGCTTCTGGCGGAAAATCTCAGGCTTCTCTACGTGGCCCTCACCCGGGCAAAAAACATGTGCTACCTGGTTTTGGGCCGGATCAGCGGTTCGGAGACCTCTGCGCTCGCCTATCTTTTCCACGGGCCGCGCCGAGTGGATCCGGAAAACGTGATGGAGGCGACTGCGTCTCGCTATCTTCAATTGGATGCCCCAGAGGTTGCGCGGGACCTCAAAACCCTTGTCCATGAAGCAAAGGGAAATATTGGCCTCGAATCTCTGTCCCAAGAGACATTCGAAGGCTCTACCACCCCCTCTGAACCTGAAGGGCAACTCGCCTGCCGGAGATTTTCCCGGAAGATTGGCAGCGATTGGAAGGTTTCAAGCTTTTCTTCCCTGGTTTCCGGGAAAGAGACCCATGCCGAAGTCCCGGATTACGACCTGGCTCCAGCGGAGGAAAGTCCGGGAGTGGCCGAAGGACAGACCGCGCAGGGAATTTTTTCTTTTCCCAAGGGGGCCAGGGCGGGCACATTCCTTCACGATGTCTTCGAACACTTGGACTACACGGACAAAACCCCGGACAGGGGAGAAACCTTGATCGCCCATAAGCTCTCTCAATACGGCCTGGAATCCTCCTGGGCGGAGACCATCCTCCAATTGGTGGCGAGGGTCCTTTGCACCCCCCTGATGCCCGGACTCATGCTTTCCAACATCGAGAAAAAGGATCGCTTGAATGAACTTGAATTCCACTTTCCCCTTCGCAGAATACGCCCTGAAAGCTTCCGGGCGGTCTTTACGGGCGACACAGGGGACAACTCGCTTTCAGAGTTCCCGGAGACCATTGAGCGGCTTCGTTTTTCACCCACCAGGGGCTTCATGAAAGGCTTCATGGACCTGGTTTTCCGATGGAAGGATCGCTTTTATCTTGTGGACTGGAAATCCAACCACCTGGGAGAACACCTGAAGGATTACGGTCAGGACTCCCTGCGCTCGGTCATGAGAAAGGAGTTTTATATTCTTCAGTACAGCATTTATATCCTCGCACTGGATCAATACTTGAGGCTTCGACAGCCCGGATACACTTACGAAAATCACTTCGGCGGGGTCTTCTATATTTTTCTGAGGGGGGTTGATCCGGAAAAAAAGGGCGATTACGGAATCTACAGGGATCTTCCTCCACCGGAAAGGATACTTGCCTTGCGCAGAGCCCTGATGGATTCATGACGGATCGGGCCGGTGGAAACGCTTCCATTTTCCTTTTGGCCGGTTCCGGAAAAAGACACGCAGCCCCTGGGCCTGTGGCGGGGAGGAGGCGAAAAGGAGCTTTTTCACGAGGGAGACGGAAAGGGGGCCAATGAACCGGCGGGACATACAACTTCTTTTCGACCACGAGTTTTTCTCTCCCCTGGCCCTTCATTTCGCGAAACTGATGGTCAGGCTTTCAGGGAGAGATCTTCCCGAGCTTTTCCTTGCTTCGGCCTTGGTATCCCGGGCCACATCCGAAGGGCATGTCTGCCTGGATCTATCAGCCATCGCGGGGAAATCCCTGGTTTTCCATGGGCCGGAATCCGGCAATTTTAGCTGCCCGGACCTCAAAAAATGGCGCAAAAGCCTCATCTCCTGCGGAGCCGTCGGCGGACCGAGTGAATTCAAGCCGCTCATATTGGACGACCGATCTCGCCTGTATCTGTATAGATACTGGCAGTATGAAAACTCCCTGGCCGAACAGATCAAAGCCCGGGCGAGGAAAACCTTGGAAGGGGTGGATCCGTCAAGGCTCCGGGATGCCCTCTCAAGGTGTTTTGGTCCAAGCAAGGAAAATGAAATCGATTGGCAGAAAGTGGCTGCGTTTGTTTGCCTCACCGGCGCCTTCTCCGTCATCTCCGGAGGTCCCGGAACGGGAAAGAGCACGCTCGTTTCGAAAATCCTGACGCTTGTTCTCGATCAGGCCGAAGGGCGGGAGGTCCAGGTCGCCCTCGCCGCCCCGACCGGAAAGGCCGCGGCCCGGCTGCAAGAGGCCATCAAAGACGCCGGAAGCACAACGGAATTGAAGAAGCTCCCGGCTAATTTCTCCATTCCTGAAGCCTCCACCATTCACCGCTTGTTGGGAACCATCCCGGGTTCCCCATACTTCCGCCATACCGCCCAAAACCCCCTTCCCTTCGACCTGGTGGTAATCGATGAAGCGTCCATGGTGGATCTGGCCCTCATGTCCAAGCTGGTTCAAGCCGTTCCCTCCAGCGCCAGATTGATCCTCCTGGGAGACAGGGACCAGCTTGCATCCGTTCAAGCGGGTGCGGTGCTCGGCGACATTTGCAATACAGGGCATTTCCAGGGGTTTTCTCGTGATTTCTGTGACAGGTTTCAGGAAATCAGCGGAGATCCGATGCCCGGGCTTGCGGGTACCGCAGCGGGACCTTTAATCCGGGACCGCGTGGTTCAGTTGAAAAAGAGCTACCGTTTCGGACCGAAAAGCGGCATTGGTGAGCTCAGCCGCATCGTCAACGAAGGAGACGGCCAAAGGGCTTTGAAACTCCTCAAAAGTGGTGGATATCCGGACATCGGGTGGAAGCCGCTTCCCGCACCCCCTTCCCTTTCAAAGGCTCTCCGCCAAGAAGTGCTTCAAGAATATCGATCCTATCTGAAAGCGAAGGAGCCGGCCGAGGCTTTCCTTTGCTTCGATCGTTACCGCATCCTCTGTGCCCTGAGGAAAGGCCCTTACGGCGTCTCTTCCCTCAATCTTCTCATCGAACAGCTCCTGAGAGAGGAAAACCTCATTCAGGCGGAGGAGCGCTGGTATCCCGGTCGCCCCGTGCTTATCCGAAAAAACGATTATAACCTGAAGCTCTTCAATGGCGATGTGGGGATCATCTTGGCCGATCCGGCGTCGGCGGATGACCTTCGTGCTTTTTTTGTGTCCCCGGATGGGGCTCTTCGAAAACTCCTGCCCATTCGCCTCCCCGAGCATGAGACCGCGTACGCCATGACCGTCCATCAAAGTCAGGGATCGGAGTTTGACAGGGCAGCCCTGATTCTACCGGATCCATACACGCCGGTAGTCACCAGGGAGCTCATCTACACGGCCATCACCCGGGCAAAGAAGGGCATCGAACTCTGGGGAAGGGAGGAAATCTTCCTGGAAGGGGTTCGTCGACGCACCGAACGGGCATCGGGGCTGCGCGATGCTCTCTGGGGAGAAGGGTAGCGGCAACGGCGAACCATCTTTTCCGGACCCAAACCGGCTTCAAATTTCATGATTCTATGGATCGCCCTAACTTTGCTTGCCGGAATCGGAGCTATCCTTTGATTCCATGATTTCTCTGGCGGTCTTGTAATCTCCTGCTTCGGCAAATGCAGTGGCCGCCATCGTCCTTTCAAATTTCTTCTTATAGGCTTTTTTGATGGCCTTGATGAGATTATCGATGTCTGCCGGTTTCTGCAAGTAGTCGAAAGCACCAAGTTTTCGGGCCTCTTTCTCATCCTTGTCGGTGCCGTGGCCTGTAAGAATGATCACCTGCACCTCGGGGTATTTTTCCCTCACCCGTCGCAACACTTCCATGCCGTCGATCCCGGGCATCCTGAGGTCCAAGACCATGACGTCCGGGACTTGATTTTCAACGATCTCAAGGGCCTGTTCCCCATTCAGTGCGATATCGGATCCCAGATCCCGCATCTTGATACGTTCTGAGAGCGCCTTGACGAATTCTTCCTCATCGTCCACCAGAAGGATCTTGATATTTTCCATCTTTTTCCACCTCTCGGCGAGGATTAGAGTGGTATCTTGTCTTATTCTTACCTATGCCCGCGTCTGTACGCAACCTTTTTTTGTCCTTAGCTTCACCGGGAATCAACCGGGGGGAGTCTCAACCTCACTGATCCTCGTTCGTGCCCGTATCGGCAGCCTTCTTCGACTTGACAAGAAACTCCCGCGCCATAGCGGGTTCGCCGGCTTCGGCAAAGCTTGCTGCAACCATCATTTCCTGGTACCGTCTGAGAGGTTTTTTCCTCCTCTTTTCCTTCTCTTTCTTTTGCGCCTGTGCCTCCCCTATCCGTTGCAAGAGCAGATCCAGGTCCAGGGGCACGAGCAAGTCATCGAAAGCTCCCTGTTTCATGCTTTCCATGGAGACGGAAAGCTGCCCCGAACTGTTCAGGGTAATGATCTCCGCAGAGGGCCGCATTGTTTTTATTCCGTCTAAAAGAAGAAGCTCTTCTCCACTCGCCCCGTTCAGACCCAGCAGCACCACATCGATTTTTTTCCTCTGCAGGGTTCTCTCGGTTTGCCCTCGCTCGCCCGCCTCAAACACCTTGTACCCCTCGCTCTTGAGCCGACGGGACAGGTTCATGCGGAATGCGCTGTCCGCTGCGATGATCAAAAGCTTCGCTGCCATGAGCACAGATCAAAAGCCCGAGAGTTCAAATATTCATTACTCCGTAACAGACGCGAACCCCCTTTAGCCCGACAGATTCGAGAAATGAATCGAGGGTCAGGGTGTTTTCCGATACTCTTCTTTTTCCCAGCAATTGCTCTGCCGTTTCGGGGCAGTTCGCCTCTGCGAAAGTGACCGCTGCAAAAATTCGGTCCCATGAGGCGGCCAGGTTTTTTCTGCGCCGGGCCCTCAAACCTGCAATTTGAAGCGCACCCTCGTCTTCATTCATTTCAGCAAAGGGCACAGCGGCAAATATTTTTTCCATTTTTTCTAAAAATTTCTTCATGGCTTCCTCCTCATAAAGGCAGGTTTGCAAATCTTTAGAGCAACAAATGTGCCAAAAAATAAAAGCCGCAATTTCAATTACTTAAAAAAAGTAACGAGAGGAAGCAAACCAAAAGATACATTATGACACAATGTATATGGAACATAATGCGACATTTAGAAACATATATCAAGAATTTTCGCCTGCCCCTTGAACCGCCTCTTCCATGATTCGCATCAGTTCATCCACGTGTACCGGCTTCATCAAGTAATCGAAAGCGCCCAGCCGCATTCCCTCGATTCCGTCCCTGGTAGAAGCCTTTCCCGTCAGAAGAATCACGGGAATATGCGGGCGATCTCTCTTGATTCTTCTCAGGATCTCCAATCCGTCCATTTTCGGCATCAATACGTCCAACACCACGACCTGAGGAGGGTCGGCCTCTATCGCGCTCAGTGCACTTTCCCCGTCCTCCGCAACCTGAACCTGCAAGCCCCTCATCCTGAGCCGTTCTGCCAGAGCGGAGACAAATTCCTTTTCGTCATCCACCAGCAACGCCTTCCACCCGTTCATTCGCGCCCTCCCCCGATTCCCTCTCTGAGAATGTCACCGGGGCGCAATTCCTTCTCCATGAAACGCTTCAGCACCAGCCGGTGAGAACCAATGACCGAATCGATGACTTCTACTTTTTTCCATCTCAAATACTGGTAGTATTCTTCCTCCACCCCCCCGCAAATCACCACATCCGCTCTCTCGGTAAGAATAAGGTGGCAGAGATCCTCGGGGGAGGCGTGAGGCAAGACGATCGTCTTGTCCTCCACCAGCCCTGTTTCTTCGTCCACGGAGGCGATCAGAACCTCGGTAGCAAGATCGAATCGCGGCGCCACGTCATTGCCATTTAAAGGAATCAGGAGCTTTTTCCGCATCTTTTCAATCCGGATCGGGGATCAGGGCTCGATCCCGTGTTGTTTCATCTTTCTCCACAGGGTGGATCGACCCCAGCCTAAGAGTCCGGCCGCCTTCCCGCGTTTTCCTCTGGCTCTCATCAAGGCTTCCAGGATCATTTTTCTCTCCATAGCTTCCCAAGTCTGACCCGCCTCTTGGGGATCCCTTACTTCCAATCTTTCCAAGGGTTCCATTTGCGTCTCTTCCCTCTCTTGTGTGGATTCCCTCTCTTCAAGCAGATAGGTGGGCAGGTGCCCCGGATCGATCTTTCCGCCCTCGCAAATCGTTGCTGCATACTCCACAATATTCCTGAGTTCCCGCACGTTCCCCGGATAAGAATAACTCAGCAGGACCTCCAACGCCTTGGCCGTAAAGCCCCCGATATCTTTGTTCAACTGGGTGGCAAAGGTGTTCAGGAAATGATCCAGGAGCAGCCGGACATCGCCTTCCCTCTCCCTCAGGGAAGGCAAATGCAAGCGCACCACGTTCAGTCGGAAGAAGAGATCCTCCCGGAACCGACCCTTTTTCACCATTTCTTCCAGGTTCCGATGGGTGGCGGTGATGATTCGCACGTTTGCCTGGAAACCACTTGTGCTCCCAAGGGGATAGACCACCCGATCATCGAGAAAGGTGAGCAGCTTAGACTGCAGGGGGAAGGGCAGATCCCCGATCTCGGTCAAGTAAAGACTTCCATTGTGGGCCAGGCGGAAGCGACCCGGCTTGTCTTCCAGAGCTCCTGTAAAAGCCCCTTTCTTGTGGCCGAAGATCTCGGACTCGAGCAGTGTTTCAGGTAGTGCTCCGCAATTCACCTTGACAAAAGGGCCCTTTGTCCGGCTGGAGGCCTGATGAATCGCCTCCGCCACCAGATCTTTGCCTGTTCCGGTTTCTCCGGTAATCAGCACGGAGGAGTCACTTTGCGCCACAAAAGGAAGCATCTGAAAGATTTTCTCCATCTGGGGGCTTCTACCGACGATTTGGCCGAAGCTGAAACCCCGGTTCATTGTTCCGTCCAGCTTCCGGAGAAATCGCATGTCTTCAACGGATTCGATAAAGCCGGTGACCTTCCCATCCATGTCCTCGATGGGAGCAAGAGTAATGCGAACCGGGATCAACTGTCTTTCTTTGTTGATCAGGTCGCTCTCGACGCTCACGGGCTCCGCTGCTTGGTCGAGTTTTGAAATGGGACAGTCCTGGAAGCACGCTCTGGTTCGCAAGATATAGCAGCAAGGAACACCACATGCTTCTTGGGAGGAAAAACCGGTGAGGGCTTCACATGCTCGGTTCATGAACCTGATCCGGCGGTGCCGGTCCAATACCACGATGCTTAACGGAACTGCATCGAGCAGGGAGCGCAAGATGCCAGTCGAGCCGAAAATGCGTCCCGCTTCTCTGTTTTTTTTGTAACCGCTCCTCTCCATTCGGAAAAATCTCGTTTTTTCACCAAGGTAGCAGAAAAGCGCTCCCCCATAAAGAAAATTTTTTAACGAGAAAGCCGCTTGACTTGACGCTCCGGAACGTTTATCCTCAGCAAAATCAAAAAAGCTCTTGTAGTGGGAAAGAGAGGTACAAAAAGGCAAAGAAATTCCTAATTTGCCTACCACACAAACTGACGACCTAAGCGGGAGGCTCTTTCTACATGTGGCAGAGGCATTCGGCAGCGTGGTGGTGCATTTTCTTTCTTGTTCTCCTCAGTTCCTGTGTACTCTTACCCTGCTTTGGGGCCGCGGAAGAGGCTTCCCATTCCGTTGGCGACACATCTGGGCAAATGACCTGGTGGTTTTGGCCCCTTCTCTTGCTTGTGGTCACGTTTGTGATGGGTGTTTTCGCCGTACTCGGAGGCGTCGGTGGGGGAGTGCTCTTTGTGCCTATTATCAGTGGCTTTTTCCCTTTTCATCTCGACTTCGTGAGAGGCGCGGGGCTGCTTGTGGCGCTATCCGGCGCTCTTGCGGCAGGCCCCGGTCTTCTGAAAATGAATCTTGCCAGCTTGCGTCTTGCCGTTCCCGTAGCACTCATCGCCTCGAGTTGCGCCATCATCGGGGCCATGATCGGATTGGCCCTTCCCACGAATATTGTGCAGGTCGCCCTGGGCGCCACGATCATCGGCATCTGCGCGCTCATGTTGACGGCAAAAAAGTCCGAGTATCCCGAGGTGAAAGAGGCGGACAGGCTCTCATCCGTGCTCAGGATTTACGGAGTGTATCGGGAGGGCAGCACCGGTGAGATCATCAACTGGCGGATCCACCGAACCCCTCTGGGGCTTTCCTTGTTCATCATCATCGGGATCATGGCCGGCATGTTCGGCCTGGGGGCAGGTTGGGCGAACGTCCCCGTGTTGAATCTCTTGATGGGCGCCCCACTGAAAATCAGCGTGGCAACCAGCAAGTTCCTGCTCTCTATCACGGACACTTCCGCCGCCTGGGTCTACCTGAATCAGGGATGCGTCATCCCCATGATGGTCGTTCCCTCCCTGGTGGGGATCATGTTGGGATCCTTTGTAGGAGTCCGAATTTTGGCATTTGCCAAACCGGCCCTTGTCCGGTGGATCGTCATCGGTATGCTCGCCTTCGCCGGGATCAAAGCGTTCTTGAAAGGGCTCGGCATAGGGTAGCCGGTGCCCATCCATAACATACGATCACACCCATGGGCCCTGGCCTCGGTTTCCAATCCGGATAAAAGCCGATTCCAGATGGAAACCGGCTTGACTTTGCAAGAATGTTCAAGAGAGAGGAAAGCTCCACATGCCTGATCAAACGAAACCCACTTTGGATGCCACTTCCGAACAGGTTCGGTATGCACAGGTTCTCGAAAAGGGAATGTTTTTGGGACTCGCCATTCTTCTCATCACCTTCATCATTTACGCTACCGGAATTCTGAAGCCCTATATCGCCGTGGATGAAATTTCTCGTTACTGGAGTATGAACGTCCATGATTACCTCCAAGAAGCCCATCTCAAGGGCGGATGGAGCTGGATCGGGATGCTCCAATACGGGGATTTCATCAACTTCGTAGGGATCGCCATCCTGGCCGGGGTGACAATTTTTTGCTTTCTTCTCATCATTCCGGTACTATTGAAAAAGGGAGACAGAATCTATGCCATCCTCGCCCTTGTGGAAGCCCTCGTCCTCGGTTTGGCAGCGAGCGGTCTTCTCGCTGTGGGACACTGAAACAACCGCTGAGAGAGAAAGCGTATGCTAAGAAAGAAAATCAGAGATATCATGGTCCCTCTGGAAAGATACTCCGTTGTGGGTCCGGAAGACACCCTTCGGACAGCCGTCTTAAGTCTCAGGAGATCTTACTGCCAGATGGAAACCGGGATGTGCACTGAGGCGGGTCCAAGGACAGTGTTTGTCGTGAACCGCAATGGTGAACTCATGGGAATCGTGGATTTCCGAAAGATTCTTGCCGTGCTCATCCCGGAGGTGGCTGGAGGGCTCAGTTCCAAGTTGGAGGCGCTTGGAGTCTCGTTGACTTTTGCCGAATACGGATACGATTCTCCCCACAAGGTGATCGATGGCTTCGAGAGCAGGGTAAGAAGAAACTCCGAGGTGAAAATCAAGGACATCATGTTGAAAAGCAGAGGATCGATTCAAGCCGATGCAGATCTGGTTGAAGCCCTTAAGTTGATCTTTCGAAATAAAATCACGAAACTCCCGGTCTATGACGGGGAAAAGCTCATCGGTGTGGTCCGCGACGCGGATCTTTTCATGGCCGTAGCGGATGTCCTGGTGGGATCTTCCTAGAGTTTCGAACGATGCCAGCCCCCTGAAAATCTGCCTGAGCCTTCGTACGCCCTGAGGATCAACGTAGAACCTGACGAGTTCTCGTCGTTATGCTGAAATTGAATAAACTGAAACCAAAATTCTGGGATTATGAGGATGTGGCCGCGGGTCCCCATAAACATCTGTTCAACTTCCGCGGAATCTGGAAGCTGGCGGTCTTGCTCACAGCCGGGGTTTGCCTCGTGCCTCTCGTTTTCATGGCCGCCATCGATTATCGAGTGACCGAGCAAGCGGCCGAGGCCCAAATCCTGGAAAACACTTCGCGCCTTGTCTCCAACACCCAGCGAACGATTTCCTTCTTTCTGGAGGAACGGAAATACGCCGTGAACTTCATTACCAGGGACAACACCTTCGAATCCTTGAATGATCCCGACAGACTCGCCGCGATCCTCGAACATCTGGAAGATTCCTTCGGTGGATTCAGAGACATCGGAGTCATTGATGCCTTGGGCAATCAAAGAACCTACGTGGGACCTTACAAGCTTGAAGGGAAGAACTACAGCGACCAGGAATGGTACAAACAAGTGCTCACGAAGGAGGTGTACATCAGTGAGGTTTTCCTGGGATACCGCCGGGCACCCCACGTTGTCATCGCAGTGAAGCGGGTCTTTTGGAGCGGATCCTTCTATATCCTGAGGGCCACCCTCGATACGGAAAGGTTTAACCGTCTCCTCTCGCAGATCGTAGTGGCCGCCCAGGGGGACACCTTTATCATCAACCATGAAGGCATCCTCCAGACACCTTCCAAATCCCACGGAGAAGTTCTGGATAAGATCTCCTTGCCCGTCCCTGAGTATTCTCCTCACACCCGCGTTTATGAGCAACGGGGTTCCGGAGGTGCATCCTTGATTGTGGGATACAGGTATATCGACGAAACACCGTTTATCCTCATGGTGGTCAAGAACAAGCGCGAGCTCATGGAGCCCTGGTCCACGACACGGTTGAAAATCATCGGTTTCCTTTCATTGAGCATTGCCGTCATTCTCGTGGTGATTCTGGGAGGCGCCACCTATCTGGTCAACCAGATTTACATCGCGGATCAGAGAAGAATCATGACCCTCCATGAAGTGGAGTACTCAAACAAGCTTGCCACCATCGGACGTATGGCAGCCTCCATCGCCCACGAAATCAACAACCCCCTCGCCATCATCAATGAAAAGGCAGGGCTTATCAAGGATCTGTTCCTACTGAAAAGGGAGTACGCCGAAGACTCGAAGCTCCTGGGCCTGGTGGATGCCGTGCTGTCCACCGTCAATCGCTGTGCAGTCATCACGAGGCGGCTACTGAGTTTTGCACGGCACATGGAGGCAAGCATCAGACCCATCAATATGGATGAATTCCTCCACGAGATCATGGGCTTCTATGCAAAGGAGTCGGAATACCGGACCATCACCGTCACCATAGATGTCGCCGATGACGTGCCCGAGTTCGAAAGCGACAGGGGAAAACTGCAGCAAATTCTTCTCAACCTGGTAAACAACGCTTTCGCGGCCCTGAACGACGGCGGGCATCTCAAGTTAGATGTGCGACGCGTAAAAGAAAATTTCGTTTCCATCATGGTCATGGACGACGGTTGCGGGATTCCGGAAAAGGACATCGATCGCGTATTCGAACCTTTCTTTACCACAAAGAACCAGAAAGGCGGAACGGGCCTCGGACTGTCCATTACCTACAATCTTGTACAGGAACTCTCAGGCACTATCAAGGTGGAAAGCCAGGTCGGAAAGGGAACCACATTCACGATCGTTTTGCCACTGCGGTTGGAGAAAAGGAGCACGGGCAGAGATGAGAGTCTTACTGGTCGACGATGAAAAGGAACTGGTATCCACCCTGGCAGAACGCCTTTCTCTTCGCGGAATTGAGGCGGATTGGGTGACCGATGTGAACGATGCGCTCGAGAAGGTGGACACCCGGACATATGACATCGCCGTGCTCGACGTGAAAATTCCCAAGATGAGCGGCATTGAGCTCAAGAAAAAACTGGAGAAGAAATCGCCCAATATGAAATTTCTTTTCATGACCGGGCACGGCTCGGAAAATGATTTCAAGGCGGGCGTTGCGGAAGCTGGGGCAGAATACTACCTGCCCAAGCCCGTCAACATCGAAGTGCTCATCGAAAAAATGCACAAAGCCACCGAAAAGTAAGGAGATGTTATGAGTGCCCAATGGGATATCATCAGCCAGCAGGGGTATCAATTCTTTGGAAAAATGTCCGCCTCCATTTCCCACGAGATCAAGAACACACTGGCCATCATCAGTGAAAACGTGGGCCTTTTGCAAGACTTCCTCGCGATGGCGGAGAAAGGCAAACCCTTAGATCAAAAACGCCTGCGCTCTTTAAGTGAAAAGGTCATGGATCAGGTCCGAAGGGCAGACCATATCGTCAGGGATCTGAACCGTTTTGCACACAGCGCAGACGAAGCCGTTACGAGTGTGGACGTGACCGATATGGTCCGGTTTCTCTCCTCCCTCTGTCGGCGGCTTGCCTCCATGAGGGGCATTACCCTGGACCCCAAGCCAAGCTCAAAACCGCTCACCATAGAGACAAACCCCTTTTTGCTGGAAAACCTTGTCTGGCTGTGCCTGGACTTTGCCATGGACGCCACGGGCGAAGAAAACAAGCTCAGCATCATTTGCGAAAAGGCCCAGCGAGGCGCCCGGATTCGCTTTACCGGGCTCAAAGGCCTTCGTGCGGCTTCCGCCACGATCTTTCCCGACAACCCCGTAAAGGTCCTGCTCCAGGCCCTTGAGGCTGAGCTGCACGTGGACAATGAGGCAGAAGAGATTACGCTGACGCTGCCGGGAAACCGAGCACCCTAGTGCGGAACCATGGGCCCATGCTCGAAGTTTACGAAGGAGGAGAGAAAAAATGAAAATCCGTGTTTTGATCGTGGACGACGAGGAGCAATTCGTAGAAGCACTGGCTGAACGTTTGTCCATTCGCGACTACGAAGTGACCACGAGTTTCAGTGGACAGGATGCCGTGGAAAAGGTGAAAGGGTACAACTTCGATGTGGTCATCCTCGACGTGGTGATGCCCGGAATGGATGGGATCGCAGCGTTGAGGGAAATCAAGAACATCAAGCCTCTCACCGAAGTCATTATGTTGACCGGGCATGCAACCGTAGAGACCGCTATTGACGGAATGAAATTGGGGGCTTATGATTACCTCCTCAAGCCGTGTGAAACCGAAGACCTCGTCACCAAAATCAACAAGGCTCAGAGCAGAAAGGCAGAGCAGGAAGAACGGATCCGGGAGGCGAAAGTGAAGGAAATCATCTCCTCCCCGCGGTCTGTTTTGAAGGATTCCTAGGACTGGCCGCTTTTCGGCCCACTTGAGATTTTACTCCCCCAGGCCGGCACTCCTGGGCAAGGAAGCGAAGCTTCATTTCGTTTTTCTGTCCGGACACACCACGTTACAGGATTCGCAGCTTCCGTTGCACGGCTCGATATGGAGGTCTATGTCCGCGCCCTCCGGAAAAAGCTTCCGAATGTCTTCTTCCAGGTGGCGACCTATGGCATGCGCCTCAGCCACAGGCAGTGCGGGGGGAACGCCGAGGCTCAGGTGGATACGGCGAATGCCGCCCCAAGAGGCCACCTGGAGCTGATGGATGCCTGCGTGGCGGCTCTCATGGTCGCCAAGCAGGCTTCTGATGCGCCGCAAGTCGTCTTCGTGAATGGCCGTCTGCCAGCCGTCCCCCGGAAGCAATGAGAGCACCGTATCCTTAACTTCAGGGAAAAAGGCCTCCAAACGGGCCTTCAGGTCCTCAGCCACCTCCCGGCTTTCAGCAAGTGAAACCCTCGGGTCCAGGCGCAGGTCCGCTTCGATCCGCACGTCTCCTCGATATCGAACCGCCTTGAGATCGCACACCTCGAAAACTCGATGATCCTTCATCAATTCCTCGCGCATGCACTTCACCTGTTCATCGGACTCATCCAGCACCGTGATCGCGCTTGAGGGCTCCACATGCACGAGCACCCTGGCACCGGGAACGGCTTCTTCGATTCTGGATTTCAGCTCGTGGCTGACTTTGTGCCCATCCTCCAGGGAGACGCCCGGGCGGCAGCCCATATGGAGGTCCACGTGTAATGATCCTCCGGCACGTCTCGTCCGCAACTGATGAAAATCTATGCCTTGCTTGCTGAATTCATGGGTGACCTCCTCAATGGCCCGCATCTCCTCAGGCGAGGCACACGTATCCATAAGAGGGAGGAAACTCTTCCTGGTGATCTTGTAAGCGGTCCTTACAATGAGGAGTGCGACACCGACGGCAACGGCCGGATCGATCCAGCCAAGATCGCTTTTGAAGAATCGCTCTCCTATGGAGATGCACGTCAACCCGGCGAACACCCCGGCGGATGTATACACGTCGGTGTAAAGATGGGCTGCGTCTGCCTCTAAAGCAACAGATCGATTCTCAATCGCCGACCTTTTAAGCAGGGTTGCCACTCCGAGATTCATGAGGGCAGAGACGGCCATCACGATGGAACCATGACCCAGATGCCGTAATTCAATGCCGTAGAGGAACTTCCCCACGGCCTCATAAATGATCCATGCGGCCGCCGCAAAAATGAGAAGTCCTTCGATGGCCCCGGAGATATTTTCGATTTTCTCATGCCCGTAAGGATGATCCTGATCCGGCGGGCGGTCGGCCACGTGGACGGAAAAGGTGGCGATTCCCGCGGCAATCAAGTCCATCCCTGAGTGGGCCGCCTCGGAGAGAATACTCACCGATCCGGTCATCAACCCGGCAATGAGTTTCCCTGCGGTCAGAAAGGCGTTACTCGCTACCGAGAGCCATGCGACCTGTTTCTTTTTCCCCACGAAATCCATCACAAGATCGAATGAGCAAGCATTGCATTTCTTATTTTCCTATTTTTTGACCCGGAAGGGAAGCATAGAGAGCGTGGATCCAGAAAGTCAAGCAGGCGAAGGGATCGTTGCCAGGACCCTTGGAATCGTTCAGGCTTTGCCTTCCCTTGCCGTTCGGCCCCGATCGAGGGAATAAATCCTCACCGTTCAAAAGAACGGGCAAAGGTGTCCAGCTTCCCGAGCAGCTCCCTCTCGTTGAATCCCCCGGGGTCAGCCATGCTGGACTCAAAGACGAGGGCGGGAATACCAAATCGCTCCCGCAAGTGTTCCGCCACTTCCAGCCTGCCAAGGGAAAGGGACTTGCAGCCCCAGTTGGAGTGAAAGATGGCTCCGTCGATTCGGAAATCCTGAGCCAGCCCTGTGTAGTGGTTCAATTTGGAGGACAGGCAATTGTTCAGACTTACGTGGGAGCGGATGTAAGTCTTTGCCGATTCTCGTAGCGCCTCCTCCCTTGTGGAGGGCTCCTGCCATTTGAGCAGTTCCTTGCTTTCCTCAGGGTATTGGGAATACTTGAGATCCCTGTCTCCCCATCCCAGCATGTACGGGCACACAATGGGAATCAACCCCTTCTCTTCCAGGTAGTTGAACACCCGCGGGTAGAACCACATGGGGACGTTATCCCAGAGAAGTCGCGCCCTCTCCTCGGGTACCGATCCCACACCCCGTCTCACCCGATCCTTCACCTCGGAGAGCAAGGCGGTATAGGCATCCACCGCCTCCCTGGTTCCCTTCAGCCAGACGGCCGCGATCATGAAGGAGGTCTGGCTTCTGAAGTTGAGCGGCGCCGGAACGGCCTTGCAGCAATCGAGGATCTGTGTCCAGAGTACCTTCAGTTCATGGGCGTTGCGCACGGCTTGGACCAGCCTTCCCTCCCCCATCTTCTTCCCGCTCACCTGCTCCATGAATTGGATGAGATGGTCGAGCTGGCTCTGCACATAGGCGATATGTCTTTCGGCAGGTGGTTCGTAGCATTGGGGCAGGTCGATGGGGAAGCAGGGCTTCCCGGCCATTCCGCCCAGAGTCTCGAACCAGGCCGCATGATCGTTGCACCCGGCCCGGAATCCGATCATGAAGCTCGCTTCCGGCAATTTACCGAGCGGGCTCTTGCCGGTGAGATAGGAACCGATGAAATTTCGCGAATAGGCACAGAACCGGGTAGTGAATCCATAGTCTTCTGTGACGGGCAACAGCTCCCCTGCCAGTCCGCTGGCTGCACAAAGGGCCCCGTAGGGTTCGCCGAGCACATATTCGATATCCATGGCTCTTAAGAGTTCGGCGGGAATGGAGGCGGGCCCCCAGGCGACCGTCCCCCCCTCCTCCGCTGTCTTGCGCAGAGTCTCGAAATAGCCTCCGGCAAGCCTCTTGATCTCCGGATAGGTTTTGAAAGGTTCCGTAATCATATCAGCCCCCCACCAGTTCGGCAGCGACCTTTGTCACCGCGGAAATATCCTCTTCGCTCCCGTCTCCCCTCATGGTCACCCAGCGGTATGGGATCCCTCTCTTATCGAGCATGCCCTTCATGACGGGCACTGCCCAGCCCATTGGGTCGCAGGCCTGCGGCCACATGAAAAGGGCCTTTTCCACCCTGAATGTTTCCATGAGTTCTTCCACAAGGCGAAGCCCGCGCTCGGCGGGTCGCTTGAGCGGGCAATTGACTCCCAACAGATAGCGCCTGGCAATGGCCTCGGTCGGGTCTCCGCTTAGCTCCACATCCTGCCAGATATACCTGCTCCCCGTGCAGAGATTGTCCGCTACCACGATAGCCCCCTGGCTCTCCACGGCCGAAAAAATCCTGGGGTCATCAAGCTCCGTACCCAGCACCATGACACGGGCCGGCCTGTGGCCGGGGACATGGCGGGAGCTCAAATCGGCAATGAGCCTGGTGAGTCCCTGCTCGTCTTTCGGGCCGACCATGTTGGCCAGGATCAGGGAAAAGACCTCTGCGCCTGAAATCAAAGGGCGATCTTCTCTCTTCCGCATGTAGATCTCCCGAAGAAACTCCCGGTTGCGGTTACAGAGTCTTATGGCTTCCTGGAGTTTTCCTTCCGTGATGCTCACTCCGAAAGCATCCTCGAGGCTTTTCTTGAACGCCTCCAGCTCTTCGGCGAAAAAGGCCAGAGCCTCTGCCGTATCCACCAAGCTGGGCATGTCAATAAATCGAGTATACTTCCCCTTGGCCTGCCTTGCCCAGCTGTCGTAGGCCCCCTGGGTATGCAAGCATGCATAAGGAAGGAGGATGCCGTCCAGGTAGTCGTATTCACCCGCCAGACCCGCGTTCAGGCAGCCACGGGCGTGTGCACAGTAATAGTCAGGAAGGTAGGAGCCAGCCAGGGGAAAGGGACCCCCTCCACCGAAAATCCTCACCGGAACAAGTCCGGCGGCATAGACGATTTCTTCCGGGCAGTATGCGCAAAGATATCCCAGCAGCTTTTTCCCCTGGTCCTTAAGCGCTCGACCCAAATCGTGCCTCCCGGACGACAAAGCACTGCCCATTTCTCCATTCATGGCCGTTCACCTCCACCATACCTGATATCACGAACCGGCGATCTCCCCACACCCATCTAGGCCCCCTGTCTTCCGCACAGCGCACGGGATGTGTTCGGGCAAGGAGGAAAAATCCGATGCGCCGACCCTTTTGTCCAATTGCCCCATCCACCGGAGAGGCGCTTCAACCTATGCCCGGCCCCTGGTTTGCCGACAGCGGAGGATCCTTCCTCGCCACGGGAGCGGCAAATATGACGGCCACCGCACACAAGTAGGCAAAGACATAGATGAGAAAAGCCCAATAGTAGCTTTTCAGAAAATCGTAGACATAGGCCGCGTAAAGCGGGCCGGTGGCTGCACCCAGGGAAAAAATCAAGTAAATGGACCCGAGGATGGCCCCGACGGCCGCGGTACCGAAAAAATGGATCACGATCAGAGGCTGCAGCGTGGCCATGCCGCCCATGGAAAACCCGAATACGATGACGAATAACCACACCATTCCCACGGATCCGGTGGCGAGCAGGATCAAAACCCCGACCGCCTGCATTCCGAAACAGAGCATGGCTACGTATCGCACCGGCATTCTCTCGGCGAGAAAGCCGAAAAACAACTTCCCCAGAATCCCCATGCCCGCGGTGAAACCCAGTGCAAGGGATGCTGCCTGGCGAGATATGCCAATGCTCTCGATATAAGCTGTTTGGTGGGCGAGAGTACCGAATACGGCGGCGGGCACCAGGAAGAAAGTGAGCGCGACCAGCCAGTAGGTGAGGGTACGCAACGCCTCCCCAAAGGTAAAATCCAGGGCCGGGGGGGCGGGTGGACCCTTCTTGAGCGCATCGATCCTCCCGGGTTTATCATCGGGATTCTCCTCACCGTCGGGAATCAGCCCCATCTCTTGAGGGCTGGAACGCATGACGATTGCCACCGCAGGAATCACCACCGACCAGAGGAGGAGGCCCAGGATGAGGTAGACGGAGCGCCAGCCGGAGATCGGAATCAGAAACCCTGCAAAGGGAGCGAGAAACAACCCCCCCAGACCGATACCTGCCGTGGCGATGCCTGTTGCCCTGCCCCTTTTCTTGACGAACCATTTGGATACAATGGCACCGATGGCCACCAATCCAATGCCGGCGTGGGCAACAGCCTTCAAACCATAGGCAAGGTAGAACTGCCAAAGGGAATTGACCATGCTGAGGGCCACCAGACAGGCGCCGTTGAGAGCGGCGGTGCACAACATCACTTTCCTGGCACCATGGCTATCGATCAATTTCCCCAGAACCGGAGAAGCGGCGGCGGAGAAAATCCAATAAATGGTAATGATCCATGTGACTTGTGCCTTCGTCCAGCCAAAATGCTCCCTGACAGGCTCCATGAAGACGCCGAAACAATAGAATCCGGTTCCGGAGGAAATGGTCAGCGCCAGGACCAAGGCTCCAATCACCCACCAACCGTAGTATATTTTCGTCTTCATGGCGGTGGCTCCCCTTCTCGTGGCGGAGTATAGGGAGATGTCGCTCACCGTGTCAAGGGCAATCGGTTTGCCCGTTCCTCTCCTTTGCCAAAGGATCCCCCGGAGGGTTCCGAAGTGGATCGGATGCCTCTCCAGAAGCGGGTTTCCACCGTTTTTTGGGGGACAAAGGTCTCCCATGAACCCTTGACATGCCTGGTTTTATGGTGTTTTCTAGCCGGCATGAAATTCATCGCAGACCTTCACGTCCACTCCCATTATTCCAGGGCCACGTCAGAATCCCTGGACCCTGAGCATCTGGACCTGTGGGCGCAGAAGAAGGGAATCTCCGTCATCGGGACAGGGGACTTCACTCATCCGGCCTGGGTCTCCGAGCTTCGAGAAAAGCTCTGTGAGGCGGAGGACGGTCTCTACCGGTTAAGGCCAGATTTACAGAGAACCGTGAATTCCCGGCAGATCTCTCCTTCCCCTGGACCTTCCCGGTTTCTCCTGTCGGGCGAGATAAGCTGCATTTACAAGAAGAACGGCAAGACCAGAAAAGTCCACCATCTGATCCTCCTGCCCGACTTCCAATCCGTGGATAGATTCAACGATCGGTTAGCCCGTATAGGGAATCTCGCTTCCGATGGCAGGCCCATTGTGGGTATTGACTCGAAAGATTTGCTGGAGATGGCCCTTCAGACCAGTGACAAGGCTTTTTTCATTCCCGCGCATATCTGGACGCCGTGGTTTTCCGTGTTTGGGTCCAAATCCGGCTTCGACACTCTGGACGAGTGCTTTGAGGACTTGACCGAACATATTCACGCACTGGAAACGGGACTCTCTTCCGATCCTCCCATGAATCGTCTTCTCTCCTCCCTGGATCGCTATTTGCTCGTGTCCAACTCAGATGCCCATTCCCCGGCCAAATTGGGGCGGGAAGCGAATCTGTTCTCTACGGAACTGAACTACGAGAGCTTGATCCATGCCATGAAGAGCGGCGAAGGGTTTGCGGGGACCATCGAGTTTTTTCCCCAGGAGGGAAAGTACCATCTGGATGGTCATCGCAAGTGCCGCGTCAGGCTTCATCCCGCAGAAAGCAAGACCTGTGACGGAATTTGTCCGGCATGCGGCAAACCTCTGACCCTGGGGGTTCTCCACCGGGTAGTGGATCTCTCCGACCGGGAGAAACCGAAGCTCTCCAAGGACTTTTACAATCTTATCCCTCTGGCGGAAATTCTCTCCGAGCTTCTTGGCTGTGGGCCGGGAGCCAAAAAAGTGCTTTCCGCTTACGAGAGACTCCTCTCTGAACTGGGGCCGGAATTGAAGATTTTACTTGACGTCCCCCTGTCGGACGTCGCCTCGGTGGGAGGACCCCTGCTTGCGGAAGCCATTGGCAGGATGCGCCTCAATCAGGTCGTCTGCGAAGAGGGCTACGACGGGGAATACGGCGTCATCCGCCTGTTTCAGGACACGGAAATGGAAGCGCTGGCCGGACAAATGACGCTCTTCCAGGGGCAACCCGAACAGGACCCCAAACCCTCGCTGAAAGCACCCTTGAAAGGCGAGACCGGGAAACCGCGGGATCCCCTCGACCGGCGGGCGGCTTTCCCTCTGGACCCGATCCTGGATCCCCTCAACCCGGAACAGAAATCGGCCGTGCTCCATCAGGGGAAGCACCTGCTCGTGGTCGCGGGTCCCGGCACGGGGAAAACCATGACCCTGACCCATCGCATCGCTCATCTCATCCGGGATGGCCTGGCGGATCCCGAACAGGTCCTGGCCATTACCTTTACAAGAAAAGCCGCCCGGGAAATGGCCCAGAGGGTTTCCAGGCTCCTGGAAGGTGTGAGGCCCTGCCATGTTCGGGTAGCCACTTTCCACGCATTCTGCCTGGAACTGCTTCGAAGCGAAGCCCCGGCGATCGGACTTCCGCCGGATTTCGCCGTCTGCTCCGAAACGGACGCGGACAATCTCTCACGGCAGTTTCTGAGGGAGTGCGGGGAGAGCAAAGGCGCCGTCCGGAAGTTCCTGAAAGCCCTACCCCACCTCAGAAAGGCATCGGCCTTGGAGGGCTTCGAGGACGTGACCGACCATGAGACCCTGGCTCTTTTCCTGAAGTACCGGCAAACATTCAGGCAACTGGGCATGGTGGGCCTGGACGACCTGGAGGTGGAAGCCTTGAGGCTTCTTAACGGTCAAGACTGCGTGCCCACGGCCTGGAGCCGGAAACACCCGTGGATCTTCGTGGATGAGTACCAGGATACCAACGCGCTTCAGGCGGAAATTCTGAAAATCCTCTCACGGGCCGGTCCAGTCAAGATCTGCGCCATCGGGGATCCGGATCAGGCCATCTATGGGTTCCGCGGCGCCGATGTGAGCTGTTTTCACAGATTCTTTGAAGATTTCCCAGGGGCGAGAGAAATTGTTCTCACCAGGAACTATCGCTCCTCCCAAACCCTTTTGGAAAGCGCCGCCTCGGTGATGAAAAAGCCGCAGCCTCTTCAATCTGAGAGAGGGGATGGAAAACCCCTCTCCGTGGCCTCCTGTGGAACCGAAGCCGAGGAGGCCGAGATGATTGTGGAGCAGATCGAAAGATTGATCGGAGGAACTTCCTATTTCTCCCTGGACAGCGGCCGCGTCGACTCCCATGAGGGGGACCTGTCCCTCGGTTTCGCCGACATTGCTGTCCTTTACAGGCTCAACGCCCAGGGGGAGGCCTTGGAGAAAGCCCTTTCCAGGGCGGGAATCCCCTACGCACGCTCCGGTGAAGCCCCTTTGACCGGTCGATATCCCGTCAATCTCCTCTGGCGCTTCTTTCAAGCGCTTCACTACCCGAATCAGCCCTACTACGAGAGACTCTACCAGGCCGTTTTGGCGGATTCGGGGATCAAGATCGAAGAGGCCCAACCGGCCTTTGATCCGGACCTGCCGCTCTCCGAACTCATCGATCGGGCTGTGGCCTATCATGCCATTGACTGCTCAGATAAGGATGTCCTGGAGGGCCTTCAACGGTTGAAGCAGCTTGCCACGGGCTTTGAAAACCATAGGGAGGCGTTTCTGGATGCGCTCTCCCTGGAAAGGGGAATCGATCATGCCACCCTTGCCGGAGATCGGGTGGCGCTCATGTCCCTTCACGCCGCCAAGGGGTTGGAATGGCCGGTGGTCTTCATTACGGGCTGCGAGGATGGACTCATTCCCTGCTCCCTTTTCGGACCCACGGACGAAGATGAAGAGCGCCGGCTTTTTTATGTGGGGATGACGAGGGCTCGACACGGGCTTATCCTTTCCCACGCGCGCCGAAGGTCCATTCATGGAAGGATCCTCTCCATGGCGCGGTCCCCCTATCTCGATGCCATCCCTCCGCAGTTGTGCTCACCCCTTGAACGCCGCGGATGGAAGCCGAAACCCAAGCCCCACAAGCAACTGAGTCTCTTTATTGGTCCGTGAGGAGTGCTCCCGGATGGACACCGGCTAATGTTTGAATGCCCTCTGCCCTGTGAAAACCATGGTCACCTGGGGATTGGCTTCGTTGCAAGCCTCGATGACCTCGAAATCCCTGAGCGAACCACCGGGCTCAACCACCGCCGTGATCCCTTCCCTGATGGCCACGTCCACCCCGTCTCTGAAAGGGAAAAAAGCATCCGACACCATGCATGAGCCGATGAGACCACCCTTTGCTTCCCTGGTGGCATGGTCGATCTCATCCAGCAAGGCACGGGCCTTCTCGCCTCTATGGACCATCAGCTCCAGCTCTTTATAGGAAAGGCCGTGCTTCTTGAAACACAATGCGTCCCCATACTTGGTATAGGCCTTGAAAATGGCAATTTCCGCCACTCCTACCCGGTCCTGCTCGCCGGTGCCGATCCCCACCGTGACCCCGTTTTTCACGTAAATGACCGAATTGGACGTGACCCCTTGTTCCACCTGCCATCCGAAGAGCATATCCCCGTACTCCTGATCGGTGGGCTTTCGTGCGATGGCATAGGTCTTCCCCTGGTATACCGTGGTGGCCGGGGTGAAATCCGCGAAAGACCTGATTCGGTTGAGAGGAGATTGCTGCACCACAATCCCGCCGTCCATGAGGCTTTTGAAGTCCACAAATCGCAGGTCCGCATATTCGGAAAGCCTATCCATCCGCCTCACCCGTATCACCCGAAGATTGGGCCTCTTCGACAAAACCTCCAGGGTCTTCTCCTCGTAGTCCGGCGCCGCCACCACTTCCAGGTAGTTCTGAGAGACCATTTCGGCGGTGACGAGATCCATGGGGCGGTTGAAGAGGGCACAGCCTCCGAACGCAGCGATGCGGTCCGCCATGTTCGCCCGATCATAGGCTTCCGACAGGCTCGATCCATAGGCAACCCCGCAAGGATTGTTGTGCTTCACGATCACCACCGCAGGGCCTTCATTAAGGTATTTCATGATGTTCAGGGCATTGTCCACGTCCGTCAGGTTGATTTTGCCGGGGTGCTTGCCGCTCTGGAGCATGTCCTCCTCGGTCACGGCGGAGACAAGACCCCGGTGCGGATCGATAAACTGGCACTCTCCCAGGGCAAGATTGCCATTGACCAACTCGTAGAGCGCCGCTTCCTGTCCGGGGTTTTCCCCGTAACGAAGACCCTTTTCGATCAACTCACCCGTCCTTTCATCGGCAAACTTCCAGGTCCTCTTCCGGTAGAGGAGCTTCTGGTCACCGAAGCAAATGCTCATCTCGGAAGGAAAATGATCCTCCATCACGGTCCGGTACATTTTCTTGAGATCGTCGCCCATGCTATCCTCCAATTCTCTGAGCCGCTTTTCCCGGGCCGATCCCTTCCCGTATTCCTACCCTTCTTTCCTTCGTGATTCCTTGTGGGAAGGGCTCCTTACCGGCATTTGATCGAAACAGCTCATTCCTTTTTCTTGTGTTTCTCTATGCATGCGTAAGCGTTGTGGTTGTGAATGGATTCAAAGTTCTCTGATTCCACGGCAAACCAAGTGATGTTCGAGTCCTTGTTCAACTTGACGGCGATTTCGCGCACGATATCCTCCACAAACATCGGGTTCTCGTAAGCCTTCTCGGTGACGAATTTCTCGTCTTCCCGCTTGAGCACCGAATAAACGTCGCTGGACGCAGACTCCTCCACGAGCTTGATAAGGTCCTCGATCCATACAAACTTCTTGAAGCGGACCTGAAGCCGGACCTCTCCCCTTTGATTGTGGGCGCCAAACCGGCTGATCTCCTTGGAGCAGGGACAAAGGGTGGAGATCGGCACATAGATCATGATGACCACATCGCTCTTCTCGCTCAGGGATCCTTTGAAGGTGCACTTGTATTCCATGAGCCCCTGAGACCTGGTGACCGGTGCGGCCTTGCTGACAAAGTAGGGAAAGGTGATCTCCATGTGAGCGCTCTCCGCATTCAACCGCCCCTTCATATCCTGAAGAATCCCGGTGAAATTCTGGAGAGAGATGCGACGGCTGTGTTCGTTGAGGATTTCCACGAAACGACTCATGTGGGTCCCCTTGTAATATCGGGGAAGACTCACGTACATATTGATCTCCGCCACCGTTTGCTGCTCTCCCATATCTTTGTCGAGGACCGTGATGGGATAGCGGATCCCCTTTACGCCCACCTGATCGATGTCGATGTTCCTGTGATCTCTATGATTCTGTATGTCTTTCACCTTCGCCTCACCTCGCACCAGCCCCCCGTTTGCACCTAGCGCATCCCCCCGCCAAAGTCAAACAAAAAGGGTGAGGGCGGTGGGGCGGGAATGCCGTCACGTATGGATCTCCACGATATCCCCGTCTTGCAGAACATGGTCCCGTTGGACCATCTGACCATCATGGACCTCCCTACCCCACAGCCTGGCGAATCTCAAATTCTTGACGAAGTCCTTATGGATTTTGGCGGCCAGATCTTCCAGCGTGCTTGCCCGCGGAATCACGAAGGGACTCTTCATATCGGGTTTTTTCCCTGGCGCCTTGGTGAACACCCGAATGATCCCTGAAAGTTCATAGAGTTTTTCCACAAAAAGCCCCAGGTTTCGACCCGTACGGACGGAAATGCCCAGGACCGGAAGATCCCTCTCCCAGAGTTGCAGAAAGATCTCGTAATCTTCCTCATCCTGGTCTCCGTCCACTTTATTCACAAGGACCAGGGTTTTCTTGACCCACGCTGGTTTTGTGACCTCCGGGGAAGGAGGGAATCCTTCCGGAAAGACCCTCAATTCACCGAGCACGGCAAGCAACTCCTCGAACTGCCCGAGCGGGTCGTTATGCAAATCAATGAGAACGACCAGGAGATCACATCGCCGGATCAGATCCCCCATCCATGGATCCACGTACTCTTTTGTGATGGGCGGGGTATCCACCAGTTGGAACTGGATGTTTTCGTAGGGCAGCATGCCTGGGGTGGGCGTCCATGTGGTATGAGGGAATTCAGCCACCTCCGGTTTCGCGTTGGTTAACCTGGAAACAAGAGAGGACTTTCCTGCATTGGGAGGGCCCAAAACGACCACTTGAGCAGCGCCCTCCCGGTCAATGGAGTAAGCGGTCTCCCGTCGGGGTCCGCCCTTCCTTTGTTGCGCCTGCCCTTTGAACTTGGAGATCTTTCGTCGCAAATCGGCCCGTAGCTTATCCGTGCCCTTGTGCTTGGGCATGATCATAAGCATCTCTTCCAGGGCCTCCACCTTTTCCTCCGGCCTTCTGGCTTCCCGATAACGCTTTTCCGCTTCGAAATACTGCGGTGGTAAGTTGGCCGGCATGCCTTCCTCCCCTGCATACTGAGCGCTTTCGAACCTCAAAAAGCACCTGGCCTCTATTTTACGTCACTTTCCCACCGGGTTGATCCCCTTACGGCCTTTTTCCATTCCTGCCGGGCGCAGCCGCCGGCATAGGATTATTCCTCCACCAAATAGTCTCGCAGTTTTTCCCGAAGGGAATCGGGCCATATCTCATCGAACAAAAAGGCTTTGACTTCCTCCTTTGTGAGGCGCTGCATCACTTGTTGAGGCAGATTCTGCAACGCCGCCACTTTCCCGGCATCCGGTCTCTTCGCGGAATCCTTGACTTTCTCCATCTTCATGCTCCCTCAGAGGTTATCCATCATTGGAGGCCCGCAGCTCGCGGACGAGCTCCAAGACACGCTCATGCCACTGATTGCCGCATGCCAGGACCCCTTCGGCATCTTTGATGGGGCTTTCTGCCTCCTGTCTGTAGTTGAGCGGGGCGCCGGAAAAGCTGGTTACCCGGCCGCCCGCCTCCTCCAGGATCGCCTGCCCCGCACAATGATCCCATGGATACCCGATTCCATACACGGGATCTGCGGCATTCATGTAAATATCCGCCTGCCCCGAAGCCACCATCAGGTATTTGGTCTGGCCGTCCATTCGCAGGATCTTCTGGATCCCCGCTTTTTCCATGAATCTTGCGCAAAGATTTACCCGATCATGCGCCCTCGACCCCACCACCGTCAGTTCGGTCAGGTTCCGCCGCAGGGGGATCTTTATCCTTAGCGGTTGATCGTACCGGGGATCGAGCCAGTAGGCCCCCATGCCGGCGGCCCCGTAGGCAATCACCGTCCTTCGCTCCGTACCGTCGGCGTTGGGGAATTGCGGGGAAGCAATGCATCCGAACTGAGGACGGCCATGGAAATAAAGCCCCATGGCGATCGCATAGCTCAAACCTTTCTTGAACCCTTTCGTACCGTCAATGGGGTCAATCATCCAGGTGCGGAGGCCCGACGGATTCCCCCGGTAATTGACCCAGGCCTCCAGATGGGATTCAGGATCCGGGATTTCCGGTTCTTTTAGCAGATCCCACGCTCCCTTTTCCAGCAACGCCATCTTATCCCCTTCGCCGATCTCTTCCTCCGCTGAGATCCCGTCCTGTGGAAACCATGCCTTCAGGCCGCGCAGGATAATCGCCTGGGACACCAAATCCGCCTGTGTGACCGGGCTTCCATCCTTTTTGCTGATCGCTCGTATTCCCTGTCTTCGGATTTCTTCCGTTGCCACGGCCGCCTGTCGAACCAATTGGACAGCGATGGCGATTTCTTTCTGGAAGGGATTCAAATCCATCTCCTTTGCCGGGAGCAATTCCACCCGGGGAGATGGAGCGACAAGACTCGGACTTTTCTCCCCCTGGGTCCCAGATCTACGATAGGGCATGGGCTCGGAAAAGGCAAGGAATCTCCAGCTGTCCGGTTGACTCCCTCCATTACGTGCGTTAAGCTCACCACTGGCCAAAAGGCGGCCAAGCGAAACCACCCCTCGAAATTCTGCGGTTCGATATTCTGCTGTTCTGCGGTTCGCTGTTCCCGGCAGGAGAAGTCTCCTACCAGGGGAAATGAGGTGTCCGATGGAATTCAAGCATGATGTGGTCATCGTGGGAACGGGCCTTGCCGGGCTGCGAGCAGCCGTGGAAATGCCGGAAGGGACCGATGTGGCGCTGATTAGCAAGGTATATCCCACACGCTCTCATTCCGGAGCGGCCCAGGGGGGCATCGCGGCCGCTCTGGGCAACGAGGAGCCTGATCATCCCGAATGGCACATGGTTGACACCATAAAGGGGGGCGATTTTCTCACAGACCAGGATGCGGCCGAAGTCCTTGCCGGGGACGCACCGCGCGCCATATTCGAGCTCGAGCATATGGGAGTTCCCTTCAACAGAACCCCCGGGGGAACCATCGCTCAGCGGGCCTTCGGTGGACATACGCGCGAATTCGGTAAGGCACCGGTCAAAAGGGCCTGTCATGCTTCCGACCGGACGGGACGGGTGATCCTCGATACCCTCTACGGCCAAGCCCTGCGAAAAGGAATCAAGTCCTATGATGAATTCCAACTCCTGGACCTGATCCGGCAAGGGAACCGGGTGGTGGGTCTCGTGGTCTACGAGCTTGCCACCGGCGAAATTCACCTGTTCCAGAGCAGGGTGGTCCTGCTTGCCACGGGCGGCTTCGGCAAAGTTTTCAAGACCACTTCCAACTGCTTTGCAAACACCGGGGACGGGGTCTATCTGGCCTACAAAGCGGGAATCCCCCTTCAGGATATGGAATTCGTGCAGTTCCACCCCACCGGGATCTACGGTCTGGGAGTGCTCATCACTGAAGCGGCCCGGGGAGAAGGGGGCGTGCTTCGAAACGGTGACGGGGAGCGATTCATGGAGAGATACGCCCCCACCCTCAAGGATCTTGCCCCTAGAGATATGGTTTCACGGGCGATCGCGCAGGAGATTCGCGAGGGAAGAGGCGTCGCTCACAAAGATTTCGTGCATCTGGACCTGACGCACCTGGGAAAAGAGCGCCTGAAAGAGAAACTCTCCGACATCTCCTCCTTTGTGCGCATTTATCTTGGAATCGACCCCAGCCGGGAACCGATTCCCGTTCAGCCAACCTGCCATTATATGATGGGAGGCATTCCCACAAACCTGGACGGACAGGTCCTGGACAAGGACGATCAAATCATGCAGGGGCTCTTTGCTGCGGGAGAGTGCGCCTGCGTTTCCGTCCACGGCGCAAACCGTCTGGGATGTAATTCCCTTCTTGACCTGGTGGTGTTCGGACGCAGGGCCGGCAAAAAAATGGTGGAAAATCTCCCGGAAATAAGCTGGACAGCCCTTCCTGACCGGCCCGAGCAGGGAGTCCTCGGCGCCATTGATGGCTTGAAAAAGGGAAAGGGTCGTGAGAAAACCTGGCAAATACGAAAGGAGATGCAGGAGACCATGACGGAGTCCTGCTCGATTTTCCGTCATCGCGAGGGGCTTACGAGGGGTCTCGCCAAGATCCGGGAATTGCTGGAAAGGTACGAGGGAATTCAGATCCGCGATCACGGTCAGAGGTTCAACACGGACCTCCTTGAAGCCCTTGAACTCGCCTCATTGCTCCATCTTGCCCACGTCAGCCTGGTTTCCTCTCTGAACAGGGAGGAGAGCCGGGGAGCCCATTTTCGAGAAGACTACCCGGAAAGGGATGATCGAAACTGGCTCAAACACACCCTGGTGGAGAAAGGTGACCCCACGCCCCGTGTTTTTTACAAACCCGTAAGAATCACCCGATTCGAACCAAAGCCCAGGACCTACTGATCCGAAGGCCCTGACATGCAAGGTGCGAGGTAATCCCATGGAAAAGCAATTTAAGATATTCCGTTTCGACCCGGAAAAAGACTCCCGGGCGCGCTATCAACAGTACAAAGTTTTTGCCGAGCCCACGGAGCGCATCCTGGATTGCCTCAATCGAATCAAGTGGGACCAGGACGGCACGCTCGCCTACCGGATGTCTTGCGGTCATGGAGTTTGCGGATCCGATGCCATGCGGATCAACGGCCGCTGCGCCCTGGCTTGCCAGAAGCTGGTCAAGGAGTACGAGGGAAAAGAGGTGGTTCTTGAACCGCTTCCCTCATTCCCGGTGCTGAAGGACCTGATCGTGGACATGGAGCGCTTCTTCGCCCGTGTCAGGCTTGTTCGACCCTACCTGATCGCTGCCTCGGAGCCCCCGGAGAGGGAAAGGGTCCAGACTCCGGAGGATAGCAGAAAGCTTGACGAGGTCATTCGCTGTATCCTCTGCGGTTGCTGCACGGCCGCATGTCCTGTCACAGCACAAAACGAAGCGTTTTTGGGACCCGCTACTCTCGTATGGGCATTTCGAACGATTTTCGATACCAGGGATGACCGGCACACGGAGAGACTGGGCCAGGTGGACAGGCCGGACGGGGCGTGGGGCTGCGTCAACCACTTTGAATGCACGCGGGTCTGCCCAAAAGAGATCCCGGTGACAAAGTCGATCAACGCCATCAAGAGGGAAATAGAGAAAGTCTTCGAGAAATAGGACCCCGGGGGGAATCGTTCAACGGGCACACGCCGTGCCCCGTTCTCCCTGCGATTAGGGAGAGGAGTGGGTTCCCTGAGCTTTTCCGCTCTATGAGAAAAGGCCTTCGGCGCGCAGCTCCGCGAATTTCTCTTCGCTCATCTGAAGAAACTCCCGGCATATCCTTTCCGTGTGCTGGCCTATGCAGGGGGCAGGCCTCTCCAGGCCGTGGGGCGTGGAAGAAAGGCGAAAAGGAGGGGCATCGTAAGAAGTGGCCCCCATTTCCGGGTGTTCAAGCGTTACATAGTGCTGCCGATCTTTGAGCTGGGGATCGGTGTGGAGGTCCTCCCCCTCGGCAACCATTCCTGCGGGGACACCCTCCTTCTGGAGTTGGCGCATGATCTCCCCCGGTTCGAAGTGGATCGTCCAGGACCCGATCAGCCTATCAAGGGCGTCCTCATTTTGCTTGCGCCGGAGCAGGGTTGAAAATTTCGGATCCTCGGCCCATGGGGGCCGGCCCATGGCGGTTTTTAGTCCTTTCCACTCCTCGTCCGTAAAAACAGCGATCAGGCACCAGCGGTCTTCGCCCCGGCAGGGATATGCGCCGTGGGGACAGGCAAAGGCATGGCGGTTTCCCTCGGGTTTCGTGACCCTTCCATTCGCTCCGTAGTCGAGAAGGCTTGGAATGAGAAACTGCTGGGAGGCCTCCAGCTGGGACAGATCGATGCAGACGCCCTTCTTGCGTTTCATTTTGTAATCCAGCGCGGACAGCACCGCAATCGCCGTGAACCCGGCTCCGGAGTAATCCGTCCAGGGGGAGCTGCTTCCCGCAGGCGTTCCACCCCGCCACTGCATGCCGGAGATGAAACCTCCGTAAGCTTGAAGCATGGTTCCGAAGCCCGGTTGACGAGCGTATGGGCCACTCTGACCCAAAAGGCTCGCCCGGATCATGATGATGTCCCGCTTCATTTCTTTCAGATCCTCGTAAGCCAGATGCCAGCGCTCCATGACCCCCGCGCTGAAGTTTTCCACAACCACGTCGGCCCACCGGACCAGCGTTTCGATCACCTCCCGGGCTCTCGGATGGTTGAGATTCAGGATCATCGAATACTTCCCGTCGTTTGTGGTCGCGAAAAGCCCGGACCGGTTCATCCCCGGCATCCCTCCCTGAAAAGGAGGGTAGTCGCGCACAAAATCCAGGCTCCCTGGGTGTTCCACCTTCACCACGGTGGCCCCCAGATTGGCCAGCAGCTTGGTGGCAAGAGGCCCCGTGACGACCCAGGTGAAGTCCAGGATGTTCACTCCATGAAGGGGAAATCCCATCCTTCCCTCCTCTCATTCCGTTTTCGCCCGGGAACCTCCCTTTTCAGGCCGATCTTTACCCATAAGTCGGCTGCTGGACGCAAGGGGGGTCTGTAGCTTTTCATCATGGAGCACCTGGGAGAGGGAGGGGTCCCGGGCTAGATGACGCCGGCACTCTTGAGCATCACCAGGGTCTCCCTGGAAAGGGCCAATTCCCCCATGTACACTTCCTCGTTATGCTCCCCGATCCTTGGAGCCCTTTTGACCGGGCAGGGTTCCCCCTCCGGCTCAAATGGAGGGCCGGGATGGATCAGGGTGCTCCCGAGTTCCGGATACTCCACTTTCCGCCAGAACCCGCGGGCCGCAAGCTGCTCGTCCTCCAGGAGGTCGGAGGCGTGGTTCACGGGCAATAGAGGAAGGTTTAATCTCCGAGCGCGCTCAAAAAGCTCCTTTCTCGTATGCCTGATGAAGAACGCCTCAAAGGCGGCCTCGAAACGGTTGATTTCCGCCTGTGAGATTCGATTCATGTCCACGTTCTCCCAGAGCACGTGGGCCAGATCCCCGACCGCATCCTCTTCCTTCATCCACTCCACCAGCGGGTTCGTCCACTTTGCCCAAATGCCTGTAAAAAGCCTCCAGGAGATGTATCCATCTTTGCATTTCCAGCAGATTCGGAAGCTTCGCTCCCCCCTCATGCCATGGGCTCCTTGCCGCTTAAGGGAAATCCTCTGAAGCTCCCAGAAGGAGTGAAGATTGAAGGAGGTCAGAAGCACGCTCTCCTGGATGGAGACATCCACGTGCTGGCCTTTTCCTGTCCTTTCCCGGTGCAAATGAGCCGCCAGGGCACCCAGTGCCGCATTCATGCCTGCAAGAGCGTAGGATTGCTCTTCGGGAAAACGCAGTGGAGGCCCATCCGGATCGCCGCAGAGCACCATCTGCCCCCCCATTCCCATGTTGATCAGGTCGGAGTCCTTGAAAAGGGAATAGGGCCCTGAACCACCGAAGGGGGTGATTGAAATCATGACCAGGGAAGGATTCACTTCCGACAAAACCGAATAGGAAAGGCCCAATTTCTCCAGGTAATCGGGTGAAAAGGATTCCAGGAAAAACGCTGCATTTTTGACCATCTCCAGCAAGAGCCGCTTCCCATCCTCTTTTTCCATATCCAGGGTGATGCTTCGCTTGTTCGTGTTGTATGCAAACCAGAAAAGGCTTTTCTCCGGACGGGGATCGTCATTGAGGAAAGGGCCAATCCGCCGGCTGGCATCCCCTTCGGGCGGCTCGATCTTGATCACGTCGGCTCCCAGATCCGCCAGAATTTTCCCGCAGAGCAGTCCCCGATAGTTCGTCAGGTCCAGGACACGATAAGCTTGGAGAAGCATCCTTTGTCTCCCGATCCACGTCGGCGCTCGCGCGCCCAACCCCGCGACGTTTAGGATAACCTTTTGATCATCCTCGCCACATTCCTGCCCACCGTTCTCGCCTCGTCCATGGCAGTGCTGCCCGGAGCGCCACCAGGGCCCTCCTTCACCTCCCCCTTATCCCTGCCATAGCCGATGCCGCCCCCGGCGATCATCATTCTGTGAACGGCAAACCATGTATAGAGGAGACTGAGCACCTGGCCTGCCCCGACCTGCCTGGCGGCCACGATGGCTGCAGCCACCTTGCCTCGCAGCTTCCCGGTCCGCAAGAATGCATAGGTCCTGTCAATGACTGCTTTTGCTTGTGCACTCACGTTGATAAAATAAACCGGCGTACCGAAGAGAACACCATCGGCCGCCAGAAGTCGCTCATAGACCTCCCCCATGTCATCCTCGTGGATGCAGACTCCGGTTTCGCTGCATCCCAGGCAGCCATCGCAGGGCGCGATGGTTTTGTCCGCCACAAGAAAAATCTCCGTTTCGGCTCCAGCTTCCTTTGCCCCGGCCAGCGCCTCCCTGACCAGAATCTCCGTGTTTCCCCCTTTTCGGGGACTGCAGACAATTCCCAAGACTTTCATCGATCCTTCTCCTCCTTTCCCGCATCCAGCCCCGTGGCCGAAAAAACATTTTGAGCAATCCCGCCATCCTGCAAGATCGCTTCCTGTTTTCCATTTCGACGCCCGGTGATATGTGAAAATTCACATATAGCCGGACTCAAACCGCGCGTCAACCGGCGCTTCTTTCCAGGCGCCGTTTTTCCTCCTCCCTATTCGTTACCGTGACCGCAGCTCCTTGGGAAGGTATCCTGAAAAGGCGCCGCGGGAGCTTCTCCGGCCAAAGCGGGTGTCACTGTCCAGCGGGCCCACCTGGCGGACAACCAATTGCTTCTGTCTTGCCTTCACCTCCACCACCTCCCAGACCCTGCCCGCGAGCACGAAGCGGGCCCCCAGGGAAGCGTCCGTGGACAGTTCCCCTATCGCTCCGCCCGTGTCCGCATCCACAATCCGAAAATCTCGGGTCTGTGGAATGTTCGAGTGGATCAACCCTCTGTAGCCCATGTTCATAAGTCTCGTGGTGGCCCGGTACCTGCCCAGGGAGGCCTCCACAAATCCCCGATCCATAAGGTGAAGCACGATGGTCTTCAGGGTATTGGGCTCGGCCAGGGGAAAAAGCAACTCCTCCATTTCCTGCCGGCTCAAGCCTCGCGGTTGACCATAGAGAAGAGAGAATACCTGCTGGACGCAAACCGAGATGTCCGGTTCATATTCCGTCTCCTCCACCAATCCCGTCCGGGCAAAATGCCAGAAAGTCTCCAATTGCTCCTTTTCAGCCGGACTGCCTCTGTAACAGCCGATAATCGTCATTTCCTTTCTTCTTCTGCCGCCCCGCCCGCCTCTCTGAAGGAACGCCGACGGGGTGGGTGGAGGCCCGTAGAGGACCACAGCGTCGATATCCCCGATATCAATCCCCAGTTCCATGGTCATGGTGCAAATACAAAGCCCCCACGACCACCTGTGCATCGTCTGCTCCACCGATTCCCTCTCCTTTCTGGAAAGGCTGCCATGGTGAACCACGATCCTGTCCTGAGGCCATATATTTCTCAGGCCGAGAGCAAGCTCCTCCACCTCCTTGCGGCTGTTACAAAAGATGAGCCCCTTATGGTATCGTTTTTCTCTGAGCAAGGCGATCACTTCCTCCATATGGGAAAAGAGCTGAAACGAGATCTCTCTCACCGGCCCGGCTCGCACGACCGTGGCAACCGGAAAGTAGCGGGCGCCCATTTCTTCAGGATTGGAAATGGTGGCCGAAAGCGCACAGTACTGAACAGGGCTTTCCGTATGGAATCTTTCCAGACGGCGAAGCAATACCCTTAACTGATCGCCCCTGTAAGTGCCGTCTACCAGGTGAATCTCGTCAAGAATGACGGCCCTTGTATGCCTCCAAATCCCGGGAGCTCGACAAAGGAGAGAATCAAGAGATTCAGGGGTCGTAAGAAGCACGTTTTCAGGGTCCGCGGTCCGCAATTGAGGTCTATCCCCCGTCCTTACGGAAAGACTCAGCCCCAGGGAAGCCAGAGGCATCCTGGCCCTCTTTTCCACATCGTTGATCAGCGCCCTCGTTGGGGCCACATAGAGAATAGAGAGGGGGTTTCGCCCCACCCGGAGCGCTCTTTCCGCCACGGGGGCGAGGGCCGCTTCCGTCTTTCCACTGGCCGCGGGGGAGACGCCCACCGCGTTTTTTCCTTCCATGAGGGGGGGAATCAAAGCCACCTGGATGGCAGTGAGCCTTCCGAAGGATCCGAAAAAAGGCCGGTAGGTTTCTTTGAGCAGATTCTTGATCTCCAGTTCATTCACCGAGCAGAGCCTCGATGTTCGCGCCCGGGTAGAATCTGAGGAAGTCCATGAATTCCACCATGGCTTTGATGAACATGCGGGTGGACGTGAACCCGTACCGATGAAACAAGACCGTGAAGGATCTCGTTTTCAGGCGAGGATCCATCCGGACGCCGTAAACTCTCTGAAAAAGAGTCACGAACGCGTCGAAAAGCTTTGCCAGATCCTCCAGTCCCAGGGAATTGAGCTCGATCACGGGGACTGTGCTTCGCCATTCACGGAATTCATTGGTGAGGACCGCAGGGGTTATGCCAAACACCACCTTGAGATAAGACGGGATCCGGTAAAGGTAGGGAATTGGAACATGGCCGGAATAAACGAGTCCCGTCTCCTCGCCTCTTCGTGTTCCGTTCCCATTGCGGACGATTTTCTCCTCCAAAAGGACCGGATCATCGTCTGCCACCAGGGACAACCCCCTGAAGAAATTGAGGCCTCGGACAAAATGGTATCGGTAAGAGACGCTTCTCGCCGTTTCAACTTCGTCAAAGAGGATCAAAAATCCGTTTAGATCAAAGACCTTAACCAGGAGCCACCCGAGACCACTGAGGATGTGGCAGTAGATGTTGGCCACGGTGGTGAAGTCGTAGAGCGTGCCGTATTTCCCTTTAACGGCCTCTCTACCTTCGATCCACGCCCACGAGGTTTCGCGGACCTCGCCTTTCCGAAGCTCGTCTATGAACGCACCCAGGAAGGGATGATCGTCCACCGGGTTTGTCTCCACGGTCTCGGCAACGGCGCGCATCAAACCCCTGAATCCAACCCACTCGTTGCCGAGGGGCGCCTTGAGGTTATTCAGGATTCTGCGGTAAATTCTTTTTGGAAAAGCGGCGGTTGCCTCGGAAGCATCCAGATCAACTAGAGAAACCGCATATCCGGAGCGTATGGCGTTTGCGTACAAAAAGTGCAGAAAATGGGTCTTCCCGCTTCCGTAGGTCCCTTCCATGAGAAGCGTTCCCTGACTGAAATCGTCGAGCCATTCCTTGATCCGCTCCAGTTCCCCGGAGCGTCCCTGGGTCCAGGATTCGATGGCATCATAGGGCACGATCCCCATGCGAAATGCTTCAATAACCGATAGATCTTCCGCTCTTGCCTTGTTCGAACTCAGAGGCACTGCCTCCCTCTTTCCCGTATTCCCCGCACAAGAGAGCCCCGGTTCAGGCATCCCCTTTCCCATTTGGCGTTGTCTGAATCCCGACCGATCCGGGAGAGATCGGCAGCTTCAACCCCGCGCCCATGAAAATATCCCCAAATCCCCTGGGAACCGGCGATTCAAGGCGCTATCCCTGAACCATCCCAAAAGCCCACTCTTCCGTTATCTGCGCGGACGGTTCGTGTCGCAGGAATTGAAATGCCCTGATGATGCCCTGAACAAAGAGTCTTTTGTATCCGATATCGCCGAATCTTTGCTCGTAGGCGGCATGGGCGATCTTGGCGATGGCATCTTCGCATTGTTTCCCGGGAAGGTTGACATCAAGCGCCCTTTCGTAGACGAGGAGGAGTTTTTTACCGATTTCCCGGAGAAGAGCCTCAGGAGATTGTCCCAGTTTCTCGAGATTGATTTTCACGCCGGTGGGATTGAAAAAGTCAAATACCGTAGATATCCGTTGCTTCAACGCCTCATAGACACCGGCCTTTCCCTCGAAAAAGGCCTCCGTGGGGATTGCGTAGAAAATCATGACGTTTTTGAAGGCCGCGTGCCCGCATTCATCGATGAGCTCCCGGATATTGTTCAGCATGAGCTCCCGCTGTTTTGAAGTCAGACTCGGCACCTGTTCGGCTTCATCGAAAAGGATCACCAGTCCGCTGTAGGCCAGATTCCGTATCCATTGAACGAGAGACCTGAGGGCGGAAAAGGCCTGGCCCCTGTCGATGGGTTGGAGAATCCCGAATCGCCGGTGCACGTGTCGATCGTAGCCATCCACCTTGATCCACTGGATGAGATCCTCGAAGTCCGATTCCTTTTCTCGGATCAAGGCCTCAAAAGCCTCCCTGATCGCCCTTTTCACATTGACGCTTTCTATGTGCCTCACCGTTGTAGAGAAATAGCGGCTCAGGCGATCCTCCATTTCTTCTCCCCGAGGCGTTTCTTTTTGAAACCTGCCCTTTGCATCCCCGTATACGAATTGCAGGAACGCCTTAATGCCTTTCTCGGTTCCGGACAGGAGTTCTTCGGGCGTGAGCGGAACCATGAGGTTTTCCACAACGGCCTTGTAAACCTTTTCTAAACGGTAGAATGGAGATGCCTCGGGGCTCAGGGGGCAATAGCTTACGGTGTAGCCGTTCTTCCAGGCGACTTCCCTCACACTGTAAAGAAAATGGGTCTTACCGCCACCGTAGGTCCCGACGACCATCTTGAACGAGGCACCACCTTCCTTCACGAACGTCTTCAGGTAGTCCTCCTCGAGCACTTTCAGATACCGGTCCAAGCCCGCCGTAAAGAACTGGAAACCCCACTCCGGGGGCGATCCCGACGAGCCGACCCGTTCTATGATCTGCCTCGCAATGTGCGGGGAGAGTCCCTCCATTTTCACTCCTTCGGAAATGGCATCCGCCGGGGCCATTCCTCGCTCTCCTGACTGGGTTTTCTTGGATAAGGATCAGGAGCTCAGGCTTGCGGCATTTCGCTGAAACTCACAAACGCGTAATGGGTGCCGTCCCCTTGCGGGATTTTCGGCACCCAGAGGCTGGTCTCCTCTTTCCTTGTCTGCTCCAAGGAGGCGACAAGGAGGCGAAGCTCCCTTGTTCCCAGTTTTTTCTCCTTCAACTTGGCAAGGTCGTAGGAGAACCTGGCTCTGCCGTAGGAGGTATAGTTCTCCTTCCTGGGATCAATGCGGAAGCTCCTCTTCTGTTTCAAGAGGGCCATCTCCTCAAGCACATCGACGATTGGAGCCGATGGGTGTCCCTCGCTCTGCTGAGCCCTGCCGCCCCCCCTTGAAAGAACGCGGGCATAAGCTCGATAAAGATCCTTGATGAACTGTCCCTCTTCAAGAGGAGGGTCATCGAATTCTTTCCTGAGGGAGAGGATGGCCTCGGATATCTTTCTTGCCTCTATGGGAACCTTCTTCAGGTTCGTAACCTTCGGACCGTAGTAGACCGTCACGAAACCTCCTTTCTCAAAGGAGAAAAGGAGGGTAAAAACGCCGCATCGCAGTTCGGGAAAATTTCCTTGAATCTCGAGTCCATGAGGCTTGACCAGCGCAGCCAGGTCAGATGCGATGGAGTTCTTAAATCTCTGCTGAGCCTCCTTCGCCTCCTTGAAAAGCCCTTCTGTCCACAGTTCTGCCGCTGAAATTCCTTCCCGGATATCCCCCAGCTCTCGAAGGGCGGCACGCAGCATTTCTAAACGCGTTTCCAGGACAAATGCGTTCTTGTGCGGATCCTCCCGGAGTTTCTCGCATTCCCGCAGGAGAGCGGTCATCTTCTTGAGATGACCGGCAGCCTTTGAAATACGTTTCACGGTCTCCTTCAATTCCACGGACATCTTCTTTCCCCACGATCCGACCGGAATGCTTCCTTGTGGGCCAAGTCTCCTCAGAGGGCCATTTTCCGATCTCAAACCACCCAGCCACTCGCTTCCAGCACCTGAGCCACGTCGGAGAGGCCGAGCGTCCTCAAGGTCTCGGCCTTCTGCAAACCCGTTTCGGGGTCCCATCCGCGCAGTTCATAATACTCCTCTCGCATCTTTTCAAACTTCTCCCTGTCCAGCACATTCCCTCTCACGGAGACCGGTTCCTCCGAGGGGCCGGGGACGATCAGCCTTGGATTGAGGCGATCGGTGGTGATCGGTGTCGTGAAATTGAACTTTTCCGGAACATCAAATTCCTTGGCCTTCCAGCCCTCCCGGAGCAGCACGGCCCTTTGCTGGTTGTAAATCCTCTCCCCGCAGCGGAGAAGCCCTTCCTCGTCCCTGTGGATGCCGGTCACCGCGGAGAAAAGCTTGCTCTCAAGGGCCGGGTCACCAACATGATCCGGAGTGTTGAAAGAATCCATGATGGGCCATGCCGCGTCGCACAGGACGAGACTGTCTTTCACATAGGTGCGGTCCTGGATCACCGCGGTAGCCATGGCTTTCCCTTCGTAAGAGGTCAAATCCCATGCCTTTTCGTGCTTCCAGAATCTCGTGGTCGAGGCCCGGAAGACCTCCGACGTGGTCGGGGAGAGCTCCGGTCGAATGAGGTGCAAGAGCCAGCGCGCGATGGGGTAGCTCACGTCGTGGAGCATGGCGATGGGTTGTCTGGGTTCCATGGCATAGAGAAGGGCGGTTGTGACGTATTGGCGGGGGGAATAGGCACCGCCCATACCGACCCCGCTCATGTTTTCCGTGAAAAGAGACCTGGCTTTCTCACCAAGCTTTTCCCCGGCTCTCAAAAGCCCCTCGGCAAGAATATCCCCGAAGCCTTCCCTGCGGGCAATCATTGTAACGAGGCGTTCAAAAAACTCCCTGCTGCCGATTTTTTCCAACTCCAATCCCGTGTTGCCGTCCGTGAGGATTCCCTCCCGGTAGCAGCTTTCAAGCCAGGTCATGATGTTATCCATCTCCATGGTGCAAAAGGAAAAATCATTGCAAAGCGTCGTGGCATCCACGGCGGTATCCATGGTCTCGCCGGGCCTCATTCCCACCCAGGGCATGTAGAATACGAGTGAGTGACATTTCCGAACGGCTTCCTTCCCCGATGCGGTGCGAAATCGACCCCGAATGCAGTCCAGGCCGCATTGATAACAGGAAGCCTTACCCAGGTAGCGGATTTGGTCCTTGGGAATGGGCATCCGCAGCGTCCCCCGCCGGCTCAAATGGAGGGTGTAGCGGTTGAGTTCGGCCAGTTCTTCTGGTTTTGCCACCGCGACCTTGCCCGTTCCCTGCACCGCGATCGCCTTCAGGTTCTTGGAACCCATGACGGCCCCGAATCCCCCGGTGGCGCTTCCTTCGTGATCCGTCATCATGGTGGCGTTGCGACATCGGTTTTCCCCGGCCTCGCCGGTTGTGACAAAGTGCACGTTCTTTCCATGCCACTCCCTCAACATGTCCCGGACCCTGTAAATCCCCTTGCCCCACAGTGAAGAGGCATCCCGGATTTCCGCCTTTCCGTCTTGGATCCACAGGTAGCAGGGCTTGTCCGCGCGACCTGTCACCAGGATTCCGTCATAGCCCGCTTTTTTCAGGTAGGGGCCGAAAAAACCTCCCAGGTTCCCGTAGCAAAAACGCTCCGGCAGCAACATGGGGGATTTCCCCACCACCTCAAACCTGGAAGCCCCATGGACTCCGCTGGCCGTCAGAGGACCGGTCATCAGGATCAAGAGATTTTCCGGATCCAGAGCACCAACCTCAGGCCCCACCTCCTCCCAGTAGATACGCGTGGCAATCCCTCTCCCGCCAACGAAGCGGTCGGCATAATCCATCGTTTCCAGTTCGGTGATCCTGGAATCACCAAGGTCCGCTTTGAGGATCTTCCCGCACCACCCAAACTTCCGAGTCGTCATTTCTCTCCCCTTTCGTAAATATCCGGGCTCATTTCCTGCAAGGGCTCGTTTCCAGGAACCGATCCGGGGGTGATGTGACCTGGTTACGCTCAGCTCCCTTTCGGTGGATCAGGCTCTGTTGAGAACTCCATCCACCACCTTGTAGGGATCCATGACCTCGATCAGCACCCCGTGGGCATACTTGGGCAATACCCACACCCACCTGATACTCTGATTGCCCACATCCGAGATGAATTCATCGCCGTGGAGGGACACACCCTTTTCCTTGAGTTGCTGAAAAGCATCCTCAAGATGGGGGGCGCTGAAGGCGATGTGATGCACACCCTCCCCGTGCTCCTCCAAGCGCTTGTAGAGAGGGGATTCCGGGTCGAGGGGCTGCAGGAGCTGGATGTCGCAGGCCTCACCCACGGCCGGAAAGAATGCTGTTACGTATCTGTCCTTTCCTGCAAAGCACTCCTGCTTGGCGATCTCACTCTCCAGCAAATGGGGGGCCACGGCCTCCAGGATATTCCGGTAGTGTTCGATGGCCCGGTCAATATCCCTCACCAGGATGCAGATATGAGCCAGCCTCTCCTTCCCCGATCTCTCCATGAAATTCTCCTCCAGAAACAAAAAACCTTGGGATACGGGTTCTTCCACCAGCCAAAAGCCAATCATTTCATTATACTCAAGGCCGCCAGGGGAGGCAAGAAAAGTCCGCCACCTCTGCCACATCTAACCCGAATGTTGCTTCAGTCGAATGGCTGCAAGTGATCACAGGGTCGTCCTATGCCCGGGGGGATGGGTTTGGCTCGTGGACAGCCAGGGGATGCCGACCGAACCCTCGGCTCTTTAAACCAAGGGGGGGATTGAGCCGGGTCCGGGTTAAGGATACGGGACACTTGATCCTCTTTCCTGTATAAGGGTATAATCCTTCAGAAATCATGGACCGGGCCGGCCGAAGAGCCTTCATGAAGCGCAGCCGATTTCACCCCCCGGGGGAAAACAATCTAGGATTCCGTGATGGCGACTCTCCTGTCTTTTCTTATCCGCAAAAGAACCGGGAAGGAAAAACAAAGACACCCTCTCACCCGATTCATGCCGGCCGAAGAGAGCGATTACCCAATAAAGAGCCCGAGATATATCGCCTTTGAAAGGGCCGCCGTGGCCCTTTTGTGCAAGCAAAACCTCATCGATCCCAATCACATCACCTATTTTCGCTTCGGCCTCACCCTTTTCCTGCTTTTTTTCTCTTCCAGACTCTCCTATCTGGAGATTCTGGCTTTCGCCGCAATTGGCGGCCTTTCGGATTTCTTCGATGGGGCCCTGGCGAGAGCCGCCTCGAAAAAAACAAGGATGGGCATCCTCCTTGACCCCCTCGCGGACAAGTTTCTCGCATTGACCCTCATGGGGATCCTCGTCATGAGGAAGGTGCTGGCGCCGATCTACATGCTCCTCATTTTGCTGATGGAGGGGCATCTGCTCCTCATACCCATCCTTTCCTGGTTCCATGATCGGAGAAAGGCCAACAGGGGGGGCGGAGACCCCTCTCAAGCCGAGAGGGACAGGAGCGCCTTTATTTTGCGTTCACAAGCGGTTCTTGTGGGGAAAGTGAAAGTGCACCTCTACGTTTACAGCTTCTTGAGCCTGCTTCTTGGAAAGGCCTTTGAATCCCTGCTTTTTCTCCGGGCAGGGAATCTGCTCCTGATCACGGGCATCACCGTAGGCGCGATCGCCTTCTGCACGTACATTCTCAGATGGTTCAAGCGCCCCTATGCCGTTTTTTGACCGTTCCCGGTGAAGCGGTGACCGTGACACGGGTCATCACAAAACCATCTGGAGTACGCCGGCTCCCAGCAGGGTCGCGATCTCTTCGTCCGGCATGCCCAGGATCTCTTTGCAAACGTAAAAGGTATCTTCGCCGAGCCGGGGGGCTGCTTTCTTGGAGGGGACAGGGTTCTCGGAGAGGATGAAACCCTGCCCGTAAACCGCGTGCCTTCCTGCCCCTTCATGGTCAAGGTACCAAATGGCCTCCCGGAGGGAAAGCTGCGGGTCACGGACGAGGTCCTGACTGTTCTGAACAACGCCTGCCGGGATCCCCCTCCGCTGAAGCAATTCAGTGATCTCCTCGGGTGTGCGTTTCTTCGTCCATCGGGAAACCAGATCGTTGATTCTCTCCTCATTCCGTTTCCTGCCCGCTGAGGAAGAGAATTGTTCGTCATTGGCCCATTCCTCGCCGACCACCCCTGCGAACTTCTCCCATTGCTCATCATTGGTAATGGCGATGGCCACCCATCTCTCCTTTCCTTGACAAGGGTAAACCCCGTGGGGAGAAAAGGACGGATGGGAGTTGCCCACTCTTCCTCTGGCCTTGCCCGTTATTTGACGCTCCAGAAGAATGGGGATCAAAAACTGAATGCCACTTTCGTGCTGAGAGAGGTCGATGCAGGCTCCCTCCCCTGTCCTTCGACGGTGAATGAGTCCCGTGAGAAGGGCGGCAGCGGCAAACCGAGGAGCGATTCCATCCGTATAGGGGCCGAAGGGTTGGGCCGGAACTCGATCCGGCCAACCCGTAATATCCGTGAATCCTGAGTAGCCTACCAGTTGAAATCCATATCCCCTTGCGCTGGCTCGAGGGCCGGCCGCTCCGAGCATGTTCATCCGGAGAAAGAGGATATCGGGCCTGATTTTCTTCATGTCCTCATATCCCAGACCCAGCTTCTCCATCACCCCGGGGGCGAAACTCTCCGTCACCACATCCGCCCATCCTACGAGCCTTTTTACAATTTCGATCCCCTCGGCACGGGCCAGGTCCACTCCCAGGCTCATCTTGTTCGGGTTCTGGGCGGCGAAGTAGGCGCTGGTGTTGATGCCGCTCTTTCCATCCTTGTACGGGGGAGACTGGCGGAGAACGCAGGGGTGGTCCGCATTTTCCACCTTGATCACCGTCGCACCCTGATCGGAAAGGTACCTCACCGTTCTGGGTCCCACAATGACCCAGGAGAAATCCAGCACCCGAACCCCTTCCAAGATACCACTCATAGGACACCGTTCTGTTTGAAGTTCTCCAGGGTTTTCGCAGAAAGGCACAGCAGTTCCCCGTAGACCGCTCCGTTATGCTCTCCCCTGACCGGCGCCTTCGTCCTCAGGCCCGGGTATTGATCATTGATTCTGAAAGGAGGTCTCGGAAACGCAATTTTCTCATTCTTTTCCGGATATTCCATTTCCTGCCAAAATCCCTTTTCCTTCAGGTGGGGATCCGTGAGGATCTGACCCGCGTCGGCCGCCGGAAAAAGCATGATCCCCCTTTTTATGGACCCCTCGAAGAGCTCCTCCTTGGTGTGCTTCGAAAAGAAGCGGGTAATGGGTTTGATGACCCTGTCCACCATCTCTGTCGTCAACCCATAGAAGTCAAAGGAGCCCCAGTCCGTGGAGCCGACGGTGTCGTCCTCCATGCCTTCCTCTTCCATCCACTGTGCCAGGTTCTTCATTGTTTTCCCCCCGCTGGCTCCCCCCAGCACGGCGAAATCCACGAACCCGTCCTTACAGGGCCAGGTCAGGGGCATTTCCAGTTGCCTTCCCACCATCCTGGAGGACCCCATGCGCGTCAGAAGGATTTGCTCCGTAACCCATGTGTAGACTGCATTGAAATTGGATGTGAGGAGCGATTCTTGAATCGAAACATCAACCAGTTGCCCCTCTCCGGTGGCCTCGGCCTTATATAGCGCCAACAACGTCCCCACGCAGGCTTCGGCTCCCGCGTGGAGATACGCCTGAGGATAGCCTATTTGCACGGGAGGTCTGTCCGCATCTCCCGTGAGGAAAAGGGGTCCACCCATGGCCATGGCTACCAGGTCCGTCACCTGATAGTCCTTCAAAGGACCGGTCCTGCCAAAGGGCGTGATGGAGGTATAAATCAGCGCGGGATTGATCTTGCAAAGATCCTCGTAGTCCAATCTCCACTCTCTCATTTTGCCCGGAGGGAAGCTCTCCACAACCACCTGGACTTTCCCCGCCAATCCCAGGAACAGCCTTCGTCCCTCCTCCGAATCGAGATTGAGGGTGATGCATCGCTTACCGGTATTATACGCAATCCAGTGAAGCCCTTTGTCTTGCGAGGGGCCGTCTCCGTAAAGATGCGCGGATGCGTAAGTCTGCGCGCCTTCCGGCGGCTCCACCTTGATCACATCCGCTCCGAGGTCGGCCATCATCTTGCCGCACATGAAACCCGACTCGGTGCTCAAATCGAGCACTCTCACGCTAGACAGGCCATCCCATATCTTCTTCATGCTCTCGTCCCCTTCTATGCCAACTTCATGAGAGCCGGAGTCGATCTTTCCAGGATCGAAAAGTCCTCCCGGCCATCTCTCCGCCGGATTGACCACGGAGGGGGTTTTGCCCACGCGGGATAAAGGAAAGCCACCCATTGGCTCCCTGATGCAGAGCGGCCGGGAAACCCGCTTTTCTCGCAGAGAATATAGGGGAATTGGAATTTCGTGTCAACTGTCAATCCGGAGAAGGAGGCCTGAGAACGGGTTTTTTCATTTGATTCACAGGCCTTGGTTAAGATAGGATGAATATTGGAAGCTTAGGAGGCCTTGCGGGATCGGCGTCTACCCTTGCGTCCCCTGTTGAGGCCCCTGGAAAGGAAGCTTGAATCCATGGGGAAAAACCTGACGCACAAGATTTTCGAAGCGCACTTGCTTGAAGGGAAAATCGTGCCCGGAGAAGAAATCGGGATTCGAATCGACCAGACGCTGCTACAGGACGCCACAGGAACCATGGCCATGCTGCAATTCGAGTCTCTGGGTCTTGACTGGGTGAAAGTGGAATTGGCGGCGCAGTACGCGGATCACAACATCCTTCAAACGGACAGCAAGAATGCGGAGGATCACAAGTACCTCCAAACCGCTTGTGCGTGCTACGGGATCTACTACAGCCCCCCGGGTAATGGAATCTCCCATCAAGTCCATATGGAGCGCTTCGGTATACCCGGCAAAACCCTTTTGGGTGCGGACAGCCATACGCCCGGAGCTGCAGGCGTTTCCGTGCTGGGAATCGGCGCCGGCGGCCTCGACGTGGCGCTCGCCATGGCCGGCTACCCTTACTTCCTGCCGTGCCCCAGGGTGCTTGGGGTTGAGCTCACCGGCGAACTCCCTGATTGGGTCAGTGCCAAGGACGTGATCCTTGAAATGCTGCGACGCCACGGGGTCAAAGGGTGCGTGGGGAAGATCGTCGAGTACCATGGCCCGGGCGTGGAAGCCCTTTCTGCCACGGACCGCGAGACCATTGGGAATATGGGAACCGAATTGGGTGCCACCTCGACCCTCTTTCCTTCCGACGAAAACGTTCGCGACTATCTTGAGGCGCAGGGAAGGGGTGAGATCTGGTCCGAGCTGTCCGCCGACGAAGGTGCGCACTACGACGAGCACGATGAAATGGACCTGTCGATCCTTGAGCCTCTCATTGCGTGTCCCTCTTCACCCGGCAACGTGGTGCCCGTTCGGGAAGCGGCGGGGATCAGGGTGGACCAGGTCATCACGGGCAGCAGCGTGAATTCATCCTTCCGTGATCTCATGGTGGTAGCGAGGATCATGGAAGGACGGCATCGCCATCCTGACACCGCCTTTCATATCAATCCTGGAAGCAGGCAGGTTCTGGAAAATGTGATACAGCACGGAGGAGTCCTTTCTCTCCTCCTGGCCGGCGCCCGAATTCACGAATCGGGTTGCCTGGGCTGCATAGGCATGGGACAGGCCCCAGGCACGGGTCAGGTAAGCCTTCGCACTTTCCCGCGCAATTTCCCCGGTCGGTCGGGAACCGCAAACGACCGGGTTTATCTCTGTTCACCGGAAACGGCGGCCGCGGCCGCACTCAAAGGGGTCATCACCGATCCCCGGGATCTGTCGAAAGAAATGGATTACCCCCGAATCAAAGATCCCGAAAGGTACCTGGTGGATGAGAAATCGATTATTCGCCCGTCCCCTGAGCTCAAAAAAACCGAGGTCATTCGAGGGGCGAATATCAGACCTCTTCCAGAGATGGCCCCTCTCCCGGAAACTCTTGAGGCCGAGGTAGCCATCAAGGTAGGGGATAACGTCACCACGGACACCATCATGCCCGCGGGAAGCAACGTACTGCCCCTGCGGTCCAATATCGAGGCCATCAGCCAATTTGTCTTTTACCCGATCGATCCTGATTTCCACAAGTTATGCCGGGAAAAGGGGAACGTGGTCGTCATTGGCGGGGAAAATTACGGCCAGGGTTCAAGTCGAGAACATGCAGCTCTGGCTCCCCGTTACCTGGGAGTGCGCGCCAAGATCGTGAAGAGTTTCGCCCGGATCCACAAGGCCAATCTCTGTAACTTCGGCATTCTGCCTTTCACCTTCAAAGACCCGAGGGACTATGAGCGTCTGGGAAGGGGCAGCAGGGTGGTCTTTTCGGAGTTGAGAAAGCACCTGGAAAACGGAGAGACCGAGATTCCCGTCGTGGTCGGCGGCGCCTCCTTCGTGGTTCTCCTGGACCTCTCCAGCCGGCAGCGAAGGCAGATCATCGCCGGTGGGGCTCTAAACCTGGTGAGAGAGGGATTGAAATGAACCCGAACCGGGTCATTCCGGGCGGTTTTCACCTCCTCCAGGGCACGAACCGTGTCCCCTATTTTTTGCCGGACACAGGGGGTCAAATCCGCTGGCGAGGCAAAAAAGCCTTCCCCCCAGGAGGGGGAAGCTTTTCTCCCGGGACGGAGCTCACGGGCCCCGGTTCAAGACAAGGAACGGCAAAAACATGACTTACCGTGAAGAACAAGACACCATGGGAACCGTGCGGGTACCCGAGAACGCCTACTTCGGAGCTCAGACGCAACGAGCCGTTGAGAATTTTCCCGTCAGCGGTCTCAGATTTCCATTCCCATTCATCCGGGCCCTTGGGCTTATCAAGAAACACGCGGCTGTTGTGAACCGAGACCTGGGACTTCTAAACCCAGGGCTGGCAGAAGCCATTGTCACCGCGGCGCAGGAGGTGGTCGAGGGGAAGTTGGAGGATCAATTTGTGGTGGATGTTTTTCAAACCGGTTCAGGGACATCCTCCAACATGAACGCCAACGAAGTGATCGCGGGGCGGGCCAATGAGCTTCTTGGAGGCAAACGGGGAGGCAAATCTCCGGTTCATCCCAACGATCATGTGAATCTCGGCCAGTCCAGTAACGATGTGATCCCCTCCGCCATCCACATTGCCGCTCTGACCGCCATCATGAATCACCTCCTACCCGCAGCAGCGATCCTCTTGAACGATCTCCGGGAAAAATCCGAGGCCTTTGCACAAATCAGAAAAATCGGCCGGACCCATTTACAGGATGCCCTCCCCGTGACCCTTGGCCAGGAATTCGGGGGCTACGCCAGGCAGGTGGAACTGGGCATAGATCGGATCCGGGCGGTGGAGGAAAGCCTTTCCGAACTAGCCCTGGGGGGGACTGCGGTAGGCACAGGTCTCAACACGCATCCTGAATTCGCCGCCAGGGTGATCGAGGGGATCTCCGGGGAAACGGGTCATGTTTTCAAGGAAGCCCAAAACCATTTTGAGGCCCAGTCGGCTCAGGATGCCGTGGTGGAGACCAGTGGGGCGCTTAAAACCCTGGCTGTGAGCCTCACAAAAATCGGCAATGATATCCGGTGGCTCTCTTCCGGGCCCCGGTGCGGCCTGGGGGAAATCCGCCTTCCTTCTCTTCAACCGGGCTCGTCTATCATGCCCGGAAAAGTCAATCCCGTCATTCCCGAAGTGGTCCTGCAGGTGGCCGCCCAGGTGATCGGCAATGACGCAACCATCACTCTGGCAGGGCAGGCGGGAAACTTCGAGCTCAATGTGATGCTCCCCGTGATGGGATATAACCTCTTGCAGTCCATTCATCTCTTGGGATCAGGCCTCACCGTCTTTGCCGAGAAATGTATCCGGGGGATCTCGGCCCGGAGGGAAAAGTGCGCTGCGGATCTGGAAAAAAGCCTTGCCCTGGCTACCGGCTTTGTTCCCGCCATGGGTTATGACAGGGCCGCGGCTCTTGCCAGAGAGGCTTACGAGAGGGGAAAAACCATAAGAGATGTTGCCCTTGAGAACAAGGTCCTGCCGGAGGAGGAAATCCACCGGATTTTCGATGAAATGATGAAATGATGGCCGGCCTGCACAAAGCCGCCGAGAGCCTCCTCGAGATTCCAGCAGGGGAAAACATGCCCAAGAACAAACCCGATTCACCGCAAGCCGCCGCGAAGATCGACTGGGATCAGAGGGGAAACCCCCTGGTTCCCGACCATCCTACCATTCCTTACCTGGAAGGGGACGGGACGGGTCCTGACATCTGGGCGGCGGCAAGGCCCGTCTTCGATGCCGCCGTGGAAAAAGCATACCAGGGCAACAAAAAAATCACCTGGTTGGAACTCCCCGCAGGAGAAAAAGCGCTACGGGTTTACGGAGGGGGAAACCCGCTTCCCGGAGAAACCCTCGAAAGCATCAGGCGGCACAGCATCGCCATTAAAGGACCATTCACCACGCCGGTGGGGGGAGGTCTACGCTCCATCAACGTGGCACTGCGCCAGGCTCTTGACCTTTACGCGTGCGTGAGACCGGTCAGCCACGTCCCCGGCGTTCCCGCACCGGTTTTGCATCCGGAGCGGCTGGACCTGGTCATCTTCCGGGAAAACACCGAAGACGTTTATGCAGGCTTGGAATGGCCCGCCCGCTCACCGGAAGCCCGGGAAATCCTCAGACTTGTGAACCGTAAAGCGAAAAAGGAAGGAGGGCACCCCGTTTCCCTGGAAAGCGCCGTGGGAATCAAACCCATGAGTGAATACAATACCAAGCGCCTGGTGCGCCGGGCCATCCTCTATGCCATTGAAAACGGCCGGAGCAGCGTCACCCTGGTCCATAAGGGCAACATCATGAAATACACGGAAGGGGCCTTTCGGGAATGGGGCTATGGGGTAGCGCGGGAGGAGTTTCCGGAGCAAACCGTTCCTGAGCAGGAAATGCAGGAGAAACCGGATGGTATCCGGTCCAAGGAACGAATCGTCATCAAGGACCGGATCGCGGACGCCATGTTTCAACAGCTTCTCCTGCGGCCCGAACAATACGACGTGATCGCCACTCCAAATCTCAACGGCGATTACCTCTCGGATGCCGCGGCCGCGCAAGTTGGCGGCCTCGGGATCGCTCCGGGGGCGAATCTGGGCGACCGCTGCGCTGTTTTTGAGGCCACTCACGGCTCAGCCCCCAAGTACGCCGGCCTGGACAAGGTGAACCCCGGATCCCTGATTCTTTCCGGCGCGGAGATGCTCCGCTTCATGGGGTGGGGCGAGGCTGCGGAGCTTATCGTCTCCGCTCTGGTGAAAACCATGGCCCAGGGGACCGTGACCTATGATCTGGCCCGACAGATGAAAGGTGCCCGGGAAGTGAGATGCTCTGAGTTCGGGGCCGCCATCGAAAAAAATATCCGCAACGAAACCCCCTGAGCGTAGCCATGGAAAGCCCTCATTTCCCGATTGGAAACGGATGCTGGTGCCCATCTTCCCAAATCGTCCTTTCCGGATGGAAACTATCTATTTACGGAGTCGCCACGGTCGAACCATTCAAAATACTTCGTGACTCCCTCTCGCCCTGAGCTCACCAGCTTTTTCTTCATCTCGTCGGAAAGGCCAAAATCCGTGGTCTTCACCCCCAGCGTATCGATATAAACCGTTCTTTGCCAGTCGTCGTCGTGCAGGTGAATGCTTTGCTGCGCTCCCAGGATTGTCTCCACGAGAGCCCAGGCATAGGAGAAAAAATCCTCCACCCTCCTCTGCTCTTGTTCCGCATGATCCCGGAAGACGGCGATTTCCTTTGCCGAATCAAGTCTGAACCCTAACGTTTCCTTGTTATAGACATAGGGGCTCACTTCCTTGCCCATCTCTTTGAGTTTCTCGTTGTGCGCCCCGTAGTAGTCGGTGGTTCTGCCGCGGTCCGCCGCATATTTTTCCCTGTCGAAAAGCTTGATCGGGTAATTTTGCAGAACCCCCCCGTCCACATAGATGTCCCCACGTAGGCTGCGCTTGGCCGCGAAGAACAGAGGGATGGACATGGTAATCCTTACCGCGTCGGCAACACACATCCTGGGGGTATGCTCGTGGGAGAAAACCTCGGAGAACCCTGTGGAAAGATTGGTTCCAAGGAAGTAGATGTCCCTGAAGTCCCGGGTCGATCTCTGGATGTCGGCAAAGGTGGCGTGCCTGTTTCCCGTTTTTCTCTCGATCAAATTTCCGATCCAATCGCGAAAGAAATCTCCTTTGTACCACCCGAATTCCTCCAACAATCGCTTCCCATCCCTCACAATCCCCCATGAATCGTCCATGAAGGAGTTGAAGTCGAGATTCCAAAGGACCTCCCTCATTTCGGGAACCGAGAACTGCAATCCCACCAGGAGCGCGTTAATGGCCCCGGCGGAGGTTCCTCCCACCCGCCTGATTTTGTTCAGAATCCCTTTTTCTTCCAACACCTCCACTGCGCCCACATAGGCAATGCCCTTTACACCGCCACCTTCAAAAACAAGGTTCCTGAAATGGTACTCCATGCTCCACCTCCTTACACGATCCTGCTCCTTAGGGAACAATCGCCCTTCAACGCTCTTTGGAGCTGACCTGGACCCCTTCGATCACCGCGTGGGGAAATCGGCCGTCATAATCAAGATCCGAACTCAAGAAAACTTGGCCCTTGAGCAGTTCATAAACATTGCCGGCCACCATGGTGTCTTTCACCCGACCCGTGATTTCCCCCTTCTCAATCCTGTAGCCCAGCGCCAAATTAGCGCTGAAGTCCCCGTTCCCAATGTTGCCCTGGCCGAAACCCATGAGACTGCGGATGTAAATGCCATCCTCGACGCTGGAAAGGAGATCCTCACTGGTGCAATCTCCCGGCAGAACCGTGGAGTTGTAGGGGGCGCACCCGCTGTTTCCGGTGGGCCTCTCTCCCGCCAGTCCCGCAGAATCCAGGTCATAGAGGAACCGTTTCAGAACCCCCCCTTGGAAGAGGACAAGCTCTTGCGTGGCAATTCCGTCCTCGTCCATCTCAGCGGCACGAGGCGCAAACTCCTGGTGGGGGACGTCCATGATGGAGAGCGTTGGGGCCAAAACCTGTTCTTCCAGGCGCCCCTGGAGGGGGGATTCACCCTTGGCCACATTGCGGCCGTGAATGCCCAGATGAATTGGATAGATGAACATCCGCAGGGTCTCGGGTGGAAGGTAGGCCTTCAAGCTGCCGGTGGGAGGCGGCACCCCTTTTTCCGCCCGGCGAAGGTCCGTAATGATCCGCGCCGCTATCTCCCCAGGAGCGTAGAGGGGATTCAGATCACACCAGGCCCTCCCGTAGCCGGCGAAGACCATATCCGTGTCCCGGGTGCGCTGCGCAAATCCGCCAAGCGCCCACTGCGTGCGCATGCCGCCGTGGCACACCCCCCCCGAGGTGACCAGCAACGACTCCGATTCCAGGCGGGTTGCAGAGCAGGTGACAAAAAGATCCGAGTCGTACCCTTTCAATGACCCGGCGATCTGACCGCAGCCTTCAATGATATGGTCGCGCGTGAGCGAGCGTGTACGCTCCGAATGCGTTCTTACGGAGGTCACCTCTCGTGGGGGCGGATATTCATCGAAGTGTGCCACGCGCCCCACCCTGGCAAGGGAAACGGCTCGTCCGATCATCTGCTGGAGGTCGTCAAGACGGTTGCCCGAGGCTGCACCCATTCGCCCGCCGCAGAGCACATGCACCGCATAGGAAAGTCTCTCTTCTGAGCCTGTTTCTTTCAGCCGCCCGGCCTCGAACTTGGCCGCAATCTTTTCTTTGTGGAAGAATTTCAGCTTGGCCGCTGAAGCCCCCAGCCGCCGCGCTTCTTCCAGGCCCCTAAAAAAGACCTCCTTCATCGTTTCAACCATGGGATTCCGCATCCAGGACTCTCCTCTCGATGCCACCCTGCTGGGTATTCTGCCGTGTCGCCCCCTTTTCCCACCTTCTACCGCCCACCGATCACCACACCACGGATACGAAGGTGAGGAGAGCCGAATCCTACGGGCAGTGGGGCTTGACCCATCTTGCCGCAACCCCCGGCGCCATCCAGCACCCTCAAATCATTGCCGATCCCGTCGATGGCTTTGAGTGTTTCGAACACATTGCCGGTTAAAACCACATCGCGCACCAGTTCGCCTCTCTCTCCCTTTTCCACACGGTAACCGTATGCAGCAGAAAAAGTGAACATCTCGAACTCGGTCTGGCCTCCAAAGGCATCGCAGGCGTAGATTCCCTTGTCCACTCCCTGAAACAGCTCCTGAACCGTCCTTTGCCCGTTTTCCACGTACGTATTGGTCATTCGAACAATGGGAGGGGCGTCGCGGCGAACTGCACGAGCGTTTCCAGTGGGCCTCTCCCCCATTTTCCCCGCAGTTTCCAGGGAGTGGAGCCGCCCCGCAAGAATCCCGTCCTTGATCAAAACCGTTCTGCCCGTGGGCGTACCCTCGTCGTCGAAGGATAGGGATCCCGTGGTCCATTGGAGAGGCCCTTCGTCCACCACGTTGAGGCTGTTCACACCGATTTCCCGCCCGATCGCCATGAGCCGGCGCATTCTGGGGTTTTCGCAAAGAAAATCAGCCTCGCTCAGGTGACCGAACGCTTCATGGATGAACACGCCGCCCATCCTGTGATTCAGGATGACGGTTTGAGGTCCCCCCTCGCATTTGGGCGCCCTCAGAAGAGCGACTGCACGCTCGGCCACTTCTCTGGCCATGTCCTCCAGCCCCAGAACGACCTCGTAGGAGACCGCCGATGCGACGCTATCATGGGCTCGTTGAAGCAGCGCGCCGTCCCGAGCTGTCGCGCGGAAAGCGCACGTGACCTTTGGCCGCTCCTCCATGAAGTAGGTGCCGCGGGTATTGGCAAAAAAAACAACCCGCATGGTGTCCATATACTCCACCGAGGAGGACGCTATGGCCGAATTGGCACCCAGGATGATTCTGTTGTACTCGCCAAGGAGATCCAGTTTTTCGTCCAGGCTTATCGTGCGAAAATCCCGCCCCAGCAGGGCAGGACGCTCCTCAACTACGGGAGGCATCTCGGCGAGGATGGTCTTTTCCCTTCCCACCAGTGCCGCGCATCGACAGGCCTCCTGCACCTGGACGTCCAATCCTTCCAGGGAATCAAAAACCACGACTCCCCATCCCCCATTTTTACAAGCCCGTACGATGCCGCCGCAAAGCGACCACGTGTTCGCTCGATCCACTTCTTGTTTTCGGTAGGCGAGGCTGGTTCCATCGCTCGTCTCGAATCGAATCTCCGCATAGTCTGCGCTGCTCTTCTTCAGTGCCTCAAAGAGACGGTCCTTCACGCCAAACTCCTTCAAATCCAAACGATTTCCTTTAGGCTTGTCGGGTTGGAACAGGACCCGAAAACCTCGCTGGAATTGTCCGTATCATTTTCCGGTAACTCTCCGTGATTTCCAAGGAAAACATCCGCTGATCACTTCGCAAATCGGCCCCTGTGCTCCGGCGGCAGGGTCAGGGTCAGCACGAGTCCAACGAAACTGAGCACGGCACAAACCAAAAACGCGATCCTGTAGCTCCCGTGTAAATCGAACAGGTACCCTGTCAGAAAGGGGCCCAGGGCCCCTCCCGAGGTAAAGCCGAGGGATAGACAACCGAGGATCAAACCGTGCGCATGCAATCCAAAAAGCGAAGCCACGAGGGGCGACTGTGATGCCACGCACCCGCCGTAAGCAAGCCCGAAGAGACCCGCAAAAGAGAAAAGAATCCATTGGGTGCCCCCGCTGAGCAACCATAGCAGGGAGATCCCCATCAGAATACAGCCAACCATGAAGGTCTTCCTGCTCCCGATCCCATCGGCCGCCCTCCCGAACAGCACTTTACCGAAAATACTGACTCCGCCTACGGTGGCCAGAATATTCGCAGCGCTTTCGGCGCTGATTCCCATCTCGGTCGCATGGGGTGCCATGTGCACCATGATTCCATAGACGCAGAATCCAAGGCAGAAAAACATACCGAATACCATCCAGAACTGCTTGAGGCGGATCGCTGCTGTGACGGAAAGGCTGTCTCCGTCAACCTCCAGCCGTCCCTCTTCCTGCGCGTCTTCACCATAGGCCACGAGTCCCACCTGGGCGGGATCCCGGCGCATGAAATGGGCGCAGAGGAGAACGAAAACCAACGAAACGATTCCCATAACGAGATAGGACGCACGCCACCCGTATGCAAAGATCAGGCGATTGGCCACAGGGGGTCCGGTCAAGGCCCCGATGCCGACTCCTGCGGTGACGATTCCCGTCATTGTACTTCTTCTCTCCGTAAACCATCTCGCTACGGTGGACATGAGGGGCACAAAAGCTCCGGCCATTCCGGTCCCCACCACGATGCCGTAGAATAGATAGAGCTGCCAGACGGCCTGAATCCGCGGCATCAGCACGTAACCAAGGCATAAGAGGACACCGCAAAGCCGCAAGACCAGACGAGGACCGTATCTATCCGTCAGTTTCCCTGCGGCCACGGCCAGCAAGCCGCTCATGATGGAGGCGAGGGAAAACGCACCCGCTGTCATTGCCCTCGTCCAGCCAAACTCCTTGAGGAGCGGGGTAAAGAAAACGCCAAAGGAATAGAACACGCCCCACATCACCACCAGCACGAGGAATGCGAGCCCAACCACCCAGTAGCCGTAAAAGAGTTTTGATCCAGTTCTGTTCATTTGTGCTCTGGTAACTGTGCGGGCGTCCAATCTCTGCTTACGGATGGACACGAGCGAACTCAAAATCCAACCCATGAATCTTTGCAAGAATCTCTTCGAAAAAAAACAAAGGCGTGCGTTGGATGAGTGGAAAAGGGTTCCAGGTCGGATCCCATAGGAGCATTTTCTCCGTCCCCGCCTATCAGGGTCGGGATTCTATCCCCGGCTTCAGGACAGGATCCTTATGCTTTTTGGCTGGAGGTGTCTGAAGATTGCTCGTTCATAGATCCTGCAGATAAGAATAGCCGGTTCCTTTGATAAGCCAATGTCCCTCAGCCGGCAGTAAATGTGCAGTGGGTTCAGGTAGTGTCTCAAAACTGCTCCCATGAATCTTCCTCCATAGTAGCAAGCCGGTTTAACGCTGGAAAACCAGCCTCCGGGGGGGGACCTTGGCAAGCCATACGAACCGGTTCACCGCAAGAAACGCACCAGACTCCTGGAACACAGATGGAATACTGAAAGGCCCATATAGGAATAGGAATTTTGTGTCAAGAAAAAAGTGACGCAAGACCCATTAAAATTTCAAGAATTTCAGAAGGAAGGATTCGTCCTTTCCGTTGAAACTTCCATTTCAAGAAAAGCTTCGTTCTTCCTCATCAAGCCCGCATCAGGAGTCGGGGGCCTCTAGACGGACGGAAGGCCATCGATGCTCCGATGGAATTCTTGGCGAGTGTCCATCCATAAACTCCCCTCCCTTGTCGAAGATCCCGCCTCTTTTGGCGGGGGTGGGAGGGGCTGGGGGAGGGAATTTAAGACATTTCCGGATGGACACTAGCGAGCGCCTGCGCACACTCAAAGATAGGGCGAGAACAACCAGGCCAAGGCATCCCGGCTCCTAACGTGAAGGGCACGAGAGTCCATGTCACTGAGAAACACCTGCGTCGATCGACTCTGGACTTCCTCCATGTAGGAGGCAAGAACCCCCGCGAGCCCTTCATCATAGACCTCAACGGCCAGTTCGAAATTGAGCCTGAAGCTTCTTGGATCCATGTTGGCTGAGCCGATCAAAGCATAGTGGTCGTCGACCACGAGAAGCTTGGTGTGTGCAAAGGGAGGAGGCTGATAGTAGACGTGAACGTCGTGCTGCAGGATCTCCCAGAGCATGTTCCTGGTCGCCCAATGAACGAAAGGCAGGTTGTTCTTGGAAGGAAGAATCACCGAAACATCTACCCCGCGCAGCGCAGCCGTCTGCAAAGCAGCGATCAGCTCGCGGGACGGGAGAAAGTAGGGGGTCATGATCCGTAGGCACTTGCGGGCGGAACAAGCCGCGCCAACCACAATCGTGGCAAGCTTACCCTGGTATTCGTTGGGCCCATCGGCAATTGCCCGACAGACCGCGTTTCCAGTGGCCGCTCCACAGGGTCTGGGTGGATCCACTTCCTCTTGGGTACAGAAACTCCAGTCTTCAAGAAAGGCCGACTCTATTTGAGTTACGACGGGTCCTGTCAGACGAAAATGGGCGTCCACCACCCTGGATGGGTTGTCATGATTCGCCGCCAGATGCCGGTCCCCGATATTCATGCCTCCGACGAATCCCACGCGACCGTCTGCCACCAGGATCTTGCGATGGTTTCGCAAGTTGATGTGAAGGCTGGGAGGGATAAGCCTCGGGGGCAGAAAGCGGGCCACGCGCACGCCACGCCTGGCAAGGACACTGCCGGCTCGAGGAAAGGAGTAAAGTTCACCGATTCCGTCGATCAGAACCCGCACCTCGACGCCGCGATTTTCAGCACGGGCCAGAGCGTCGATGAAACGGAGCCCTGTCGTGTTTGTTTCGAAGATGTAAGAGGAAAAAACGACGGAGCGCTGCGACGTCTCGATGGCCTCAACCATCGCGGGGAAGGCCTCTTCCCCATTACGGAGAAGCTCAACGCGGTTTCCGCCCACCCTCGGCCGCCTCGATACCGCGTCCGAGATTCGCGCGATGTCCTCGAGTTGCGGCGAAACCTGGATGCCCGGTTGCATCAATCTGTCTTCCTGTTCCGCTCTTTCGTAGCCGACCTCAATCCGGAAGCGCGATCGGGAGATGAGTTTTTTCGCGCGAGTTCGCACTCGGTTGATGCCAAAGAGGAAATACAGGAATGGACCTGCCACAGGAAACAGAAAACAGACGGCCATCCATCCCAAAGCGGCTCGCGGGTCGCGCTTGTAAAGGAGCGCATGGCCGGCTGTGGCCGCGGCTATAAACGAGACCAGGATCAACGCTATCCAATGGAGCTGCTTCATCGACACAGGACCGTCTTGACCGGTTCAGGGTCAATACCTTTTTGCTTCATCGCGTCCCCACCCTTGGAGAAGCGCTGAGCAAAGGTCAACCCAAATCTAAATGAGAAACTGAGGAGGTCAAGGTTTTTCTGCGTGGCAAGATAAAGAAAGGAAATCCGCGTGACAGGCACACTCCTAGACGATCCGCCTGCCCTGCGACGAGCGATCTTTTGCTTGCACCGTGAAGAGACCCATCAGCCATTGCCCGCTGCCTGAAACGGAAACCTGCTCTCTAAAGCCATTCTGACTTTCACCTTCAGTTCGTCCAGATTCCAGCTTTTCTCTACAAAATAGTCTGCAGCAATCACCTTCGGGTCATACCTGAAAGAGCCGTAGGCCGTGCACACGATCACCGGCATGTCGTAGTAGCTTTTCCTGATCTCCTGGAGAAGATCCAGCCCATTGCGACTTGGTAGGTCAATTTCCAACAGGATGACGTCCGGGCCGATCTTCCCTACCATTTCCATGAACGCATGACAATTGCCCGTGCAGTAAACTTCAAAACCCTCTTCGGTGAATTCCTCTTTGTAGAGGGACTGAATGACCTGATCACGGTCGACCACAAGGATTTTTGGCATGACGCGCTCCCGGCGAAAAAATACCGATCATAAGTATCCGTCAGTGCTCTGAGGTTGTCCATAGAGCGAAAGACTTATTCTTCTAGGGGAAACTCCCGCCCCCATGGGAGTTTTCCCTACGGCCTATGTGATCTTTTCCCCGACGACAGGGTCCACGCGCGCCACCACAGATCTCTGCAGCTACCCTTTCTTCTTTTCCAGTTTGCGTCCCAATAAGCCCAGGTGCCCCTTTTCCTCCTGTGCAATCTTCAAAAGGACCTCTTTCGTTCTCTGGTTCGTGCTTTTTTCCGCCAAGCGCAGATAGAGATCGAGCCCTTGAGTCTCAAGCATCATGGCCAGGGTGAGCACATCTTCAACGGAGTGGAGGAAGGCGTTATTCTCTTTCATGAACTTGTCCATTTGGAAACCGCCTTCCATGACTCTTCCCTCGGCATCCCCTTCAAGACTTTCCAGATCCTTGCCCGGGGGGTTCACCTCCCCCTGTAACTTGAAAATCGTTTTTTTATGCTGCTCCTCGATTCCCCAAAGCTCCCTGAAAAGATCTCTTAATTCCCTGTCTTTCGATTCCTCGCTCATCCTTTCGTAGAAGACCTGCAACCCCTTCTCCATGCCATAGGCCAGGAGAACGATCTCAGCCGGGGTCTCATCTCCCCGAACGAGATCCAGGTTGAGCTCCCTTGGGCCGGTTGCTTTGAAGCCTTGCCATGCCTTGATGCCCCCCGTGAGGTTGTACACCTCCTCAAAGCCCAGGCCGGACAGCAACTGGGCCGCGACCCGGCTGCGCCCGCCAATGGCACAGTATGTGATTACGGGTTTCCTCGCGTCAACTTCTTTCAAAGAATCCGAAAGCTTAGGCAGGGGAATGAGCTTGGCGCCCGGGAGATGCTCTTCCTCATATTCTCCGGGTTGGCGCACATCCAAAAGGGTGTACTTGCCTTCCTCATGTTCCGCCATGAATTTTCTGGCCTCCTCAGGCTCCATGGATTTCACAGGGGTAAAAAGCTTTTTCAACTGAATCATGTCACCCTCCATCTCTTTGAACATCTCCACGGTCCTCATTCGTCGCATGAAAACCCTGCAGGGCCTGCTCCAGCAGACCAGGGGGCCAAGGGGTCTTCCTTTCACCCGCAGGCAGCTATAGGATCTCCTCCTCTCGGAGAGCATTGATTTGTTCATCGGTAAGCCCCAGAAGCCCGCCGTAGATTTCCCGATTGTGTTCACCGAGCAGCGGGGAACTTGAAGTCACCCTTCCAGGCGTTCCAGACAGTTTCGGCATCACGCACTGCATTTTCACAGGGCCGATTTCCGGGTCCTTCACCTCGATAATGTTTTCTCTCGCCTGATTTTGTGGATCCTCATGGATATCCTTGGCGCTGTAAACCAGTCCATAGGGAAGTCCGCTTTCTTCAAAAAGGCTATGGACCTCCGAGACTGTTTTTTGAGAGAACCATTCCCTGACGATCGCGTGCAGGGGGTCCCGATTCTTCAGGCGATCAATGTTGGTTTGAAAGCGAGGATCCGACAGGAGATCTTCCCGGTTCATGACTCTCAGGAAACGCTCGAAAAGGGTATTACTGGTCAGAACGAAGACGATCCATTTTCCGTCTTTGGACAGGAAATTGTCGGCCGGTGCAACGATCTCATTCTGGTTGCCCGACCGCTCTCTGATCACCCCCAGCTTGTGGTACTCCGCAATGACTCCCTCCAGCAAGCGAAAAACGGATTCCACCAGACTTACATCAATCCACTGCCCTTCCCTCTTTCCATGCACATCCCGGTGATAGAGGGCCACCATCGTTCCGAATGCATGGAAAAGCCCGGCGATTTGATCGCACACATTGAGCCCCACGCGAACGGGCGGAGCGTCAGGGTACCCGGTGAGATACGTCATGCCTCCCATGGCCCCGGCAACCCGATCAAATGCGGCTCGATTCTTGTACGGGCCCTCCTGCCCAAAGCCGCTGACCCGAACCATGACGATTTTCGGGTTGGCTTTCTTGAGCTCGTCATATCCCAGCCCCCATTTTTCCATGGTGCCTGGCCTGAAGTTCTCTATCAGCACGTCCGAGACCCCCACAAGCCTCTTGAGAAGCTCCTGGCCCTTCGGTTTTCGGAGATTCAGGGTGATCGACTTTTTGTTTCTTCCAATCACAACCCAGGTGAGTGATTTGTCCTGATAGAGAGGGGCGTACTTGCGCGCCGGATCGCCGACTCCCGGGACCTCCACCTTGATCACCTCGGCACCGAACTCGGCAAGAAGCGTGGACCCGAAGGGTCCTGCAATGTTTGTCGCCAATTCAAGCACTCTTAATCCCGCCAAAGGTCCGCTGTTTTTCCCTTCCATCGATTTCTCCTATGCACTATTCCATTTCCATCAAAAAGCCCTCGATGTCTTTCTGCCCCCGAGCCCTTCCCTCCCGGGCAGAGCCCGGCTGGAAACGCGGATTCTTTCCCACACGCCCGGAGCGAGAAGGCCGCCTATCCCTTGGAGCGCATGCGGGCCAGTAATATGACCCCGCCTGCCATAAAGGCCCCGATGAGGTTGCTCGTCCATCCAGGCATGAACAAAAGAAACCCCCCGCACATGGAGAGGACCCTGTTCAGGGTTCCCAGGGTTCCCACCCAAACCAAGTAGCCCTCAATGCCCGAGGCCAGGAATACCACTCCGACCGCTCCCGTTCCGACGACCCTCAGGATTTCCATGGGGGTCCCGTGCAGGATGAAGGCGGGTGAGATCACCACAAAAAAGGGAATAAAGTACTTGATTGCCCCCAGTTGAACCGACTGCAAGGCCGTTTTCATGGGATTCGCCCCCGCGATGGCCGCCGCGGCGTAGGCTCCGATGGCCACCGGTGGAGTGATGAAAGAGAGCATGCCGCAGTAAACAATAAAAATATGAATGGCCAGAGGATCGAAGCCCACCTCCACGAGAGCAGGGGCCAGAAGGACCGCAAGGAGCAGATAACAGGCCGTCACGGTAAGCCCCATCCCCAGAATGAAGCTGGCGATGGCTCCCATACCCAACAGGAGAATGGCGTTACCTCCCGCCAACGTAATCAGTTCTGAAGAGAGCGTCTGGGCCACGCCCGTTAAAAGCAGGGATCCTATGAGAAGACCGATGCCGGCGAGAATCGCTGCGATTTCACCGATGACCCTGCCCACACCTTCCACGAAACCGAAAAAGGCTCCGGGCGATAGTCTGGTTTCCTTTCGGATCATACCGAGGAGGATAAGGAAGGCCGCCGCATAGAACGGGGCCTGAGCCTCCCGGCGCAATACGAATAGAACATAGATCAGCACCGCGAAAGCAAGGAGATAAAACCAGCCCGTCTTGAGAACTCGCCCGAAACGGGGCAGTTCCCCCGGGGCCAGTCCCTTCAGTCCCGCCTTGGCTGCATAGCCGTCCACCTGAATGAACAGGCCCACATAGTAAAGAATGGAAGGGATCGCTGCGGCGATCGCCACCTCCGCATAGGATATGTTGAGCATGGTGGCCATGAGGAACGCAGCGGCCCCCATGATGGGAGGCATGAGGGTTCCACCGGTGGAAGCACAGGTTTCGATGGCCGCTGCGTAGTAGCCCGGATATCCGGACCTCTTCATGGCAGGGATGGTGAAAGAACCGGTTGTGATCACATTCGTGATGACGCTCCCGCTCAGAGAACCCACCATGGCGCTGCCCACAACCGCCACCTTGGATGTCCCTCCTCTCACATTCCCCAGGACGGACATGGCGGCGTCGAGGAAGAACCTTCCCGCGCCGGTGACGGTGAGAACCACTCCAAAGAGCATGAAGCCAATGAAGAGATTCCCCAGGACCCGCGTCGGGAGACCCGTAACCCCCTCTGGTCCCATCACGTAATAGCCAACCAATCGAGAAAAAGAGAAACTCTTGGAAAGCAGGATCCCCGGCATGTGGGAACCCCACAGGGGATATAAGGAAAAAGCGAGCACCATGAAGAAAAGGAGAAGACCCACCGACCTTCGCACGGATTCGAGCACCACTGCCCAGTAAACGATTCCCATCACAAGGGGGAGCCTCGGAGGAAATACTTCCCACCCGTAGTCAAGGATGTCTTGGCCATGAAGGAAAAAATAGAAGGGTACGACGACACACACAAGCGCAAGGATCACGTCATACCAGGAAAGCTTGTGGCGCAACCGGGGGCTTGCCGGGAAATGGAGAAACACCTGCGGCAGAAAAAAGGCAATGATGAGGTGAAGATATCCCGTACCCACCACATACTGACCCCACACGGAGACTCCGAGCCGAAAAAGAAACAGCACCGCCGTCGCAATCCCCATGCACGTCAAAGCGATAGAGAAAAAGCGGGGAGCCGGTGGAAGATCCCGATATCTTGAAGGTTTCGCCTGCTCGGCTCTCTGCGTGGGCACAGGTCTCTCTCCCTTTTCTCGTGAGGATCTAATTCTTGGCTTTCCACGCCTTCATTCTCTCTTCTTCCTCTCGGAGCAAACTGGCCTGTAAGGCATCGTGCTCCGCCGTCCATTTTCCAACCTCTTTGGCATATTTGATCACGCCCTCATGCAGGGGAACGTAGATCGGCTTGTTGGGATCCAACGTTCTTTCCAAGGTGAACTGCTGCGTGCTCGGCGGTTTAATGTCCTTGTAAAGATGCCGCCCTTCCACAAGGGCTTTCAAGATCGTGTAAATGATCTCCTCATGGATATTGGGATAGCTGGAGATCGTATAAGGATAGTAGGAGAGCCACTTGGGGCCGCCTTCCCCCAGGGCTCCGAAATCTACCCATACGGGCACCGCCAAAAAGGGAGCAACTTTCTTTATGCGAGCCCAGGCCTCCGTCTCCTTTGCATCCATCGGCATATAGCGAAGTCCATAGGGAGCGGCCTCCCACTCCTTCACAAGCGGACTGAGCGGTGTGATATGGCACGCGTCCGCGGAGCCTTCCATCACCATCCTCACAGCGGTCGTGTAACCTGCGGCCTTGAGAATTACCACGTCGTCCAGGGTGAGCCCCCCATAAGCAAGGAAGCCAGGGGTGCTGATGGAGAAAAGTCCAGGGGCCATCGCCACCCTTTTTCCTTTCAGATCCGCCCAGGTCTTGATCCCCGAATCGGCCTTCACCCCCAAACCATGCGGCATCACGTCGCCCGCGAACACCAGCCTCACTCGTTGGGGACCGAACTGCTTGGCTGAGAATTCTCTCAGGCCGTTGCTGGCCGTGTAAACGCTCGCAGCGGATACCACCGCCGCCTCCGCCTCTCCGCTTTTTACCGGAAGAAATCTTCCCACGTCCGCATCTGCAGGGAGAGGCCTCACCTTGATTCCGGTCATTTTGCTGACGGCTTCACAGAAAGTGATCGCCAGAAAGGCGCCATGGGCCCCCACAGGATACGAAGTAATGGATATCACCTTTGGGAGATTTCCCTGTTGGCTTGAGGCCAAACTTGGACCCGCCACCCAAGGAAAAACGCAGCACAGGATTGCAACCAGCCCGGCTACAATCCTCATGGGGTTTCTCGCTCTCATCTTTTCCCTCCTTTCTCACGAAAACGGTTTCCTGCCGGACTTCCGAATCACTCCCATCCCATCATCAGATCAAGGGATGGCGGGGAGGCATACAAGCTATGGCCACCTCCCGCTCGAAAAAATACTCCCACCCCACCCTTCCGGCCACACTAAATGCAATCCGAGTCAAACGACGGGGCAAAATCCAATTCTGTTTCATATTCCTCGTAAGCGATACCGATACCCAAGTAGATATTCCAATCCTCAGCAAGGGATATATGATGTGTGAAAAAAGGACCGATTCCATTGCCCGAAGTATTTACGGTGTCCGAATCCTCGGAGAAATAACCGAGGAATATGCCCACCTCCACGCTTTTCACAAAGAAGTACCACACCTCCAGGGAACGGTCAACGGAAGTCACATCCTCAGGATTATCGGAGCCCCTGTCGTGAAAAGAAAGGCTCGATGATCCCCCCGAGAAATTGTCGCCTGAGCAATGTCACGGGCTTGCGGATTTACGGGGGCGATAAGTAGTCCCGCAAATAGAATAAGGGTCAAAACATCCATTTTTTCATGGAGCCGTCCTCTCCTTTCTCATGTCATAACCAAAGCGATTAGACGCTACCTGGTGGTATCCATCTCACCTCCTTTCAAGAGGTTTCTTCTCCATCAGTGTGCCGATGCCGGCACCGGCGCACCTTTACGGAGAATCATACCCTCCCTTTGGTCCCAAGTCTACCGGCACCCACCCCGGAAGAGGTCTCATGATCCCAGAGGAAAATTGAGGTCAAGTCCCGGGGCAACGCAGATGCTCAGAGATTGTGGAGAGATTTTCCCCACAGCCGGTCACGCAAGGATCCACTACGGGCCCTCATTGGCACGGTATGTGCAGAATCCCTAGCCAGGTTTCCCCGCTGTTGCCGCAACCAAACCCAACCACAGACCCGGAGAAATGGGATGCGTGTCGCTTGTCCGGTTTGTCACAAGTCTTACAGGATCAACGAAGGTCGACTCCCGGCCAATAAGGAGATCTGCTTTCCGTGTCCCTCCTGCAAGAAAGGCGTCATCCGCATTAACTGGAACACTCAAGCGTATATCGAGGCCTTCGAACCACACAAGCGGGGAACGAGCGAAACGCCCCTTCCCAAAGAGCAAGGAACTCAGGTCCCAAAGGATAAGATCCTTTCTCGGGCATCCAAAGACTTTGCTCCCATGTCCCAGAGCGTTCTGAAAGCCCTGGACATTCTTTCCAACCCCAACGCAAACTTCAAAGAGCTGGCCGATATTGTCAGCACCGATCAGGCGCTGGCAGCGAGGGTTTTGAAACTGGCCAACTCTGCCTACTACGGGATCAAAGGAAACGTCTCCTCGATCCACCATGCCTGCAGCTTGCTCGGATTCAAGCCCTTGGGGGAGCTCATCACCATCGCTGGAACCTCCGGCCTGCTCAGCAGCAGGCTGAGGGGATACGGTATGAAAACCGGAGACCTGTGGCGCCATTCCCTGGCCACTGCGTTTGGGGCAAAAACCATCGCCAACATGAAAATGCCCGAACTGGCCGATGCAGCCTTTGCGGCAGGGCTGATTCACGATGCAGGCAAAATTCTTCTCGATCCCTATGTCCACGAGAAAAAAGAGCTTTTCGAGCGGTTTATGGGAAAGGGGCGACGATCTTATCTCGATGCGGAAACAGAGATCCTGGGATTCGATCATTCGGAAATCACGCATGAAATGTGTAAAAGATGGAATATCCCCGAGGAGTTAAGCCTTGCCGTCCGATATCACCACTACCCCTCTCACACCAAGGACAACGCACTCGCCTACCTGGTTCACATGGCGGATTTCCTCGCCCTCACCAGTCCCATTGCCGATAGCACCGAAGCAAGGTGCGTCCAGAGAGACGATAAGGCGTTGGCCCTCCTGGACCTCCGGCAAGAGGATCTCGGCACCATCATGTACGAAGCGATACACTCGGCAGACGAAATCACGGAACACCTGTGAACGCTGCGGTGAGCCGATGAAAATGGAATATGGGGAATTCTTTGGATGCTCTTTTGTGGGTACCCACCATACTTTGTCCGGAGATCCTCCGGGGAAAATTGCCCATTTGGATTGGAGCGGTCACCTTGGGCTCGGCGACCTTTCGCGGCGGGGAGCTATTTCCCATCCCAACAGGCCGTGTACCCACCCCTTCGAAGGGCAAGGACAAGGTCCTTTTCCGTTTCCAAGGGGATGGGAAAAATCGTGTAGGCCCGGCCGAAAACCGGGAGTCCGTGGGCATCGGAACCGCCGATCCCGTAAACCCCCAGTCTCGCTGCGGCCTCCGAGGCTCGCTCGTTTTCATGGCGCGACGCACTCCCATTGATCGTTTCAAGGGCAGTCAAGCCCCTGAGTCGGAGGACCAGATCCCCCAGGGCTCCGCCCACCAATCCTCTTTGATAGGGATGGGCCGGCACCGCGACTCCCCCAAGATGGCGGATGCGATCTATGATCCTTTGAATCGGCAATCTTATGGGGAAGTCGTCTGCAGCGGCTCTGACCCCGAAGATCAGGAGGTGTCCTTCTGCCGCGCTGTACTCCATGCCGCGAAAGATCGGAAATCCGGTTTTCCGGGATATCTCCTCGAAAGGCTTGCTTACCTCGTAGGAATGATGCTCCGTCACGCAAACCGCGTCGAGGCCCACGTGACGGGCGTGAGGGACCAGTTCTTCCGGCCGGATCAGGGAGTCACCTCCCAAGGAGGTGTGCACATGAAGATCAACCTTGAACATCGCTTCCCCGACGGATCAACCCGTTGCTCTTCATGATCAATCCAAACCCACGGCCGCCGACAGCGTCGGTCCAATCTCCGCGTTTATTGCCAGATCCGCCAGGCTGTCAAGTCCCGTGGGGTCCCTGTTCAAAATTAAAAGGCGGGCGCGGTTTCGCTTTGCAAGCTCTGGAAAACTGGCTGCGGGATAAACCACAAGCGAGGATCCGATGGCCAGAAACAGATCGCAGGCAAGCGTCTCCCTATGGGCATCCTGCATCGCCTTGACAGGCATAGGCTGGCCAAAGGATATGGTGGCTGTCTTGACGATTCCGCCGCATCGACTGCAGACGGGCAACGTCTCGTCTCTTAGAAAGCTTTCGCGTATGCCGTCCAGTTCGTATCGCTCCCCACAGTCCAGACAAGTCGCATAGGTGGCATTGCCGTGAAGTTCGATCACCTGATCATCAGGAACTCCGGATTGTTGATGGAGCCCGTCCACATTCTGAGTGATCACGCAGGCGACTTTTCCCGTCTGGACGAGCTTGGCTACAGCGATATGTCCTCTGTTGGGTCCGGCGCTTTTCATGACCGCTTCGGTTGCAAATTTCCTGCGCCACGACTCCCGGCGCATCTCCTCGGAGGCAAGAAAATCCTGAAAATCTATTGGCCGGTATTTCGTCCATAGGCCGCCAGGGCTCCGAAAATCAGGAATTCCCGATTCCGTGCTGATTCCTGCGCCTGTGAACACCACCCCTCTCCTGCACTCCTGGATCATGGCGGCCAACTGGTCAATCTGTTTTTGTTTTTCGCTCATGAAATTCTCCCCAACCACAAAATCTTACTTCATTCTCCCCGGAGCCTTCTCAGAATCGCCTTTCTCCTTTTCGCGGGCAGTCCAGGGTGAGAGCGCCACCTCACGACGATGCCTTCACAGAACCTCCGACCTGCACCGCCCTGACTAGGTCGGCTACGGAATCCATCGTAATCGATCCATGCTCCATGTCCAGGATCACGAAATCAAATCCGCTCGAAGCCGCGATCTCGGCACCCTCCACACTCCTGAGTTTGACCCACCTGCCCAAGGCCAGCCATAACGTTCTATGGGCTCCCTCACTTGGTTTCGGTATATCATGGCTCTTGCCTCTCGGTGACCCTAGCCGGGTAGATAACACAATTGAGCACAAATAAAAATCCTTTTCACCATGGATTTTGTCCCCTTCAGCCCTTTCATCATCCGCCTCCAGGCTTTCCGGGCAAAAATTTCCAAGCTATGGACAGGAAAGCAGGCCTTGTGTATAAGCTGGGATCATTCGGATTATCCAGGAGCTATTTTTGAAGATCGCAATTTTGACCAAGGAATTTCCGCCCAACATATACGGCGGTGCGGGAGTGCACGTCGATTATTTGACAAGAGAGCTTACCAGGCTGAACCAAGGAGGCCACGAGATTCGCGTCCTCTGTTTCGGCGCTCCCCAAGGGGATGATTTCGGAAGGAAAGTCATCGGTATTCCGGCCGGCCTTACGCTGGCGGTGCAGGATGATCGACACGGAAAGCTCCTGGACGCCTTATTTCGAGATGTGGCCATGGTCGGAGCCCTGGACCAAGCGGACATCCTTCACTGCCATACCTGGTACACCCATCTGGCTGGATGTTTGCTGAAACAGATTTTACAGGTTCCCATGGTTCTCACAACCCACTCTCTGGAGCCCCATCGACCATGGAAAAGGGAGCAGTTGGGTGCGGCGTACCATGCATCCTCGTGGTTGGAAAAAACCGCCTACCAGAATGCCGACGCCGTCATCGCCGTCTCCGGGTCCATGGCAAAGGACGTCCACCGGCTCTACGGTGTCCCGAAGGAGAAAATCCAGGTCATCCCCAACGGAATCGATGCCACCCAATATCGCCCGAAACACGATCCGGGAGTGCTCGCCCGATACGGAATTGATCCGCTGACCCCGTTTGTGCTGATGGTCGGCCGGATCACCAGGCAGAAAGGAATTCTCCATTTCCTTGAGTCCGTGAAGGTCCTCGCCCCTGGAATCCAGTGCGTCGTGTGCGCGAGCGTTCCAGATACCTATCAATTCATGGGGGAGGTCACACAAAAGTTCGAGGAGGTCAGACGGGAGTCTGGAAAGACTGTGGTCTGGGTAAGGGAAACGGTCCCCGTGGAACACCTGATTGTCCTTTACAGCCATGCTTCAGTCTTCCTCTGCCCGTCGGTTTACGAACCGTTCGGAATCATCAACCTGGAAGCCATGGCCTGCGGCACGGCGGTGGTCGCCACCGCCGTGGGGGGAATTCCGGAAGTGGTCACGGATGGTGAAACGGGCCTCCTGATCCCCCTGGAACCCGCCGGCCCCCACGATCCCGAGCCCAAGGACCCGAAGCTCTTCGCCCGGCAACTGGCCTCAGCGGTAAACGATCTTCTCGCCGATCCCCGCAAGCTCCAGGCTATGGGCAGGGCCGCAAGAAAAAGGGTGGAGGAAAGATTCTGTTGGGCTGTCGTCGCCCAACGAACCCTGGATCTCTACAAGCGACTGGCATCACGGGATCGGACTTAAGGCCCGGCTGGATTGGTTTTCTGATGGGCCCGTGTGCTGCGCATGCTCACGTTTTACTTTACCCGGGCACGCGGAACGCCCCTCGACGGGGCCGCCAAGTTCCCCCGGTGCCGGGAAGCTGTGGCGCCGTCTTTCGGGCACCAGGTGGAGCTTCCCCGTATTTCTCCCGTGGCATCCTTTGCGACCGCCGAGGATTTAGGATATATTGTCGGTGGGGACAGATTCATGGGCACCGCTCTCAAAATGCGAAAAGACGAAATCCTGGCCCAATACCCCTATCGAGATCGGATCATGACTCCCGCTTTGAAAGTGTGGGTATTGGCGGGAATTGACGCAGGGAAAGGAGGGAGGAGAAATGAGTATCCTGGAAGGCGTCACCCTTGAGTTCGAGGAATTCATGTCCGGCTTTATCGGCGTGGGGGAAAGCGATCCCCGTAAGGGAGCGGCCATGGGAAGGAATAAGGGAACTGCCATGGAGTTCCACGTTCGGATCAAAATCACTGATCTGAACCGCTTCCTTCGTGAACCGGCGCACGAAGCGGAGCTTTCCGGCACGGTTCGATGCGATCCGCTGGGCGGGCCTTCTCCCATAAGGGATGGACGCTTCAACCTTTTCTCTTTAGACCCGGCGACGGGGATGAGGCAGATGGTCTATTCCTTTAGGTTCACCTCCGACGACGGCCAGGGCTACTTTCTCCACGGGCACAAGGAAGTCCACGACGACCCGGGGAAGGTGGACGTGGTTGAAGACATGACGCGGTTGTTCACCACGCTCTACCGGGGGGAAACCGACCAGTCTCCCGTTTACGCTGCCGGGGAGCTCTACTTCAAGTTATCCGATGCGCCCTCCCTTATGGCATCCATAAGGGTGTCCGAAGACGTGAGTTTTTGGCGAAAAGCGGCTGCCTATGCAGCATTTACCTCCTTCGCTTACGGCGCCCTGCGGGATGTATATCTGACGGAGGTTTTGCCCTTCTATGACACACGGTACGAAAACCTGGTTCTTTCCGGTCTCCTCAAAGGCAGGGAGGGCCCAAAGCCTTTCTTCTTGGTCTCCGGAGAGCACGATAAAGGTTTTCCGTGGGGAGACGGGGAAACTTTCTGGGACGTGCTTCTTGCCGTTGAGGACGGAAAAGGGGACTACCACAGGTACTGCATCACCGACCGCTTCCTGGACGGCTTGGACCTGGAAGTGGCGCAGGGGACCTACCGCTATCACGGCCCTCTTTTCGCCCTGACGACCGGGCATTCCGCGTCTTTTTCACAGATGCAAAGGGAGGAGCCGAAGCTTTTGCGGTGCGACGCGGATATCCACATTGTCTTTGACGCCAAACCCCATGAGACGGTCTCCTTTCCTTTCCCCGTGCAGAACCAGTTGGTCCGCAAAGTGACACGAACAATGGCTCGAAAGTTCCAAGAAATATTTCCTTCCGAACATCCCTTCGGGATACACATCACACCCCATAGCGTTTTCGTCCGGTCAGGCAAGGTATCTATCGAACCACAGGAAGGAAATGCTGATGCCCCATCCATGAAAGCGGAGCTGGAAGTGGACTCGGATCAGACCTTTGGTGAGGCCGAGTGCTCCATTTTCCGCAATATCAAGGAACCCACCATGCTCTACCATTATATTTGCGCCCTCCGACCGGCACAGCAAGCTTCACGTGTCCAGATACACAGCCGCACCCTCAGAGACGAGCGGGAACACTGGGCGAAGGATCAACTTGACGCTTTCCTGGGCACCCTCGTGTCGAGGGCTGCATCAGCGGAATATCTGATGGAAAAGGGGAGGTTGAATCTGAGAGCTTTGGGCCGCCAGGGCGAGGAAGCAGCCAAAGGGAGCCTGATCGCCAAGCAGGGAGAACCCGTGCTCGAAGTGAACAACGATCATTACCCCACCGCGGTCTTTCAGCGGCGCATTGTGAAAGTGCTCGATCCCAGCAGCGAAAAATGCCTGGCCCTGGAGGAGAACATGGACTTGATGCGTCTTGAGGCTATAGGCTCGGAGAGAAAAGTCACCGTGGCCGCTATCCAGGACGATCACAGTAAATTCGCGGCCCTCGATAAGGTCCTTGAGGAGACCGGCTTCGAACAGGTCCTCGCGAACCGATTGGCCGCCGTGGGGAAAACCAGAGAAGACTTCACCATCGTCATCAAACCCAACTTCATGTTCGCTTACAACAAGCTGGACCGCACCACCTTCACCGACCCTGAGCTGGTGGGACATCTTGTGCGCCATCTGCGCGCTGCGGGTTTCAAAAAAATCTCCGTGGTGGAGGCCCAGAGCACATACGGGGAATACTTTGACAAACGTAGCGTCCGGGAGGTGGCAGACTACCTTGGCTTTGACGGAAAAGCCGGATACCAGGTGGTCGACATGACCGAAGACGCCGTGGAAACAAAGCAGTTCGGACCGCACCTGGGTTTACACCCGGTCTCCGCAGCTTGGCGTGATGCGGATTTTCGCATTTCTTTCGCGAAGAACAAAACACACGCTTATTCCTACTATACCTTGACCCTCAAAAACATCTATGGGGCTCTGCCCATGGCCAACAAGTTTAAAGAGTACCACTGCGAGCGTGATATTTACCACACCACCATGGAGTATCTCACCGCTTTCCCCGTGCACTTTGGTCTTGTGGACGCTTACCTGAGCGCGGACGGACCCTTCGGGATATTCTCAGACACGAGACCCAATCAGACCCATACGATCATTGGGGGGGCGGATCTGGTGGCGGTGGACTGGGTCGCCGCCACAAAGATGGGCATCGATCCCATGATCAGTCCCTATATGCGCCTTGCCGTACAATCCTTCGGGAAGCCCGAAATAAAGCTGGTGGGAGACGGGAACCCATACCAGCCATGGCTCAACGTGCCTGTGGCCCTCACCCTGTTCACTCACAAGGGGTTGGATGCAAATTTCCACTTCGGCAATCTGTTCTATTCCGCTGCCGCTCAGATGGACGAGACCCATTTTCACCACAAAGCGAGAGCGCTCCACATCCGTGTCCTGAGAAAGCTGACCGTACCGATCAGGCGCATGTTTTTCGTCCGTACGGGAGAGAAACCTTCCCTGGGAAACCGAATCGCAAGCTGGTTCTTGTACAGGCTCGGCTTTTGATCCTCAACGGGTGGCAGGCCACGCCTTGGACCTCGCTTGCGCTTCCAGCCACGGAACCGCCTCCCTTGAAGTGCCTCGGAACGGACGAGGAACCCCATGAGCGTTTCCCTGTGGACAGCGGCTTTGAAGAGGTGTATTCTTTGGGAAATTTAGAAAAAGAGGCCTATAACTATGGCTACGACGGCCACGCTCATTTTGGATGGCAAAGGGTACGAACTCCCCATCGTGATTGGAACCGAAGGGGAGAGAGCCATCGATATTTCCAACCTTTACAGGGATACCGGCCTGATCACTCTCGACCCGGGATTTGCCAATACGGGCAGCTGTGAGAGCAGTATCACCTTCATGGATGCAGAGAGAGGAATCTTGCGCTATCGCGGAATCCCCATCGAGCAGCTCACCGAGCATTCCACCTTTGTGGAGACGGCGTATCTTTTGATCAATGGCCGTCTTCCTACCAGAAAAGAACTCAATGGGTTTTCCGTCATGTTGAACGACCACTCCCTGGTTCACGAGGACATGCGGGCATTTTTTGAGAATTTTCCGAGAAGAGCCCATCCCATGGGCATTCTCTCTTCCATGGTCAACGCGCTGAGAGCATTTTATCCCCAACTCCCTGAAAGGAAAGAAGAGGAAGAGATCAACATCACCTTCGCCAGGCTGATTTCCAAAGTCAGAACCATGGCCGCCATGTCCTTCAAGATGTCCAGGGGGCATAAAACGGTGTACCCGAGGCACGACCTGAGCTATTGTGCCAACTTCCTCAACATGATGTTCGACTCCCCCGTTCGGCCTTATGTGATTGATGATGATTTGGTAAAGGCCCTGAACATATTTTGGATCCTTCACGCAGACCACGGGCAGAATTGCTCCACGGCAGCGGTGCGTTTGGTGGGAAGTGCCCGGGTGAATCTCTACGCGGCCATTTCCGCAGGAATCTGTGCTCTGTGGGGGCCCTTGCACGGCGGCGCCAATCAGGCCGTGGTGGAAATGCTGCAGGAAATCGTCGACCGAGGTGGAGACCCTGCCGCGTTTATCGCCAGGGCAAAGGATAAAAATGATCCCTTTCGTTTGATGGGCTTCGGCCATAGGATCTATAAAACCTATGATCCCAGAGCGCGTATCATGGAAAAGCTCTGTGACAAGCTGCTGAACAAGCTCCAACGAGAGGATCCTTTACTGGAAACCGCAAGGCGCCTGGAGGAGACGGTCAGAAATGACCCTTACTTCATCGATCATGACCTGTATCCCAACGTGGATTTTTATAGCGGCATCGTTCTCCGGGCCCTGGGTATCCCCACGAACATGTTTGCGGTCATGTTCGCCATCGGTCGCCTTCCCGGCTGGATCAGCCAGTGGAAGGAGAGCGTGGACGATCCCAACTGGAAGATCCACCGGCCCCAGCAGGTCTACACCGGGCCGCAAAATAGGGATTATGTCCCCATGGACGAAAGGGGCTAACCGGATCGCCCCCGGACCGGCTCTTGGCCCCCGCACCCGGATCGCCCAGTGCACATGGGGACGGAGGGGTTCCTGGGGGGGTTGCCGGCCTCCAGGTCTCGGGCCGATGGGGAGATACGGCTAGAGCCGGACCGGTTAAAATGGCTACTTTCTTCGTCGTGAAAGGGTGCGCCCATGATTTTAGGACTTGATGTGGGAGGGACTCAGGCCGATGCGGTCCTCCTGGAGGGGAATCGGGTCCTCGTGGAGACGAAGACGCCCACGGAGGATGACCTTCTCGAAACGCTCAGGAGCTCGCTCGACAAGACCCTGTCCGGGGTGGACCCCGCGCAGATCGAGCGCATGGCCTTTTCCACCACCACGGCAATGAACGCCATCATTCAAGACCGCCTGGAGCCTACGGGGATGATCGTGACCGCCGGACCCGGGATGGATCCCGACTGGTTTGCCGTAGGCCCGTCCTTTCACGCGGTCGAGGGGTGCCTGAACCACCAGGGTTTTGAGGCCTCGCCCCTGAACAAGGAATCTGTCCTGAGCGCCGCCGCGAAGATCCAGAGGCAAGGCATTAAAACGCTGGGCGTTGCTGGGAAATTTTCGGTGCGCAACCCTGCCCATGAAATGCAGATCACACAGTGGACGGAAGGCTATTTTTCCCATATCGCGCTGGGGCACCGGATCGCCGGAGTCCTGAACTTTCCTCGCCGCATCTCCACGACCTATCTGAATGCGGCTCTCCATGGGCTCTACGCTCGATTCCTGGACGCCCTCAAACAGATATTGAACGAGAAAAATCTCCACGCCCCCGGGTATCTCCTGAAACCCGATGGGGGGACGGTGACCCTGGAGAAAAGCCTGGAATCTCCTGCCAGGACAGCCCAGTCCGGGCCTGCAGCAAGTGTCATGGGAGCCCTCGCCCTGGATGGTTGCGAGGGGACGGCGCTGGTTCTGGATATCGGCGGAACCAGCACGGACATGGCCGTGGTCCTGGATGGTCTGCCCCTCCTGGAAAAACAGGGAATCCGACTGGGGTCCTTTCCAACGCTGATTCGCTCCCTGTTAACGCATTCCGTGGCGGTGGGCGGGGATAGCGAGATTTGGATCGACGAGGGCGGAGCCCTGAGGATCGGCCCCTTGCGCAAGGGCAGGCCGCTCGCTTTCGGAGGATCAATCCTTACCCCGACCGATGCCATGGTCACACTGGGCTTGCTCGAGGCGGGGAACAGGGTGGCCGCCGGAGAGGGCGTGGAAAATTTGGGACGTGTTCTCGGCCGGGATCTAAAAACGACCGCCGAGCGGGTGCTTGAAAAAACGGCCGAGATCATCGCCGATTCCGCAAGGGCTTTCCTTCAGGAGATCAATTCAAGGCCCGTCTACACCGTCCATGAAGTGTTGCAGGAGCAAAGGATCGAGCCCACATGCCTGGTCCTTATCGGGGGCCCTGCTCCTCAGATCGCTCCGTACGTGGGCAAATCCCTCGGGCTCCCCTACCGCGTACCGGTGCATTTCGGCGTGGCCAATGCGGTGGGGGCCGCGGTTGCAAGGGTCACCTCCGAAATCACCCTTCACGCAGACACGGAGAGAGGCGTGGTCATCATCCCAGAGGCCGACATGCAGAAACCCATAGACCATCGCTTCAAGATAGATCAGGCCGTTCAACTGGCCCGTGAAGTGCTCAAAGAACGCGCCTTGATGGAGGGGGCGGACCCGGATGCGTTGCACCTGTCCATCACCGAAAAGCAGATCTTCAATATGATCCGGGGGTATTCGAGAACGGGCCAGAATATCCGCCTCAAAATGTGCGTCACCCCCGGGCTCATTCCCCGTTGGGAGAGGAAACGCTGAAATGATCAAAGCCATGCGTCGCACGGGTCTGGTTTTCTTCCCCGCCTTCGACTGGGCGATCAGCCCCACCCACCCGGAGCGGGAGGAACGCCTTCTCTATACCCAGGATCAAGTTCTGGAAGAAGGCCTGCTGGATGTGGACGGAATCGTGGAGTACAAGGTGCGGCCTGCAACCTACGGGGATATTCAACGGGTTCATTTCTGCGTCCCCGACGAAGAAGTCGTAACCACGGAGAGCCATCTGATCGCTGCCGGTGGTTGTCTGGTGGCTGCCGATGCCGTCCTCCAGGGTGAAGTGGACAACGCCTTCGCCCTGGTCCGGCCGCCCGGTCACCATGCCATGCGCGTGGTTCACGGCAATCGCGGGTTTTGTAACATCCACAACGAAGCCATCATGATCGAATACATTCGGGAAACCTACGGGATCAAGAGGGTTGCCATCGTGGATACGGACTGCCACCACGGGGACGGAACGCAGGACATCTACTGGCACGATCCCAACACCCTCTTCATTTCCGTCCACCAGGACGGCCGCACCCTCTATCCCGGTTCCGGTTTTCCCCGTGAGAGCGGGGGCCCCAATGCGCAAGGGGCCACGGTGAATATCCCTCTCCCCCCCCAAACCGGGGAAGAAGGGCTCCTGTACGCCCTGGAGGAGTTGGTGATGCCCGTTGTGGAAAAATTCGAACCGGAGCTGATCGTCAATTCAGCGGGACAGGATAACCACTTCAGCGATCCCATCACCAACATGAATTTTACAGCGCACGGATACGCTCTGCTCAATGCCCGCCTCAAGCCGCACATTGCCGTACTGGAAGGAGGCTATGCCGTTGAAAGTGCGCTCCCTTACGTCAACGTGGGGATCATCATGGCCATGGCCGGCCTGGATACTTCCCATGTGAAGGAGCCCAATTACGATCGGGATTACCGCCCCCAGCCTCCCGAGATCACCGATCATATCAAAAGGCTGGTTAGGGAGCTAAAGACGTACTTTTTGGGGGGCGGGCTGAAAAAGATCGAATACGCGGACGGGCAGATCGTGGAGAGGGCAAAAAGTATCTATTACGACACGGACGGGATTCATGAAAAACAGCGCGAAAAGGTTCGTTTCTGCCGAGACTGCGCGGGCGCTCTTTGCGTTGAATCCTCTTCAAGCCTGGGTCAGCAAATCCTGGGTGTCCATGTCCCCTCCGGTGCGTGCAAGCCCTGCCAGGACACGGCCCTTTCCTGGTTTGAAAATGCTCCCCGCAAGACTTTCAGCCACATTTACTTGCAAGACCGGGTGCGGAAATCCTATCTGCGGATTTGAAGCGCGACTGCGCCGGCCAAAGCCGGTGATGTTCTTATCCACACTTGGAAAACCCGCAGAAATGGCAGGTTGCGCACCCTTCCTCGAAGCTGATGGTTTGACCGCAATCCGGACAGGTCTCCCCCAGTAAACTCTTGTCGTAACGCTTGCTCTTTGTGGATGGCTGGTCCTTTAAATATCTCTTGTCAAGGACCCGGGCAATGGCATCCGGGATCGAAAGGACAAGCCCGTCCTTTTGAAACACGGGATGTTCCCCGCCGATTCCCTTTAACTGCTCGACGATTTTGTCCACCTTTACCCCTGAGCGCAGGGCAAGAGAGACAAGCCGGCCAATGGCCTCGGTTTTCGCCGTTGTGGATCTTCCTGACTTTCCTATCAGGGCAAAAACCTCGAACGGTTGACCTTCGTATTCCGTGACGGTCACGTAAAGGTTTCCCATGCCGGTGGTCACCTTTGTGGTGAACCCATCCAATGTCTCCGGGCGATCCTTAACGGCCGTCATGAACACATCTTCCAGGGGGTCCTTTTTAGCGACGGAAAGAACCTGGTTTTCCTTGCTCCCGTCCCGGTAAATGGTCACCCCCTTGCAACCCAGTTCATAGGCCAGATTGTAAACTTTCATGACGTCTTCGGCGGTGGCCTCCCGGGGCAAATTCACGGTCTTTGAAACCGCGTTGTCCGTGTACTTCTGAAAGGCGGCCTGCATGCGCACGTGCCAGTCCGGTGAGATGTCGTGGGCCGTCACAAAGACTCTCCTCACGTCTTCGGGGATGTCCACCATTTCCCGGATGCTTCCGCTCTGGGCGATGCGGTTCATCAACTCCTGGCTGTAAAATCCCCGCTGCCTCGCCACCCATTCAAAATACGGATTCACCTCCAGCAACTCGTCGTTGTCCATCACCCGCCGGACAAAGCTCAGTGCGAAAAGGGGCTCGATCCCGCTGGAGCAGCCCGCGATAATGCTCAGTGTACCCGTGGGCGCGATGGTGGTCATGGTCGCGTTTCTGTATGTGCAACCGGGCCGATCCCTGTAAATGCTCCGGTCAACGTTTTCAAACACCCCCCGCTCTTTGCCGAGGGCTCCGGAGGCCTCGCGGGACTCACCCTGGATAAAACTCATGACCTGTTCGGCGATTTCAATGGCCTCATCCGAATGATAGGGGACTCCCAGCGCATAGAGCATGTCGGCAAAACCCATAACCCCGAGGCCGATTTTGCGGTTCCCCTTCACCATGCGGTCAATTTCCGGCAAGGGGTATTTGGACGCGTCGATCGTGTCGTCCAGGAAACGCACAGACCACCATACAAGCTCTCGCAAACCATCCCAGTCGATGACCGGATCGTCTGGATCTTGCACAACGAACTTGGCCAGGTTGATGGATCCGAGGTTACATGCCTCCATGGGCAGCAGGGGCTGTTCACCACAGGGATTGGTACTTTCTATCTCGCCCAGTGTCGGCGTGGGGTTATCCCCATTGATTCTATCCAGGAAAAGCACGCCGGGATCCCCCGCCTCCCAGGCGCGTTCCACGATCATCCGGTAGACTTCCGGGGCATTCAACTCACCGACCTTTTCGAGCCCCCTCGGATCGATCAAGGCGTAGTCCTTGTTTTCCTTCACCGCTTCCATGAACGCATCCGTTACCGCAACGGAAATATTGAAATTGTTCAGGTCGCTGGTGTTCTTTTTGCTGTTCACGAACTCCACGATGTCCGGGTGATCCACCCTCAATACGGCCATGTTGGCCCCCCGGCGAGTACCCCCTTGCTTAATCTGTTCCGTGGCCGTATTGAAAATCTTCATGAAAGAAACCGGCCCGGAAGCAACGCCTCCCGTCGTTCCCACCCTGCTGTTTTTTGGCCTCAACCGGGAAAAGGAAAATCCCGTTCCTCCACCGGATTTATGGATGAGGGCGGCATTTTTCAGGGCATCAAAGATCCCCTCGATGCTGTCCTCCACCGGAAGAACAAAGCAGGCGGCCAGCTGGCCCAGCCTTCTTCCCGCATTCATCAGGGTCGGAGAATTGGGCAGAAATTTGAACTCCGTCATCATCCCGTAGAAGATCTCCTCCATCTTTGCCGCCTGGGTTTCATCCCCGTAGTTCCTCTCCGCCTTTGCCACGTGGTGCGCTACCCTCCTGAACATCTGCTCCGGGGTCTCGATGACCTTTCCTTTGCTGTCTTTCCGCAGGTACCTTCGCTCCAGGACCTTCCTGGCATTCTCGGACAAAACTAGACCGTTTTTGAGGAAAATGGATTTGTTCAACCGAACGGGTGCGGCCCTGGTTAGCCCATACTCCAAGAGCTTTTCCTGGATCATCTTTTCAATGACCGGCATGGGAATCGTGTGGAGCTCCATCCTGGCGATCTCTTCGCGTACAAATCGACTGATGTCCATGGCCTGATCCGGATGGATGCTGTTTTCCCTGACCAGGAGAGCTGAAAACAGGTGATCATCCCAGCGGTAGGCGGTCAAATCAAAGTTGCCTTCTTCGGTCACCAAAACCTTTCCCCTCTGACCCATGGACAACCTCCTCTAAATAAAAATGAGAGTCTCTTGACGAGACCTGGGCTCTGAGAAAAACCCTGAAGCGCCTTGAAAAATCCAGATCTCAAAGCTATAAAGATTCAGGCCTAACCGTTTCACGAATTTATCAAAAAAGCGGACAGCCCTTTGGTACGGGAAGTAAAAGATAAGAGCGCTCTGCTCTGTCGAAAAGCGATCAGGCGCCGCGAAATGGCGGGCTACCCATGGGCGACCTGAAAACCATCGGCGACCATTATAGATACAATATATAGTATGTCAAGAAAAAAAGCAACCCAACATCTAAGGTCTCTGATTTTCAGATCCAATAGCCTCGGGAGAGGTCGAGGAGGAGGAAATGACCATCATCCATGGCTTTGAGATTCAGCGCCGGGAAATCATCGGAGAATTGAGAACCGAAGCCTGTCTCTACCACCACGTGAAGAGCGGGGCGGAACTGCTTTCCCTGAAAAACGACGATGAGAACAAGGTCTTCGGCATTACCTTTCGCACCCCTCCCAGGGATTCCACCGGGGTGGCCCATATCCTGGAACACTCCGTGCTTTGCGGTTCCCGTAAGTATCCGGTTAAGGAACCCTTCGTCGAGCTGTTGAAGGGTTCACTGAATACCTTCCTCAATGCGTTCACCTACCCGGATCGAACCTGTTACCCTGTGGCCAGTCAGAACCTCAAGGATTTTTACAACCTTGTGGATGTCTACCTGGACGCGGTTTTCTATCCCCGATTGACCCCCTTTGTCTTCCAGCAGGAAGGCTGGCATTTTGACATGGAAGACCGGCACGGACCTTTTCGCTACCAGGGGATTGTGTTCAGCGAGATGAAGGGGTCGTATTCCTCTCCTGACACGATGCTGGGGCAGGCCATTCTCCAATCGCTCTTTCCTGACCACCCCTACCGTTTTGATGCAGGCGGACACCCGGAGCAGATCCCCAACCTCACCTTCGAGCAGTTCAAAGGCTTTCATGCCAGATATTACCATCCTTCCAATTCCCGTATCTACTTTTACGGGGATGATCCTCCCGAGGAACGACTGAGGCGCCTCAACGACGTTCTCGATGACTTTGAAGGAATGCAGATTGATTCCCAAATCTTCTTGCAGGCACCATTCGCAACTCCCAGACGTTTCGAGTTTCCATGCATCCCCGGGGAGGAAGGCGAAGAAGGGCCGAAAGGGATGGTCACCGTCAACTGGGTGGTTGGCGAAACCACCGAAACAGAGCTGAATTTGAGCCTGCGCTTGCTCGACTATGTTCTCCTGGGAATTCCGGCCTCCCCTTTACGAAAAAGCCTGATTGACTCGGGGCTGGGGGAAGACCTCGCCGGTGACGGCCTTGGCTCGGAACTGCGGCAGATGTATTTTTCCACCGGGCTCAAGGGAGTGGAGTTGGGAAATACAGGCCAAGTCGAGGCCGTGATTCTGGAAACATTACAGAGCCTTGTGCGGGGAGGGATCGATCCAAACATGGCGGAAGCGGCTCTCAATACCGTCGAGTTCCGCTTTCGAGAGAACAACACGGGGAGCTTTCCCAGAGGACTGGCAATCATGCTGCGAGCTCTCAGTACCTGGATCTACGGTGGGGATCCCCTGGCGCTCGTTAAATTTGAAGTGCCCCTGGAAGCCGTAAAATCCCGCGTCAAAACCGAGAAGCATTTCTTCGAGGCGCTCATCGATCGATATTTTTTGAAAAATGCTCACCGAAGCTCCCTCGTACTCAAACCGGACCCTCAACTGAAAGAGCAGGAAGAGAAAGCGGAACAGGACCGCCTGGCCGGGGCTCGTTCCGCTTTGAGTTCGGTTCAAATCAACAGGATCATCGAGGAGACGGGGGAATTGAAACGCCGGCAAGCGTGCCCGGATCCTCCAGAGGCCCTGGCGAGCATTCCCCGATTGAAACCGGCGGATCTGGAGAAGAGGAATAAGATCGTTCCGCTCTCTTCCTCGGTGAAAAAGGGGATTCCTCTCCTTTTTCACGACCTGTTCACCAGCGGCATCGTTTACGTGGACCTCGGACTGAACCTGCGGGTTTTGCCCGAGAGCCTGATTCCATACGTGCCCCTGTTCGGGCGTGCACTTCTGGAGATGGGAACCCTCGCGCATGATTTTGTCGCTTTCACCCAGCGGATTGCAAGGGATACGGGGGGCATTCGCCCACAAGTGTTCACCTCCGTAGAAAAGAACACCCCCAGGAGCACCGCCTGGCTTTTCCTGCGAGGCAAAGCCATGGCCGGTCGAGGTGCGCAATTGATCGATATTTTTAAAGACTTGCTTCTTCACGTTCGCCTGGACAACCGGCAAAGGTTCCGCCAGATGGTGTTGGAGGAAAAAGCAAGGCAGGAACGCGTGCTCATCCCCAGCGGGCACCAGTTCATCAACTTGCGTCTTCGGGCGCACCTGAACGCCGCAGACTGGGCTGCGGAACAAATGGGAGGGATCAGCTACGTTTTCTTTCTTAGAGAATTGGCCCGGGCGGTGGATGAAAATTGGGAGAAAGTCCTCGATGTACTCGAAAAAATGCGCAGACTGCTCATCTCCGGAAATACACTCATTTTGAACATCACCCTCGACGAAAAAAGATGGACACGCCTGGAGCCGAGCGTCGATGAGCTCCTGGATTCCCTGCCGGATCAAACGGTGGAGGAAAAGGAATGGGCATGGAGCATGCCCCTGGTTTTCGAGGGATTGACCATCCCTTCCCAGGTGAATTTCGTGGGCAAGGGGTTTGACCTGTACAAGGCAGGATACCGATTTCATGGAGCCACATTGGTCATCGCCCGCTACCTTCGTACTTCCTGGCTCTGGCAGCAGATACGCGTTCAAGGCGGAGCGTACGGCGCTTTTTGCTTTTTTGACAGGCTGTCGGGCGCTCTGTGCATGATTTCCTACAGGGATCCCAATCTCCTCAGGACCATCCACCTATTCGATCAAGGAGGGGAGTTTCTCCGCCAGGTCCATCTGAGCCAAGAGGAGCTAACCAAATCCATCATCGGAACCATCGGGGACCTGGACACCCACATGCTGCCGGACGCGAAAGGCTACCTTTCCATGCTGCGCTACCTCACCGGCGAATCTGAAGAAGAGCGCCAGAGGATGCGGGAGGAAGTCCTCGGGACAAGAGAAGATCATTTCATAGCATTCTCACGGATGCTTGACAACCTGAGGGACCATGGGGTGGTGAAGGTGCTCGGATCGCCCGGCACCATCCAGGCCGTGGCTTCGGAGCGACCTGGATGGCTCAGGGTGGTGAAGGTGATTTAAATTCTTGGAATCGATCTTCTCCGCAGGGTTTTGAGAACACCGGGCACCTTGCGCGGTTGCGTGGACTGCTCCTTTTGTGGTTTTTGGAAATTCTATTTCACATTGAAGTCGTTTGTAATATATTAAATAAGCTATGGTCGGTGCCCTGAGATGAAATGCAACATGAAATACCGTCCCGAGGGCGAATCCTGACAAGCAGGGGCAGGAACAGAGCTTGCGGAGGCTCTGAATGAGCCCGATGATGGGTCCATCAGCGATGTGTGCCTTACCAATGCACGTTGTTCCTGTTTGGACGGGCCGGGCGAAAGCCAAGCTTTCCGGCTTTTTTTTAGTCTTCTTCTGCCAGGAAAGGAGGCACTAATGAATCGTGCTGACATGGAAGAGACCTTAAAGGCCTGTGAATTTTTCAAGGAATTGGAAGCGGAGCAGATCGGGCAGATCTCAAGTCTGTGTGAGATGCGGGCCTTTGAACCGGGACAGTATGTCTTTCATCAGGGAGATTTTGGGGAGCACCTTTACATCATAGCGGAAGGGCATGTTTGCCTGGAAAGATCCTTGGATCTCGGTGCACGGACGGGAAATGTAGTCATTGGGGTTCTTGGGAAGGGTAGGGTTTTGGGTTGTTGGTCGACGCTGTTGGGCGAGCCTCATCATTTGATGTCTTCGGCAAGCTGCCAGACTCCCACGAGGCTCCTGGCCATAAGGGGAGCGGATCTGAGAGAGATGATGCTCAGCAGCAGGAAACTCGGGTTGAATCTGCTGGAGAGACTCTGCTTCCTGCTCCGGGATAGGATACAGGATGCTTACGGCGCCATGGAGAAAATCTAAGCGCCTCCAATCACGGCCGGTTAGGATCCTTGCAGTCTTTGAGACAGAGGCAGGTGGTAACGACCGCACCTCTGCCATACGCCACGCCGACAGAAATCTGACCCTCTCCTCTTCCGCCCGGGGAGATTGAAAACACCGAGCGAGCCCATTGCCCTTTCTTACTCGGAAGATCCTCACAGGGGGAAAACAATCACATAGGATGAAGCGGACGCTATGGCAATGGAAACGGAAATTCAGCGGGAAGAGGAGGCGATGCTCAAAGACGTCACGTCTTTCCTGCGGGACTTTGAGCACGAGAGAAGCAACCTGATTCCCATTCTGCAGATGATCCAGCACAGACACTCCTACCTTCCACCTCAGGCCTTACGGATGGTGGCCGAGCACCTGCAAATGAGCTCCTGCGAGGTTTACGGGGTCGCCACCTTTTACAATCAGTTCCGATTTCACCCGCCGGGCAGGCACCAAATCAAAGTCTGCCTCGGCACCGCCTGCCACGTGAAGGGCGGGGACATCATCCTGGAGAATTTTCAGAGAAAGCTCGGCATCTCTGCCGGTGAAACCACTCCCGACAGGGAATTCAGTGTGGACAGGGTTGCATGTGTCGGCTGTTGTGCGCTGGCTCCTGTGGCGGTTGTGGATGAGACGGTGCATGGGCACGTGGCACCCAGCAAGGTGGAGGGGATCCTGCTCGGATTCCAGATAGAAAGGGAAAAGCAACAAAGAGAAAAAGAGAAAAATGAGACATAACCCGATAGAAACACTCGCCGCAATTCGAGAGGAGGCAGAGAAGCGTCGGAAGAGCAGAGATGAGTCTCAAATACCCAGGATCACCATAGGCCTTGCCACTTGTGGAATCGCCTCGGGAGCTCTGGAGACGAAAAAAGCCTTCGAGGAGGCCCTCGCAAAGCAGGGGGTGGACGGGCGCATCGAAACCGTGGGCTGTTGCGGTCACTGTTATGCGGAACCCGTTGTGGTGATCAGCAACCCCGGATTCCCACCTATCTTTTACCAGAACGTGACTCCCGGTAAGGCAAAAATGCTTGTTAGATCCTTCTTACAGGAGGGCGATCCCCTTTTCGAACACCTCCTCGGCGCCATGGTAGAGAATGAGTTGATTCCCTGGGTGATGGATTATCCGCGTTTTAATCGGGAGGAGCGCATGGTGACCGAAAAATGCGGGCGGATCGATCCGGAGGACATCTATGAATATGTGGCGGAGGGAGGGTACGCAGGACTTGCCAAGGCCCTTGGACGTTCCCCCGAGGAGGTGACCAAGGAAATTCTCGAATCCGGGCTGAGGGGGAAAGGAGGCGCCGGGTTTCCAACCGGAAAAAAATGGCAATTTGCAAGGGAGGCGCGAGGGGACGAGAGGATTGTCATTTGCAATGCGGACGAGGGAGATCCGGGAGCTTACATGGACCGGACGATCCTGGAGAGCAACCCCCATCAGGTTCTCGAAGGGATGGCAATCTGCGCCTACGCGGTGGGAGCCCGGAGAGGAATTGTTTACGTGAGAGCGGAATACCCTCTCGCCGTGAAAACGCTCAGGAAGGCCATAACCCAAGCCAAAGAGATTGGTCTTGTGGGTGAAGGGATCCTTGGCTCGCAATTTCATTTCCACGTCTCTGTGTTTGAGGGTTCGGGAGCATTTGTTTGCGGGGAAGAAACCGCCTTGATCCACTCCATTGAGGGGCGAAGGGGAATGCCGCGCCATCGACCTCCCTACCCGGTTCACGAAGGCCTCTGGGGAGCGCCCACGGTCATCAATAACGTGAAAACACTGGGCTCCGTCGTACCCATCCTGGAGCGGGGCGCGGTTTGGCACAGAACCCTGGGCACACAAACCAGTCCCGGTACCGCAATCTTCTCCGTGGTGGGAGATGTCTTGCACCCCGGCCTGGTGGAAATTCCCTTGGGTGTTACCCTGAGAACGCTCATTTTCGATATTTGCGGGGGGATTCCGCGAAAGAAGAAGTTTAAAGCGGTGCAGATCGGTGGTCCTTCCGGAGGGTGTCTCCCCGCCGATTTCCTGGATACCCCCATCGATTTTGACTCCCTCAGGGAGGCGGGAGCCATGATGGGCTCGGGCGGAATGGTCGTGATGGACGAAGACACCTGCATGGTCGATGTGGCGAGATATTTCTTGGATTTCACCGAAAAGGAATCCTGCGGCAAATGCACCTTTTGCAGGCTTGGCACCCGTCACCTGCTCTCCATTCTCGAGCGAATTACCAGCGGTGAGGGCCGGGAGGGCGACCTGGAGGTCCTCTATGAGCTTGCTGAAGACGTGAGGGCCGGGTCGCTCTGTGGTTTAGGGAAGACGGCCCCAAACCCGATCCTCACATCGTTGCGGTATTTCAGAGCGGAGTACGAAGCACACGTGGGGGAAAAGCGGTGTCCCGCGTGCGTATGCAGGGCACTGACGGCCTTTTATATCGACCTGGACAGGTGCGCCAGGGGATGCGAAGCCTGTGTGGGTTGCTGCCCGGTCGAGGCCATATTTACGACAAAGGACCGGAAAAAAGGGATTGACCAGAGTCTGTGCGTGAAATGTGGTGAGTGCATGGCAGCCTGCCCTCCTGAATATGAAGCGGTAAAAAAGGTCTCTCCGCCCACTCTGGCTCCGATCATAAAGCGGCCCGATAGCCACCCCTGAATTAGGAAAAGCGGACGCGGCGAGGCAAAAAAAATGATCCAACTTGTGGTTGATGACAGGGAGATTCAGGCCGAAGAGGGAAAGACGCTCCTCCAGGCGTGCCTTGACAATGGGATTTACATCCCCAATCTATGTTATTTGAGGGGGATGGACAAGCCTCCCGCTTCTTGCAGAATGTGCTTTGTGGAAATCGAGGGAGAGATGGAGCCGGTCCTTTCCTGCACGGTCAAGGTGAGGAACGAAATGATCGTGCGGACCGACACGCCTGCCGTGAGGAGGCTTCAACGGTCGGGGCTGCGACTTTTGCTCTCCGCTCACGATGTGGACTGTGCCCATTGCCCTGCCAACAGGAATTGTGAGTTGCAGCGGATAGCAAAGTTCCTGAAGATGGGATTGAAGCAGAAGCGCTTCGACCAAGTTCTCAAAATACCGCCCGTGGTGAAAGACCACCCCTTCCTGGATTACTATCCCAATCGATGCGTTCTATGCGGAAGATGCGTCTTCACATGTGAAAGCCTGCACAAACGCCCTTTCCTCAACTTTGCCAAGAGAGGATTCGACACGACGATCACCTTCTTCGGAGCAGAAACAATCACAAAACCTCCGTGCGAGGGCGAACCGGCCTGCGTAGAGGTCTGCCCCGTCGGAGCTTTGGTCCTGAAAGACAAAGGAGACGGGACCTGCTGATGAAAAGATGATGTCGTCGTGGCATCACACAGCATTTTCGGTTCCCGGAGCCGACCCGTGGAAAAAGCGAGAAGCCGAAGGAGGTTCGGAGGCGCAGCGTTCCAGCGGACGGCCTGACTGCCGTCGGATCGCCGCGGATTTGTCCATGCAAGGGACGAGAGGGTTTCGTGGAGGAAATTATGGCCGATTTTCCCAGTAGCGTCAACATGAAGGCACGCAGGGATGGCGACCAGGTAGAGCTGTTGGTGGACGGTCATGTGGATCTCCCATACCACATGAGGAATCATTGCCGGGATCGAAAGCTGTCCACGTTGGCCGAGGGCCCCTTTACCCTGACCAAGGCGAAGGAGTGCGGGCTGAGGATCTTCTGCACCGCCCTCTACTGCGAGGATCGGTTCAACGGGGAGGAGGCCCTCGGGCATTATTTGGAGCTCGTTCGGTTTACCGAGCAACGCTTTGACGGAGTCGCCATGATGAGATCCGCTGCAGACTTCCAAATGGTGAAAAATGATCCGGCCCTGATAGGAACACTGCTTCTCTTGGAAAACGCGGATGCGCTCGCTTCGAACCTCGGTTTTGTCAAAGCGCTGAGGAGGCAGGGAATATACGCGGTGGGGCTCACCCATGCCGGCAAGAACCGTCTGGGAGACGGAAATGGAGTCGCTTATTCCGAAGGGCTGACCCCGACAGGAAGAGAGGTGCTCCGGGCTATCGAGAGAGAAGGCCTGGCCGTCGATTTGGCCCACCTGCACCCCCGATGCTTCTGGGAGCTCGTGACCGCTTTCAAAGGACCGATAATGACTTCCCACACGGGCGTCAGGGAGATTTGTGATATACAAAGAAACATCGACATGGAGCAGGCGGAGGAGATCTTCCAGAGGCGTGGGTTGGTAGGGATCAGTGTGAATCCCGAAATGTTGTCTACAAAAGGAACGGCCGGTTCCGAGGAGATCTTCGTCCACCTGGACAGTTTGGTCCAGAGGTTTGGACCGAACGGGGTTGGGATCGGCAGCGATTTTTGCGGATTTGAGGTGTTTCCCGACGATGTGAAAGACGTGGGAGACCTCCTTCGCATAAAGGAGCGGATGATCGATCATGGTTACGGCGAGGAGGCTGTTCAAAATATCATGGGGTTAAACTGGTTGCGTTTTTACGAGTCCTTGTTCTAAATGGAAGAGCTGAAGATCGGGCATCTGAAGTTGACCAACCGGCTCGTCATGGCTCCCATGGCGGGCATCACGAACCTGCCTTTTCGTCTTATGGCAAAAAAGATGGGCGCCGGATTGGTGAGCACGGAAATGGTCAGCGCCATGGGTCTTTGTTTACGTCAAAAGGGAACCCTTAGATATCTGAGAAGTCATGGGGCGGAAGGCCCGCTTTCGGTACAGATATTCGGATCCGATGCCCATTCCATGGCTTCTGCAGCGGTTATCGCCGTGGACCATGGGGCGAGCATTGTGGATATCAATATGGGTTGCCCGGCGCGAAAGGTTGTGAAGTCCGGAGCGGGCGGCGCTCTTCTGCGTAATCCCGGCAAGGTCAGGGAAATCGTTCGTGCGGTGCGTGACGCATGCCCGGTACCCGTGACCGTGAAAATGAGGGCGGGGTGGAGCCCTGGAGAACCCGTAGCCCTCGATCTTGCGCGATTGGTGGAGGACTGCGGCGCCGATGCCATCACGCTTCATCCCCGCTATGTGACACAGAGCTTCTCCGGAAATGCGGACTGGGGACTGATCGAGGAGGTGAAGGCCCGGGTGGGGGTGCCTGTGATCGGAAACGGAGACGTGTGCGAACCGGCCATGGCGCTCGAGATGCGGGAGAGGACAGGCTGCGATGGAGTGATGATCGGCCGGGGCGCGGTGGGAAACCCTTGGATTTTCAAGCACATTTTAGAGATGGAGAGGGGGCGACCGATCCGTCCTCCGTCTTTGGAGGAGCTTAGAACGGTGATCATGGAGCATTTCCATCTCTTGTGCACCTTTATGGGGGAGGGAAAAGCCTCCCTGCTCATGCGCGGGCTTCTGCTCCGGTACACGAGAGGCCTCCCCCACAGCAACGCCTATCGAGAGGAGATTTCGCGAGTGAGGAATTTGGAAACGCTGGTGGCGAGCCTGGATGCGTATATCTTTTCTCTGGGGGGGGTCAAGCCGTGAGGGTCAAGCTGGCAAAGACGGCAGGGTTCTGTATGGGTGTTCGGCGCGCGATGGAGAAGGTGCTCTCAGAAGCAAACAAGGGCGGAGATCCACTTTACACCTTCGGGCCTCTCATCCACAATAAGCAGGTGCTGGATTTGCTGGAGTCGAAGGGGGTCGGATCGATCCACAAACTGGATAGGGCTCGAGACGGCCGCGTGGTTATCAGGGCGCACGGGATTCCTCCTGCCCAACGGCAAGCGATCAGGAAGTCGGGGGCAAAGGTCATAGATGCCACCTGTCCCAGGGTGGCCAGGGTCCAGGCGATCATCCGCTACTACAGTAGTAAAGGGTACTGCGCGGTGATCGTAGGAGACAGGGATCACGCCGAAGTGGAGGGGCTCATGGGCTACGCGCGGGGGGAGGTCTACGTGATTCAGGGCCCGGAGGATGTTTCTTCCTTGCCGGAATTCCCCCGCGCTTTCGCGGTGGCCCAGACGACCCAGAACGAGCGCAATTACACGGAGGTTGCAAAAAGGCTGAGAGCCCGGTTTCCCCATATCTTGATTTTTGATACCGTCTGCGAAACCACCCATCAACGCCAACAGGAGGTTCGCTCTTTTGCCGGGCAGGTGGATGCGGTGGTTGTGGTGGGAGGCTACCACAGCGCCAACACCCAGCGACTGGCGGAGGTGTCGAGGGAGGCCGGCCTGCCCACCTTCCATGTGGAAACGGGCAAGGATCTGAACAAGGAAAGGCTGCAGGGGATGGAGGTTATCGGCGTAACTGCGGGAGCTTCGACCCCAAATTGGATGATAAAGGAAATTGTGCGGGAGATAGAAAGCGTTCGGGGGCGGAGGGAGAGCAGTCTGATTCGCAGGCTGAAGGAAGTCTACAAATTCGTGGTGTTAAGTAACCTGCTGGTGGCTTCCTGTGCGTTTTCTTTCAGTTACGCTTCGCTGGTTTTGTGTGATACGGTGCGGGATATGAGGTTCCCGTGCCTCGCCTTCCTGTATATTCTTGCCATGTACACTTTAAACCGGTTTTTGGACAGGGGGGCCAGTGCGTACAATGATCCCGAGAGGGCCGCATTTCTGAGGAGACATCGGCCTCTTCTGGTGATGGTTGGTGTTGGCTGCATCTGTGGTGCGATGATCGTTTCCTACCATATCGGCCCCACCACGCTTTTGAGTATGGCGGGCTTGAGCTCTCTGGGGATTGTTTACAGCGTTCCGCTTCTCCCGAAGAGGATGCGCGAGAAATGGCGGTATTCGAAGATCAAGGATGTTCCTGGATCGCGGAGCATTTCTGAGGCGCTGGCTTGGGGAGCAATCATCACGGTTCTGCCTTTGCTGGAGGGAGATCGGATTTTGTGGCCGGTTTGGGTGGCTTGCGTTTCGGTGGTTTTGTTGATGGCTTTTTGCCGATCGGCGATTTTCGACATTTTTCAAGCCCAGGGAGACCTGATCGTGGGGACAGAGACATTACCCATTACCATTGGTGAAAACAGAACCCTTGGACTGCTGAAGGGGGTCCTCACGGCTGTGGGAGTGGTTCTTTTCGTTGGGCCTTTTCTGGGACTTGCCAGCGGCTTTGCTTACCTTCTTCTTTTGCCTGTGTTTGGGTTTAGCCTCTGTTTGGTTGCCTATGAGAGGCGTTGGCTCCTTCCCGGTACGGCGTTTGAGGGGCTGGTGGAGGGGAATCTTTTTGTGACCGGGGTTCTCGCTTATCTTTGGCAGAGGATTTCATGGCCGCCGTAAGCGTGATCATACCCACTTTTAACAGGGCCCACATGGTGTGCCGGGCCGTCGGTTCGGTTCTCGGGCAGACTTACAAGGAATTTGAACTCGTTGTTGTGGACGACGGGTCTACCGATGACACGGGGAGAAGGGTGCGGGAGTTTGGTAATCGAATCGATCTGGTGACCCATGAAACCAACCGCGGCGTATCCGCCGCGCGGAATACAGGGATCCGCTTTTCCAAGGGAACTTTCCTGGCCTTCCTGGACTCCGATGACTACTGGCTTCCGGAGAAGCTCGAAGCGCAGGTGGAATTTTTGACCAAGCATCCGGACCGAAAGATTTGCCAGACGGAGGAATTGTGGATGAGGAGGGGGCGGCGGGTCAACCCTGGGAAGAAGCACCTGAAGCCGTCGGGGGATATTTTTTTTCCTTCCCTTGAACGTTGTCTGGTGAGTCCTTCCGCGGTCGTACTGCGACGAAGTTTACTGGCGGAGGTGGGGCTTTTCGACGAGAGTCTTCCTGTGTGCGAGGATTATGACTTGTGGCTCAGGATTGCTTGTCGGTATCCTGTGCATCTCATTCCCAGGGTGCTTCTTGTAAAGGAGGGGGGAAGGGAGGACCAGTTATCTTGCCAAATGAGAGGAATGGACCGGTATCGCATAAAGGCTCTTTTGAATCTCATCCAGAGCGGGCGGCTTGATGCGGAGCAGCGGGAGGCAAGCCTCCAAGCGCTCTCCAGGAAATGTATGATCTACGGCAATGGCTGCCTCAAGAGGGGGAAGGAGGAGGAAGGCAAATTTTATCTTGCACTTCCGGACAAGCTGAGAAAGGGCGTGGGGTAGAAATGGCGGCATTCAAGACCGGCAAGGGGGTTTATCCCGGGTGGTGGATCGTGGCCGCGTGCTCTGCTTTGACTTTTTACGGTGCGGGGACGTTTTTTTATGGTTTCAGCGTGTTCGTTCGGCCCATGGCGGAGGAACTGGGATGGAGCATGGCTCTCATTTCCGGAGCGTTCTCCTTGTATCGGCTTGAGTCCGGGATCGGCGCTCCGCTTGCGGGGTATCTTCTGGACAGGATTGGACCGAGGATACTGGTGTTCGGGGGCGGCATTCTCTGGGCTGCGGGACTCATCTACTTGAGCCAGGTCAAAACGGTTTTTCAGTTTTACGCCGGTTTCTTCCTCATTTCCCTCGGATGGACCTTCGCATCCGGAGTGGCTGTGGCTGCTCCCCTTATTGGAAAATGGTTCATCAGGAAAAGAGGTCGAGCGCTGGGGGTTTTTACGGCGGTGGGGGGATTTAGCGGCATACTTGTTCCCGTGCTGTCCCACAGCATTTCCGCTTACGGGTGGAAGCGGACGCTCATGGTGATGGGAGTCCTGACCGCTGCAATCGCGCTCCCTATCGGCACCTTGCTGAGGCACAGGCCGGAAGACTACGGTCTTTTGCCCGACGGTGTGGCGGTTGGAGTTATCGGGAGCGGAGCACCCGGCAGCGAGGCGTTCCGCGAGAAGGAAGTGGACGTGCCGGTCAGAAAGGCCTTTCTTGGCCGATCCTTCTGGATTCTTTCAGCTTGCTTCCTCTCCTTCCAGATGACCATGTCTGCGCTCTTCGTCCACTTGGTCCCTCATCTGACCACAGCGGGTATCGATTTGAGGACAGCCTCTTTGACCGTGACCTTTATCACCTTAAGCAGCGTGCTGGGGCGGGCTGGTTTCGGGTGGCTGTCCGACATCTGGAAAAAAAAGTGGCTCTTGATGGCGACCTTTTTGCTTCAGGGGGTAGGTCTCGTCGCCTTTTCGCGGGTACAGACCGTGGTGCACCTGATCCCCTTTTTAATTGCCTACGCGCCAAGCTACGGAGGATCTCTCGTCCTGCGGGCCACTGTCGCCGGAGCGTTCTACGGTCGGAGGAATTTTGGGACCATGTACGGGGCCCTTTTGGGAATCGCGACCTTCGGGGGAGTCGCGGGTCCCGTGCTGGCGGGCTATGCCTATGACCTTCAGGGCAACTACCGGCTCGTCTTCCTCGCCTTCGCTTTCGTGAGTTTTTTTACCGGGCTTCTCGTCCTGCTTTTGAAGGATCCCGGGGCCGAGCGGTGAGGAGGGGGTGTGGTTTTTTCTGAGAGGGTGGCCCGGGCTAGCCGAGGCGTTCCAGGAGACGATCAAGCTCGTCGTCGGAGTAAAAATGGATGATGAGGCGACCCTGGTTGCCCTTCTTTTTGATTTCCACCTTGGTACCGAGAGCTCGCTTCAACGTCTCCGCCTGGGAGTGGAGATAATGGTCGGTGTCCCCTCCGCGTTTTCTTGGCGGGATCGTGGGTTTTTTTGTGGCGGCCAGGAGTTCGGTTTGCCGCACGGACAGGGCCTTTCGGATGATAAGGTCCCTCAGGGCTTTCTGGTCTTCGGGGTTTTGCAGCCCTACGAGAACCCGGGCGTGACCCATGCTGAGGCGGCCGTCTATGAGGTCCTTTTGGATGGAAAAGGGTAGCTTGAGGAGTCTGAGGAGGTTGGTCACGGAGGTGCGATCTCTTCCCAGCGTTTTTGCGAGGGATTCCTGAGTTGCCCCCGCCTCCTCCAGGAGCTTACGGTAGGCGAGGGCTTCCTCGATGGGATTGAGATCTTTTCGGTGGATGTTCTCGATCAATGCCAGCTCCAGGGACTCCAGGGGAGTGGCCTCTCGAACGATAACCGGCACGTGCTTGAGGCCGGCTCGCTGGGCGGCACGCCACCTCCTTTCTCCGGCAATGAGTCGGTAGCCGCTTTCCGTTTTGCTGACCAGCAGGGGGGTGAGAATTCCTTTCTCCGTGACGGAGTTGACCATTTCTTCCATCTCCGCCGCACCGAACTCCTGGCGGGGCTGATAGGGATTGGGCTCTATGGCTTCCAGGGGGCAGTAGAAGAAGTGTTCTTTTCTCTCCTCCAGGTGATCAACGTCGGGAATGAGGGCGGACAAACCCTTTCCCAGAGCTTTTCTCTTTGTCATGATCTACTTTCCCTCCCGATGAACTCTTTGGCAAGGGCCAGGTAGTTTTGTGCCCCCGTGGACCGTATGTCATAGAGGAGAACCGGTTTGCCATAGCTCGGGGCCTCGCTCAAGCGGACGTTGCGAGAAATGACGGTGTCAAAGACGGCGGCGGGGAAATGCGTTCTAATCTCTTGAGCTACCTGTTGAGAGAGATTGTTTCGTCCGTCATACATGGTGAGAAGGATTCCTCCCAGGCGCAGGGCCGGATTCAGCGAGCGCTTCACAGCTTTGACGGTTGCGAGGAGTTGGGTGAGCCCCTCGAGAGCATAGTACTCGCACTGCAGGGGGACGAGCACTGAGTCCGCCGCGGTGAGGGCGTTAACCGTCAGGAACCCGAGGGATGGGGGGCAGTCCAAAAAGATATAGTCGTAGAGGTGGCGGAAATTTTTGACGGCCCTCTGCAGGCGGAACTCCTTGTCCTTGAGGGCGACCATCTCCACTTCGGCGCCGATGAGGTCGGAGGTGGCGCATATGAGGTGGAGTCTGGCGAGGCAGGTTTCGGTAATGAGTTCGGGGAGGGAAGCGGTGCCCAGCAGGAGGTCGTAGAGGCCTTTTTTGACGTTTGCCCGGTCGATGCCCAGACCGGTAGTGGCGTTGCCCTGGGGATCACAGTCGATGAGGAGGCAGGTCTTCTCTGCGGCAGCCAGGGATGCGGACAAATTGACGGAAGTGGTGGTTTTTCCCACGCCTCCCTTCTGATTCGAGACGGAGACGATCTTTGCCATGCCGTTGTGGAGGCTCCTTTTGTACTCGGCCCCTTGGGCCGAAGGGGATCCGTCGTTCCCAGGGGGCTGCTGGAAAGAAGGGCAAAGCGCCCTGTTTCGGAGAGATAACGCCGGCGCCCGGGAAAAGGGATGGAGATGTGATAGCACAAGCGCGGGATTTTGGAAAGACAAAACATTTTGCGAGAGCCTGCGTTGGCTCAAAAGGAGAGCCAATAACCCAATGTTTCACGTGAAACATATTGAACTCCCTTTTCAAACGATGACCCCCCTTGCTCCCGTTCCTCCGCAGCCGGGGGAGCACCGGGCTTTCATCCGGCGCCTGTTCTTTTCCTTGACATGCTCCACCGAACCTTCTATTCTTCTTTTCCCTGTCCCGTTCTCCCCTATCCCTCCCGGACATCGAGGTATGAAGCGAAGGAGACATCCCCATGGAAGAACAGATCCTTCTTGATCATGGAAGCGGCGGCGAGGCTTCACACCGACTTGTGAAAGACATCCTCCTCCATCGACTGGATAACGAAATCCTGAGAACACTGGATGATAGCGCTGTCTTTCACCTCTCCACTCAAAAGCTGGCAATGACCACCGATTCCTATGTGGTGGATCCCATCTTTTTTCCCGGTGGCGATATCGGAAGTCTCGCTGTTTACGGAACCGTCAACGACTTGGCCATGCAAGGCGCCAACCCTCTCTACCTGACCCTGAGCCTGATCTTGGAAGAGGGCTTCCCCACCCGCGACCTCATCGCCCTCATCGACTCTGTGAGCCGGGCTACCAAGCACGCCAATGTGACAATCGTCGCCGGCGACACCAAGGTGGTCCCGAAGGGCCACGCCGACAAGATCTTTATCAATACCTCAGGAATCGGTATTATTCCCGATGGCGTGGAAGTGAGTGCCCACAATGCCAAACCAAATGATGTGGTTATAATAAATGGTCATATTGCCGATCACGGCCTGGCCATCCTGACCACCCGAGAGGGGCTCGCCCTCAAGAGCCCCATCCTCAGCGATGCAGCCCCTCTCAACTCCCTGGTCTCCCACATCCTGGACGCAGGCCGTCTGATCCATGTCCTTCGCGACCCTACCCGCGGCGGCGTCGCCACCGCCCTCAACGAGATCGCCAGCCAGTCCCATGTGGGCCTCCTCCTTTTCGAGAAGGAAATTCCCATTTCACCCTCCACGCTTTCGGTCTCCGAGCTCCTCGGCCTCGATCCCCTCTACGTGGCAAACGAAGGCAAATGCCTCGTCATCGCTCCGGCAAACCAAGCCGATAAGCTCCTTCGCACCATGAGAAGCCACCCCCTGGGAAAACACGCCAAAGTGATAGGAAACGTCACCTCGACCAATCCCGGCAGGGTCCTGCTCAAAACCGCCATCGGCGGCACCCGGATTTTATCCATGCTCACGGGAGAACAACTACCTCGAATTTGCTGACTTCAAGATTTTTCTCCTCCGCCCCTGCTCCCGGAATATCCCGTTCTCTTCCCGATTTGCCAGGCAAACTCATCTCCTCCCGCCTCTCCCCCACCATTTGCCCACCCATGCCGGCGCTGCGCCGCCCACTCCCCTGGCGCCCCGAAAAAGCAAACAAAAAAAAACGCATTTTATCGAAAAAAGGAAGTAGACGGAGCAAATCGGAGATCAGACTTGTGAACGAATTCCTTAAACATCCCTTCTTCAAACACTAAACTCTTGAATTCACTGCCAAAGAGGATCCCAAAAATTGCTTTCTGTTCACGACAACTTACCCCTCCACCATCAATTCTGTCTATGAATCGGCTACCTTATCCTCTGTCAAAAAACGATCTGAAGCTAAGTCGTTCCTCGGTTCCATACCCTTTGACAGCGTCCCCTTTCCTCAGGTAAGAACCGGTCTCGATCCAACCTGGGGTGTCGAACCAATGTCCCAACCGTGTGCTGGAGGACTTTACGATGCATAAGATTTGGGAGGCAGTAAAAAGCGAGATCAAGGGTGAGGTTGCATCCCCTTCCTTTTCCCTATGGATTGATCCCATCTCCTTACTCGGCACCAAGGACGGGGCGGTCACCCTCGCCTGCCCGAACAAGTTTTCCCGCAACTGGGTGGCGGAAAATTATTTCTTTCTCATTCAGGAAAAACTCCGCAAGGCCGGAGCCCCCCACTCGAGTCTCATCCTGAAAGTCGCCTCTTCCAAGCCGGTAGTTCCCGAGGCCAAAACCACCCATGCTCATCAGCAGCTCGTTTTACCCACCATGCCCCCGCGCCGCCCATTCCCCTCGATCTCCTTGAACTGCGGTTTCACCTTCGACCGGTTCGTTGTGGGTCCGTGCAACGAGTTCGCTTACTCTGTTGCACGAGCCCTGGCCCAGGGAGGCGTCTCCAACTATTCTTCTCTATTCGTCCATGCCGATACGGGTCTCGGCAAAAGTCATCTTTCCCAAGCAATAGCCAACCACATCCTACAAAGTCGGCCGGGCACCCGGGTCCTCTATCTAACCGCAGAGGATTTCACAAATGAACTGATCATATCCATAAAGAACAACTGCGTCGAACAATTCAAAAATAAATACCGCCGCGCATGTGACGTTCTTCTTCTCGAGGAAATTCCCTTTCTCGGCGGCAAGCAAAAAATTCAAACCGAGCTCGGCTATACATTGGACGCCCTTGAAAACCACAGAAAACAAATCATTTTCACCAGCTCCCTCCCACCCAAGGAAATTCCCAACCTGTCCAAAGATCTCTCCTCCCGCCTCACTTCGGGGTTGCTAACCGAGATGCACCACCCCGATTACGACACCCGCGTCAAGATTCTCACCCGAAAGGCCGTCGAGCACAACCTGTCCCTTTCCCCGGAAATCATCGCCTTTGTTGCAAGCCGTATCAAGGGCGATGTGCGCCAGATGGAAAGCGCGCTGAACTGCATCAAGGCCAGGGCTGAATTCCTCGATGCCAAAATAGATCTGGAGATGGCAAAGGCCGCGGTGGACGCCCTGGTTTCAAATGGAGCCTCGGTCACAGTGCAGCAAATTACGGACTTGGTGTGCACCTATTACAAAATCGACCCCGCCTCTCTCAGCTCCAAATCCAAAAAAAAGGCCTATACCTATCCGAGAAACATCTATGTTTATCTGTGCAGGCGTTACACCGACGAGACCCTGGAAACGATCGGCAACACCGTGAATCGAACTCACTCCACGGTCCTTTATGCAGCAGAACTCGTAGAACAGAGGATGAAAACCGACGAGAAGATGAGGCGCCAGGTCGACTTTCTCAGCCAAAAATTGAAGGATCACACCTCATGACCCGTCATGGCAGGCCCGCCCGCAAGCCCTCCCTCGCACAGGGCCCGACTACCGCTCTTCGTAGAACTCTTTGAGGAACGCCTCCTCTTTCGGGGAAAGATTGAAACGAGCGGAGGCCTCTTCAATAAGGGAGGACACAGTCTTTTTCTCGTCCTCCTTTAACCTCTCAGAGATCCATCTCACGGCCTGTCGCAGCTTTTCTCCTTTGGGCTGGATCGTCGCCATCCCCTTGCCTCCTTACCCTGAACCGGTGAACGATTATCCCTCCTTGTCGCCGATTCGCTCCACGGAAACATCACCGCACAGAATTCTCTTTTCCGCCCCCCGGTCATCGATGACCACGAGCGCACCGGCCTCGTCGATCCCCTTCGCCAAGCCGCAAACTTTTCCCTGCCCTGTTCGGATCTCCACCCGGCGGCCAAAGAGCAAAGATCGCTTGTTCCACATCTCAAAGATGCCCCGGGTTTCCTTTCGAGAGACCTTTGCATAGTAGTTCTCGAACCGCTTCAACAGATCAACCAGCAACAACTCCCTCCGAACCTCTTTCCCTGTTTCCTTCACAATGCTGGTGGCGGCGTAGCCCTCCAAAGGGTCATCCTGTGGAGACCAGTTGACGTTGACCCCCAGTCCCAGGACCACAGATTCCACAACCTTACCACTTGCCACGAACTCGGTAAGGATCCCCCCCACCTTCTTCATTCCCGCGTAGAGATCATTGGGCCATTTAATCTGGCAACCAAGCCCCGAGGCCGCCTCGATGCTTTGCGCGGCAGCCAGCGCCAGAGTGACCGTCAACACGAAAAGCTCATCGGCCCGGAGCTTCGGCCGCAGCAGAATGGAGAACAACAAATTCGCTCCGGGAGGCGAAAGCCACTGTCTACCGAGCCTTCCTCGCCCTTCCGTCTGCTCTTCCGCCACCACCACCGTCCCCTCTTCCCCGCCTTCTTTGCCGATCTCTTTCGCCCTGGTATTGGTCGAACCGATGCTCTCGTAGTGAAAGATCCTCCCCCCAAAAAGAGTGCCTTTCAACATCTGTCGCAAAAGATCCGCCTGCAGTGCCGCCTTTTTCTCCCTGCCCTGTGCCATGTCCGCAGCTCAGCGGGTGATGTGGCCATCCGTTCCCACTTGCGTGGCCGGTTGGACTCCCCTCTTTTGTTTCTCCCCTGCCCCGCAAAATCCGGAATTTCTCGGGTCCAGCTCCCCCTTCGGCTGCCTGCTCATCAATTCTTTGACCGCTTCCATGGGCTTCTTTCCCTCGTAAAGGATACGGTACACCTCCGTACTGATCGGCATGTCCACACCTATTTTTGCGGCCAACTGGTAGACGGATTCGGCTGTCTTGATTCCCTCTGCGACCATCTTCATGCTCCCGGTGATCTCCTCGAGGCTCATGCCCTTCCCTATCTTCAAACCCACAGTCCTGTTCCGGCTCAAATCCCCCGTGCTCGTCAGGACCAGGTCTCCCAGCCCGCAAAGGCCGGCAAACGAGAGGGGATTGGCCCCCATGGCGACTCCCAACCGCGTAATCTCCGCCAGTCCCCTCGTAATCAGAGCGGCTCTTGCGTTGTTGCCGAAGTTCAGACCGTCGGCCGCCCCGGCAGCGATCGCGATCACGTTTTTGAGCGCCCCACCAAGCTGCGCGCCGATCACGTCGTCGATTACATACACCCTGAAATAGTCCGTGTGAAAAACCTTCTGAAGTCTTTCTCCATGCGACGGATCCCTGCACGCGATACTCACCGCGGTAGGGTACTTTCTTGCCACCTCCTTCGCAAAGCTCGGCCCCCCTAAATAGGCAAACTTCGGTTCATAGTCCATCGGCAACACGCTGGAAACCACCTCGGACATGATCATTAAAGAATCGTTTTCAATTCCCTTCGTCGCGACCATGAGGGATATATCGGGTCGCAAAAAGGGCTTGGCCTGTTCCAAAACACTCCTCAAAACATGGGACGGTACCACGAGAAGCACCAACTCCTTGCCGGATATCGCCTCCCGGAAAGACATAACGGGCGTTACGTTGCCCACAAGGGGTATTCCCGGTAAAAACGTTTTGTTCACCCGTTCCTTCTTTATTTGCCGGAATACCTCCTCTTCCCTGACCCACAGGGTCACCTCAACGCCTTTCTCTGCCAAGAGATTCGCCAACGTGGTCCCCCACGTGCCCGCCCCGATCACGGCAACCTTTGATATCTCTCCTCGCACTCGTTACTCCTCGTCTTCCATCACTTTTGCCACGCCCACCACCTTCTCTTCCGGGCCTAAATCGATCAGCTTCACCCCTTGAGTGTTCCGGCCGATCACCGAGATGTCCTGGACTCGCAGGCGTATGATTTTTCCGTGCTCCGTGATGATCATCAACTGATCCTGATCGCTCACCTGGTAAGCGTAGACCACGGGACCGTTTCTCTCCGTCACCTTCACGGTGAAGATGCCCTTCCCTCCCCTTGACTGTCGCCGGTACTCCTCGGTTCTCGTTCTTTTCCCGTACCCTTTCTCCGTCACGGTAAGAATTGCCGCGCCCGGGTCCAAGGCCTCCATTCCCACCACTTCGTCACCCGCTTCCAGGCGTATCCCGATGACCCCCGACGTAACCCGTCCCATGCTCCTCAATCCCCCCTCCGGAAATCGGATGGACTTGCCGTACCGCGTTGCTAGAAAAAGGTCCTGCTCTCCGCTTGTTACACGTGCTCCGATCAGCTCATCATCCTCCCTGATTTTCAGAGCCACAATGCCGCCTGCGCGCGGGTGGCTGTAAAGGCCAAGCTCCGTTTTCTTTACAATCCCCTTCTTCGTGGCCATCACCACATATTTTCCCTCCTCGAAATCCCTCACAGCCAGGGTGGTAGCCACCTTTTCCCCTTTCCTCAGCTCCAGGAGGTTCACGATGGCCTTGCCCCGCGACATTCTGCCCTCCTCGGGGACTTCGTGCACTTTCTTCCAGTAAACTCTTCCCAGGTTCGTGAAGAAGAGGAGGTAGTCATGGGAAGAAGCCACAAACAGCAGCTCGACGAAGTCTTCGGCTTTCGTCTTGACCCCTGTCAAGCCCTTCCCCCCTCTGCGTTGCGCCCTGTAAAGGCTGATAGGATTTCTCTTGATGTAGCCGTCATGGCTGATAGTCACCACCATATCCTCATCGGCGATCAAGTCCTCCACTTCCAGCGCGCCGGAATCCTCGATGATCTCAGTCCGCCGCTCGTCTCCGTACTTGTCCCGAATCTCCCGCATCTCGTCCTTGATAATGTCCAGCACCATGCCGGGAGTGGCGAGAATGGCCTTAAAGCGCTCAATGTCTTTTTTCAACTCCTCATAGCGTGAGGTTATTTTCTCTCTTTCCAGTCCCGTCAACCTTTGAAGCCTCATATCCAGGATGGCCTGGGCCTGCGCGTCCGAAAATTCAAATTCCGCCGTCAACCGCGTTTTCGCTTCCTTGGGATCCGATGAAGACCTGATTAATTCTATCAGCTCATCCAGGACATCCAACGCCTTCTTCAATCCTTCGAGGATATGGGCTTCCTCTTGCGCTTTCCTGAGGTCAAAAACCGTGCGACGAATCACAATTTCACGACGATGGGCGATGAAGCACTCCAGAATCTCCTTCAACGTGAGAATTTGCGGTCGTCCATTGACGATGGCGAGGAGAATGACACCGAGAGAGGTCTCCATCTGGGTGTATTTGTACAGCCGGTTAAGAATGACCAGGGCATTTCCTTCGCGTCTTATGTCGATCACTACTCTGAGACCGTCCCGGTCCGATTCGTCTCGAATATCGTAAACGTTCTCAATTTTTTTCTCCTTTACGAGTTCCGCGATCTTCTCCAGCATCTTTGCCTTGTTGACCTGAAAAGGGATCTCGGAAACGATGATTCTCTCCCTGCCCTGGCTCGTCTTCTCGATGAACGCTCTGGCTCGAATCTTCAAGATCCCTCTCCCGGTCCTGTACGCTTCTTCGATCCCTTTCATGCCGTGGATGAACCCCGCTGTGGGAAAATCAGGCGCGGTTATATATTTCATCAGCTCCCCCACGTCCATTTCCGGCCGCTCGATGAGCGCAACAATGCCGTCGCATACCTCACGAAGGTTGTGCGGGGGGATATTGGTCGCCATTCCTACCGCGATTCCTGACGACCCGTTGATGAGGAGGTTCGGTATGACCGTGGGCAATATGAGCGGCTCACGGAGAGAGTCGTCGTAATTGGGCATGAAATCCACGGTCTCTTTGTCGATATCGGCGAGAAAATCCTGAGCCAGCCGCGTCATCCTGACCTCGGTGTATCGCATTGCCGCCGGCGGATCCCCGTCCACGGAGCCGAAGTTTCCCTGCCCGTCGATGAGGGGGTAGCGCATGGAGAAATCCTGGGCCATTCGTACGATGGTGTCGTAGACCGCCGCATCCCCATGAGGGTGGTATTTGCCTATGACGTCTCCGACCACGCGGGCCGACTTCTTGTACGGCCTGTTAAAGTAATTCCGCAGCTCATGCATTCCATAAAGGATGCGGCGATGCACAGGCTTCAGACCATCTCGAACATCCGGAAGTGCCCGTCCCACAATCACACTCATGGAATATTCGAGATAGGACTTTTTCATCTCGTCTTCAATGTTCACCGAACCTAAATTCACATCCGCAATCATCATCGCTCTCCGAACTGTGTGTCATTTCCTGTGAACGACCGGCCCTCTTGGAGGAGCTTGAAGGAATCCTGTTCCATCTATATATCGAGATCCGCCACTTCCAGCGCGTTATTTTCAATAAACTCCCGTCTCGGTTCAACCTTATCCCCCATCAGGATGGTAAAAATCCCGTCCGCCTCCACCCAGTCCTCTATCCTCACATTGAGTAACGTTCTTTTCCCGGGATCCATGGTGGTCATCCAGAGTTGATCGGGGTTCATTTCTCCAAGACCCTTGTAGCGTTGAATCGTCAATCCTTTCTTCCCTCTTTCCATGACGTCATTGAGGAGCTTCTCGGGATTCTCGATCTTCCTTTTTTCCCCGTCTCCGCTCACAAGGTAACAGCCCTGGTTTAGCTTACGAAAGTCGCCCGATATACGCATCAACTGCTCCACTTCCGGGGAAGACAAAAATTCCCAATTCAGCGCAAAGCTCTGCCCTCCGTCCTTGGTGTCCGTCACCATAAACGCATAGTAGCCATCCTCCTCCTCGATGTTCTCCCCGACTTGAAATCCCTCTCCTTGAAGCTTTCCCCGAAAGCCCTCTATGAATTCCTTGTCTTTGAAAGAGGTTGTGTCCTCAATCTCATTGGAAACCAAAAATTCGATAAACCTTCGACTATAACCCCTTTTCCAGAGTGCATTCAAGCTTTCGTAAAATTTCACAAGGCCGTTGAGCATCCGTACCAGATGCTCCCCCGAGATCTCCTCCCCTTCCTCAAGCACAACCCTCTCCTTGTCGGAAATCCTTTTAAGCACCAGCTTGTTGAAGCTCTCTTCGTCCTTCATGAAAATTTCGCTCTTTCCGTCGCGAATCCGGTAAAGCGGGGGCTGCGCCACATAGAGGTATCCCCTCTCAACGAGTTCCGGCATCTGCCTGAAGAAAAATGTGAGAAGCAGTGTGCGAATGTGCGATCCGTCCACATCCGCGTCCGTCATGATGATGACTTTGTGATATCGGATCTTTTCGATGTCGTAGTCCTTATCGCCGATTCCCGTCCCAAGGGCGGTGATCATTGTGCGTATTTCTTCACTGGATATCATTCTATCGAAACGCGCCTTCTCCACATTGAGAATCTTCCCTTTCAACGGCAAGATTGCCTGGAACTTGCGGTCCCTGCCCTGTTTGGCTGAGCCGCCTGCCGAATCTCCCTCTACGATAAATATCTCGCTTCGACTCGGATCTCTCTCCTGGCAATCAGCCAGTTTTCCCGGCAGCGAGTGACCGGAAAGGATCCCCTTCCTGCGAGCCAGCTCTTTCGCCTTTCGCGCCGCCTCTCGAGCCCGGGCCGCCTCCGTCACCTTGCCCAGAATCGCCTTGATGACCGCAGGATTCTCCTCGAAGAAACTGCTCAACTGATCATTGACCAGATTCTCCACCAGCCCTTTCACTTCGCTGTTCCCCAGTTTGGTTTTCGTTTGGCCTTCAAATTGAGGGTCCGGCAACTTCACGCTGATCACCGCCGTCAAACCCTCCCTTACGTCCTCTCCCGTCAGCTTTTCCTTGAAGTTTTTTGCCATGGGAGAACTTTGCAGGTAGAGGTTTATGCTCCTGGTTAAAGCCGCCTTGAAACCGCTCAGGTGGCTTCCTCCCTCGCGTGTGTTGATGTTGTTTGCGAAACTGAAAATATTTTCCTTGTAAGAGTCATTGTACTGAATGGCGATTTCGCTTTGCACACGGCCTTTCTCACCCGAGACGTAAATGGGCTTCGGATGGAGCACCTGTCTGTTCTTATTGAGGTATTCCACAAAGGAGCATATTCCGCCTTCATAGATAAATTCCTTTTTCCTGCCCGTTCTCTCATCGGAGATCCTGATCCTCACGCCCTTGGTCAAAAAGGCGAGCTCCCGCATCCTTTTCGCGATTAAGTCGAACTCGAAATCGACGGATTGGAAAATGCTCTGATCGGGCCTGAAATGAACCCAGGTGCCCCGCTTGCGGGTCTCCCCTCTCACTTCAACCTGGGTTTTGGTCTTGCCCCTTTCAAAGCGCTGGTAGTAAATTTTTCCGTCCCTGTAGACCTCTACCTCCAGAAACTCGGACAAGGCATTGACGACCGATACGCCCACACCGTGGAGTCCTCCTGATACACTGTAGGCCTTTTTATCGAATTTTCCTCCAGCGTGAAGCTTGGTCATCACCACTTCCAAGGCGGGCATCTTTTCAGTCTCGTGCATGTCGACCGGAATTCCCCGTCCGTTGTCGAGAATGACCACGCTGCCGTCTCTCTGAACGATAACCTCAACGGAATCACAATATCCCGCCATGGCTTCGTCGATACTGTTATCCACCACTTCATAAACCAGATGATGGAGCCCCTCCGGACCGGTGTTTCCGATGTACATGGCCGGCCGCTTCCGAACGGCCTGCAACCCCTCCAATACTTTGATATCGGAGGCGACGTAAGTTTTTGCATCATCCTTCATCTTAAAGCCTCATTGGCATGATTAAACCCAAAAAGCCTTGATCCGCCTCCCCCCGCAAAACGCAGGGCTTCGTAGCGTCGACGAAACCTAAGCGAACCACCTCACTCTCCATCGCCTGAAGCGTATCGATAAAATACCGAGGATTGAACCCCGCCTCCAAGCGCGGTCCTTTGTATGTCACAGGCATGCTCTCCCGAGCCTCCCCCAAATCAGGATTTGCGGAGACCAATTCCATGATGTCTTTATCCAGTGTGATCCTGACTGCTCGATACCTTTCGGTACTCAAAATGAGCATTTTTTTCATGGCATCCAGCAGGGAAATCCGGTCAAATTGGACCACATGCTTCTCTTCCTTTGGAATCACTGCATGGTAATCCGGGAACTTGGATTCCAGGAGACGAATCACCAATAGAGAGCCTTCTCTTTTCGCCACACAAGTTTTCTCCTTAAACCCGATCCGAATAGAGCCTTCCTCGCCACAGAGTTTTTTCAGCTCCGACATCCCTTTCTTCGGGATCATCACTCCACTGGCTAACTGCAGGGAACCAATGCTTTCGATTTCCTTGTCGATCAGAGACAAGCGGTGCCCGTCTGTGGAAACCATCCTGAGAAATCTCGCTCCCTCCCGCGCTACGATTTCCGTAAAAACACCCGACAGCTTGAAACCCGCCTCCTCGACAGTGACAGCATAAATTGTCTTGTCGATCATTTCCCCTAGGATGCCCCCCTCGATTTCCGCCGTCACAACCCCTTCCGGTTCGCTGAAAGCAGGGTATTCATCGGGAGGTAAGCATGCGAGGTTGAATTGGGTTACGCCGTCCGAAAGAAAAACCCGGTTGTTCTCTTCTTCTTTGATGTGAAAGCCGGGTTTCTTGCTTTCTCTCAAAATTTCGAACACCGTCCGTCCGGAAATGGTGATGCTGCCCTCTTGAATCACATCCGCATCGAGTTTTTCCTTTAATCCCAGTTCCAGGTCTGTGCCCCATACATCAACGCCTTCACTGGCCGCTGTAAGAAGAACCGTGGAGAGAATCGGCATATTGCTTTTCTTTTCAATGATCGTTTGGAGTTTTCCAATGCTCTTGAGAAACTCGTTTCGGTCGACTTTGATCTCCATTTTTTCCTCCACTCAATTTGGGTTCTTGGCTATGCACTATTATACGAATTGTATTCTATAATCATAATCATAATGGGGCTGTTAGTTTGTCGAAATGATTTATAACTGTTTGAAATGGAAAGGGTATTTTATCAAAACCCTTCCGTTCGTTCTTCGTTGGTGTCGCCCGGCAACGGTCCGGAAAAAAAAAGAAGGAGGCTTTTCGGCACCATTTCTTAAAACTTTGAACATCATAAGAGAAGACTTTGCAGTTTTTGGATATCGTTGAGAACATCCTCGCTTGATTCCTTCAGCTTTTCAACGTGGTTCACGGCGTAGATAATCGTGGAATGATCCTTGTTCCCGAACGCTTTGCCGATCTCCTTCAGGGAAAAGTTCGTCAGCCTCTTGCTCAGGTACATGGCTACCTGCCTCGGATATGAAAACCTCCGGGTTTTTTTACCTGATAGGAGATCTGAAACCAGGACATTGAAGTAGTCTGCCGTGCGTTTTTGGATGTCCTGGAGTTCCAATGTGCCGGGCTGCCTGTTCTTCAAAATGGATCTTGCCATAGAGATGTTGATCTCTCGTTGGGACAGGGATGCATAGCTCGCAAGACTGATTAGAGCATGGGTTGCGTGTTTCAAGTCGTTCGTCGAGTTGGCAAGAAAAAATAGTACATCCTCGGGAATAGAAAAATTTTGAACCCTTGCCTTTTCCCTCAAAATTTTCATTTTTGCTTTTTGATCTCCGGGTGGAAGTTCCACAATCAGTCCCCATTCCAGACGTGATCGCAGGGAACGAATAAGGCCTTGGATAAGGCCGGGAGGTTTTTTCGAGGCCACCACGATCTGCCTCCTGCGGCCGTGTATGACGTCGAAAATGGAGGCTAACTCTTTCTGTGATTTTTCTCGGTCCTCCAAACGGTGAATGTCATCCAAAAGAAGGAGATCGGCGTTTTTCAAATCTTCGCAAATCTCATCCATCCGATTTTCCCTTCTTGCAAGGGAGAATTTGGTGGGAATCTGCTCTGAGCGGACATATCTTACGTTCAGTGACGGATCCTTATGGAGCGCGTGATTGCCGACAGCGTGGAGGAGGTGGGTTTTACCGAGGCTCTGCTCACTGAAGAGAAACAAAGGGTTGTATTCGGTTCCCGGATGGGTTGCGACTTTAAGAGCGCAGGAGTGAGCGAAGCGGTTCGCCTTGCTTGTGATGAAATTGGCAAAAGTGGCACCGGAGTCGAGACGGGAGAGGTCGCCAGCTTGTCGGTTCAGTTCGAATCCGCCGGTTTCCGCGGGCTTGCTGTATGTGAAGTGAATTTTCGGCAAAAACTGGGTTTCTTTTTTGAAACTTCTCTCGATCTCGGTGATATACTTCTCTCGCAACCAGGCGGCAACGAATTTATTGGAGACTTCGATGACGGCCAGGTTTGGTTCCAGTTTTGTGAGCTTTGTATCTGAAAACCAAGTCCTGACTTGCGATTTACCCAGTTTCGATTCTAAAGTCCGGGTAATATGCTCCCAAATTTCGTTTTTTTTTTGCATGGCCGCTCAAGGATCAACGGATTTTTAAACCTTTGAATATTAGGAAAATTCCGCCGAAATATCAACTAAAATTTCTTTCCAAAGGAGGGTGACATGACCTATTCAATTGCGTTGGCGGGGAAGGGGGGAACCGGAAAAACAACCATGGCCGGTTTGTTGGTCAAGTATCTGGCTGAAAAAGGGAAAGTCCCCGTGCTTGCCGTGGATGCGGATGCCAACGCCAATCTCAACGAGGTGCTGGGTCTCGAGGTCATCGAGACCTTGGGAGATGCAAGAGAGGAAATGAAAAAAGGCGTTTCCACCGGAATGACAAAGAACGTGTTCATGGAAATGAAAATACAACAAGCGGTGGTGGAGGCAGAAGGCTTCGATTTGATTGTTATGGGCAGGCCCGAAGGGGCCGGGTGCTACTGTGCAGCCAATTCTCTCCTGACGGCCTATCTCGAAAAGCTTATGGGCAACTACGATTACATGGTCATAGACAACGAAGCCGGCATGGAGCATATCAGCCGTCTGACCACCAAGGACGTGGACGTTCTTCTTGTGGTATCGGATCCGACGCGGAGAGGAATTCAGGCCGCGGCCAGGATCGTGGAGTTGACGGATTCCCTGGGTCTGGACATCCGCAGGAAGCTGCTTATCGTGAACCGAGCCAGAGAGGGACAGTCAGAGACCGTCACGGAAGCGGCAAGAGAGTATAACCTGGACCTGGTGGGTCTGGTCCCTGAGGACCCCCGGGTACAGGAGTTTGACCTGCAGGGAAAACCCACCACCCACCTTGGCAAAGAGAGCATTGCCGTCAAAGCAGCCTATGGGATCTTCGATAAAATCGTCCAGGATGAACGTTCCGTAACCTGAGGCTGTGTCTCCGGAGAAATCTGTCGGTTTACGTGAACCTTCGAGGCCGTTATGGAGGCCACATGTTGCATCGTTTTTTCCAACAACACAATATATTGAATTAAGGCCAAATTGAATTCCGTGGAGATCAAAAGCGATCCTAAATTCGGGCAAAAAATTCTTGACAACTGAAGAGATCTTTATCTATTTTACAGCCCGGACGTCCTCTACGAAGAGGAAGTTTTTTTTGGCTTCATTTGTAACATTTTTCACAATAGCCCCTGTAACTTTTCAAGGATTTTTTGATCGCAGGGAGGTATCCCAAGGATGGCGGCAAAGCCGTTTTGCCGCGATTCTGCCATTGCTGAGGCAGAAACAATAAGCAAGGAGGTAATGAAATTGGCCTTTGAGATTCCCAAACAGCCCTACTCTGGAGAGATAGGGGTTACTACCCTAGGAAAGGGAAGCGGTGCGATTAAAGTGGGAGGAGAGGATTCCTACCCCTTTTATCTTTTTGAGGGGAAGATGCCCAACCCTCCGAAGATCGCAATGGAAGTATGGGACTACGATCCCTCCGATGAATGGCCGCAGGCGGCTATAGCACCGTTCAAGGATGTGGCCTCTGCGCCGGATAAGTGGGCCAAGAAGTGCGTTGAAGAATACGGAGCGGAAATCATCGTGCTCCAGCTCAAGAGCACCGACCCCAATGCACAGGATCGGAAGGCAAATGAGGCCGCGGAGGTAGCCAAGAAGGTTCTGGATGCCATTCAGGTGCCGCTGGTGGTCTGGGGCACAGCCAACAATCAGAAGGATGAAGAGGTCCTGAAAGCGATTTCCGAGGCTTCCGAGGGAAAGAACGTTGCCCTTGCTCCTGTCGAGGAGGCGAACCATAAGGGAGTCGGTGCCTCCTCTCTCGGTTACGGGCACACCATCGTGGCATCCACTCCAATCGACGTGAACCTTGCAAAACAGCTCAACATCCTGCTTGGGAATCTTGGTGTGGGGCTTGACAAAGTGATGATAGACCCCACAACAGGCGGTTTGGGCTACGGCCTGGAGTACACGTACTCGGTGATGGAACGCATCCGGATGGCCGCCTTGACCCAGGAGGATGACAAGCTCCAGGTGCCTATCATCTGCAATATCGGCAATGAGGTGTGGAAATGCAAGGAAGCAGCGCAGACCATCAAGGATGCTCCCACGCTGGGCGACCCGGAGAAAAGGGCGGTCCTGATGGAGGCTGTGACTGCGGTTTGTTGTCTCCTCGCCGGGGCCGATGTGGTCATTCTCAGACACCCGGAAAGCGTACGCCTGACTAGATCCTTCATTGATCTTGCGAATAAGGGAGGGATGGCCACCGAGATTGACGCGGTGCAGAAGAGATTGGAACTCCAGGAAGCGGATCTGGTGTCCCTTTCTCCCGAGCCGAATCTAGACTTCGGTCCCGCCGAGGCGCCGCCAAAGGAAAAAGCCGCGAAGCCTGAAAAGAAGGAAAAGGTGACCGCCAAGCCTGAGAAAAAGGAAGAAAAGCCGCCTGCGGAACCTGAGAAAAAGGTGGTGGAACTCAAGCCTAAGGAGCCGGAGGTCAAGGCCAAACCCGAAGAGGAAGCCAGGGCCAAGGCCGAGGAGGAAGCGAAGGCCAAGGCGAAGGCCGAGGCGGAGGCCAGGGCTAGGGCCGAGGAGGAAGCGAAGGCGAAAGCGAAGGCCGAGGCGGAAGCCAGGGCTAGGGCCGAGGAGGAAGCGAAGGCCAAGGCGAAGGCCGAGGCGGAGGGCAAGGCCAGGGCCGAAGAGGCCAAAGCCAGAGAAAGGGATGAGTTGTTGGCGCTCCGCCAGAAGAGAGCGATGGAAAGGGATCGGCACGCCGCAGAGATGGCCGGTCATGAGGGAGGAGCGGCGAAGACGCCGGCGCCAAAGCAAATGGAACTTGTTGATAGGCTTACTCAAAATTTGGATCGCATCCACAAGCGATGAGCAGTTCCGAGCCGGTACAAAAGCAGAGGGAGGAGGAAGTCCATAATGGTGGAAGAAGAGAAAAAGAAGGTAGTGGCTGCCAAAGTCAAGGAAAAGAAGGAAGTAAAACCGCAGGATCTCACAGCGGATCCTGCCACGGTGAAAATGATACAGAGGTCCAGGGAGCTGGAGATAGAGACCATCTTCGACCGGGCCCAGACCATGAAGCCTTGCAACATCGGCGTTCAGGGAACCTGCTGCAAAAACTGCTCCCAGGGACCTTGCCGGCTCCCTCTCACCAAAGCCGGCGCAGAGGGAGAGGATACAAGAAGGGGCCTCTGTGGAGCCACCCCGGAGACGATCGCGGCGAGGAATTTTGCCAGAATGGTCGCAGGAGGTGCTGCGGCGCACTCGGACCATGGCCGGGGGGTGGCTGAAACTTTCCTGGCTGCGGCCAGGAAGGAAACGGCCGATTACAGGATCAAGGATACCCGCAAGCTCATAGAAATCGCGCCCGATTTCGGAGTGGATATCACGGTGGAAGGGGAAAACGGAGAGGTCCTGGATCGCGATATCGACGAGATCGCAGTGGAAGTGGCGGAGAGAGCTCTGGCCCAGTGGGGTCAGCAGCACGGGGAGGTTTGTACCGCAAAGCGAGCCCCGAAGCCTCGCTACGAGCTGTGGAAAAAACTCGGGGTGGTTCCCAGGGGGATCGACCGGGAAATCGTTGAAATCATGCACAGGACGCACATCGGGGTTGACCAGCACTACGAAAATCTGGTGGAGCAGTGCACCAGAGCTGCGGTGGCGGATGGCTGGGGAGGCTCCATGATCGCCACGGACTTGCAGGATGTGCTTTTCGGGTGCCCCTATCCTTTGAAAAGCTCCGCCAATCTCGGGGTTCTCAAAGAAGATCATGTCAATATCGTCATTCACGGGCATGAACCTCTTCTAAGCGAGATGATCGTTCAGGCTGCGGAGCTTCCCGAGATGGTGGAGCTCGCCAAGTCGAAAGGCGCAAAGGGAATACAATTAAGCGGTATTTGTTGCACGGCCAATGAGATCCTCATGCGCCACGGGGTGCCCCTGGCCGGAAATTTCTTGCAGCAGGAGCTCGCCATCGTGACCGGGGCCGTTGACGCCATGGTGGTGGACGTGCAGTGCATCATGGAAAACATTGCCAATGTGGCGGACTGCTTTCACACCAAGATTATCACCACCAACCCGAGAGCAAGAATCGCTTCGGGAAAGACCACCCACATCGAATTTGACGAGCACACCGCGTTTGAAGACGCAAAGAAGATCGTCCGCACCGCTGTTGACAATTTCCCCAACCGGCAAAAGGAAGTGATGATCCCGAGCAATACTTCGGAGCTTATCGCCGGTTTCAGCTACGAGGCGATCAATTATCATCTGGGAGGGACCTTCCGCGGCGCCTATACTCCGCTCAATGAGAACATCATCAACGGGCGTATTCGCGGGATCGGCGGGGTCGTGGGATGTAACAACGCCCGGACCACCCATGACGAGGGCCACCTCACTGTCGTCAAAGAGCTGATCAAGCACGATGTCATCGTGCTCACCACGGGGTGCAACGCCATTACCTGCGGAAAGGCAGGGCTCCTCACTCCGGAGTCTGCGAAGGTGTACTGCGGTCCGGGGCTGGCCGAGGTCTGTGAAGCGGTTGGAATTCCGCCGGTTCTCCACATGGGGTCCTGCGTGGATAACAGCCGGATCCTCATGGCGGCCACCGAGGTGGTCAAGGCGGGAGGCCTGGGAAACGACATCAGCGACCTGCCTGCCGCCGGATCCGCCCCCGAGTGGATGAGTGAAAAGGCGATCAGCATCGGCCATTATTTCGTGGTATCCGGTGTCTACACCGTTTTCGGCGTGACGCTCCCCGTAAGTGGCGCACCGGTCTTCGAGCACTACTTGTATAAGGAGCTCGAAAAGCTCTACGGCGGGATGTGGGACATGGAAGTCGACCCCGTCAAACACGCGCACAAAATGATTGCCCATATTGACAAGAAGCGCAAAGCCCTTGGGATCGACAAGGCCCGAGAGCGGGTGCTTATGGATATGGCCGCAAGGCGTGACCTCGAGGCGGCCTGATGGATGAAAAGCTTTTGAAAATTAATACCCAAGAGAACCTCTTAAGAAGGGAGGAAAATCGATTATGTCCAAGTTGGTAGCATTTGCGGCGATCCAGGGCGCCTATAACATCGTCTCCAAGGCGGAGGGGAAATACAAAAGAGCCCTGGAAGCTTATGGCGGCAGCCAGAAACTGGAATTCCCCAACACAGCCTATTTCCTGCCCATCATTTATTCCTTGACGGGCATCAAAGTCACGGATCTGGATTCGGCAAGAAAACCGCTGGATTTTGCAAGGAAACTCTTACCGCCCCACGTGAAAAAGGACTGCCATCTTCCGTATCTGGGGCCCCTGCTGGACGCCGGTATGGCCGCGCTTTTTGCCGAGGAGATCGTTGAGGCCATTCGCTACGTGGAAGACCCGGATTTCTACCAACCAGAGGTGGAAGACCCGGACGTGGAAAACGGGAAGATCTGGCTGGGAGCGGCTGACGATGCGATCATGAGAAAACGGGGTGTGGAGTTCGTGGACGGAACCGCGCCAGGATTCGTGGCTATTGTGGGCGCGGCCCCCGAATCGGCCACGGCGAAAAAGATGGCCGAAGAGTACCAGTTGAAGAGTATCTATGTGTTCATGTGCGCAAACCAGGCAGGCACGACTTTCGCGGAACAGTTGGTGGAGCAAGGGGTACAGATCGGCTGGAACACCCGCCTCGTTCCCTTTGGGCCGGACATTTCCGCCGCCGTATTTGCCCTTGGGTTTGCCAATCGAGCGGGACTTGCATTCGGAGGCATCCAGCCAGGCGATTACAAGAGGATGCTCGCCTATCAGAAGAATCGCATCTTTGCCTTCGTAAACGCTCTCGGCGAGGTGAACGCGGAGTGGGCGGCCAATGCAGCCGGGGCCATCAACTGGGGATTCCCCACCCTGGCGGATACGGACATCCCCGAGGTCTTGCCTACGGGCGTGTGTACCTATGAACACGTGGTGGCCAACGTGGAGCACGACGAAATGCCGTCCAAGTCCATTGAAGTCCGCGGCCTGAAGGTGACAATCACCGAAATCGACATCCCCCTGGCCTACGGTCCGGCCTTCGAGGGCGAGCGGGTCCGCAAGGACGACCTATACATGGAAATGGGCGGAGGCAAGACCCAGTGCACCGAGCTGTGCAAGATGGCGGAGATGAATGAAATCGAAGACGGCAAGGTGAACGTGATCGGTCCGGACATAAAGGATGGGAAGAAGGGGGATACCCTGCCCCTGGGCATCTACGTCCAGGTGGCCGGGCGACAGATGCAGACGGACTTCGAACCCATCCTGGAAAGGCAGATTCATCATCTCATCAACTATGCCCAGGGCATCATGCACATCGGGCAGCGGGATATCTCCTGGATCAGGGTGTCGGATCAGGCCGTGGAAAAAGGCTTCTCCTTGAAGGATATAGGGACGATTCTCCATGCCAAGTTCCATCAGGATTTCGGGAACATCCTGGATAAGGTGGAGGTCACCCTGTACACGAAAAAAGACGATGTGGACAAGTTGACCAAGCGGGCCAGGGATGAATACAAGATGCGGGACGATCGGGTGGAAAAGATGACCGACGAGGGTGTGGAAACCTACTATTCCTGTACCCTTTGCCAGTCCTTTGCGCCCAGCCACGTGTGTATGATCAGCCCTGAGAGGACCGGACTTTGCGGCGCCTACAACTGGATGGACTGCAAGGCCTCCTATGAGATCAATCCCACGGGTCCCAACCAGCCGGTGCAGAAGGGCGAGTGCCTGGATCCAAAGCTGGGCCAGTGGAAGGGAGTGAACCAGTTCGTTTACAAGGCTTCCAGGCAGGCCATCGATCATTATAATTTCTACAGTGTCGTTCAGGATCCCATGACCACCTGCGGTTGCTGCGAGTGTATTGCCGCCGTGCTGCCGAGCTGCAACGGGGTCATGACGGTTCATCGGGACTATACCGGAGAGACGCCCTGCGGCATGAAATTCACGACCCTGGCCGGTGTCATGGGTGGTGGGCAGTCGTCTCCGGGCTTCGTGGGACATTCCAAATACAACATCACGCAACGCAAGTTCATTACCGGCGATGGCGGGTTGCTCCGCATGGTTTGGATGCCCCGGTCGTTGAAGGAGGAAATTAGGGAGCGCCTCATAACAAGAGGGAAAGAATTGGGGGTTCCGGATTTGGTCGACAGGATTGCCGATGAGACCGTGGGCATCACCGAGGAAGAGGTTCTTGCCTTCCTTCAGGAAAAGGACCATCCGGCATTGAAGATGGAACCCATTGTGGGAGAGTAATCCCTCTATGCTATTGGATGTTACACGGATTTAAACGCTCAGAACGGAAGCAGGAGTGAATCATGGGTTTAACCGGAATTCAGATTTTTAAGATGTTGCCCAAGACCAATTGCGGCGAATGCGGTGTCCCCACGTGCCTGGCGTTCGCCATGAACCTCGCCTCTGGAAAGGCGGAATTGGATGCCTGTCCATACGTGTCCGACGAGGCCAGAGAGAAACTGGCCGAAGCCTCAGCCCCGCCCATCAGGGCTGTTGCCCTGGGGGCCGGTGTGAGGGCTCATAAAATCGGAGGGGAGACGGTCATGTTCAGGCACGAGAAGACCTTCTACAGCCCCACCGGCATTGCGGCCATGCTCCCGGTGAATGGGGAACCGGACGCCTTGGACAGAAAATTGAAGGAATGGAATTCCCTTCAATTCGAAAGGGTGGGTGTGAACCTGAGACCCGAGCTCGTGGCGCTCAAAGACACGGACGGCAATGCGGAAGCCTTTGCCGCGGCGGCCAAAAAAACGGCTCAGGAGAGCGAATTCGGCCTGGTCCTCATGAGTGAGAATGTGGATGCACTGAAGGCCGCCGCGGAGGTGAGCGCATTCAAGAAGCCGCTCCTTTATGCCGCGACCGCAGACAATGCGGAGGAAATGGGGAACCTTGCCAAAGAGAAAGGGCTACCCCTGGCGGTGAAGGCGGATAGTCTCGAAGGGCTTGTGGGGCTCACCACCAAGTTGATGGGAATGGGCCTCAAGGACCTGGTGCTCGACCCGGGGTCCCGAGAACCCAAGAAAGTTCTTGAGGACCAGGTGGTGATTCGCAGAGCGGCCCTGAAGGCAGGGAACCGGGCTTTGGGTTTCCCGACCATCGCATTCCCCTGCGAAATGGCGAGCAACCTGGACGTGGAAACGCTCCTGGCAGCCATGTTGATCGCCAAGTATGCGGGAATTGTCGTGCTGTCCGATTTCAAAGGGGAAAGCCTGTTCCCGCTGCTGGTGGAAAGGCTCAATATCTTTACCGATCCACAACGACCCATGACGGTCACGCAGGGGATCTACGAAATCGGTTCCCCGGACGAAAAGTCACCGGTCCTGGTCACGACCAACTTCTCTTTGACATACTTTATTGTCAGCGGAGAAATTGAAAACAGCAGGATTCCCAGCTGGCTTCTGATCATGGATACCGAGGGACTGTCCGTCATGACCGCGTGGGCGGCAGGCAAGTTCTCCGGAGATGCAGTCGGCGCGTTCGTCAAAAAGAGCGGCGTCGCGGAGAAAATCACCCACCGCAAGGTTGTAATCCCGGGGTACGCCGCATCCATCAGCGGAGAGATGGAGGAGGAGCTGCCTGATTGGGAGATTGTGATCGGCCCGAGAGATGCCTCTCTCATCCCGAAGTTCTTGAAGGACTTTAAACTCTAGGTGCTTTAGATTCCTATAAATTCCAGGGGGTGTGTCCATGTTACTGATCGGAGAGAATTTGAATGTGATCAACCGTAGAATCGGCAAGGCGTTTAAGGAAAAGGACCCCGGCCCCATCATCGAGGAGGCCAAAAAACAGAAGGAAAAGGCCATGGACTGGATCGATATCAACCTGGGTCCCGCGAGAAAAGGGGGTCCCGAGTTGATGGAGTTCGTGGTAAAAAGCGTCCAGGAAGCCATTGGTGATACGCCCCCCTTGGCTCTCGACACTTCCAACATCGAGGCCATGGAAGCCGGCCTTGCCGCCCACAAGGGTAAAGCCATTATCAATTCCATCATGTGCAGGCCGGAGCGTTACGAGAAGATGATTCCGCTGGCCGTCAAGTACAAGGCCAACATGATTGCTTTGATGTGGGGGCCCGAGGGTTTGCCAAGGGATGAGAATGAACGGGCTGCTCTGGCCGTGGAGCTTATCTATGCGGCAAACGAAGCGGGGGTTCCCAACGAGGATATCTTTGTGGACGGCATCGTTACGCCGGTGAACATCCAGCAGCCCCAGCTCATGAGCCTGATGGCTTTTCAGGAGATGCTCCAGGACATTGCCCCCGGAGCGAAATCGACCTGTGGGCTATCCAACGTTTCCAACGGAGCTCCGGACCACCTGCGGCCCATGCTGAATCGAACCTATATGGTGCTCCTTGAGAGAAAGGGCATGTATTCCTGTATCGCCGATGCTTATGATGACGATCTCATTGCCATAGCCAGGGGGGAGAGGCCTGATATCGTAGGGGTCATCCACAAGGTCATGGATGGAGAGGCCCTGGATATGGGTTCGCTCTCCAAGGAATTGCAAGACTACGCGAAGACGGCAAGGGTCATTCTGGGGCACACACTGTACTCGGATTCCTGGCTCGAGCTGTAAAGAGGGTATCCATTTCAGCCGGGTGGTTGAGCCTATGGATCTTTCGATGAGCCTCCCCATGCCGGGCGTTTGGCTGGGGGGGCTCTTTTTCTCCAACGCCTGCTTCAAAGTCTCGTCGCAGAGGTCGGTGCATGCTCAAGTGGGTGAGCAAGTTCCTCAAAGTCTACCAGGATGAAGTAGGGCTTTTTCTATGGTCCACAATCCTTCTTTTCCTCATCCGCAGCGCGAGCCTTCTTTTTGATAACTTCGCGGAAACCGCCTTTTTGAAACGCTTCGGGGTCGAATACCTGCCCGTCGTCTACATGGTCAACTCCGTATCCACGTTCTTTATCATGGGGCTTATCACCGGGGTTATGGGCAGGCTCCCGGGAAGCCGCCTGTTAATGTACCTTCTGGGGTTCTGCGGGGCTTCGGTGGCCGGGCTGAGGCTGGTCATTCCGCTGGGCATCGATCTGGTTTATCCGGTGCTTTTCATCCTGAAGGCCCAATATGAGGCCTTGCTGGCCCTGGTGTTCTGGAACCTGGCCAATGATCTATTCAACACGAGACAATCCAAGCGCCTGTTCCCTCTGATCACTGCAGGCGGAGTCATCGGCGGTATTGTGGGAAGCTTCGGTACCCCATTCCTGGTAAGAGCCTTTTCCCAGGATAACCTCCTGCTGGCTTACCTGGTCATTGCCGTGATCGCGGCTGCAGCAGTGAAGCGAATGGGGACTCTTTTCCCTACCCTGCTTGTCCCGGAGAAGGAGACCAAGAAGGGCGGAGCACGCAGTTCCTTCTTGGATGAGTTCAGGAAGGTCGTCCCGATTGTCAAGGAATCCCGGCTGGTCAAGCTCCTGGTGGTTCTCACCTTCCTTCCCAATGTGGTCATTCCCATTTTGAATTACCAGTTCAACTTCGCCATCGACCAGACCTTTGCCACGGAAGGAGGGATGATCAAATTCTTTGGTTACTTCCGCGGCGTACTGAATATCATTAATTTGATTATTCTCCTCTTCGTGGGCAGGGTGTACGGCCGGTGGGGCCTGCCCGTGGCCCTGATGTTTCATCCCTTCAACTATGTCATCGTGTTTCTTGGCTTTTTGCTGCGCTTCGACATCCTCTCAGCCATGTACGCCAGGATCACGACCACGGTTTTGAGAACAACGATCAACAATCCGGCTCGAGCCGTGCTCATGGGACTTTTTCCGGCATCCTACCGTGCGGTGATCAGGCCGTTTTTGAGGGGAACCGTGGTGAGAGTCGGGACACTCATGGGTTCGGGTTTCATCATGGCCTCGGAAGGATGGCTGCACCCCAAGTATCTCTCCGTCCTGGGGATGATCTTTGTAGGGGGGTGGGTCGTGAGCACGGTTTCACTGAAGAAGAGTTACTCCGGGATTCTCCTTGATCTGATCTCCAGGAATTTGCTGGAGCTCAAGGCGCTGGAGGAAAAGGAGCTGGATCAGGTCTTCAGGGACGGAAACATCCAGTCTCGGCTCCTCGAAGCCTTTCTAACGTCCAGTGGTGAAGACTCCGTCTGGTACGCTCGCCTGCTGAGATCCCTGAAATTGGAAGCGCTGGATTCGAAGATCCTGGATTCACTGAGGCATCAGGAGGATAGCACGAAAATCGCCCTGCTTTCTCTCCTTTCTCCAAAGGCGGGCCCCGAAGCCGTCTCCACGTTCAGAGAACTGGCCGCATCGGGAAAAAAGCCGTTGATGATCGCCGTTTTGCAGACCGCCAACCGGCTTCCCGAGGAAGTTTCCAGGGATTTCTGCCGGGAAGTTTTTGATACCAGCCCCGATCCTGAAGTGAAGGCCCATGCCATTTCGGCCCTCTATGGGCAGGAGCCGGAAAAATACAAGCCTTTCGTGGAAGAGTGGCTGGAATCGGGCGATCTCAAAGAAAAGAGCGCTGGAGCGGTGGCCGCGGCGGAATCTTCCGATCCCGCCTATATTCCGAAACTGTTAGAAATCCTTGGTGCGGAGACCGATGCCGGCCTCCTTGCGCTGACACTGAAGGCCTTGCACCGGTTGCAGGCTGAGGAGATCAACCAGCGGGTTCTGCCCTATCTGGCTCACGCGGCGGGTGTGGTTCGAGCGGCTGCGCTGGAGGCCTTCCAAATCGATGGGGACGATGGGATCCGAAAAGTGATTTCCATGATGGACGATCCATCGGAGCGGGTCTATGAGATGGCGAAACGCAAGATTGCCGAATCTCCCTATCAGAATCCTCTGGTCCTTGTAGAATCGCTCACCATCCCTCGACGTAAAGTGCGAGAGGGGATCTTTGAACTTTTGGAAAGCTTGAACATCAAAGATCTGGACGTCTTTCGGTTCGCCCGGTCGCAGCTGGAAAGTGCATACGAGTCTGTGGTCGAGGCGGAGGCGCTCAGGCGTTTACCTGAAAGTAGGGAGCGGGATCTGTTGCTCGACCACGTGCAACAGAAGAGGCTTGTGCGATTGGAAAACATCGTCCGGGTCCTGGCCATCCAGGATCGGTCCGGGCGAATGAGACTCATCTGGAGGGGGCTGTCCTCGGTGGACCCCCGCCAGCGCTCCAACAGCCTTGAAGCCTTTGAGGATTCCATGGATGCCTCCTTGTCAAGAATCATGATGCCTCTTCTGGAAGAGCGTCCCCCGTCGGAGTCCCTGCCGATCGGGAGGAAGAACTTCCGTCTGCCGGTCTTCGATTCAAACCCTGCCGCCCTTTGGGCGCACTTCCTGTCCGAACAGGACTGGGTGACCGTGACTCTTTCCCTTGGTCTCGTCCTAAAAGCCGGTCTCGATGGCATGGATAGAGGGCTCGTGGAGAACCTCGCCCGGTCGGAGAACAGGTGTATTCGTCAAATGGCCCGTCGCGTTATCGTCCGGCATATTGATCTTCATAGGGGAGAGGAAGAAAAGATGGAAGCAGAGATCAGCATTCCAGACAAGATCCTTCACTTGAAAGGCATCCAGATCTTTGAAGGCCTATCGGTGAGCGAATTGGCAGCGATCGCGGCTGTCACGGAGGAAGTGGCTTATCCCGCGAACCGGATCGTGATCAACGAGGGTGAGCCTGGCGAGACCATGTACATGATCGTCAAGGGAGAGGTCGCGGTCATCAAAGGCCACGGAACAGAGCGGGAAATGGAACTGGATCGGATCGGGGCCGGGGATTATTTTGGGGAAATGGCGCTTTTCGAAGATACCGTGCGCTCCGCCACGATCCGCACGAGGGAAGACTCGCATCTTCTGGTGCTCCACAAGAGAGAGTTCACCGAAAGCGTGAGGGAGTACCCGCAAATCGCACTTCACATCTGCAAGGAGCTTGCGAGCCGCATCCGCAGGCTTCACGAGAAACTGGAGGCCTATGAGAAATAACCCTCGAGCATCAGAATACGGTCTAAAAAATAGCGGGAAGCGCTTATGCGCTCTCGGTCTCCTCTCCTGATGGATGCTTTCAGCTCGGCGGTCAATACATCCATGAAGATGCGAGGCGGATTTTCCATGAGATGGTCCACCCAAAGCATCTTTTCCGTGAGGTTCCTCTCCCTTTTTCTTTCCATGAGCCGTGTGTAAACCCAGGGGAAACACTTCTTTGTCCCGCGAAGGATCGCCGCGCGCCGAGAAAGCTCTGAGACGGAATCAATGAGGTAGGGAGCCAGTTGGCGAAGCTCCCCGCTGTTGGTCGAAGGGATGAGGGAGAGCCCCGGCTTGGATCTTTCCAGAAGCTCTCTGTAAAGGGGAAAGCCCCGGCGTAAGTCCGCCGGGATGGAAAGGGCTTTTTGGAGGAATCCAGGGTCGGAGAAAGGAAAAAAGATCCCTCCCTTTCTTCCAAGGATCAGCCGGGGAAGGGGGCTGATTCCCCTTCGGGAGCGGTTTCTGAGGAAAAAGAAGGTCACAAATTCATCGCCGTTCGTACTGTGGATCTCCTCGGAGAGTTCCTCCATGAGCATACGGGCGAACCGATCCAGCAGCGCAGGTTCAATGACGCTCTTCCACTCCTCTATCCCTCTCGTGTATGTATTAAAACCCCGGATGTATTGAGAATGCAAAATCTCCACAGCCCGTTGACGGTCCTCGTTTATGGCGCACCGGTGTAATTCGGATGTGACAAACAGCCCACGCAACAAAACATCTCCCAGCAAGCCATCGCAGAACACGAACTCGTCCCGCGGCAAATGCTCACTCAGGGTGAAAGCCCAGTCGTGGAACCAGGTGCAGTAATCGAGCATCCGGGCTCGTTTGTCCCGGGTCCTGGGAGATCGATACACGGGGGCAACGAAACGATTCCCCACGTGCAGATAGTCGGCCACTTGTCTGGCGATCTTCTTCTCCGATATGAGGCGGTCGTGGAACCTTAGCTGTTGCTGGGAAGTAAAGGTGATTGCGAGGCTACGAAGGCTGGAAAACATGGAAGCGAGCAATCGACTGTCCCACCCGCCGCTCAGGAAGGCGGCGATCGGTTTGGGGGTAAACCGCGCGTAAGCGTAGCATTTATCCGCCAGGTGTTCGTAAAGGATGTCGACCGCCTCCGGGAGGGTCACGGCGCGCACATGGTCTTTCTGCGGCAAAGATGCGTAACGCTGAAGAACGGAGCCTCCCGGTCGGCATAAGAGGCGGCATCCGGGCGGAAGGGCGTTGACGTCCCTCAGCAGGGTCTTGTTTCCAATGGCATGTCCGATGACGAGGATTTCAAAAACCGCCTGCCAGTTGATGGCGAGATGGGGGAAACAGAGGAATTTAAAAAAGGTCTGGTGCGTAGAAAAAAAAACATGCTCCCCTTCCACCTTATACAGAAAGGGAGCCAGCCCCAAGGGGTCCGTCCCCAGGATGACGCGATTCTTGCCTTTTTCCAGAACAGCGCAGTTGAAGAAGTCGAAGTGATTGTCGATTTCACATTGTTCAGAGGTGAACGCTTCCACCAGGTATTGGAGTGCCGAACTGGAGGGGGTCTCTTTCCACTGGACCCCGCAAGCCACCGCATCATATTCCTGTCCGGATGCCATGGCGGGTCCCTGCCACATGTTTCCGAAAGCGCCTTGAACCAGCGAGGCCCCTTCGCTTTCAAGCCGCTGGATCGGCCAGACAACTTCGCTCTCCATGACGGCCAGGGCTCCGGCAAACCTGGTTCGCACTTCTTCCTCGAGGGTCCCTTGGAGACTCATGACCCCGGCAACGAACGACATATCCCACGCTCCACGGATTCCAATGATTTCTGAACCCAGGTGTTCTCAACGGTCTCGCCCGTATCTCATCCCGGAGTTGCCCCGGTGTGGTTTTACGGATGGGCACTACCTTTCCTGGGAAGGGCCTTCCTGTTGATCCTTCTGATTTGTAAAGAGGCCGATTTCCCTGCCCGTTCTTGGATCGGTAAATTTCCCGGCCAGTACCATGTTGTTCTTGTAAGTGAGCTTGAGCGGGGGAAGGTTGTCCATCCTGATCGTTACGTAGATTTTCATCCCCTTCGATCTTTGAATCAAACCCTTTATCAGGTTGTCCGCTATGTCGCGATCTCTGTAAGCGGGCTCCACCGTGGTATACCCTCGCTCCAGGTATCCGGAAAGATCCACTCCGGTGGCGGCCTCGATCTTTTTTCTGTACTCTTCTTTTGGTCGCTTATGGGTTACGGAACCCACCACGCGGCCTTGGTGGACTGCATAGCCAATGAGGAAAGCGGTTTGGAGGTTGTCCTTCACATAAGAGGTGCCCACTCCGCCCCCCCCTTTGATCAGCTCATAGATCTGGTCGAGGATTTGGGCGGGAATTTCATGGGGTTTCTCGAAACAATACTGAACCGGGGTTTCTTCCATGATAAAATGTCCTCCACACCCTGTGATTGCGTTGGCTCAAATTGCAAATGGGCCCGCATCAGATCCCCTCGAAGGGCTCGGCGAGGCTGAACCGATGATCGCGGCGTCCGGCCACGGAGCGACAGGACGCTTAGTTCGGCTAAATACCACCATTTTTGATCATTGACAACCTCAATGATTTCCCCTACCATGCCCGCAGCCTCACAACGTGTCCACCCTGGAAAGACAGTCAAAGCAGGATCATGACCGCCAAAAGCCGGAAAGTCATCGTCATCGCGATGAACCAGCCCCTGAACAACGATGTGCACCTGAGGCGAAAAATGCTCAGCGCTGAAAACCGTGCAGACCGCCAGGCCTGTCGGTTTCCTGGCCTGGATCTGGCCGCGATTCAGGAAGGGGTGGACCGAAACATCCTCAACCTTCTTCTGTGCGTAGACGGCCGGTATATGGACCTCCTGGATTTGATGAATTTCGTAAAAAACCATGGAAATCCGGATCTGAGGCCGGACAATGTCAGTCGTCATTACTCGCTGGCCAATACGGTCACGCACAATGGCATTTATCTTTATCAATATTTAAGAGAAGAAGGGTACGATCCTCTGATCGTTCAAAATTACGCCTTGGCGAATTTGCCGGATCTGTTGGAGGAAAAACCCCTGGCAGTCTGTATCTCATCGAACTTCATTTTCATGGATGACATCAAGGAAATGGCCGGGAGGATCAAAGGGTATGCTCCGGAGGTTCCTGTGGTTGCCGGAGGGATGCTGGTCAAGAAAGCGATGGATGCAGGAAAAAATCTCTCGTCCCAGAGCTTGAATTTCTTTTCCACCTTTTCCGGGAAGGTCGACGGTTTCATCGTGGAGGCCCAGGGGGAGCAAACCCTTGTGAGGCTGCTCGCCGCCTTGAAAGAGGGCTCCGATCTCGACGGGATTCCCAATCTGGCTTTTTTTGACCACCAGGGAAGGATCCTCTTCACCCCAAGGCAGGCGGAAGACCTGCACATGGATTCAACGGCGATTGCATGGGACCGAATTCCCGGAGAGTATTTGCGCAACGTTCTCCCCGTAAACAGCAGCCGCGGGTGTTCCTATCGATGCCGTTTTTGCACCTATCACTGGTTGTTTCCTCGCGTTCACTACAAATCCATAGAGGTACTTCGAGATGAGCTTCGACGGATTGAAGGGCTCGGCTTCGTAAGGCATATTCGATTTACCGACGATAATTTCACGGCCAACAAACCGAGACTGACGGCCGTGTTGGAAATGATGGTGCGGGAAGGCTTCCATTTTACCTGGTCTTCCTTTGCTCGTGCCAGTGCCCTGACCCCTGAGCTGATTCCATTGATGAAGGCTTCGGGATGCGAGTTCCTTGACATGGGGATCGAATCGGGAAGCCAGACCATCCTCGATCACATGGATAAGAGGCTGAAAGTGGAAGAATCGCGGAACGCCATTCGGATGCTCAACGATCACGGCATCTACTCCAGGGGCAGCTTTATCGTGGGATATCCGGGGGAGACGACGGAAACTTTTTTGGAAACCATCGACCTCATAAAGGAGAGCAAATTGCCCTACTATCATCCCTACCTCTTCTACTACAGCAAAAACACCCTGGTGCACGCGGAGCGAGAGGCTTTTGGCCTCCGAGGTCTGGGCCTGGCATGGAGGCATAATACCATGGACGCCGTAGAGGCTTCCAGTCTCATGTCCGGGATGGTTGAACGGATCGAGGAAAGCTTCACCGACGGACTCACCTATGTGGAGGAGATCTATAAGTCGCTGCGAGGGGAAGGATATTCGCCCGAGCAGATCCTGGAACTGTTCAGGTTGAAGAGAGAACTTCACTTGGCGACCCGGCAGCGGATCCCGGCAGAGATCCCTCCTCAGGGGGCGGCTCAAAAGGCTCTCCAAAAGCTTCAACAGCTAGTAAGGTGATCGTGCCGGTTGTGGTATCATGGTGATCGGTATTCTGAGCGTGAGAAATCACAGGTATCATCCCAACAGGAGGCTCATGGAAGCCGGGTCCAAACTCGGCCACCAGGTTGTCCTCGTACACCCGGGCAGGTGGTTCCCGGAAATCCGATCCGGACGACCGGACCTTTCAAGGCCGTCGGGAAGGGGGTCTCCGGATGTGCTTCTACCCAGGCTGGGCGCCACGATCTCCGACTATGCCCTGGCGGTGGTCCGTCATTTTGAGGTCTCGGCCGTCCGGGTGATCAACGACTTTCAATCGATTTTGGTGGCGAGAAACAAATTTTTGTGCCTCCAGACTTTGGCTAGCAATGGGATCCCTGTGCCCGACTCCTATCACGTGAGCAACATGAGGAACTTGGAGCGGGCCGCAGGGAAATTGGGAGGCTATCCTCTCGTGGCAAAGACGCTCTGTGGCAGACAGGGGGAAGGCGTGGTTCTGGTGGACTCCCCCTTGACTGCGCACGCTTCGGTACATAGATTGTTGGACGTGCGCGAGGGACTATTGATCCAGGAGTTTATTCCGCCTGGCGGAAGAACGGATATCAGGGCGTTCGTACTGGGTAATCGTGTCATTGCCGCCCTGGAGCTTAAACCCAGGAAAGGGGAGTTTCGTTCCAATATTCATCTGAACGGTAGTGCAAAGCCGGTCCTCCTCCCTGAAGAGCTTGAAGCTCTTGCTGTTCGTTCCACCAGTGTGTTGGGTCTAAAGATTTCAGGCACAGACATCCTCATCGACTCCCGGGGCAATCCAAAGGTGCTGGAAGTGAACTATTCTCCCGGTTTTAGGGGCCTCGAGGCCTCCTCAGGAATTGATATCGCGTCGCAGATCATTGGATACGTAACCCGGCCCTAAGAGGAACGTCGTGAAGATCGCTTTTCTCATGGACAGATTGGAAGGCATTCATCCCGACAACGAGACCACCAGTCATCTCATGTATGAATCGAATCAACGGGGGCATCACGTCTATTTCCTCGAAGCCCATGACGTTTACATTCGAAAAAACCAGGTGGTCGCAAGAATGCGGAATATTACCGTTCCGCCGGATATGTCCATGAGGAATTACTGGCGCTCGGCCATCCAGTGCCTGAAGCGAGAGGAGCTTTCTTTTGAGACCGTTACCGCCCTGGATGCCATTTTCCTGAGGAAGAACCCTCCCCTGCTCTACCAGACCATGGAATTTCTGGCATCCGTAAACGATCAGGTGTTCATCATCAACAGCATCGACGGACAGATCCTCGCCAACAGCAAGCTCTACATTCTCAATTTTCCCGACATCATTGCGGAGACTCATGTGTCGAGGGACCCGAAGCGACTCAAGAAAATCATCGACGATTTCGGTGGAGCGATGGTGATCAAGCCGTTACAGCGTTTCGGCGGAGAGGGAGTCATCAAGGTCAGCAACCGGGATCGGGAAAATCTCAACTCGCTCATCAATTATTACGTGAGGGCGTATCGCTCCTATCCAGAGAGAGAAGCCATTATGGTTCAGGAATATCTGGACATCGTTCAAAGGGAGGGAGACGTCAGGATTCTTCTTTTGAATGGTGAGATCCTGGGTGCCATGAGAAGGAAGCCGCGCCAGGGCGAGTTCAGAACGAACATCCACGCCGGGGCCAAAGCGCATCCGCACGAAGTGACCGAAAAAGAAAAGGCGATCTGTAGAGCCATTAAGGACAGACTCGTGAAGGACGGTCTTTTCTTTGTGGGCATTGATGTCATAGGGGATAAACTGGGTGAAATCAACTGCGTCAGCCCGGGAGGAATTCCCCGTATTAACCGGCTCAGCAATGTGAAACTCGAGGAGAAGGTGATTGACTTTGTTGAGCAAAAAGTGAGGGAAAGGAAAAGCAAGGGAAAGAATAAACTTGAAGAACCTTTCATGAGCCTTGGAACGGAGATGCAAGGGAGGCCCGAAGCTTTTTGGGCTTCTCCTGAAGCGAGAACAGGATAGAAACCCACCCCTTTTTGCCATGGAATTGAGAAGATACGTCATTCGAAGGTTGATTCAGATTGTAGTGATTTTTTTCGTGATTCTGACGGTCCTGTTTATGCTTTTTCGCCTGGCACCGGGCGATCCTGTGTCCAGGATGGTTGATCCGGACATGACCCCCGAGGATTCGGAGCGTCTCATCGCTGAACTGGGTCTTGACCGACCCCTCTGGATGCAGTACGTGGTCTATGTTAAGAATTTTTTCACGGGAAAATTCGGGCATTCCTTCCATTACGGCGAGCCCGTAGTCCACATCATCGGGAACCGGCTTCCCAATACGATTTTGCTCTTCACTACCTCCATCATTCTCTCCGCGCTCGTCGGGGTGTTCCTGGGAAAGATCGCGTCGTGGCACAAGGGTAAGAAGACGGACACCATCATGACGATCGGAGCGCTGGCGACCCACACGGTCTTTCTCCCGTGGCTGGCGCTGATTCTGATCTGGGTTTTTGCTTACAAACTCGCATGGTTCCCGATTACCGGGATGATCTCTGAAGAGGTGTGGCTGGATCCGGATGCCGGCTTCGTGATGAAAGCGCTGGACGTGATGCGGCACATGATTTTGCCGCTGGCCACGCTGTTTCTCATTCATTTTGGGGCCTACTTGCTCATCATGCGGAGCAGTATGCTGGAGACGTTGAAGGAGGACTACATCCTTACCGCCAGGGCCAAGGGGCTGGAGGAAAAGGTGATCAGAGACCGTCATGCGGCACCCAATGCCGCCTTGCCTGTGGTGACCAGCATTGGTCTCAGCCTGGCCTTCTCCATTAACGGCGGGGCCCTTACGGAGACGGTCTTCACCTGGCCGGGAATAGGCAGGGAGCTGGTTTTTTCCGTGAGTCATAACGATTACCCACTGGCACAGGCCTGTTTTCTATTGATTGCCCTGGTGGTGCTGATTTCCAACCTCGTGGTGGATGTCCTTTACGCCTATTTGGATCCGAGGATCCGATACTGACGGCTGTAAGCCGTGAAGAATTCGCAGGGATGATATGGCGAGGAGACTCTCGGAAAGATTTCGTTCTGTTGGCTTCCTGCAGGAAGGGTGGGCTATTTTCCGGGAAAGCCTGCTGGGAAGAATAGGCCTTACCCTCCTGATCCTGTTTGCGCTGATGGCTGTCTCGAGCTTCATCCCGCCCCGGATCGATCCCATGTACCATCCCATGACCGGTGTGGACCCGGAGATTTCCTCTTCCGTAGGCCCCACCCTGAGACACTGGCTTGGCACGGACTTCATGGGTCGGGATATCCTCAGCCAACTGCTGGCAGGGGCCAGAGTGGCTTTCATGGTGGGAGTTTCTGCGGCGTTCATGAGCATATTTCTCGGGACCGCCATCGGGATGCTTGCGGGTTACGCAGGCAGGGCCATGGATACCCTCCTCATGCGGCTGGCCGATATGATCATGGTCATGCCGACACTTCTGGTGGTGCTCATTCTTTCCTCTCTTTTTGGCCAGCTGAACATCTGGACCATTGTGTTGATCATCGCGCTATTCCGTTGGCCGGGGGTATCGAGGGTGATTCGCGCCCAGACGCTCTCCCTCAAGCAGCGACCTTTTATCGAGGCGGCGAAGGTGGCGGGAGCCTCCCATCTCAGGATCATTTTCAGGCACATCATGCCGAATGTTCTCCCCCTCGCATTTCTGTACATGACCTTTCGGGTGACCTCGGCGATTATCATAGAAGCAGCTCTGGCATTTCTGGGTTTTGGGGACCCCGGCACCGTGAGCTGGGGGATGATGCTTCAGTGGGTGTGGAAGACCGGCCACATGTTCAGAGCACCTTACTGGCTCCTCCCTCCGGGCATTTGCATTTCCTTGATCACGCTTTCTTTTTATATGCTGGGCAGGGCCATGGATGAGGTGCTCGACCCGAGGCTGAGGAGGGAAGGAGAAGCCGAATAGAATGGCGCTTCTGGAAGTGGAAAACCTGAGTATCGGCTACCGGACCAAGAAGGGGCTTCTCCAAGCCGTGGAAGGGGTCTCCTTTTCCCTGGAAGCGGGACAATCCCTCGGTCTTGTCGGTGAGTCAGGGTGCGGTAAGACCACCATCGGGATGGCATTGATGGGGTTGTTGCCGCCCAACGGAATGGTCAACGAGGGGCGCATTCTGTTTGAAGGCCGGGACCTAGTCAAAGCCTCAGAGGAGGATATGAGGAAAATCCGCTGGGAGAGGATCGCCATGATTTTTCAAGCGGCCATGAATGCCCTCAATCCCGTGCAGCGCGTCGATGATCAGATCGCAGAGGCCATATTGACCCACCGTCCCCATTTGTCCAGGCAGGAGGCCGTGGAGCAGATAAAGGGCCTTTTTCAGCTTGTGGGCATTCCCGGGGATCGCATGAGAGACTACCCCCATCAGTACAGCGGCGGAATGAAACAGCGTGCCATTATCGCCATGGCGCTGGCCTGCCGACCCAGGCTAATCATTGCCGATGAGCCCACGACCGCACTCGATGTCATTGTTCAGGACCAAATTCTAAAGGAAACCAGGAACCTGCAGGAGGAATTCAATATCAGCCTCATTTTCATCTCCCACGATATCGCCATCGTGGCCGAGGTGTGTCATGATATCGGCATCATGTATGCGGGTCAGTTGGTAGAATACGGCCCCAGGCAGGAGGTGTTCGACTTCCCCATGCATCCCTATACAAGGGCCCTTTTGGCCTCCTATCCCACCCTGACGGGGGAGAAAAGCCGATTGACTCCCATTGGCGGAGAGACACCCAACCTGATTCATCCACCGCCGGGATGTCGATTCTGTGATCGCTGTCCCGAGGGCAGGTCCTCCTGCAAATTGGGTTTTCCCTCGTGGGTGGAAATTTCACCTCGCCATAGGGCGCTTTGCTACCATTGCAGGTAAGGAGACTCGAGGTCGTCATGGAGGAGAGGAAAAAGCCCATCCTTGAGCTTGAAAACGTAAGCAAAACTTACAGGAGAAAGCTTTCTTTCTTCGGTAAGGCGGAAAAGGACCTGGTGGCTCTCGACCGTATATCGTTACAAATACTCAAAGGAGAGATTTTCGGGCTTGTGGGGGAGAGCGGCAGCGGGAAGACCACTGCAGGCCGGCTCATCGTTAAGCTGGAAGAGGCCGAGGAGGGAAGGATCCAACTGGAGGATGTGGAGATAACCCATTTGGAGGGTAAGAAGCTAAAAGAGTTTCGGAGGAGGGTCCAGATGATTTTCCAGGATCCTTACCAGTCCCTCAATCCCCAGATTTCCATTTACGATGCCGTGTGCGAACCTTTGATCATCCACAAAGTAGGCGACAGCCTTTCCAGAAGGGAAATGGTGGAGGGCGCCATGAAATCCGCGGGGCTCACACCGCCCGGAGATTTCTTCTATCGATATCCGCACCAACTTAGCGGTGGGCAGAGGCAGCGGGCTGCCATTGCCCGGGCCATGGTTCTTAAGCCCGAATTTGTGGTGGCTGATGAGCCCACCTCCATGCTGGATGCCTCCATATCCGCACAGATCTTCAATATCCTGTTGGAGATGCGTGATAGGCTGGACGTGACTCTCCTTTTCATCACCCACAGTTTGGCGGCAGCAAGATACCTCTGCGATCGTATCGGCGTCATCTACAGGGGGAATCTCATGGAGGTGGGGCCGGCTGACCAGGTCATCCGAAATCCAAGGCACCCATACACTCAGGCCCTTATTGACGCATTGCCCAAGTTCGGCCACTGTGGAGAAGAGAAACGGTACGACACGCTTCTCCGGGTGGACGGCGACGCCCCGGAATCCGCCGGCTGTTGTCCCTTTTACCCGAGATGCAAGGTTTCGCACCGGATTCGGTGCAGCCGGGAGAAGCCGACCCTTCGCCAGTTGGCTCCCTCCCATTGGGTGGCATGTTTTTATGTAAAAGCGGAAGGGGAATTTTTGCCCGAGAGCGACCAATGCTTCTACGGAACCTAGCAGACGTAAGGGACCTGTTTGCTTCTGCAGAGGGGAGCCTCGTGGGAGTGGGCATGACTGCCTTCTCGCGGATCATCCCTGCCCATTTCCTGGATCGATACACGATCGTTTGCGAAAGGAGGACCCGTGATCTTCCCTTTTTGAGGAAGACGACGGACATCTTCTGTGTGCAGGAGGAGACACCGGAGCCTATCCGTGAGACGGACTCCAACGCGTCAATGCTCCTTTCCCACAGTGCCGTGAGGAAGTTCTTGGGGAGCCTTCCTCGTCCCACGCATCTGTATCTGTATCAGAGTTACCCAGAGCTGGAAACGGCGGCGAAAGAGGAGGGATGGGTGCTTTTGGCGAACCCGGCTTCTTTGCGATTGCCGCTCACTCGAAGGGCGTTTTTTAAGAAGTTGATCTCTGACCTCCGGCTGCCGGAAATCCCTGGTGGGATTTATCCCATCGCCGTATTCCACGAACGGGATTATGCGTTCTGGGTCCGTTTGGTGGGGCCAGACTTCGTGGTTCAGTTACCGGATTTGATTCAGGGAGGGGGAAGAGGCACTTTTTTCATCCATTCTGGCGAAGACTACCGCACCCTCCAGGGGCGGCTGGAAGAGAGCCTTTGGCGAGGAATCTCTTTGAAGACCGTGTCGGTGGGCAAATATATAGACGGAATTCCGGTCAGCACGGCGGTGTGTGTCACAAGGCATGGGCTTCTCTTCTCAAGGCTTCAAAGACAGCTTATCGATGTGTCTTACTGCGGGAGGATGATCGAGAAGGGCATCTTCTGCGGGCATTCCTGGGATGAGAGGCCTTGGCCCGAGGGTGTGGCGGCGCAAGCAAGAGGGCAGACATGGAGAATCGGGCAGTTCCTGGCTTCCCTGGGGTACAGGGGCATCATGGGCATCGACTTCCTGATGGATAAAAAAGATCATACGCTATACCCGGTGGAGATCAATCCGCGACTGACCGGGGCCTTTCCAATGCTTTCTCGGCTTCATATGGAAAAGGGGATCATTCCCATGGAAGTCTTCCATTTGCTGGAATTCTTAGGTATGCCGTACGAATTGGATATTTGCGCCATGAACGCTCAGTACGATCAACCCGTCAGGGGAAGTCATCTGCTCTTGTTTGTCCTGTCCCCGGAGGAGAAGCTTGCGGGAGAAGGATTGGAACCAGGCCTCTACGGTCGTTCGAGCGAAAGGGATAAGTTTTCGAGGGGTGAGTATTCCTTTCTCAGCGAGGCAATGGGTTTTGTGGATATTCGCAACAAAGAGCAGTTCATCGTAATCGAGGGACCCCCCGATACCGATGGAAGGGTTTGTTCCTTCTCGGATCCACTTTACCGTTTGTGTCGACTTCTGTTTTCCTGTTCCGCGTCGGAGGATTGCGGCGCGCTCTGCCAGAACGCGGATCGTGCGGTCAAATGGGCCTACAAGAGAATTCTGGGGAGAGAATGACGCTGCCTTTCGTCCTATCCATCCCGCACTGTTCTCACCAGATTCCGGAAGAGATGAGGCCCGGTTACGCCCTTACCCGAGATGAAATCCTGGAATCCGTGGATCTGGGAACCAGAAGGATTTTCGGGTCTCTCCCGGTGGATACGGTCCTGTGCGCGGAGTGGAGCAGGCTCGTGGCGGATCTGAACAGGAGCCCCCTTAGGATGGATGCCAGGGGCGTGATTCCTCGGGTGGATTACCACGGGCGCCCCGTTTTTCAGGAGGGTTGGTTTCCAGGTCAGACGGAGATTCGCAGCCGGCTCGAAATGTATTACTTTCCTTTCCACAAGCGGCTGCGGGAAGCTCTGGCGCGACCGGATACAAAGGGGCTCCTCGACTGCCACTCCCTGAACGGGATCGGTCCGAGGCGAGCGCCCGACGCGGGAAAAAGAAGAAAGGACATCGTCCTCGGGAACAACGGAGATCGGAACGGGAATGTGACGCAGGCCCTTGGGATGACCACATGCCCTGCGGAAATCCTTCATCTCCTAAAGGAGTGCTGTGAGGCGGCCGGTTTTTCGGTGGCACTCAATGATCCTTATCCCGGGGGCTTCATCACCACTCACTATGGTCCCCCCCTCAATATGACAGGCAAGATCGCAGTCCAGGTTGAAATCAATCAAGATCTCTTTCTCAACGCCCAAGACACGCGCACAGACCCGGAAAAGATTGAGCCGCTCAAGACGACGCTAGCGGCCGCGCTCGATCAGTTCGTAGTGAAACTGGGATGGGGGACGGGTTATCCGCCCCTTCCGTGCAACTCCCGGTAGAGGTCTAAATATGCTCCGACCACAGCGGTCTCACTATAATTTTCGTTCAATGTGCGGTAGCCGTTTTGGGCCAGGTTTCTCCATTGGGATGCCCCCGCGTGGATTACTTCCAATAGACCCCCTGCCAGCGAAGGAGGGTCGTTGCATGGAAGGAGGACACCATTTTCCCCCTCCGTGACGAGCTCGAGGGCACCCGGAGTGCGAGTGGCGATCACCGGGAGGCCGTGGGCCCAGGCCTCCAGGAGGACGTTGCCCAGGGTTTCGTGCCGGGAGGGGCAAACGAAAAGATCGGCCAGGTGGTAATAAGGGCTGGGGCGATCCTGCCAGCCCACCCAGTGAATTCGCTGTGGCAAAGCGAGTTGATCGGCCTGTGCGAGCAGTTGTTTGCGCAGCGGTCCGTCCCCTGCAATGACCAAATGAAGCGGCCTGCCCAGGACTTGAGCGGGCAACAAGGCGAAAGCCGCCAGCAAATCATCCACCCCCTTCACATGGATGAAACGAGCCAGGGAAAAAAGTACGATGGCCTCCTGGGGAATGCCCACGGAGACGCGCAGCCTGGTGAGTTCTTCTGCCGGCGTGGGGGAAGGGATTTCCACGAAATTCCCGATCTTGTAAACACGCCTTGCAGGCAGCCCATGACGGATCAGGTAGTCACACACGCCCCTGGTGTTCCCTATCCATGCATGGGCGTGCTCGTAGTACCCCTTGATCTTGTAATAGCCCCCTAGCCGCGCGATATGGATCGCCTCACAGTGCGGCGGGAGGCGGGTAAGCCGGGTGGCACGACCCATGTAAGTTTGCACGACGGGTGCTTGCCGCTGTTTCACCAGCCGGCGAATGGCGAAGACGGACAGAAGATCCCACCCGTTTCGCATGGGAATGTGGACCTGTTCAACGACGCCGTCCAGTGCTCTGCTGATGGGGGTGTGTGGGCGGTTTACGGCCAGGGCCCTGTGCCCGGATGCATTCAGGGCCCGAACCAGGCGAACATAGAAGCGGTCGGCACCGCCGAACTGTTTGCTTCCGATAACGTGGATGGACTGACACAACCCGGTCATGACGGCGTACGGTTCTCCTCCTTCTCCGGACGGGCGGTTTCCCGGGGTGTATAGCGGGAAACCATGCGCGGCCTGTCATCTACGGGTCTTTCGCCTGTGTTTCATGTGCAGTTTCCAGAAATAGCCCAAAAGGCTGTCCCCGTAAGAGATGGCCTTTCTCGGAAGCGCGAACCTGTCGTCAAAAGGGGTAGCGCTTGCTCGCTCGCAAGTCAGAGCCGCTTCGTAGCCTGCATCTCTGACCGTGGCCACCACCTGCTCATCGAATTCCCCGTTAGGATAGCAGAAATACTTCACTTCTTCTCCCAGGAGATGTTCCAGATCGGCCTTGCTTTGCACGATTTCTTCCCTCATGGAAAGGAGATTGAGGGCGGTCAGGCTCGAGTGAGACCGGGTGTGCGAACCAAAAACGATGTCTTCTCCTTTCAAAAGAAGGAGCGTTTCGCGGTCCATCAATTTTGGGGGGGCCTGTGCCCTGCCCTCCAGCCATTCCGCACGCTTGCCCACCAGGCTGGAGACCAGGAATAGAGTGGCAGGAAAGCGGTATTTCTTCAAAACAGGCAGTGCGTAATCGCGGAAGTTTTCGCAACCGTCGTCGAAGGTGAGGACCACGGAGTGCTCGGGCATAGGCTCCTCACCAAAAAGGCCACGAAGGGCTTTTTCCAGGCCGATGACCTTGTAACGAAAGCGATGGAGGTAAGCCATCTGAGCTTTGAAGCGGCGGATATGACAAAAAGAGGCCCTGTGCGCGGCAGGGGGGGGAAATCTACCGACCTGATGGTACATGAGGATGGATACTTTCTTCATGAACGAATCCCCGGAAGCTGCCCCGTGCAGCATTGCTCTCAAGCGGCTCTATGTTCGTGTTTCTCGCATTGCTCAATGGCAGAGCGCGCGTGCGCCGCGAGACCTGTCCCCTTGTGAGTGGAAGCATAGGGTAGCCATTGCGCTGTGTCAATGTGAAACTGTGGCGGTTTCCAATCCCGACCGCGTGATTCCTCTGTGTCCGGCGAGGACTGGGTGTCGTTCGGCGGAAAAGGAGAACTTAGGTGTGGACACGATTCCCATCCCGGACTAACATGGAAAACAGACGTTCAGCGATGAGCGTCTTCTTCGCGGGTAGGGGAAAATGAATGTGGAAGGAAAGTAGAGCCGATGATCCGGAGGAGAGGGATCCCCCTATGAAAATGACCGCTTCAAGAATCTTCATCCTTTTTTTTCTCTTCTTGGCGAGCGCTCCGGCGGCTCTTGCCCAAAACCAAATCACTTTTTGGACGGCTGAGGTGGAAAGGGATCGTCTGGAAATCCAGGAGGAGCTTGCCGATGATTTCGCTCAAAAGACCGGCATCCGTGTGCGAGTGGTCCCGGTTGAGGAAGATCTCCTGACCGAAAAGGTTACAGCCGCATACGCGGCCAGATCCCTGCCGGATGTGCTTTTTCATCCCGTGGAGTTCACCATGGGGTGGGCCGAGGCGGGCATTCTGGACAGCCGCGGCGCGGCAGAAGTGGTCGATCGGCTGGGGAGGAGGACCTTCCATGAAGCACCCTTAAGGCTTGTGGAGTTCTCCGGGGGCTATGCGGCCGTGCCGGTAGATGGATGGGTCCAACTCCTTCTTTACAGAAAAGATCTGTTCCAGGAAGCGCAGCTCCCCGCACCGGATCGTTGGAATCATATCCTTGAAGGGGCCAAGGCATTGCACCGACCACCCTCCATGTGGGGGATCGAAGTGGCTACGGATCCGGGTCAGGCATACACGCAGCAGGTTTTCGAGCACTTTGCTCTTTCCAACGGGGTCCGAATGACGGGTCCATCAGGGGAGGTGGCGCTAAATACCCCGGAGATGATAGAGACGCTGAGATTTTACAGGAGCCTGGCCCGGTTCACCCCTCCCGGAAACGTGAACTGGTTGCGCGCACGGCTGGACTACCTATCGGGAAGGGCAGCGATGATCCTCTGGTCTCCCTTCATCCTGGATGAGCTTTCCGGTCTTCGGAAGGATCAGCCGGTGCTCCCCGATCTTTTAAAAAGGAAGCCTGGATACCTGGCCAGGAACACCGGTTTCGTGACGAACATCCAGGGCCCCGGGGGATCTGCCCGGTTCGGCCAGATCAACTACCTGGGGATCACCAGGGAAGGTGACAGGGCCGCAGCAGCGCGCTGGGTGAGATTTTTGCTCGATGAAGGCTATCTGAGATGGCTGGGGATGGCTGCTGAAGGGAAATTCCCTGTGAGGAAAGGAACCCCGGATGCACCGACTCGATTTATCGAGGGATGGATGCAACTGGAGTTCGGAGTGACGACGCGGGCCAAAATTTCCGATTTTTACGGTCGGGAAGCGGCCAGGAAAATCCTTTCCGAGGTAGAAGGATTTGATCGCTGGGGCTTTGCCGAGGGGAAAGGATCTCTGATTTCCAAGATTTATGGAACGAAAGTCGTGGCAGAGATCCTGAAACGTTTCCTGGACGGTGAGCTCAATGCCGGGCAAACGGCCCGTTTGATGGAGCAAAGAATAAGAGCCTTTGAAGGGTAGAGACGACCTCTATGCCATGAAATCTCCAACGGCCGGTTTTCCGGAGAAGGAAGCGCGACTCGCCTTCTGGATGTTGGTCCCCGCCTTTTCAGTGGTGCTGGCCTTCGTTCTCTTTCCGGTCGTCTGGAACCTTTTGCTCAGCTTCAAACCTGTCACCCTGACCGATCTTCGTGGGGCCCCTCTTCTGCGGTTGAACCTGACCGTGGGAAACTTCCAAAAGGTTTTTTCAGACCCGGAGTTTTCTTCCATCCTCACAATCACTTTGCTCTATACGGTCCTGGGAAGCGCTCTATCCGTTGTTATGGGGCTGCTGGCCGCCCTTCTGGTTCACGGGGAATTCAGAGGTCGAGGCTTCTTGCGAGGGCTTTTCATTTCGCCCTATATTGCCCCCGTCGTGGCCGTCACCTTCACGTGGAGTTTTATCCTTGATCCACAGCTGGGTGTGCTGAACTGGTTTGCCGTGAACAGAGGTCTTCTGGCGCAGCCCATTCCTTTTCTCTCCCAGAGGTGGTTTCCGGTGGAGATCATGGGGCTCAGGTTTTCCGTGCCGCTGGCGCTGGTCTCGGTGATCCTGTTCGAAGGGTGGCGTTATTTTCCCTTCGCCTTTCTCTTCGTTCTGGCGCGTCTTCAAAGTATACCGGATGAGCTTTACGAGGCGGCATTGGTGGACGGAGCCAGTCCCACGCAGCGATTCCGGCACATCACACTTCCGCAGCTTGTCCCTGTTCTCTCCACCCTGTTCCTTTTCCGCTTCATATGGACGATCAATAAGTTCGATGACATTTTTTTGCTCACCAGGGGGCAGGCGGGAACGAAGGTGCTGACCATCAAGGTTTACGAATACGCCTTCGGAGAGTTTGATATGGGAGCCGGCTGTGCCGTGGCGATGGTGCTTTTCGGGATTCTTTCAATCTTCCTGGTGATTTATTTTCGCTGGCTCGTGAAAGAGATAGAACCATGAGACGAAACCCTTGAGAAAACCGTGTGGGGGGTTCCGGGAAAATGAGCCGAGAACGTCTGGAGGCAGGGATCATTCGGATTTTGAGGATTTCAGGGTTAATCTTCTTTGCCGTTATTGTGGCTTTCCCATTTTACTGGATGATTGTCTCCTCTTTGAAACCACTGGAGGATATCGTCCTCTCGCCGGCCAACCTGGGCTTGCATCCCGGTAAGGTGGAATTGGGGGCTTACCGTGAAGTTCTTTTCGACCATGGCTTTATCACATACGTGTTCAACAGTGTGTACGTTTCCGTGGCGACCGTCGTTCTTTCGGTGACCCTTGCTGCGCTCGGGGCTTACGCGGTTGCCCGGCTTCGCTTTCGCGGCCGGGCGATCATGTCTTATAGCATTCTTCTGATTTACATGTTCCCGGCCATTGTTCTGGTGATTCCCCTTTACGTCCTATTTTCCCGACTGGCGTTGAGGGACTCCATTCACGTCCTCATCCTGGTCTATCTGGCCCAGACGCTCCCGGTAGCCCTGTATATGCTTCGAAGCTACTTCCAGAGTCTTCCCGAGGAAATCGAGTACGCCGGGCTGATGGACGGGTGCACGCGTTTCGGTGTGATCTGGCGGATTGTCCTTCCCCTTTCTGCTCCTGCGCTGGCCACCGTCTCTCTTTACAGCTTTATGATCGCCTGGAACGAGTTTCTTTTTGCCTTCATGTTCCTGGACAGTCCCGAAAAATTCACCCTGTCCAGGGGGGTCGTCCAACTTGCGGGAAGCGTTCATCTGTCCAAGCAGCTCGTGATGGCCGCCTCCGTCATGGTGACCGTCCCCGTTCTGCTTCTCTTTCTCTTTTTTGAGCGTCACCTGGTGCGTGGGCTGACGGCGGGTGCCATGAAAGGATAAAGAATGCCGGAGCTTATCCTGAAAGGAATTAGCAAGAGATTCGGAAAGCAGGAAGCCCTCTGCGATGTCCAGCTGGTTGTCGAAGACGGGGAATTCTGCGTGCTGGTCGGGCCTTCCGGTTGCGGTAAAAGCACGCTCTTGAACGTCATCGCAGGCCTGATTCCTCAGGACGAGGGTACGGTCATCCTGGAGGGGCGTTCCATCGACCGGCTATCCCCGAGGGAAAGGGATATCGCCATGGTCTTTCAGAGCTACGCGCTTTATCCCCACATGACCGTGGCCCAGAATCTCGGCTTCGGACTTCGCATGAGGAAAGTCCCCAAGGGGACCGTCCGCGAGCGGGTGCATGAGGTGGCTCGACTTCTTGGAATCGAGGATCTGCTGGAAAGGAAACCACGGGACCTGTCGGGCGGGCAACGGCAAAGGGTTGCCATGGGCCGAGCGCTGGTTCGTCGGCCGAAACTGTTTTTGCTCGACGAACCCTTGAGCAATCTGGATGCCCGTCTTCGCGCCAATGTGCGCCTGGAGTTGAAGCGGCTTCATCAAGAGGTCCGGGGGACGATCGTATACGTCACCCATGACCAGGTGGAGGCCATGACACTGGGGGATAAAGTGGTGGTGATGCGGGACGGACGCATCCGTCAGATCGGTACACCCGAGGCGATTTATGCCCGCCCTGCGGACACCTTTGTGGCTTCCTTCATCGGGTCCCCGGAGATGAATTTGCTGCGGGGGAGGCTCGCCGGAGAACAGGGGCGGCTTTCCTTCCACGGATCCGGATTTTCGGTGGAACTCAAGGGCGTTCAAACGGAGCTGGAGGAGGGGGAGGTTGAAATAGGCATTCGTCCGGAGGACTTGGAGATAGGGAGCGGTGCGGATGCTACGATTGGAGCAACGGTGGAGATGGTCAGCGACGTGGGATCGGAGAAATATATTCTCGCGCGCCTGGGAGAAGAAACCATCACCTTGCGCGCCCCAAAAGGGAAGAGCGTCAGGGCGGGAACCAACATCCAGTTGATCCTGAATCCGGCGCACATTCATATTTTTCGACGAGGAGAGCGGGTTGAGGCGAGCGTGGGATGATTGGGGACAAGGAGGAAGTCGCGGCAGGATGACCGATTGCTTTTCTAAAAGATTCCCTAGGCGATCTTGGGCAGCAATATGGTGAAGTTGGTCCCATGCCCGACCTTACTCGTCACGGAAAGAGATCCCTCATGGGCTTCCACGATGCTCTTCACAATCGACATCCCGAGGCCCGTGCCTCCCTCGGAGTAAGAGAAAAAAGGCTCGAAAACCTTCTTCTGGACCTCCTCGCTCATTCCGACCCCTGTATCCTCCACTTCAAAGACCAGGGAAAGATCCTTTTCATAGGCCTTTATGGAGAATTTTCCTCCTTTGGGCATGGCCTTTCGGGCATTGGTCGCCAGGTTGGAGAATACCCTGATCATTCGCTCTTCATCCATGATCACCGGGTCGTGAACGAGGATCTCCGTTTGAACGTGGATGTTTTTCATGGAAAAACGATCCGCGATGGATTGAACAAACCTGGTGAAGAAATCCTCCAGATTGACCATGGACATGTTGAGCCGGATATCCCCCCTACAGTAATCGAGTAAGTCGTTGGCGAGCCTGTTGAGGCGGTCCACCTCAAGGAGAATTCTCTCTGCACTTCTCGTCACCCGGTCCCTGTCCCGGTTGTGGAAGAGGATCAATTCCGCATATCCCCGCACCACAGACAATGGATTCCGAATATCATGCAGGATGAGGGATGAGAATTTGCCGAGAGTTGAGAGTCTCTCCGCCCGCAGCAATTCGTCCTGGGTCTGCTTGAGTTCTTTGTAAGTCTTCTCCAGTTGCTGGTTTCTCACCCTGAGCACATCGTTGCTTTTCCGGACAATGGAGGAGAGAGACTTCATGATGGACATGGCCACGGAATTGTTCTCCGTGACAATTTCTTGAAAGTCGGCCCGGTTCATCGTGAGAAATGTCGTGGGGTTGCTCGTGACCACCGTCGCGCTCCTGGGGAGGTCGTCAACCAGGGCGATTTCACCGAAAATCCCTCCTGCTCCATGGACCGCAAGGCGCTCCTGCTCCGGCGCGCCGTAGTCTTTCCATACCTCCACAGCCCCGTCAAGGACGATGTAGAAGTTATCCGCTCTCGAGCCTTCGAAAAAGATAATTTTGCCTGCATCATGTTTTTCCACGCGACAGGAACGGGCGATTTCCTCCACATGGTTCTCGGAAAGGGATTCAAAGAAATAGACACTTTTCAAAAGATCCACATAGTGCTTCTTGGCTTCAGCGTCCATCAAGGGTGCCCCTCTCAACTCTTCATGGGACCTGGATCCAGGGGTCGAAAAAAATTTCTTCCACTAAACCGCGGCATCGGGGAGGCAGGCTGACAGTCTCCCGATCCCTGAGCGACGTCCGTGAGAATGAGCGCGCAGCAAAGGGGAGGATGCGGCTAGTTTTCCGGGATGAGATGGAGATTGTGGCAGGATGCCACTCCCACGGCAGGATGCTGCTTTTTGCCCTTCCCATAACGCATTGATGGTAAGCAAAAAGCTTACCAAACCCCGTGGAAGGGCGCTATGGAGGGATGGCTGTGGTTGAGCGGATGGGTGGAATGTAGGGGACGCTCGGGGATCAGGCCTCGGACAAACGGGCGGCTTCAGCTCTCCCCTGCTCTTCATCCACGAAGTGGAAGAGGATGGCACCAACCAGAAAGAGGATCAATATGGATGCAAGACCCCAGCGCGAAGCGAGACGAGATACAAGTTGCACTTGATCCGGTGTGGGGGCAGGCGGCATCAATAGCCTTTTTGCCATAAGACCCACGACTCCGATCAAGGCCGGTCCTATGATGGCGGCGAATTTCCCCAGCATGTTATAGAAACCGTAAAACTCAGCACTCTGCTCCTTTGGGATCAACCTGGAGTAATAGGATCGACTCAGTGCCTGGATTCCGCCCTGCACCAGACCGATGATGACGGCAAGCACATAGAATTCCGTCCTCTTGGTCATCATCACGCCCCAGAGGGTGGCGAATACGTAGACTCCGATGGCGAGGAAGATGGATTTTCGAACGCTCCACCGTTGGCCCAGTTTGCCGAATCCCAGGGCTGCGGGAAAGCCTACAAACTGAACAATCAGCAGCGCGACAAGCAGATCATTGGCGTCAAATCCAAGCGACATCCCGTAATCAACAGCCATCCGGATAATGGTGTCCACACCATCGATATAGAACCAGTAGGCCAGGAGAAAGAGAGAGATCGTCTTCAGATGGCGCGCTCTTCTGAAGGTCCCGATCAATTGCCGCAGGCCGTCGGCCACGGCATTGCGTGCCTCATGGGAGGAACCGATCTTTTTTTCTTCTTTTAACCACAGGATCGTCAACAGGGTAAAACCGCCCCACCATGCAGCCACCGTAAGAAATGAAAATCGGACGGCTTGGGCCGAATCGGAAAGGCCGAATTTTTCCGGCATGAGGGTCATCAGCACATTGATCAGAAAAAGCAATCCCCCGCCCAGGTATCCCATGGAAAACCCTAAGCCGGAAACATAGTCGATTTTCTCCTCGTGGGCCACGCCGGGAAGCAGTGCGTCGTAAAAAATATTGGCACCGGAAAAACCGATAATGCCCATGACATAAGCAAAGATGGCCCATGCCCACGCTCCCTTTTGTACAAGGAACAGAGAGGCGGTCATCAGCACTCCCAGGTAGGCGAAAAAAATCATGAATTTCTTCCTGGCCGATCCCTTGTCGGCAATGGCTCCCAGAACCGGCGCCATCAATGCGACAAACAGGCTCGCCATCGCATTCCCGAATCCCAACTGGGCCGTGCTCACATTGACATCGGCGCCATAACTCCAATACCTTTTGAAGAAAACGGGAAAGAAGCCTGCCATGACGGTGGTGGCGAAGGCGGAATTGGCCCAGTCGTAAATGGCCCAACCCCACAGGGCTTTATGTTCCTTTATCATGGAGTTCCCTCACGGATTTGGGTTTTCCCGTCCATGCTCAGGGGGCTTCTTTCAGGGTTTGTTTCTTGCCTCCAGGTCAACGTTTTTCTCGTGTATGCCCCCCTCGGAGACTTCCACGGCAATTTTCTGTTTTCTGTATCCCTTTGCGTCGATGGTGAGATCCCATGTGCCCTTCCTGGGATCCGGCAGGCTGTAGTATCCAACCGCGTTGGTTCTGGTGGTTTTCTTCGGGGAGCCCTTGAATTTGACTTTTGCACCTTCAATGGGCCGCGAACTTTCCTTGTCAAGCACGACGCCAAAGATGCAAGGAAGATTCGGTGGTGTGCCTCGCGTGTGCGAGTCGGATCTAAGGGGAGGCAATTTGGAGTCCGCATCGTTGGTGGGCCGGCACATTTGCGTTTGGCCCTCGAACATCACTCCTTCGTCGATGATCACGGCGGGAGCCTGGATATTTCCATAAACCTTTGCCGGCGGATGAATTTCAATTTTTTGATCCGCCGTGATGTTGCCGCGAACCTCGCCATTGATGACGATATGAGAAATTTGGATCTCGGAATGAACTTTTGCCTCTTCTCCTACAATGAGGGTGCCGACGCCCCCGATTTCTCCGTTGAACCGGCCGTCTATTCTGATCGTTCCATGGAACTTCAGTTTCCCCTCAAACTCTGTTCCTTTGCCCAGCAAAGCCACCACCTCATTTTTCCTTTTCATGCTCCATGTCTCCTGTTTCGTGAAGAACTGACGAAGGCAAGCCCGATCTCGGAAAGCCGAAACATCATTATAATGGATTCCAAAACGAATCTCTATGGTAATTTGGGTAAGTTCAACGAGGTAAGATAAACGGCCTGGCCACTGTCCAGTTCCTACTTCACGAGCTGAAGGGCCGCGACGGAGGGAATTTTATCTTGACCCCATTTTCCACGATGTAGTACTGGTTACAAGTAGTTTGAGCCGAGTTCTGTTTTTTCAGGCCAAATGGTTCACGCTCCGGGTAACGCTTTCCACACAGGAGCCCCTCTCTCAGTTCGGGAGGAGCATGAAAAGAGAAGAAAGCCCGGGCTTGGAAAATCACAAAAAAAACGGAGGAAGATCCGATGGCAGAGAGATTTGTGAGCGAACGCAATTTGAGGTTTATGCTCTATGAGGTCTTCGGTGTGGAGTCCTTGAGCCGGTATCCGCACTTCGAGGATCAAGACCGGGAGATCTATGAGCTGGTCATTCAGACCGCCCTGAAAATTGGTTCAGACCTCCTCTTACCCTCCCTTCGAGAAATGGACCAGAACCCGCCACAATTCATCGACGGCCAGGTCAAGGTTCATCCCATGGTGAAGACGTTCATGAAAGAATGCGGGGAAGGGGGCTGGATCGGCGCCGGTGCGCCCTATGAGCTCGGAGGGCAGCAGCTGCCCCTTTTAATCTGTGCGGCGTTTCGATTCATCCTCGCCGCAGCGAACTACTCGGCAAGTGTTTACCCCCTTCTCACGACCGGCGCCGCCCATCTCATTGAATCCTTCGGTTCCCGGGAGTTGCGCGATACGTATATTCCAAAGATGTTCTCCGGCGATTGGCAAGGCACCATGGCCCTCACCGAGCCTCAGGCGGGAAGCTCTCTCGCCGATATCACGACCCTTGCGGAGCCGACGGATCAGGGGTATTACAAAATACGGGGTCAGAAGATTTTTATCTCCGCGGCACAGCACGACGGCGTGGAGAACGTGGTCAATCTGATGCTGGCTAAGATCAAAGGTGCTCCGGACGGGGTCAAGGGGATCTCCCTGTTCGTTGTGCCCAACCGGCGAATAGATGAAAGCGGGAAGCTGGTTCCCAATGACGTGAATGTGGCCGGGATTTATCACAAGCTTGGCTACCGAGGCTCTCCGATCGTCCAGTTGAGCCTGGGAGAAAACGACGACTGCCGGGGATACCTCGTGGGTGAACCCCACAGGGGACTCTTCCACATGTTTCAGATGATGAACGAGGCGCGAATCGACGTGGGTGCAGGGGCGGCGGCTATCGCCTCGGCCGCTTACTACGCGTCTCTTGAATACGCAAAGGAGCGGCCCCAGGGGAGAAAGCTCGCGAGCAAAGATCCGACTTCTCCACCGGTGCCCATCATAGAACATGCCGATGTGAAGCGAATGCTGCTTTTTCAGCGTGCCGTGGTTGAGGGATCCGTTTCCCTGATCCTGCAATGCGCCAAGTATGCCGACATGGCGAAGGTCTCGGAGGGGGAAGTAAAGGAGAATTATGAGCTATTGCTGGATCTATTGACCCCCGTGGCCAAGACCTACCCTTCGGAAATGGGCGTTCTCTCCGTTAGCCAGGGTCTTCAATGCCTGGGAGGCTACGGTTATTGTGACGAATTCCCCCTGGAGCAATTTTACCGGGATGTGCGGATCCATCCAATCCATGAAGGGACCACGGGGATCCAGGGACTGGATCTCCTCGGGCGCAAGGTGATCATAAAGGGGGGAAAGGCCTTCCAACTCTATCTGGAGGAGGTTCAAAGGACCATCGAGGCTGCGCAGAGCCTTTCCTTCCTGAGTCCCTACGCCCAGAGACTTCAGGATGGGATGGATCGATTGAGGCGGGTCACCGCTCACCTGCTCCAGGTGGCGGAGAAAGAAGGGCCGGAAGTATTTCTTGCAGACGCCACCCTGTATCTGGATTTTTTCGGGATCATCACCATTGCCTGGCAGTGGCTCTTACAGGGCGTTTTTATCGAGAGGGCGCTGGAAAAAGGCCTTTCTGATCGGGAAAGGGGATTTTACGAGGGAAAGCGGTATGCGCTGCGGTACTTTTTCCACTATGAGCTGCCCAAGATAGAGGGCTTGAGCACGCGCTTGATGGAAGCGGACGGACTGACCGCGGAAATGAACCCGTCTTCGCTGGAGGGCTGAGGGCCGAGGAGCGGATCGTTTCAGCAAAACGATCTCTTCGGCATGTTCATCTATGTTCATCTCAAGGCGAGCCGTTTGCACCGCCTCTCCCCCGCCGAACAGGGAGAATTTCGGAAGCACCTGCGGCCCATTCGGCTCGCTGACGATTCCCGCTAGGAAAAGCTCTTTTTTTCTCCTCGGTGGTGTCCCTTGCCGGCCGGAAGGGAGATGAGCCACTGGCCGAACCTGGAGATATTCGGTTCCGGGTCGGCAAGAGGCACCCGACCCTCAAATGCGTCGATAACCTTTTGAAATAGCCTCCTGTTTTCCCTCAGTGCCGCGTGTGTGCGCCTGTAGGTTGCAAGTTCCCTGTCGATTTGCCTGTACACGCGCAGGACCTCGCTGAGGCGCTCATCCTTCATGCTTTCGTCATCTTTCATTTCCAATTCCTTTAGCAGGGATGGTTTCTGCCAACCCATCGTCCGCGACGTGAGTGAGCAGAGAACGTGCCGAAACCCCCTGCCAGGGAAAAAGCGTGTCATTTCATCCTATTGTGATGATTCAGGGAAGAAGGGGGATTCCGCCGGCCGCCGAATGGGGGTCAATATCTCCATGCCCGTCAAATTCTTGACTCTTCGCCCCTTTTTTTCGTCCCGGTCCTCGCAGCCTCCGGTTCAGACGATTCCCGCTCCCGGGTCCCTGGTCCCTTCCCTCGATCGACGGATTGAGTGAGGGGGGGCCACCTCCTCCCGGTACGGAAGAAAAGGCAACGCTATCCAGGCACCCCCCGGCGAACAGAAGACGATTCCTTCGAAGCAGCCCGCACCCTCTGGATCAAAGGGCCGTCCTCTCTCCAGAGCCGACAGCTATTGATTACGTAGTCCAGCCTGGGGTCCCTGTCCGCGGAACGAGGGGCGGCCGGGGGCTTTGTGGACTGCTGCGTCCAGTAGCCGTGCAACGCCGCCGGACCCATCGCGATGACAAGGTGCATGATATGGCTGCATCCCTCGATCCCGCCGATGAGCTCCCTTACCCGATCGCTGAACCCGGTCACGATGGGAAGGCCGGTGATCTTTTCCAGGGCGTCCTGAGTGGTTGGGCACAGGGGGTGCGGAACCACGGGCATCTCGGCTTCCGCATCCTGAATGGAAAGAGGCGTGCCGCCCACGAGCAAGCGGACACAGAGATGGTGCACCACGCCAGGTTCGCGAATTCTTGCATCCCAATGGTATCCGGTGGTGAGCCTCTCGTCCCTGAGCCAACCTTCCACAATGACCCGGTCGTCTTCCAACGGATAGGTTTTGAATTCCAGACGCCTCTCATGGACGGGCGCTTTTTGAATCAGTTCTTTCAATCGACTCATTGGCTGCTCCTTTTTGTCCGGGTTTCACCTGATGAAAAAGGCGGCATTCACCCCCATCGGGAGGCCGGAGCTCCCAGTGGACGATGAACGAAAACCGGTGATCAATAAACGGATGTTTCAAGAGGCGGAAAGGGGAGGCCTTCCTCTCAGGATTCAGAATCCCTGAACGATTTCAAGATGTCAATGGTTTTATCCAAGAATTTCAGGGACGAGCCCAGGAGGTCTTTCGCCCGATCAATGGTGTGCAAGGCCGCGCTGTTGCCTATCCGACCATAACTGATTTTGATCTCGTCCACGGTGTATTGGATTCTCTCCCTCACTCCGAACAAATCGAGTAGCCGTCGCCGGTAGTAGGAGGCTTTGAAGTCCTGTTCAATCAAGATGGAGATTCCCAGCAGTTCCGACTGGGTTTCGAGCTGATGGGATATTTCCGTCAAATAACACATGATGAGCTTTATATTATATAAATTTACCAGGTCCGAATTGTGCGTCGCCGAATCGCTTTTCGATTGAAGCATTCCTTCGATTTGGAGGAGGTCGTGGCGGACATATCGGATCCTTTTTGCGCTCTCCTCTATTCTTATCACCAGGGGTTGAAGTTTCAACTGAACCAGTTCCTCGGGCGTCAGGGCCGAAAGGACGGCGGACTGTGTAGCGTGCGAAATTCCCGGACAAATGAAGAAAAGCGAAAGGACCATGGATGTGATTTTTTTCATGGGGTCCGTTTACTCCGTGGTCAAACGATCTGCTCTTGCACGACCATTCTGGATGCACGCCGGCTCACTCCGTGGCCAATGCCGAAATGTCCAGCGCGTTTTTCCTTCTTAAACCCAGTTATCGTCAAGGATTCCGCCAAACTTTAAAAAGGTCCAAGGCAGAGGCCACTCAAAACCGTCACGAAAGGAAGAGCCCGTCCCATTCCGCTTCCAATCGGCGGCCGTTTTTCTCTCACTCTGCCGGAGATCGAAGACCAGGCAGGTCCTGGGCTTCATGGGCTCTCGACTTGAGCTGAGCGATGATTCCCAGAAAGGCCGAGATGAGGACCGCCACCATGCATCCCCACTGAACCCCCCTCAACTCGAAGGGAGCGTAGATGAGGGACAGCAGGATGGGGGAAAAGGCGTAGCCGGAGAATTTGATGGCGTTATAGACCGAGGTGACCGGCTTCCTGAGGGGCGGAAACATCTGAATGGCGATGGTATTGAGGGATGTCCACGCGGTCGCCGAGCCCGCACCCAGGATCAGAAAGAAAAGGAGATACATGGCGTAGGTATAGGGGACCAGGGCCATAAGGATCAGGGAGAGGAGCGCGATGCCCACGCCCAGAAGGAAGATATTCGTCCTGCCGTAGCGATCGCCAAGGAATCCGGCGATGGGTGAGGCGATAATTCCCGAGAAACCCGTGACGGAAATCATGGCACCGATTCGATCCGAAGGAAGGAGGAGATTCGTCTTCAGATGATCGGCGGTGAATGTTCCGATCCCGATATAGGTGATGAAGTAACTGAATGCAGAGAAGCTCAGATAAAGAACTCCGGGCTGAGACAGGGCGTTTTTGAGAATCGGGAGAACCGACAGGATGCCCTCTTGCCCGCCGTTTTGCCGTTCCATGGACTCGCTGGAAACGAAATAGAAGGCTCCCGCGGTGAAAGCCAGGGCGGAAAGAGAGAAGAAAAACCAGGGCCAACCCGCATGAACTTCAATGACCCCCGAGATTAAGGGTCCCAGGGTCACGCCCACGGTGTAAGCCAACCCCAGCATTCCCATGGCTTTTCCCACGTGCTGCTGCGGGACAACCTCTCCGATCATGGCCATGATGATGGGGGTGAGAAATCCGCCCCCGGCTCCCTGGATGAGGCGGCTGGCGAGCAAGGTCCAGAGATTGGGAGAAAAACCACACAGAACCCCACCGAAAGCATACATGGCGAAACCGAAAAAGAGCGTCTTTCGTACATCGTAGACCTGCGCGATGGCGCCCGAAAAGATCTGGATGCAGATAAACGGAGCCATATAGAAGGTGATGGCGAGGGAGGCGGTGGTGAAGGGGACGGACCAGGCTTTGGCGAGCACAGGGATGATGGGGACGATTCCGAAGCCGCCGATAGGACCAATGCCTGCACCAATATAGAGGGGGAGAAGTTTTTTCCAGTTCACCGGGCCAATTCCATCCTGACGGAGCGTTCAAGAACGATCCATGAATCGTGGGAACCACAGGAAAATTTTGATACCATAGATCCCTTCATTAATCCACCCTTCTCTCGTTCCTTGGGGGATACACGCATTTTTTTCCCTTTGGCTCCAGCCAAGCGAATCAAGGATTTGAACAAGAGGATGGAAGTGTACGAAGGCATTGAAGACGTTTTTCTTCCCATCGCGTGTTGAGGATGTCATAGAATAGACAAGGAATGAAAACGCCTTCCCGCAAAAAATCCATCTTGAGAGCGTTACGTGGAGAGACATGAATTCGATTAAGCTGCTGACGATCTTGGGGGCGCGGCCCCAGTTTATCAAGGCTGCCGCAGTTTCACGGGCCATCGTGGCCCATAACGATGCCCAAGCGGCCGAAAGGGTTGATGAGGTGTTGGTGCACACGGGCCAGCACTATGATTACGAAATGTCCGAGGTTTTTTTCCGGGAGCTTGGCCTACCCGATCCCAGTTACCATCTGGAAGTGGGCTCCGGGTCCCACGGGTATCAGACCGGGCAAATCCTGGAACGGCTGGAGACCCCGATGACGGAACGAAAGCCTGACCTGGTGCTCGTCTATGGGGATACCAACACGACTCTTGCGGGAGCACTGGCAGCCGCAAAGCTTCACGTTCCCGTGGCCCACGTGGAGGCGGGGCTTCGTTCCTTCAATCGAAGGATGCCTGAAGAGATCAATCGTGTGCTCACGGATCATCTCTGCACGTTGCTCTTCTGCCCGTCGGAGAGGTCGGTGCAAAACCTTGCCCGGGAGGGAATAAGAGCGGGTGTCCGCATGGTGGGCGATGTGATGTATGACGTCTGCCTCTGGCACCTTTCTCGATCCAAGAGTTTAAATGGACTCCTGAAGGACCTGGAACTTCAACCCGGCAAATACGCATTGGCGACCGTACACCGGGCCGAGAACACGGACACGAAGGAACGGCTTCAATCCATTTTCGCGGCCCTTGAATCTTTGGCAGGCAGGGGGCTCAAGGTGGTGATTCCTTTACACCCCCGAACAAGAAAAATGCTCCAAGTCTTCCACATTCCAGTGGAGAAAGTCAAAGTCATCCAGCCCTTAGGTTACGAATCGATGCTTTGCCTGGGAAGCAACGCCCAGGTGATCCTCACGGATTCCGGTGGATTGCAGAAAGAAGCCTACTGGCTCGGGGTGCCGTGTGTCACCTTGCGGGAGGAAACGGAATGGGTGGAAACAGTGGAAGCGGGTTGGAACCTGATCGTAGGATCTGATTCGGATCGCATCATAGAATCGGCTATGGGCTTCCGGCCCGTAACGCCAAGAGCGTCTCTATACGGAGATGGAGACGCTGCCCGCCATATCCTGAGTTGCATCGCTCAATGGCAGGCTCAAGCTGCAAACGGAGAAAAAATTCCCGGCAGTGATTGAGTTCGCCTCAAAGGATCTGAGAATCGCCGCAAGAGTGGTCTGGCCCGAAAATTGTAAGTTCCTTGCCGGGGCGGAACACCCATGAGAATAGCGTACTTCCTAAACTTCTATCCAACAGCTTCTCAAGTCGTCGCGGAAAATGAGATGCTGGCCCTGAGGGCACGGGGTCACGAGATCTTTGTTTTCGCTGTGTGGGGGCAGCAGGCGGATGATTCAAGAATTCCTGAGCCGCTGAAGGGACGAGTTTACAGAATAGAGACGCATCTCTCTGCAAACCTCGCCCCCGGCATCCTCAAGGAGATCCTGAAAGGTCCCGTCCGTTCACTCACGTTTCTGCTGCGGGCAAGAAAACATATCGGACTGACCTTCTCCCTCATCTCTCTTCATACCGCTCGTGTGCTTCACAGTCTCGGCGTCGAGAGGATCCATGCCCATTTTGCATCCACCAACGCCATAAGAGGGATGCTTCTGGCGGAGTTGATCGGTGTTCCCTTTAGCTGTACCGGCCATGGCTCGGATCTTCTCCTTTACCCTCTGCCTTCCCTGCCCGAGATCATCCGGAGATCAAACCCTTTCATCACCATTTCCCACTACAACAGAACACTTCTTCTAAGGAAGTATGGAGAGGTGGCAAGGAAAGTGAAGGTTATCCACTGCGGGGTGGATTTGTCCCAATTCAAAACCAATAGAAAGCGGAGAGGCCCCGCTCCAGCGGTTCTATGTGTGACCTGGCTTCGGAGGGCCAAAGGGGTTGGGTATCTCATCGAAGCGGTGGGGATACTGAAGAAGAGAAACATGGAATTCAAGTGCAAGATCGTTGGTGGAGGCTCTCTGGCCGATGAGATCAAAGCGAAGATTAAAGAAATGAACCTTGACTCGGTCGTGGAACTCACCGGTCCCCTGCCCCACAAGGAGGTGATTGCTTTATACGAGGACGCGGATCTCTTCGTGTTACCAAGCGTATCCGAAGGGATCCCGGTTGCCCTGATGGAAGCGATGGCCATGGAGGTCCCTGTTGTGGCTACAAAAATCACAGGAGTCCCGGAGCTTGTTGACGATGGAGAGAACGGCTTCCTCGTGGAAGCGCGACATCCCGAAGCGCTTGCCGACTCCATTGAAAAGGCTTTAAGAGACTCGGACCTGGCGAGAAAGATGGGTAGGCTCGGCAGGAAAAAAGTCGAACAGCAATTCGACTTGGAGACGACCGCCCGATCCCTGGAGACGATCTTTCTGGAGGGGAAGGTCTGATTGGCATTAGGCTTGCTCAATGGGGTGTATGAGCGGGAGGAACTGGCTATCTTGTACATGGCAATCTTTCAAAGTTGAAGTCAAAAGGAATTTTGATGCTCTAAGGTTTTTTGCACCTCTCACCGTTCTGCGCCACAAGAGCCACAGGCCAAGCAGATCAGCAGGATCACCACGAGCGAGACCCATCGAAAAAATGGCACAAGGGTCTAGAAAGGAATCCCTCCGCTTCACAACATCCTCCAATCTCCCCCTAGGCGAAGACCGCGTCGACGCTGCGTCCGTCGCAGGCCAGTCCCTTTATCGTGTAAAAGCATTGATCCCGGAAACTCACAGAACCGGAGGCGTTGGGGCGTGAAGGAGCTTTAGGCGGGGATCCTCTCCACGCCCTCCACCGCAAGGCGCGCCGGCAGCGAAGCCGCAACGGCGGCCCCAAAGGCGATAAGAACAGCAACGACGTAGCCGATCTCGACTCCAATCGAGATGAATTGCTCAAATGGGAATCCAGCTTGCGGGACCGACACCAGCAAGGCGAGCCTCACACCGGCGCCGCACACCACAGGGAGTAAAGCAGCAGCCGCAGAGGAAAGAGCGACCGACCTGCTATGTGACGCCCCCACGCACCATACAAGCACTGTCGCCGGCAGTATGTGCCGCGCAGCGATCACCGCGACCGTTATTCCGATGTTTTCGGTCACGGCTGAATGGAGTATGAACTTGTCGCCAAGCTCCGTAAGGTTCAACACAAAGTAGTTGCCCGGCAACAGGTATAGGATCCAGACTCCTAAGCTCACCAGGAGTCCTTTAATGGCTTCGGACGAGCGAGCGGCGATGCTTCCTGCGGCCACAAGCAGGGGAAGTGCAGCTATGTGCGTGGCATGATGAATGCTGCTGGACGTTCCGAGGCAATAAAGGGTGACCCATAGCGCGGGCCAGACGACGACGTCGCGACTCCGCCCGCGCGCAAGCACCGCGATCGGGAGGAAACATAACAACAGCAGCACACTTCGCACCTCTATTGGTGCAGGCACTGCCATCGCCGCAAGACTCGGCAGCGCCGCAAGCGCGCCTGAGACGACTCGCTTCCTGACACTCGCTTCCTTGCGAAGCAAAATCCACACGTATACAAGAGTCAGGACGACCACGCCCGCGCCGATCATCCACCGATCAGGCAGGTTCACAGCAGAGTATGCGCTTACAAGTGTCAGTCGCCTGATCGCAAGACCAATCCACGTCGCGCCGAAGAACACGAGCCACCCACGCCGCCGCGTCGCCCCCCACGCAACCAGAGGAGCGCACAAGACTGCCCAGTTCAGAAGATGATAGGGCTGCGATGCGACAAAAACCGTGGAGAGAACCAATGCCAGCAGAAGCAGTGCAGCGATGGCAAAGCGGCCCTCAGCCGCAGCCCCACCCTGGGGAGACGAGTTTGTGAAACAGGCTCGCAAAGTTCCGCAGCATCTGGATACGATCATCCCCAGCGCGACTGATGCGGCGAACAGGAGACCCACCCGAAGCGGATGCGCGATTATATGGCCCGCCCGGAACGGAAAATTCTGCGGAAACCATTCGAGCAGTCCGGAGCGTGACAGAAACGCGGCGGCTGCGCAAACGATGAAAACGGAGACGGCCACGCCGGGAACCGGGCGCAACACTCCTCCTCTCGTCCTATGGCACTCTTCACTCTGCGCGCTGGATAGGACAAGGAAGCCTAGGAGTGTGACCGCAAGCAATGTCAGCCCTCCCGCAAAGAGACCCGAGGCGGGTGAAGGACGACCGACCAGCAACTTGTTGCGTTCCCTGCGGAGATCGTCGAGGGATTTCAAATCTCCGCCGCCAAGAACCTTCGAGAAGGCCCTAACCAGTCTCGTTTTTTCTTCCTCTGGAAGCTGCAGCGTATCGAGCGCGGGGACCGCAAGCGACGGGTAGAACGGCGAGACCCCGACAAGGATCGAGAGCGTTGGCGCCCAGTCTATTTGGAGAACTTTCATCGGCCCGCCCTTCCTGATGCCTTTTCCCAGAAGCACGAAGGCCGTGTCTATCACTGCCGAGCTGCGATCGGTGTGGAATCCGTGGTCGTTCATGCCGTGCTCGGAGGTGATGAGGACGATATCGTTTTTGTCCGTTAGTTCCACCAGCCTGCGCACGTATCCGTCAACAAGTGTCACCATCTCCGCGTACTGTGGAGACCGCGACGTTTCTAAGTGTCCCGCATAATCGAGAGTGTAAAACGGCACCACCGCGAGGTCCCATTTCTCCTTCTTGATGAAGGCGCTCGCCTGCGTGAAGGTGTCATCGGCGAGTTGTCTGTATTCACCGAACCTGAACACCTTGTGCCTGAATACCGAAGCGTCGGAGTAAACTCCGTATGCTCCGAGCATGAATGCGTCGAATATCACAGCGTGTTTTCCGCGTTCCTTGACGCGCATGAAAACGTTCGGCGAGCTTTCTGCCGGGGCTTTGTAATCATGAAAAATGGAAAGTGGATTGGCGATGCTTCCGGAGAATATCGCGCGCTGGCCCGCAATCGAGAGGGGCAGCGAGACAACTTCCGAAGTCCCCCAAGCTCCGCGTTCGCGGCAACTAAAAATGAACGGCGCACGCTCGCTGAAAGCAAAGTCCTGCCGCATCCCGTCGAGAAGAATCACCAACAACCTGCCTTGCGACGGACGCGGAGTCCACGAGCCATCTCCCTGCCATTTGTCCAGCCTCTCTCCGACTGAAAGGAATCTACCGCCGGCGACCGTGACGACGAGGGCAAAAGAAACGAGAGCGACGAGGAAAAGCACGAAACGGAACCAGCCGATTCGGAATATGCCGTCGAAATGACTCGTCGCCAAAGCAAACCCTCCAGTGATTCTCCATGAGGCCACCAGGTGAACTGCTAAGCGTTCGATCCCCGTGAGCACCGCAGGCTGAGGCATTCTGCTGCATCAGCTCAAGCATGGGCTCCATCCCTGCCGCCATCGATTGCGCTTCGCCACCCGGCACAACGTCCTCCCGGCTCCATTCGCCTATGCACTCACGGTTCGGTGCCGCCGTGATGGCAACGGGCGGTGTGTCGAATGGGATCGACTCCCGGCTCACTAGATGGAATGCTTCGAGCAATTTGCTCGGCAAGAAGGACCACTCGGCCGCACGGTAGAGATCGCGCAACACTTGCCGCGCAGGACAGAATGTGTGACTACACCACTTGCAATCAGCGGCTCTTTCACCACCAGCGAGTCGACATTCAGTTCGAAAGCGGGGCGACGAGCTGGCCCCGGGCTTCGCGACGCGGAAGGCTCATTGCCCAGGGTCCTCTCCATCCCGACCGAACACGCACAGGTTGTTAGCGGCGCTGAGTTCTGAGGCCAATTTCGCGAACGTCCGGCTCGTGAGGGAGGCTTTTGGTGACCATAGCGACTTCGTATCTAGGCTCCGACACGCTGTCAACCGGCGCCCGCCATGCTCTTGTCCTCGCCCAACAAGGCCAGCTTGTGGAAACATCAATATATGAATAGAACCCTCACCCATGTGCCTGAATTAGCATAAATCGAGCCATACATTGGCGGTGAGTGATAAGAAATGGCGTCACATCTCTTTTTTGAGGAGACGGAGTGAGTTGAAACCGTATAAGCGGGTTGGATCTTGAAGCTCGATACCAATTCAGGTCGCATCGTGGACTCGCCCCTCAGCTTCCGGCCCATCATGGAAAGACCTGCCGCTGTGAAAATCGTCAGGTCCATGACTCGGCGGCGGGTTCAATCCGTGGAAATAGAAAAGATTTCTGGTACTGGTTGAGCAGGTTTTCAGGGATCCGAGAATCGCCAGCCTGGTGGGCCTGGAAATTGTGTGTTTGTTCCCGTCGGAAGTCCCATTAAGATTGCATACTTCCTAAACCTCCATCGAACAGACTCTCTAACGGTCGGGGAAAATGAGATGCTGGCCGTGATGCCAAGGGGCAGAGATCTTTGTTTTGCCCGTGTGGGGGCGGCAGGCGGATGAATCTAAGATTCCCGAACTTTGAGGGGACGGATCTATAGCGCAATAAACCATCTTACCAAAAACTCTAACTACTGCATCCTCAAGAACATGTTGAACAGAAATTGGACTTGCAGACGACCGTGGAATTGGTGGAGATGGATTTTTTAAAGGCGGATCCCTGATTCGCATGATGCTCTTAAATAGTCTCCCTCCGCAGGGGATAATCAGACCCTTTTGAAAAGAACATTTCGAACTTGTTTGTCGAAGTAAACCAATAAATTAGCACCAAAAACCGCATGCTCAGAGCCGTAAGCCCGGCACGGATCTTGCTGTCGTATTATGCCGCCGGTCTTCACTCTGGCTCAATAAGCTCGCCCGGTCCGCGGAAAAGAGGGCGAGAGAGCGCGTCATGTGCGACTTCCATCTGAGAAGGCATGTAAAATTACTGGAGGAGCTTTTCCTTCAGGGTGGATATGGAAGTGCGTCTCAACCGGTCACGGAGAGATTCTCTGAGGTCTTTGTCATAGGTCAGCAGCTGCAAGGCGTAAAGTGTCATCATGAGGCCGCATTGGAACGCCAGCGAAAGGGCATGATATCTTGGTAAGAAAATACCAGCCATCAGCTTCGGGATGGCAGCCGAAACAAAGGAGAAAACAAAAATTGGCGCAATGATCGTCAGGATATCCCGGTGAGAGTTTTTCAGGATCCCTTTCAATTTGAGGTAGTGTGCTACGACCGAAAAAAGCATGGACAGGTCGCAAAGCACACAAACACCAATGATGCCGTATAGCTTGACGGCAGGGTAAAGGAAGAAGGCGAGGATCAAGAACTGAAGGAAAGAGATCTTCCACATGATGTCTGGCTTCCCAACGGCCATAAACACTCCACCCATGCCGGAACCCAAGGATCGTGCGAGGCCGAATACGGCCAGGATCTGGATGGGGAAAACTGCGGCAATCCATTTATCCTGATAAAGGACAATCATGATTTCCCGACTAAGGGCGATGATGCCGAAGGCCAGGGGTAAAGAGATGAGCGCAGTATATTTGAGGGTCTTAAAGAAGGCGTTCCTCAGGTCGTAGGTGTCTTTAGAGAGTTGGCTGTAAACGGGAAACATGACTCTGCCTACTACGTTTGAGACATTCGTGGCCGGGATATTTGCGATCTGATAAGCGAAGTAGTATGCGCCAAGGGCCGCCTTGTCCAAAACCCTTCCAATAAAGGCATCGTCGATGTTTCGGATGGCAAAATGGACGACCCCTGTGCCGACCACATGTTTACCGTAGTGCAGGAGCCGCCTTGCAACGGCTTTATTGAATCTGAACCTGGGGCGCCAAGTGGAGATCCGCCAGACTGAAATCAGTCTTGCGAGTTCTCCAGAAATCTGTCCGATGACCATGCTCCAGTATGAGAATCCGAGGAAGGCGAAAAAGACCGACACGATTCCGTAAGTGATCAGATTGGAGGCCTCGGCGAGGGATTTCTTCCTGAAATCAATGTCCTTTTCAAAGAGCGTAGCCGGGACTTCCCCGAATGAGGATAGGATGAGACTGAATGCCAGGACACGCACGATCAGAGTGACATGCTGGTCCTTGAAAAAGGAGGCAATGAAAGGGGCCGAGATGAATGCGATGAAATAAAGCCCCAGGCTCAAAGAGGGAATGAGGAAAAAAGCGGTATTGGGGGCCTCGTCAAGGTCGTTTCTCTCGAAGATCAATGCCCGGCTCAGCCCCAAATCTCGGAATAGCCCGATGGAAGCGATCACGAGTGAGCCAATAGCCATGAGGCCGATATCGTATGGAACCAGAAGCTTGGCCAAAAGCAAGGTAGAGGCAAAGCTCACAAGCTTGGAGAAAAAGGAAGTTCCTCCCACCCAAAAAGCAGCCCTGAGGGCTTTTGATTTTAGTTGGCCCATACCTGTGATCGGTTATCCTTGTGCGCCGTTCACCATCAACCGTTGTCCGCACGGGGACAGACGGTACGTCGTCAAAACGCCTAGTGTTCAACTCACTCTCGCACCTTCCGAAGGGGGTTGGCAGGGAACGGAAAGGGGAGCAGAAGGATTAGGATCGGTTTCCCTGCAAGATCTATGCGTGACGCGATACAACCGTGACTAATGATCTTATGGGTCGAATGCAAGTTGACCTTTAATTCAGCCATTTATGGATGGAATTCCTATTGTGAGCAAGGCTCCCATGATCGAAAAGCAAGCGACCCTGATTATCCCCGCCTTTAACGAAGAGAAAACCATCGGAGAGGTGATCGACGCGATCCGCTATCATTTTGAGAAATTCCACGCGAATCTAAGGAGCATGCGCCCAGGAATTCATCGGGGGAAACGGATCAGCTCTCAAGATTCGCGAGAAAAGTGCGATTTTTTCTCTCAGTAGATGGACTGTCTGATTTCGGAGTCAGCGATCTCAAAATCCTGGCCAGGACCTGCCCAGAGGGTTAGGCAAGCGATGAAAAAGGCACTCGTCATTTCCTATTTTTTCCCGCCCTATGCCGGAGGAGGGGTATACCGAATTTTGAAATTCGTCAAATATCTTCCCCTCTTCGGTTGGGAACCGATCGTTCTTGCACCAAGGCCAAAAGGATATTACTGGGCCTTTGATCATTCCTTATTGGAGGAAATTTCCGAAGGGATTGCTCTCTATCGAACCACATCTTTGGAACCCTTTTACTTGTTTGCCCTTTTTGATAGACTTGAATTCAGGAATTTGAAAAACATCATAAAAGACTACATTTTCATACCCGATGACAAAATTGGATGGGGCTTTACTGCCCTGCTGAAGGCTTTGCAAATCATGAAGAACCAAAAGGTAGATCTTATCTTCACATCTTCTCCTCCCCAAAGCATCCATTTGATAGGCTACGCCTTAAAGAAACTGACGGGCATCCCCTGGGTCGCTGATTTTCGAGATCAGTGGACTTTAAATCCCCTTTATGCGCCTCCGTCCAACCTCATCCATCGCATCGATACCATGTTCGAGAGAAATATCTGCTTGGCTTGCGATCGAGTCATTCATGTAACCTATTCAGATCGCGCTTATTTATCCCAGAAATATCACGTTCCGGAGGACAAAATCATTACAATAACCAACGGTTACGACAAAGAAGATTTTCACCAGAGCTTTCCTGTGAAGGAAAGCGACCAATTTGTCCTTGCCCATTTTGGAAATATTTATGGAGGCAGAGAAAAAACGCTGGAAAACTTGCTTAAAGGGATTGAACTCGCCTTAGAAAAGAGTAAATCATTATCTGAAAAAATAAGGGTGAGGTTCTATGGAAACATGGAAAATTCTTCTATTTCTCTTCATAACCCCAAAATAAAAAAAATAATGACCGTGCAAAAATTTGTTCCACATAGGGAAGCTGTGAGAAAAATGCTGGAATCAAACCTTCTATTGCTTGTCCTTTCATCTGAAGATCACCATGCTCTCACCGCAAAGCTCTTTGAGTATCTTGCGGCAGCCAGGCCAATTCTTGCGCTGATTCCGGACGGGGAGGCGAGAAATCTCCTGTCCAGATCTAACCTTGGAATCTTTTCAAATATGAATGATCCGATGGAAATCTGCGAAACGCTGATAGACCTTTTCGAAAAGAAAGAAAAAGGCGCTCTTGCCCTTGAGCCAGACCTGGGTTTCATACACGAATTTGAAAGAAAAAAACTGACTGAAAAACTCTCTTTCCTATTCGACGGTGTGTTGGGAAATCCTTTATGAAGAAATGCTTTTTTCCCCGATTTAACTCTCTCCTTTCACCAATAGGAAAAGACTCCCCTCGTATCATTCCTATAATTGCCGAAGAGATTGAAAGCAGTCTAGTTCTTCTCTTTTCACTGCTCTTGGTCGCTGCATTTCTTTGTGTTTGTTTCATACCTTTTATCATCATGTTAGATGAGAAGAGATATTTACAACACGTTGGGACATCAGAGCTTTTGCCAAGCTTCTGTCCAACTTCGTGGTTGGTCGATTTCTTGAAAGCTCAAGTGTGAAGCTCCATGGGTTCTCGAAATTCGCATGAATGGCGCGGCGTTGCCGAAATGAGATTCTCAATTCCTTTACGGTTAAAATCGATAATGGCGCTGTCCGGGCTCTCGATAACACTGCAGCGCATTCGTTTATCGAACTGGACACATTTAGAAACCTTCAATCTGTCAAGGCTTGGGTAAACTCCCCATGCCAAAATGAACCATCACAGGCCGAAAGAGAGGTATAGGGGCAAAGAGAAAGTTTATAGTTCAATTTGATAGGAAAAGATTAACAGAGATTCTATCCCCTTGTCTTTGAAGAGCTCTCATGAAGGTACTCATGGTGACTGATATTTTCCCATCAGAAGAAAATCCCACATCCGGTGTATTTATCTACGAATTGGCGAAAGCTCTTTCTGGACTCTGCCAAGTGGATCTCGTTCATCCGAGATTTTGGTATCCTCTTGGCCATCGACATCCAAAAGTCCGGAGGAAGAAAGTAAGAGAATCGATCGAGCCTCCTGTGGCGAGCCAGTTTCGGCCAAGACTTTTCATTCCACCGGTAGGGGACAGGATTTTTCTGAGAGGGCTCTCTTTCTTCTTATCAATGCTTCCCCTGCTCATGAGGAGTCCTCGCCAACCCCGATACGACGTTCTGCATGCCCATATGGCAGCGCCCGCAGGTTTTGCCGGTGTCCTGGCAGGAAAGATGCTTAGGAGACCTGTTCTCGTCACCTGCCACGGCTCTGATATCCACACCTATCCAAAGTATCGTTTTCTTCGAAGTATGGTTTCGTACACATTGAAAAGTGCCAGCATGATCGTATTTGTGAGCAGAGCTTTACTCCAGGGCGCCAAGGACCAAGGTCTTTTCTGTTCAAAAGGATCTGTGGTCCACAACGGGTATGATCCATGCATGTTTGAACCCGGAGACAAATGGACAAATCGAGAGAAGCTGGGGCTTTCACCCGACCACAAGATCGTCCTTTTCGTTGGAAACCTCATTCCGGTCAAAGGCCTTTCTACGCTCTTGACCGCCTTTGCCCATCTCACCAAACATATGGAGAATGCTTTACTGATTCTTGTAGGAACAGGAGAATTGGAAACGAAGCTTAGAAATCAATCATCATCCCTCGGCATCCTAAGTCGAGTGAGATTTGTCGGCTCCGTGCCTCATGGTGAAATTCCAACGTGGATTCGTGCTTGCGATGTCTTTTGTCTTCCCAGCCTCAATGAAGGATGTCCAACGGTCATTTTGGAGGCCTTGTCCTGTGGTAGACCTGTTGTGGCTTCGAGGGTTGGTGGCATTCCCGAACTAATAACCAATGAAGCTCAAGGTATTCTCGTTCCTCCGAACGAACATGTAGAGCTCAGCTCTGCTCTTTCAAATGCGCTGAAATGCAATTGGAATGATTTCACGATTAGCAACAGTGTCAAAGATTATACCTGGGAACAAATAGCCTGGAAATACAAAGACATATATGAGGATGTGGAAGGCGCATTCTAGTCCAGCGTCTAGAAGGCAGCTTTAACACGGATATGGCCAGGAGGGCGATAAGTGAACTTCGAGATTGAGAAGATAGGTTGTCATCTTGAAAGGAACTTCAATGATTAGAGCGACCAGGGATCCAGACTGGAAGAAGTGGGAACGGAAGCTGCTCAACTTCCAGCGATGGCGGGACCACCGTTACAAGAAAAGGGCTCAAGGGGATCCTGAAACTCTAGCCCATGAAAGAAGGCAAGGAGAGCGTGTTAATGCTTTCTATGCATGGTGTGGGAGTCTCAGGGGGAATTTGCTAGATGTGGGGTGTGGGGGAGGCTGGCCAAAAGGTGTTTTCCAGGAGGCGAGATACTTTGGCATTGACCCTATAATCATGGATGATCGAGAAGATTTTTACCTGATCAAAGCGGTGGGGGAGCAACTGCCATTCAAGTCTTCCGTCTTCGAAGGCGTTCTGATCAATGCGTCTCTGGACCATCTAGCTAGCATCCCGATCACATTCGAGGAATGTTTTAGGATATTGAAAACCGGTGGAAGCATCTATATTTTCACCTCCATTAAATCAGGGTATCCTGCCAAGGGCCCAAGCCCTCAAAACCTGTTTCAACCGATATTCGTTCGTTTGAAGGAAAAATTCGGGGATGAAGGGTTCTTAGCTCTCCTCAAAAGCCTGTATTACAGAATCTATTACTCCAAAATTCTGTCTGAAATCAGAAACAATACCCACGTACAGGAAATCGTTCTTTCGGAATTGGTGGAGATTCTATTAACTCAACCAGCACGTCTTACCATCGAGCGAGTCGAGCGGGACTATGCCTTTGTAAGGGCATTAAAGACTCGACGAGTGTAACGTGGGAGAAGAAAATGCAAAGGAGGAAGAAGGCGGCCTCACTTGACCGGTTAATCGATTATTGCGGACAGAATACGAATAGGTTTTTCCCTTTCGGTTCATATGGGAGTCTGAGGAAAGGATGCGATTGTTTTATATTTGTCATGTAGAGCTCCATACTAACGTCGGGGGAGCGAGGCATGTCATGGAGGTTGTCAAGCACCTGGGATTGTTGGGCCATCGGGTTGAGTTGTTTGCTCCCAAGACGGGAAATCCGAGGCCAGAGATGAAGAATGTGCGGATTGTGTATGTCCCCACGATACGGACAAGAATTCTAAGCTGGGTAGTGTTCTATAGCCTGTCTTTTTTTTGCATGTGGTTTCGAGGGCGTAAGGAATCCCCTGATCTCATCTATGCCCGTGAAATGACCTACAACCTTTTTCTCCCTCTGCTGTCAACGTTGCTCGGATGTCCGCTGATTGTGGAGGTGAATGCCTTGATCCTGGACGAGATGAAAATGTTTGGCGAGGGAAAGACCAAACTGGCCCTGGCGCGCTTTTGCCAGCGACATTCTCTCTTGCTTTCGGATAGGATCCTTGCCGTTACCGACGGAATCAAGACCGGCCTTGTTCAAGCGTACGGAGTGCATGCCGGAAGGATTTCCGTTGTACCCAACGGAACGGACCCCGAACATTTTCGCCCCATGGACATGGTGAAATGCCGGCGAGAGGTGGGGCTCGACACCCGGGCACCCATCGTCGGGTTCGTCGGAAGCTGTTATCCTTACCACGACGTGAAATGCCTAATTGAGGCAGCCCCTTTGGTGTCAAAAGAATTCAAGGATACCAGGTTTGTTATTGTGGGTGACGGATCCATGAGGCGGGTCTGGAAGGACTTAACCGTAGACAGGCGTCTGTCGGACTCTTTTTTCTTTGTTGGGGCCGCTCCCTATGAAAAGGTGCCGTATTACATGAACGCTTTCACGATCTGTGTCGCCCCCTTTACCAGGCAGAGAAATGAAAACTCCGGTTTGTCCCCGCTGAAGCTTTACGACTACATGGCATGCGGCAAGGCCGTGGTGAGTAACCAGCTTCAGGACCTGGGAGATCTTATTGAGGGGAATCGCGCAGGTAAGCTGGTGCCGCCTGAGGATCCTGTGAGCCTGGCCGGAGCGATCTTGGAACTGCTGGGAGATCAAGGGCTGAGAGAGGAAATGGGACGAAACGGCCGAGCCCTTGTGGAGAAACAGTACACTTGGGAAGCGACCACAAAGAGAATTGTGGAGCTCTGGAGCGAGCTTTTTGAAGAAAGAGGATAATTCGTTCATCCATGTGCGGAATCTGCGGCATCGTTCATCTTGACCCGGGAAATACGGTATCCGGAGGGGTATTGGGGCGAATGAACGCCACCCTGCGTCATCGTGGGCCCGATGACGAAGGCATATATCGCAACGGAAATGTGGGGCTGGCCATGCGCCGTCTTTCCATCATCGACGTGGCGGGCGGCCACCAGCCCATCTGCAACGAAGATGAAACCAAGTGGATCGTTTTCAACGGGGAGATTTACAACCACCAGGGCTTGAGAAAGGAGCTGGAATCAAGGGGACATTCGTTTAGAACAAAGACAGACACGGAAGCGATCCTCCATCTCTATGAAGAGAAGAAGGAGGACTGTGTCAAGGATCTGAACGGGATGTTCGCCTTTGCCATCTGGGATGAGAGAGAACGGTCTCTGTTCCTGGCCAGGGACAGACTCGGCATAAAGCCTCTCTACTACTATCATGGAAACGATCCGTTCATCTTCGGCTCCGAGATCAAAGCGATCAGCGCGGCGGGAGTGGGCCAACCGGAACTGGATTTTGAGGCCTTGTACCATTACCTGACCTACCTATACATACCGGCACCTCACACCATTTACAAGAACGTGAGAAAGCTAGAGCCCGGGCATCATCTCAGGCTAAAGGACGGCAAGCTCGAAATCAAGAAGTACTGGACCCTGAGATACCATGTGGTAGAGCGTTTCACCGAGAAGTCATGCCTGGAGAGGCTGGAAGCGCTCCTTGCCGATGCCGTCCAAATTCGACTCATGAGCGAGGTTCCCCTGGGCGCTTTCCTGAGCGGGGGGATTGACTCCAGCACCATCGTCCATTTCATGCACCGTTTAGGAGAACAAAAGGTCAAAACGTTCTCCATAGGCTTTCCCGCGGGAGAACCCCATAACGAACTGGATCATGCAAGGAAGGCGGCTCGACACCTCGGTACGGATCATCACGAAATGATCGTGGAACCCCATGCGGTGAAGATTCTCCCTGAAGTGATTGGTTTTCTTGATGAACCCATGGCGGATTCCTCAGTGATTCCCACCTACCTGCTATCAAAATTCACCAGAGAGTGGGTGACGGTAGCGTTGGCAGGCGATGGCGGCGATGAACTGTTTGCGGGGTATGAACGGTATCTGGCGATTCAGGCGGTGCTCAAATATGAGAAAGTTCCCTTATGGATCCGGGAGGCATTATCGAAGGTGATTGGATTGACAGGGGAGACGGAGCAGAAGGAGGGATCCCGGGCCAGGCTGAGGCGCGCTCTCGGAGATTTGGATCGAGGGTATGAGGAAACCTTCTTGAGATGGATCACGAATTTCAACGGATCCCTCATGGAGAGGCTTTGCACTCCCGAGTTGAAAGCTCACATGGTGGATATTCGTCCCCATGACCTGGCCAGGTCCTATTTAAATTCCCGGTTCGAGGGAGATGTTCCCCATCCCCTGAACCGAATGCTCCATTTCGAAACGAAGGCCTATCTCCCGGATGATCTTTTGGTGAAGGTGGATCGCATGAGTATGGCCCACTCCCTGGAGGTCAGGGTTCCCTTCCTGGATCACAGGGTGGTTGAATTTGTGGCGACCATTCCACCATCGTTCAAGATCAAGGGTTTTATGACGAAGTATATCCTCAAAAGGCTGATGAGCAAGTATCTGCCTGAGGACATAGTCTACAGGAGAAAGCAGGGGTTCGTTCCTCCTCTGAAAGACTGGCTCCGAAATGAGCTCAGGGAGCTCGTCAAAGACGCGCTGTTGGATAGAAGAGCCCGCGAACGGGGGTTTTTTCTTCCCCATCGGATCGAACAGCTGCTCAATGACCATCAGAATGGGAAGAGGGAATTTCATTTTCAAATCTGGGTGTTGCTGACCTTAGAACTCTGGTGCAGGCAATACCTTGACTGAGGAACCCAGAAGCTTGTATTCGCTGGGGTTTCTCTTTTTGGCTGGAATCCTATGACCACTCCTCGCGAGCATTACGTAAGACATTATAACGGTGACTGCCCGGCGGAAATCAAAAGGCTGTTGGGGCGGGAAGTGCCCCATGGATCGCCTCCTTTGGCCTCTGTCTTAATCCCAACACTGGATGCATACCGAAATGGCTATTTCTCGGCGCTCCTGAACCAGTTGGGAGAGCAAACGTTCCAGAATTTCGAACTCCTCATCATGAAAGGCGATCCCAGGCAGGGCCGGGCGATCAACATGGGGGCGGCTCTGGCCCGGGGAGAAGTCCTCATTATCCTGGACGACGATACCCGCCTGGGGCATCCGGAAGTCTTTGAGAACCTGGTCAAAACCGTGTCGGACCATCCTGAGATCGGGATGGCGGGAGTGGCGAATGTGGTGCCGGATAATGCCCCATGGCTCATTCGGAGGGTCATGAAAGAGGTTCCTCGCAGGAGTTCCCAGGTCGTTTCCGAGATTACGGAGAGCGATATGGCCGAGCATCCCTGCTGTGCAGTTCCGAAGCGGGTGTTCTATGAGGTGGGCGGGGAAAACGAGATCATTCCCAGGGGATTGGACCCGTACCTGCGTGCGGAAATCCGAAGGGCTGGCTACCGGGTGGTCGTCATTCCCCATACCTACATACACCATCTTCCGCCCTCCAACCTGTACAGGTTGCTGCGGCAGTTCTTTCGGAATGGGCGGCAGTCCGCTTTGTGCACCAAGTTCTATCCCCAGTGGATCATCGAGTTAACGGAACGGCACGGTGAGCGGGTACCGGACAGGCGCTCATTGGCCAAGCGAGCGGCTGACGGGCCTTTCCGGTTGATTCGGGCTTTACGCAGGGGCGAATTCCTTTTTCTTGTCACCTCCGTTGCCTATCAAGCCGGATTCCTGTGGGAGTGGGTTTATGCCTCACGCGAGCAATTTACCAAGAGAAAGTTCCGGAACGCTCCTCCCCCCGAAGCGGTTTCCTGAAGTTGCCGGAGCTGGCAGCACTGACAAGGAGCAAAAGGAGAGATTGAGGGCACTTCTAATCGCCAATGATTTTCCCCCGATTACTAGCGGAATTGCCACGGATTTTTATCAACTGTGGAAGAGAGTTCCGCCGGATGAGGTCATGGTGATCGCGCCTCGCATCATGGGCGACAGGACGTTCGACGCGAAGCAGGCATTTCCCGTCATGCGCCTCTGGTTGCCTCTGTCGGAGCACAGGCTCGCCAAGGCGGTCAAGAGCCTGACCACGGTAGGGTATGCCCTCTTCTGGGGAATGAAAGTCAGGCCTGCCAAGCTGCACTGCGGGCAGGTCTTATCTTCCGGGATCGCAGGGGTGCTTTGTAAGAAGCTTTTCCGCATGCCTTTCGTCGTCTATGTGTATGGTTCGGAGACCGTTCGCTTGGGGCGAAACAAGATCATGGCAAACTTGATGCATAGGGTTCTAAGGGAGAGCCAGTGGGTGGTCTCGAACAGTGACTTCACCTCTCAGGAATTTGAAATGTTCGGTGTCCCCCGAGAAAAAATCAGGCGGATTTACCCGGGAGTGGATACCAACCACTTCCATCCCGCATCCAAGGATCCCTCCCTGGTGCAGAAGTTTGATCTGGAGGGCAAAGTGGTCCTCCTGACCGTTGCCCGCCTGGATCAGCGGAAGGGCCACGATAAGGTAATGGAAGCTCTCTCCCATCTGGGCGAATCAGCGAGAAACTTCCTTTATCTGATTGTGGGCAAAGGAAGAGAAGAAGGCCGTCTAAGGGATCTGGCCTCTCGACTGGGAATTCAGGAAAGGGTCGTTTTTATGGGATATGTCCCTGACGATGAGCTTCCCAAGTACTACAATCTATGCGATATCTTCGTCATGCCCAATAGAGAGACTGAAGGGACCGCGCTTGCCGGTGACGTGGAGGGATTCGGCATTTCCTTCGTGGAAGCGGCTGCTTGTGGAAAGCCGGTCATCGCAGGGCGCTCTGGTGGGGCTCGGGAAGCGGTAATTGACGGCACCACGGGGTTGCTTGTCAATCCCCTTTCCGTTAGGGAAATTGCTGAGGCCCTGGAATACCTGGCGAACGGCCCTGAGTTTGCTGCGACCCTGGGAAAACAGGGGCGTGAGCGCGCGGAGAGATCATTCGACTGGGAGCTTCTGGCAAAACAAATCGAGGATATCCTTTAGTGAAATTCATGCATTCATTCCTCCCCCTTTGCAGTGATGCAAGCTGAGCGTCAATTTTTAGAGTGATGCATAAAAGATCGTGAAAGAAAACATTAGACATTCAAAGGCCTTTCTGGGTGCTATTTCTATAGGTGTAAGAAAGGAGGCTGCCAAATTCCTTTCTTGCAGAGAAGGGAGGCTAATCGACATTGGGTGCGGGAACGGGCTTCTGTTCAAGGAAATCGGTAACGACAGACTGGTCTACTATGGGCTTGATCGATCAAAGGACCTGCTTGAGGAGAGCAAGTCCCTCATAGGAAGCAACAGAGTCTTAGGCATTCATTTGATAAGGGGAGATATGTATAGCCTTTGCTTTAAGGTCGGAGCTTTCGACTTTGTCACATGCCTTAATACAACGATGAACTTAAATGATATCGGAGCCATAGACCGACTTTTCGTCGGATGCAAAACTTTGTTAAAAAATTCTGCAAGATTCATCGTCGATTTCAGAAATATTTCAAATCCAATTATGAGGTGGAGATATCTTTTTAATTCATATTTGAGAGCTTTTACGCCAAGAGCATATTCTCTGAGGGAAATAGAGGAGACATTAACAGAAACTGGCTTAGAAATCGAAGAGCGGAAAAGAATCCGGCTGAAGTGGGTTCCCATGACCGTGGCCTATCTTTTGATTATTAAGAAGAAAACCAATGAATAAAACCACCCTCTCCATCGGTGCTCCCATTGGCCTCAGGGACATATGGATCGCATGTTCCCGTTTCCTTTTCCCGGGCAATGCCGAAGGGGAATTTGAAGCCAGCATTGCCCGCTTTTCAGGAAAAAAATCGGTCTATCTCGTCAATTCCGGCACCACTGCATTCTATGTGATCCTCAAAGCCTTGAAGAAACTCTGTCAGGGAGATGAGGTGATCCTGCCCGCTTACACGGCCCCTTCCCTCGTGCTCCCGATCAAGAAGGCCGGTTTGAAAGCCGTGTTGTGCGACATTTCAATGGAAACGTACAATATGAACCTGGCGGCGTTAGGTGATGCGATTTCTTCCAATACGTTGTGCGTCGTGCCCGTCCATATGTTCGGCCTTCCGTTAGACATGCCGGCGCTTCTCGAACTATGCGGGAACCATTCTCTCTTTGTGGTGGAGGATGCGGCCTCTTCCATGGGAAGCCGCCTCAAGGGAAGACAAACCGGAACATTCGGGGGAGTGGGTTTTTTCAGTTTCAATCGCGGGAAGAACTTCACCACTTTCAGCGGGGGATCTATCGTCACGGACGACCAAGAGCTCGATGAGGCCATAGAGGATGAATACAGGAAGCTCAAGCATTCATCCAGAGCCGAGCAAGCACTCGTTCTGATGAAGTTGGCTCTCCTTTATTTGGCTTTTAAACCTATGCCCTATACTCTCCTAAAGGGTGTCGCTTCGAAATTCAAGTACCAGCATTTGCATCAGGATTTTTCAGTTTCTCGTTATAACGGGTTTCAAGCCGCATTAGGCGTCTCCTTATGGAGAAAAATGGAGGATATGTTTGGGTCTCGCATGCGGAATTCATTGTATTTGTTGCAAGCTCTGGAAAACAACGATCGTGTAAGGCTTCCAAGGTGGCCCGATGCAAGTGAGCCTGTCTTGAACCAGTTTCCCATCGTCCTTCAGGACCCGAAGATGCGCGACTCCCTACACCTGAGATTGAATGCTCAGGGGATCGAATCCACGGTTCTCTATCCTTATCCTGTGCATCTTTGTTACGATATCGGGTACGAAAGGGCCGAGGATTTGTTTCCAAACGCCGCGTATCTTTCTAAGAGGCTCCTCTTGATCCCTGTTCACCCGCTGGTGAAAATGGAAGCCCTCGACAAGGCTATTGAGATCTTAAAGAGCTCTCCTTCGTAGCACGCGTGTACCCCAAACCCGGACGCTTTCCCTGAATCCACTTGCGTGGCGGAAAGGCTCGTGACCCTCCCTACCCATCCCTATTTGAAAGAGAAAGACTTGGTGAAAATTCCCGAGGTTTTTCAGAAGCTTCTCATGTAGTCGAAAAGGCTCGCAAAGATTTGAGCTGGAGAATGCGGCCGGATGGGCCTGGGAAAGTCTTGGCTGCAAAGACAGTCGGTGGAGCTCGATGTTGAACTTTTGACCGTTCAGACGAATAGAACATATTCTATTTCACTCTTGTCCAAAATCGATAAAAAGGAGCTTCTCAAATGGAACAATGAGGAGGTAATACAAGGCACATCCTGATTATAACCTCATTTTGTCATTCCGGCGCGTCACCCCGGTGAAAACCGGGGCGGAATCCAGGGTCAAAGGTCTTGGAGCTGTCTTCTGGATGCCGGTTTTCACCGGCATGACGGGTTGGCTGTATTTCCATATAATGTATTGCGAAACAAATTCCATATATTTTGCACAACCATGATTCTATTCTAAAAATCAAAAGCAAAGGTCCGAGGATGTATTATGCCATCAACGACAGTCCGTATCCCTAACGACCTCCTATCCAGGATGGATCAATTGGTAAAGGAGAAGGGGATCAGTCGAAACCGTTTCATCATTGAAGCCTGTGAGCAGGCATTGAAGCGAAGTGGAGGGCAATGGCCCGAGAATTTCTTCGAGGATGAGCTTAGTGAAGAGGATCTGGGGCTGCTGAGGGAAGGAGTTTCGGAAATGGAAGAGGCTATCCGCAGTCACCGCAGGAGTCGAACGGGCAGAAAGCCATGGCGCACCAATGCGGCGTCCTTACAGCGAACCTGAGCCATTTTCGAAGAGTGAGAGAACTAAACTGCCAAAGCTGGCATCACGCAGGATGATGCAATCGAGCGGTTGGCTGAGCGGGATTCACTCCCCGGCAACTCGAACAAAAACGGGATTGGAGAGGATTCCTCCGGCCATCAGCCGGTAGGGTATCCACCGATCCCGGGGAACGTCAGGATCCTGGATCTTAAGCGAGAGAGGGGTCTTCTCTTCGAAGGAGCCGATGACCTTTCCGGACCGGATGAGCCTGCCTGAAATGGGCCGTCGCTTTCCGTCGTTGTGGGAAATCCTGATGGAGATGACGGGGGCGGTTTTGATCTGGATCCGGTCCCCCATCTGTCCCAGGGTTTTTCCATCTCCATCCAGGATGGCGAAATCATCCAGCACCGCCCTCACCTCTCCTTGCTGGCGGACCGCGTAAACCCGCCCGCGGCGCAGGGAGTCCAGAACAGAACCGGTGTCCAATGTCGGAGCCAGGAAGATCGTCTGAAAATCCGAGAGATAGTCTCCCTCGTAGTAATCCAGGCCGCTGATGATGAGCGGGGGGACCCGGCGTTGGCCGGAACAGAACTGGCCAAGGGCAACGTCCCATTCCTGACCGGGCTCTTTGAGGGGGAGATCCTCCCCATAGACCCCTTCAAAGCCGGTATAGTCCTTTGCGAGAATGAGGTCCTCGTGGTGGAGGGGCGTCTTTAGGGAGATGGGTCCGATCTTGTGGTTCTTGGTTGTCCCCGGCTGGACCCAAAATGTCATGCCTCCCCTATCATTTACGTAATCGATCACCTCCTGGAAGGGCCGGATTCCCGGATCTCCTCCATAAGAATTCGGTTCTTTTTCGAGAAGGGCATTGATCAGGCCGAGGATTGAAAAGACCAGGACAGAGGCGGAGATAATTCGTGGCCCCCCCTTTCCGGTTCGCATGAGGAAAATGGCAGGGATGAGCAATGCAAGAAACGGGGCCATGCGGAAAAGCCGTTTTCCTGGATTTCCTCCGGAGAAAGCCGGACGATTGATCGCGGGAATTCGGCCAATGTCTTCGGGATCGGTGAGACCCAAAACCAGCAACTGTTTGTTATAGTTGCGGGCAGTAAGTGAGCTTTCCCAATAACTTCCCGTCCAGTAGTAGAAGGGTGCCACCTTCAGCCCTGGGATCACAACCACGCCTTTCACCGATCGGTTCACAGCTTGAACCTCGGAAAGGTAGCGCTCAACTCCCGCTTGATGGACGGATTTCCGCTCCTCCGACCATTTGAAGAGATTCCGAAAGGGTGGCAGTCCGTACTCCATTCGCACCCGCAAATGGTCCGTTACAACAACCACATGAATCCCAAGGGCCTTTGCCTTCCGGGCCAACTCCAAAATGGTGTAACGCCCCCCATGACTGTATGTGCTGTGGACATCGATCACTCCGGACCAGTGTTTCAGTTCCTCCGCACCGGCGAGTCCGGAGTTGAAAAGGACGGTTAAAAGGAGGGCGTAAGCGATGTGAACCCGGATAGGATGCCTCACTCTTTCAAAACCCCCTGAGGAGTGATTTTCAACCGGAATAAGGGTCGATGAACCTCATTCAGCATGGGAAAAAGATGAAAGGAATGAAACTTGCTTCATCCCGTCATTATCGGCAGAAGATCGTTTTTCACCAGAAGAAATTGAGGGATCGAGGAAGATCCCCTTGGTTTTCAGCGTGAAACGATACTGCGCCGTATCCGGCCCGCTCTCCCTTCGCCGGATCACATGAAATGGAAACGGGACGCCCCTCTTCATGATTCCCAGACGGAACATCCGAAGAGCATTTCAAAAAGCGCTCTCTCAGCCAGGCTATGCACTGAACGCATTTGTCAAGCGGGCGCGCTCTTATGGGTCCTATAGGGTGTTGGACGGTCGGAGCGCTTATCCGGAGACCGTCTCCATCCTGTTGACCTATCAATGCAACTTGCGCTGCAAGATGTGCGGGCAGTGGGGGGAGAAAGGCTCGTCAAAATTCTATACGAGGGACGTACTGAGTCAAAAACTCGACATCTCAGAGTTGAAAAGCCTCATTGAAGAGCTGAGTTCCTTCAGGCCCACGATCACCCTCTTCGGCGGAGAACCGCTTTTATACAAGGGATGGGACGAGCTTCTCTCCTTGATTAAGGAAAAAGGACTCCGGTGCAACATGATCACAAACGGCACCCTCCTGGAACACCACGCGGACCGGATCGTATCCACGGGCCTGGATGAGATTATTCTCTCCCTGGACGGCCCGGAAGAGATCCACGATCGAATCAGGGGAAGGTCCGGTACATTTCGGAGGCTTGTCCGTGGGGTTGAGAAGATCAATACCCTGAAGCGGCAGAGAGGGCGAAATCGACCCCTTTTGAACATCAACAGCACCCTCTTTGATTTTAACCACAGGAACATGGAAGATATCATCGAGGCGGCCGTTTCTCTCAAGGCCGAGACGCTCACCTTTCATCATTTGATTTTCCTCAGCGAGGAGATCTACGGGCGTCACAATGATCTTTTCAAGTCGCTGTTCAACACCGTGAGCTTCGATTGGGCGGGTTTCGTTGAAAGGCAGCTTCCCAATATCGATGCGGAGGATCTTGCCAGGGAGATCCGCAGAATAAGAGGGAAGAGCTACGGCGTTCCTGTTTCCTTCTATCCCAACCTCACAGACCAGGAAATAAGGGATTACTACACGAAATTCGATTTCGTTCCCTCTTCCTATCCGGACCGTTGTTTGAGTCCCTGGATGGTGGCTTACATCTTCCCGGACGGTTCGGTGAGGCCGTGCCTTTCCCTGAACCATGCCGTCGGAAACATAAAGGAAAGGCCATTCCGGGAGATCTGGAACAATGGGAACTATACGAGATTTCGAAGGATCTTGAAGGAGAAGCGATCTTTCCCCGTGTGCAGGAGATGCACGGAATTCTACAGGTTTTAACAGGAAAAAACCGAGGCGGTAAATCTTACCATGAACCGGAAAGCTGGCATGTCCGGGGGCAGAAAAATCAGGATCCTCCACATCATTACCCGGCTGGAACATGGAGGACCTCCCATCGCGTTGCTCAACTTGATCGAGCGCCTGGACAAAGGGAAGTTTCAGTGTGCGATCGCCACGGGTTTCACCGGGGAGCCCGAGAAGGATATGATTCCACACGCACGCCGAAAAAATATCGAAGTTCTCACCATCCCCCATCTGGTCCGCGATATTTCGCCGGCCTCGGACCTGATGGCCCTCTATGAATTGATCGCCGTCCTTCGCAGGCAAAAGGCCGACATCGTTCATTGTCATACCTCCAAAGCCGGGTTCATCGGGCGTCTCGCAGCGAAAATCGCCGGCAGGAGCGTGATCCTCTATTCCCCTCATGGCACCATCCTGAAAGGCTATTTTGCTCCTCTCAAAACTCGCTTTTTTACGGCACTCGATAGGCTTGCTGCGCTTTTGACGGACAGAATCCTGTGTCTCAGCCAGGTGGAAATCATGGAATATCTTGAGGCGGGGATTGGTTCGCTCCATCAGTATTGTGTGCTTCACAACGGCATAGACGTCGCACAGATGGAAGAGAGGCGCCTGGACAATCTTCGGATGAGAGAGAGGTTGGGGCTCGGCCGGGAAGACTTCATTTGCGTAACCGTGGGAAGACTCGTTCCCGTAAAAGGGTATCCTTTCCTGATCGATGCCATGGGAAAACTGGCGCAAACCATCCCCAACGTAAAGCTCGTAATCGCCGGGGATGGAAGCGAGCGAGAGAAGTTGAAGAAGCAAGTCCTGGAGCTTGCACTGGATGATCGTGTCCTTTTCCTGGGACTGAGGGAAGATATTCCGGAGATTTTATCCTGCGGCGATCTATTTCTCTTGTCCTCCGTGAACGAAGGTTTTGGATTGGTCCTGCTGGAGGCCATGGCGTTCAAACTCCCCATCGTCGCAACCAGGGTCGGGGGAGTCCCGGAAGTGGTGAAAGACGGGGAGACCGGTCTGCTGATCCCTTCCCAAGATCCCCAATCCTTCGTGAACGCCGTGCTCAAGATCTACCGCAACAGAGACTGGGGGCGGGATCTCGGTTTGGCCGGGTATGAAAGGGTGAAGCGCAAGTTCGATCTCGAGGTGATTGTTCAAAAGCTCGAAAATCTTTATGTGGAGGTCCTCCAGGGAGACTCCCAGTCCCTAATTACAAAAGTCATCGATATTTCCAAACACCGTCATCCCGGCGCACGCCGGGATCCAGGATCTGCTTAAAATACTGGATTCCGGCTTTCGCCGGAATGACTGAGAAGGCTTCCAAAATTAGGTGCATTATTTTTGCAATTTGACACTAGTCCCTCGTTTGAAACCGATCACGGGGTCGTTCCATGAAGATCGGCTGCACATCAGCCTTTGATCCGTTCCCTCCCTTTGAGAAGAATGGGTAAACGGCTTTCTGTCTCTCAAGTTCTCCTCATCGAAATCCGATAATATCCGAGAGGTGCACGCTGTGTTCCGGCGGACCGTCGGATGGGAAATAGAGGTGCCTGGAGGAAACCCCGATGATCGTCTCTGCCCATCAGCCCCAATACCTGCCATGGTTGGGATATTTTGACAAAATCGACCGGGCAGATGTGTTCGTTCTTCTGGATGACGTCCAGTTCAAGAAGAACGAGTGGCAGAATCGAAACAAAATCAAGACCGCTCAAGGGTGGCAATGGTTGACCGTGCCCGTCCTCTATAAGTACCCTCAGCACATCCGTGAAGTGGCCATCAACAACACGGTGAAATGGCAGCACAAACATCGCCAGGCCATTTTGACCAATTATCGAAAAGCGCCCTTCTATGAATTTCTGGACACCGTTTTTCAAGAAGCTTTCTCCCCGTCATGGTCTTTCATCTCAGAGCTCAATACGGTCTTGGTGACGGGTCTTGTCAAGTTGCTCGGCATCGAGACTCCTCTCCATCTTTCCTCTGATCTGGGAACCTTGCCCGAGGATCCTGACGAAAGACTCATCGCTCTAACCAAGCTTTTTGGCGCCCGTGCCTATCTCTCAGGAAACGGTGGCCTGGAGTACATGGACCTTCAAAAATACCGCAACCATGGGATTGAGGTGATTTTTCAGGGCTTCGAACATCCAGTCTATGATCAGCTTTTCGGGCAATTTGTACCGAATATGTCCGTCATTGACCTTATCCTCAACCACGGCGACAGAAGCCTGTCCATTTTAAGGGGGCAGAAATGAACATCCTAGCCGTCGGACCCCATCCCGATGACATAGAAATCGGTTGCGGCGGAACCCTCATCAAATACGCCCAGAGAGATCATCGTATCTTCTTGTTGCTCGTGACGAAAGGGGAAAAGGGAGGAGACATTTGCCTGAGAGTCGGGGAGCAAATGAAAGCGGCGGAAATCATGGGTGTCAGGGATGTCTTCTGGGGTGGATTCAGGGATACGGAGGTGTCCGACAAGGGAAACGGGATGATCCACATGGTCGAAACCTATATTGAATCCATCAAGCCGGACTTCATCTTTGTCAATTTCTTTCATGACACCCATCAGGATCACCGCTCCGTGAATCAAGCGGTTCTTTCAGCAGCAAGGTATGTGAAAAACGTTATGTTCTATGAGGTCCCGACGACCATCAATTTCACGCCCAACGTATTTGTGGACATCGGTTCCGTGATGGATCAGAAGTTCCAGGCCTTGAAAGCCCATGCTTCTCAGATGATGAAGACCAATATTCAAGGCCTTTCCATCCTGGATATTGCCAGGGCCTCGGCCCACTTCAGAGGGGTTCAGGGGAGGGTGCCGTTGGCCGAAGGATTCGTTTCGGAGAGGCTTTTCATCAACATTGAATAGGGAGACATCCAGAGTTCAGCTTTTATCACGGAAAGCAATTTGGTTCCCCTTCTTTCTGATGTGAGAGGGCTGATCGCCGGTGGCGTCTAAGATCATGATTCCCCACTCGAAAGTGGTTTTGGAGGAGGAGGATATCGCCGGGGTGGTGGAGGTATTGCGCTCCGGGCAGCTCGCTGCGGGGACGAAGGTCAGAACCCTCGAGGAAAATCTCGCTTCTCTCATCGGTGTTCGTTACGGAGCGGCTGTGAGCTCCGGGACGGCTGCCCTCCATCTCGCCCTTCTTTGTCTCGGGATCGGGCATGGCTCGGAGGTGATTCTCCCCAGTTATGTTTGCACCGCCCTTCTCAATGCCGTCCACTACGTCAGGGGGACCCCCGTGGTGGTTGATGTGAACCCCGATACCTATAACCTCGAGGAAGAGGCAATCAGGGGAGCGATCACCCCAAAGACCGGCGCGATCATCGTACCCCATATGTTCGGTCTTGCCGCAGATATGGATGGCATCCTTTCCCTGGGAGTGCCTGTGATCGAAGATTGTGCGCAGTCGGTGGGCGCCAGGTACAAAGGAAAATGCACGGGGAGTTTCGGCAAGCTCTCCATTTTCTCTTTCTACGCCACCAAAATGATCTGCGCTGCGGAAGGAGGACTGGTCCTGTCCGATGACGTCGCCCTGATCGAGCGGATAAGGGATCTTCGAGCGTATGATGAAAAGGAAGCTTACAGCGTTAGGTATAACTACAAGCTCACGGATATCCAGGCCGCTCTGGTGATCAGCCAGTTAAAGAGATGGCCTGGATTGATTCGGAAACGCCGGAAGATTTCCAGAATCTATGATGCCGGGTTGGAAGGGCACGTTTCTCGCATACCGGTGAATCCGGAGGGAAGCGAGCATAGTTATTATCGGTATGTGATCCAGGTGGATGACCCGATAGGATTTTTAAAAGAGATGAGGACAAGAGGCGTTGAGTGCCGTAAACCCGTATTCAAACCTTTGCACAGGTATCTCAATCTCTCCGGCTTTCCCATGACGGAGCTTGCATGGTCGAAGGCCGTTTCGATTCCCATCTACCCTTCTCTATCCGAGATTGAAGCCGACCGGATTGTGGATGCTGTGAGAGAGGTGCTTCTGAAGCTTCCTTAGAGGTGGGTCGCCTCCCGGTGGTTTAGAGTATTTCGGCGAGGAATCGAAAACTTGGAGGGAGTTGGCAAGAGGGCCGTTCTGATGCCGAGAACGGTGAACCGCAGACCCGTTACCGGTTGGCTTTCAAATGCGTTTATTGACATCCGCTGAGAAAACTTCCCTGATGGCCGGCGAATCCCTTTCGCCGCTGAAGCTCCTTTATGGGCTGGCCGCCTTTTTTTTCTTTCTCCTTGTTACGCCCTTCTTCCGGTTTCATTTTTTCATTTTGGGATTGCGCTGGCTTTACATCCTCCTTTTCTCCTTTCTTCTCTCCGCGCTTCTGACTCCCGTGATGGCATGGCTCGCCCGGAGATGGGGGATCCTGGACATCCCGGATGCCAGGTCGGTGCACGAGAAAAGCACGCCTCTACTCGGCGGGCTGGCGATCATGATCGCCTTCTGTTCTTCGCTCCTGGCCAACATGGTTCTGGACAGAGAAATGCTCATTCTTTTGGGCGCAGGTATCATCGTGGGCTCCCTGGGCCTGCTGGATGACTGGAGGGGGATCTCCGCCAAATTGAAACTCCTCGTTCAAGTGGTGGTCGTCCTTTTCCTCACCTTCAACGGGATCGTGTTGGACTTGTTTCCACCCCAAGAGCTTTGGGGAACCATGGGAAATCTAGTTTTGACCCTCATCTGGATTCTGGGGATCACCAATGCCATGAATTTTTTCGATGGGATGGACGGACTTGCCACCGGTTTAAGCGCCATTATGGCCATATTCATGGGAATTGTTTCATTTGAGACACACCAGCCCACCATGGGATGGATCGCCATTGGGGTGGTGGGCAGCTGCCTCGGCTTTTTCCCACACAATTTTCGACCGAAAAAGCCGGCTGCGATTTTTCTCGGCGATGCAGGGAGCACTTTCCTCGGCTTTATGCTCGCCGGTCTGGCCATTCAGGGTTACTGGTCCGAGAACAGTCTCATCGTGTCTTTCGCCACTCCTGTGTTGATCTTCTGGATTCTGATCTTCGACATGACCTATATCACCGCGGAAAGGATCATCACGGGGAAAGTCAGGAGCTTCAAGGAATGGATCGAATATGTGGGCAAAGACCACCTTCACCACAGGCTTTACGCGTTGCTCGGAAGTAAAAGAAAAGCGGTCCTCCTCATCTTCATTTTAAGTGCTGCGCTGGGACTGAGCAGCATCGCCCTCAGAAACGCAAGGACCGTTGACAGCATTTTGCTTGTCTTCCAAGCGTTCCTCGTGGCAGCCATCTTCTCCATGATCGAGTATGCCGGGAGGAAAAACAACCACGGCAGGGGGCCTTAAGCCGGCTGTCCTCTGTGAGGCTTTTCCTTGGTTGACCGGCAAGTCTTGGTGCGGGGCGCAATGGATTGTTAAGCTATCCCCGGTTGGTAAAGGCGACCAAAGATTCACCCCATGAACGAGCTGAAAGGGACTTTCGGAGTCAGGGAATGGATGTTCAAAATTACACGGACTGGAGTGAGACTCTTTACGAGAGGGCTTTAACCGCTCGAGTCCCCATCAGCTGCAGCTTCGAAGTTACTCGGCGCTGTAACCTCAAATGTGTTCACTGTTACAACAATCTCCCTTTCGGGGATCCAAAGGCCCGGCAGAGTGAACTGCGCGCGGAGGAGCACTTTCGCATCCTGGATGAGATCACCGAAGCGGGCTGCCTCTGGATCCTTTACACGGGGGGAGAGGTTTTCGCCAGAAGAGACTTCCTTGAGATTTACGCCTATGCCAAAAAGAAAGGGTTGCTCATCACCATTTTCACCAACGGCACCCGGCTCAGCCCTGAAGTCGCGGATTACCTGGAAAACCGGCCTCCATTTTCTATTGAAATCACGATGTATGGGTATACCAGGGAAACCCACGAACGTGTCACCGGAGTGCGCGGTTCCTATGAGCAATGTATGGGGGGGATCCGGCTGCTCATGGAACGGCATTTACCGCTCAAGCTCAAGACCATGGCCATGACGGTCAACGAGCATGAGATCCGGGATATGAAGCGGTTTTGTGAAGAGGACCTGGGAGTGGAATTCAAATTCGATGCCATGATCAATCCCCGCATCGATGGTTCAAAGAGTCCTCTCGCTTTCAGGCTGACACCCCGGGAGGTGGTTTCACTGGACCTCCGGGACAAAGATCGGATGATGGGCTGGGAGCAGTTCTGCGGTCGTTTTCTAGGAGCTCTTCATGAGCCCAATCCGACGGATTTGCTGTATGACTGCGGCGGAGGTCTCAATTCTTTTGCAATCGATCCCTCAGGGAAATTGAGTGCCTGTGTTCTTTCGCGGAGAAACGTTTTTGACCTGCGCACCGGCAGCTTTCGCGAGGGCTGGGAAAATTTCCTCCTGGGGAAGAGAAACCAAAAGAGGACGAAGATGACGCGATGTGTTTCCTGTCCCATCCGATCCATGTGCGGGATGTGCCCCGCCATCGGTGAGCTTGAAGGGGGCGATCCGGAGGAGCCCGTGGATTTCCTTTGCCATGTGGCCCATCTGAGGGCACATGCGCTGGGCCTTCCCGTGGCGCCACATGGGGATTGCCTCTATTGTGAAGGAGGGGGATCCCTCGGTGAAGGGACGGAGGCAGCCACGCCGTTTTGCCGGAGTTCTTAGGAGAGCGAGGGGAATGAATCCTTTCCACTCTACTTCGCTGTTCGTTTCGTTGACCGAGCAACTCCTGAAAGACGGTTACGGTGTATGTTTCTGTGCCGAGGGCCAGAGCATGCACCCGACCATCCGGGCAGGAGAAACCGTGACCGTGGTGCCGACAACGCCGGGGGAAATCAGAAGGGGAGACATCATTCTTTGCAGAACAAAAGGGAGGGTCATCGCCCACCGGGTCGTTTGCATCAAAAGAAGGAACGGGCATGGAAAGGATTTTGTTTTTGAGCCGGATTCCGATCTGATTTTTGTCCTACGAGGGGATGCGGCATGCCACCATGATGAACCGGTTGTCCCGGCGCAGGTTCTGGGAAAGGTGGTGGCAGTGGAACGTGACGGCAGAACCATCGACCTGGCAAGTATGGGAGGGAAGTTTCGTTCCAATGCCTGGGCAAAGGCCTTCCGCTTGAAACAAAGGGTCACGGGAGTTTTCGATTGAACTTGTTTGTCCCAATGGAGGAACGAGGAAAACCATGTGCAAAAACCTCACAATCCGCATCGGTGGGGTAACTATCCTTTTGGACGGGGAGTTTGCGGAAAACCGATGGGAGGTCATGCCCTGCTACCGTCGTTTCATCGCACCTGGAAGGAGCGATCTTCGCCTCCGGTTGCACGACGGTGTCTCCCACATTGCCGTTGGAGAAAGGATCTTTGACTGCCCTCCCATCTGGAGCCTTTACCGGAAAGAGGGCGGATCTGTGGTGAAGATTTTTGAAACCCTGCCGGCCCTCAGGAGAATCCTCGTCCTATCCGGGGATCTTGAAACCGCCGATCTCCACTTTCTCGGATATGCTCCCGAGTTTCGTGATCCTTTTTACGGCCCTACCCTGGAGCTCCTGATGGTTCATTTTCTGGCGAGGGAGAGAGGGGTCATCCTTCACTCCTGCGCGGTTTCATGCAAAGGCAAAGGCATCCTCTTTGTCGGGGAATCCGGCGCGGGAAAAAGCACGCTGGCGAGAATGTGGAGCCAGGAAAAGGACGTTGTGGTGTTAAGTGACGACAGAACCATCGTTCGAAAGGAGGAAGATGAGTTTCGGATTTACGGTACGCCCTGGCACGGAGAGGCTAGATTTGGCGCTCCAGATTCGGTGAAACTTGACAGGCTTTTTTTCCTGCGCCAAGACAGGGACAACCGGATTCGACAAGTGGAAGGAATCGATCCCGTATCGAGGCTTCTTGCCTGCTCTTTTCCGCCCTTTTGGGATCCGGCGGGGATCGCATTCACCTTGGAGATTCTCACCGCCCTATGCTCCGGGGTCCCATGCCACGAACTGTCCTTCAAACCGGAAAGGAGTGCTCTTCGTTTCGCTCAAATGGAGATCGGACCCTGAGGAGGGAACAAGACTTCACCTCGCCCGTGAGCTGAGCTTCGTGCGACCTCCCGGTGATCCGTCGGGAAGTCCTGCATGACGGAAATTGAACAGTTCATGGTATTCGGTTTTATGGCATCATTCTCATCGGTTCCGTGTTTGAGTGGCCGGTCGTTGGGAAAAGGGGGTCGGATTATGAACCTTAGGGACTCAATGACTTTTTTCCCTTGGTTCTTCACCCGGAAAGAGAAGGGGTGGCGGCAGAGTGTTCCATTTTGAGCTTTTTTCGCATCCGGATGGTTCTAAAGATCGAAATCTCCCACCGGATCATGGACGGCCCGGTAATTTTGGCAGAATTCTTGCTTCGTTTAACTTGGTTGCGTTTTCCTCGATGTCGATGGATCTGTTCAAGGCCGAAGGGGAACCGGGGCCTTGAGGAAGACTCCCGGTGAGCTGGGCGAAAAACGAGGGTTTTCAAGTTTTTTTTGGGTTTTTCCGATAATTCTTTCGCTACCCGTTCATGGGTTCAGGGTTCGGCGTTGGGGGGATGGAACTAGATCCGGAAAGTCGGCCCACGGCTCCGATTCATGGTTTCATCCAGGAACCTGTTGAGCTGAGAGCAAGATCGACGAAGAAAAGGAAACCCTTGAACCGGGAAGCTAAGAACCCTTCCGTAGGGGTGCATGCGTGAGAATGGAAGGATTCGAGGATATTGAGGCATGGGAGCCGGCTCGAGACCCGGCCTGCACGGTCTCTTGCATTGGGAAAAATTTTACTCGAGTTCCGATGCCTGACTTGGGAAACTCGAAACCCGGGCGGAATCATTTCCCTGCATAAGACCGTTCAGGGGGTGAGGGAGTGGATGATTTGACCAGGCAGTACAGGAAAAGCGAGAACTTCGTGTTTCGTAGGATTCGGCATGAAACGATTCTGGTCCCCCTGCGAGAGCAGGTGGGGGACTTGAATTGCATCTATAACCTCAATGAGGTTGGTGCTTTGGTTTGGGAGTATCTTGACGGCAGCAAGAGGCTGGCCGATATCCGCGACATGATTTGCGAACGGTTCGAAGTCTCCCCCTTGCGAGCGGCGCAGGATCTTTGCGAGTTCATCGCCGAGCTAAGAGCGCTCGATGCGATTTCTGAAGTCCGCAAAGATCCGTAATGGTCTTTTCCCTTGTATGCTTTCCGTGGCAGCAGAGACTGAAGGTCTCTGGCCTGATTTCACCGAAAGAGGGACACATGGAGAAAAACGACAAGAAGAGGTATGAGAAGCCCAAACTGACGAAAGTGCGTCTGGACCCGAAATGTGCCGTGCTGGGGTTCTGCAAGAATACCGGAAACATCGGGCCAGGCGTTCCCAACTGCGGGATCCCCATGGCACCCTGTTATTCGAGCGGCTCTTAGCGGAAAAAGGCAAGGCTTCCTTCCCTTCTAACGAACGGGCCGGTTGAGAACCAGTTCCCTGAACCAGCGATGCCACCGCCGCATGTAGGAAAGCGGTAGAAGCCAGTGCCGGGACGGAGGGTAGCAGAGGCGGATCATCCGGGGGGAGGGGAAGAGGAGGCTCCACAGGGAGGGGCCGATCTTCAGTAAGCCCGGGAGACTGGACGAATGTTGTTTCAGTAAAACGCGCGTCCAGTGTCCCCTTGTGGTCTGCTCCCAGAGGATCCGTTCATTTTCCGTGGGTGGTGGCCATCGGGCGAAATCCTCGAATTCCTGCGGCAGCCGGAGTCCTGTCCATGCCTGAGCCATCCTGAGACAGCGCTCAAGGGCCAGGCGCCCGTTCCAGGCCACGCTTCTGTTCTGCAATACTTCCCAGTCCTCGGAGTTGGAAAGCATACCGGCCAGCAACGCGACGTCGACCACCCAGATCAATCTCGCATCCCTCCTATGGATCAGAGCGATGTGGACGACCGTTTGTATGAGGGCATCCACGGGATCAAAGGTTTCAAAGGTGAGTCCTGATGATTCAACTTTAAAAGCCCGGGCGAATAGATCCTCCAACTTTTCGCCGGGAGGGTTCTCGAAGAAGTGGTAAAGCTCCCAGGGGGTCCAGTGAAGGTCAATGGGAACACGCTCCCCCGGTTTCCCGCGGTGGACGAACTCCTCCTCCCGAAAAAAACTCTCGCCGGCCTCAAAACGTTTGCTCAGGCATCGGTACCCCTCGTTCTCCAGTACTTCCCTGGCCGCGGAAACCTCCTCCCTTGGCAGGAGAAGATCAAGGTCCGTGCCGGGCCTTAACCCTGGCTCCGGATAGATGGAGCAGGCCAGCGCCGGCCCTCGCATCACCAAGAATCTCAGGCCCTTTTGCCGGAATGCCTGGTGGAGTTCAAAGAGCTGGCGCTCCGTCCGAACGGCACGGACCACGCTTCCCAGAAATGCCCTTCGCATCTGATCTCTAATGGGTTCGGGCGGGCTCGATTCTTCCGGCAGGGAAAGGAGCCGCCAGTAAAGGAAGGGGATGATTTTGTGGGGTCGCAGTAGGGCAAGGAGGTCCGCCCAATCAGAGAAGGACGCCTTTGGCGGAACGGTGGTTTCGCCTCTGAGGAGGCCCCGGAAATAGTTCAGAAGGTCCTCGGAGATCTTGAGAAAAGCACAGGTCTGTCGACCGAAGGCCTCAAAATCCGAACAGATGATTTCCTTGGCTCCGGGCGGGAGCGTGGCGCCTCGCCGATCGAAGTCATCCCTATGTTCTTCTCCTCTCATCAAAAAATATATCGGAAGGAGTGTCAATGGACTTGAGATTCGCCGGGGCAGTGGCATTCGTCCTGTGCGGACACACATGGGGGGTGATGAGCTTGGCATTCGGTTTAAAAAAAGGGAGATGAAACGTTCCATTAAGAGCTTGACTTTTGAACCCGGGTTTTTTAAATTCCTTTTGTGATGCGCCCGGCCGGGTGCGTTGCGGGGAAAGTAGCAGATCTTCAAAAACGCAGAGGCGGAGCTTATTCCCGCCTGTAGAGTCAGCCCCAATTTGTCGGTTTTTCATGGCCACAAGAGAAGAAACCGACAAGGTCGGCCAGCCCGGCCGGCCCACATGGGGGGCTACCCGATCAGCGTGGACAGCACGATCGGCACTCTGTTAGGCGAGAATAAACTCCGCCTCTGCAACATAATTTATTATCTTACCATACGAAAAAGAGATCTTGCAAAAAGAAAATTCTTTTCTGCATGAAAAAGGTTCTTGAAACATCGGATCGGAGAACCTTTCCAACACCGCGGCCTCGCACCTTTGAAACCCCCTTGTCCTCTGAAACAGCGCTCCACTTGTAGGGACAAAAAAGCGTCTTCCCGCCCCATCCCCGCGAAAAAAACTCCCGCATTCCCAGCCCACTTGCTTTTCGTGGAACTCCCGGTGATCGCCTTCCTTCGTTTCATTAGGGTCTTGTGGGAATTTTCGACAAAGTGCTATAAAGGGGTTTTTGATTGGGCGGGGGCTCGTTTTGAAAAGGCGACTGATCATCGTCCTGTTTCTTGCACTTCTTTTCGGGGTGGGGACGCTGGTGTACTTGGGACAGCACAGCCGGCGCTCCGCAGAGTTATACTATTCGGGAACCATCGAGGCCACCCAGGCGGAGCTCGCCTTTCAGGTGAGCGGCCGGGTTGTTCGAGTCCTTGTGGATGAAGGGCAGGAGGTCGGCGAGAATCAGGTGGTGGCCGAACTGGACCGCGCGGAGTTTCTTGCTCGGAGAAGCAAGGCGAAGGCGGAGTTGGAGCGAATTGTTCAGACGGTGAAGCAGCTGGAAACCGTTGCGGAGATTTACCGGAATACGCTCCCTGCGGAAGTGGAAAGAGCCGAGGCAGCGGCCGAAGCTCTAAAAGCGAACCTTGAAGAATTGAAAGCGGGGTATCGCACGCAGGAGATCGAGCGGGCTCGCCTTGCCTTTGAAGCCGCAAGAATCACCATGGAGGAGGCCCGGAAAAACAAAGACCGCTATGAGAAGCTTTTCAGGGAGGGCATCGTTTCGGAGAAGGAGAAAGATGCCGTGGATGTCCGGTACGAAACCGCCCTGAAGGAGTATGAGCGTGCCAAGGAATCGCTCAAGCTACTCGAAGAGGGTTTTCGAAAAGAGTCGGTGGAGGCGGCCCGGTCCAAATTGGCTGAAGGGCAGGCGGCGCTCAGAGAGGCGAGGAGCAACCTGAAAAAAATCGAAGCCGCAGAAAGGGAGGTGGAGGCTGCGAAGGCTCAGGTTGAGGCGGCGAGGGCGAACCTGGAACTGGCTGAAATTCAACTGGCGTATGCGCACCTAAAGGCCCCCTTCAAGGGGATCATCACAAGCCGGAACGTGGAGCCCGGCGAGGTGGTCACCCCCGGGCGCGAAGTGATCTCCCTGGCCGACCTATCCTCGGTTGATCTCAAGGTTTTCGTGGCGGAAACCGAAATCGGAAAGGTGATCCCGGGCGCCATGGTGGAGGTGAAGACCGATACCTTTCCCGACAAAACGTATATGGGTCGGGTTTCGTTCATTTCTCCCGAGGCGGAATTTACACCCAAAATCATACAGACGCACAAAGAGCGGGTCAAATTGGTCTACCTTGTCAAAATTTCCATCCCGAACCCGGAAATGGAATTGAAGGCGGGAATGCCTGCCGACGCCTGGTTTAAATGAGCCGTCGGGAGGCTTGTTCCGGCCGTTGCCCACCTCCCGCCGTGGTTGCAATAACGTAACAATCGACTGAAGGATAGGAAGGGATCGCCCATGGATGATTCTTTTTCGGAAAGCCCCGAAAGACCGTCCGTCCGGGTGGAGCATGTTTCCAAGCGCTTCGGGGATATCGCAGCCGTCTCTGAGGTTTCCTTCGCGGTCCGAAGGGGGGCGATCTTTGGGCTTGTAGGTTCGGACGGCTCGGGCAAAACCACCCTGTTGAGGATGATCGCCGGCATGATTGAACCCTCTGCGGGCCATATCTTTGTAGATGGCCTTGACGTGGTCGCGCAAAGGAGAGAGGTGAAGGATCTGATCGGATATATGCCCCAACGTTTTGGCCTTTACCAGGACCTCACCGTCCGGGAAAACCTCGATTTTTTCATGGATGTTTTCGGCCTTTCAGGCACGGAGCGAAAGAAACGGCGCGAGCACTATCTGGGCTTTTCAAATCTTCTTCCTTTTTTGGACCGAAGGGCGGGAGACCTCTCCGGCGGCATGAAGCAGAAATTGGGTCTTGCCTGTGTGCTGGTCCACCAGCCCAGGGTACTGATCCTGGACGAGCCTACAAACGGTGTGGACCCCGTCTCCAGGCAGGAATTCTGGGATATTCTGAGCGAAATGAGGCGAGAAGGGATGACGATCCTGGTATCCACGGCATACCTGGACGAGGGGGAAAAGTGTGATCGGCTGATCCTCATGCACCGTTCAAGAGTGATCGATGAGGCTGCCCCCCGGGAAATCCAATCGCGCTTTTCAAGCCTGGAGGAGGCGATGATCGCGCGGATTGGAGAGGCGGACGAGGAACTTCAACATGACCGGTTCAGAATCTGAAACCGTTCGGGTGGAGAACCTGGAGAAGAAATTCGGTCGGTTCGTGGCCGTGGACAGGATCTCCTTCTCGGTTCGAAGGGGAGAGATCTTTGGCCTTCTCGGTCCCAACGGGTCGGGCAAATCCACCACCATCCGGATGCTTTGTGGCATCATTACGCCCAGCTCCGGTTACGGTCGCGTGGCGGGCTACGATATCTCCCGTGAGGCTGAAAAGATCAAGCATGCCATCGGGTACATGTCTCAGAAATTTTCTTTATACGAGGATATGACTCCTTTTGAGAATATCCGATTTTATCTCGGCATTTACAGCGTGGCCCGGGAGCGTTGGAAAGAGAGAACGGAGTGGGTCCTTGAGATGGCACGACTAAAAGAGGTGCAGGGCCGCGTGACACGAGAACTGCCGCCGGGGTGGCGGCAGTCCCTGGCTCTGGGTTGTGCCCTGCTCCACAGCCCTCAGATCCTGTTCCTGGACGAACCCACCTCCGGGGTGGACCCGATCACCAGGAAGCATTTCTGGCGTTTCATCAAGCACCTCGCAGGCGAGGGCGTGACGGTCTTTGTGACCACCCATTATATGGACGAGGCGATGAACTGTGACCGAATCGTCATGATCAATGAAGGGAGAATCGCGGCAACGGGGCCGCCCTCCACGATCATCCAGGATCTTTTTCCCGATCAACCCGGAAGAGACCTCAATGATGCCTTCATCCGGTTAATGGCCCGGAACGAGAGATGAACCCGAGAAAAATCCGGGCGATAACCCGCAAGGAGTTTTACCACCTGGTGAGGGATTTCAGGAGTCTCTACCTGGCTTTTGTGATCCCGCTTCTTCTCATCTTTCTCTTTGGATACGCCCTGAGCCTCGATGTGGATAATATCCAGGTGGTTGTCGTGGATCACGACAAATCTCCATTGAGCCGTGATCTCATAGAGAAACTGGATGCGTCTTCATACTTCATGGTCATCGGCCACATTCCGGATACGGAGACGCTCGCAAAATACCTGGATCATGGGTGGGTGACCATGGGAATCGTCATTCCGCCCGGTTGGACCGAGAATATGAAGGCTGATCGCGCAAGCCCGCTACAGGTGCTCCTGGACGGCAGCGATCCCAATTTCGCCGGAATCTCAAGGGGGTATGTGACAGCCTTTATCGAAGAATACAACCAGGATCAATTGCTCGGCTTTCTCGACAGGAAGGGCATGGAGAAGATCAATCCCCCGGTTGAGGGCCGCATCCGCGTCTGGTTCAATGAGGATCTCGAGAGCCGCAACTTCATCATTCCCGGTATCATAGCGATCATCATCATGATCGTCGGCGCCATGCTCACCTCTCTCGTCATCGCACGGGAGTACGAAAACGGCACCATGGAGACCATCCTTTCCCTGCCCCTTCGGGCCGAGGAATTCCTGGTGGGCAAGGCGATCCCCTACTTCTTGATCGCTTTCACCGATGTGCTGGTTTCTGTTTTCATGGGACAGGTGCTCTTTGGCGTTGTGATGAAATCCAGCTTCTGGCTGATGATTCTGGCTTCCTCCTTGTATCTGGCCGTCGCATTGAGCCTGGGGTTGTTGATCTCGATCATCACGAAATCCCAGTTGGTCGCCAATCAGATGGCCGTGCTGTTCACTTACCTCCCTTCCCTTCTGCTTTCGAACTTTGTTTTTCCGGTGGGGAATATGCCCGAGGCGCTTCAGATCGTGACCTATATCGTTCCCGCTACCTATTTCATCGATATCTTGAACGGGTTGTTCCTGAGAGGTGTGGGCCTGACGGTTCTCTGGCCCAGTTACCTGGTTCTGACGGCCATGTTCGCTCTTCTGAGTGCTTTGAATCTCTTCGCGTTGAAGCGAGAGGGGTTGTGACATGAACTGGCTACGGATTCGAGAACTGGTCCGCAAGGAGTTCATTCAGCTTTTCAGAGACAGAAAGAATAGACCCCTTCTCGTGATCTCCCCCCTCATTCAGCTCATCGTGTTCGGCTATGTGGTCACCACGGATGTTCGGGACGTGAGGGTCGGGCTTTTGGACCGGAGCATGACCCGGGAAAGTCGTCGTTTCACAGACGCAATCAGCGGGAATAGGACTTTCAGGGTGCTCTACCATCCGGATCATCCAGGGGAGCTGGAGGAGCTGCTGCTCAATAGGAAGGTGGACCTGGTCATCAGGATCCCACCCGATTTCAGCGAGCGAATCCGGCAAGGGAATACGGCCAAGGTTCAGATTCTGGTGGATGGAAGCATGAGTAACATGGCCTCCCTCCGGGTGGCCTACACCATGACGATCCTGGAGCGATTCAACAGTGAATTTGTCAAAGAGCTTTACCCCTTTCGAATGGAATACGGGAAAGTCGATGGCCGTATAAGGACCTGGTACAATCCCAATCTTGACAGCCGGTATTTCTACGTGCCCGGCATCGTGGCCTTCCTGATTATGCTGATTACCCTGCTTTTCACTTCCATGGCCATTATCAGGGAAAAAGAATCCGGCACCATGGAACAGCTCATTGTAACGCCGCTGAAGCCCTCGGAGCTCATCTTGGGGAAGAGCATTCCCTACATTCTCATTGCCCAGGCTCAAATGGTCATGGTGACGATTTTAGCCATCTTCTGGTTCGGGATTCCTATGGCGGGAAGCGCGGCGCTGTTATTCGGAGCCACCTGCCTGTTTTTACTGAGCACTCTGGGGACCGGTCTTTTCATATCCACCATCTCTTCCACCCAGCAACAGGCCATGATGACCACTTTCTTTTTCGTCATGCCATTTTTCATGCTCAGCGGTTTCGTCTTTCCCATTACCAACATGCCTACCGTGATCCAGTGGCTCACCTATTTGAATCCCTTGAGGTATTTCCTGATCATCATCCGGGGAATTTTTCTCAAAGGGACGGGAATGGAGATCCTCTGGCCCCAGTTCGTAGGGATGGGGCTTCTCGGGGTGCTGGTGTTTGCGGGTGCCGTGGGCCGGTTCCGGAAGCGACTGGATTGAGGTTGTTCCGGCGGACACAACCTCCCCTACGAAGGACCCATCCTAAAGTGCTCCCAGAGATGCCGGCCACGAGGTCGTTCGTTCCTACTGGCACCATGTCTTTGGATTTGAGCCGTGCCCGCTGGTTTACTTCAAACGGTGCCCTATGGTCATGTGCGCGCGATGCCCACCCATTGGCCGTGCATTTCAGGTTTTTTTCGCGCCAGTGGGCGGCGTATTTTTTCTGTTGACTTTCAGTTTAATTTACAGTATAAATTTGACTGTAAATATAAAACCTGAATGATTATGGGAGTCCTTAAGCAAAGGAGATAGAAAAGGGCAATTTCGGTGGGCGTGTCGAGAGTCCTTGAATTTGTAGGGTGGGCTGTGCCCACCGATTTGCCGGTTCATTTGAAGGATCCCCCCGTCACCCAAAGCTGGGGGATTGGTCGGGGAAAGGGAAGAGGAAAACGAGCCATCGAACAGGGAGGGAAAGATGAAGTTAACACCCAGGCAAAAGGTCTTTCTGGCGTATATTTCCCGCTACATCGAGGAGTGGGGGCAATCTCCCAGCTTTGACGAGATTTGCTCCGAGTTCGGCTTTGGTTCCTATAACACGGTGACCACCTATCTCAAAATTCTGGAGCGGAAAGGCTATATTCGCCTTCCCCTGGAAAAGAGCCGCAAGCGGGCCATCGAGGTGATCCGTCCCGTGGAAACCAGGCGATTCGAATTCCCCCTCCTGGGGAGGGTAGCGGCTGGAAAGCCGATTGAAGCGGTCGAGGATGTGAAAGCCATTGAGGTTCCCCCCTCCATGGCAAAGGGAGGAGATTGTTTTGTGCTGGAGGTGAAAGGGGACTCCATGGAGGAAGACGGCATCCTGGACGGAGATTTTGTGGTGGTCAAAAAACAGCCCACCGCGGAAAACGGTGAGATCGTAGTGGCTCTGATGAACAATGAAGCCACCATTAAACGATACTACGAGAGGAAAGACCATGTGGAACTCCGGCCCGCTCATACGGGGATGGAGCCTATCCGGGTTCAAGGGGGGGATCTCCGGATTGAGGGAAAGGTGGTGGGGGTGATGAGGTATTATCGATAGGAGCGTCCCGTGTATCGCCACATCATTCATCTTCATATCCCGGCCTTTCCCATCGCCGTGGCGAGGGTTTGTCGACCCGAGCTGAGGAGTCGGCCTGTGATTGTGGCACCAACCCAATCGGAACGGGCCCTCATCCTGTCCGTGTCTCTTGAAGCTCGAAAAGAAGGGGTTTTCAAGGGCATGCCTCTTTCGAAGGCGATCAGATTGTGCCCGAATCTGAAGGTGTTGCCTCCCGATCCCGGGCTCATGGAAAAGGCCTGCCGGACCCTGGCAGGCGTGGTTTCCCGATATACGCCCCTGTGGGAACCGTCACGGCCGGGGCATATCTACCTGGATCTTACGGGTACGGAAAGGCTTTGGGGAAAAGTCAAGGACACGGCCTTTCGCCTTAGAGGAGAAATTGAAGGGGGACTCCGCCTTTGTGGCACGGTGGGTGTGGCGGGAAACAAGATGGTTTCCAGCATCGCTTCGAGAATCATGCCGTCTGCGGGGGTACTGGATGTGAATCACGGCCGGGAAGCATCCTTTATGGCTCCCCTCAGGGTGGATGTGGTGCCGGGCGTCGGCTCTTTCCGCCGGAAGATCCTCCTGGAGGAACTGAGCATTACCCGGGTACGGGAACTGGCGGCCCTGGATATGGGTCGCCTGAAACTGATCTTCGGCCGTCAGGCCTATGTGATTCATCAAAGGGCCGTCGGGGTCGACCCTACCCCGGTCTATCCCACTCCCGCAAAACCCATGATCACGGAAGAAATCACCCTTCCCCAGGATGAAAACGATGACCGAAAACTCCTGGGGGTTCTTTACGGGCTGGTGGAAAGGTGCGCCCATCGACTACGCGAGCGGGTTCTTTTTCCTCGAAAGGCCGGATTGTTGATCCGATATTCCGACCAGATGGAGATCAAACGTCAAATCAAGCTGCCCCGTATGAGCTTCTGGGATTTCGATCTTTACGCCTCTCTGGAGAAGCTGTTTTTCAAGGCCTGCGACCGGCGGGTTCGCATCCGTTTTATGCGGGTGTGGTTTTGGGATTTCTCATCCGATAGCGGCCAATTATCCCTTTTCCATAACCCATCGCTCCAGGAAGAAAAAGGATCCATGGTCATCCAGGCCCTGGATCGCGTCAGACAGCGGTATGGGGAGGATGCGATTCGGTACGGCCGGGCGGCATGAAGAAAATCGCGAGGCGCCTTACGCCCTCACACTTTCCGTAACGAAGTAAAATGAGCTTTGTCCACTTAAACCTCCATTCCCACTATTCCAAGGGCTGGGGCATCGGCACCGTCGAGGAACTTTGCCGGGCCGCCCGGGCCCTGGGCATGAAAAATCTGGCCCTCACCGATACCAACGGGCTCTATGGGCTTGTCTTTTTTGTGCAGGCCGCCCGGGAAACGGGCATTGAACCCATCGTGGGAAGTGAACTCCTATCGGACGGACGCCGTGCGGTCCTGCTCGTCAAGAACAGTCGGGGGTATGCCAACCTTTCACGCCTGATTTCCGCCTGCCACTGCCATCAGGGGTTTGACCTGATCCGGGCGCTCAGAGAAGGCCGGGAGGGGCTCGTCGTATTTTCCGACGATTTCAGGCTGCTCAAGGCCCTCAAAAGGGATTCCATGGAAGATCTTTATGTGGAGATGTCTCCCGGCTACCAGATGGCGGCCTGTCATGCCTTTTCCCGTAAAACCGGAATTCCTCCTCTCGCCACCAACCGGGTTTACATGATCAGGAAGGACCAGTTCCGTCTTCATCTCATCCTCAGGGCCGTATCTCTCAACAGCAAGCTATCCCGCCTGATGCCCGAGGATACCTGCCGGGAACATAATTTTTTGAATTCCCCTCACGCCATGAGCGACCAGTTCCCCCACGCTCCCGAAGCCATCTCCAATACTCTCAAAGTGGCGGAATCCTGTGTCTCGCGCTGGGATTTCGACAAGATCATCTTCCCCTGCTTTGAGAGGATGGATGACGGGGCGGCTTTTGATCGACTTTACCAGGCTACCCTGGAGGGATGCAAACGCCGGTATGGAGAAATCACTCCGGAGGTGAGAGCGCGGGTGGAGCATGAAATGGGGATTATCCGCCAAAAAAACTTTGCCCATTATTTCCTGGTGGTGGCCGACATCACGAAAAAGGCCCGCCGTTCCTGCGGACGGGGGAGTGCGGCCGCCTCCATTGTCTCCTATGCCCTCGGCATTACCCATGTGGACCCCATCCGGCATCATCTCTTCTTCGAGCGATTTTTAAATCCCGGGCGGATGGATCCCCCGGACATCGACGTGGACTTTGCCTGGGATGAAAGAGACCAGGTGATCGACTATGTATTTTCCACGTACGGCGCCCGCCGTGCCGCCATGGTGGCCAACCACAACACCTTCGGGGCAAGATCGGCCATCAGGGAGGTGGCAAAGGTTTTCGGGCTGACGGATCGGGAGATTGGGGAGGTGACGGGGAAAATAGGGTTCGGATGGCGGCTGAAAGCCCTCCGGAACCAGTTGTCCGGTCACCCCAGGATGAGGGGCATGGAATTCAAAAAACCCTGGGAGGAGATTTTAACTGCTGCGGTCCAGCTCGAAGCCCATTTCAATCATCTTTCCACCCATTGCGGAGGAGTCGTGGTGGTTCCCGATGAGATTCGCCGGTACTGCCCGGTGGAAATCTCCGCCAGCGGTCTGCAGGTCCTCCAGTGGGAGAAAGACTCGGTAGAGGAATCCGGCCTGGTGAAGATCGACATTCTGGGCAACCGGAGCCTGGCCGTGATCCGGGATGCGCTAAAGCTGGTGGAAAAAAACTACGGCCACCGGATCGATTATGCCCGCCTCAATCCCGTCGATGATCCTGAGACGGTGAAGATCTTTTATAGGGGGGAAACCTTCGGAGTCTTCTATTTTGAAAGTCCGGCCACAAGGCAGGTCCTGACCAAGGTGAGTTCCGGAATTCCCTCCGAAGCGTATCTGAGGATGGACCACTTCCATCTCAACGTGATCGTCACCTCCATCATCCGGCCCGCTTCCAATCAGTGCATCCACACCTGGGTCTCCCGGCTCCACGGCGAGCCCTGGGAACCGCCGCATCCGCTCTTAAGGCCGGTTGTCGAGGAAACCCTGGGGGTGATGGTTTTTCAGGAGCAGTTGAGCCAGGCAGCCATTTATCTGGCAGGATTTGATGCTTCCGAGGCCGACACGCTCAGAAAGGTGGTCAGTAAAAAACACAAGGAAAAAAAGCTCCGGGACTTTCACGTCCGCTTCGTGAAAGGAGCCCGGAACAGAGGCGTGAGCATGGGGGTCATTGAGGAGGTCTGGCAGATGATCATGGGCTTTGAAGGCTACAGTTTCTGCAAGCCCCACTCGGCCAGCTATACCATGGTGGCTTATAAGTCCGCCTTTTTACGGGCCCATTATCCGGCAGAATTCATGGCCGCGGTCATTTCCAACGGCGGTGGCTATTACTCGACCTTCGCATACCTGTCCGAAGCGAAACGAATGGGGCTCCGAGTCTTGCCTCCCCACATCAACGAAAGTGAGCTGAAATATACGGGAAGGGACAGAGAAATTCGGATCGGTCTCATGCAGCTGAAGGATCTATCCCGGGAAGCGAAAGAGGCTATCCTTCATGAACGGGCCAAAAACGGTCCGTTCCTCTCTTTTGAGGACTTCCTCAACCGCACGGAAGGCCAGGTTCATCTTCAGGATGTGAGAATCCTGATCAAGGCGGGCTGTTTTGACGGCATCGCCAAAGGCACCAACAGGCCCGGCCTCATGTGGCGAGCCCTTCGCCGCTTTTGCCAGGACAGCGCTCCCAGCCAAGCGCTCCTTCTTAAAGCAAGTCCGTCCCCATACTCCTTTTCCTCTGATGGAGGGGGACAGCGCAAACCGGCTCCGTATCCGAAAGATCTCATGCTGAAACACGAACTGGAAACCCTGGGCTTCCCTCTCTCGGTTCATCCCTTGGAGCGTTACGGGGACAAACTGAAGGGGATACGTTACGTCCACGCCAGGGACCTTCGAAAGTGGATAGGAAAACCTGTCACCACCATCGGATGGCAGATCACCGGAAAGACCGTGCAGACCAAGGATGGCGAAGCCATGAAATTTGTCTCTTTTGAAGATCCCACCGGAACCTATGAAACCGTGTTCTTTCCGAAGGTCTACAACCGATTCTGTCACATGCTAAACGCAGCCCGTCCCTATCTTCTGAAAGGCAAGGTCCAGGAAGACTTCGGCGCCATCACGATCACGGCAGACTGGATCGGGTTTCTGGATCCATGTGGAACCGGTAGGAGGAATGCCCCGCCATCACCTAATCCGAAAGGAAGGGATTCAAGTTTCCCATAGGAGTTCCGATAATAAGGGATATGGCGGGGGTCCCTTTTTCATCAGCCCCGCTCGCGGAAAACGCGTGAGCTGCCATCTCTAAGCCAGGGAGTTCGAGAGCAAAGAGAAGAGCTCCAGAGACAAGGAATGCAATCATCGCCCCAATGGAACATTGCCTGGAAAAGGGAAGCGATCAGCCTTTCCTTTTCCAAGGAACCGGCTTTTGCCTCTATGGGGACCCCGCGTCTTTTTTTGGAAAAAAAGGAGGACTGAGCATTGGAGAGGATTTTGGTGGTCGACGACGAAATCGAAGCCTGTGATATATTGAAGGAATTTCTTACCCTCAAGGGCTATGAGGTCTACACGGCCCATGACGGGCCTACCGCCATAACCAAGGCGAGGGAAGTGAGTCCTCGCATCGTTCTACTGGATATCCGGATGCCCGGAATGGGGGGCATAGAAGTGCTGAAGGAAATAAAGAAGATGGATCCATCCATCGGAGTGATCATGGCCACAGCCGTTGCGGACCACGATGTGGCCATCAAGGCCCTTGAACTGGGCGCCTATGATTACATCACCAAACCCTTGGACCTCGACTACCTTGACACAGTAATTCTCGCGTTGAAAATCAATTATTTCAGTTAGTTGATTCTCCTGCTTTTGACCATATTTTCTCTGTATAGCCAAGCTCGCTCACGGAATCGAACCTTTCTCGGGTTTGAAGCACACAAAACACTCCGACCACTCGCTCTCAAGTCCCTCGTCATCCCGAGCCTCGACCCAAATGGTGTACTGACAAATGGTGTACTGACCGGGGTCCGATTGCCCAAAGCCTTGACTTACTATAATAACTTATTCAAAATATGTAAAATTAGAATCGGAAGGAAGATCGAGTAGATTCAGCCGCTTTCCGTCTATCATGCGAGATTAAGGAATATACAGATCTAGAGAATACCTTGTTCGGCCAATGGAACAAACAAATGAAGACCACCCAATACTTTGAACATGTGCGAAAGAGACCGGACCGGGCTATAATTAGAGACGAGTGGATTCAGAGAGTCAACCGGGCCCCCGTTCAAACCGAAGTGCAGTCGGACGGCAGGATAAAGAAGTGGGCATGGATCGATGAGGAAGGCAAATTCCTACGGGTTATCCTGCTTGAGGATGGTGAGACTGTCCACAATGCATTCTTTGATAGGTCTTTCAAGGAGAAGCAACAATGAAGGTCAAGTACTTTCCAGATACTGACACGGCACTCGTCGAGTTCACCGACAAACAGGTAGCTGAAACAAAGGAAATCAGTGAGAGCATTTACGCAGACCTTGACGATCAAGGAAACCTCGTGAGCATGACCATTGAGCATGCTCGCAAGAATGCCGGCTTGCATGAGTTCTCGTTCCAGGAGGTCGTTGGGTCGTCGGAGGGCAATGGCCGAACAATCGCGTGAACCAGACGCTCGTTTAGCAGGGGGTATTTGATTTAGGCTTTTGGGCTCGCGTTGGTTACGCACGCGTTGACCGAGTTTAATATGATTGAATACACAGAAGAAAATGGCGAGATCATCTCCATCTCTCTGAACGGCGAATTCCTTGGGTCTGATGACGGTGAGTCATGGCATACACCAAAGACCCTCTTAAAGGGAATCAAGGTCGATGATCTGCCAGAAGGGGTCTCCTTCGCCCTGTGCGAGAAGATACCGGACGGGGTGATCTTTCTTGACTCGATACCGGTTTTCCTGTCTAGGGTCGATTCAGGAAGGTTGCGACTGTCTTTTGAAGACGGTGGAACAAGGAAGTATTGGGACGGTAAAGTCGGGTTCAGCCACTACATGGAGACAAAGAAGGCTATTGTTGAAGAGCGACAAAAGGAGGATGGAGACATCACCCTCGATTCATACGATGATGATGGTGCATACATCTTCATGCATTTTTCAACTGAGATAAAACACGATACCTGCGAAGAGGCAATTCAGATATCGGAACAGATTGCGAATGAGATTGAGGGCGCTACTGGACTGCGGATAGGCGTCGAGATGTTCAAAGTATCGGAGGTGGAAAATGAGAAAGAGTTCACCCTGAGGGTGGTTTTGCCGATTCTTCGGAAATTAGGATTCGTAAACGTGAAATATAACCACGGAAAGCGGGAGTATGGCAAGGACCTCGTCTTCTCCCCGTTGACTAAGTTCGACGAAGTTGAGCATTGGGCAGCGCAGGTGAAGTTTGGTGATATCCGTGGTGGTGCAGGCGCGGAAATTGATGAGATATTCTCCCAGATTGAAGATGCATTCAAGATGCCGTTTTATGACCTTTATACCAAGACAAGGGTGCGGCCATCTAAAGTGTGTGTGATTATCTCTGGTAAGTTTACTGAGAATGCAATTGAAAAGATCTGTGAGAAGATTGAGTCTCATTCTATGAGGAACAATGTCCTGTTCATTGATGGAGCGCGAATTGACAGCCTAAGTGAAAAGTTTCGCAGGAAATAGAGGCCAAGAAGTTGCTGCTCCTGACCGGGATTCCGAAACGCTTCATCCCGGCAGGAGAGCATATTGTTCGATTAAAGCCGAAAGGAAAGGAAATAGTCTATGACTCTCAACCTAGAAGAAATGACCACCGAGGAAAAACTCAAGGCAATGGAAATGCTGTGGGATGACCTCTGCCGGAGAGCTCCCGATTTCTCTTCACCTTCTTGGCATGAAGATGTTCTGAAGGAAAGAGAACAGAGAATAAAAAATGACAAAGACAGGTTTGTGGACTGGGATCAAGCCAAGAAAGACATCCGGAATTCGATCCCATGAACATAAAGATCCTTGAATCGGCCAAGCAGGATTTGCGGGAAGGGTTTGATTTCTATGAATCACAAGAAACGGGCATAGGGAACTATTTCCTGGAAACCCTATTTTCCGATATCGAGTCGCTTCGGTTGTTTGCGGGAATACATAGCGTACATTTTGGACGGTACCATCGTCTTCTTTCCAAGCGGTTTCCTTTCGCCGTCTATTATCGTGTCGAGGATGATGAGGTAAAAGTCTACGCTGTTCTGGACTGCCGAAGAGATCCTGCATGGATAAGAAAACGCCTCCAATAAGCGAACATCACGGTCCAGCGGACGGACTGGAAAGCGCCCGCCGCTGACCAGCCCGTTACCCCAAAGTTGAATGGACTCGGACGGAGATGAGCGTGGCGCAACTTGAACACATTGAAGCCATTGAAAAACGCCTCTGGAGCGCGGCGGACACCTTGCGGGCGAACTCCAACTACGCCAGCAACGAGTATTTCCTGCCCGTGATGGGTCTGGTTTTTTTGCGGCACGCCTACAGCCGCTATCTTGCCGTAAAGGACGACATCGAGGCCAACCTGCCCAAGCGCGGCGGCAAGACGCGGCCACTGACCAAGGAAGACTTTTCGCAGAAAAGCGCTATTTTTCTGCAACCCAAGGCCCAGTTCGACACCCTCGTGGCCCTGCCCGACAGTGCGGACCGAGCCAAGGCCATCATTGAGGCGATGGAGTCCATCGAGGTGGACTACGAAAGCCTGCGGGGCGTGCTGCCCAAGAGCGAGTATCAGGAACTCGACAACGCTGTGCTCGGACAGCTCCTGCGCACCCTCAACCCCGAGGAACTCAAGCGCGTCTCCGGGGATGTCTTCGGCCGTATCTACGAGTATTTCCTGACCCAATTCGCCGACCAGAAGGCCCATGACGGCGGCGAGTTCTTCACGCCGGTCTCGTTGGTCTCATTGATTGCCAATGTCATCGAACCAACCTGCGGCACGGTGCTCGACCCGGCCTGCGGCTCGGGCGGCATGTTCGTGCAGAGCGCCCGCGTGGTCGAGCGGCGGCACGAGAACCCCACAGAGAAGCTCACCTTCTACGGCCTTGAAAAGAACGCCACCACCATCCGCCTGGCCAAGATGAACCTGGCGGTACACGGCCTTGAAGGGGACATCCAGAAAGCCATCACTTACTACGAGGACCCGCACGAACTGCTGCGCAAGTCCGAGTTTGTCATGGCCAATCCCCCTTTTAACGTGGACGAGATCGACGCCGACAAGGTCAAGAACGATCCGCGTCTGCCCTTCGGCCTGCCCGGCGTTAACAAGAAGGGCAAGGTCTCCAACGGCAACTACGTCTGGATCAGCTATTTCTACAGCTACCTGAACGCACAGGGCCGGGCGGGCTTCGTCATGTCCTCCCAGGCCTCCAGTGCGGGGCGCGACGAAGCCAAGGTCCGCCGGAAGCTGGTCGAGACCCGCGACGTGGATATCATGATCGCCATCCGCTCCAACTTTTTCTACACCCGTACCGTCCCCTGCGAGCTCTGGTTCCTCAATCGCGCCAAGCCCGAAACGCACCGGGACAAGGTGCTCATGATCGACGCGCGCAACATCTACCGCAAGGTCACGCGCAAGATCTACGACTTTTCGCCCGAGCAGGAGCAGAACATCCTGGCCATCGTCCGGCTCTACCGGGGAGAGACCGAGCGCTATCTCGACCTCGTGGCGGACTATTGCCGGCGCATGCTGGCCGAGGGTGCGGCCTGCTTCACCGCCCAAGATGACGACGGCGGTTCAATCGAACCCCTCCCGGATTTCATCGCTGCGCTGACAACGATGCGCAGCGCCGTCGAGCCGTTTCTCAAGACCCTGCCCAAGGATGCCCCCCACGCTGAGGTGCTCAAGGAGCTGGACGACGCCATCCCGACGATCAAGGCGGACGTGGATGCCTTCCAAAAGATCGTCACCGAACAGCAGGCGGCATGGGAAAAACAGAAAACCACCAATGGCGAACTCAAGAAGGCCGTGGACCGGCTCGCGGCGCTGGCTGAAAGCAGCCGCAACCTGGTCAAGCAGACCGACCTGCTCTACAAACTGGCCTGCCGTCTCATTGAAACCTGCGAAAATGAATGTGACGCCAAAAGCAGTGACGCCTGGGCGGGTCGCGACATCACCCGCGCCCGCAAGGCCGCCGATGAGGCCCGCGCCCTGGCCGTGGAACAGCTCAAGCAGGTCCGCTATTTCTGGCGGCAGGCCCACTGGCTCACCGAACGCTTTCCCGAAGCCGATCTCCGCGATGTCGAAGGACTGGTCAAACTTGTGGACCGGGCCGAGATCGAGGCCAACGACTGGAGCCTCACCCCCGGGCGCTATGTCGGCGTCGCGCCAGAGGAAGAGAACGAGGACTTCGACTTTGAGGAGGCCCTGCGTGAGATCCATGTCGAGTTGGAGGATCTGAACGCCGAGGCGGTGCAACTGGCCGCGACCATCAAAAAGAATTTTGAGGAGTTGGGGATATGACCATCGCCGAACTGCTCAAGGCCGACGAAGGCAAGACCCTGGAGTTCAAGCAGGGGCTCTCCGCCCCTCGCAACCTCTTCAAGACGCTGGTGGGTGCCCTTTGCCAATATGGAAGTTCCGCATCTAGAGCCGGGAGCACAAGTCACCGCACAAGTCACCGCACAAGTCGGGGCATTCTGCCGCGAACCGCGTTCCGCCCGAGAGATCATGGAGATGCTGGGTCTGAAACACTGGAAAACCTTTCAGAGCAATTACCTCAACCCTTTGCTGGAAGCGGGCATCATCGAGCGCACCATTCCCGACAAACCCAAAAGCCGCTTGCAGAAGTATCGGCTGTCCGAAAAAGGAAAACACATGATGGAAGATGGCGTATGAAAAATCGCGAAACAGCCCGTTTCGCTATTTGTGCAAGGGGGGCTTGTATCGTCTCCGGACTGCAGGACCTGAACGCCGAGGCAGTCTTATTTGCCGCGACGATCAAGAATAATTTCGAGGAGCTGGGGGTATGAAACGAGCCACAGTTCAACTCGGCCACTTCCTCACCCTGAAGAGAGGTTATGATCTGCCGGAACACGCTCGGGTCCCCGGAGAAGTACCAGTTGTGTCTTCTTCGGGTGTTACTGGCACGCACAAGGAAGCGAAGGTAGATGGTCCTGGTGTTGTAACAGGACGATATGGCACATTAGGTGAGGTGTTTTACATCGACGAGCCATTCTGGCCGCTCAATACTGCCTTATACGTCCAAGACTTCAAAGGCAATCATCGTCGTTTCGTGTCCTATATCTTGAAGTGGATTCTAACCGGGACACAAAGCGACAAGGCGGCAGTACCGGGTGTCAATCGAAATGACCTGCACGCTCGCAAGGTCAAGGTTCCGGACGATCCGAGTGAGCAAGCAGCCATCGCCTCTGTGCTCTCTGCCTACGACGACCTGATCGAGAACAACCGGCGGCGGATTCACCTGCTGGAGCAGGCGGCTCGGCTGCTTTACAAGGAATGGTTTGTCCATCTCCGCTTCCCCGGCCATGAGCACACCAAAATCATCGAAGGGGTGCCGGAGGGGTGGGAGAAGAAGCAGGTCAAGGAATTGCTGGCCAAGGTAAAACGACCTGGAAAGATCCAAAAGTCAGATTATTTGGCTGACGGTCCAATCGCTTGCATCGATCAGTCACGGGAATTTATCGGAGGTTATACAGACCAGCGAGAAGCGATGATCGATGAGCTCCCTATGATCGTTTTTGGAGATCATACACGAATACTCAAGTTCATAGATTTTCCCTTCGCCTGTGGCGCTGATGGTACCCAGCTTTTGACTACAAATGACTCGAAACTATCACAGGAATTTTTCTTCTTTTCTCTCGACGCGATCGATCTATCAAATTATTTTTACGCAAGACATTTCAAGTTCTTGAAAGATCAGCACATTCTTAGACCTACGGACATGCTTATTGAACAGTTTACCGACATAGCTCGACCTGCGATGAAGCAAGTCAAGGTATTGCGACACCAAAACGGAGAACTTGCCAAAGCCCGCGACCTCCTCCTGCCCAAACTGATGAACGGGGAGGTGGCGGTGTGAAGTTAAAAGAGCTCAACAATCTTCTCGTCCTGGACGAAGGCTTCGCCACCGAGTTCAAGCGCTCCGGAACTTCGAACCTCGGCCGGGAGATCTGCGCCTTTGCCAATGCCACCGGCGGGGTGATCCTGATCGGCGTTACCGATGCCGGCGAGGTAAAGGGCGTTGTGGATCACAACCGCCTCAAGTCCGAGGTGCAGGCCATTGCCCGATCAGCCGAGCCGCCGATTGGGGTGGAGGTTGAGAGCGTCCGCGGTGTGCTGGTGGTCACGGTGCCTGCTCAGCACAGCAAGCCGTATTCCTTTGGCGGCAAGTTCTTTATCCGCGAAGGGGCGTCTTCGCAGCAGATGTCCCGCGAGGAAATCCGCGAGTTTTTCTATAAGGAGGGGTTGATCCATTTCGATGAAACCCCCTGTGAGAAATTTTCCCTGGCAGATGATTTGACCGATGATGTTTGGACGCTCTTTCGTCGCCGGGCCAAAATTCCGGCGGAGATGGAGCCGGTGACGGCGTTGACGAATCTGCATCTGCTCGGTGCCGATGGGCGGATGTCCCATGCTGGGGCCTGGCTGCTGGCCCGGGATATCCGCAAATTCAATATCAGCGCCGATGTGGCCTGCGCCCTGTTCTTGGGCACTGATAAGGTGCGCATCCTCGACCGCCGCGGCTTTCACGGCGATGTCTATTCCATGATAGACGAGGTGGTGGCCTATATCCTCTCCAAGATCAATGTTGAGTACATCATCAAGCATGTGAAGCGCGAGGAGCGGGCGGAGCTGCCCGAGGAGGCCTTGCGCGAGGCAGTGGTCAATGCCCTGGCCCATCGCGATTACCGTTCCACAGCCAATGTGCAGGTCTACATTTTTAAGGACCGGGTTGAGATTGTCAGCCCCGGCGGGCTGCCGGCCGGAATGACCGAGGCGGATCTCGGCGTCAAGAGCATTCCCCGCAATCCCTTGCTTTTTGCCATCCTGCACCGCATGGATGCGGTGGAACATATCGGTTCCGGCATCAAACGCATTCGTAACCTTTGCAAAGAGTATGAAGTTGCCGAGCCAAAGATCGAGGTGTCCTAGCATTGGTTTACGGTGAGCTTTCCGCGTTCGGAATTGCCGGAGGGCAGTGAGCAAGCTGAAACACAGCCGGAGGGGGAAGTAGGTGTCGCGACTGAACCCGGCCAACTTAAGACAACCTCTGTCCTAAGTCTGTCCCAAGTCTGTCCCAAGTCCGTCCCAAGTCATCTTGCCAAGCTGATCATGCAAGCCGCTACGGCTCCAGGCGATCTACTCACGCTGATGGCATTGGCTGAGCATACCAATCGTACCCGTTTCAGAAAAACCGTCCTGCAACCACTGATAGATGCCGGTTTACTGGAACCGACGATTCCTGACAAACCCAGGAGCAGTAAGCAGCAATACCGGCTGACCTCGTTGGGCAGGGAGATTCTCAAACAGCAGAGCCAGGAGGAGGCATGACACCCGCCCCCTACACCGAAGACACCCTCGTTCAGCAGACCACAGCCGAGTACCTGGAACAGGAACTGGGCTGGGAGTCGGTGTACGCTTACAACAACGAGGATTTCGGGCCGGACAGCCTCCTGGGCCGGGAATCGGACCGCGAAGTGGTTTTGACCCGCACCCTGCGGGCGAAAATTGAAGAGCTGAATCCCGGCCTGCCGGCCGCAGCGTATGAAGACGCTGTCCGCCAGATCGTCGCGATCTCCGCCTCGCAGACACTGACCGCCGCCAACCGCGAAAAGCACGCACTGATCAAGGGCGGGGTGCAGGTCACCTTTCGAAACGTCAAAGGCGAGCGGGTGCGCCAGCGCCTGCGGGTGTTCGACTTCGATCATCCGGAGAACAATCATTTTCTGTGTGTGCGGGAACTCTGGGTGCGCGGCGATCTGTACCGCCGCCGGGCGGACATCGTCGGGTTCGTCAACGGCCTGCCGCTCTTGTTCATGGAGCTGAAGAACGTCAGCAAGGATATCCGTGTTGCCTACGAGCAAAACCTCCTCGACTACAAAGACACCGTCCCGCACCTGTTTCATCATAACGCGCTGGTCGTGGCTGCCAATGGCGTGGATGCGAAAGTCGGCTCGGTCACCAGCCGTTTCGAGCGTTTTCACGAGTGGAAGCGGCTGGCCGAGGATCATCCGGGCGTTGTCGCTATGGAGACGCTCCTCAAGGGCGTGTGCGAGAAGACGAATTTCCTGGACCTGGTGGAGAATTTCATCGTATTTGACGACTCGGCCGGGGCTTCCAGGAAGATATTGGCCCGGAACCATCAGTTTCTGGGTGTCAACCGGGCCATCGAGGCGGTCCGTGACCGCAAGCATCGCCACGGCAAGCTGGGAGTGTTCTGGCATACCCAGGGGGCAGGCAAGAGCTATTCCATGGTGTTCTTCACTCGCAAGGTGCATCGCAAACTGGGCGGCAACTTTACCTTTCTCATCCTGACGGACCGCGAAGACCTGGACACCCAGATCTACAAGACCTTCTCCGGGTGCGGCGTGGTGGACAACGATCGGGACCCGTGCCGGGCCGCGAGCGGAGAGCACCTTGCCGAGCTGCTGGCCCAGCACAAGTCGCATGTCTTTTCTCTGATCCAGAAATTCAACCAGACCGTTGTCGAAGGCGAAGCCTATACGCAGCGGGACGATATCATCGTCATCACCGACGAAGCCCATCGCACCCAATACGGGACGCTGGCGCTCAATATGCGCAATGCCCTGCCGAATGCCGGCTATATCGGTTTTACCGGAACACCGCTGTTCAAGGAGGACGAGATCACCCGGCGGGTATTCGGCGATTACGTCTCCACCTACGATTTCCAGCGGGCCGTCGAGGATAAGGCCACGGTGCCGCTCTATTATGATGCGCGCGGTGACAAACTCGGGGTGGCGGTCGGCGACCTGAACGAACGGATCGCCGAAAAGCTGGAGGCGCTGGAGATCGAGGACATGGACGTGGCGCAGCGCCTGGAGCAGGAACTCAAGCGCGATTACCACATCATCACGGCGGGAAAACGTCTCGACCAGGTGGCCCGAGATTTTGTGCAGCACTACTCCAAGGCGTGGGAAACCGGCAAGGCGATGCTGGTCTGTATCGACAAGATCACCTGCGTGCGAATGCACCGGCTCATTGAGTTTTACTGGAACGAGAGAGTCCGCGAGCTGGAAGCGCAGTTGCCATCGGCCGCGGATGAGCAGGACGAGCAGTACCGGCGGCGTCGGATCGCGTGGATGCACCAAACGCAAATCGTGGTCGTGGTTAGCGAGGAGCAAGGGGAGGTCGAAAAGTTCCGCAAATGGGAGCTGGAAATCACGCCGCACCGCCGCCTGATCAAGGAAGGCATCTCCCTGCCCGAGGCCATGCGGATGCAGCCGCAGTTCCAGAACATGCAGCGGATGCCGCTGGACGAGGCGTTCAAGGCCGAAGAGCACCCTTTCCGTGTCGCCATCGTCTGCGCCATGTGGCTCACGGGCTTTGATGTCCCCAGCCTCTCCACCCTGTACCTGGACAAGCCGCTCAAGGCGCACACCTTGATGCAGGCCATCGCGCGGGCAAACCGGGTGAACGAGGGCAAGAACAACGGGATGATCGTGGATTATTGCGGCATCCTGAAAAACCTGAGGAAGGCCCTTGCCACCTTTGCCGGAACAAGCGACGGCGGCCGAGGCGGCGAGGGGGGAGAGATCGAACCGGCCAGGCCGGAAGCGGAGCTGCTGGCTGACCTCGCCGAAGCGATTGCGCTTGTCCGAGCGTTTCTGGTCGAACGAAACGCCTCGTTGGACGAGGTCATTCAGCAGACCGGATTCGCCAGGAATGCTGCGATCCTTACGGCCAAGGAAGCTGCGAACGAAAACGACGAGACGCGGAAACGCTTTGAGGTGATGTGCCGGGCGGTGTTCTCGAAATTCAAGGCCTGCATCACGATCGAGGGCGTGAATGATTGTCGGGGGGACTTTGACGCCATCAACATTGTCTATAGAAGCCTGCTGCAGGATCGGGAACAGGCGGATATCACCGATATCATTCGGCAGTTGCACCAGGTGGTGGATGAGGCGATCGAGACGCAAGGAGATAAGGTTGCAGAAGAGCCGGCTCCCTACGATATCAGCAGGATCGACTTCCACAGGCTGCGGCAGGAGTTTGAGCGCAGCCCAGGGAAACGGACCACCGTGCAGAATCTCAAGACGGCCATCGAGCAGCGTCTCCAGCGCTTGCTCCAGCAGAATCCTTTGCGGACAGATTTTCAGAGGCACTACGAAGAGATCGTCGCCGGGTACAACCGCGAAAAGGACCGGGTGACCATTGAGAAGACCTTTGAAGCGCTGCTTCAGCTCATGAAGGAGATGAGCGAGGAGGAGAACCGTGCTGTTCGTGAAGGACTCGATGAGGAATCCCTGGCCCTGTTCGACCTGTTGAAGAAGCCTGACCTGAGGCCTGGCGAGATCAAACGTATCAAGGCCGTTGCGGTCGAACTGCTGGAGACGCTCAAGGCGGAGAAGCTGCGCGTCGACCACTGGACCGACAAGGAAGCCACACGAGATGCTGTTCGCCTTGCCATTCGGGACTTCCTGTGGAGCGAGTCAACCGGGCTTCCCGTCGACCAATACACCGAGGATGACGTGCAGGCAAAAGCGGAGGAGGTCTACCGCCACGTGTATCGCGTCTATCCGACGCTGCCGTCGCCATACTATCAAGCGCAAGCAGCTTAAAACAAGAAGGGCTAACAAGCTCTTGCCACGGATCGCAAAAAAAACCGCGGCCACTCGGCTAGCATTGCTTTTTATCTGAAATACAGGATCGACCCTATAGAAAATACTTGAAAACGGGGTTATTAATTTGAAGGGGACGTGTCAGAGTTTGCAGCTTAAAAAAAACCGCAATCAAGGACAAGGGAGGGAGAAATGGGTGCGGCATACTTTGAGGGAAAGATCCTGAAAATGGCCACCACCACGAGCACTCAGGATTCAGGGCTCTTGGATGTGTTGAACCCCGCATTTGAAAAGAAAACCGGTGCAAAGGTGAACGTATTTGCTAAGGGGAGCGGGGCCGCCATTCAGATGGCAATGAACAAGGAGGTGGACATTGTTTTTGTTCACAGCCGGGCCGAGGAGGATCTGTTCGTTGCCGACGGGTACGGTGTCAATCGCAGAGACGTGATGTTCAATGATTTTGTTTTGGCGGGACCCAAAGATGATCCCGCAGGAATAAAAGGATCCAGCGATATCGTGAGTGTTTTTTGTCGGATGAAAGAAGCGGGAGAAAAAGGTGTGGCCCGGTTTATTTCGCGAAATGATGCCTCGGGTACGCACCATCGTGAACTGGACATCTGGCGAGCGGCCTGCGTTCGTCCCGCATTGCTACGTACCACCCCATGGTACAAAACGAGCGGAAAGGGTATGGGCGACACCCTGAAATCTGCAAATGAATCGATGTGCTATACGCTTTCGGACAGAGGTACCTGGCTCAAGTTAAAGGGCGATCTGAACAATCTCGGCATTCTTGTGGAAGGTCCGCTAAAGGGCGGGGACTCCCGGCTAATGAATCCCTATGGGATCATTGCCGTAAACCCCATGTTCAACGACAAAGCTCAGTATGACTTGAGTTTTCCAAATGGGGTGGCAAATCCGGGCTATCTTGCTGAAGATATTACATAAATAGTGTAAGCCTACAGGGGCTGCTATTTGATGTACTTCTGGAGGTCGTAGAGGTTGAAGAGGCGCTTT